>Ga0196970_1000029_pt1 | contig 255335 bp, 211 predicted proteins | sample S1v_513CmetaG_FD_148672 | JGI IMG/M metagenome (GOLD analysis project Ga0196970, IMG submission 148672) | Soil microbial communities from Anza Borrego desert, Southern California, United States - S1+v_5-13C | ecosystem: Environmental > Terrestrial > Soil > Desert | place: USA: California... | reverse complement strand
CGGCGCCGGGGGCGGGGCCTCGGGCGCCGGCGGCGGGGCCTCGGGCGCCGGCGGCGGGGCCTCGGGCGCCGGCGGCGGGGCCTCGGGCGCCGGCGGCGGGGCCTCGTCCGGCGCCGGGGGCGGGGCCTCGGGCGCCGGCGGCGGAGCCTCAGGCGCCGGGAGCGGGGCTTCCGGCGCGAGCAGCGCACCGTCCGGCCCCACGAGCCCCGGGTCAAAGATCTTGATCTTCCCCGCCGGGTGCACACACCCGGGCGGCAGGGGATCAGGATCATGCACATCCGGATCCGCCGGATTCACTACCTCGCCCAACACCTGGATCGTCTGAATAACCCCACCCGGATCCGCAGTCACCGTCACCGTATCGCTAATGATTTGCGGACCATTAACAGCGGAATTGGTGAAATATACCGTGGCTGTATCCCCCGGACCGATCGATGTCGGATCGACCGACACCTCCTTGTCCCGCAGCCACCCGCCGGACACGTCGACCGACAGCGTCATCTGAAAGGTGGCCGTGATCTGGCCCAGTACCACATTCGTGCACTTGTCGCCGACATGAAGCGTCCCAACGTTGAACTCCATAGGCGGCAGAGTTACACCCGGGGCAGCGTCGATGCTGCTTGCGGCCTCCTTATGGTCAAGGAAGAGACTCGCGGTCCGGTCCACCTGCCCGGCCATTGCCGCGGTGGCCGTCACCACAAGGATGCAAATGGCCGCTCCAGCCCGGGTTGATCGTTCCGGCCAACGGCCCACCTTCACCCCACCCCCCGGTCTGTCTTGTCGCACGGCAAATAGAATTCGAACTCTCCAGTGCCATTTCCTTCCAATTTCTGGGGGTGACTAGAAACAATCTCCAGGCGAAGTAATCACATACGAAAAAAGGCCAACCCCTGAAAGGGTTGACCTTCGTCTATCGCAGCAGAAACTCAAATGATTCGCGCCTTCGCATACGTCCGGAAAACCTTGCCGATCTCCACTTTCACCCGCTTGCCGACCAGCGCCCCGCCTTCCTCCACATCGATCACATACCCGTCGACACGGGCGATGCCGTCCGCCGTGTTGGTGACGTGCGCCTCATCGATCTTCAGCTCGACGACCTGGCCGGTCCGCACCGGCAGCGCCCGCTCCTCCACTTCCTCGCGGGTTCCCAGCACCCGCAGGTGCATCTCTTCAAGGTGAACATCGTTATTCCCACGAATGTAGATAATCTTGCCCAGCTCAGTCTCCAGCTCCTTGAGGTTAGTCCCCCCCGTCCCAATCAGCAGGGCCGCCACGGACGGGTGGACTTCCATCAGCACGGCGTCGCTGGAACTCTGCTTGAGAATGCGGCGCACTTCGGCCCGCACCCGCCGGGCCATCGTCTCCTCCGACAGCACCTTGCCGCGCCCGTCGCAGTAGTGGCAGGGCCGCATCATCGCCTCGTCAAGGTTCTGCCGCGACTTCTTGCGGGTCATCTCGAGCAAGCCGAGCTGGGTCAGGCCAAGCACGTTGGCCCGGGTCCGGTCCCGCTTCAGCTCATCTTCCAGCAGCTTGATGACTTTCTGCCGATGCTCGGTAACCTCCATGTCAATAAAATCGATGATGATGATGCCGCCAATATCACGCAGCCGCAGTTGCCGGGCGATCTCCCGGGCCGCCTCCAGGTTGGTCTTGAATACCGTATCCGCCAGATTCGTGGTGCCCACGAACTTGCCCGTGTTCACATCAATGGAGGTCAGAGCCTCGGTTTGGTCGATGACGATATAACCGCCGCTCTTGAGCCAGACCCGGCGCTTGAGCGCCTTGTCGATTTCCATTTCAATGCCGGCGAAATCAAACAGCGACTGATCGGCCCGCGTATACAGCCGCAGGCGCTCTTTCAAATGCGGAGCGTGCAGGTCCAGCACTTCCAGCGCCCGCTGGTGCTCTTCCTTGTTATCGATGGTAAACTGGTCAACAGTATCGTCGAACCAGTCCCGCACAATCCGGTGCACCAGGCCAAGATCCCGGTGGAGCAGTGAAGGCGACGGTGCGCTCTTTGCCCGCTGGGAGATACGTTCCCACAGCTTCACCAGGAAGGCCGCATCTTTGGCCAGTTCCTCTTCGTGGGCGCCCTCGGCAACCGTTCGCACAATCAGGCCGGCCCCCTCAGGCTTAACCCGCGCCGCTACCTGCTTGAGCCGCTCCCGTTCCCGATCATCATCAATGCGGCGCGACACTCCAATGTAGTCCACATGCGGCATCAGGACAAGGAACCGGCCGGGCAGGGTAATATGCCGGGTAACCCGAGCGCCTTTCGTACCGATGGGCTCCTTGGCCACCTGCACGATGATCTCCTGGCCGGGCCGGACGATCTCCTTGATGGTCAGCTTGCTCTTGCTGGCGGTGCCGATGCTCTCGCCATCCACCTCAGCCCGTCCCGGCAGGGCGTCGTCCACGTAAAGGAAAGAATTCCGCTCCAGCCCGATATCCACAAAGGCCGCCTGCATTCCCGGCAGGACGTTCTCAACCTTACCCTTGTAGATGTTGCCCACGACCCGCTGGTGGACCGGCCGCTCGACAAAAAGCTCGACCAACTCGCCGTCCTCAACGACTGCGGCCCGTGTTTCATCGATATCCACGGTGACCAGAATCTCTTTTGCCATAAAAAATTCCCCCATCTCTTTTGGGGTTGCTTAACGCCACAGGGCGTGTAGGCTGCGCCCGAGGGGGGCGCGTCCCACTGCTACTAGTATACCAACTCGTTTTGGATTCTTCTCCCACGGGCGAATTCCTGCCGCACCGCCGCCATAGCACTTTGGAATCACCTTTCAAGGCACAAAAGATTCTGTTGATGAAACAATAGCCGCAAGGTCCTTCCAGAAGTCTTATGCAATACTGTATAATCAACGCGGAATAACTCACCACACTAGGAGGGCCACGCATATGGCCACCATCGTCATCGCCCTGGGCGGAAATGCGATTCTGCAGCCGGGGCAGGCCGGAACAGCGGCCGAGCAGGCCGAGAACATCCGGAAAACTTGCGTACAAATCGCCGGGCTCATTGAAGCCGGGCACCGGGTCGTCGTCACCCACGGCAACGGTCCCCAGGTGGGCAACCTACTGATTCAGCAGGAAGAAGCCTCTGCAGTGGTGCCGCCCATGCCGATGGACGTGGCCGGCGCCATGAGCCAGGGCATGCTTGGATACTGGATGCAAAACCAGTTGGATAACCTCATACGCGAGCGCGGCATCACCCGGCCGGTGGTCACGCTGGTCACGCAGGTGCTGGTCGACCGGAGCGACTCCGCATTCCAGAACCCGACCAAGCCCGTGGGTCCGTTCTATACCCAGGCCAAGGCTGCCCGGTATGCAGAGGAGAAGGGCTGGAAGATGAAGGAGGACGCGGGCCGCGGCTGGCGCCGGGTCGTGCCCTCACCCAACCCCATCGCGATCTGGGAGAAGGATGCCATCAAGACGCTGGTCGACGCCGGTGCAGTAGTTATTTGCTCGGGCGGCGGCGGCGTGCCCGTCTACCTCGACGGGGAGAAGTTGATCGGGTGCGAAGCCGTCATCGACAAGGATCTGGCCGGTCAGCGCCTGGCGGCTGACGTGGGCGCCGACCTGTTCTGCATCCTGACGGACGTGCCGCAGGTCTGCCTGCGCTATAAGCAGCCGGATCAGGAAATGCTTAGCCATGTGAGCCTCGCGCAAATGCGTGAGTATGCTAAGGAAGGCCATTTCAAGGCCGGCTCCATGGGTCCGAAGGTCGAAGCGATCATGCGGTTTGTCGAGTCCACCGGCAAGTGGGGCGTCATTGCCTGTCTGGATCAAGCTCTGGCTGCAGTTGAGGGGAAATCGGGCACCATTATCCATCCGTAACTTACAGCAAGGAGGTCCCTGCTATGGCTGTGTCTCTCAAGGGCCGCGACTTTATCGACATATGGGATTTTGACCGCGAGGAGCTCGAGCAGATCCTGAACACTGCCGACATGCTCAAGCTCCGCCAGAAGATGGGCATCGTCGACCAGCCCCTGAAGGGTAAGACCCTGGGTATGTACTTCGCCAAAGCCTCGACCCGGACCCGGCTCTCGTTCGAAGTCGGCATTTATCAGTTAGGCGGCTACGGCCTCTTCCTGTCCTCCGCCGACCTGCAGCTGCGCCGCGGCGAGACCATCGCCGACAGCGCCCGCGTCTTCTCCCGGTATCTCGACGGCATCATGATCCGCACCTTCGCCCATAAGGATGTCGAGGACCTGGCCCAGTATGCCGACGTCCCCGTCATCAACGCTCTGACCGACTACAGCCACCCCTGCCAGGCCATGGCCGACGTCATGACCATCCGCGAAAAGAAGCGCCGCCTCGATGGCCTGAAGATGGTCTTCGTCGGCGACGGAAACAACGTGGCCCTCTCCCTCATGGAAGTCGGCGCCCGCTTCGGCATGGAAGTCGTCATTGCCTGCCCGAAGGGCTATGAGCCGCAGCAGGTCAACCTGGACCGCACCGGTGCCCGGGTCGTGAATGATCCCCGCGAGGCTGTGGCCGGTGCCGACGTGATCTACACGGACGTGTGGGCTTCTATGGGCCAGGAAGCCGAGACCGCGGAGCGCAAGAAGCACTTCACGCCGTACCAGGTCAACGCTGATCTGGTCAAACTGGCCAAGCCCGACTACCTATTCATGCACTGTCTGCCCGCCCACCGTGGCGAGGAAGTGACCGACGAGGTCTGCGATTCGCCCAACAGCGTGATCTTTGATGAAGCGGAAAACCGGCTGCATGTACAGAAGGCGATCATGGCCCTGATTATGGGGTAGGTCGATCCGGCAAGGACCCGGATGGGAGGGAGCAACGTATGAAAGTGTGCAGGGTTTGCGGAGCACCCCTCAACACGGCTGCTGCGGAGAACCGCGGCTGTTGCGATGTCCCGTTCGGGTCCTCTGCCGAGGAACTTGTCAACTTCTGGCTCGCGCACGACCCGGAGCAAGTCTGCGTCGATTGTGCGTCCCTGCATTGCGAAAGGAGAATTTCTGTGGCGAAGACTCGTGTGCTGATTCTGGGTGCTGCTGGTCGCGATTTCCACAACTTCAACGTGTACTACCGCGACAATGAGGCCTTTGAGGTTGTTGGCTTCACGGCCACCCAGATCCCGGACATCGCCGGCCGCAAGTATCCGGCCGCTCTCGCCGGCCGCCTCTATCCCAATGGCATTCCCATTTATGATGAGGCCGACATGGCGAAGCTGATCGAGCAACTCAAGGTCGACGAAGTCGTCTTCGCGTACTCCGACGTTCCCCACGAATACGTGATGCACCGGGCTTCGGCCGCCATGGCCGCCGGCGCCGACTTCAAGCTGCTGGGCTACAAGTCGACCCGCATTAAGTCCACAAAGCCCGTCATCGCCGTCGTCGCCGTCCGTACAGGCGCCGGCAAGAGCCAGACCTCCCGGGCCGTCGTCAAGGCGCTGCGGGAGATGGGCAAGCAGGTCGTCTCCATCCGCCACCCGATGCCGTACGGCGACCTGGAAGCGCAGAAAGTCCAGCGCTTCGCCTCCTATGCCGACCTTGACCTACATAAGTGCACCATCGAAGAGCGCGAAGAATACGAGCCGCATATTGATCTCGGCGCCGTCATTTATGCTGGCGTCGACTATGAGGCAATCCTCCGCGAGGCCGAAAAGGAAGCCGACGTCATCATCTGGGACGGCGGCAACAATGACTTCTCCTTCTATGATGCCGACCTTTACATCACGGTGGCCGATCCGCATCGGCCCGGCCACGAAATGACCTACCATCCCGGCGAGACCAACATCCGCCTGGCCGATGTCGTGGTCATCAACAAAATCGATACCGCCTCGCCTGAGAACGTAACGCGGGTGCGGGAGTCCATCGCCAAGGTAAATCCCGGCGCCATCGTGGTCGACGGCGCCTCCCCGATTTTCGTGGAAGGCGCTGAACAGATTCGGGGCAAGCGGGTGCTGGTGCTGGAAGACGGCCCGACGCTGACCCACGGCGAAATGAAGTACGGCGCCGGCGTGGTTGCCGCCAAGCGGTTCGGCGCCCGCGAACTGGTCGACCCCCGCCCCTTCGCGGTCGACACCATCGCCGATACGTTCCGGAAGTACCCGAACATCGGCGCCGGCCTGCTGCCGGCCATGGGCTACGGCGATAAGCAGATGAAGGATCTCGAGGCGACGATCAACGCCTGCGATTGCGACCTGGTCGTCTCGGCGACCCCGATCGACATCACCCGGGTCATTAAGCCCAACAAGACGATCCTGCGGGTTGGCTACGAGCTGCAGGAAATCGGCTCGCCGACGCTGGCGCAGATCATCCGGGGCAGACTGGGGTAATGTGATATGGATCTCCCGGCGTCCTTGCGCGAAATCAACCCCGTGGTCGATGCAATCGCCCGGGGAGAGCGGCCCACGGGTGGGCCGGCTCTGGGTCTGGCAGTGGCGCTGGGGCTCGCGACGCCCGAAGGAAGCCTTACGGAGGCGGGGCGGGCGTATGCCTGCCCCGCTGTGCCCGCGGGGCCGTCTGCGCTGGTCATGAGCCCGCAACGGCGGGAAGCGGCCGACGTGCTGGTCGGGGGTCCGCTGCCGCTGCAGTCGGCGCTGCGGCGGCTCCTCCGCCAGGTCTGTGCCCGTCCCGAGCGACTGGTTGCGCCCGCCTCGCTGGGTTGGCCGGAAGCGCTGCTCCGCCCGTACCGGGCATACCTGGAAGATCTGGGCATGCTGGTCTCCATCGGACCGATGGTGGAAGCGACGCAGCGCGGCCGCATCGCGGCCACCCGGTCCGACCTGTCGGTCCGGTGGCCTCCGCTGGGCCGTCCGGCTGAGCCTGCCCATCGGGTCCCGGACCTCCGGTCAGCCGAGTTCCGCTATCAGCTAGTCAGGCGCGTCTGCATGGCGCTGATTGCCCGCCGAGGCCGCCGTGAGTGGCACCTGCTCCAGCCGTTGCTCGACGGACCCCTTGCGCCGCTGGTGCCCGCCTACAACGAATGGCTGGCCCGGTTCCTCGCCGCACAGCCTGCATCCCGGCGTTCATGGTCGCAGGATCTGGTCCGCCAGTTTGAAGCGGGGCTGCCGGAACCCGGTTGGTTTGCGGGCTGGTGCCGTGTCCTGCTGGGCACGGAGCCCGCCGGCGCCCTCGAGGCGCTGGTCGCCAACCCGGGCATCCTGCACGTCCCCGCCGTGCTGTCGGATGAGCCGCTGGACCGTGAGACATGGTTGGTCGCGACCGCCATCGGGCGCATCGCCCAGCAGGGCTGGTCGCTCCGTTACGGCGAGGGTGCTGAGCGCCTGGCGCTGGACGGTGTGCGCCTTCCCCCCTGGCCTGAAATGCAACAGGCGCTGGAGTCTGCGGGTCTGCTGGTCGCCGACCCGCCCGAAATCCGTCTCCTGTTGCCCGTACAGATTCAGCCGCGGGCGGATGCGCTGTGGCCATACGCCAACCCCGACTGGCTGGCCGCAGCACTTCTGGAGGGCGAGGCGTTCACCATGTCTGGCCACGCCCGGCGGCCCTTGCGAGTGTAATGATGCACAAAACCCGAGGCGTCTGCCCGCAGACGCCTCGGGTTTATGTTTCAGAGTGAGACTTCTCTCTACACGTACTGCCTGATCACCAGGATCTGGCCCAGGTGCTGGGCCTGGTGGTTGGGCAGCAGCGAGAGCACCCACCGCAAGCCTTGCTGGTCCGGTCCAAAATCGGCCCGAGTTGGTGCAGCCGGCAGGCACCGTGGCCAGTTGCCCGGGCGTCAGATCACTCACGAGCCCCTTCAGCCGGCGAAGCCCGAAATCGAGGCTGGCAGCCACATCGGCGACAGATGCGTTCAGGTCGACTGCCCCTGATACACCTACACGCATGGGAAACCCCTCCTTTACTGGCCCCGAGAAAGGGAGACGACGACGACGCGGAGGCAGGCGATAGCCACCCCCATGGCGAAGGGGTGGCAGGTATCAGAATGAACGGAGGGGGACTTCATGTGTCCGTAACGATCAGGCTGATCCTTGCCGTGGCCCTGCCAGTGCTCCTGTACTTCTCAACCGTCAACCTGCCGCTGGGCGACAGCTCGTGGCTCGGCTTCCTCAACAACTTTCTGTGGATCGCGACCGCGATCTACTTTGTGCTCTATCTGCCCATAAGAGGGTTGGGGCTGAAGCACTGGATGGCCAGAATCCTGGTGGCCCTGCTGGCCGTTTCGATTCTGACGACCGCATTCCAGGGCGCCGTCAAGGTGCGCCGCGACCAGTACAAGGCTCCGAAAGCCGGGGAGACTTTCCCCGGCTTTCATTGCTAGAGATTCCACGGCAGCTCCAGGGCCCCGCTCCGAGCATCACGGCGGTATATCATCAGCCGGTGGACACCTGCAAGTTCAGCAGATACCATGTCCGGTGAGATGAGCTTCAGTCCATCTGCCAGCGTTTCCGCCTTCAGGCTGCCCTGGGCGCCGGACTGCAGCACAGCCCGCAGCGTAACGCCGCGCTCCGCGCCGCCCTCCACTTCGAGCAGGTGGACCTGCTCGCGAATGTTGACCAGGCGGGCGCCCCGCTTGCCTTCCTTCTCCACTTCCACGCTCTCCAGCGCCAGGAAGGCTTTTACGGCGCCGGCGAGCGCTGACGCCGAAACCCCGCTGAACGTAAGCCGGTACTCTGCCGCGTCAATCAAGGAAAAGAGCGAATCGCCCTTGGGCGCCACTTCCCGGGCCTCCAGGAAGGCAAGCCCCGGCGGAAAGCTCGCGTTCGACCGCTCGATGAACTCGGCAGGCGTCACCGACTCGCTCAGTTCCACATCAATAAACTCACCTTCGCTGCTCACGCCCGTGGCCAGGGCGGAAGCGAAGCTGATGCGCGGGTGCGGGCTGAAGCCCTGCGAATAAGCCAGGGGCAACGCCGCCCGCCGCAGCGTCCGCTCCAGCGTGCGTTGCACGTCCAGGTGCGAGAAGAACCGGGCCCTGCGTTCCTTGGCCAGCCTGACTCTCAGCTTCACGGGTTCTCCCCCCTTGCCGGCTTCAGGTCAGGCTGGACACCGAAGGCCATGCAGACGCCGCACACGTCGCACCGCTCCCAACGGCAATCCTCCACTTCGGTTTCGGCCATGGCCCGCTTATGGTCTTCAATCAGCCAGTCCTTAGTCACCCCGGCAAACAGGTGGTCCCAGGCAAACACTTCAGCGTAGTTCTTCTTTCGGCTGATGTAGAAGTCCGGGTCGACCCCGGCTTCGCGCCAGGCCTGCTTCCAGCACGCCGAGTTGAACTGATCGGTCCAGCCGTCGAAGCGGGCGCCGAGTTCCCAGGCCCGCAGCAGCACGGCCGCAATCCGGCGGTCGCCGACGGAGAGCAGCGTCTCGACATAGCTTGACTCCGAATGGTGGCCTTTGAACTCGATGCGGCGGTCCTTGCACGCCCGTTTGACCACCCACTGGCGGCGCTGCGTCTCCGCAGGCGGTATCTGGACCTCCCACTGGAACGGCGTGTGCGCCTTGGGCACGAAGGTCGAGACACTGACGGTGACGCGGACGTTCCGCGCCTCCTGCTTCCCGAGGATCTCCTCAGCGATCTCCAGGGCCCAATAGCCTTTCTCGGCGATGGCCCGCAGGTCGTCGTCGGTCTCGGTGGGCAGGCCGATCATGAAATACAGCTTGATCGCCTTGTACCCGGACTGAAAAGCCGCCCGGAACGCCGCCCGGATATCCGAGTCGGAGACCGTCTTGTTGATCACCCGGCGAATGCGGGCAGAGCCGCCTTCCGGCGCCAGAGTGACGGACGTCCGGTTCACCTTCTGCAGCGCATCGGCTATCTGGATGGAGAACGCGTCGACGCGGGTGGACGGCAGCGTCACGTTTACGCCGGCGCACGACATTTCGGCCGAGAGCTTGCGGACGGTATTCTCCACGTCGGTATAGTCGGCGGTAGACAGCGAGACCAGCGACAGCTCGTTGTATCCGGTGTTCCCGACAATCTGGCGGGCCAGGTCCTGGACGATTTTGGGGGAGCGCTCCCGCACGGGACGGGTCACCATGCCGGCATGGCAGAAGCGGCAGCCCCGGGTACAGCCGCGGAAGACTTCCACCTGCGCCCGGTCAAAAACGATGTCGATGTTGGGTACCACCGGCGCCGTGGGGAAATTCACCTTGTCGAGGTCTTCGACTATCGCCCGCTCCACCATCGCCGGTGCGGCAGCGTCCAGCACGGTGTAGCGGTCAATGGTGCCTTCCGCCTTGTAAGAAGGCTCGTAGAAGCCGGGCACATAGCAGCCCGTAATCCTGGCCAGGCGCCGGAGCAGGTCCGTGCGGCTCCGACGGCCTTCCTGCTTCCACTGCTTGTACACGTCGAGAATCTCGTGAATCACCTGTTCGCCGTCGCCGAGGACGGCCACGTCAAGGAAGGGCGCCAGCGGCTCGCTGTTGAAGACACAGGGCCCGCCGGCGATCACCAGCGGGTGCGCTTCGGTGCGGTGGGCGCTGTACAGCGGCACACCGGCCAGGTCCAGGCAGGTGAACACGTTGGAATAGGTCAGGTCGAACAGGAGCGGGAAAGCGATCAGATCAAAGTGGCCGACCGGGGTCCACGTCTCCATGGTGAAAAGCGGGATTCCTGCTTCCCGCATTTTCGCCTCCATATCGGGCCAGGGGGCGTACGCTCGCTCACAGCAGGTGTCCGCCCGCCGGTTGATCTGGTGATACATGATTAGCGAACCGAGGTGCGACATGCCGACTTCATACGCATCGGGGAACGTCCATGCCACCTTGAGATCAACGCCGGCGTGATCCTTCACGACGGCGTTCCATTCCCCGCCGGTGTAGCGCGCCGGTTTGGAGACCTGGGGAAGTATCGCTTCGATCTTCGCGGCCAGATCACTCACTGCGTCCCACGTCTCCTTCGTCGGTAGATAATCGATGTGCCAAATGGATGATACCACGGATAGTGAGAGTTGAAAAAGTGCCCCGCGTCTCCACAGGTTGGCACTTGTGCCACAGTCCGGCCTTGCATGTGGGAATGGGAACGGGATTTTTACCACGGAAAACGCGGAAGGGGACACGGAAATCGCGGCAGTGGAAGTGGGAATCAGCGCCATCGCCATTTTATTGTCCCACTCCGTGTCCTCCGCGCCTTCCGCGCCCTCCGTGGCAGAATGCCTCCAATACCCCACGCTAGCAGCCTCAATTAAGCGTGGGCAGGCCGGTATCCTGGACGGCCCCCTGAAAAATGACCCCTCATCCCAGAAGAAGAGGGCTTACTTCAATCATACGTCCAGTATCTGCTCAACCGTCGCCTCAGGGCCCAGTTCCTGAAAGGCTTCCATCAACTCCGCCTCGTACAGCGTGCCCAGGGGCTGCAGGTTGCGGTCAACCACCAGCACCATATGATACCGGCGCTGGACCAGGTGCTCCATCACCTCCCCTAACCGGGTCCCTTCCACGGCTGCCAGCTGCCGGGCCGCGAGAACCCGGCTCTCCTTCAACTGCTCGCGCTTGCGCAGAAACTGCCTATATGAACGGTACGTTGCGGTCTCCACCTCCTGTCCTGCCCCGAAAGCCACAAACATCCCGCCCACCAGCGGCGTCAGGAAGAGCGTGTGGGCTTCCGTCCGGAGCCAGACCAACAGAGCGGCGCCGGCCATGCCCACGCCGCAAAAGCGGCCGAGCAGCGCCATCCAGCCCGTTACGCGGCGGTAGCCCCAGCGCTGGGCCATCAGCCCCCGCAGGGCGCGTCCGCCGTCCAGGGGCAGGGCGGGAATCAGGTTGAAAAAGGCCAGGTTCGCGTTCACATCAAAACAGAACTTGACCAGCCGCTGGTCAAACAGCTGATCCCCGGTCAAGAACAGCATCAGTCCCGCGAGAAAAAACGACTGAAAAGGCCCTGCCAGGGCGACGGAGGTCTCGGCCTGCGGATCGGTCTCCACCAGGGTATCCAGCCTGGCCATGCCCCCGAACGGCGTGATGATCACTTCCTCCACCTGCAGCCCCAACACCCAGGCGACGGCCAGATGGGCGATTTCATGGGCGGTCAGCGAACCGACCAGGATCATCGTCTCGGCGAAGTACCCGGCGCCGATGGCCACAGCCAGGAGCACCAGGAAGAGCCAGTGGACCCCGATGCGCATCCCCGCCAAGGTGGCCAGTTTCAGTTGCCGTCCCCTCCCCGCGGCTCGGCACTCAGGGGCAGGAACGGGGCCGGGTCGATGGTCTTGCCGTCCTTGTTGGTCCGGATTTCCAGGTGCAGGTGGGATGAACGGTCGCCCTCCTTGCCCGTAGGCTTGGCGACGGCTGCCAGAGCCTGGCCCTGCTTCACCTGGTCGCCCGCCTTCACCTTGGCCCCGCCAATCTGGCCGTACAGGGCTACAGCGAAACCATGGTCGACTTCCACCAGGGCGCCCAGGTTCGGATCGGTGCCGACTCTGATAACGGTGCCATCCGCAATCGCGACGACGGGAGTTCCCGCCGGTGCGGACAGATCCAACCCCCCGTGCGGCTCCTGCCCCTTGGGGAGCCACCCGTATCCGTACAATACTCTCCCGTCGACGGGCATGATGGCGTGGGCGGCGGGATCATCCTCCGCTTCCGGCCCTGCCGGCGGCTGGGCAGGTGTCTTGCCGGGCTGTGCCGGCGCAAGCTTGGTTTCCGGGGCGAACGGCGCCTTCCCCCCCAACCGAGCCAACTGGCTCTCCCACAGGCCAGCCAGCGCCGGGCGCCACCCGCCCTTCCCCGTCGCCCAGCGGTTCGCCGCGTTCCAGCGTCCGGCGAAGTCATAGTCGTGGGTGACCGTCCAGGTCAGAGCCTGCCTGACCCGGTCCACGGGAGCCTGAGGAAGGACTGAGACCGTCCAGGCTGCGGCAACCAGGCATACCGATGCGATCAGCTGAAAAGGGAGCCGGCTGCGGCGAAACCTATCGTATGCCTCCCCGGCCTGTCTGACCAGGCCCGCCCAGGGCTCGGGCCGGGCCTCCCTGTCACCGGACATGATCGTCCCCCCTCCCGTCCATTCCTATGGACGGGCATGGGGTTTATGCCGCCGAACTCGCGGTCTATACCCACGGGCAGATCGCGGACAACCCTTTTCTGTGCCCGCAGACAGAGGAGCCCAGTCGGCGCGTAGTGTCTTCACCTCATTAATAGACCAATGTGCCATCAAAGTAGCGTCAAATCACGCGCGATGAGGCAGAATGGAGAGAAGCAAACTCCGGAGGGGTGCCACGTGACAATTCCCAGCCTGCGCGTTGGCGACAAGACGGCCCGTTACTGCATCATTCAAGGCGGCATGTCCGTCCGCATTTCCCTGCACCGGCTGGTTGCGGCTGTGGCGCGGGAAGGCGGCGTGGGCACCATCGGCGGCATGGGGATTCCGCCGGCGGAACTGCGCCGTGAAATACAAGCCGCCCGTGCTCTGACTGACGGCATCATCGGCGTGAATTTGATGTACGCCGGTTACCTGTTTGACCGCCTCCTCGACGTCTGCATCGAAGAGCGGGTCGACTACGTCGCCATAGGCGCCGGGTTCGCCCGCGGCCCGTTCAAGCGCCTGGCAGAGGCCGGCATTCCGGGCTTCTGCATCATTTCATCGGTCAAGGCGGCCCGCATCGCCGCCAAGACGGAAGGTGTCACCGGCATTGTCGTCGAGAGCGGCCAGGCCGGCGGCCACCTTGGCCCCGAGGATCCCGAAATCTCCACGTGGGACCTCTTCCCGCCTGTGCGGGCTGCCCTGCGTGAGTATGGCTTCACCGGGCCCATCATCGCGGCAGGCGGCATTATCGACCGGGACGATGTCCTGCGGGCTTTGGCCATGGGTGCCGACGGCGTCCAGATTGGCACCCGCTTCGCCATGACGGAAGAGTGCGCGGCCTCAGACGCCATGAAGGCTGCCTGGCTGGCCGCCACCGGCTCGCAGGTCGAATACTGGAGCCCCACGGGCATGGCGAGCCGGGCCATCGTGCCACATACGGACGAGCAGCTGCCCATCGTCGGCCAGAACGGCGTCCGCTGCACCGACTGCCTCAAACACTGCCTGCACCGCGACGAGAAGAAGGCCCACTGCATCTATAATGCGCTTATCAACGCCCAGCAGGGCGATGTGGAGAACGGCCTCGTCTTCTGCGGCGGCCGGGTCGGCGATATTCACGATATCGTGCCCGTCGCCGATGTCTTCCGTCGCCTGGTCACCCCGGCCCCCGGCGAGCAGGTGATGCACGCCGTCGGGGTGATGGCCTCAGCCGAAGAAGTCGCTGACATGTAGCCAGCAAAGAAGCCGCTGTGAGCCCATGACGGGTTCACAGCGGCTTTTGCATGCCCGCTACCGGTGACGCACCAAATCAAGGTCGCGACCGCGAATGCGGGCCAATTCCTCGTCGGGCAGTGCGTGGAGGGCCTCCACCACCCGGGCGTCGAACTGGCGCCCGGCGCCGGCGGTGATCTCTGCGAGGGCGGCCTCATGAGATCTGCCCTTGCGGTAGGGCCGGTCCGAGGTAATGGCGTCGTAGGCATCTGCGACAGCGAAAATGCGGGCGCCCACAGGTATCGCCTCGCCGCTGAGACTAAACGGATAACCGGTGCCGTCCCACCGCTCATGATGATGCAGAATGATCGGCGTCGCATCCCGCAGGAAATCTATGCTCTTCAGCATCTCGTAGCCAATGCGCGGATGCTGCCGCATAACGACCCATTCCTCGTCGTTCAAGGGCCCCTGCTTGCGCAGGATCGAGTCCGGAATGCCGATTTTGCCGATGTCGTGGAGCAGGGCGCCCCGCATGATGGGCACCAGCTCCTCTTCCGCCAGCCCTAGCTTCTGCGCCAGGGAAAGCGAGTACTGGACCACCCGGCGCGAGTGGCCTTCCGTCTCGTGATCGCGCATTTCCAGGGCCTTGATCAGCGCCTCCAGGGTGCCCATGTACGCGCTTTCCACTTCAATGACCGCCTGGCGCATTTCGGCGACCAGGGTGGCGCTGCCCAGCGCAGAGGCCGTGAGGTTCAGGAACGACTGGAGAATCAACATCTCCTCGACATCGATCGTGCGCTTGCGCGGGAGGTAGATGTCGATCTGACCGAACTGGTCGGCATCCAGGGCGACAGGTAGCGTGGTCGCCCGGTGCTCCTGCATGTCCGGCTCCCACCCCACCGACTCGGTTACCGACACGGGCGACTGCCGAGCGGACTTGGTAATCATCAAATGGACGCGGGAAGGGGCCATGAGGCGGGCGGTCACCTGTGCGACGAGGTGGAGCACCGGGGAGACGCCCGAGCGTGCCCGCGCCAGCGTGGAGGCCACGTCACGGAAGAAGTCCAGGGTGGCGTTCAGCCTGGACCGGTGCTGGGCCGTTAGGGTATAGAGACGGGCATTCTCCAGGGCCAGGGCCGCCTGGGCCGCAAGCGCCGATACGAGCGAGATCTCGGAAGTGGAGATGGGGCTCCCTTTCTCCTGGAATACCAGGAGGGTGCCCCGGAACTGGTCGTTGTACAGCAAGGGGATGGCGATCATCCCTTCGACCTTGCCGACCGCGAAAACCGGCTTGAGGCCGGATGTCCGGAAGTCCTTCGCCAGGTTCTCCACCACGACGGGCTGCCGGGTCAGCCGGCACCACTCCACCGGTGACGACGCCTTCGCGGACCCTGCGGAGGCTTCAATAAAGGCATCGTCAAACTCTTGGGGCAATCCGGCGGATGCAGCCATCGTATAACGGTCAAGTTCGTCAGGGCCCAATACCAGACAGGCTTTCGTGAACCGCGTATACGTAACCACCTGATCGACCACCAGCGCTGCCACCTGCTTCAAGTCCAGGACCGCCGTCATGGCCCTGGAAGCCTGCAGCACGGTCTGCAGCTGCCGGTTACGCTGCTCAAGGAACCGGCTTTTCTCCTCGCTGGCCGCCTCCGAGCGAGCGAGGCGCACCATGAGGCTCTTGGCCATTGATTGCCCCCACCAGGCCATGACAGGTCCGACCAGCAGGAACAGCATCAGGTTCACCAACCGGTCAGCGGTGGTGCCGGGCTGAATCAGACGGTCCTTCCATACCAACTCAAAGCCGAGTACCAACCCCGCCAGAACCAGCGGTATGACAGATCGAGTGCGCAATGCCACCTGGTAGTCGGGGGGGTTCGGACCGTGACCATGTTTTGCGGACACAGCGCTCCCTCCTGAGTTTCGTGTACCAGTCCCCCACTTTAGCGATAAGGCTGGACATTATAGTGTCTAACGTGTAAATTTCTCCACCCACCCACCTTTTTCCTGCCAGCTGGAAAATAAAAGAGGCTTCCGCAGTGCGGAAGCCTCGGTGCATGCAATATTGGGGTGGCGCCTCTACCGGACGGCCGCCAGACGGTACTTGGGGAGATCCTGAATTTCGCCGGTACCCCGCTGCAGGGCACGATACCCGGCAACGCGTCCGCCAAGGGCCTCCGCCATATAGTCCGTGGCAAGTTCGGGATCAACCGTGGTGCCACAGGTGTAGCAATCAATTGCCGCAAAGCCTTCTTCCGGATAGGTGTGAATCGAAAGGTGGGATTCTGAGAGGACCAGCACTCCCGTCACACCCTGCGGATCGAACTGAATGAAGTTCTCGCCGACGATTGTGGCCCCGCAGCGGCTAACCGCCTCCACCATGACGCTCTTGAGATAAGCGGCGTCGTTGAGCTTGTCGAAGGAAACGTCCCGAAGATCCATGGTGACATGACGACCATACGTAGAGAAAGCCATTTGTATCTCCCCCTGTGGCGTATTCTAGCCCTCTCAAGCTAGACGGGACCATCGTCACGCCAACGGGGGAAAAGTCGGGCACCTCGTCGGAAGCCCCAACCCTTTAAGGCGTACTAGGTTCCTGTGTAATTGGACCGCGTGTTGAGCCGTCTCAAACCTCCGTAAGTTGGGCAACGGGAAGACGTTGGTGCGTTCGTAGCACAATAACCTGGATTGTAAGAGAAGCGAACGGTATTGTCAATGCTTCAATGAAGATGGGAAAATCATCGCACGCAAGACGTTTCCGTTGCCGTCCTTGGTTTAGGTAACCTAGCACATCATAGCGAAAAGTGGCCCCAACTTCAAGGGCATTGAGCAAGATTTCCGAGCGATTTTATCCATTGCTGCATACCCGGATTGCATCGATGAAACGCCTTGTGGCAGTAAGGCTCGCATGGGGCTCATCCGATCAATTCCGACAGGTCAAGATGGTCCCGCAGCAGCTGCGCCAGACGGTTATACGTACGCTCGCGCAGGACGGCGGCGGGCGTTCCGGGCTCAAGCGGCGGCAGACCCCGGCGCGCCCGCAGGGCGTTGAGGTAGCTGCGGCGGAAACGGTCGTTGTCGAACAGCCCGTGCAAATAGGTGCCAAAGGTCCAGCCGCCCTTAACGTAACAGCCGTCCGCCGCGTCGGCGGGGGCGCCGCCCCGTGCCATGACCCGGAACGCCGGGCGGGCGCCAGCCTGCAGTTCCGTCCGGCCGCTGTGAATTTCGTAGCCGTCCAGCGGCTGGTCCTTGCTCCAGGCGGCAAGCAGGCCGGTCAGGCCCACGACCTGCGTCAGGGTAGTAAGCTTTCCCGGCTCAAAGCGGGTGGCAACGGGCAGGATGCCTAGGCCCGCGTAGGCGCCCGGAGCGTCTTCCAGCCCGAGAGGATCATCAAGGCGGGCGCCGAGCATCTGGTAGCCGCCGCAAACACCGATGGTGGCGCCCTTGGCGGCGGCCCGTTCCTGAATGGCCGCTGCGAGGCCCCGGTCCCTGAGCCAGCGCAAGTCGCTGATTGTATTCTTGGACCCCGGAAGCAGCACCAGGTCGGCGTTCACCAGTTCACCCGGCTGGTCCGCGTAGGTGACGGCGACGTCGGGTTCGGCCGCCAGGGGTGTGACATCGGTGAAATTCGCCATGTGGGGCAGGCGGAGCACGGCAACCTTCAGTACTCGCCCGCCATCGGGCGCCATTGGGGCGACGTGCACGGAATCCTCCTCTTCCCAGTAAAGGTCGCCCTGCCAGGGGAGCACACCCAGAACCGGCTTGCCGGTGCGTCGTTCCACTTCCCGGATGCCAGGCAGGAGGATCTCTTTCGGGCCGTGGTAACGGTTGAGCACCAGTCCGGCCACGCGGTCCCGGTGGCGTGGCTCCAGCAGTTCCAGCGTTCCCAGCAGCGCGGCAAACGCCCCGCCTCGTTCCATATCGGCAACCAGCAGAACGGGGGCGCCGGCGATTTCCGCCACAGCCATGTTGGCCAGGTCCCGGTCGCGCAGGTTGGGCTCCGCCGGGCTGCCGGCGCCCTCAATGACAATCCAGTCAAACCTTGCCTTCAGCCGCGTCAGCGCAGCGGCGGCAGTGGCATGGCCGAGCGCCACGAAATCGGGAGCGGCAAATCCGGAAAAGTCCCCGTAGGGGCGCCCGTTGAGAATCACCTGAGCGGTCATGCCGCCTTTCGGCTTAACCAGAATGGGGTTGAAGTCACTCTCGGCTGCCACGCCGGCGGCCTCAGCCTGAATGCCCTGTGCGCGGCCGATTTCGGCCCCGTCTGCCGTCACAAACGCATTTAGTGACATATTCCAGGCCTTGAAAGGCGCCACCTTCTGTCCATCCTGCATGAGCAGGCGGCAAAGCGCGGCGGCCAACAGGCTCTTGCCTACTCCGGATGCTGTACCCTGCACCATGATGCAGCGCGCCACGCAAATCACCTCGTCTTGCGGTCGTGTCCTATCTATTGAAGCAGAACGACGGAAGCATGAATAGCCCCCTGGGTGACGATACTACCGCAGGGAGGTGATCATTGTGGCCAACCAACAGATTTTCTGCACCGTCAATAGCTGCTATTACTATGGCAGCGGCGATCGGTGCAAGGCGGAGACGATTCAGGTCCAGAACAATAATGCAACCCTTGGCAATACCCGCATGGAGATCGGTTCCATCGGCGGACGTGAGGCGCAGCAATCCAACCAGACGCTCTGCAACACGTTCATCCCGAAGGAGCAGGGCCCGAAGAACGGTGTCCGGCGTCTGGACTAGCTGCAGCGCGAGGCGCTCCCAGCAGGGGGCGCCTCGCTTTCCATAAGCCTCCACGCAAGTTCAGGAATCTTGCGGCCACACTACAGACAACCAGTATAAGGAGGGGACGCACGTGGCCCGCAACCGTCGCTCATTGCTCTCCGATTCCACGAAAATCGAACTGGCTCGTTTGCAGGGGGCAGGTGATCGGGTTCAGCCAGGCGATTTCGGCGGCCTCACGTCCAAGGAGGCCGGGAATCTGGTCAAGTTTGCGATCGCCGTGGCGGAACAGAGGCTCGCCGCGAACAGTCCCCAGGTCGGCAACCGATAAGACCGGCGCGGAGTGATCTCCCCTGGAAGGGAGGTCCTCTCGCGTTTTTGGGCTAGCGGAACACGAGCACCCGGGAGTGCCGGGTGCTCCTGTCGGGGCCTACAACTTGGTTTCGACCTTGGAAACGGCCTTTTCCATAACCAGATCCTTGTCCCGGCGCTCGTCGATGCTGATGTTGGTCACAACCCGCTGGACGCCGTGCCCGAACCCGGCATGGTGCATTTGCTGCGCCACGTCCAAGAGCGCCGGCAGATCGCCTTCCATAACCGTTGCGGTGGGTGTCACGTCGAACTTGATGCCGTTGCGTTTGGCCTCGCGGCACGCTTCCGTAATGAAGCTGGATATGCTGGCGGTTTCCGTGCCGACGGGAACGACGCTGATTTCCAGGAGTGCCATTCTCCTGCCACCTCCCACAGCCGGGTCTAGAGTGTGTCAGCCTCGTCGGATATCCGTGCGAAGCGGGTCTCCAGCGAGTTCACAACCTCCTGGGCGGTCAGGCCGTTCGCCTCGACGATGGGGAACTTATTGCCCTGCGTATCGGCGACGCCCATGAAATTGTTGGACATGCTGGTGACGATGGCGCCATCCACGTTGGCCATGGTGCCTTGCGTGAACTTCGTCACCTCAAACCCCCGGGAGCGCAGTTCGTCTTTGACCGGTGTCAGGCCGTCCTCCACAGCGATGCGCCTGGCCACATGCAACACCTCCGCACATCTGAGGTTCCGCCGGGACACACTATAGTGTGCGCAGTCGACAGAACATCATTCACAGGCCGAGTTCGTATGCGAAGATTGCCTCCCATGCTTTGTTGCGCCGGTGCGTCTTGATGCGGTCGGCCAGACGGGCCCTTATGCGCATCCCCGCCTCGGCGATGAACCGCTCCAGGTTGGCAATTGCTTTCGGGCCTGAATGGTCGGCATACCCGATGATCACCCGGCCATTGGGGTTGAGATGGCACGGGGCGCCAATGAGGAAACGGCGAATCGTCTGCTGGCCGCCATCGTTTAGAGCCATCTCCATGCGGTTGCGGGCCGGCGCTGCCACCCACGGGGCGTTGAAAATGATCAGGTCAAAGTGCTGCCCGCCCAGCGTTTCGTAAAGATCGCCGGGCTCAGCCGCAGTCACTGCGCCGGGGCGGATCAGCCCTTGCGCTTCAAAGCGGGCAGCGTTTACTTCAGTCGATGCGGCCGCCTCCGCCAGATGGTCGGTGGCGACAACGCTTGCTTGCGGGAAGACGCGGGCGGCCAGCAGGGCGCAGACGCCTGACCCGCAGCCCATGTCCAGGACGGCCGGCGCCGCCGGCAGCTGCGGTCTGACCGTCTCAAGGGCCCGCCGCAGAAGGTGGATGAGCGGCTGACTGCGCGGCACCAGCACATCGGGGTGAACCGTTGTAACAGCCCCGCCCAGGGCATCCACATGCTGCATATGGCTGGCCAAGGCAAACAGAGCGTCCTCCAGGGCGATCAATCCATTTTGCTGGAGCGCCCGTAGGCCGGGTACTGCCCCTCGGACTGCGTCGTCGTCGGTGCGGAGCATCAGGCGGCCAAGTGCTTCCTTCCGTGTGCCCTTGGCGCGCAGGGTCTCGCGCAGGCGGAACACTCGCTCCCAGGGACCCTCCAGCACGGCGAGCCCGCCCCGCTGAATCAGCCTGGCAATGCGGTCGGATGCGTCCAGCTCGCGTCCCGAGAAAGTGCGAACCCCGGCGTTCTGTACGAAGCTAACACCCATTTGGTACTCTCTCCTTGTTTTCGTCTCGTTTGGGGCAGATGCCACAGGCGAGCGGCGACAAGGAGGAGCACGGGGCCGGGCAAACGCCAATAGCCGTCGAGCCTGAGGCTCCACGGCGGAAAGGGCTGTTCTGCTAGTTACCGATCAATATCAGCAGGGTGGACGTGCCATCGACACGCAACTCCTTTCCGCATTCATTATAACATCGCCCTTGGCAAACGGAAGGCCCGCCGGTCCGCCGGCGGGCTCAACACCCTCAGTTGTAATCACGCAGCGCCGGAGCCGTTACCAAGCCGGACAGACAGGTCAGCACCAGACCGAATCCGAAAGCCAGGGAGACGTGGACCGGGGAGAAAATATCCGCCAGGGGGCCCGCCACCAAGAACGCCAGGGGCGCCGTGGCGCTCAGCAGGCTGCCCAGCATGCCGAAGACCCTGCCCTGCACCTCCGTAGGAATCTCGCTCTGCAGCGTCACCATGAAAATCACATTCGGGAAGGCGAGGAAGAGGCCGCTAAACACGTATATGGGAATCGCCGGCAACGTCGAGGGCATAAGCGGCACGACTGTCATGAGCACCGATGCCAGGAGCAGGCCGCCGAACATGATGTAGCCGCGGCGGCGGAGCTTCGTGGCGAAGGCCATGAGCAGCCCGGCCCCGATGGCGAACCCCAGGGGGAAGGCAGCTTCAGCCAGACCGAACTCGAAAGCGGTGGCATGCCAAACCTTTACGACGATGACTGGCAGCAGCACGCCGCCCAGGGCGTTGCCGAACAGGTTGATGGCGGGAGCGAAAGTGACCACGCCGCGCGCCAGGCTGTGACCTTTGATGAAGCGGAGACCTTCCTTCAGGTCGCCCCAGAAGGACGTTTGCTCCTTTTCGACCCGGGGGCTGGCAAAGTACCCGCCCAGGAGGATGAAGACCGCCGAGATGAGGAAGCTGACAGCGTCTGCAGTCAATGCCACCCAGCCGCCCCACAGGGCGACCACGGTGCCGCCGAGGAACGGGCCGAGGACCTGCGCCAGGGTGTTGGTCATCTGCAGCAGGCCGGACGCCTGTTGGAGGCTCTCCTTGCCAACGATGTTGACCAGGCTGGCGTTCATCGCCGGACCGAAGAACTGGCCGGCAATCGAAATGAGTGCGGATAGAGCCAGGATGACGGCGAATGACGCTCCGGGCCGCATGACCAGTGCGGCGACCGCCAGCACCAGTACGAACCGGATCAGATCCGTGCCGATCATCATGCGGCGGCGGTCAGTACGGTCTACCACCGTGCCCGCGACGGCGCCCAGGAGCACACCGGAGAGGGCCCGCACGGCCATAATGGTGGCCATCGCGGTGCTGGAGCCCGTCGTTTGCAGGACCCAAAGACCCAGGGCCACGCTGTGGAATCCATCGCCGATGATGGAGATGGTATGGCCAAGCCAGATGGAGAGGAACGTACGGTTTCTAAAGAGGCCGGCTTGCGCCGTTTTCGGCGTGGTTTCTGCAACAGCTGCCATTCTAGGGTCCACCCTTTCCGTGCGGCGCCGACGGCGCCTTCCTGATGACCCTACTGTAGCAAAGCAAGCCGCAGGCACCGAAGGTACCTGCGGCTGAAAGCGCTATCGTACTTTGGACCGATGGATCTTCGTTCTGCGGGGCAATTCGCCTTACCGCCCGCCATTCGCTGCACGTCCCGGACGTTGATGATTTTGTCGGGTGCACACGTAGACCACGTCGACGGCTGCATGCAGAGAGACGGTCAGGATTCGCCCGGTGCTCATGTGCGCTTTTGCTCCCACCTGCGATGGATGTTCTGAATCATCTTGTCCGTGTAGACGGCCTGCAAATCGTGGCCGGTGTAGTTCGCGATCTTAAACAGATAGGCCAGCACGTCGGCCAACTCGAAGCCAAGCTTGACGCGGGCTTCTTCGACGCGGGGGTCGTCGGGCCCGTAGGTTTCAGCCCACCAGCGGTAGTGCAGAATCTCCTTGCACAGCTCTCCCACTTCGCTCTGCAGGCAGACCGTGTTCATGAACAAGTCGGGGCCGAAGCCCTTTTCCCGGTCAAGCCACTCATGGAACTTCTGAAACTCGGGCATCGAGTTGCCAGGATGCTGCATGGGTGTCCCTCGCCTCCTCATGGAACCCAAATTCGCCCATTGCTGCGGCGACTCCTGCGAGAGGGACCTAAGGCTGCTTCAGTTGCCGGGACGCCACGTCGTACGCATAGGGCCCCTTTACCGTGGCGCCGCCCTGGACAACATCAAACGCGACCACCGTGCCGGAGACCCACCTGATGTTCCGGACGGCGAAATCCTGCCCGCCGCCCAGGGCCGCGGACAAGTCCGGCCCGTACTTCTGCGACGCTGTCACATCGTAAATGGTAAGGGTCGTCGCACCGGACGCCTGTGCCGTGGCAACGGCCACGTACCGGGCGCCCCCCGGGGCCCATGCCGCGTCGACGGCCCCTGCTTCAAACAGCAGGTCCAACGGCGTCATGACCGGATTGCTGCCCCACGTAATCTGGCTAATGCCCAGCAGCGGGTGGTGCCCCTTGGTCACCCACAGCACATGGCTGCCCGCTGTGGTCACGGCGGCCACGGACCAGCCCTCCGCGCCGACCCCGAACTCAATGCCCGGCCCGGCGCCCCAGGGCTTGGCCTTGGCTGGCAGCAGGCTCAAATCGCCGGCCACCGCCGTATCCTGCCCCCTGTGCAGGTACAGCTTACCGTCCTGACCAACCCCCAGGGTCAGCGTCTCCTTTGCCTGTTCCGTGTAGGCGACCACTTTCAGGCCGCCCTGCCAGGTCAGGCGAATCTCTTCCGCCGCGACTTCGCCCCCAGGTTGGCCCGTCGCGAAGCCGACTTTGAGCCGGAACACGAACAGATCTACATCGCCCGTCCCCAGCAGTCCGGCGGTGTACCCGGTAATCCGGGCGCCCGGGCCGCTCAGGCGGATGCTCCCCTTGCCCACGGCCTGGGGCCCCACCATCGATGCCACGGTAGCGGCATCGCCGGCCATGCGGGCCTCCATAAACGCCCGGATGAACGCCTGCGCTTCACTGTTCGGAGGCCGGCTGTGCTCCAGCTCCTTGGGCTCCGGCTCTTTGGGCTCCGGCTCCTTGGGCGGCGGCTCGTGCGGCTGCGGCTGGATCTGGGGTTTGGGCGCCGGCTTTTTCTCCCCGGCAGAAGGAGCCGTCACTTTCCCCACCGTGCCCGGGACCGGCGCCCGGGGCCTCGCCAGCATCAGGCCGCCCGCAACGCCGGCCAGCACCAACAGGATGGCCAGCGGGACCATCCACCAGTTCATGCGCATAAAAGACCCCCCCTTCTCTCATCACTGTATGAGAGCGAGGGGGGACAAGATTCCCGTTACGTCGACTAAACGCCCCGGGGCATCTCCGTGTACATGTTCTGCAGGGCCACATGGAGTCGCTCATGCAGACGATAAATCTGGGGATCGTAAGGGTCCAGCCTGGTCAGGGCAACAATCTCCTGTTCCAGGGCTTCCACCACGTTCGCGATGCTGCTGATGTCGTGGCGGTTCATGCCCGTTCGTCCCTGCTCTGGGTCCGGTCGGCGCCAAGCTGGGAGTCGTCGGGGTTGTCCATGGCGACGGACGAGGGCACGCCGTGGTCCAGGTAGGGCACCGCCTGGGCATCTGTTTTCCGGTCGGTGGACCGCGCTGGAGTCCGGTTGGTCTGATCGGACATGCTGCTCCCTCCTCAGTTTGCGGTGGCAGCGTTAGCATGCCCAAAATGAGAAAAGCAGCCGGTCCAGGGATTACCGACTGCTCCTTGAGAGCTACCGTACTCTCTTCTTGTTTTATAAGGTTTATCGAGCGAATCGCTGTCGGACAGCGAGGAAAGATACGTACCTGTGATCTCAGCATGCCTGAAACATATGAAGGCCATATGAAATGGACCTGAGAGGAAGATAAGAATCCATAATAAGGGCAGCCGGTCAAAGCACGACCGGCTGCCTCTCATGGCTATTCTGCTTCGGGGCGGGTACCCAGGGTGGCCGTCAGTTCAACCTTCTCTCCGCCGCGCAGCACGGTGATCTTCGCGACATCGCCCGGCTTCTTGCTCGCCACGAAAGTGTACAGGTCATTAGCGGTCTTGGCCGGCTTGTCATCCAGGGCGATGATCACGTCGGCAACAATGGTCCTGCCGATGCGGGTCGGATTCTGGAGGCCGGCCTTCTCGGCGGCACTGCCTTCCTCCACCTTCTCGACGACGATGCCTTCCGTAACGTCCACGCCCAACTGCTTGGCGATCTGCGGGGTCAGGTCGAGGGGGCCGACACCGAGATACGCGTAACCCACCTGCTTGCCCGCCATAAGGGTCGGCATCAGTTCCTTGGCCAGGCCGATGGGAACAGCGAAACCGATGCCCAGGTTGCCGCGTACCCCGCTGGTGCCGGTGTCAATCAGCGTGTTGATGCCGATCACTTCGCCGTTGGCGTTCAGAAGGGGGCCGCCGGAGTTGCCGGGGTTGATGGCGGCGTCCGTCTGGATGCCGCCCGGAATGGAGAAGAGCGGATTCTCGGCGGGATCTTCATTCAGCGTCCGGTTGATCGCCGAAACGATGCCGGCTGTCACAGTGAACTCCTGACCAAACGGGCTGCCGATCGCGACGGCAAGCTCACCGACCTGGACCACCGAAGAGTCGCCCAGTGGAGCAGCGACCAGGGACCGGCTGCCGGGATCGACCTTAACGATGGCGACATCCTTATACCTGTCGGAACCCATCACCTTACCGTCCAGCACCGTGCCGTCGACGAACTTGACCTTAATGGAGGAAGCGCCTTCAATGACGTGGTGGTTCGTCATGATGTAGCCCTGCGGATCGACCACAAAGCCGGAGCCCAAACCGGAGCCGCGGAGCGAGCCGCGCTTGGTCTCCGTCTCGATTTTGACGACGGCCGGGCTGACCCGCTGCCAGATGCCCGGGATCACGCTCGCCGCCACCTCGGCGCTGGTCTGCGAAATCGCCTTCAGACCGGAAGACGTGTTAACCGAATACCCGATGGGCGTGTGATCCTTGACATACTTGCTGGCCACGCCCCATGCGGTGGCGCCGCCGGCGGCGGCGCCCATCGCCACCAGGGCCAGGGCGGCGGCAAACATCTTCAGGCCGGAACGGGACTGCTTCGGAGCCGGGGGCGCATTATTCGTCATCGGTTCAGCCGGTGCGGCCGCCCCCGGAGTTTCGGGCAGTTGCATGACGGGGTCTTGCGGAGCCGCGGCCTGTTCGGGCCGGCCGGCGTCCGGAGTAGCTCCCGCTGAGGGCTGCTCGCTATGCTCCCCGTTGTCATAGATGGGATGCTCCTTGTCGTTTAGCATAACTCTATTCCCTCCATCAGAGTTGTATCGTGCCGACGATCACATTCTCTCTTAGGACGCTGAGTTCTACCTGAAAGATGTGTGAAGCAGCCCTTAGCGTTTGATCAACGTTTCTACTCGAATGCCCGCGGGGAGCCGCTCACCAGGGTTTTTCAACCACCGTGCATGATTGTCTTCCTGTTATGGAGAATGTGCGGTTTTTGGCCAGAGTATACGGGACGTTGACGAACCCGACCGGCCCATGCTATGATTTCCACAGCGGACTACGAACACTTGTTCTAGTTCTGACAAGTACATACCGAAAGGATGAGCGGAGTGTCCAACCCTGTCGTCCACTTCGAGGTTACGGGAAGCGATGGCCGTAAGCTGCAGGAGTACTATGCGAACCTGTTCGGCTGGAAGGTCAATGCCGACAACCCCATGGAATATGGGCTGGTCCCGGCGAGCGGAGGCGGAATTGGTGGCGGTATCTGTTCCGGTCCCGGCGGCGTCGTGGTCTACGTTGCGGTGCCTGACCTGCAGGCAGCGCTGGACAAGGCCGTCGCTCTAGGCGGAAAAGTGGTTACCCCGGTCACGCACGTGCCCGGCATGGTTACCTTCGCTCAGTTCCAGGACCCCCAGGGGAACCTGATGGGCCTCGTGCTCGATGACCCCAACATGTAGATCGATCCAGAGCATGTAAAGTAACCGCCCTCGGCCAGAGGGCGGTTGTTCTTATGCTTCTCCGCGGTATCCCGGCAGCCACAGCGTAAACGTGCTCCCTTTACCCAGTTCGCTCTCCACGCTGATTTTGCCGCCGTGCACGTTCGCCGCCCACTGAGCGATGGCCAGGCCCAGGCCTGCGCCGCCCCGGGCTCGGGCCCGGTCGGCCCGGTAAAAGCGCTCGAACACATGGAGCAGGTCTTCCCGGGCGATGCCAATGCCCGTGTCCTGCACCTGAATGACCACGCCTTCCCCCTGGCGCCCCGCCCGCACAGTCACAGTGCCGGAGGGCGTGTACTTGAAGGCGTTATCGATCAGAATCAGTATGAGCCGGGTCAGCCACTCGCTGTTCCCCAACACCGTGACCTGGTCCAGTGCCTCCGGCAGATTCCCCACGAACTGGGCGTCGTGGGGCATCGCCTGCGCTTTTCTGATAGCGTCGGCCACCAGCGGTCCCAGAGCCACGGGCTGCAGGTCGGGTTCATGTCCCGTATCGGCCCTCGCCATGGTCAGCAGTTCATCCACCATGCGGCTGAGCCGCTCGGCCTCGGAGGCCATGTCGGTCAGCGCCTCCGGATCCAGGGTACCGGCCCGGGTAAGGTAGTCAATGTTTCCCCGGATTATCGTCAGCGGCGTGCGCAGTTCGTGCGACGCGTCGGCCACGAACCGCTGCTGTGCATCGACCGAGGCTTCGAGGCGGGCATACATGGCCTGCAACTGGTCAAGCATGTCGTTGAACGTGGCGACCAGGCGCCCGATTTCGTCCTCCGGCCCCTGGTAGGGAACGCGCAGGCTAAGGTCGGCCGACTCGCCAACCATTTCCGCTGCGCTGGCCACTTTTTCGATGGGCTCAATCGCGCGTCCCGCCAGCCACCAGACCGCCAGGGCAGCCAGGAACATAAACGACACGACGCCTGCGCCCAGCGGCAGGCGGAGCCGCTCGGACGCCAACTCCAGCGTATTGAGGTTGTCGGCCACCTGGACGTACATTGGGGGCAATCCCTTGCTGAAGACCGGCATGGTATAAAGCCGGTATGTCTCCTTGTTCAGATCAACTTCGGTGGAAAAGACCGCCGACCCGTTGCGGGCGGCGTCGGGCAGGGGAAACATGCCGAAGACGTTGGAAGAGTGGGCAATCTGCGTACCGGCTGTCCGTACCAGCACAAACGTGGATTTGTCGCCAAGGCTGTTCATGTCGGGCAGCGTACCCTTGGAGGCGAAATGCAGGGCGACTTTTTCCGCGACGTTCTGCAAGGTGGAGTCAACCGCCTGCATGAAAGTCATTCGGAGCACGTTGTACAGGAGCAGGCTGAACATAATCAGGCCTACGGCCAGCAGGCCGGTATACAGCAGGGTGAGCCGCAGCCGGATGGACACGGGGGTCACTCCTTCAACACGTAGCCAACACCCCGGACGGTCTGGATCAGGCGGGCTTCACCCCCGGCCTCCAGCTTTTGCCGCAGATATCCTACGTATACTTCAAGTACATTACTTTCGCCCGTATAGTCATAGCCCCAAACATGTTCCATGAGGTTGTCGCGCGTCAGGACCTGCCTGGGATGGCTCATGAAAAGGGTCAGCAGCTCAAACTCTTTTGCCGTCAGGTCAATGACCCGTTCGCCGCGGCGCGCTTCACGGCTGGCCGTGTCCAACTGCAGGTCGGCGTAACGGAGAATGCCCGGCCTGGCGTCATCTTCCTGCTTCGGCGCCTTCTGACGGCGCAGCAGGGCCCGCACCCGGGCCAGCAGTTCCTCAAGGGCAAACGGCTTGACCAGGTAATCGTCGGCGCCCATGTCGAGCCCCTGTACCCGGTCGGAAACGGCATCCCGCGCCGTCAAAATCAGAATCGGCACCTCTTCGCCGGCCGCCCGGACCCGGCGGCAGACTTCCAGGCCGTCAACTTCGGGCATCATCCAGTCCAGAATCATCAGGTCAGGGCTGAAGTCGGTCAGGGTGCGCAAGGCGTCTGGTCCGCCGTTGGCCACCAGCACTTCGTACCCCTCCAGGACAAGAGCACGCCTCAAGAATGAAGTGATCTTGGCATCATCATCGACGACCAGAATGCGCTGTGGCATAAGCAGCGCCTCCTTTCTGGGGTTCTTAGCTGAGTATGCCCGCGTTTGACGTTACCGCCCGGGAATCCGGAACATCGTATCGTACTCCCGGTAAAAGGTATCCCGTAGCAGGCCGAAAACGTGGACGTCCTGGCGGCCGCCGTTATGCAGTTCGTGGCCGAGGAGGATTCCCTCGCCTTTCATGCCAGAGGCGGTCATCAGCCGGAGGGACCGGGTATTGAAGCCATAGACTTCGGCATACAGGCGCTCCAGGTTCTCCACCGAGAACGCATAGTCGTACAGGATGCGCAGGGCCGTGCGGCCCACGCCGCGGCTCCAGACGGACCTGTCCCCGATGACGATGCCGACGGCAGCCCGGCGCTGCTCCCGGTCAATCAGGGCCAGTTGAACCCGTCCGACTAACCGGTCTTCGTAGACAACGCCGAAATAGACCATGTCGTCGTCCGGCTCGAGCATCTTGCTTTCCCAGCGCTTCTCAAACTGGGCGTAGGATCGGCGGGGGCCCCACGAGCTGAGTAGATCGAGTTCATAGTCCAGGTGCCACGGGTACATCGTTTCGATGTCCGACGGCTCCAGCGGACGTAGGGTGACACCATCTCGTGTGAACATCCGGGAAACACCTTCCTACATATTTCTACATCGCAACATTTCACCCGCTGATGGCTTTTCCCCTCCTTCCCGGACCGAAAGGACTCCCGCTGGCTCGGAAAGAATTCATGAGGCCATGAGGAGAATGTTACCCCGTGACGACGAAGGGGATAGGCAAGGAGGTCGGCTTGATTGGGGCAGCTTGCTACCTGGACGGACCAGGCTCTGCTGGAGTCGGCCCTGAGCGGTTCTGAATCCGCCTGGGTCACCCTGGTGGACCGGTATCATCCCGCGGGCCTGCGCTACGTCCGCCGCCACATCGACGACCCGCACCTGGCCCAGGACATCATGCAGAATCTGTGGATCGCCCTGGTCGGCGCCGTGCGGCGCCAACTGCCCGACCACTTCGCCGCCCTGTTCTGGACTCTGCTCAAGCGCCGCCTCATCGACGAGCTGCGCCGCAAGGGGCGTACGAAGGAAGCTGCCATTCTGGACGCCCCCCTTCAGGGCGACGAGTCCGAAGGCAGCTCGCTCCTGGAGCGGCAGACCGGGAAAGAGCCTGATCCGCAGGAAGCCAGTGTCCGTTCCGAAGAGCAGCAGCTTCTGTATCGGGCGCTCGACCAACTGCCTGACCACTACCGTCTCGTGATTGTCTCCCGGCAGCTGGAAGGTCTGTCCAACAAGGAGACCGCACGGCTGCTGGTCACCGAAGGCCTGGTCACCGACGACGGCAATGTCGAAAAGCGGGTCGAAAACTACTATTACCGGGGCCTCAAGGAGCTGAAACGCCAGCTGGAGGCTCTGGGCTTCAATGGAGGAGGTGGCGCAGCATGACGAGGCCGATCGAATCGATCGTGGCCGAAGCACAGCAGCGCCTGGAGACCACCGGCCGGCTCGACACGGCGGCTTATCTCTCCGCCTATCCGGAGCATGCGGCTGAACTCCAGGAACTGCTGCCGGTCATGCTCACGCTGCATCAAGAGAAGCGCTGGCAGGCGGCCGAGTCCGCAAGCCGGGCGTTCGCCGTCGGGCTGTTTGCCCAGCTCGGCGCCCCGGCCCGGGCCGAAGGCTCCGTGGGCGCCCTCTTCAGCCAGGAGCTGTCCGAGTCCGGCATTTCCCTCGAAGAGCAGTCCCGGCGGACCGGCCTGCCGGTGAAAGCGCTTAAGGCGATCCTGAATGACCCCACGCCCGTCTCCAGCCTGGACAACGCCGGCATCAAGCAGCTGGCGGACCGGGTGGCCGCCCCGTTCGCCGCTCTGGCCAAGGAGTTCCGGCGGGTCAAGTCGCTCTGGTCGCTCTCCAATCTGGAAGGCGGCACGGTCTTCACCCGCGACAAGGAGACCAGCTCCGCCGAGGAACAGAAAGCCCTGCGGGACAAGGTACGCAAGGCCACCCGCAAGCCGCCGGAGGAACAGTAGCATGGCCCCGCCGCGCAGCCCCGCCGAGGCGAAGGCCACTGAAGTGCTGCAGCGGGCGCGTGAGGAGTCCGTCGCCCTGGGCGAACAGTGGGACGCCTATAACGTGGATGTCGAACTGCTGGCAGCCATTCTCTTCGATTTGGGGGTTCAGCAGGTGCCGGACCTGCGGGTCGGCGAGCGGGAGTACGCCGGCTTCCTGGACGGCGACGCCGGGCTGGTGGTGGTGGAAGAGACCCACCACGAGCACCGGCGCCGCTTCTCCATCGCCCACGAAGTGGGCCACTACGTCCTGCACTATTTGCCGCGCACGGCGCCGGTGGGCGTCTTCGCCTGCACCAGCCGGGACATGGAGACCGATGCCGTGCCGGCCCGCGAGAGTGCCGCCCGCCTCCTCCACTGCCGCCGGGAAGTGGAGGCTAACCTGTTTGCCGGCGAGCTGCTCATGCCGGCGCCTTCGGTCGCGGCCATGCACAAGGTGACCGGCGGCCAGGTGGGAAAGCTGGCCCGTCATTTCAACGTGTCGGCCCGGGCCATGGAGATCCGGCTGACCCGCCTCGGGCTCCCGTTTTCACCCATACTGCGGTAGAAAATCGAAAAAAGTTGACGCCCCCGCGAGGAGAATTCGCGGGGGCGCTCGACCTTACGGGCAGAGAACAAACGGTGAAACCGAAGGAGGGCCTGAACATGAAAGATGTGCTGACTGCAGCGGCTCGGGTGATGGCGATGGAGAACGGTGCAAGCTTTACGGCGATGCCCGGCGTCGCTTATGACCTGACGGACTGCGCACTGAGCACCATGGCCCGGGCCCTGCTCGGCCAGTTTGACGGCACCGGCATCGACTTGATTTCCCTTGGGCGGACCGGCGACACCCTGGTCGCCCGCATTGACGAAGCGGCAGCAGAAGAGCCGCTCTGCCCCCTGGCGTTTGACCGGGTGGTGCGCAAGCTCTCCTGGCAGTTGCTGGGCCAGGTCTGGACCGGCCGGATCGACATTGATGCTGCACTCACTCCCACCCCCGTGTCGCACGAACTGGTCAGGGTCGCATAGCGTTCTGCCCAGTCCCGCGAGAGCCCGGTGGAACAGCAGAAGCAGTTGCACCCTCGGACATGCGGGCGGCAGGAGTCAAGCCGACGTATTGCCGCCCCTTGAGTTGAGGTCACGACACAGGGGCGCCGCCCCATGCAGCCCTCACTCAGCCGGGCGGGGCCCCGCCTCCAGGCCGCTGCCGCTCACCGTCATGGCGGGCCGCACCTTCAGGTCGCCGGTCACCCGCACCTGACACGAGAGACGAAGCGGCTCAGGCGTCAGCCCCTTCTTGGCAAAAGCCTCCCGCTCAGCCTCGCTGACCGGCCCCAGGTCCCCGGTCAGCACGTCCACCCGGCATGATGTGCACCTGGCATTGCCGCCGCAGCGGTGCAGAATGTCCACCCCGTTGTCTTCCAACGCCAGGACCAGCTTCGTACCCACCGGCACCTCAAAGGTCCCGCGCCCCTCAACCTCAACCTTGGGCATATCGATTCGCCTCCCACTAAACGGAAACCGCTAAACCGGGGCTGCCACCTTGCGCCTGCCGCCCGTCTCCAGCTCATGGAGCAGCTTGTGCGCCGCCTCCAGAATGCCTTCCGACAGCGTCGGATGGTAGTGCGGCGTCAGGGCCACATCCTCCACCAGGGCGCCCATCTCAATCGCATGGGTGATCTCCCCAATGAGCTCGGAGACTTCGGGGCCCGCCATCTGGGCGCCCAGCAGCACGCCCGTGGTCCGGTTCGCCACAAGTTTGACCAGACCGTCGGTCTCGCCCATCGTCAGCGCCCGCCCAATCGCGGTGAACGGGTGCCGGGAGACGGCCACGTCAATGCCCTGCTCCCGGGCTTGATACTCGGTCAGTCCGACGTACGCGATCTCCGGGTCCGTGAAAATCACAGCCGGGATCGTCTTCCAATCCGTATAGCTGGGTTTGCCCGCAATCGCTTCGGCCGCGACCCGCCCCTGGGCGCTCGCTTTATGCGCCAGCATGACCGGGCTGACCACGTCGCCAATCGCGTAAATGTGCCTGACGGCCGTCCGCATCTGGTCGTCGACATGAATGAAGCCCATCTCGTCGATGGTCAGACCGGCGTTCTCCAGGTCCAGCCCCTCCGTGTAAGGCCTGCGGCCGATAGCCACCAGAACCTTGTCGGCTTCGAGCATCGTAACCTTGCCGCCGGCTTCCTCCACCTTGACCTTTCCGTCCTGCAAACCGCCCGACGCCCGGGCATTCGTCATCACCGTAATGCCCAGCCGGCGCAGCTTTCGCATGAGGACGGCAATAAGGTCGGGGTCCGTGGCAGGCAGAAGCTGCTCCGCCGCCTCGACAATGGTCACGCTGGAGCCCAGCTTGGCGTAGGCAATACCTAATTCTACGCCGATGTACCCACCGCCCACGACCACAAACTTGCCCGGAATCTCCCGGAATGCCAGCGCATCGCGGGCGCTGACCACGTTCTGATGGTCAATGGGGAAAAACTTCGGGTTGACCGCCTTCGAGCCGGTAGCAATGATGCAGCTCTTGAACGTATACACGGCGTTGCCGCCCTCGTTCAGGGCAATTTCGACCGTATGGCCGTCGACAAAGCGCGCCTTGCCCTTGATCACTTCGATCTGCCCGGCTTTCATGAGCGCAGCGACGCCCTGGGTCAGGCGCTTGATCACTTTGTTCTGTTTCCATTCCTGAGTCTTGGCAAAGTCGATGTCTAGCGAGCCGTTCAGCGTCACGCCGCGTTCGCCGGCTTCCTTGACCTTGCTAAGCAGGTCGCCCACGGAAATGAGGGCCTTGGAGGGTATACAGCCGTGGTTGAGACAAGTTCCACCGAGTTCATCCAGCTCGACCAGCACGACGTCCTTTCCGAACTGGGCGGCGCGTTCCGCCGCCACATAGCCGCCCGGACCGCCGCCAATGACCAGGACCTCTGTTCCAATTTTGATGGAACCCATGACCATGGCTACATCGCCTCCATCATCAGCAGGGTCGGGTTGCCGAGCAGTTCTTTGACACGGTTAAGGAAGCGGGCGGCGGGAGCGCCGTCGATGAGACGGTGGTCGAAGGAGAGCGCCAGGTACATCATCGGGGCCACGGTAATTTGGCCGTCTTTCACGACGGGACGCTCCTGGGTCGAGCCCACACCGAGAATGGCGACTTCCGGATGATTGATGACCGGGGTGAAGAAAAGGCCGCCGACCGAGCCCTGGTTGGAGACGGTGAAGGTACTGCCCTTCAGCTCGTCGGGCTGCAGTTTTCCGGCGCGGCCCCGCTCGATCAGATCCTGCATTTCGGCGGCAATCTGGAACACCGACTTCTTGTCGACGTCCCGGACCACCGGCACCAGGAGACCGGCCTCGGTGTCCAGTGCAAATGCGATGTGATACTGCTTGCGGAGCACGATTTCCTGCTTTTCATCGTCAATCTGAGCATTCGAATAGGGGTGTTCCTTCAAGGTGGTTGTAAGTGCCTTGAAAATGAAAGGCATGAAGGAGAGCCGGATGCCCTTCTTTTCGGCCAGTTCCCTGGCCCGTGCGCGGAAGGCCGATAACTCGGTCATGTCGACTTCGTCCACCACGCTGACATGGGGCGCCGTGTAGACGGACTTGACCATCCGGTCGGCGATGACCTTCCGAATGCCCTTGAGAGGGAGACGTTCGTCGCCGGCCGCCGCCGCTGCTGGCACAGGGGCCGGACGGTCAGGAGCCGGCGGTGCGGCGGCCCGGCCAGGCACGAGTGCCAAGGTGGGCGCCTGGGCCGAGCTGGCGGCGAAATTCCGCAGATCGGCGGCAGTCACGCGGCCAGCACGCCCGGTGCCTGGCACCTGGTTGATGTCAATGCCCATTTCGCGGGCCAGCTTGCGAGTGGCAGGCGAAGCCAGGGCCCGGCGCCCTGCCGGTACCGTGACGGGCGCCGTGGCTGCTGCCGCCGCTACGCCGGCTTCCGCCCGGGGTGTGCAATGGTCAGGCGCCGCCGCAGCGACGGCCAGTTCGGCCGTTTGCTCGCCCGGAACGGTCGCTGCCTTTCCATCATCAAATTCGACGACCACGCTGCCCACGTGCAGAATGTCGCCCACTTTGCCGTTCAGCTTCGCCACTTTAGCCGTGGTGGGCGAGGTAATTTCGACGGCAGCCTTGTCAGTCTGCACTTCCATAATTGGCTGGTCTTCGCGGACGTAGTCGCCCTCTTTGACCAGCCACCGGAGCAGTTCGGCTTCGTGCAGGCCTTCGCCCACATCGGGGAGTTTGAATGCTTTGGCCATGATGGTCCTCCTGTGGCGGGTTAGAAACCCCTGACGGTGGTCATTGCGTCAACGACCCGGCCAGCGTCTGGGATATAGAGATCTTCGGAAAGCAAGTACGGCATGGGCACATCAAATCCGGTGACCCGCGCGACGGGCGCCTCCAGGTATTCAAGCGCGTGGTCGTTGATTTGCGCGATCAGTTCGCTGTGGAAGCCGCCGGAGCGTGGCGCTTCCGTCACGATGACGACCCGCCCGGTCTTCCTGACCGACCCGATGATGGTGTCCAGATCAAGCGGATTGAGGCTGCGTAAATCGACAACTTCCGCCTGCCAGTTGCGCTCCGCGGCAGCCTTTTCGGCAGCCTCCAGAGCCGTGTGCACATGGACGCCGTACGTCAGAATCGTCATGTCCTGGCCCTCGCGTACGATCGCAGCCCTGCCGATGGGCACGGTGTAGTATTCCTCCGGGACTTCCGCCCTGAACGCCCGATAGAGCCGCTTGGGTTCAAAGAACATCACGGGGTCCGGATCCTCAATGGCCGCCAGCAGGAGGCCCTTTGCGTCGTACGGGTTTGAGGGTACGACGATCTTCAGGCCGGGGTTGTTGACGTACCAGTTCTCGATCGATTCGGAGTGGTGCTCCAGCGCCTTGATGCCGCCAAAGGCCGGAATGCGCAGGACGAGCGGGCAGGTAAACCGCCCGCGGCTGCGATGCCTGATTCGTGCGATGTGGTTGACCAGGTGCTCCTGAGCAGGGGCCAGGAAGCCGTCGAACTGAATCTCCACCACCGGCTTCAGGCCGTAAACCGCCATGCCGAAGGCGGCGCCCACGAAACCGGATTCGGCCAGTGGCGTGTCGATGGCGCGGTCGGGACCGAATTCGGTGTGGATGCCGTCGGTCGCCCGAAAGACGCCGCCGTTGACGCCGACATCCTCACCCATGACCAGAACACTGGAGTCCCGGCGCATCGCGGTCTTCAGTGCATCGTTAATCGCCTGGATCAATGTCATTTTAGCCATGGGCTTTCGCCTCCCCTTGTCCCCGCCTGCTCAGGTAGGCCTTCAGGTACTCCTTCTGGCGCTGCAGTTCCGGCGTCGGCTTCGCGTACACGAAATCGAACAGATCATCGATCTTGGGCTTGTCCATTCCCTCCGCCTCGGTCACCGCTGCGTTGACCTGATCTCTGGCCCAGTCCCAGAGTGAATCGTCCTCGCTGTCCGACCAGTGGCCCCTGGTTACTAAGTACTTGCGCAAACGCTCGATTGGATCCTTGACCTGCCACGCTTCGACTTCTTCCTGCGTCCGGTAGCGCTTGGGGTCGTCGGACGTTGTGTGCGGACCAAAGCGGAACGTCAGGGCCTCAATCAGCGTCGGACCGCCGCCTGACCTTGCCCGTTCGATCGCCTCTTTGAAAACAGTCAATACAGCCAGCACATCCTGCCCGTCCACCCGGACGCCGGGAATGTCATACGCCAGCGCCCGCTGCGCCAGGGTTTTGGTCTTGAACTGCTTGGCGTTCGGTGTCGAAATGGCATACTTGTTGTTCTGCACGAACAGAATCGTGGCGGTGTTGAACACGGCGGCAAAGTTCATTGCTTCGTGAAAATCGCCGGGTGAGGTGCCGCCATCGCCCACGTATCCCACGGTTACGGTATCCTCACCCTTGATTTTGGCTGCCCAGGCGGCACCAACCGCGTGGACCAGTTGCGTAGCAATGGGAATGGAGATGGGGAAAGCGTTGACACCTGCCGGCGCATGGCTGCCCCACTCATCACCCATGTAGTACCGCAGGATGTTCACGCCGGGCACGCCTAACGTCTGCATGGCGCCGTGGTCGCGATACGTCGGGAACATCCAGTCCTGGCCCTTGCGTAACAGGTATGCAGAGCCGACCTGGCAGGCCTCCTGGCCGCTGTAAGGAGCAAATGTGCCCATACGGCCCTGGCGCTGCAGGTTCAGGCAGCGCTGGTCAAATACCCGCAGGTAGACCATGGTCCGGTGAACCTCTTTGAGCTGCTCTGGTGTGAAGTCTGGTTCTGGCCCGGTCAGGACGCCGTCAGGGCCCAGAACCCGCCGAACCTCGAACAGTTCTTCCATATTCAACGTCGTTTCAGCAAGCTGCACGAGCAGTTCCCCCTTTGTCTTGGGTGCCGGCCACATGGTGCCGGCCTTTTTAAACATAAGTAGCATAGATGTTTAGTTACTTGGTGTTGGTTCCAATTGTAGTCCATCGCCATCTTATGGTCAATATGGACTAGCCACTGCATTTCGCCGGAAAATCGTTGACGAAAGATGGCAGTGCTCATATAATTTTTTCCTTTTCGCCTAATGCTCGATACCGGTGGCCGGAAAATTTCTCGGAAAAACTGGTTCGACATCGTTCGACCCCAATTGACAAATTCGGCCGTGTGGTTAATAATTGCTATATTAGAAGGTTTCTTTATGCACAGGAGGCGTAAACGGTGGAGCAGGATAAGCGGATTTTCGAGTTCCAGGCCCGGCTGTGTCAGGTGCTCGCAAGTCCAAAGCGGTTGGAGATCCTTTACACCTTGAAGGAGACTGAACTAACCGCCGGCGATCTGGCAAAGGCTGTTGATGTCACAATGCCCAACCTGTCCCAGCACCTGTCCCTGATGAAGCAGCACGGGCTGGTGGAGTCCCGCAAGGAAGGCCTCAACATGTACTACCGGCTCTCTTCCGAGCATATTATGGATGTCTGCGACTCCGTCCGCCGTGTGCTGGCCGAACAGCTGGCCCGTCAGTCGGTGTTGCTCGATCAGGTCACTTTCTCCGATAAGCGGTAGCATCACCAAAGAGACCGGGAGGTCGTCCTCCCGGTCTCTTTCTTTGCTTTGAGCGGCTCATCCGCGCAAGTTGACCACAATCGGTGTCCCGGGCGGCGTCACGGGGGCGGAGAAGCACGGCCTGCCACCTCGATGGGCGGAGAGCCGCCGAGCAGAGCAGCTACCCCAGTGTGGTATCCAGAAACATCATCAAAATGAACCCTACCAAAAGCATGTATGTAGCAGCGCGCTCGTTTCCCCGCTGGTGGGTCTCCGGGATGATCTCATCGCTAATGACGAAGAGCATGGCGCCGGCGGCGAACCCGAGCATGCCGTCGTGGGCCTTCGGGGGAATCTGCCGGGCAAAAAAGGCAGGAATGGCCCCCAGGCATGTAGCGAGGCCGGCAAAGCAACTGACCGCCAGTCCCGGTAGGAGCGGAGATGATTGCCAGAGCTCTGCGATGATATGGGTCCCCTCCGCTTCATGTATGTTACCTTCACAACCTAGGTTTTTCGTCAGCCATGCAAAGGCACCTGCCTGAATTGTGGGTAAGACGAAACGGCCCGGGGATTTCCCCGGGCCGTTGTGTCTGTGACTCAACGGGTGGAATGGCAGTTGGAGCACGAAGGCTGGATTTCTGCATGGCACTTCTTACAGGTCTCCTCACCCTGTGCCTTGGCAGCCGCCCTGTGGTTGATAAACCAGTACCGATCCAGGTGGAAGAGGTTCTTCTCGCTGGGCTTGCCGTTATGGCAGGCCTGGCAGGAGTTTTGGCCACCCTTCTCTTCGCTGTGGCAGATCAGGCACGACTCGTTGGCCTTGGCCCCGTGCTGTCCGACCCACCCCGCGGGATGCTTGACGTCACTATGGCACGCTGCGCAGTAGCTGCTCGATGCATGTTTGCCCGTGGGATTTACCGGGTTCAGAGCCGAATGGCAGACCATGCAGGAGATGCCCGATTTCTGGGCCAATGTGCCATGCTGCGAGACGAACTTCTCGGTATGCGGCATGTCATAACCGTTGTGGCACTTGACGCAGTAGTTGTTCGCCGCATATTCGGCGCCCGGATTGACCCGGTTGGCGCTGGAATGGCAGGTGAGGCACACCGGGTTGTCGGACGTGCCCGCCGCAGCGCCGTGCCTGGACATCCAGTCCTTGTCGTGCGGCATGGTGACGCCGGAATGACAGCTGGAGCAGAAGTTGGCCGCAGCGTGGTCAGGCTTCGGTGAGATGGGCGTCTGCGGGCTGTGGCAGTTGGCGCAGACGGCGCTTCCCATGGACCGGGCATCCGCGCCGTGCGACAGCAAGTAGGGCGATGTGTGCGGCATCGCGATCTTGTGGCACTCGGCGCAGGCGTCGTCCGTCTTGTCGGTCTTAAAGAAAGCGGGGTTCGACATGCGGCTGTGCGTTCCCGCAGTCGCCGCCATATGGCACGCACCGCAGTTCTGCCCCGCAACAGCCGTCTCGCCGTGCTTCGCCAGCCAGTCCGTCGCGTGATCGGCTGGCTTGCGCTGCTCCAGATTGGTGGTGTGGCAGGCGGTACAACTGGTGGAGCCGGTCGCCTGCAGCACCACGCCCTTCTCTTCGTGGCAGCCCATGCAGATGTTGTGGAACCGTTCGTTGCCGGGCTTGTCCTCGTTGGCCAGATGGACAAGACCGAAGTGGCAGTCCTGGCAGTTCACACCCTTGTCGAGGTGGTTCTTGTGATCGACCCGGACGCCCTTCGCCTTCTCGTCCTCCATCTCATGGCACTTGGTACAGCTTGTGTTTGCGATCTTGTGATCCATGACCAGATGGGGTGCGATGTTGGCAATGGTCTTATACAGCATGCGAACGCCCTTCACGTGGGCGGCCAACTCACCCAGAGCGCCAGGGTCAGAGTGACACTCAATACACGTTACTTCCGGAGCATGCGGGGATACCTGCCAGGAGTCAAAGTGGGACGACATGGAATGGCAACTGGCGCAGAACTCAGGTGTCGAAGCATAGTTCATGCCCCCATAGCCCGCAAGGCCAAGTACTAACAAAATCAGTACCGGTGTCAGCGGGCCGGCGATCCAGAATATGCGCTTCCACCGCGGGCGCCGTGTCTCAGACACGAGAACCCCCCTTTCCGGCACTCCGGACCGCCGCACGCGAGCGACGACCAAGAGACCGAGTCTCTTTGTTCTTACGAACTTATTACAAATTGTAGCAAGCTATGGACATTATCCACACTCTCATTTTGTGGTGTTTCCTTAGGCCTTTATGAGAAGACCCTAAGATAGTCCTCATGATCCTCAGGAAACATAAAGGATCACTGGAGCACCGCCTGGACTTTCCGCCGTCCGCGCAGATATGGGCTGGCCTTTAGGGTGTCGGACTGCAATAATGTAAGGGAGCCTTGCATGAAAGACCGCAATCGAGGAGGCCTTCCATGTTCGCCCTGGCCGTCATTGACCCTGTTGCCTTCAAACTGGGTCCCATCACCGTTCACTGGTACGGCATTATCTTTGTGCTTTCCATCATGTCCGCCGTATGGATGACAACGATCTGTGCGCGATTGCGAGCGCTAAACCCTGATTTCGTGTATGACGTGTCGGTCCCGGTGGTGATGGGCGGCATCCTGGGGGCCCGGCTCTATGAAGTCTTCGTACTGCAGTGGAGCAATCGGGCCTACTACCTGGCAAACCCCCTGAAGATTTTCGCTACCTGGGAAGGCGGCCTGGCCATCCATGGCGGTGTACTCGGCGCGCTCCTAATCGGGGGCGTTTACGTATGGTACAGGAAGCAGTCGTTCTGGCGGTGGGCCGATGCAATCGGCCCGGGGTTAATCCTGGCTCAGGGCATCGGGCGGTGGGGGAACTTCTTTAACCAGGAGGCATACGGCTCCCCGGCCCCGCAGTGGCTGATCAACGCGATGCCGGTCTGGCTGAGGGAAGGCATGACCATCGAGGGCACCGTCATGCACCCGACGTTCCTGTATGAAAGCGTCTGGAACTTCCTCGTCTTCGGCGTGCTCTATTGGGCGGAGCGCCGCAAGCCGGCCATCGGCGTGGTCTTCAGCCTCTACTTGATCCTCTATAACCTGGGCCGGTATATCATTGAGTCCATTCGCCAGGACAGCACGTTTGTTTCAGGCGACCTGCGGGTGGCGCAAATCATGGCACTGGCTCAGGTTTTCGCGGGGGTTGGCTTCCTGGTGTACCACATTTGGCGCAGGAAGCATGAATCGCAACTGTCGTGAGGCATGGAAAGGAAACAACCGGGAGGCAGACCTCCCGGTTGTTTGCGGTTTCGTACTACTTCACAAGCTTGGCGACCGCTTCCATATCCTTCTGAGCCGCCGTCAGAACCTTGATGGCATACTCGAAGTTATGGGCGCCCTTGGAGGCGTCGGCTTCGACGAAGGACGCGTTGGTCTTCGCGGCGTCGAACTTCGCCTTGACGTCGGTGCTCATGGCGTTCGGGTTGGCCTTCACGGCCGCCTCGATCTCAGCGCGGAGGGCCGCGATGGTCTCGAGCTTGACGGAGACGTTCTCCTGCCAGAGGTTCAGGTACACCTCGCGGGACTCGGGTGTCGAGTTGGTATGGCAGGTGGAGCAGGTGTCCTTACGGGCAGTGCCGATGACGTCGGAGGGCTTGATGACCTTGAACATATGGTTGCCTTCGGTCATATGGCACTCGACGCAGCTCTCTTCCGAGTGAGCACCCTTCGTTTCGGGAACGCCGATGGCACCGTAGCCGGCCAGCATTTCCTTCATCGGATGGTGAACCGTGGAGCCGGCCTTAACCGTCTGGCCCGGTTCGATCTCAGCCGTATGGCAGGACTCGCAGAGGGCCCGCGGGCTGGCGCCGGAGACCTTGGTGCTGTGGGCGGAGTGGCAGGTCACGCAGGTGATGCCATCCTGGTAGTTGTGATCGGCCGGCAGCTCGTTGTCGTGCTTAATGGCGTTGTAAGCGTCCGCCGTGTGGCACTTCAGGCACTGCGGTCCCCAATGGTCGTTGGATTTGAGGGTGGTCAGAGACGTGGCGTGGGCGGAAGCCTGCCACATGGAGTACTGCCGCATCTTGGGCTTGCCATACTCGGGCACGGCGCCGTGGGGATCAACCGTCGGATAGGTGAAACCCACTTCGCTCAGGTCCTTCATGTTGGGCCGGTAGCCGACGGGCCACGTTGTGCCGCTGGCAACCTTGCCGCTGCCGTTGTGGCACTGGCCGCAGACGGCGGCATTCGCCGAAGCGGTAATCTTCTCGGGGTCGCCCTTGCCCAGGATGTGCTCACGGCCGGGGCCATGGCAGGCTTCGCAGCCGATGCCGGGGTTGGCCCAGGTCTTGGCAGCCATGTCCCATCCGGTCGAATGGCAACCGGCGCAGCCCTGATCCCAGCTGGAGCCGCCCTTGTAGGCGACATACTTGTTGGCGGCCTTGTCAAATTGGACGCTGAGATACTTGAGCTCGCCAGAAACCGGGTCCCGTGCCAGGAAACGCTGGCCGGCGACTACGAACGTAGCCTTGGCCAATTCAGCCTGAAGTTCCGCCGGGGCGGTGTTGGGATCAGCGGGCAGGTCGGAGTTGTGGATGACCTCATCGATCATGTGGGCATGCGGGGAGCCGACCCAACGCTCGTAGAAGTCCGAATGGCAACCGAGGCAGGCCTGGGCGCCAACATACTCGGGAAGCTTGGCGTCAGCGCTCTCCTGGTTCAGAAACATGCTCCCTGCCACGAGGATCGAAACCGCAGCCACCACCAGCGAAGCAATCTTCAGAGCCTTTTTCATTTCCTAGGCACCTCCTTTCCCTGGTTCAGTATTATTTCCTAACCGGGGCCCCTCCCTGTGGGGCCCCGGTACAGGACAACTAGAACCCGGTGTGGCACTTGGAGCAGGAGGGCTCCACGTAGCTGTGACACTTGTTGCAGCTAGCCACATCGTTCGGCGTGGTGGTGCGCGCATGCGTGATCCACCAGTTCGTGGGATGCCACTCGGTCGGCTGACCGCTAGTCAGGCCGTTGCTGTGGCAGGCGGTGCAGGAATTCCGGGCCGGGGTCTCGCCGTGGCACTGCGTGCAGCCGGCGGTAACCTGGTTGTTGCCGTACTGAGCCAAGGTATCCTTGTGGGTGCCGACGAAGTTGGCCGCATGCCACTGCGTGCCGGTAATGCCGCCGGTGTGGCACGTTGTGCAGGCGTTCTGGGCAGGAGTCTGGCCGTGGCACTGCGTACAGCCTGCGGCGCCCTGGTTGTTGCCGTACTGTGCCAGCGTTTCCTTGTGCGTAATCGTGAAGTCAGCCGGGTGCCACACATCGCTGGTGATGCCGTTGGTATGGCACGAGGTGCAGGAGTTCTGTCCGCCCTGGGTCGTGCTGTGGCACTGGACGCAGCCGGCTGCGGCATAGTTGTTGCCGTACTCGGCGAGTACGCCGGCGTGCTGGAACACATAACCCTGCGGATGGTTGTACTTGCCGAGATGGCAGTCCTTACAGAACTGGGAAGTGGCGTGTGCAGCCTTCGGATTGGCCTTGTTGGCGGGCGAATGGCACTGCTCGCAGGTCTGAGGGGCAGCCTTGCCTGCCGCCTGGTGGCCGCCGTTCAGGTAGTTCTCCGGGTGCGGCATCGGCTGAGCGTGGCAGCCGGTGCAGCTCGGATTGGTGGTGGACAGGGTCCGGGGATCGCCCTTGAACGTCAGGTTGAACCCCTGGTCGCGGGTGCCATGGCAGGAGGCGCAGAGTGCGGGCTGCTCCTGGAAGCCCTGGGCGTGCTTGCTCAGGAAGTCTGCCGGGTGTGGCATGGTGATGCCGTGGCAAGTGGAGCAGGCATCCTCAGTGCCAGCCGGGACTTTGATGGAGCCCGGGGGCAGCTTGGGTACGATCCCATGGGGAGCGACGCCCGGATTGCTGATGATGCCCGTGTTCAGGTGGCACTGGGTGCACGTGCTGGAGTCCTTGGCCGCCGAGTCGGCGTGGCCTGACCGGAAGCTGGCCGACAAGTGGTCGTTAGGAACGACCTTCTCCCGGTTGATGTGGCAGGCGGAGCACGCTGTGCTGCTGCGGACGTTCAGCGTCACCTGGCGCTGGGCGTGGCAGTCCAGGCAAATCTCATGCATGGCCTGCGCATGGTCCTGCCGCTTAGCGGGCGCCGGGCCGTGGCTCACGATGGAATGGCAGTCCGTGCACTTGAGCGGACTCTCCATGGTCAGGTGGACGTCGTGTCCGGCGATCGCCGTCAGGTACTTCAGCTCCGACTTGTCAGGGCGAATCGGTTCGCCTTTTTCGTCGAGCTTGGCGGGCTTGAGGTCCTGCATGACCCACGGCATCTGGCGGGCGTGGCACTCCAGGCAGCGGGAGTTCGGCACCTCGGTGGCGATCTGTGAGAGATCGACTTCTTCCTGGCGGAACTTCATCTGGATCTGGCCAACCTTCATTTTCACCCAGCCGGAGACGCCGGGGTCAGCATGGCAGGCCGTGCAGGCAACATCCTTATGGGAACCCTCTTCCCACTGCTGGACATGCGAGTCCATCGTGTGACAGGCAGCGCACTGGGTGGCCAATTTCGCCGGGTCGGGCGATACCGCGGCCTGGGACTGCATCCAGGCGACGGCAGAGATCACGAAGATGATCCCGAAGAGGCCTGGAATCGCCCAGTTGATCTTGAAGCGTTTCACCGTGGCCTCCCCCTTTACGCAAGCACCTTAGGCAGGTACGAAATCAGCAGCCAGTAGAAAACCGCCGAGTAAAGAACCAGTTCTACGAAAGCCAGCCCCTTGCGCCAGGGCGACAGGGCGTGCTCGTGGTGGCCGTCGACGGCAGGCAGTTCGCCCTTTTCCACGAGACGCTTGTACTCCAGCGGATGCTCTTCCAGCATGTGCTCCAGGGAGATCTTGCCGTTGTACCAGACACTGCTGCTGGGGAAGACGGACGGGTTGAAATGAACCGTAAAGAAGTGGCCATACAGAAGGGCGATGCAGGCAACGACAGCTTCGTTGCCGTGAACGATGCGGAAGAGGTCCAGGATGGTCCGGCTGACAAAGATGCCGGCCGTGGCTGGGAACCAGAGGGAGAAGCCCGTCAAACCCATAACGATCATGCCCCAGAAGATCGAGAGGTACTCAAACTTCTCGAGGTAGGTGTAACGATCATACTGGGGCGGTTCCTTCCGGAGGTTGAGCAGGTAGAGCATGTGGTGCCACATGTCGATACCGTCTTTGAGGGTCGGCATCATGGCCCAGGAAAGCGGATGGCTCCGTTCCTTCGCCCAGGACGCCAGCATGTAGGCCAGGTGCCAGACCGAGACGGCGACCAGCAGGGTAGCGGAGATCTTGTGCAGGATCAGGTTGTTATGGAAACCGCCCATGATCTTGTACCAGCCCTGCGCCCATCCGGCGGCATGGAACTTGATCGCCAGGCCGGAGACGATCAGGCCGAACATGGAGGTGGCCAGGGTGCCATGCTGCAGGCGATGCTGGAGATTCCAGCGCTGGTGAAAAGCCGGCTTGTGCTCCTTCATCGTCTAGTGCCTCCTCTGGCTCTGCAGCCGCCGGAGCAGCTCGAACATAACAATCGGGCCGTCCTTCATCGTGTCGAACAGGATCAGTACCATAAAGGCCTTGTAGATCAGGTGAAGGATAGGGGGAGCCGATTTCTCCGAGGCGATTACGTGCTCTTTGCCGTCAGCGAACGAGTCCGGGGCGCCCGGGTGGCACTCGGCCGTACCGCAGGTGTTGGCCAGATTCTCCGGCGAGACCGTGGAAGCCGCGTTGCGCGACGGCAGCACATTATGAACGCCATGGCAGTCCACGCAGGTGGCAGCCCGCTCATCGCCGTTCGTGTTGGCAACGCCGTGGAAGCTCAGCTTGTAGCTCTCCTCGTAAGGGCCGGCGTGGCACTTCACGCAGCCTGCCGATTTGAGCACCTTGAGGTCGCGGCCCGTGGGCAGGTTCAGCGGCTTCTTGGGATCTTTGCTGTGTTCCGGACCAGCTTCGGCGTGGCACCGCACGCAACCGATGATCCCGTGAACGGACTCGCCATACTCCTTGCCATCTACATGGATCGAGATCTGCTGGCCGTTCCGGGTCATCGTCTGTTCCTTGCTGTGGCACTCCAGGCAAGCGGCGTTGCCTTCGGGTTCTGCCGGGACCGGCAACTGCTTTAGAATGGATTCAGCACTGGCAGTCCCCGGATGCAGCGTAAGCCCCCCCACCAGGAGAAGCCCGCCAACCACGGGAAGTGCGGCGGCCCGAATCCACCGTGCCAGGTTCATACTGTCGCCCTCCTCTACCCCGATTTTGGGTGAGTTCTCTGTGATGTCGTTCACAATGTGGGAGGAGCCGGGGAGCGTCGGAGCGCCCGCTCGGAGACAAGGGATACAATTGTCCAACAGTACAGATATGTCTACCTGTAATCTTACGGATATCTAACATTAACCAAGGCTTATCTTACTCTCAGGTTTCTCAGAAACCAAGGAAGCAGAGTTCGTGGTTTTCATGCGAATTTCGCCATGGTGCCCTCTTATCGCCATCATTCTCGCCAATACTTGCTGTTGCTTCACCGGATGTTTGCGGCGCCCATTTATCGCCGTTTCGGGAATTGCCGAAGGCCTTGGGGCTCTAGGGCTTATGGCATCCTCCCCGTTCGAGCGACTTTTGTCAGATGAAGGTAAGTTAGTACCAAGGAACTATCAAAATGATGACAAGGCTCACAACGCTCACCGGATGGCGGGGGTTTGGTCATAAAGAAAACGGCCCGGGGTTTCCCCCGGACCGCTTACGCAAGGCATCTACTTGCCGAGCGCTTCCTTGGCAGCGCGGATATCCTTCTTTGCAGCCGTCAGGATCTTGATGGCGTACTCGAAGTTGTGGGCGCCCTTCGAAGCGTCGGCCTCAACCATCGAGAAGTTGGTCTTGGCGGCAGCATAGCTGGCCTTCAACTCGTCGGCCAGGCCGGACGGGTTGGCCTTCAGTGCCGTGTCGACAACCGCGATGTCGGCCTTGAGGGCTTCCAGCTTGGCTTCAACGCTTTCCTGCCACATGGACAGGTAGACGTCGCGGACTTCAGGCGTGGAGTTGGTGTGGCAGGTCGTGCAGGTGTCTTTCGTTGTGGTGCCGATCACCTCGCCGGGCTTAACCACCTTGAACAGATGGTTGCCGCCGGTCATGTGGCACTCTTCGCAGCTTACCGGGGTGTGGGGGCCTTCGGTCGGAGCGATGCCGATCGCAGCCACGCCGGCGAGCATTTCAGCCTGCGGATGGTGGACTTCCTTACCGGGGGCAAAGCCGGTGGGTGTGGGCTCGCCGGTATGGCAGGAAGTGCAGAGTTCCTTGGCCGGCTTCTTCAGCTGCTTCTCGTTGGCACTGCCGTGCGGGTCGTGGCAGGTGACGCAGGTCACGCCGTCGTCGACGGGATGATCCTTGACGCTGATGGGCTGGCCAGCTTCGTTGGCGTTGATGAACGTCGTGGAATGGCAGCCGTAGCAGCGGTCCTTGGCGCCAGGGTTGTTGTTCAGGGTGGCGGCGGCGCCGGCGTGGGCCGAAGCCTTCCACTGCGGGTAGGCGCCCTTGTGGTGCTGAGGCTGGGCGGGCTTGGACGCATCAACAGTCGCCGGGATGAAGCCGATCTCCTCAAGGTTCATCCCCGGGCGATAGCCGACCGGGAAGCGGGCAGCGCCGGCCTTCGTGTTGAAGCCGCTGTGGCAAGCCGCGCAGCTCTCGGAAGGATCCACGCTGACACTGATCTTGGACCGGTCGCCACGGCCGAGGACGTGGTCGCGGGCCGGACCATGACAGCTTTCGCAGCCGACGCCGATGGAAGTCCGGATGCCGCTCTGGAAGTCCTTGCCGGCATGGCAGCCGCCGCAGGAGGCGTCCCAGCTGCTGCCCTTACGGGTGGACGCGACATACTCTTGCTTCTTGTCGTCGTACTCAACGCCGACATACTTCAACTCGCCGGTCACGAGGTCGGGAGTCAGGAAGCGGTTGCCGTGGAAGACGTATTTAGCCGCAGCCAGTTCGTCCTGAAGCTCAGGCGAAAGGCCGGACGGGTCGGCCGGCAGGTCCGCCACCGTCTTGATTTCGGTGACGAAGTTAGCGTGGAGCGACGTTTCCCAGCTGAGGAACTTGTCCGAGTGACACCCGATACAGGCTTGCGGTCCGAGGTACTCAGGCAGCTCGGCCTTGGCCTTCGTGCTAGCGACAACGACACCGGCAGTGAGCGTAATCAGCATTGCGGCTGCCGATACAAGTGCAATCTTTAGAGTCTTCCGGGTCATTTCGCAGCACCCCCCTTCTTTCCCTTTTTTGATCCCCACCGGGGGCGTTCACTCCCGGAAGCGGGCTGTCATTTTTCTGTAAGACTCGTAACAGCGTTATCCTTATCCTTACGAAAATCTTACACTCAGATTGTGCTCATTCTACCCTCAGGTTTCTCAGATTACCAACCTGCCAAAATAACCGGTTAATCCGGGAATTGACCGCCCTTATAGGTTTATCTCCCTCATGCGCGGCAAGGCTCTGGCGTTCGCACGCCCATTTGGCAAGGCATGCGCTCCCCGGTGTTTCCGTCTGCCGCGAGCCATGTGCCGCAAGCCTGCTGATCCACTTGGGGGGATCCTGGCGGCCCCTGACCGGAGCGAAAATGAACCTTTGGTGTCAGGGGCGTATAGGCCTTTTGTCATATGAAAAGGGCAGCGTCGCGACCTCTGTGCGAGGTAGCGATGCTGCCCTTCCGGCGTTAGCATGTCTCAAGCCCGGCCCCATGGCCAGCGGCGCATGCCGCCTTCCACGTTGCGCACACGGGTAAATCCCTTCGCGGCCAGCCTGCGGCAGGCCAGCACGCTCTGCGTTCCGTTGGTGCAGATGATCAGTACCTCTCTGGTGCGATCCCACCCCTCAGCTTCCTGCTCCAGACGGTCCAGCGGCACGCTGACAGCCGTAGGAATGTGCCCGGCGTTGTACTGCGCCGATTCTCTTACATCCACCAGGAAGAAGGGATGTCTCGCGTCGAGATACGCTTTGATGTCATGCACCGCGACATGCGTCAGGCCCCGCCGAAGCCACCACTGCTGATACACGAGGTAGCCAACTACAGGAATCAGGAGAACCCAGAAGAGCCAGTTCATCGCGTAAGTCACCTCCGGGACGGAAATGCCAATCGCTGTCCGGTTGCGGACAATGTCACACGCGCCTCTGTCCATGTCAACCCCTCACACGGTAGCATAGTAGCAGAGAAAGGTTCGGGAGGGATGGGTGATGGCGTTTGTACTCGTTACCGGGGGGACCGGGTTCATCGGCTCGCACATCGTGCAGAGACTGCTGGGCGGGGGGCACCGGGTGGCGGTAATGACCCGCAATCCCGGGCACGCCCGCGTTCCCGCCGGGGCAGAGGTACGGCCGGGCGATGTCGAAGACGCCGCCTCGCTGCGGGAGGCCATGAGCGGGGTTGATACGGTAGTGGACGCCGTGCAGTTCCCCAATCATCCGGTGGAAAACCCCCGCCGCGGCTATACTTATATGGCCGTGGACGGGTTGGGGACCGAGCGGCAGGTACAGGCAGCTCGGGCGTCCGGTGTCGGGCATTTTGTCTACCTGAGCGGCGCAGGGACGCGGCCCGGGCAGACCGCCCCCTGGTTTCTGGCCAAATTGCATGCCGAAAAAGCGATCCGGGAAAGCGGCCTGCGCCACACGATTTTCCGGCCTTCCTGGGTGTATGGGCCGGAGGACCGCAGCCTCAACAAGTTCGTCACCTTTGCCCGCATGCTGCCCGTGGTGCCCGTCATCGGGAACGGACAGACGCGGGTACAGCCCGTTCACGTCGACGATTTGGCGGAAGCGGTTGCCCGCACCGTCGGTACCCCCGGCACCGCAGACCAGGTGTATGAAATCGGCGGACCGCAGAATCTGACCATGGATGAGATCATTCAAACGATGCTGAGCGTCATGGGCAAGCGCAGACGGCTCATCCATCAGCCCGCCTGGCTGATGAAGCTGCTGACCGCCCCCCTGACACTGCTGCCCACTCCTCCGCTATCCCCGGCTGCCGTAGATTTTGTGCTGATGGAGGAGTCCGTGGACAACACTGCCGTCATGTGTGATCTTGGCCTCCGGCTGCGTCCGCTTGATGAGGGCCTCGAATACCTGTGCCCTGAACAAGGGAGCATTCGACAGACGTAGAATCGTCTATGGGTGCCAGATTTGTTTCCGGAAGCAGGTGGCGACCCTGTGGAACCATGGGAGTAATCGGACTACCAACCGGGGGCAGTCGAAGTGTTAAACAATTACAAACCCGAAGCCGCCGGTCCCATAGTAGAGGCGATCCGAAGGAATGACCGGGCAACGGCCCTAAGGCTGCTCGACGAGCAGGTAGAGAAGGCAGAAGGCCGGGAAAAGGCATTCTGGCTGGCTACCCGGGCCAATATGAGGAAACAGATCGGCACACCGGAACAACACTCGGCTGCAGAGGCTGACTGGCAGGAGGCCTACCGGCTTGACAAGGACAACCCGCTTTTTGTGCTCATGCTGATTCACGACGCCGTAGCGTCCCAACGGCTGGATCAGTTGCGCAACCTGCCGAAATCGACGCGCACGAGAATTCGAACGGAGCTCTTCGACGACTGGCGGTTCTGGAACAACGTTGGGTTCCTGCACCGATTCTTGCGCCGATGGTACCCTTCTTATCGAGCGAATACGAAAGCCCTCAAGCTGTATCTGGCACTCTCCCCCGAACAGCGGAAATACGACGAGGGCTGGATTCTTCCGCTGCGGTGCTGGCATGCCCGGGCAGCCCTACGCGTAGGTCGGATTGGCGAGGCGATCGCAGACGTAGGACAGGCCGAGGAGATATTCCGTGAACGCCCTTACATTAGTCCAATGCACCTCGCATTGGCCAAGGCGGATCTGGCCATCAGCCAGGGAGACTATCCGGCTGCCCAGGAGGCGTTGTACACGGGAACTGCAGTGCTGGCGCAGACACCGGAGCAGGCAAGACCCAGTCCGCTTGTCCGCCTTGAATGCCTGATCCTTGCGGCCCGCATATCCAGGGCGGAAGGCAGAGTCGCTGGGTTACGCAACTTCTGCGAGCAGGCTTTGGCAATCGCCGTCGAGGCAGAGCGTCCTTATACGGAGCGCGAAATCCGCCTGATTATGGACGGTGCGGACTTCTGACGATCAGACCCCGGGCGCCGCCCGGGGTCTTTTGATGTGCTGGTCATATGAATTGCTCTTAATGGCAGGGGCAGGCTAGGTGAAGTGCGAACAATGAGAATCAAGGGTAACGTTTCGGAGATGATGCGGTTTGACGGCACCTGCCCACCTGGTGTCCTGTGGCGACCGGTCCCTCCTGGTCTACCTGGGCGAAGGTATCGATGCGGATCTGAACCTGCGCGTACATACGGTCACACGGATCCTCAAAGGCAGACAGCACCCGGCACTGGTAGAGGTTACCCCTTCATACCACTGCCTGATGGTCGAATATGACCCCGTGCGGATCCGGCCGGATCAGCTGGAGGAGCTGGTCCTGGGCGCCGTGCACGAGGCGCACTCCAGCGGTCCCGGGCCGCACCGCACCGTGGAAATCCCGGTGCAGTATGGCGGCGACGCCGGCCCGGACCTGGAGAACGTGGCCGCTCATACCGGACTCTCGCCGGACGAGGTGATCCGGCGCCACTGTGCGGGACTGTACCGGGTATTCGGCCTGGGGTTCAGCCCGGGCTTCCCCTACCTCGGCGGGCTGGAGACAGCTCTGCACACGCCCAGGCTTGCGCAGCCGCGCACGAAAGTGCCCGCCGGCAGCGTGGCCATCGGCGGCGGGCAGACGGGCGTCTACCCGGCCGAATCGCCGGGCGGCTGGCAGTTAATCGGCCGGACGCCGGTCAGGCTGTTCGACCCCTTCCGTGAATCCCCGGCCCTTTTGGAACCCGGCGACGACATCCGGTTCGTGCCGTTGGACGCCGCTTCCTTTGACGAGGTTGACCGGCCCGCGCTGCAGCCGTCCTTTATTGAGTCCGGGTACGGAACCACGGGCCTGCGCATCCTGCAGCCCGGCATGGCCACTACCGTTCAGGACCTCGGGCGGCGGGGCTTCCAGGCATATGGCGTATCGCCCGCAGGTGCCGCTGACTTCATGGCCCTCATGGTCGGCAACTGGCTGCTGGGCAATCGGGCGCGTACGGCCGCGCTGGAGATTACGCTCCTGGGCCCGGAAGTGGAATTTACGGGGCCGGTTGCTTTCTGCCTGACCGGCGCCCCCATTCAGGCCGAGTTGATTCCCGCCGGCGGCGAGTCGCCCAGGCCGGTGCCGGGCTGGGCGGCCCTGCTGGCGGGCCCGGGCGACCGGCTACGCACCGGCGCCGTTACGGCAGGCTGTCGCAGCTACCTCTGCGTGGCCGGCGGCATCGACTTGCCGCCCGTACTGGGCAGCCTGTCGGAGGATATGTTTGGCAAGCTGGGGCCCCTGGGGCGGCGGCTCAAGGCGGGCGACTGGCTCCCGGCGGGCCTGCCGCTGCAGCCGCCGGCGGACCTGGCCGGGCGCCAGGTCCCCAGCGATGCCATCCCGACCTACGGCGGCCCGGCCGTGGTCCGGGCGACCCTCGGCCCGCAGGCGGCGGCTTTCAGCCCGGAAACGATGGCGGCTTTTTTCGGCACAGCGTGGCGAATCGGGGCGCAATCTGACCGGCAGGGCATCCGGCTGGACGGTCCCCCGCTCTCTCATGTGACCAAGGCCGACATTCTCTCCGAGCCGATTCCGGCCGGGAGCGTGCAGGTGCCCGCAGGGGGCCAGCCCATTTTGCTGCTGGGGAATCGGCAGACCGTTGGCGGGTACACCAAGATCGCTGTGGCAGTCTACCCTGACCTGTCACCGGCCAGCCAGCTGCGGCCGGGCGATCGGCTACAGTTCCGGCAGGTCGATGCCGCGGAGGCGCACTCCGTCGCGTGGGCTGAGCGGCGGAAACTGGCCCAGATCCGCCGCTATCTGGAGCGGGACATGGACCGCAGTTCGGCTGAAGCCCAGGGGCACATTGCGAGGGTGGCGACCACGCCGGTGCCGCCGCCCGTTCCCGGACCAGCAGCCGAACCTCCTGCCACCCCGTCCGCCGGGCGCCGTTTCCGCATCAGCATCCTGGATGTTGAGTTTGAGCTTACGGTGGAAGAAGTCGAGGAATAAAAAGAGAGCTCATCCGGTCATTAGCGGGTGAGCTCCTTCATCTATCGTATTACGACCAGAGCGGCGGCCAGTCCTCGTCGCCCGGCGCATCCGTCAGCAGCAGCTGCCCCATGCGAATCAGGCAGTAAACGCTCGTGGCGAGGTCGGCGAGCGAAGCATAGAGGCGCAGCCCCTGCGTGTCGGCACTCATGAGAATGACAGAGGTCACGAAATGCATGGCCGCCTGCAACACAATATACGTCAGAACCCCACGCCACTTTGCCGTGGCCCGTGCCCAGATCTCGTATGCCATGGACGGCATCCTCCCCCTGAGTTCGTTTTGTCGATAGTCCTATCGTCCCATACGTTCGAATAGGACACAAGTCCCATTTTTTATAGATAGCCGTTGGAAACTGGGAAGCAAACCCCCTGTGCGCCAGGAAAAGCGCACAGGGGGAACGGGGGCTACTGTTCGTTGACCCACCACCGGTATGCGTAGCCGGAGTCGGCGCCGGCGCCGGGGTAGTTCACCACGCCTTTGATTCGCTTATTGACGACGTCCGTGTACTTGTTGGCGTAGATGAAGATGACCGGTGCATCTTCAATCAAAGTCCGCTGGTACTCGGAGTAAATCGTCTTCCGCTTGGCCTGGTCGGTCTCCCGGGAGCCCTGCTCCAGCAGTTGGTCCACCTTGGGGTTATTGTAGCGGCCCCGGTTGAAGCCCGAGACAGCCGTAGAATGGAAGAGCGCCTTTTGGTCGGGATCCAGGCCCAGGGTGAACCCGGAGAAGCTGACGTCGAATTTGCCGGGCTCGAGATAGTTCTCCATCATGGCGTTGAAATCCATAAGCTGAACATCCAGATCAACGCCGATCTCTTTCCAATTCTTCCTGGCAATCGCGGCGATGCCCTCGATCAGGGAAGAACCGGACGACCCATAGAAGGTCAGCTTGAGGGGGCCGGCTCCTGCTTTCTCCATGATCCCCTGCGCGTTCAGCTTGTAGCCAGCCTGCTCCAACAATTGTTTGGCCTTGGCCGCATCGTACGGGGTAATCTTGATGGATGGGTCGTAGGCCCAGGAGACCGGCGGAATGGGCCCTGGGGGAATGACCGCCCGGCCATCCATAAGGCTGTCGATGATCGACTGCCGGTTCAGGCCGTATGTCAGGGCCTGCCGGACGAGCTTTTCCTTCAGGTGCGGGCGGGTGACGTTCAGGGTCATGTAGCCCCAGCCGTTCCGCTCGTAGTTGTAGATGCCGAGCTTGGTGGCGAAGTCCCTCTCGAGGCGGGTCACATCTTTGGGATCCGGGGTCAGGGCGTCGATCTCGCCATTCTCCAGCGATGCCTGCGCGGTCGCATCTTCCGGGATGACCCGCATCCGGATGGTCTTGATGAAAGGCGCGCCGCCGTAGATCTGGCTCATGAACCATTGGTCGTAGCGCTCCAGCGTGACGTACTGTCCCCGCTTGTAGTCAACAAACTTGTACGGCCCGGCGCCGATCGGAGCGAAGTTCTGGGGATGCTTCTCAATGTCCTTGACGGCGGTGCCGGCGAAGGCTTTCTTCTGGAGAATGCCAAAGTTGATATCCTCCAGCAGTGAAGCAGAAGGCTCCTTCAGTCTGATGAGGACGGTGTACTTGTCAGGGTTGGTGATCTCCTTGATCGGGGCGACGTTGGATGCCCGCGGTCCGGTGTAGTCCTTGTCCATAACGGTCGCAATGGTGTAGACCACGTCCTCGGCGGTCAGCTCGCTGCCGTCATGGAACTTGATCCCTTGCTTCAGCTTGATGGTCAGGGTGGTATTGTTGTCGGCGTAGGTCCAGGAGTCAGCGGCGTAAGGCGTCGGCTCCCATTTCTCGTTGAAGTCGAACAGGCTGGCGTAAACAAGGGCGTACACCTTGCTGCCGTAGGCGCTGGACGACAGGATCGGGTTCATGCTGTCCGGGTCCTTGGACAGGCGCAGCGTCACTTCGCCGCCCACGGCAGGCCTGCCGGCCGTCTGGGGCGCCCCGGCGCCGGGCGCAGGCTGGTTGGGCTGAGCCCTGGGGCCGCAGGCCGTGATGACGGACGCGGCCAGCGCAAACGCTGCCACGGTGACCGAGAACTTGCGGGATCGAGACATCTGCTGGTTTCCCCCTATTCATCCGAACGTCGGAATTGAGCATAGCGTTTCCCCCTTGCACACCGTCGCATACTAACGAGCGAGGAGGTGCCGCGCATGCTGCGGGGCGACAGCCATCGCCTATACTGCCGACTGCGCCGCTCGTACCCCACGCCGCCTCGAGGACCGATGGCGGAACTCAACCACGTTCGGACGATTGCTCAGTTCTACGCCGGCCTTGACCCCGGGGAACGGGACCTGCTGCTGGCCTGGGCCAAAAAAGAAGAGAGCGGCCTCGGGCTGATACCCGCCGCTCTTTCAGGCATACCTTTGCTGGGTCTGATCTTTACTCCCTTTATGGAAAAGGGGATCCGTTCCATGCCGGCGTGGACCTGGGTCCTGCTCTGGCTGGTCGGGGCTTTGATGCTCACTGCGGGCATCTATATCCACTATCGCCAGAAGGCATGGTCGACGCTGCACGTGCAGTTGCTGGAACAGTTCCGCCGTCAGCAGCGGTGATCTACTCGGATGGCAGTTTCGCCGCCGCCACGTCCCGGAAGCCCGGTTCGGCGCCCGCCTCGGCGGCGCCCCGGTAGACCGCTGCCGTCGCCGCAGCGATGGCGGGCCAGCCGAACCGCCCTGCTGCCGTCGCCCGCCCCGCTGCGGCAATCCGCTGCGCCTCGGCAGGGTTGGCGAGCAGCCGGTCCATATATGCGGCCAGTTCCGCCCGGTCTCCCGGCGTGACCTTGAAGCCGTCGACCCCGTGGGTGACGATTTCGGCCAGGCCACCGGTATCGCCGACAATGGCCGGAACGCCGGCGGCCATCACTTCCAGCGCGACGATGCCGAAGGGCTCGTAAAGGCTGGGAACGAGGCCGCCGGCTGCGTTTTGCAGCCATGCGTCCCGCTCCGCGTCGGTCACCCGGTCGACGAAATGAACCCGGTTCTCCAGGCCCCAGGCCGTAGCCAGGTGCTTCAGTTCGGCTTCCATGGGCCCGCGACCCGCGACTACGAAGTGGGCAATGTTCTGCATGATCGCCAGCGCCTGAAGGGCCACATGGATGCCCTTCTCCTGCACGAGACGGCCGACATAGAAGAAGTAGGGTGCATCGAGCTCCAGAGGCGGGCCGCCGGGCGCCCGGTTCGGCATTGTCACGCCGTTGTAGATCACTGTGGGCGCCACCCGGAACGACTCCTCCACCTCTTTGGCCATTGCCCGGCTCACCGTAATGACCTGGTCTGCGGTGGACGTCAGAAGCCACTCTTCTTCGTGAATCGCCTGCTGCAGCGGCTCCCGGATGCCGTTGTTGCGCCCCCGTTCGGTGGCGTGAATGGTGGCGATCAGGGGGGTGCCCCAGCGCGCCTTGAGCGCCATGCCGGCCTGACCGACGAGCCAGTCGTGGCTATGGATGACGTCGAAGGTGTGGCGCCCGCCGGCCAGTTCTTCCGCCGCGGCCACCATCGCCCGGTTGAGGCGGTAGACCCAGGCGAGGAAGTTCCCTTCCTCAGGGGGGCGGGCCACCCACCGGACGTGGACGCCGGCGGCTTCTTCGGTGGAAGGCATCCGACCCGGGTCGGCGACGGTGATTACGGTGACGTAGTGCCCCGCCGCCACAAGGGCGGCGCCCAGGTCATGGACGTGGCGACCCAGGCCGCCCACATGATTGGGCGGGAACTCCCAGGAGAGCATCAGCACCCGCAAAGGGCCATCGGTAGGCACAGGCGGGCGCCGCCGGAAGATGGTCCGGGCCTGCAGCGCCGGGAAAACGCCGTCCTCGGGGCGGAAAGTACATGGGTCACCCGCCCCTGACGCCAGCGCGCTGAAGCGGTCGAGGTGGCGCCGCACCCGCTCGCGGGCGTATTCGGCGGCCGTCTGGAAATAGAGGATGAAGGGCCAGTCGGAGGCCTCGGCCAGGAGCAGTTCGCGGGCAGCCTGATTCAGCGTGTTCGGCGGCATGAGGCCGTGCTCGACGAGTTCGGCCATCTTCCGCTCGGCGGCGTGGACATCGGGCCAGAGCCAGTCGTTTGCCCGGCTCAGCCACACCCGGTAGTCGCCGCCGTCTCCCCAGGAGCCGGCGGGAATGCGGGCCAGGGGCGCCTCGCCGTGCTCGCTCAGCCAGTCAGACGGGGTAATCGCCCGCACGGCGTCGCCAGCCGCAATCTCGCGGAACAGCATCTCGATGAAGACCGGCCCTTCGAACCACCAGTGGCCGAACAGTTCAGCGTCGAACGGCGCCACTACCAGGCCGTTATGGGTCGCGAGCACGCTTGCGAAGTGGCTGGCGTGCTGAGCGGCCCGCTCAAACGCGGCCACGGGGTCCCACGGCTCCTTTTCGCCTTCGCCCCCGGTTACCCGGTAGTACTTCAAGCCGGTGTCTGAGCGGACGCCATCGACCAGCCAGGGCCGGACCACGTCCAGCGGCAGATCAAAGCCGGCGTCCCGGTAGAACTCCCGGTACACGGCGTCGCCGGGGTAGCCGATTTTGCTGTCCCACACCCGGCGGGAAGCTTCCACATCGCGGGCGAACGCCGTTACGCCGCCCGGGGTCTGCACGACGGGGCCCGCCACGGGTGGAAAGGCCGCGGCCACGTTGGTCGACTCGGCGACGAACCAGCGAACGCCGGCGGCGGCAAGCAGGTGCTCCAGGCCCGGGGCATAGGCGCACTCGGGCAGCCACAGGCCCGCCGGGCGCCGCCCGAAGTGGCGGGCGAACTCGCCGGCGCCCGCCTCAATATGAGCGGCGCGGGCGGCGTCGGAGCCCAGCAGGGGCAAATACGCATGAGTACCGGCCGCCGTAAACAGCTCGACCAGACCGGCGTTCTCCAGGGCTTTGTACCCGGCCAGCAGGTCGTTCTCCCGCCGGTCCATCTCCTCGACCAGGCGGGCAAAGTGCTGCCAATGGTAGTCCGCCGCGGGCGCCAGAGGTGTCAGACACAACCGGTCCGCCTCCAGGCGGGCCAGGTCGGCCACACGGGCCAGGTGACCCCGGCAGCGGGCCATCAGCCCCGGATCGCCCAGCATGGAAAGCAGAGGGCCGGAGAGTGAAATCGCCACCCGGGCGGGCACCCCGTCCGCCTGCAGCCGTTCAAACGCCCAGAGCAGCGGCAGATACGTCTCGGCCACCGCCTCATACAGCCACCGCTCTTCGAGGATCTCCTTGCCCGCGGGGCGTATGTAGGGCAGGTGTGCGTGCAAAATCAAGGCAAATTCCGCGGCCACGGCACACCCTCCTAAGAACGGTGATACGGGGCGAGAAAAGCGGTATGGTCAGTGACGGGCAGCCAGGGCGTCTGAACGGGCCCCGCCCCCAGCAGGGGGACGAAGCCCTCCGGCCCCTGGCACCCGACTTCCACAAAGTATAAGTGGCCGGGCTGCAAGTTGGGCAAGTAGACGGCTGGTGCCGCCGGCAGTTCGCGCCAGCCCCGGCCGTCCAGAAGTTCGGACGGCGGGCGCCCCGTCAGGTCCGTAACACGGAGCGTCAGGCCCTCGGGCGCCTCGCCCTGCCAGTACACGAAAATCTCCTTGGCCGTGCGGACCATGACGCCCAGGCGGCCGTCCCGGGTTTCCTTAACAGCGGTGGTAGCGCTCACGTCCGGTGCACCTCCATGAGGGCATCCTCCAGGACGGCCTCCAGCGCATCTTCGGTCTGTGCCTCACCATATACACGAACCAGCGGTTCGGTGCCGCTGAAGCGGAGCAGCGCCCGCTCGCCGGTATGGAGGTGGACGTCGACCCGGCGGCTGTGCGCATGCCCGTACTGCTCGTAAATGCGCGCGAGCGTCCTGGAAAGGAGGCACCTCTCGGCCCGGATTTGGGCCAGCAGGAGGCAAGCCAGCACGCCGTCGTTTTCGGGAATGTGCCCGCCAATGGAGAGGCCGCCCGACTCCTTCATCGCCTTGATCAACAGCCCAAGGCCGTCTTCCGTGGGCTCCGGGGTCACGCCGCCGAAGAGCGGGTCACGCTCGCCGTGCAGGAAGACTTTCGGCCGGAGCCGGGCCATGTATTCCGAGCCGACCCCGTACATAGCGTCATACGCGAACGTAAGTCCGCTGGCGTAGGGGCCGGGCGGTCGACCAGAATCGCCGCGACCCCCTCGTCCTGCAGCACAGCCCGGGCAGTCCGGGCCACGGCCCGGACGTTGCGGAACCCGGGCCGTCACTACGGCCTTCACGAAGGGGACCTCCCGACAAAGGTCTAGTTTTGGTTCAATCCTTCCTACCGTCTACTCCATAATACTAGTATATTACAGGATATAGCGCTATAGTGCTAAAAGTCTGATCACCGGTATGTTCCAATTAAGCGAGACAAGAACCTGGAGGAGTTACACGGATGGCCAAATTCCGGGGAGACCGCACCGCTTTCGGATGGCCCGGTGTCGAGCCACGCTGGACTCATGGCAATAAGGATGGCGTCGGCACCGCTAACTCCCCCGCCAGCCGGGTCTGGTTCACCCTGAGCCGGGGCGCCCTGTCGGAGGTTTACTACCCCACAGTCGACCGGGCGCAGCTGAGGGACCTGCAGTTCCTGATCTCGGACGGCCGGACTCTCTGCCATACGGAAAAAAAGAACCTGCAGAGCGAGACGGAGGCGCTGTCGGAGCAGGCCCTCGGCTACCGGATCATCAACCGGGAGCCGGACGGCCTCTATACGATCACGAAAGAGATCATCAGCGACCCCGTGTTACCCTGCGTACTGCAGCGGGTACGGCTGGAGCCCGGACCGAGCGCTCCCCCCGGCCTGGTCCTGTACGCCTTTGCTTCTCCGCGGCTGGGCGGCGGCGGGTGGGGTAACAACGGGTACGTCGTCGAGGTGGCGGGCCGGGACTTGCTGGTGGCCGAGCGCAACGGCGTCTGGCTGGCCATGGGCGCCACCGTGCCTTTCGTCCGCCTCTCCTGCGGGTACATGGGCCACAGCGACGGCTGGACGGATCTCTCCGATAATTGCCGGATGGATTGGGTTTTTGACCGAGCACTGGAGGGCCACATCGCCCTGACCGGCGCACTGGCTGCCCATGCGTTTACCATTGGCGTGGCATTCGGCGACAGCATGCAGAGCGCCGTGGTCGCCCTGTTCCAGGCCCTGGGCACGCCCTTTGACGAGCAGCAGGCGGTCTTTCTCAACCAGTGGCACCGGTCGCAGCGGTGCCTGTTGCCCCTTGACCGGGTCTCCGGCGACAGCGGCTTCCTGCACCGGCGCAGCCACTCCCTGCTGCGGGCCCACGAGGACAAGACCTTCCCGGGCGCCCTCATCGCCTCGCTGTCGATTCCCTGGGGCGAAGCCTCCGGTGACGACAACGCGGGCGGCTACCACCTGGTCTGGACCCGCGACATGGTCAACTCCGCCATGGGCCTCCTGGCGGGCGGCGATACCGAAACGCCGTTTCGCGCCCTGATTTACCTGGCTGGCAGCCAGCAGGCCGACGGCGGCTTCCCCCAGAACTTCTGGATCAACGGGGAGCCCCACTGGCGGGGCGTCCAGCTGGACGAAGTCGCCTTCCCCATTCTTCTGGCCTGGCGGCTGAAGCAGGAAGGCGCCCTGGGCGCCTTCGATCCGTACGAAATGGTCCTGCGGGCCGCCGGTTACCTGATTCGCCACGGTCCTGCCACCCAGCAGGAACGCTGGGAAGAGGCCAGCGGCTACTCCCCTTCTACCCTGGCCGTCAACATTGCCGCCCTGATTTGCGCGGCCTGCCTGGCCCGCGACCGGGGCGACTCGGCGACCGCCGAGTTCCTGGAGGCATATGCGGACTTTTTGGAAGGCCACCTGGAGGCGTGGACGGTCACCACGCAGGGGACGCTGGTGCCCGCCATCCCCCGCCACTACATACGCATCATGCCGGTGGATGTGACCAACGTCTGCCCGGACGAGGATCCCAACCAGGGGCAGTTGTACATCGCCAACCGTCCGCCCGGCGCCCGCGTCGCGTTTGCAGCGAAGGATATCGTCGACGCGGGCTTCCTGGAGTTGGTGCGCTATGGAATCCGCATACCCGACGACCCGCTGATTGTCGACTCGCTCGCCGTCATTGACGCCGTTCTGAAAGTCGATACCCCTTCCGGCCCTGCCTGGCGCCGTTACAACCACGACGGCTACGGCCAGAAGGAAGACAGCAGGCCATACACCGGCTGGGGCGTGGGCCGGGCGTGGCCCCTGCTGGCCGGTGAGCGGGGCCACTACGAACTGGCAGCAGGCCGGGACGCAGTCCCGTACATAAGGGCTCTTGAGCGATTTGCGACCGTCACGGGCATGCTGCCGGAGCAGGTCTGGGACAAGGCGGACCAACCTGAGCGCAGACTCTTTCTGGGGCGCCCGACGGGCTCAGCGATGCCGCTGATGTGGGCGCACGCCGAGTACATCAAGCTGCTGCGCTCTACCCACGACGGCCGAATCTTTGACCTGATCGAACCGGTCTTCCGGCGTTACTGCACGGATCGGAGCGCGGTGCAGGCCCGGGAAATCTGGAAGCCAAACCGGCAGCCCCGCAGCGTGCAAGCCGGTGCAACCCTGCGCATCCAGGCGGAGACGCCCTTCCGCCTGCGCTGGACGGCTGACGGCTGGGCCGCGGCAACCGACAGCTTCTCAACCCCGACGGTGTTGGGCTTCGAGTATGTCGACCTGCCCGTCGGGCTGGAGCAGACGACGCCTTTCACGTTCACGTTCTACTGGCCCAGGGAGGGCAGGTGGGAAGGGCGGGACTATCAGGTAGCGGTCTTGCAGAAAAGGAATGGAGCCAGGCTCGGCTGAGCCCGGCTCCTTCTGTAGAGTAACTGCTTCCGATCTCCGGGCAGGCAGCCGCGCGGAACCCGCACTGTTGTTCACTCCGCAGCATCCTGCGCGGGCAGCAGTGTGACTCCCATCTGCCGGAGTTGCGCAACACCGTTCTGCACTGCCCAGATCTCGATGATACGCCCGTCGGCGAGCCGCAGCAGGTGCATACCATTCCACGTGATGCTTCTGCCGGTTGGCGGAATCAGGTTCCACAGCGCCCCACGATGCGTCGCTGTAGCGTTCCAGCGAAATGCCACCCGGTCATCCGTCGCAAAGATATCGCTGATGGTGTAGTGAATATCCGGAAACGTAACACGGGTACGGATGTGCCACTGTTTCATCTCTTCGACGGTCACGCGGTGACCCTCATTCTCAAAGGTCGGAGGATGAAAATCCGTAAGTCGCTCCACATGCCCGGCATTCCAAATCTGTTCAACCCATACGCGTACCAGATCGATATTGGCCTCGGCTGACATACGTCGTCTCCTTTATGCACGCCTATATCGTCCATCGTGTGCCAACGTTCAGAGGATCGACCACGTCATCGCCAAAGGCGCTCACAAAGGCGTGCCGGCCCCACCAGCCGGTGCAATGCCCGGCCTCATCTATCTCCTGCGGCTCGGCGGACGGGGTTACCTTGCCGTCGGGCAAGCGTGACCCGCGCTGCACAAACGCTCCGGGATGCAAGAAAACGGGTATGCTCTTCCCCCCGTTGGACCCGCGCACCAGTTCCAAAGCTTTGCGGATGCCGCCGAAGTGGTCATAGTGGCCGTGGCTCAGAATTACCGCCTCAACGGCGCCGAAATCGACGCCGTTCTCGACCAGTACCTTGAACCGTCAGTACATCGATGACTTGCATACTCAGAACCTCCGCTTTGAGGTTGTTGCCCAACACATCACTATGTTCAAACTACATTGTACGCTGGAGACAGCCTGTGAGAAAATACGCCGACCCCCGGATGATCACGAGTTTCTGATGTGATATGATTAAACTGTCGACTGCCCTTTATCGTCACCTTTAAGCTCGTCGTTACATCAAACCCCGTCACCCAGCGGACAGTTGGGTGCGGGGTTTCTTTTTGTTTCGGTAGCCGGAATTTGTCAATGCCATCACAAGGGGAGTGGTGTGTTTCGTGGACAGGAGGGAGTTCCTGAAGCTCAGCGGTCTTTCGGTAACGGCAGCAAGTACACTCGTCGTCGGTGGGGGCAGGGCGGCGGCCGTCACGTCGGACCTGCGCATCAAGCGGGCCCAGGAGGTTCATACCATCTGCCCGTTCTGCTCGGTGGGCTGCGGCATGATTGCCCACGTAGAAGAAGGCAAGCTGATCAACCTCGAAGGTGACCCGGACCATCCCATCAGTGAAGGATCACTCTGTCCCAAAGGCTCGGCGGCGTTCCAGTTCGCCTACAACGAGCGGCGCCTCCAGAAGGCTCTGTACCGCAAGCCGTTCGCCACCCAGTGGGAGACCGTCGATGTGGACTGGGCGCTGGATAAGGTGGCCGAGCGGTTCAAGGCGACGCGCGACAAGTCGTTTATCGAACAGGAAGGCGGTGTCCCCGTCAACCGGTGCGAGGCCATCGCCAACATCGGCTCGGCCTGTATTGATAACGAGGAGGCCTATCTGCTGACCAAGCTGTTCCGGGCCACAGGCATGGTGTATCTGGAACACCATGCCCGGATATGACACAGCTCCACGGTGCCCGGTCTGGGCGCCGGATTGGGGCGGGGCGCCATGACCACCGCCTGGTGGGACGTGGCCAACGCCGACGTGGTCATTTTCATGGGTTCAAACGCTGCGGAGAACCATCCGATTTCCATGAAGTGGTATCTGCGGGCGAAGGAGAACGGGGCTGCGCTGATCTCCATTGACCCCCGCTTCACACGGACTTCTTCAAAGTGTGACATCTGGGTGCCCATGCGCTCCGGCACCGATATCGCCATCCTGGGGGGATTCATCAACTACGCCCTCAACACCGGACGCTTTCACCGCGAGTATGTCGTCAACTACACCAACGCCGCCCTGCTGCTGGATCCCGGCTTCTCCTTCAACGAAGGGCTCTTCAGCGGCTGGAACGCGTCGTCGGTAGCCTTTGACCAGGCGACCTGGAAGTTCCAGCTTGACGAAAAGGGCAACCCGAAGCGCGACGACACACTCCAGGATCCCAACTGCGTCTTCCAGCACCTGAAGCGGATCTACGCCGGCTACACCCCTGAGAAAGTCGCAGCCGTGGCAGGCATGCCGGTGGAGAAGTTCAAACAGGTGGCTGAGATCATTACCGCCACGGGGACGGCGGGCAAGTCGGCGGTCTTCGTGTACGCCATGGGCTGGACCCAGCATACGAAGGGCGTTCAGAATATCCGCTGCGCTTCGGTGCTGCAGATGCTGCTGGGCAACATCGGCGTGCCGGGCGGGGGCATTGCCGCCCACCGGGGCCACGCCAACGTGCAGGGCGCCACCGACCTGGCGATCCTGTACCACGACCTGCCGGGCTACCTGGGCACGCCATCCAAGGCGCACAAGGACCTCGCCACCTTCCTCGACAAGACGACGCCCAAGACCGGCTACTGGATCAACAAGCCCAAGTTCATGATCTCCATGCTGAAGGCCTGGTGGGGCGACGCCGCGACCAAGGAGAACGACTGGGCCTACCACTATCTGCCCAAGGGCTCAGCGCCGTCCTACAGCCACTACGACATCTTCCAGGGGGCGCTGGACGGAAAGGTCAAGGGGCTGTTCGTCGTCGGGCAGAACCCGGCGGTGGGCTCGGCCAACGCCGGCAAAATCCCACAGGCCATGGCCAAGCTCGACTGGCTGGTGGTCACCGACCTGTTCATGCACGAAACCGCCGAGTTCTGGAAGATGTTCGACAACGACCCGGCCAAGGTGGGCACGGAAGTCTTCCTCTTCCCTGCCGCCGGGCCACAGGAGAAGGCCGGCTCCTTCACCAACTCGCACCGGCTGCTGCAGTGGAAACACCAGGCCATCAAGCCGCTGGGCGATTCGATGTCCGACGGGGCGTTCATCAATCTCCTGGGGAAACGCCTGAAAGCGCTTTATGCCGGGTCGAACGCTCTCAGGGACCGGCCCATCACCGAACTAGTGTGGGACTACGACGATCCCAAGGAGCCCCGCTCCTACGACCATGCGAAGGTGCTGCGGGAAATCAACGGGTATGATTTGACGACCGGCAAGCTGGTAGCCGGCTTCGGCGCCCTCAAGGACGACGGCACCACCGCCTGCGGCTGCTGGATTTACTCCGGCGTTTACGTGGAAGGCACGGACGGCAAGCCGGTCAACAAGGCGGCAGCCCGTGCATTCGACCCGTATGTGCCCTGGACGAAGGCCACCAAGGAGACGCCGTTCCTCAACCTGGGCTGGGGCTTCGCCTGGCCGGCCAACCGGCGCGTCATATACAACCGGGCCGCCGCTGACCCGCAGGGCAACCCGTGGGGCAAGCGCCCGACGGTCTGGTGGGACGCGACGGGCAAGAAGTGGGCCGGGCTGGACGTACCGGATATGCTGCCCGTGGCGCCGGGTGCGGTGCATGCTGCCACCAAGGTGACGGGCAGCGCGCCGTTCATCATGAAGGACTGGGGCCTGGGCGGGCTCTTCGCCGTGCTCAAGGACGGGCCGTTCCCGGTCCACTACGAGCCGTACGAATCGCCGGCTCCGAACCTGCTGCACCGGCAGGACAAGGCGCCCCTGGCGACCATTTTCAAGTCCGAGTTCGACAAAGTGGGCGACCCCAAGGAGTACCCCTATGTCGTCACGACTTACCGGCTGACAGAGCATCTCACTTCCGGCGTCATGACGCGCAACCAGCCGTGGCTGGCCGAGGCGTTCCCGCACCCCTTTGTGGAGCTGAGCACCGAACTCGCCCAGGAAAAGGGCATCAAGACCGGCGACTGGTGCCTGGTCACCAGCGCCCGGGGCAAGGTCCGGGTGCAGGCCCTGGTCACCCGGCGGCTGCGGCCCCTGACCGTGAACGGGAAGACCGTCCACGAAATCGGGCTGCCCATCCACTTTGCGCCGATTGGCATTGCCAAGGGCGAAATCGTCAACAACCTGACGCCGCAGTTTGTCGACCCCAATGTGCAGATTCAGGAGTCGAAGGCGTTCCTCGGCAATATTCGCAAGGAGGTGTAACCAGATGGGACGTTCCTCGCTGCTCGGCACTCCTGCCCGGGCGACCGAAGCGGCCATGCTGGTCGACATCTCCGACTGCATTGGCTGCAAAGCGTGTGAAGTGGCCTGCAAGCAGTGGAACCGGAATCCGGCTGAAATGGCGCCGTTCCAGGGGTCGTACCAATCTCACCCCAACCTGACCGCCTCCACCTGGACGCTGATCAACTTCCGTGAGACCGTCCGGGATTCGGGCGACGTCGTCTGGACGTTTCAGAAGCACAACTGCATGCACTGCTCCGAGGCCGGGTGCGTGATGGTCTGCCCTGTAGATGCCTTACGCCATGACGAGTACGGCATAGTCAACCTCGACTTTGACAAGTGCATTGGCTGCGGCTACTGCGAGCAGGCCTGTCCCTATGATGCCGTGCACGTCGATGCGCAGCTGTGGAACACGAACAAGAAGGCCGGCAAGTGCACCCTTTGCTTCGACCGGATCACCAACGGCCTGAGCCCGGCCTGTGTCCAGGCCTGCCCGACGGACTGCATCAAGTACGGTGCGCGCGACGAGTTGATTCGCTGGGGGAAAGAACGGGTGGACCTGCTGCGCAAGCGGGGCTTCCCAGCGGCGACCCTGTATGGCGCCGATGAACTGGGCGGTCTGCACCAGCTCTACGTACTGACCGATTCGCCCGACAAGTTCGGCCTGCCCGTAGCCCCGGTGATCTCCAAGCGCATCTTCATCTGGCAGCGGTGGCTGAAGCCGATCGGGAAGGTGCTGGTCGGAACGATGCTGTTCGGCCTCTTTGCGAACCTGGTGGTCAACCGGTTCATCGGGCTGAAAGCGCCGGTCGCGGAAGGAGGCGATCTGCATGCCTGAGGGCTGGGTCAAGCGCTTCGAAAAAGGCGTGATCATCATCCACTGGCTGTACGCCGCATCGTTCCTGACGCTGGTGATCACGGGCATCGGCTTCGAGTATAAGCCCCTGGGCTTCCTGATGGGCCCCTACGCCCGGCTCGCCCACCGCATCGCCGCTCCCGTGCTGGTGATTGCGCCCTGGGTCTATCTCACCGTGTGCGGCAAGTCCGGGTGGGTCCACCTGAAGGATGCCTTCTCCTGGACGAAGGACGATTTCTACTGGCTGCTCCGGGCGCCCATGCACTACATGCTGGGCAAAGGCGACATGCCGCCCGCCGGGCTGTTCAACGCCGGGCAGAAGCTGAACTACCTGACCGTCACCTTTACGAACGTGGCCTTCGCCATCAGCGGGTCGATCATGTGGTTCGGGCGCTCCAACCTGGAACTGGCGCAGCGGGAGCTCTTCCGCTGGGCGGCCATCGTGCACCAGGCTTCGTTCTGGCTGGCCATCACCATGTTCAGCCTCCACATTTACCTCGCCCTGATCCACCCGTTCACCAAGCCCGCCATTACCGCGATGATCAATGGCCGGATTACGCGGGCCTATGCGGCGGGGCATCATCCCCGGTGGCTGGCCCAGATCGATCTCATGACCGACAAGAAGTAGGAGGCGGATCCCATGGACGTGGCTACCCTGGCAGCCGTTCGGACCCTGGACCGTCACCTGGCGCCCGCGCTGGCGGTGCGCGCCCTGGACGGGCTCCCGGTCGGACAGTTCCTGGCGCACCTGGGCGAATACAGGAAGCTGTTCTCTGCGCGGCATCCGGAAGTGGCGGCAGACCTGGCGCGCCAGCAGGAGGCGCTGGATGGCGCCCCCGAGAGTATGCGGTCCCGTCTGGTACGGGCACTGGTGAACGACAGCGCCGGCGACGTGTATGACATCGCCCAGGAACTGTGCGTGGCACCAGACCTGCTTTACCTGGTCGGTCAGCTGGCTGTACGGCCTTACCTGTGGGCCTACGCCCATACGCATGCCGCAGTGGGCATGGGCGGGGTGCATTGCCCCGTGTGCGGGCGCCGGGCCCACCTGGGCCACATAGACTCGGGCAACGTCAAGTTCCTGCACTGCCCGGCCTGCGAAACGGTCTGGCGGACGTCCCGGGTGGGGTGCCCCTTCTGTGGCACGACCGATCCGCAGTACCTCGGCTACTTTACGGTGGAGGATGACCCGGAGCACCGGGTGGAGCACTGCACCGCCTGCGGCGGGTATCTAAAGGTGGTGGATCAGCGGGTCCGGGGCCGCAAGCCCGATTGGCTGGTGGAGGACGCCGCCACGGCGCACCTGGACGACCTGGCCGCTGCGGAGGGGTATCACCGGTGACAGACGCAGAAGTCCGCCCGGACTGCTTCACAAGCGGTCCGGGCGGACTTTGTTCACTCCCACTTCACTCCCCGCAACTCAACCGGTACGACCGCTACCTTGTGCATTTTGTTGTCAACGATGGCCCGGCCAACGAAGACCAGCCCCAGCAGGCGTAGGCGCCCCACGGGCGAAGCCGGCGGCTTCTCGTCCCAAGAGAAACCGTCTCCGTCCAGGGAACCGAAGCGCCTTGTCAGAACCTGCAGTTTGGCCCATCCGCCTTTCTCCAGCAGAAACCGCAGTGCCTGCCGAACCTCGGGGCGCTCTGCCGCCAGCAGGCGCTTTAGCTGGGCCGGGTCCAAAATCGCTTCCGCCAGGAGCTTCTCCCGCTCCGGACGCCGCGGGACGGGCTTGACGTGATAGTGGGCAGCACCTGCGTTCAGCCACTGCACGGGAATCTGCCGGAGGGCGGTCCGCAGGCGGAGATCCAGTTGAAGGCGCTTCTCCTCCTCCTCTTCCCGGTAAGCGTCTGCGATCATTTCGGGGTCCACGTTCGTGATAAACCCCATCTGATCCTTGACCGTGCGGATGAAGTTGACCACATGCTGCCTGAACTCAGGCGACAGCTCTTCCGTGCGGATCTTTTTCGCGTAATCAAGCGCCCTCTCCGGGTCGCGAAACTGCAGCCACAGCCCAGCCAGATTGAACTGGACAACTGGATTGTCCGGCATCATCTTGTCCGCCATTTCGAGCTGCTTCCTGGCTGCATCCAGTTCGCCCCGGTCACGCATCAAGTTCGCTAGTGTCACCATCGCCGGGGGATAGATTGTCCCCTGCCGCTCCAGATTGCTGAGCAGCTCGTAGGCAGCATCTCTTTTCCCAGCGTCGCGTAGGCGGATGGCCTCTTCGACTTTGCGGTCCAACTCCGGGTCGGGGATCTTCACGGCCTGCAGGGCAATGGTGGTTGGCCGGCCATCAACTACGGCGGAAATCGGTTGACCTGGGGCAAGAACGCCTGCGTCCGTCAGCGCCTTGGCGGCGCCCATTTTGAGGCCCATGGGCAGGCGCGGGGCAGCCAGCAGCCGCCGGCCCAGTTCGATTCCCCAGCTCCCGGTCTCGCCGATCAGGGCGTCAATCATGGGTGCACTCGAGTCCGGCTTAAGAAAGGCCATTGCGAGAAACCGGATCCGGACGGCACCCATTGCCGCCTGCGCCTTCACTGCAGCCGGAGAATGGTCATTGGGGTCGAACTCGTAGTTAGGATCGTACTCCAGCGAGAAGGGTGGCACCGTCCCTTGCTCTGCCAGCTCGGCGACCAGGATGTACGCTTCCATGAGCCGGACCCACCCCGGGTCCGCGATGCGCCTCCAGTACTTGGCGGCCTGCCCGAACTTGCCGAGGTTGAACGCTGCCACCCCTGCCGCAAAGACACCAGTCGGATGCTCACGTCCCGGCCAACGCCCGTGGAGGTCGAGCACCAACCGGTGGTCGCCGGCTTCGCCGGCGGCGCGTTTGATCGTCGCAGTGTATTCGATCCAGGCGGGGTCTCCCGCCCTCGCGCCGGCGAGACCGCGGTCCAGGTCGCGGACGGCCGCACGGACCTCCTCGATCGCGAAGTTCTCTTCGCCCAGGGCCGTGTAGGCTTGGCTGGCCAGTGCGTGAGTGAACGGCAGTGGGTCAGGGCTCTTGAGCAGTGGCGCCAGGAGCGAAACGGTTTCCCTATGGTCCCCGGCCAGGTGCCGGCAGAGTGCCCAATTGTTTAGCGCCGTCGGGGTCAGATACGTCTTGGCGGCTTGCCGGAAGCACGCCTCCGCTTTCTCCCGGCGCCCGGCATCAAGGTGCGCCCGCCCCTCATCCAACAGAGCTTCCGCTTTGGACTCCGCAGATGCCATTTGCATCCCACTTTTCCGAGGTCGTAGTGTAGGTAGTTTTCGGCGAAGGGGTGCGTGAGAACCTGCTGTTCGCTGCCGGTTCGAGCGTACGGCACGCGTACTGTCACACACTGCGCGGCCACAGCATACCCGGGCGCCTGATGGCGAGGCCCAGATGACGCCCGAATGCGCCCGAATGCACCCGAATGCCCCCGAATGGGTGCGTAAACCGTCCGTAAACCATCTGTAAACCATCCGCAAATCCACCGGCAAGGCCCCAGAAGCCCCGGGAAAGCCGGGCGCAAAGCCGACCTTAGGGAGCACAACCGAACCAACAGCCGGACCGCCCCCATACGTAACCGTGACGAAGTCCCCAACCTAACGGCCGGGTCCCACCGCCAAACGCGCCCAGATCCCGAACACATGGCGATCACCATAACGAGAGCAACCCATCGATCGACCCTAACACCGGGAAAGTAACGCCGGATCCCGGCCTCATAACGCGGCCATCGGAGTACGACAACCCGGTCACGCGACCCACCGGCTGGTCCTACCAGTAAAGGTGGTGGGGCGCCTGATCAGCCACTGCCGCGAACGGTACGTAGCCATCGATGGCGAAGGCCAGGTAGCCGGCTACGGCGACGCCTGGCGGGCGCCGTGGTTTCCCCCGGGTGAAATGATTTGCTACGCCATCGTGGAGCCCGCCCAACGGGATCTGGGAATCGGATCGCTGCTTCTGGACTGCGTCGAGCAGACCGCCCGTGAGAAGGGCGCCGCCCATATCAAGGCCCGGTTGAAGGATTCTGATGCGTCCACCCTGACATTCGTGTCAAAACGGGCTACGCGCTTGATCGCCACTTGTTCCAGTCCAAAATCGACCTGGCCGCGTGTGACTAGACCCCTCTGCGGCGCCCCTTGGAAGGGATCCGCTTCTTCACGCTGGCAGATGAGCCGGGTGAAGACACCGAGCGGAAGCTGTATGAGCTGAAGGCTTTGACCCTGCCTGCTAACCCGTCTTTCGGCGGCGGGCTATGGCCGTTTGACCAGTGGCGCCACTGGGTATTGGAGACGCCGCGTGCCGTGCCCGATTGCTTCATTCTCGCCGCCCGGCGGCACGGGGCGCCGTACATGCGGACCGATAATGACTCACAAAACGGCCCCATTCTGGCCGTCAACCGGAAGATGGGGTATATGCCGCTTCCGGGAGACTACGTGGTAATCAAGCGCCTGTCTTAAGACGAAACAGGGTAGAGGGAATCCCCCTCTACCCTCTTTCAACAACTCAGCCTAGAACATGATCTTCTGCCTGCGCATGCCCACGTTCAGCACCAGCCCGATCGCGATCATATTCGCCATCAAAGCCGAGCCGCCGTAAGAGATGAACGGCAGGGGAATGCCCGTTACCGGCATGACCCCCAGGGTCATGCCCACGTTCTCAAGCACATGGAACCCGATCATGGCGGTAACGCCCGTGGCAATCAACGTTCCATACCGATCCTTCGACGTGGCTGCTACCGACATGATCCGCCACAGCAGCAACAAGAAGAGCGCAAGGATCACTGCGCCGCCCACAAACCCGAGTTCCTCCCCGACCACCGAGAAAATGAAGTCGGTATGCTGCTCCGGCAGGAAGCCCAACTGATTCTGCGTCCCTTTGTACAAGCCCCGGCCGAACCAGCCGCCTGACCCAATCGAGATCTTCGACTGCATCACCTGGTATCCGGCGTCCGTGGGGTCTGCGGTGGGATCGAAGAAAGTCTGGAGCCGCTCAATCTGATGCTCCTGCAGCGGCCACATTGAAACGTTCCACTTGACATGTGCGTAATACCACCCGATCACGGCCGCAATCGGGCCCCCACCCAGGAGCGCCAGCTTCCACCCCGGAAACCCTGCCACATAAATCATGGCGGCGGAAATGACCACGAACACCAACGACGTGCCCAGGTCAGGCTGCAGCAGCAGCAGAATCATTAGCGGCGCCAGATGCAGGCCCGGCACGACCAGGTCCCAAATCGACTCGATCCGCTCCATCCGGTTCAAATGATGTCCCAGTGTCAGAATCAGCATGACCTTGCCGAACTCGGAGGGCTGGATCTGCCCCAACGGCCCGAGGGAGATCCAGCTCTGGGCGCCGTTCGTCAGCTTGCCCATCACCAGGACCAACGCCAGCAGGGCACAGTTCAAACCATAAAGCACCCAGGTCATCCGGGCATACTCTTCATAGTCAAACAGCATGGCAATGATCATCAGCACCAGCCCGGCGCCGGCAGCGACGATCTGCCGGTTCACGAATGCGCCGGCCCCTTCGGGCCCGATATACCCGCGGGCCGCGCTGGTAATCACCACGATCCCGATGGTAATCAGCGCCACCATGGCGAGCACCAGGAGCTTGTCCAGGTGCTTCAGCAGGCGAGTATCGAAGTTCACGGCCAGACCTCATTTCATTCAGACGCTGATCGTTTAGAGTGTACCACTCCATTATACCAACCCTGCCATGCTTAGACGACGAGAAACCACCGGGAAGTTCCGGTGGTTTCTGCTGCAAATGATGGAGCCGTTACCGGCCGCCAACCGCCGCCCGCTTCATCCGGCGGACAGGAATGTTGGCCACCAGAGCGACCTGGTTTTCGCCGCTCTGCAAAGTAACATCCATATGCTCAGTCTCAATCTCCATGTACCGCGAAATCACCGCGATGAGTTCTTCCTTCAGAGACTCAAGGAACTGGGGCGATACGTTGGTCCGGTCATGGACCAGGACCAGCCGCAAACGTTCCTTTGCGATGTCTGCGCTCGAAGTATCGCGGCCAAAAACCTTGGCAATCAGGTCCAGCACGGTATGCCCCCCCTTCTAGCCCCTGCTCAGTCCGACGATGCGCTTCAACTTCGCCCACAGGCCCTCGTCAGCGTTCAGGTCCATAATCGGCACCTGCTCACCCATGAGCCGCCGAGCAATGTTCAGGTACGCAAGGCCGGCCCTGGACTCCCGGTGGTAAACCGCCGGCTCACCGCGGTTCGTCGAGACGATGATGTGCTCGTCTTCCGGCACGATGCCCAGCAGGTCGACAGCCAGCATCTCCAGCATATCGTCGATCTCAAGCATGTCGCCGCGCTGGACCATCTTGGGCCGGACGCGGTTGACAATCAGCATGGCGGGCGCCGTGTTTTCGGCCTTGGCATCCCAAAGGCCGATAACCCGGTCGGCGTCGCGCACGGAGGAGACTTCGGGGTTGCAGACGATGATGGCCTTCTGCGCACCGGCAATGGCGTTCTTGAAGCCGTCTTCAATGCCGGCCGGGCAGTCCAGCAGGACAAAGTCGAACTCCCGGGCAAGCTGCTCAGTCAGATCCTGCATCTGCTTGGGGCTGACGTCCTTCTTTTCCCGGGTCTGGGCGGCGGCCAAAAGATAGAGGTTGTCGATCCGCTTGTCCTTGATGAGGGCCTGCTTCAGCCGTGCGTGGCCCTCAATCACGTCAACCAGGTCGTAGACGATGCGGTTCTCCAGCCCCATCACAACGTCCAGATTGCGCAGTCCGATGTCGGCGTCAACCAGGACGACCTTGTTTCCCAGTTGGGCCAGCGCAGTCCCCAGGTTGGCCGTGGTCGTAGTTTTGCCGACGCCGCCCTTCCCGGAGGTCACAACGATGACCTGTCCCATTCACGTTCCTCCTTAGCGCCCAAAGTTCCGAGCGCACGACTATCGCTTGGTCTCTGCAACCGGTGTTTCCACCACGATCATACCTTCGCGAACCCGTGCCACCTCTGGAACGGGCTTGAGCGGCTCTTCTTCGTCCGGCGCACGTCCGATGACGCTGGCGATGCGCAACTGCGTGGGACGCAACTTGGTTGCAGCCACGATGGCTGCGGCGTTTCCGGAAGCTCCGGCATGGGCTACGCCTCGCAGCGCTCCCATGACGACGATGTGCCCGGTAGCCACCACTTCGGCTCCGGGGTTCACATCGCCCAGCACAATGACATCGCCCTGGTGTCGGACACTTTGCCCGGAGCGAAGCGTGCGAGTGACGACGAGCGCAGTTTCGGATTCCGTGAGCAAGGCCGCCGCCGGAAGGGTGCCGGCCCGGCGGGACTGCTCAACCGCCTTAAGCGCCGCCTGCGCCTCTGCCACAGGGTCTCCGCCTTCGCCAACGGTCCGGAGCGTCATGCCGCATTCCTTCAGAATCGCTTCGATGGCCTCTCGCTCCGGGACGGAGAGGGGGCGGCCACCGGTCTGGACGGTCACCTCTGACCCCTGGAAGAAACGGCCGCCTTGCGCCAGTTTTTCACGGAGCCGCTGGCACACCTGATCGAACGCGCCCTCTTCCGGGAGCAGGATGACAAGTCCTGTTCTGGTCGTACCGCGAATCACTATGTCTTGACGCATGCGAGTTTCACGACCCTGCAGCCGGAATGTGAATATCCTCTGAGATTAATTCTCCTGCACGAGTTGATCTCCTGCTCCGTTTTACAAAAAATGTCGCCACGACATGCGGATGGTATTGCCGCCGCGACTACTGTCCCGTACCTACCACCCGATAGAGCTTGCGCAGGGCCGCCGGGTCATTGGGGTATGCATCCGGCACCTTGGCCGGGTCCCATGCCGGTAGCTCCACGCCGAAGTACGCGGCCTGGATCGTCCTGGCCACCGTCCCGGTGCTGCCGCCGTGACCGGCCTGTTCAACCGCTACCGCAATCGCGATTTGCGGGTCGTCCGCCGGCGCCAGCGCGACATAGAAGCCGTAGTCATCCCAGGGCGGATACTCCGCTGTTCCCGTTTTTCCGGCGGTCTTGACGCCGGGCAGCGGGTACTGTGCGTAGTCCGATGTGCCGCTCGGCGAATTGACGGCGACCATGCCCTTCAAAATCAGGTCCAGGTAGCTCTGGTCCACCTTGACCTGACCAATTTGCTCTGGACCGTACTCCTTAATCGTCCTGCCTTCGCTGTCGACGACCTTCTGTACCAGGTACGGCTTCATCACCTTGCCGTGATTGCCCAGGGTCGCAGCGTACCGGGCCAACTGGAGCGGGGTGACGTTGACAATCTGGCCAATGGCTGCGGAAATCGTGTGGCCGGGGCCCCAGTCGTCGCTCCGCTGCTGCTGCCAGATCTTCACGCGGTTGATTTCGTCGGGCAGGAGGCCGGGATTCTCGCCGCCCAGATCAATGCCGGTCTTTTTTCCGAAACCAAACTGCTCAGCCATGCTGACCAGGCGGTCGATGCCCAGCCGATAGCCCATTTCGTAGTAGTAGATGTCGCAGGAATTCATCAGCGCAAGGACTGTGTCGTTCCAGCCGTGGCCGCCCGGCAGCCAGCACTTGGGGTTGCCCAGTTTGTCATAGCGGCCATTGCAGAAGATCTTTTCGTAAGGCCCCACCACCCCGGCGGTCAAAGCCGCCGCAGAGGTCATCATCTTCCAGGTGGAGCCCGGCTGGTAGGCGGTCTGGATGGCCCGGTTGACTTCAGGCGTCAGGACCGGATCCTGCAGCTTCTTCAGGTCTTGTTCGGAGATGCCCTGTGCGAACAGGTTCGGATCGAATCCCGGCTTGCTGGCCATGGCCAGCACCGCACCGCTTTTCACGTCCATCACGACGACAGCGCCGGCCTTGGCATGCGGCCACGGGCCATCGCCGATGAGCGTGTTGCGAATGCGCCACATATCCCATTCCAGGGCCCGCTCGGCAACCTGCTGCAGGCCGGCGTCCACCGTCAATACAATACTGTTCCCCGGCTCGGGGTCAGTCGCCTGCACTTCGCCCAACGGCTGGAAGTAGTTGTTGATCTCCACCTGCCGGACGCCGGGTTTTCCGCGCAGAAAGTCATCGTAATATGCTTCGAGGCCTGTCCGTCCGACCAGTTCGCCCAGAATGTACTTGTCTTCATGCGATTGGTCGATCTCGTCCTGGCTGACCTGATTGACATAGCCCAGCATGTGCGCCGCCATATCCTTGTACTGGTACTCCCGTACGGGGTGACTCTGCACTTCCACTCCGGGCAGTTCGCCCTTTCGCTCCACAATGGCCGCGTACTGCTCCTGCGTGATGTTGTCCTTCACCCGCACGGGCTCATAGTAACGCAGTCTGGCGACCTTTTGCGCCACCATCTGCTCGATTTCCGTCAGCGGTACATCCAGAATGGCTGACACCCGCTGCAGTACACCCGGCCGCTTGTAGTATGGATAGCGAATCAGCACCGAATGGGATGGCCGGTTGCTGACCAGGGGCACCATGTTCCGGTCATAGATCAGCCCACGGGGGGCATACACGGGCAGCGAACGGGTCCGCTGCTCTTCGGCTTCCTGCAAGAACGTGCTCTGGTGAAAGAGCGTCATGTTCGCCAACTGCCCGGTGAGGCCGGCCAGGGCCAGCATCGAAGCGGCCAGAATAAAGGCGGCCCGCCGCTGAATCGGGTCCTTCTTTTCTTTGTCCACCGACTTGCCTCCTCAAAGAACAGGGGGCAGCCCCCTCACTTACAATACAAGACGGGCCTTGCGGCCCGTCGCTTTAATGGCGTCGTATCACGATTGTACCGCGCGGATCAGGTCTGAGGTATAGGTAGTATTTGTATATCCGACCATATATCAAGACGGTCAGAACCATGTCATAAAGCGCCGCCGGGAGCAGTGTTGAGCGTAATGCGCCCAGCGGAGCTACTTCCAGCCCATAGAGCCAGAAGCAAAAAACGATGATCGTCTGGCTGGCCGCCGAACCGACCAATCCGCCGGCCGGCGCCAGCAGCATGTTTTCTTTGAAGACACGCCCTTCCAGCAAACCCGACACAAGGCCGACGACGCCGTAGGACAGCACATGCAGGCCAATGAACCGGGCAGCGATCAGGTCGATGAGCAGTCCGCCAATGATGCCGCCGGCGAGCCCGACCTCCCACCCAAATAGCAGGCCGTAAGTCACAACCACTGCCAGGAGGAAGTCCGGCGTAATGCCGCCGATGGCCAGGTAGGCGGAAACCACGGACTGGAGCAGGAAAGCCAGGACAAGGATGCCCGTCAACACCCAGTATCTCACGGGGCATTTGCCCCCCTGTCCTTCTCTGCTGAATAGTGCAGGACGACGTGGACGACATCCAGTTTGTTGAAATCAACGGCCGGGCGGACGTTGACGAACTTCTCCTGAGACGGTTCGTTGCTGCCCATTCCTGCCACATACCCGATGAGCAGGTCGGCGGGCATTGGGCCCTGTCCGGACGTGAAGATGGGCTGGCCCACCTGCACCGCCGGGTCGCTGATGAAGAACTTCATGCGGACGTGGCCGCCCTGGACGGTCTCAATAACGCCCAGGTCACCTGAGGGCAGTTTGGCGCCGGCGCCGAACCCGGACTGCCCGAACCCCGCGTCAATCACCAACTGCACCGTAGACGTAAACGGCGTGACGGAGGTAATTTTCCCCACCAGCCCCTGCCAGTTCACAACGGCCATGTTGGGCTGGACCCCGTCCCGGCTGCCGTGGTTGATCAGTACCGTGCGGTACCAGTTGTCCGACGTGCGGCTGATCACCTGGGAAGTGAGCAGGGGATACGTCGATTTCTGCTTCATACTCAGCTCATTACGCAGTGCCTGGTTCTCCTGGAGCAACTGGTCGTTGCGGGCAGACAGCTGTTCTGCCCCCTGGACCTGCTCGCGCAGCTTCGCGTTGTCGGCCCGCAGCTGGGTCAGTTCGCGTATCGTGGTGCCGGCGCCCCGGAAACGTTCTGCCACGTAGTCGGTCGCTAACTGAAACGGATACAGCACCGTCGCGATGGCTTTCTCGACCACGGTAACGTCGGAGCGTTCACGCGACGTGGCAGTCATCATCCCGAAAATCACGATCAGCGCTATCAGCGCCGCCATAAGGCGGCGCAATTGCTTATTGTTTCTCATCGGTGTTGGCATCGCCGCTCCCCCCGATGCAAGGGCTGGCTAGGACTGCCGGGCCACCCGCTTCAGGATGTCAATATTATCGAGGCACTTGCCGGTACCTTTCACAACGCACAGGAGGGGCTCGTCCGCCACATGGACGGGCATGCCCGTTTCCTTAGAAATCAACGTATCGAGACCGCGGAGCAGGGCGCCGCCGCCGGTCATGACGATGCCGCGGTCCATAATGTCGGCGGCCAGTTCCGGCGGAGTGTTCTCGAGCGTGATCTTGATCGCCTCAAGAATGGAGCTGACGGGCTCCTGAATGGCCCGCCGGATCTCCTCGGACGTAACCCTGAGGGTGCGGGGCAGACCGGTGACCAGGTCGCGGCCGCGGATCTCCATGGTCTCTTCCTTGCCAAGGGCATAGGCAGAACCGATGGTCATCTTGACTTCTTCGCCCGTCCGCTCGCCGATCAGCATGTTGTAGGTGCGCTTGACGTACTGCACGATCGCCTCGTCAAGCTCATCGCCTGCCACGCGGATGGACTTGGCGGTTACCAGGCCGCCCAGCGAGATGATGGCGACTTCGGTGGTACCGCCGCCAATGTCAACGACCATGCTGCCGGTGGGCTCTTCAACCGGAAGGCCGGCGCCGATTGCAGCGGCCATCGGCTCTTCAATTACGTGCGCTTCCCGGGCGCCGGCCTGCAGAGCGGCGTCCTGAACGGCACGCCGTTCAACGCCGGTGACGCCCGACGGAATGCCGACGACCACCCGGGGCCGGAAGGGCGCCCGGCGGGGGAATGCCTTCTGGATGAAGTACTTCAGCATGATCTGGGTGATATCGAAGTCGGCAATGACACCATCCTTCAGGGGCCGGATGGCGATGATATTGCCCGGGGTACGGCCCAGCATTTGCTTGGCTTCGGCACCAACTGCCAGCGGCTCCTTGCGGTCGCGGTCAACCGCGACCACCGACGGCTCGTCAATCACAATGCCGCGGCCTTTCACAAACACAAGGGTATTAGCGGTTCCAAGATCGATCCCCATGTCGCGAGCGAACATCTGCATAAAAGACACCGCACAGTTCCCCTTTCTTCACGAGGCGCCCTGTCTAGGACCAGTCCCCCAGCTTCCGTTCCCGAAAACTGATGAACCGCCCCTCTCCAATGACCAGGTGGTCCAGTACTTCGATGCCAATCAACTTACCTGCTTCGATCAGCCGCCGGGTGATTTCCCGGTCCTCACGGCTTGGGGTCGGATCCCCGCTGGGATGGTTGTGGATGAGAACAACGGCGTGAGCATTTTGCCGGATCGCTGCCTTGAAAATCTCCCTGGGATGAACCAGGGTGGACGTTTGCGTCCCTACCGTTACTTCTTCGACGTTCAAGACGTGATTCTTTGCGTTCAACAAAATTACCATGAATTGTTCTTGTTCGCGACGGGACAGGCGCGGTGCCATGAAGTCAAAGACGGCCTTCGGGTTGCTGACCTCATAAGTGCGCAGTCTCTGCGTCTCCTGACGGGTGCGCCAGCCCAGCTGCAAAGCCGCCAGTATCTGGCACAGCTTGGCCGGCCCGATGCCGGGAACGACGCGCCGAATCTCCGCTTCCGTCAGGCGGAGCAAACGCACCAACGGAGCCTCAGGGTCTTCCGACTCACAATGATGCAGTAACCGGTGCGCCAATTCAATAACCGAATGGCCCGGAACCCCGGTTCGGAGCAAAATGGCAAGCAATTCGGCGTCCGTCAGTTTCTCGGGACCGTGGCGGAGCAGCCGTTCACGGGGACGCTCCTCCGCGGGCAGCATCTTCACCGGAACCGACAAGCGCAACGCCCCTTTCCGGGGCTTCCCTACAGGACGCTTACACCGAATTGGGAGAGCATGGAGACCGTGCGGCAAAGGGGAAGCCCGACTACTGTAAAGTAGTCGCCATGTATGGCGCTGATCATGGCTGCGGCCCGGCCCTGAATGCCATAGGCGCCGGCCTTGTCCATGGGTTCGCCCGAGTCGACGTAGCGTTCAATTTCGCCCTGCTCCAGCGGTCGGAAGCGGACGGTTGTGGTTTCATGACCGACAAGCTCCCGGGCGCCCGCCACCAGGGCGACGCCCGTCATGACCTGGTGATCCCGGCCCGACAGGGCCCGCAGCATAACAACAGCTTCTGCTCGGTCCCGCGGCTTGCCGAGAACCAGCTCATCCACCACCACGATGGTGTCAGCCCCCAGCACCAGGGCGCCGGCCTCGCGGGCGGCAACGTCCCGGGCCTTGGCCAGAGCCAGATGTTCCACGAGGCTACCTGGCGACATAGGCTCCGAGACCTGCTCGTCCACCTGGCTGGGAACGACACGAAAGGAAACGCCGACTTGCCGCAGCAACTCCTGGCGGCGCGGCGACGCAGAAGCGAGAACGATTTCCAACCCGTTCACCTCAGCGGCTAGACGTTACGAAGGGCGAGCCACAGCGAAAGCACCAGCCCGATGGCCCCTCCGACTGATAGTTTGATCGCAATACCGAGGGTTAGAATCACAAACCCCAAATTCACATTGGTCGGACTGAAGCCGAGCGGAATGGACTCGTTCAGAAAACGAAGGGCCGCCACCTGATTTGCGACCGTAGCCCCCAAAAGTTGCCCTATGACGGTACCGATCAGGGCCCACAGGAAAATCAGCCAGCCTCGGCTCACGAATATGCCTCCTCAAGATTCGCTCCCCGTATCGTCCGTATGACGGTGACAAACTTCAAATGGTTTCGGGGTGGCGGAAGCAAATTCCTTCGCCGTTTGACCTGTCCGGATAAAGCATACCAGAGCTTCGACTTCATGGCAATATCTTCCATTCGCGGACAACAAGAAGACCGCCACCATGGGGGCGGTCTTGCCTGTGCAGGCTATTTTCCAGCCTGGAAAGCCATATATTGATCCACCAGGGTCATGTACTGCGCCATGGCTGCCTGGTACTCACCATCAGTGGGCGAGGCAGTGCTCAGGGCATCGAGCGTGGTGGCATTTGCGCTGGCGGTCGAAGCCATGTTGGCCAGTTCCTTGACCCGGGCATCCTTGCTGTCGCTGAGCGCTGCAGCCAGGTCGCTGAGGCCCTTGCCGGACTCGGCGAGGGCTGCCGTGTCGGCGCCCGGGTTCTCCAGCCACATCTTGACTTCCTGTAGATAGGTGTTCAGCAGATCCATGCCCTTGCGCATGTCGGACGTCGTCATCCCGGTAGCGGCTGCAGGGACGGCCTCCGGATTATACTTGACGGCCATTTCGCGGATGGTGGCCTTCTCATAGTCCTTCTTGAGCGCCTGGACCCTGGCCTTCGCCGTCTCAGCTTCTTCTTTGGTGGCGAAGGGACCCACATAGACCGGCGTTACGTTATTCTTGGTGGCCCCAACCACGGGCGAAAGCCCCGCGGTGTTCATATCGTTAACAGCGTTCATGTAGTTCGCCTTGGAGCGGAACGCGCCGACCTGAATGAAGCGAAGGTCGAAGTCGCCGGGCTCTGCCGTTACGGCACTGCCGATCCCGGGAGTCCCCTTGGGGTTCCCCGTCTCAGCCGCATTGCGGCCGTTGATCCACTTGCCGATGCTGTCGCCGGCAAACCAGGCCGCAAGCAGCGCCAGGATGGTGGCCAGGATGAAACCGCCGCCCCACCGATCCTTGATTTTCTGCTGCGCCGGACGTCCAAACCGCTGATGCATGTTGTCCCCTCCCGCGTGGTTGGTGGATTTCCCGCCGATGGGACGGCACGCACCTGCCCGGCCATGGTTCCGGTCAGACGCCGTTCCGACTTAGCGGGTCCTTTCTCCACCACCATATGAGGACGAGGTACAGGTTATTCTTGTCCTGCGCAGACAACCCACTTCGCTTATGGGGCAAGCAAGTGGCGCCGTGCCGGCCCTACTGTATAGAAGGAACCGGTAATCACCACCAGGCCCGATTCGCCCGCTGCTGCCAGCGCCTTGTCAACCGCGCCTGCCACGTCCGGCTCCACAGCAACGTCCGCCCGGCCCAGGCGCCGGCAGACTTCCGCCAGCGATTGCGCCGGGAGGCGGCGGGGGCTCTCCGGCGTGGCGACCCAAATGGTCTCGGCCAGCGCCAGCAATGGCTCGGCCATTGCCTCGACATTTTTGTCGGCAAGGGCGCCGAAAACCAGCGTGACCCGGTATCCCGGAAAGTACTGGCGTACCGCCTCGGCCAGCGCCCGGCATTTCGCCGGATTATGCGCGGCGTCCAGCAGGACTATCGCTGTGCCCTGACCCCTTAACAGTTCCATCCGACCGGGCCACGACACCCGGGCAAACCCCGCCCGCACCGCAAATTCGGCAACGCCGCACAGTTCCAGCACCCGCAGGGCCACAGACGCGTTGGCCGCCTGATGCTCGCCCAGCAGGGGCAGACGCACGCCGCGGTACCAGCCCCGGGCGCCGAGCAGGTCAACGACCTGCCCCTCCGGTCCGAATTCGACGACACGGTGATCATGAGGGCGCACTTCAATCAGGACGGAGTCCTGTGACAGCGCTTCCGCCCGGATGACCTCCAAGGCGCCCGGGTGCTCCGTGCCGGTTACGCACGGCACTGCTGGCTTGATGATGCCGGCCTTCTCCCACGCAATCCGCTCTTCGGTGTTTCCCAGCCAGTCGGTATGGTCCAGGCCGATGTTCGTAATGCACGCGACCACTGCATTGTCGATGGCGTTCGTGGCATCGAAGCGCCCGCCGACCCCGACCTCCAACACCAGCCAATCGACCTGCCTGCGGGCGTAAAAAACGAAGCCCACCACCGTTGTGACTTCAAACTCGGTGGGCTGCTCCCAGCCATCGGCAACCATGGCCTCCACGTGTGACCGGACCAGCGCCACCAACTCTGCGAGCTCGGCATCGCCGATATCCTGACGGTTGACCTGGTAGCGGTCCGTGAACCGCTCCAGCGAAGGCGACGTGTACAGCCCGACCCGAAATCCCGCCGCCCGCAGCCCGGATTCCACCAGTGCGGCCACGGAGCCCTTGCCGCTGGTGCCGGTCACGTGAACGATACGCCCGCACCGCCGGTCGGGGCGCCCCAGCCGGCACAGCAGCTCCTGCGTGCGCTCCAGGCCAAGTTTCACCCCGAACCGCTGCAGGCTGTGCAGATACTCGATCGCTTTCTGATAGTGCAACTCCATCTACTCCAATTCTTCGCCAAGCCCGAAGGGCCGGCCGCGTTCAGGACGAACGTCGGCCGGCCCCGGCAGTTCCCCGTCGAATCCGTTACAGCTTGCGCAGCATCTCGAGCCGGCCGTTGATCGCAGTCAGCTTCTCTTCCAGAGCCGCGGCTTCCTCCCGGGTCTTCTCGATTACCTCGGGCTTCGCCTTTGCCAGGAATCCCTCGTTGCCAAGCTTGTTACGGAGCTTTGTGAGCTCCGCCTCGGTGGTGGCGGCCTCCTTGGCCATCCGCTCAATCTCCTTGGGCACATCGATCAGCCCGCCGACGGGCACGTACACTTCCAGACCCGTCAGGACGGCGGTTGCCGAGTTGGCCGGCTTCTCAGGCGTCACGGCCTGAATCGTCAGGCTGGCCATCCGGCCCAGGCTCTCCACAAACGACCGGCCCGCTTCCAGGGTCTTGAGCGCCTCATCGGTCGTGGCCATCAAAATGGCATCGATCTTCGCGTGCTCACCCAGCCGGAACTCGGCCCGGATCGACCGCAACGCCTTGATCGCATCGATAATCAAGCCCATTTGAGCGGCAGCTTCGGGGTCCTCCCACCCGGCCACGGGCGTCGGGTACGGCGTCACGGAGACCGAAGGCTTGAGTTCCGCCTGGCCGCTCTGCTCGGCAATCGCCGCGGCAGTCTCGATTTGCGCTGACTGGGCGGGCAGCTTCTGCCAGATCGCCTCGGTAATGAACGGCATGAACGGGTGGAGCAGGCGCAGCGTGCCTTCCAGCACAAGGGCCAGCGTCTCCTGAGCGGCGACCCGGCTGGCGTCCTCCTTGTTATACAGGCGGGCCTTTACCAGTTCGATATACCAGTCGCAGAACTCGCTCCAGATGAAGTCGTAGATCGCCCGGGCGGCCTCGCCGTACTGGTACTCGCCGAGCAGACGGTACACATCCTTAACCGTCTCGTTGAAACGGTGGCGAATCCAGCGGTCGGTCACGTTAAGGGCGCCCTCATCCACCGCCGTTTCGGCGTCCCAGTCCTCCAGGTTCATCAGCACGAAGCGGCTGGCGTTCCAGAGCTTGTTGGCGAAGTTGCGGGCCGCCTCGACTTTGTCGGCATAGAAGCGGCTGTCGTTGCCCGGCGTGGTGCCCGTCACCAGCATAAAGCGCAGGGCGTCCGTACCATACTTGTCGATCACATCGAGCGGGTCGACAATGTTGCCGAGCGACTTGGACATCTTCCGGCCCTTCTCATCGCGGATCAGACCATGTAGCACCACCGTATGGAACGGAATCTTACCCGTCAGTTCCAGACCGGAGAAGATCATGCGGGCGACCCAGAAGAACAGGATGTCGTACCCGGTGATCAGCACGTCGCCGGGATAGAAGTAACTGAGATCATCCGTCTTGTCCGGCCAGCCGAGGGTCGAGAACGGCCACAAGGCAGACGAGAACCAGGTGTCCAGGGCGTCTCCATCCTGATGAATCTTTGCGCTGCCGCAGTGCGGACAGGCCGTGGGATCCTCCACCTCAGCCGTCTGACCGCCGCAGTCGTCGCAATACCAGACGGGAATCCGGTGGCCCCACCAGATCTGCCGGGAAATGCACCAGTCCTGGATATTCTCCATCCAGTGCAGATAGACTTTCGTAAACCGCTCGGGCACGATCTTGATGTCGCCGTCGGCTACCACTTTGGCGGCGGGCTCGGCAAGGGGCTTCATCTTTACATACCACTGCCGCGAGATGATCGGCTCCACCACGGTCTCGCACCGGGCGCAGCAGCCCACGGCGTGCCTGTGCGGCTCGATCTTCACCAGCCAGCCCTCGGCCTCGGCATCGGCGACAATCTGCTTGCGACACTCGTAGCGGTCCATGCCCGCATACTTGCCGCCGGCAGCCGTAATTTTGCCGTCCAGGCCGATCACCTGGATCGACTCCAGGTTATGGCGCAGGCCCATCTCGAAGTCGTTCGGATCGTGGAACGGCGTCACCTTGACGCAGCCGGTGCCGAACTCCTTCTCCACGTATGCGTCCGGGAAGATCGGAATGTCGCGGCCGGTCGCCGGGTGGCGGACCAGCTTGCCATGGAGCGCCTGATACCGCTCATCCTCAGGGTTCACGGCAATGCCGGTGTCGCCCAGCATCGTCTCCGGGCGGGTCGTGGCCACTTCAATGTAGCCGTTGCCGTCAACCAGCGGGTAACGGAAGTGCCAGAGGTGGCTGTCCCGCTCCTCGTATTCCACTTCAATGTCGGACAGGGCCGTCATGTCCTTGGGACACCAGTTGGTAATCCGGGTGCCCTGGTAAATGAGCCCCCTCTTGTACAGCTGCACGAAAAAGGCCCGCACGGCCTTCGAGAGCCGCTCGTCCATGGTGAAAGCTTCCCGGCTCCAATCGACCGAAACGCCGAGCTTGCGCAGCTGGCTGGAAATGGTGCCGTGATACTTGGCCTTCCATTCCCACACCTTTTCCACAAACTTCTCGCGCCCCATTTCCTGACGGGTGGGGCCGCCCTGCTTGCGCAGGTCCTGTTCCACCTTGATCTGGGTGGCGAGGCCGGCGTGGTCAGTGCCGGGCAGATACAGCGTGGGTTGCCCCTGCATGCGCTTCCACCGGATCATGATATCGATCATCGTGTTGTTGAGGGCATGCCCCAGGTGCAGGACGCCCGTGACGTTGGGCGGCGGAATCACGATCGTGTACGGCTGCTTGCCCTCGACACGCGGGGCCTGGTAGAACTTCCCCTCGAGCCAATACCGGTAGCATTCGTCCTCCACCAGTTTCGGGTCGTACTTGGATGCGAGTTCTGCCGTCGGGTTCTGGATTTCCTCGGACACGGTCACTACCTCCTCAAATCGAAAAGCCCCGGCACGTCCTATAAGGACGAGCCGGGGCTCGCGGTACCACCTTACTTCCTCCACCCGCTTGAGGAACGGGGGAGACTCTCTGGTGCTGTAACGGGCAGAACCCGGCCCACCCTAGCGGTGCGGATGTCGCACCGTTCAGGAGAGCAGCATCAGCGGCGACCTTCACTCCGGCCGGCCCGGCAACCCTTGCACCCGGTGGGGTTCCCTCGCTGGGGGCGGCTGTGGGAGTTACTCCTCCGCGTCAACGCCGTTGTCACTTCTAGTCAAAGTTGTATACGCCCATGATATGCCGTGCGTTGCCACTTGTCAATCTGAGGAAAGCGAGCAATGATGGCGCAACGATAGTTATGCACTCTGGCTGTTCTTCATATGCCAGCGCTGCCGGCTGAGATTCATGAGAAGAACAGCAGCCGGATCCTGCCGCCGAATGCTCGGCTCCAGCACCGCCCGCCGGCGGAAGCCAAGCTTTTCGTAGGCCCGAATGGCCCGGATGTTTGTTACGAAGACCCGCAAGTATACGGATTCCAGGCCCATTGCGCCAAACGCGGCATCGAGAGATGCCCGAATGGCGTCCGTGCCGTAGCCATGCCCCCAGTAATCCTTGTCGCCGATGCAGATGCGCAGCTCGCTCGAGCTGTTCCGCCAGTTGAGGTGAGCCAGTTCCAACTCACCGATCAGCCGGCCGTCCAGGGTCTCAATGGCCCAGGTGCGGCACGTCCGGTCGCTGTTGACGGCGCGGAACCAATCGCTGATGTCCATTTCCGCGTACTTGCGGCCCATCAGTCCGATGATCTCGGGATCGACGTCCCAGGCGTGCAAGATCGGCAAATCGGCGGCAACGACCCGTCGGAGGACCGTTAGTCTGCCAATCACCCGATCCAGTTCTGCATCGGCTTTACGCGGCCGCTTCGGCTTCGTGTCAATGTCCATGTTGCAATCCAGCCCGTCCTCCGCTGTTAAGGTGGGAGTCGATACGGATTCACGAGGCTGTCGTTTCGACGGGTGCGCGTCGTGTCCCTCTAGGGAATTCAAGGCGCGGCAGTCTTGCGGTGGCAAATGGGGGCCAAAATGCAGGTCAGGCGACCCCGTCCCCAACGGAATCGCCTGAGCCCGTTAGTCCTTCAGTTCACGGTAAAGCTTGATCAGCATCTCCGTGAGCTTCTCCCGTTGGCGACCTTCCCAGACACCGGCAAGGCCCGCCAATTCCACCGCCAATTCCCGCTCGATCGCCCCGACTTGATCACCCTTTTCGGTAAGCCGAACGGTAATGACCCTCCGATCGTCGGTGCTGCGTTCACGCTTGAGCCACTGATCCCGCTCGAGGCGATCTACGATGCCCGTCACATTGCCCCGGCTGCAGTTGAGTTGCTCGCTAAGCCCGCCGAGCGTCACGTTGTTGTCCTGCACCGCAGCTTTCAGCAGTTGAAACTGCGGTGAAGTCAAACCGTACCGGGCACTCAGAAAGCGATCGCAGCGCTTTTCGATCAGGTCGGAGATGAGCTGGATTAACGGCAGAACCCCTTCGGCCTGGACCTCTTCGGGAACCATCGCCTGCGCCTGTTCTATCTCGCTCAAAGCCCCTCACCCCGTCCCCTTTGGAAAGATTCTTTGTCTAGTTGTCCTCTAGTGCTTTTAATCATGATTATACCAAATTGGAATAAACAGTCAACACACTGACAGGAAAATTTTTTCTCGGCTAGGCGATGTTTAGCGGGAAAACAAATCCGGAACGGGCAACCCGTTCCGGATATGCGGCCATGATCAGTCAGCCGTTTCTGCCAGGCGCCGGCGCACAACTTCCGCCAGCCGCCAGCGCTGCAGCGCAGCGTCGAGAATGCTGTTTACCAGCTGCTCATAGGTATACCCGCCCTTATCGGCCTGCCGGCAGAGATCGCTAAACCCCGGGCTGAGCCCCGGCAGGGCATTGACCTCTAATACATACGGAATGCCGTCGGCACCCATACGGATATCCACCCGGGCAACATCAACGCACCCTAACGCTCGAAAGGCAGCGAACGCCGTGCGCTTGAGCAGTTGTTCCGTCGCCTGGTCAACCGGCGCCGGGCAGAGGTAGTACTCGTCGGCATCCCACTCCTTTTTGAACTGGTAGGAGTAGATGTTGCCGTGGCCGGTCGGCACAATGCCGTAGTTGAGTTCCATGATGGGAAAGATGGTGGGGTTTTCGTTGCCGACCAGTCCGACCGTAAACTCCCGTCCGTCTATGAACTCTTCCACCAGAGCAGCCTGTCGATACATATCGTGCACGTACTGAACCCGTTCCACGAGTTCGGAGGGCGTGTCCACTTTTGAGTCAGGGGTGATGCCCATGCTTGAACCTTCGTTCGCCGGCTTTACGAAGAGCGGAAAACGCAATCCATTCCAGTCAATCATTTCACCAGGTGCGATGGTCTTGAACGCGGGCGTGGGAACGCCGTGATACAGGAGCATCTTCTTGGCTGCCGCTTTATCCAGCGACAGTGCCAGCGCCAGTACACCGGAGCCGGTATAGGGAATCCCCAGCATTTCCAGCAAGGCCGGGATCTGCGACTCGCGGCTCTCGCCGCGCAGACCCTCGCAAATGTTGAAGACGATGTCCGGTCTGACTGCTCGGAGCTTCGGGTACGCCTCTTCGTCTCCTTCAATCCGGACCACTTCGTGCCCGACCGACGTCAGTGCCGCTGCAATTGCCTTTACCGTCTGCTCGCTGTCCAGTTCTGCATGTGCGTCAGGGGGCTCTCCTTCCTCGGGCGGCTCGTTCTTACCGAGGTTATACATGAGCCCAACAGTTAGTCCCATCGCCCCGGGGTCATCTCCTTACTAGAGGGCGCTTTTCCTTGTGCCGCAATAGATTGAATCGTCGCCCCCAATAGTTACATACATCATAACACTAGGGATTCAACTGTCAATATGTAACAACAGTAGACCGTTACCCGCTCGTTTGCTACCATTACAGGTGGCTGTTGACAAGTCTTTCGGTACTCGGGGGAATGATTGGTTGCGCATCCGAACCTGGCAGGCCGACGTGCTGCTTTCAGTCGTTACCGCAATCTGGGGAGCGACTTTCCCGGTCGTGAAGAACGCCACCGACCTTTCAGCCGGTGGCGTTCCAACCTATTGGTTCCTGGCAGCGCGGTTCACCCTGGCGGCCGTGCTGCTGGCCGCGATTTTTTGGCGCACCTTGTCCGCGGCGCCGCTGCGTACATGGGCAGCCGGCGCCCTGGTGGGCACGTTCCTGTTTTCGGGCTACGCCTTCCAGACGTTCGGTCTGGCATATACCACCAGCGCCAAAGCGGGCTTCATCACCGGTCTGTGTGTGGTTGGCGTACCCGTTCTGACGGTATTATGGCTGAAGCGGAAGCCGCAGCCCGGTGCCTGGATCGGCGTGGCTACCGCAACGGCGGGACTTGCCCTCCTGTCGCTGAATGCCGACTTGCTCCCAACATATGGCGACTTGCTGGTCTTTCTCTGTGCGATCGGCTTCGCGCTGCATATTACGGCGGTGGGCCGGTTTGCCGGTCCCCACGATCCCACGGCCCTGGCTGTCATCCAGATTGGCATGGCGGCCCTGCTTTCCTGGCTGCTGCACCTGGCCGACAAGGGAACCGTGGCGCCCGGCGTTCCTAACGTGGCGTGGTTTACCGGCCCGGGCAATGTGGTGTTGGCCTGGTTAATTTGCGGTGTGGCGGCAACAGCTCTGGCCTTCTGGCTGCAAAATGTACTGCAGCCACATACGACGCCGACGCACACAGCGCTGATCTTTGCCGCTGAACCTGTGTGGGGAGCCGTCTTCTCGTTCCTCCTGCTTGGCGAAACGCTGACCATGCGGGCCGGCATTGGGGCGGCACTGATCCTGGCCGGCATGCTGCTGGCCGAGCTGCCCATTGGTGGGAAGCGTGTTCAATCTATCGCAGGAGATTGAAGATAAGAGACAAATTATTACACAGATTACACAGATCTGCACAGACTCTCATGGTCTTCCAATCTGGTCCTCCAGGCTCCCTTCGGGCAACGGGCGTTTTACACTATATATCTAATAAATATGTGTAATCCTATAATCTGTGTAATCTGTGTAGAAATGTCTTTTGATTTCTGGGTAAAAGGCCGCCTGCACCAGGCGGCCCACTGCCATTTCCTCTATTGCCCGAGTTGGAATCTCGCCATCGCTTCTCGCAGCCGGGCGGACGTCGCCGTCACTTGCGAGGCGCACGCCACCGTATCAGCCACCGAGCTGGAGACCTGCTCCGAGGCCGCAGCGAGGGCCATGGACGAGTCGCTGTTGGAGCGGGCGCCCTGCTCCACGGTGCCAATGAGTTCCTCGACGCTCCGGGCGCTGCCCAGCATCTGGGCGGCGGTGGCCGCGTTCTCCTCTGCGATGGCAGTAAGGCGATGGGTCGCCTCCACTACCTGCGCCCCGGCTGCAGAGATCTCTTCGGCCGCCGCAGAGATCGATTCCACCTGCCGCTGCGTCTCCTCCACGGCCTGCAAAATGTGGCTCAGCGAGGTGCCGGCATCCCGGGCCAGTTCGGTCCCCGAGAAGACCTCATGGGTACCGGCTTCCATGGTGGACACCACTTGTCCCGCTTCATCCCTGAGGGTACCCACCCGGTCGGCGATGTCGCTGGCAGCCCGGCGCGACCGTTCGGCCAGGCGCCGCACCTCACCTGCCACCACCGCAAACCCCTTGCCGTGCTCGCCCACCCGTGCGGCTTCGATCGCTGCGTTCAGGGCGAGCAAGTCTGTCTGCTCGGCGATTTCGGAGATTAGCTGAAGAATCTCGTCGACCTGGCCCAGGCTGGCACTGAGGTGCTCAACCCGACCCGCAGCGGCCACAACGGTATCCCGCACCCGGTCCATGCCGGCGACCACGGCCTCAACGGCCCGGCCGCCCGCATCGGCGGCAGAGCGGGTGTTGGTGGCGGCATCGGCAACCACTTCGGCCCCGCCTGCCACCTGATCAATCGCGCTGGCCACCTGCTGAACCACCTGGGCAACCTGCTCTACTTCTTTGGCCTGGGAGGTCGCCGTATGGGCGACCTGCTCGGCGGCGACCCGGAGTTCCTCGGTTGCCCTGGACCCGCTGGCAGCCTGAAGGCTCTGGTCGGCGGCAATCCGGCGGACCTGGTCGATCTGGCTGGTCGAAGTCCTGGCGGCAGATGCCGTCTGACCTGCCACCGTCTGCAGCCTGCTCCCCGCACCGTCCAGTTCGCCAGCGGTAGCGGCGACATTTTGGACCATGGTCCTGAGGGACGCTGACATGGTGTTCAGACTCTGCGTAATCTGTCCCACTTCATCCCGGCTGTAAACGGGCACCGGCCCGTGGGACAGGTCACCCCTGGCGATTAGCTCCATGGCATGGCGCAGCTCCCGCAGCGGTTTCACGACTAACCGCGCGAAGAGGATGGCGGCGCCCATGCAGACAAGCAGCAGAGGCAAGGTAACAATCGCCACATTCCTGAACATCTCCTGGAAGATCAGGTTCAGCTGCTGTTCGGTTACGCCGCCCTTAAGGGCGCCGGCATGCAGGCTGATCCAGATCACGACGCCCGCGAGGCCAAGCGGTGCAAACGCCCAAGTAACCAGTGTGGCAATTGTACGGGGGACAAAGTTCCATTGGAGTGGATTAAGCAGCAGCCTCATTCTGGTTGGGCCTCCCCCGCAAATCCGTGAGTAACCTCATTAAATCACAATGCCTCCCACAATGGGAGTCTATTTGGTGTTATTAAATTACTCGTCCTGGAGCTTTAGGTTATCTACGTCACTTCCGGGTAACGGAGAGCACCCAGGGGAGCAACTGGTCGCGCCCTAACCCTTCTTCTGCCGAATAGACCAGTAGCGCCTCTTCCCCAGGCGACGCCGATCCGGCCGGGTTGGGTGCCACAATGGCCTTCATGCCCAGGTCCTGCGCAATGACGCGCAGGTTCGCCGGCCGCTCATTGCGTGACAGCTTGTCCGCCTTTGTCGCAATGCAGAGGCGCACTTTGCCGTAATGGCGCAGCCAGCTCCACATGGCAATATCGTCCTTGCTGGGCGGGTGGCGCAGGTCGACAATCTGCAGGACCGCCTTCAGGTTTTCACGGGTCAGCAGGTAATGCTCAATCAACTTGCGCCAGGACTGCTTTTGACTCTCGGAGACGCGGGCGTAGCCGTACCCCGGCATATCCACAAAGTAGAAAGCCCCGGTGGCAACAGCCGCATCGCGTGCGCTGCCGCGCAGGCTGAACCGTTCTTCACCTTCCGCGGGGGGCAAGTGGGGGTCGCCGAAGTTCGGCTTTCCTTCAGGCCAAATGCGATAAAAGTTGAGCGTCTGCGTGCGCCCGGGCGTGTTCGATGTCCGGGCAAGCTTGGGTGACCGGAGCAGGCTGTTGAGCAGCGATGATTTGCCGACGTTTGACCGCCCCACCAATCCGATTTCCGGCAGGTTATCAGTCGGGAACTGTCTAGCCGCCGCTGCGCTCAGGACAAATTCTGAGAAGATGGCCACGGGATACACTCCTCGTAAGCAACTCGCGGGCAGGTGCGCGGAAGGGCACTTGCCGCTCCCGCGCACCCGTAAGGGCTTTCGTTACACCACCGGCGGATTACCCTGAACCTGGTTTACGTTGTCCGGCAGGGCTTCGGGCGGAGGAACCACCTGCTCTTCCTCAACCGGCGCTTCACCAAGGGCGAGTTTGAGGACTTCATCCATATGCTCGACGAGATGGATGTCCAACTTCTTGCGAATGTTGCCCGGAATATCTTCCAGGTCCTTCTCGTTCTCCTTGGGCAGAAGAATGTCGGTAATGCCGGCCCGGTGGGCGGCCAACAACTTCTCCTTCACCCCGCCGATGGGCAGCACCCGGCCCCGGAGGGTAATTTCGCCGGTCATGGCCACGCTGGCTTTGACCGGGCGCCCCGTCAGAGCGGAGACCACGGCAGTTGCCATAGTAATGCCCGCCGAAGGGCCCTCTTTCGGAACAGCGCCTTCCGGCACGTGAATGTGAATGTCGTACTTGGTGTGGAAATCTTCCGCGATGCCCAGTTCCTTGGCCCGGGAGCGAATGTACGAGAACCCGGCCTGGGCCGACTCCCGCATGACCTCACCCAGTTTGCCGGTCAGCAGCAGGTTCCCCTTGCCCTTCAGGACTGTCACTTCGATCGGCATTACGTCGCCGCCCAGTTCCGTGTATACCATGCCGGTGGCAACGCCTGCTTCATCCTGCTTGGCCTTCTTGCCCCAGGCAAAACGCGGGGCGCCCAGGTAATTGTGCAGGTTCTGGGTGGTCACCCGGACGGCAGTGGCATCGCCGCGGGCGATCTCACGGGCGGCTTTGCGGCAGACGTTGGCGATCTGGCGCTCCAGGTTGCGGACGCCGGCCTCGCGGGTGTACTCCCGCACAATGCTGCGCAGCACGTTTTCGGAGACCTCCAGGGTCTCTTCCGTCAGGCCGTGATCTTTGCGTTGCTTGGGCATGAGATGCCGCTTGGCGATTTCGACCTTCTCATCTTCGGTGTAGCCGGAGATGTTGATCAGTTCCATGCGATCAAGGAGCGGCCGGGGAATGTTCCAGACCACGTTGGCCGTGGTGATGAACAGCACGTTGGAGAGGTCAAACGGGCTCTCGATGTAATGGTCGGAGAAGGAGCTGTTCTGTTCGGGGTCCAGCACTTCCAACAGTGCCGAGGCCGGGTCGCCCCGGAAGTCGGACGACATTTTGTCGATTTCGTCCAGCAGGAAGACGCAGTTCTTGGTACCCGCCTGCCGCATGCCCTGAATGATCCGACCGGGCATGGCGCCCACATAAGTGCGGCGGTGCCCGCGAATTTCGGCTTCGTCACGGACGCCGCCCAAGGAGATCCGGACGAACTTGCGCCCGAGGGCGTTGGCGACGGACTTGGCCAGCGAAGTCTTGCCGACTCCGGGCGGTCCACCCAGGCATAGGATGGGACCCTTCATCTTGGCGACCAGCTTGCGCACGGCCAGGTACTCCAAAATGCGGTCCTTCGGCTTTTTCAGACCGTAATGCTCGTTCTCCAGGATCTCTTCGGCCTTCTTCAGGTCGATTTGATCATCGCTCATTTTGGCCCAGGGCAAGTTGGTGACCCACTCGAGGTAGTTGCGCACGACCACGGCTTCGGCGGCCATGGGGGGCATCTTCTCGAGCCTGTCCACTTCACGCAGGGCCTTCTCCTTCACTTCGTCGGGGAGGCCGGCCTCTTCAATTTTGGAGCGGAACTCCTCGGCTTCCGTGCCTTTTTCGTCCCGCTCGCCGAGTTCCTTTTGAATGGCCTTGATCTGCTCACGCAGGTAGTACTCCCGCTGCGTTTTCTCCATTTGCTTGCGGACGCGGACGTTGATTTTCCGCTCCAGCTCCAGCACTTCCATCTCGCTGGTGAGAATGTCGCTCACCCGTTCAAGCCGCTTGACCATGTCAAAGATCTCAAGCACGGACTGCTTATCTTCGATCTTTAGCGTCGTGAGGTGCGCGATGATGGTGTCCGCCAGGCGGCCGGGCTCGTCCAGCTGCACCACGGTAACCAGCTGCTCGGGGGGGACTTTCTTGGACGCCTTGATATACCGCTCGTATTGATTGACCACCATGCGCATGAGCGCTTCAATCTCGGCGTTCTTGGACTGATCGTCCTCGTACTCTTCAACAGCCACCCGGAAGTACGGATCTTCCGTGGCGTAGTGGTCAATGCGGGCACGGGAGAGGCCTTCAAACACTACCTTGATCGTCCCGCCCGGCACCTTCACTACCTGTTTAATCTCTACGATGGTACCAACGCTGTAAATGTCACCTGTTCCGGGATCGTCGACCTTGGTGTCCTTCTGCATCGCCAGGACCATCCGACGGTCTTCCAGCATCGCCTGGTCAACCGCCTTGATCGACTTCTCCCGGCCTACCTCCAGGGGGACGATCATCGTCGGGAACACAATCTGACCCCGAAGAGGCAGCAGGGGGAGCTCAGGGAGCTTGCCCTTTCTGTCGTTGGCCATCGGCGTCACCTCCTGGTTACTGCCTTGATTTAGATTCTAGCACAAGTGTGTGTTCTTAAGACGTGCCTTTCCCTTCACCAGGTTCGCACCATGCCCGTCTCATTTTTTCCATGCAGACACGGCTCTAGCGTGCGTCAAGCCGTCCTGCCATATGCAGCGGGACGGCCTGACCTCCGCGGCTCAGTGCTTCAGTCCGGAAACGCTTACGGCGGGCTGCGGCAGGGCCGGGATATCGATCAGAACGGTCGGCCGGTCGGGTTCTTCGGCGGGCGCCGCCGTGACGATAACAGGCACGGTCTCCTCGACAGTCAGGGCCAGGTCAAAGACCTGCTCCAGCCGTTCCACGGGGATTACCTTGACACCGGGCACCTCCCGGAAGCACTCCTGCCAGTTCTCCTGCGGAATCAGCACCCGAGTGCAGCCGGCCTGCCGGGCGGCCGCGACTTTGGCCACCACGCCGCCCACCGGCTTGACGGCGCCGCGAATGGAGATCTCGCCCGTCATGGCCAGCCGGTTGTCAACCGGCTTACCCTTGAAAGCGCTGTAAATCGCCGTAGCGATCGTCACGCCCGCACTGGGGCCGTCGACGGGAATGCCGCCGGGGAAGTTGACGTGAATGTCAAAGTCGCGGGCATCACAGTCCAGGAACTGCTTTAAGACGGTCAGGACATTCTCCACGGAGCCTTTTGCCATCGACTTGCGCCGCATGGTCCGCCCGGGGCTACCCATCTCCTCCTCCTCCACGACGCCGGTGACGACTACCGTGCCGCGCCCCGCCTCTTTCGCCGGGCGCACATCCACTTCCAGCTCCAGCAGCATGCCCATGTTCGGCCCGGTGACGGCCAGCCCGTTCGCAAAGCCCACCAGCGGCCGGTCGGGAATGCGCCGGTCGGGCCGGGGCTGCAGCTGCCCGCTGTTAACCACCCATTCGATCTCTTCGGTCGGGATCGTATCCTTGCCGGTGCCGATCATGACGCCGGCCGCAATCTGCACGATATTGACGGCCTCACGGCCGTTGGTGGCATATCGTTTTACGACGTCAAGGGCGCCGGGCGACAGCTTGAAGTTGATCTTGGCGGCGGCCCGCTCCGCCACCCGGGCGACTTCATCGGGCAGCAGGGGCCGGAAGAAGACTTCCATGCAGCGGGACCGGATCGCCGGGGGAATCTCATGCGGCAGGCGGGTGGTCGCCCCGATCAGTCGAAAGTCGGCCGGCAGTCCGTTCTCAAAAATGTCCCGGATGTGGGTGGGAACGTTGGGGTCTTCGATGCTGTAGTAGGCGCTTTCCAGAAAGACTTTCCGGTCTTCCAGCACCTTGAGCAGCTTGTTCATTTGAATGGGGTGCAGCTCGCCGATCTCGTCAAGAAAGAGCACGCCGCCATGCGCCTTGGTGACGGCGCCCGGCTTGGGCTGCGGTACACCGGCGATGCCCAACGGGCCGGCGCCCTGATAAATCGGGTCGTGGACGGAACCGATGAGCGGGTCGGCGATCCCCCGCTCGTCAAAGCGAGCAGTGGTTGAGTCCATCTCAATGAACTTCGCCTCCCCTTTGAACGGGGATGTTGGATTGCGCTTGGCCTCCTCCAGCACCAGCCGGGCAGCAGCCGTTTTGCCCACCCCGGGCGGACCGTAAATCAGCACGTGCTGCGGGTTCGGCCCGCAGAGGGCAGCCCGCAGCGCCTTTAGCCCTTCCTGCTGACCGACGATCTCATCGAAGCTGGCGGGGCGAACCCGTTCGGCCAGAGGCTCCGTCAGGCTGACCGCGCGCATGCGCCGAAGTTTATCCATCTCCTTGCGGGACTCTTTTTCCACAGCGACCTTGTTGCCTTGCTGACTCTTGAGCAGGTTCCAGAAGTAGATACCCATGACGATCGCGAAGAACACCTGGATGATCGTGAGGATACCGCCCAGTGACATGACCTGGTTCCTCCTCCCGCGCGAGCGGCCCGAGTCCGGCTCGTTTCCTGTCCTGTGCGATTTAGTATCCCACGTGACAGAATGAAAGACGCTGCGCTGTTCCGACCAAGATAAGGTTCCATTGCCCTAAACAGCCCGGTTATCTTCCCTTGGCAAGTCGGCCATGATACGATTGATTATTGCACGAGACGTCTCACAGCGTATGCAGAGGTGGAACCAGCATGAAGCGTGAAACCGGCGGTCGGGCCCGTTATGAAGAGATCGCCTTTGATCTGGCCAAACGCATTGTCCAGGGAGAGTTGCCGGAAGGGACACGAGTTTTGGGACGGTCCAGCCTGGCCGGCACCTATCAGGTGTCGCCCGAGACGATTCGCCGGGCCGTGGCCATCCTGCACGAGCGCTCCATCGTGCAGTCGGTGGCCGGCAGCGGTATTCGCGTACTATCCCGCATGGCCGCGTCCGAATACCTGAACTCTCAGCGCGCCATGGCCAAGCTGGAGGAAGGGGCCCGGGAACTGTTTGATATGATGAAGGCCCGCCGGGAGATGGACGAAAGAATTGAAGCCCTATTGGAACGGGTGCTCAGCCAGGCCACCGGAGTTCTGGCGTCCCCGCACGTGGAAGAGTTTCCCGTCGCACCTGAAGCCTGGGTAGTGGGCCGCGCACTAAACGAAATCCGGCTGCGCAGCCGGACTGGCGCCACCGCCGTGGTCGTTACCCGGGGCGAAACGGAGACCTTTTCCCCGCCGGCGGACTGGCGCCTGGAGGAAGGGGACGTCATTACGGTACTTGGCTCGGATGAAGCAAGGGCCAGGGCACGGGATCTCCTTTCCCGGGCCGCCCCCCCGGTCAACGGAGACTAATGTAAGGGCAAGAGGCGCGAAGTCGATTGACTTTGCGCCTCTCTGCTTTATGGGTGGAACGCCTCCGGACTCGGTCACTGACCGCGGGCAACCCGGGGCTTGGCCAGCGACTGGGTCATCCGGTCGATGATAATCGCCATAATCACGATGCTGATGCCGCCGTTGAACCCCCGGCCCACTTCCAGGCGGGCGATGCCATTGAGCACCTCGCTGCCCAGACCGCCGGCGCCAATGTACGAGGCCACGACCACCATCGCGAGGGCCATCATGATCGTCTGATTGACCCCCGCCATAATGGTGGGCATCGCCAGCGGCAGCTGCACTTTCAGCAGCAACTGCCGTGGTGTGGACCCAAAGGCCTTGGCTGCCTCCACCACTTCCCACGGGACCTGGCGGATACCCAGATTCGTCAGCCGGATGGCCGGGGGAACTGCGTAAATGAACGTAGCAATGACCGCCGGTACCTTGCCCAAACCGAAGAACATCAGGGCCGGCACCAGGTAGACAAAGCTAGGCATCGTCTGCATCAAATCGAGCAAGGGGCGCATGAACTGCTCCATGCGGTCGCTGCGGGACATCGCGATGCCCACGGGAATGGCCACTGCAACGGAGAGCAGCGTGCCGGCGATTACCAGCGCGAGCGTCTTCATGGCGTGTTCCCACAGACCCAGCGAACCCACGAACAAGAGCCCGACAGCGGCGGCGGCAGCCAGCCGTATGCCGGCGGTTCGCCAGGCGAGGGCGGCTACCGCCATCAAGATCAGAAACCAGGGTGTAGCCAGCAGCCCTTTCTCAAGCTGAACAAGCAGAGCCAGGAGGGTTGAACCGATCAAGTCGAACGCCGGTTCACCCTTGATCGTCAGCCAGTTCACGATGGCGTCGATCCATTCAGCAAGTGGGATGTGGACGATATCGGGGAATTGCCACATGTGAGTACGGCACCTCCCTTTGTCTTACAGCTTTACGCCAGCCTCCTGAAGGGCCTTGATGACCTTCTCCTGGACATCGGCCGGGAGCCACGCCTTCCAGCGGTCAGGATAGTTCTCAAAGAACCACAGGGCGGCCTTATCAGCCTTCACCTTGTTTGACTCCATGTAGGCGGAGGCCTTGTTGAGCGGGTCAGTGCCGATATCCATCTTCTTCAGTACTTCAACCACTTCAGGGGCTCGCTTGGCCAGACTGGGAGCGATCACCTTGGTAACGGCTTCGGTCTGGTAGCCGCAGCCGGCCACGGGCTTCACCTGGGAATAATCCGGCTTCTCGATCTTCACGAACTTCTGAATCTCAGCATCGCACTCCTTGGAGTAGGGCGGCTCTTCCAGTTGAATCAGGTCATACGTGCCCACCAGCCAGGTCGGCTCCCAGTAGTAAGCCAGGAAGGGATCGCCCTTCTTGTACGCACCGGCAATTGCGGCGTCCAGAGCGGCCGAGGCACCAGGCTCCATCAGGTTGTAGTCATTGCCCAGGCCGTAGGCATGCAGTTTGATCTCGTTGACCTTGGCGCACTGCCAGCCGGTGATGCAGCTGATCAGGAGGCCCTTGTCAGGATTCTCGGGATCCTTGAGCAGGTGCTTATACTTCTTCAGATCCGCAATGGACTTCAGGTCCGGGGCCACGGGCTGAAGCCCCCGTCTAGTGTCGCCTTCCACCATATACCGGGGAACATACCACCCCTGGGAAGCCCGCTCGAAGGTGGTGCCCAGGTCGATGATCTTGTCGGTCTGGACGGCGTCGGTATACCAGTCGATAATGTTGGACCGCCACATCTCCATGGATAGGTCCACGTCACCCTTCACGAGGCTCTGCTGCATGATCGGAGTGGTCATCTCCACCGTCTCGGTGGGATACCCATACCCCTTCTCCAGGATGAACTGGGCAATGGCGTTGTTGATCCAAAGGCTCTGCCACTGCACGTCGGCCAGCTTAATGACTTCCTTCTTGGCGGTACCGGTCGCGCCTCCCGAGTTTTCGCCACTGGAAGTGACCCCCTTATTGCCACCACAGCCGGCGATGACTGCCAATAGGAATAAGGCTGCTACCGCCACAAGGGCCCTGTACTTTCGCATAAAGCGCATCCGTTGCACCTCCGTAATCCATCTCGCAGTCGAGTGCCGCTACACGGAAGCAGCGACGGCTACAGGACCGCGTTGCTGCTGAACCCCAGCGAGGCCGGCCAATACGGCAACTCTGGGAACTACACCCACAAGGACGCCGTTCTGATCCAACACGGCGATTGGGTATTTGTGCATGGCGGCAACGGGGATCAGTTCCTCCAGCAGCGTGTCCGGAGCGGTGGTGGGAATGTCACTGATGACGAGGTCCTTCAGGTCCTTTACCCCCCGCTGGGCCGCCGGAATCGCATCATCGACTGTGACCAGCCCCTGAAACCGCTGGTCCCGGTCGACGACGTAAACGCTGGAAAGTCCCTGCTCCTCCATGAGCAGGAGTGCCGCACGGGGGCCGCCACGGGCGGAGACAACAGCCCGGGGCGCCACCATCACGCTGCTGGCCGTCAGTACCCGGCTCCGGTTGACGTCTCGGGTGAACTCCGCAACATAGTCATCGGCCGGCTGGGTGAGGATCTCTTCCGGGGTGCCAATCTGCACGACGCGCCCGTCCTTGAGGATGGCAATCCGGTCCCCCAGGCGTAGAGCTTCATCCAGGTCGTGGGTGATGAAGACGATGGTCTTGTTCAGTCTGGACTGCAGTTGAAGCAGTTCGTTCTGCATGTCGCGGCGGATCAGGGGATCCAGAGCGCTGAACGGCTCGTCCATGAGCAGCACCACCGGGTCATTGCAGAGAGCCCGGGCGATGCCGACGCGCTGCTGCATGCCGCCACTGAGCTGATCGGGAAACCGCCCCTCCCATCCCTTCAGGCCAACTGTCTCCAGCCAGCGCATGGCACGCTCCTCACGCTCCACGCGCCCGACTCCCTGTATCTCCAGCCCATAAGCGACGTTCTGCAGGACGGTGCGATGCGGGAGCAGCCCGAAGCGCTGGAAGACCATGGCCGTGGTGCGCTGGCGCAGGTCTCTCAGCCCCGCATCGTCAAGGCTGAGCACCGCCTTGCCTTTGACGATGATCTCACCACGGTCCGCATTAATCAGCCGATTCAGACACCGAATCAGTGTTGACTTTCCGCTGCCGGAAAGACCCATGATCACGAACGTCTCCCCAGCCTCAACCGTGAGGGAGACGTCGTTCAGGGCAACCGTGTGTCCCGTCCGCTTGTAAACCTCGGGGTTGGGAACTCCCTGCTTGGCCAGCTTGACCGCTTCATCCGGATTTGGGCCGAACACCTTGTATAGGTGGCTTACTTCGATTATCGCCAAACGGTGACACCTCCTGCCTATTCCACATTTGGGCTAGTCGACCCACAACCGGCAACTTGATTATAAAGTGTAGGTTGTCTCTGGTCAACCCGGTAACCCAGCCATTCCCTCCCAAATCCGCGCACAGAGCGCGAAAAAGCCCCGTGGAGAACCTCCACAGGGCCAGATTTCCTGCGCTTATGCGACTGAACTCGGCACGTTGGCGATTTTGGAAAGTGCCACACCGCCAATGACAAAGGCGGCTCCAATCCACTGCACCGGCGACCAGATTTCGTGCAGAAACAGCATCGCAACCACGGCCGCAAAAATCGGTGACAGGCTGATATAAATCGCCGTACGGGCCCCCCCGATTCGGCTCACTCCCCAGTTGAACAGGACGTACCCAACCAATAGAGACAGAAGCGCCGAGTAGGTCATGCCCGCTACGGACGCCGCGGTCACTGCCGCGAAATCCTGGTGCAGCAGACTCGGAATGCCGATCAGGAAGTTGGTCATGGCCCCGAACATCATGGCCCAGGCCGTCACCCTCAGCGATGACCCGACCCGGTTGATCACCGGGCGCGAATAGACTGTGTAGGCGCCCCATGCAAGCATGGCCGCCACGGCAATCAGGTCGCCGACCAGAGTCGGTCCACCCAGGTGCACGCCGTCCGGCCCCCCGAGGATGACCATGGCGCCCCCGCTCACCGACGCTGCAGCCGCCCCAACCACCAGCAGAGACCTCCGCTCGATGCCAGTCACCATGCCCCACACCGAAACCACTAGCGGCGACAGGGCGATGATCACCGAGACATTCGACGCGGAACTGCGGGGCATTGCCTCAATGTACATCCACTGGTAAAGGCCGTTCCCGATCAAGCCAAGCAGAGCAACGTGCCAGAACTCCTTACGGGTCAGCCGCCATCCCTTGTCCGTCCATACGACATACAGGAAGAGCAAAACCGCTGCCGATGGAAACCGGATGGCGTTGTACGCCAGTTGATCCCACCCGGCCAGTGACGCCTTGACGATCGGTGCGTTGATGCCCCAAATCAGTGCGACAAGGACAAGCGCCAGGTCGACAATGGGGATGGATGGTTTGGAGGCAGGTTGCGTAGCCATTGCTGCGTCGCTCTCCTTGTACTCGGGGCATACCGAAAAACCCCGTGGAATCATTCCACGGGGTTTCTGCAGTTAAGCCGATTCTTCCTTCTTTACCCGGCGGGCTTTCGGGTCTGCTGTGACCAGAAGGGGTTCTTCCTTTTTGGACACAACGTCCTTCGTGACCACGCACTTGGAGACATCCGTGCGGGAGGGGATATCGTACATCACGTCAAGCATGATGTCTTCGATGATCGCCCGCAGGCCGCGTGCACCGGTGTTGCGCTTGAGCGCTTCCTTGGCGATGGCCCGGATAGCGTCTTCCTTGAACTCAAGGTCAATATTATCCATCTGCAGCAGCTTCTGGTACTGCTTGATCAGCGCGTTCTTCGGCTCAATCAGAATCTTCACCAGGGCTTCCTCATCGAGGGCGTCCAGGGTGACGATCACAGGCAGACGGCCGACGAACTCGGGGATCAGGCCGAACTTCAGCAGATCCTCGGGAAGGATCTGAGCCAGCAGCTCGCCCACGTTCTGGTCCTTCTTGGACCGGACGTCGGCGCCGAAGCCCATGCCCCGCTTGCCAACGCGGCCGCCGATGATCTTGTCGATCCCGTCGAACGCGCCGCCACAGATGAAGAGAATGTTGGTGGTGTTGATCTGAATGAACTCCTGGTGGGGGTGCTTCCGACCGCCCTGCGGCGGGACGGAGGCGACCGTGCCTTCCAGGATTTTCAGCAGCGCCTGCTGTACGCCTTCACCCGAAACGTCGCGGGTGATGGAAGGGTTCTCCGACTTGCGGGCAATCTTGTCGACTTCGTCGATGTAGACAATGCCCTTTTCGGCCTTCTCAATGTCGTAGTCAGCAGCCTGAATCAACTTGAGCAGGATGTTTTCAACGTCTTCACCCACGTAGCCGGCCTCAGTAAGCGAGGTGGCGTCCGCAATGGCGAAGGGGACGTTCAAAATTTTGGCGAGGGTCTGTGCCAGGAGGGTCTTGCCGGAACCGGTGGGGCCCAGCATGACGATATTGGACTTCTGCAACTCGACGTCGTCGAGCTTCCCGCCCATGTTGATACGCTTGTAGTGGTTGTAAACCGCCACCGCTAGCGTGCGCTTGGCCCGCTCCTGCCCGATGACGTACTGATCAAGGATGGACTTGATCTCCCGAGGCTTGGGAACGTCCTTGAGTTCGAAATCGACCTCTTCGTTCAGTTCTTCCTCGATGATCTCATTGCAGAGTTCGATGCACTCGTCGCAGATGTAGACGCCGGGACCCGCGACGAGTCGCTTGACCTGGTCCTGGAACTTACCACAGAAGGAGCACTTCAGTTGTCCCTTATCCTCACCCGTGAACTTGAACATTCCCCCACCCCTTTCTTTTAGCGTGCCGTCCTGCTCGCCTTTTCCTTGGGGTGTACCACTTCGTCCACCAGGCCGTAGGCCTTCGCTTCTTCGGCGGACATCCAGCGGTCCCGCTCGGTATCCGCCTTGACGCGGTCGATCGTCTGGCCGGTGTGCTTGGCGAGAATTTCGGCCATTTGTTCCTTGGTCTTCAGGGCCTCGCGAGCGGTGATCTCAATGTCAGTGACCTGACCTCCGACCCCGTTGAGAAGCGGCTGGTGAATCATGATACGGGCGTTGGGCAGAGCATAGCGCTTGCCGGTGCCGGCGGCCAGCAGCAGTGCCCCCATGGAGGCAGCGAGCCCTACGACCGTGGTGTTGACCGGCGCTTTGATGTGCTGCATGGCATCGTAAATGCCCAGTCCGGCGGATACCGAACCGCCCGGCGAGTTGATGTAGAGATTGATCTCCTTATCCGGGTCGTCACTCTCCAGGAAGAGCAACTGGGCGATGATCACGTTGGCAACCTGGTCGTCCACAGGGGTGCCCAGGAAGATGATCCGATCCTTCAAAAGCCGGCTGTAAATGTCGTAGGACCGTTCGCCTCGGTTGGTCTGCTCGATCACATACGGAATTAGGTAGCTCATAGTCTGACCTCCTCTCCCCGCAGCCTATTCCATGTCGCTTAGCCTTGCGGGGCGTTCAGATTCACAAGATAATCGATGGTTTTCTGGACGAGGAGGGAGTCACGCATCCGCTCCCGATAGGCCGGGTTCTTGCGAAGCTGCTTGATTTCCTTCTCCTGATTCTTGTAGCGGGACAGCATCTGGTCGAACTCGGATTCGAGTTCGGCGTCGGACACCGTAATGCCTTCCTTCCGGGCGACGGCGCCCAGGACAAGGTCGGTCTTGACACTCTTCTTGGCCGGCTCTTCCAGTTCCTCGTGCATGTCATGCTGGGACTTGCCGGTGGCCTGGGACCAGTATTCCATGGAGAGCCCCTGAGCGGACAGATTATGCTCGAACTCATGCAGCATGTCATGAACACGCCGGTGGACCAGAACGTGGGGGAGCTCGACGGTGGCATCGTCGGCTACGGCTTCGAGCACCTTGTTCTGGAACTCCTTATCGGCGTTGCCCTTGGCAGCTTCCGCGAGGCGCTTTTCAATGTCGGCCCGCAGTTCTGCGAGGGTCTGGAAACGGGAGACTTCAGCGGCGAACTCATCATTTAACTCGGGGAGTTCCTTCCGCTTGACCTCCTTGAGTGTCACTTTAAATAACGCTTCTTTGCCGGCTAATTGTTCGGCATGATACTGCTCTGGGAAGGTGACTTTTACTTCGGTGGATTCGCCCACCTTGGCGCCGATCAACTGCTCTTCAAAGCCGGGGATAAAGGACCCGGAGCCGATCTCCAAGGTGTAGTTCTCACCCTTGCCGCCTTCAAAGGCAACATCGCCCACGAAGCCCTCGAAGTCGATGACGGCAAAGGCGCCCTTGCGGACTTCGCCGGCCTCGTCGGTAACGAGTGTAGCTGTGCGTTCCCGCAGCTGATTAAGCTGCTGGTCCACCTGCTCATCGGAGACGGTACCCGCCGGACGCTCAATGCCAAAGCCGCTCAGCCTGCCGAGGGTGACTTCAGGAGAGACCTGAACCTTCCCCTTGAAAATGAAAGGCTTGCCTTCTTCAGCCTGAACCAGTTCCACATCCGGCTGGTCGATAGGCTCGACGCTATGGTGCTCAACCGCCTCACCGTAAGCACGGGGGAGGAGCTCTTCCACCGCTTCCTGAACCAGGCTTTGCTTCCCGTAGTTGCGCTCGAAGATGGCGCGCGGGGCCTTCCCGGGGCGGAAGCCGGGGATGGATACGCGCTGATTGAGCTTACGGAATGCAGTGTCGATGGCCTTGGTGAACCGTTCGGCCTCCACCTCCACCTCGAACTGCATCCAATTCTTCTCTAACTTGTCCCATGTCGCCTGCATCTATTCTCCCCCTCGAAAGTCAGTATATGGCCGCCGTGTCTCTCGGCCACATACCTGGATCTCTACCCACTTGGGCTCGGTTACAACTTTAGTATTATACCACGTCGGGTAATTCCAAACAACGCGAGGGGCACCTGTGCTTAGGACGACGCGCGCCTCGCCGTAGATTCGCCCGCGATCTGCACGAAACCCACACAAAAACGCAGCGGTGCATTACACCGCTGCGGCAGCGTCTGTCATCCAGTGCAAGGGCGTGCGACGATTATACGACTTCTGATAGTCAGATGCAAGCAAGAGTTGGATCAGGTTGCTGGATCACTCCCGGCGCCGGGCATGCGCCGCCTGTAGGCCAGCGCGGCTCCAGCCGGAGTGCCGGCCATGGCATAACTAGAGGCGGGACCCAATGCCGGCAGACCCTCCAGCGGCGAAGGCCACTGGATGCGGAAACCGCGCAGGGGCTGATCGGAGCGCACGCCGCCGTCAGCGATTACTTCGGGAGCGCGAGCAGGCTTGATGGATCCGGGGTCGCGGCCGGACAGGTCGATACTGCCCATAAACGCCAACCCAGCGCCGCTGGTGAAGTCGCTGAGAAAGTCGGCCGTGCTCTCAAACCGTCCCTGGCTAGCAGTAGCAACGGCCTGATCCAGTGTGTCCCCGTCCTTTAGGCGGGCCATGACGGCCTTCAATCCGCCGCCGGCGGCCGCAGCCTGGTCCAGGAACCGGACGGCGAGGTAGCCCGCCGCATAGCTGTCGCTGTCGCCGTTCCATGGTCCGTTGAGCTTGGCCAGCAGCCGCCGGGGAGAGAGACGGCGGAGCGAAAGCGCCACACGCTCCGCCCCTCCGGCGACATACTCCGCAGTGCCTTCCGCAAACCAGTCGGGAAGGGATGCCAGGTCCATATTCCGGCCCATGATCAGGTGCGTCATTTCGTGTGCGACAATCCGGTCGTTCTCGATCACGTGGTCGTTCACACCGTTGGGCCCGGTGTCGGGAGTGAACTGGCTCATGTTGATGTGCAGCTGCGGGCTGACGATGCGCCCGCGGCTGTCGTACTGGAAGCTGACGGAGGCGAGGGCGCCCTCCATGCTCTCGTCATACTTGACTTTGACAGTGGTCCCGTCGCCTTTGAGCCCGTAGTATTGCTCCACGAGCACTTCAGCCTGCCTCAGCGCCGAGCTCTTCAACGTTCCGGTGACACGCTGGCGAAGTTCCACCGCCTCCGCGTTCTGGCGGGCCTGCACGAGGGCTTCACGCAGGGCCGACAGGTCGGGCGCATGCCAGCCCGGGGCCTTTGCGGTGCCAAACAGGCTGGACAGTGAGCCCCACATGCGCACCAGCCGGTTCAGGGCCAGCCCCCCGGCGGAAAATGCCGCTTCGTCTGACCGGGACGGCCGTGCGGCCGCCTGAGGAGCCGGGGCCTGCCGCTGGCTCTGGCCGGCGGTCCGGGGTTGCACCCCATAGGGGCGGTCAATGCGAAAGGGCGAAATGCCGGGCGCCCCGTATGCTGCCACGCGACCAGCTCCTCTACACACTGTTTTCCATATATTACCATACAAAGGTAATCATGGCAACACAGCATGCAGTGGCGGCTAGTCAGAGCCACCCCTGCCGAATGGCGAGAGCTACGGCCTGGGCGGTATTGCTCACTTCCAGTCTGTCCAACAGCGCCTGGGCATGCCGGCGGACAGTCCGTTCACTCACGAAAGTTCGGGATGCAATGTCGGGGAAACTCAGCCCCTCGGCCAGCAGGCGCAACAGCCGCCGGTCCTCCTCACATATGACCGCCTTTCCGGCTGCGCGCTGCAGGGCCTGCTGGCGGATTCCATCCATAAGGGTCGGCAATAGCGACGGGTGAATGTATCGCTCGCCTTTCCGAACCGTATGAATGGCATCAAGCAGCTGGCCAAGCGTGGTGAGCTTGGGCGAGTATCCCAGAACCCCTGCGGCCACCGCTTCTTGTACCATGGGGTACTCGTCATACATCGTGAGCGCGATGATTTTGGCTCCGGGATCAAGAGCGAGAATGCGGCGGATTGCTTCGAGGCCGCTCTCCGAACCGAGCTTCAGGTCCATCAGGATCACGTCGGGCTCAACTTCCGCAGCCTGTTGGACAGCCGAGTCGACCGAGTCAGCTTCGCCTGCCACCTGGAGCGTTTCCTCGGTCTCCAGAAGGCGTCTGAGCCCCTGCCGCACAATCGTTTGGTCTTCCACAAGCAACAGGCGAATTGTGTCCACGATCTGCCCCCAGTCATGCCGAAATATTTCCGTGTGAATTCTAGGTCCCTTTCTTCTGTCCTCCAGGAAAAGCGGTAGGAGAGGACAAATGATACTCACATACACCGATCTATCAGGAGACTGATGATGCGACAGGGAAAACTCCGGCCAGGAATCCTACAGATGGTGATCAATTTCGCACTGAGACAATTGGACGGGGAGAAGGCGGCAACCCTGGGAGAGCGCGCTGCCTCGCTGTTGGGACGAGCCGGGCGGGTTACGTCAATCGGCAGGTACGGCCTCATGATCCACTCCCCCACCAGGGAGCAGGCAATCCGCTCACGCCTTGCGCTGCGTCAGGCCTCCACCACGCTCGCTTTTCCTGACTTCATTATGATACCGCTGCCTGGGAACCGGATGTTCGTGCAGTCAGCCGGCCATAGTGCCGGTGTGATTGTGCGGTCAGCCGCCTGGGTATGCATCGGCCTGATCGTCATGCTGAGCGATCTTTCTTACCGGAGGACGATTTGGTGGATGGGGCTGGTCGCACTGGGCGGAGTCCTGGACACCGCATGGCTCGCCACGCGGCAGCTGGCCCGCTCAAATTTCCACAGTCTGCTGACAGCGGGGCTGATCCAACTGCGAAACCACCAGGAGCGGCTGGCAGTGGCAGGCATAGAGCGGCAGCACTTCAACACCGTCCAGGATCTGCTTCCGGAAGCCGAATACCAATTCCGCCACACTGGAGAAGTGCCTGCGGTGTGCGCCCACCTCGTCACATTCCTGCACAGACTGTTCCCTGAAGCGGACGGACTTTCGCTCTGGATGCTCGATGCGAGCCAGGAGTACCTGGAAGTATCGCACGCCACCGGGCGCCACTCCCACCTGCTGCATCCCGGCGGGATCCGCCACCCGAAAAACCTGGGTGCCACCGGCCACGCTCTGCAGACCAGGTGCCCTTACTTCGTCAGAGACTTTCTGAGCGACCCGCATGTGCTGCCCTATCTCGATCACCCTGAAGTTGGTGCGGGGCTGGCGATACCGCTCTTTACGTCCGAGTCGCCCATTGGGGCGGCAATGATCAGCGATGTGTCACAGGCTGTCTTTCCGGATCACCGGGTGTGGGCGGCCGAAGTCCTGGCGGGGCTCGCTGCCCTGCGAATCCAGGCGCTCAAGGCCCGCTCGCGGGAGCAGAAGCTGACAGCCGACTTCGCCCGGCTGCATGATCTGGTGGAGTGGAAATCAGACGAGTCCTTCTCCTCCGCCCTCCTTGAGCGGCTGGCCGGACACCTGCAGGCGGCTGCCGGGGCCGGCGCTTACATTACGTACTGCGTGGGGCCGGACGGACAGTTGGCGCCAGGTCCATGCCGTGCACCCACGTCCGACATGGAGTCGGCCCTCTCCGCCCTGCCGCCGGACCAGACCCCGGCCGGGCAGACCCTTGCCGGAACGCTTGTGTGCGGATTCGGCCCGCAGAACCTGACGGCAGGCCGGAGCGGTCCCCTGCAAGCCATGAACGTGAGTGGGTGCGTTGGCGTACCCATTACCCGGGGTGACGGTGCCGCAATTGCCGTGGTCCTGCTGCTTTACATCGGGTCGGCCCGTGCCCTGCCCGGCCCGGATCTCCTGGCCCTTTGCGAGACGTACGCCCGGTACGCCGGGATTACCATCCACAACCTTGAACTCTACGCGACAACCGTGCGGCAATCCAACCAGCTGCGGCAACTGCTCGGCCGGGTAGTCGAGGCGCAGGAAGCAGAACGGAGGCGCATCGCCCTTGACCTGCACGACTGGGTGGTGCAGGGCCTGGCCGCCCCGTCGTTCCAACTGCAGGTCGCCGAGCGTTTGCTTCATCCAGCCGACGTGCGTGTCCGGGCAGAACTCGAGTCGGCCCGCGACCTGTTGAGCGCCGCCGGCGACGAATTGCGCCGGATCATGAAAGGCCTCCGGCCATATCTGTTGGATGAACTGGGCCTCTTCCGGACCGTTGAGGCGTATGCCGACGACTGGAGCCGGAGCCATCACGTGGGGTGCACCATCCGCATGGGTTCGGAGGAAGTACTGCCCCGTGGCAGCGAGGAAGGCCTCGCGGGATTCCGCATCATTCAGGAAGCGCTCAATAATGTCGCCAAACATGCCAAGGCCACGCACGTGGAGATCACGATGACCCGGGTCGGCAATGCGGTGGAGATCCGGATTCAGGATAATGGCCAGGGTCTTCAGCGGTCTGAGACCGGCGGGCAGGATCACTTTGGACTGCTCGGCATGCACGAACGTGCCGCTTCGGTAGGTGGTGCTGTGGTAATAACGGGCTCACCCGGTGGAGGATGTCTGGTGGTGTGTAGAATCCCCGTTCGTATATAGTCTGAAGAGCCAGGTGCCAGTCCCGGAGTGGACAAGCCCCTGGCTTTTCTGTGACACAATCCTGGCAGAACAATTGGCAGCCACGGGCGTATGGCTCTGATACATTTTTCGCTAACATGCAAAATGTGTAATTCTGCGCGAACAATGTGGTCAGGAAGCACCTGTTTCATGGCAAGAATCAGGAAAGGGTGTCAGACAGATGCGTTTGACCATCGGTAGAAAAGTTGCCGGCGGTTTCTTGGTCGTGATTGCGCTGTTGGGCATTGTAACCGTCGCGAGCGCCGTGATCACCAGGCAGACGATCGATACCTACGAGGACGTGGTGGACCGCCTTGACGTCGTCGTGCGTGAAACGCAGATGCTGCGTGCTGATGCACAGAGTCAGGGACGGATTGTCGCGGTCTATCTGCTGACACAGAACAGGCAGTATGTCAGCGATTTCGCCCAATTGAAGGCACAGACCACAAACCGGATGGAATCCGTCGGGGAGATGCTGCGAACGGAACAGGGAAAGGCGCTGCTTGCCGACGCCAGCCGATATCAGGATGCGTATGCACAGGAAGCCGATCGGGCCTTTGCCCGGCAGCAGCTCACTCAGGATGAAGCCCTGGAGGCCGTACGCATCCTGGCCCCCATTCGTGAGAGCCTGGTCAAGTCGCTGGACGAGCTGTCCGCCCTGGCCGCGCAACTCGCGCAGGATGCCGCCCACGAGGCGCAGGATGTGGCGGCGCGGGGCACCCGCACCAGCCTGATCGTTTCCGTAGTTGCTGCGCTCTTTGCCGCCATGATTGGCGTGGCCATCACCCGTGGGGTTGTTGGCCCGATCGGTATTCTGCACAAGCAGGTGGCGGAGCTGGCAGCCGGCGGCGGCGACCTTACCAAAGAGCTCAAAGCGACCGCCCGTGATGAGATCGGTGATCTGGTGACAGTGTTTAACGGCTTCCTCAGTTCACTGCGCAGCCTTCTGCTGCAGGTCCGGGAATCCACCGTTACGGTAGCGACTTCCGCTGAGCAGTTGGGTGGGGCGACCCAACAACTTGCCCAGGTATCAGAAGAGATTGCAACGTCGACCGGCGCCCTGGCAGAGGGCTCCACCCGACAATCTGACGCCGTGCGCAGTTCCGCGGAGGTCGTTTCGGAGCTCCGCAGCGCCATCGGGCAGATCGCTGGGGGCGCACAGGACCAAGCACGCAGCGCGCAGGATATGGCCGGCCTCGTCACCAAGATGGTTGAAGAGATCGAAGCGATGGCCGCAACGGCAGGGAGCGTCGCCCACTCTTCGGAGCAGGCGACCGTACGGGCCCATAACGGCGCCAAAGTGGCGGAACGCAGCGTCGCCGGGATGCATCGGGTCCGCGAAACCGTACTCGCTTCGGCAGAGCAGATCAAGGAACTGGGCCAACTATCTCTGCAGATTGGCCACATTACCGAGACCATTACAGAGATTGCAGAACAGACCAACCTCCTGGCCCTGAACGCAGCAATTGAGGCGGCACGTGCGGGCGACCACGGGCGAGGGTTTGCTGTAGTGGCAGATGAAGTGCGAAAGCTGGCAGAGCGGGCCGGCCACTCCACCCAGGAGATCGCTGATCTGGTCGAACGGATTCAAACAAGCACCGGACAGGCGGTAGCCGTCATGGAAAAGGGCACCGCCGAAGTGGAGGAAGGATCGCGCCTGACCGCCGGCGCCGGAGCGGCCTTTACAGAGATCCTCAGCATGATGGAGCAGACATCACGGGAGGTCGCACTCATTCGCAAAGGCGCGGAAGGCCTGGCCGTTTCGAGCCGCGATGTTGCCCACATGGTTGATTCGGTCGCCGCAATCACAGAGGAGAGTACGGCGGCCACTGAGCAGATGGCGGCGGGCTCAGACGAAGTGGATCGGTCCGTTCATGAGATTCTTGCCATCTCCCAATCGAACGCTTCGCAGGTCGAAGGCGTTGCCAGTGCGGTAGAAGAGATGAACGCATCCGCCGAAGAGATGGCCGCCTCAGCGCAATTGCTCTCTGACACCGCCAGGGAGCTTCGGGCTACCGTAGACCGCTTCACGTTGTAAAGCGATGCGATCCTGAAAAAAGCGCCGGTCCACCGCAACTCGGGTGGCCGGCGTTTCAGTTTACTCTTGTGCGCTCCGGCCAGGCCCCTAGTCGAGCCCCCAGCGGTCGCCTGACCCCTGCATTTTGCAGGCAACCCGTTGACCGGTGGGCGTTGCGGCCAGACCCCCCTGCGCCGTCTCCCGCAGCGTTTCCGGCAGGGTCCGCCCAATCTGGCCCATCGTCTCAATGACTTCATCGATCGGAATGACGCTCTGCACCCCCGCCATGGCCATGTCGGCGGCAACCAGTGCTGAAGCCGCGTACATCCCGTTCCGCTTGACGCATGGGACTTCCACAAGTCCGGCCACGGGGTCGCAAACCAACCCGAGGGCGCTCTTAAGGACAATAGCTGCGGCGTCAGCTGCCTGGCGCGGAGTTCCGCCTGCCAGTTCGACGGCCGCCGCCGCCGCCATGGCAGCAGCAGAACCGACTTCCGCCTGGCAGCCCCCTTCGGCCCCGGAAACGGAAGCGTTCCGGGCGACGACGGCGCCCACGGCTCCTGCCGCCAGCAGTGCGAGAGCCATCTCCCGGTCGCCGGCGCCTGCCGCTTCGCCGGCGGTGACGACGACCGCCGGCAGAACGCCTGACGCACCTGCCGTCGGCGCCGCTACGATGCAGCCCATGCAGGCATTTACCTCGGAAACGGCCAGCGCCCTGGCGACGGCGGTCTGGATCCGGCTACCGGTGACCGCCTTGGGCGCCCGCGCCATCACCCGGGCCGCGTCGCCCCCGACCATTTCGCTCATGGACCGCTGATCGCCTTGCAGCCCGCGCTCAATCGCCGCCTTCATCACCTGAAGGCGGGAAACCATCTCCTTGAGCACCGCTTCCTCATCCATTCCGGCAAACTCGGCCTGGCTTTTCAGGGCAAGCCGGCCCAGCGTGGTCTCCTGCGCTTCCGCCGTCGCCACCAAAGCCGCGACGGTCATCCGTGTCCGCACCACGTTCATCCCCTCGCCTTGCCGTGCTAGAGACGGTCAATTCGACGCGTCCAGACCACTTCGGTCAGAATTTCGAGTTCCTTGCGCACTTTCTCGGGTGGGGCGTTGTCAAGTTCCAGCGTGGCCATGGCCTCGCCGCCCCGCATGCGGCGGGCGACACGCATGGTCGCGATGTTCAGCCCGAATGAGGCAAGCCGGCCCGTGATGGCGGCGAGGGCGCCCGGCCGGTCCCGGTGCGAGACCAACAGTGTATGGTAAAGCCCCTGAAGCTCCACGGGCCATCCGTCAAGCTCGGTCAACACAACGGCGCCGCCGCCCACGGAACTGCCCTGTACCTCGCAGTGCTCGCCCGCCGGCCCATCCAGAAGGAAACGGGCCGTGTTGGGATGTGCCCGTCCCAGGTCAGCCTTCACGAATTCCACGGCAAGGCCAGCCTGTCTGGCGTGCGCCCCTACGTCCAGCAGCCGCGGATCATCGGTGGCCCAGCCCAGCAGACCGGCGGCCAGTCCGCGGTCTGTGCCGTGGCCCCGACCCGTGTCGGCGAAGGAGCCGTGCAGGATGATCGTGGCCTTTGCGGGTGCAAAGCCGGCGGCAGCGCGCGCCAGGTGGCCCAGGCGAATCGCCCCGGCCGTGTGGGAGCTGGAGGGCCCGACCATGACGGGGCCGATGACGTCGAACAAATTCATGGGCTCCAAACCGTTCCCCTCCGCGTGGTTTCTACCTCGCTATCTTACCAGCCCCAAAACTCTGTGTGTATACTACCCGCAACAAAAGACCCCGTTCTGCTTGAGAACGGGGTCTGGCGGCTTGATCAGGCGCTGTACTTCTCCGCGAGGTCACCGACAAACGGCAGCTTGTACTTCTCGTTGTTATAGGCTTTAAACATCAGGAAGAGCGCAAGGCCGAGCTCACCGACCCAGAGCAACGTGTTAAGCAAGCTGGCCACGGCCCAAAGCCGCCAGCTGATGGCGAAGATCAGCCGGAAGAGCAGATACTGGGCAATCTGGAGCGGGAGGAAGACGATGACCGACTGTACAGCATGGAACCGAACGAACGGGTTCTTTTCAACAAAATAGAAGATGAGGCCTGTCAACCAACCCAACACATAGCACAAGAGGCCGGCGGTGTTCGGTTGCAGTCCGGTCTGCGTGCCATAATTGTTCATGACCGGAGCAGGTCCGGCCATGGGCGCTGGTGCCGGCCCGGTCATGGGGGCGGCAGCATTGGTGGCCCCGCAGTTGGGACAGAAGCGGGCTTCGGCTGCAAGTTCCTTGCCGCAATTGGGACAGAAGGCCATGGATACTCCTCCTCTTACCCATCGAGATTTGCTCGCCACCCCAAGTGTAGCACTTGCCGATTAAAGTCGGGTCAAATTATTCTCAAAACATGAGGACGACTGTCCAGGTGGCGCACCGTGGACGCATGATCGACCCTGATCATCCGATCGGTGCACAGGTAGCAGCATCCTATATTTGTAGGCAAGCAAGAATAGTCGGTTATATGGACGGTGTCCATCGACGAGGAGGTAAGGCTGTGTTCGTTGCCACAATCCTGTATAAGGCCGGGATCAACGTGGAGTATTATCTGACGAGGCACGTTCCTCGGTCCGAGGAACTGATGGTCCCCTTCGGCGTGATTCGCTCTGAGGTGCGCCGGTTTGCGCCCGGGCCTGATGGAACGCCGCCGGAGTTTGAGATCATGAGCACCCTGTACTTCGAGTCGGCCGAGGCGTTTGCTGCCTGCATGCAGGCCCCTTTCATGGCCGAACTGACCGCTGATGTAAAGAACTTCTATGACGGAGAGCCACTCATTCTCGTCGGGGGCGTAGTCCACAACCCTACATACTAGAAAAACGGCCCACTCTTCTCTGCCGAAGAGGGGGCCGTTGGTCTTACTTCTCCGTCCAGGAGATGGCTCATCCACAGTAACGCCCATCGCCTTCTCGATGGAAATATGACGAAAAGCGGGCTTTAGGGACTTCCGCAGAAATCCCCAAAACCCCGCTTCTCTCATGTTTCCAGTGGTGCGAGAGAGGAGACTCGAACTCCTACGCCTGTCGGCACAAGATCCTAAGTCTGTGCGTCCTCTGCCAGTTCCGCCAAACCCTTGTCCAGGAGCCTCCAGCTAGACCCTGCGCCCCAGCGCCTCAACAGCAGATGGCCTCAATCGGCGAGAATTGTGAAGCCTGTAGCGACACGATAACATAAGGCGATACGGACCCGCAAGTCCGGCGTTCAGATCCTGCTAGTGTCCACCAAGCTTGGTGCTCGCTTGTCGAATTGTATCGATCGAATTATCGGGAGCAGCGCGTGACAATTCGCCTCATCTCATATAGAATTGTATCGAGATCGACCCAGTTATTTGAGCGATACAATTCGAGGAGGCGATATTCGTGCCAGCAGGACGCCCCTCGCTTCAGCAGATCCTGCAACGACTCTCCGACACAAACGAGTCCCTGAAGCAACAACTTGGGGGATTGCCTACATCCGTTCAGGCCAACGGGATATGGAGGGACATCTGGTTAGAAGAGACCCATCACTCAACAGCCCTCGAAGGGAACACACTGACCCCCCGGGAGCTCTTCGAGTTGGTGGAGCATGGTCTGGCGACAGGCTCCAAGGACCTCGTGTACTACCTGGAAGTCCAGGGCTATGCACAAGCAGCTACGTGGGTCTACGAGCAGGCGGTAGAGGACTCCAAGGCGAGTCACGCCCCGTGGACCATCCTCACCATGGGGCACATCCGGCAGATCCACAATGAGCTAGTGGGCCCCGTCTGGACCGTTCGCCCGCCGGCAGGCGCCGGCCGACCAGGAGAATGGCGACGGGGGTCCGTGACCATTACCGGCTCACCTATTAAGCCGCCTCCCCCTGGTCTGGTAGAGAGTCGAATGGACGAGTGGCTGCAGGCGGTGAACGCCGGCCCACAGCCCGGTCAGCACGCGGTTGAGTGGGCGGCAGTGCTGCACGCAGATTTTGAGGCCATTCATCCCTTTCCCGATGGGAATGGGCGCACGGGCCGCCTGCTCATGAACTACCTCTTGATCCTTGCTGGATACCCGCCGGCGATCATCTACAAGAACCAGCGGAGTCGATACATCAGCGCCCTGCAGCGAGCGCAGGTGCAGAAGGACTATCGTGGGCTGGTCGAGCTGGTAGCCCGAGCAGTGTTGGACAACCTGAATCGACTTCTTCTGCCGACGCTAGCCACCGAGGAGACGTATCTTCCGCTCAGCGCCTTGGCTGAGGGAACACCTTACACCCCCAGCTATCTTCGGAAACTGGCAGACCAGGGTAAGCTAAAGGCGTTCAAACAGAGTGGCCAGTGGGTAAGCACGCGACGAGATGTCGAGGCCTACATGGAGAGCAAGAGTTCCCGGGGACGGAAACCCGTGGCTCCTCAAGAATCAAGCGCCGACGATCAGTAATAGAGCGGGGTAAGGCACCTCCTACGTGGGAGAGCCTTACCCTTTCGCATTATCGCTAGAAGTTGAAACGACCTTGGGCCGTGGCCGTCTTTTGTTCCTGATACCCGATGGCTTCGTACCCCTTTAGCCGCTTCTCGTACATCCGCCGCAGTACGGGCACTTTTGCGTCGATGTAGTCGTAAACCTGAACGACTTGCTTGTTCTCGTAGAGACGGTGAAGTCGTCCCGCGTATTGCTGAAGCGTTCCCCGCCAGGAGATGGGCAGGGCCAGACAGAGCGTGTCCAAACGAGCATCATCAAAACCTTCCCCGACGTAACGACCTGTAGCGATCAGCACCCTCGTCTCTCCCTCGGGGATTGAGGCCAGCTTAGCTGCGATTTCCTTGCGTTTCCTGGCTCCCGTTCCACCTCGAAGGACAATAACATGATCCGCCGCGTCCTTGAGTCTCTCGGCAAGCTCCTCGACATGGTTGGTGCGCTCCGTAAGAACCAGAGGGGAGCGGCCGGCGGCAATGATCGTGCGTACATCCGCCTCAATCATGGCGTTACGCCGAGCGTCGCTGGCCAGGGCGGCATAGATCGCCTGGATTCCAGCCTCCTGAAGGCCATCCTGTAGAGTGAAGTCCGTAGTCCGTGGGATCAACTGGTGATGGAACGGCCTGGCGGCCGCCTGCTCCTTGGCATTAACCCGGTACCGGATAGGCCCGCACTGCATCATGATGATGGGATGGTGCCCGTCCTTTCGAACCGGCGTGGCTGTCAGACCCACTACATACCGGGCCTTCACCTGTTTCAGGACACGTTCAAAACTGAAGGCCGATAAGTGATGGCATTCATCAACGATTACCTGGCCGTAGTCTGCGACCAGGTCTCTCACTATCCCGTTGTGCTGCATGCTCTGAATGACGGCTATGTCGACGAGGCCAGTAGGCTTGTTCTTTCCTCCTCCGATAAGGCCGACAGCCTTAGGCGGCAGACCCAGGAACGACGTTAGGCGCTCCTTCCACTGGTCCATGAGTTGACGACGGTGGACAAGAACAAGCGTGTTGACGCGTCTCTCAGCAATTAGATGAGCGGCGACTACCGTCTTTCCAAACGCTGTCGTCGCGCTGAGAATGCCGATGTCGATGGCCAGGAGTGCATCTGCGGCCCTCTTCTGCTCCGGGGTTAGTTCCCCCATGAACGCTGCATCGATCGGCTGACCTGGTTGGCGTTCGTCTCTCACGTTGACCTCGATTCCATGGTCGGAAAGCAGCTGAGCCGCCTCAGCCAGGCAACCTCTTGGCAGTCCAATGTGGTGAGGGAACTCCAGTTCGGCACATCCGATGATGCGGGGCTTATCCCAGGTAGACATGCGCATGGCCTGGGTCTTGTAGAACTCGGGGTTCTGGAAGGCTGCGAGTCGGATCAGCCTGTTGATCATTTGAGATGGCAGGCCCTCGCGTGGAACATACACTAGATTGTTTTGGACCAGTTCCACCTCTTCGGGGAAAGGCCCCACTATGGGCTTATCTGCACGAGACCTGGACGGAGGCAGCGTCCAAGGGTCCTCTTCGTCATCGCTGTCACAGAGACTCATGCGAACACCCGTTACTAGCCCAGTTCGCTCGGCCTCCCTCACAATCCGGTCGACCTCGTCAACCTTCATCCGCTCGATTCCAGCGAGATACGCCCACTGGTCGACATGCGGTTCCATGCTATCATCGACGAAGACGCTATTTCCCCGGTCTCTTGGGGCCTTCTGCAGTGGCAGCGCAATCAAGTTGCCAAATCCACCCTTGGGCATGGTGTCTTGGTTGGGGAAGAACCGGTCATACGACTTGAGGCCAACCTGATACCGGCGCTCCATCGTGAGCGTAAGGACAAAGCACCCGAGTCTGCGAGCTTGAGCGGCCTCGACTGGGCGATCAAAGAAGACCCAGACGTGGCCGCCGTTCCCTGATCGGGATCGCTCCAGATAGGCCGGCACCCCAAGGTCTCTACAGGTACGGAGAAATGCCGCGGCATCATCCGTCCAGTTCTCTTCATCGAAGTCGCATGCCAGGAACCAGCATGTCTCGTCAACGAGCAGCGGATATACCCCGATGGTGTGCTTGCCCGCGAGGTGGTCGTGAATCACCAAGTTGGTGAGCGGAAGGAAGACCCGGTCCTCGGGGACAGATCCCCTCCCTTTCCCGCCATAACCGGAATAGGGGTTCTCGCAGGCTGGCGAGTAGCCACTGCGGCCGTCCGGTCGTTCCCAACGCCTGGCGTAGACATCCTCTCGCCCGCGAAAGATGCTGCGAAAGAGTGCGACCTTCGCTTCAGCGGAAGACCGTTGTGTTATCGCTACGGGCTGCTCAGGCTTGGGTTCGGACGGACTCCCTGTGGACACGCCCAAAATCTGCTGAAGCCGAGTGTTCTCCTCGCGCAGGCGAGCGTTCTCGGCCAGCACTTGATCAAGTTTTGTGCGGAGCGACGGGTCTGGCCGCACAACGTTCACCCCCTCGACGACTCATCAGTCATTATGGACAAGGAGGCATTCACCCCAGACCAGCTGCGCTCCTGCTTCATTTTCGCTGGCATACAGCGCCAACGGTCCCCGTTACCCAGGCTAGTGTCGGAGCGAGCAAAGACAGCCACCACAACGACCTGAACGTCCGGATGTGGCAATCGGGTAGTCGTAGTTCGCACCTTCGAGGAAGGGCGTTCATCGGAATTCGCCCCGGAGCGGCTCGGATACGATCGGTAGCTGTGATGATCGATAGCTCCGAGCTCTATTGACGGTCTGGAGTCCTTCTGCGCCAGTAGCCGATGGCAGCAGGCCCCAGCAGCGACGCAGAGGCCTGCTCACTCCTACCCCCATAAGGAGACCTCCTCAGGAGTTCTATTGGCTACGTTGTCGTTGCGTGCTGAGCCAACCATACGGAACCGGGCGAAACACCGGGGTGCGCTCATCCACGGGTACTGCCAAGCCTGCGCATCACCCGGCGAGCCCCATGAACACGGTTGCCAGAAACCGCACAAGGGGGATTTCTTGGCGGACCCTATCATCTGACTCGTATGGCACGAGCCGAGCCTCAAGGGCCTTGGCATGCACAATACCGCACCGCACAGAGTATACACGGTTGGCCACCTCTTGGACCAACTGAGCGCTGGTGATGTTGAGAACAGGCTCTTGTAGCGGGCCCTGTGTCGTGCAAAACGTGGTACCCTCTGGGCTACTCAAAAAGGTTGATAGTTTTGTTGCTATGTTATCCAATCTAAGGAGGGCGTTCTTAAGGGCTTCCCGTTCGCTCGTCGCCAGGATCCTGGCGGCTTCCTTATGATAGGACTCAAAATCGGCATCCCACGGTTGGTCCTTGCCATCCCTTCGAAGCTGACGCCACTTGTCTTTAACAAGTTCCTTACTCTTCGCCTCGGTGAAGTACTCGCAGCAGTGGTAGAAGTGCAGGAATTTGACGAACGGGCTATCCGACTCAGCGCCTTGGAGGAAGTAGGAAACCACGTCAGGTGCCAGGAGGCTTAACCCTGTTACATCGACAGTTCGCTGGAAGTCCCTAATCCTTTCCCACTCAGGGGCATCCCACAAGTGATCGTAGAAGGTGGTTTCGCTATCTCCAGACCAAAGATCAAAATCCGGCGGAGGCGGCGGCACAGACGGCATATTCTCTTCAGGATCCTGGGGCATAGCCGGTTCCTCCTCCAGGATGATGAGGCTGTTGATCCGCTGAGGGGGCTCCTGACTGGTCTCCCCAGGGATACAGTTCAGGTAGGAGAACTCATGGGACGAATCCTCTAGGCGACAGTTGTCATCCCGCAATCGGAAGACGAGGCGAGGGACCGGCTGCTGGTTGTCGGTCCAGTCCATGGTGGCGACTTTGGCCAGAATGGTGCAGACAACCTCCCGGGTAACCGCCCCATACACTTGCCTAACGGCGCTCAAATTGAGGCGAAGGACAGGATTCCCGGCCCAACCAGTATTATGAATGAAACCGAATAGCGAACTCTCCCACTGAATAGTACCCAGGACTAACCCCGGTGTGCGCTGGTGCAAGAGCGATATCTCCAATGACTCCAGGTCCTGAATAAACGCCCACGTCTGATTGGAGCCGACTAAGGTAAGCTCAACCTGCTCGGCAGTCCACACGGCGCGGCATCCTCCAGGCAGGTATGCGTCCGGTCTGACCGCGGCCAGGGCTTCTCCCATCAATCGACGGTAGTCCTTCTCAGTGAGCGAGGGTCCATTGGGGAGTTGGACCTGTATGTACGAGTCACTCAAGGATGGACCGATCTTGCATACGAACACTGCCTCGGGCAAGCGCCGGTTTACGATCTTCTGGAGCAGGCCATAGTCGGCCCATGGCTCAATCGTTGATAGACGTAAGCAGGTCTCAGCCACCAAATGTACACCACCTTGGTTAATGTTAGCCGCAAGCGTTTACTTTATCGCTAAGGCACCGATATCCTGCACCATCGCCACAACTGTTGGGAACCTGGACCACAGGGGACTGGCACGCCGAGTGACGGCTTTGTTGGACGGCTCTCAGGGACTTGACATACGCACATCAGTGCCCCTAACGGGAGCTATTGCACTCTGCAGGCCCCGTGAGACAAGCGGGGTGAGCATGTTCATGTCGCACGCTGAAAACAAAGTAGCGCGCATAGCCAATCGCTAATGCGCGCTTTCGTTTTGCGGGTCAAACGGCCACCTGGGTACTGGGAGAACTGCTCACTTGGTTCGGTCGGCAGTCAGACATTGCCCCCGCTCGTTGCCACAAAGGGAGCACAGAAGTTGCGATGGTGGTGCTGAGATGGGCCTGACCTGCGGTTCATCTCTTTGGCAAAACTTAGTACTGGATGCCGTCCCTGGTGTGGCTTGTCTTCAGGAACTCGGGTGCAGGGTCGAAGTAGCGAGCGTCATACTGCGGGACGAACTCGGTGCCCTTCACGACGCCGGAAGCGAACGTGGGGTCCATCTCCACCCACCGCTCACCATTGTAGAACTCCACCCACGCGTGGCCGGCCACATCGTAACCGGATCCGGCCTTCCCTGTGACAACGTGCGACTTGATCCCGGCGGCCCGCAGTAGGGCGACCGCCAGGGCAGCGTAGTCACGACAGACACCAATCCGAGTGCGCAGCGTTCGTTCGGCGCCCTCGTCCGGGTCCACCCGCCATGCAGCAGCCTTGTTCCGATCGTACCGCACGTTGTTAGCCGTCCACTCGAAGACGGCCCGCCCGGCCTCCATGGCAGACTTCCCAGCCGTTAGTTCCTTGCCCAGTGCCGTGATATCCGGGTGATCTGATTCAATCGTCGCTGACGGAAGCAGATCACGCTCATCCTTGGCCGTGCTGGTGGTCACGTTGAAGCGCACCAGCTCTGCGATCTGGTTGGGTCCGATCTGGGAGTAGAGCACCACCTCGTAGGTCCCAGACCCAAACCGCAACTCGGCGTCGCCTCGGAAACGCCCGTCGATGATCGGCAGCCGGTACTTGGCCTCCACATCCTTGAACCGGGTGACGGCCAGTACATACGGAAAGTCCTTCACCGGCGCTCCAACGTTACCAGCCAACGTCAGCTTGGTCCCGGCGTTGAACGGGTCGGTGGCCGGCGATGTCAGCTCCATCTTCTGCTCCAGAGCCTTGGCCGTGTACCGGAATCCCCGCACCACCTGGACAGCCTGGTTGGTTATGCGGGCGTTTGCTGCCTCCCACCATTGGGACGGGCTACGGGGAATCATCAGGGATACCTCGTAGTCACCGGCGCCCAACGACAGTGGCACACGACCCGAGAAGTGACCCTCGGAGATCGGCAGGTAGACGTCGTCCTCTTTTCCGTCGTGCTTGACCTGAACCAGTACCGACCCCATCTTCAGGCTCGCATCAACCTGGCCGGAAATGGGAAGGTACCCGTCCGGTACAGCGTCGGGCAGGGGTTCTACCCGGAACTGAGCTTCCTGTCCAAAGGGCATGATCACCAGGGACTGCCGGACAACCTTGGCGCTGGTGTTCATGACGGGGATTTGGGCCACCGTAGAGTACAGGTTGGCGCCCGGCTCTGATTGAAGGCGAACGTCGACCCAGTGCAGCCCCGGACCGCCGCCCAGATGAGCATCAGCGACCAACATGCCATCCTTGATCTGGACGTACGTGCTCCACTGGTCATGGCCCTTCTTCGCTAGCAGCCACACATTCCGCCCGTTCAGCTTCGGGTCTGCCGTTCCCCGCAGGGCCAAGGTGGTGTCAACAGCGATCTGGCCAGATGTGGGCAGGTCGAGTTTCAGACCGGAGTTGGCGTAGCTGCGAGCGTAGTACGGACTCTGCCGGAGTCCGGTGCTTACGTTCTTGACGCTGAGGCTGGTAACCATAGTGACGGTCTCGTCACCGGGGTTCCTGGGAGCGAAGACCTGAATCGTATACCACCCGGGACCATCTGCCAAGAAAATGTCGCCGGCGAACACCCCACTCCGAATGGGAAGCGTAGTCTCACGGGTCCCGGCTTGCCCCATGACACTGAACACGATGCTGGAACCATCGAGCCTTGGGGCCGCCTGCCCTTCGAGGTGCACGACGCCGTCGACCGCGAACTCTTGTCGGGTAGGGGCCTTCAGTTGGAATCCCATCTCATCAGCGGCCTGCCAGAGCTTTGGCGGGTCGGTGCGAAGCTCACGATTAGCTTTGTCCACCCGCAGTCGAGCCTTCAGGGCCTCATCCCTTACGGCCATGGCGACCGTGTTGTCACTGGGAATCCAGTCGACTTCACCACCAGTCGCCTCGACCAGGAACCGGACGGGCACAAGCATCCGGCCTGAATATGTCTGGGCTGGGACGTCGAGGGTCACTTCCGCACCGTCTACCAGGGCCTTACGGCTACCGTCCGGCAGCGCCACTACATGCCCTTCGTGAAGGACCGTCGCTGTCCTGGTTTCCTGATTCCATTCCACCCGGGCGCCCAGTGCTTCCATGATGGCGCGCAAGGGCACTAGGGTGCGACCGCCAACGATAAGCGGCGGGACGTCCATGGTAAGCTTCTGGCCGTCCAGGATTAGGCCGATAGGCTCACTTTGAGCGCGAGCCGGAACGGCCAGTATCAGCATGACAAGGCACAGCAGAATGCCAACCCATGGCCGGTATGAACCGAACCTACGCATTCATCCACCCCCAGCCGCAGTGCTTCCTTTTCTGTAACGGCGTGGATGTGTCGAAGGTTCGATGTTATGCGCACTATTGATCATGAAGGAAGCAGAGGAGCCACCTGGTGGTCAACTACAGAGAACGCGTCTGGGCTAGGGTTCGGCGCCGTGAGGAAGCTCTCGAGAATGACAGAAGCAGAGGCACCCTTGGCTTCCCCTGCTTCTGATCGATTCTTCTTGTCGTCAAGTGGGAACCCGGTGCATTTCAGGGCGCCCCGAAGTCATACACAGATCCGAGGTGAGCGCCCTCATTTATAGCGTAGACGATGCGTTCCGTCGGGTGCAGCATCGTTTTGAGGAGACGCGCCTTGGGAATTCGAAGTTGGACTGCGCCGTGATCATCTACCACAAGGACATCGTCACCAACCCGAATCATTGCGAGCGATCCGCTATCGTTGACAGCCAGAACGTTGTCTTCCTTGGACGAGAAAAGCCACTGCTCAAGTAGCGTGCCTTGGGCATCAACGAGGCGTAAGTACGGTCGCTGCTCTGCCCCGTCGTACTGCCGGAACCAGAAGCGTTTGCCGCCAGGGGCAAACACAAAGCTCTCCCTGGCACTGTTGAGACGCCTACCCCACAAGGGCTGCCCGTTTTCGCCCAGCACACGAAGCTCTGCGGACCCGGCTTCGATCAACACGCCAAAGGCTAGCTGACCATCGTTGGAGATTCCCGTTCGTCTGGCGCAGATTGGTGTCTCGTGCTCCCAGGCCTGAGTTCCACCCCTGATGAGTCGGAGGTTTGGACACCCGAGCAAGATCGCTTCAGCATCTCGAGCCGGGTCAAACGTCTCGTACGGAGTCGAGACCTTTACCGCCTCTGATTTTCCTCCCGACCCCGGCTGGAACTCGTGATAGCGAACAGACGGCTGTCCTACCCGGTCTTCGACAACGTACAGTCGACCGCCAGGACCAGGATCACTGACGTGTCCTGGACCGACAGGCGGTGCCGCAAACAGTCGCTGGCCCTCGGGGCCTAACAGTTCCAGCCCTGCCCCAGCATGGTAAACGGCAATCTTGTCCGTCCCAACAGCCGTTGCCGAAAAATCGGACGTGTCGAACTGCTTCTTCCAGATTTCCGCGCCGGAATCGGTGCTGAGAACGCTCAGCGTTGAAGATCCGCTACCGTCAACCCAAATGACCCGGCCGAGGGAAACGATCCAGTCTTGACCACGACCAGACACAGGAACGGGAAAGGTGTTATCCGCTCGGGCTGCTCTCTTAGAATCTCGCAAGGCAGCAAGGTCTTTCACGGGCGCAGGGGGACTCTGGACCACCGATTTCCGGCTGCTCGTTAGGTCTCCGGCGATGAAGGTGTGAACAACCTCTTCACAGATACCCGCCCACTGGGTCCATTCGTCTTCGGCCGAACTGCAGACCACCTCGATGGAGTGCCCCGTGCCGTAGACGTCTAGACCTATGGCCTTGTACCTGACACCATCGGTGACGCCACCGCCATGCAGGATAAAGCCGGGGACCTTGCCGGTAGCCGTGCTCACTTGTGTTTCCTCTGCGCTCACTGTACTCATGTGCGGCCAGTTTCCCGGGCCGATTAGCTCATCGCGAGTCGGTCGGTGCAGGTTGAGACCCTTATCCGGGTCCGTATCGGTGACGAACACGCGAATGGACGGCTCGCCCACACGTGGGTCCCCGTTTCGCGAAATGGCCAGATAGTCCTCCTGGTGGGAGCCCCCAGAACGCCAGCCCGCCGGATGCCGCACCTTGTAATGGTGCCAGGGGGCCTCATACTGCTCCAACTCGATCTCTGCAGAAGCGGGGGCCGAGGGAGACCCAGCATCGGGAGTATGCTGGTCCCCTCTGCACCCGGACAGTACTAGGCCCGCAACTGAGACAGCCACCAGGACAAGACGCTTGAACACGCGATTGTCACTTCCTTTTCGCAGGGCTCGGCTACCGAAACACCGAGATGATGGCCGGTTCCGGGTGGCGTTCGGCGTGAAGCACCCATTCCCCGCTGGCAAGTTTCTCCCTGACCTCCGGCCCCTGGCGCCGATCGTCCGGGTTCCGCACCACCGTCTTTCCGGTGGCCTTGACCATGTACACGTTCGCCTCACCAGCCCACCACGATGCCTTCTTGATGTCGTTATCGACAAACTGGAGGGCAAATTCCCGAGGCTCCTTGGGTGAGTAAGTCTCTGCAACCCATTTAGAGATGGCTTCCACATCCCCACCCATGTCCATGTAGTAAGTGGCCACATTCTTGCACCAACTGGCGTGGTTTGCGTAGAATCCCTGAGCGGGCTCGTGGTCGTCCATGGGATGGTACCAGTTGATGAACTGGATCACATTGCCGTAGCTCGGCCCCTGGGCACCCGGAGTACTAAGGCCGTGCTCACGAGCGAGTTTCGCAAACCCATTCTCCAGTGCGGTGCCATAGAAGGCAAACTTGCCACGCACATGGTCTACAGCCAGCTTCAGATCCTCGCTGAAATTGGCGTTATAGCCATTTTGGCCGTCTGCCGCCTTGTTGGAAGAACTGGTGTTCCAGCTACCATTGCCCTCCTGCGGAATTATCGCCAGGATCAGTCGCGGGTCCACACCCTGCTTACGGCAGTAGTCCCACACGGCGTTCACTTTTTGCTGATTCCAGCCGAAGTCCTTGAGCGAAGCCGGGAGTTGGCTGATATCAGGAGCCTCGACGGGGACAGACTCCCAGAAGCCACCTGCAGTCGGCTGCTTTGCAGAGTCATTCTGGTTACCTGATGCGGTTCCCAGCCAATAAGTCGGCCGGTATATCTCGTACGGGTAGTTGCTGAGGTGTTTGGAACTTTCGCCGTATCCGGGCAGGCTCAGGGAGCCGTTCTTAAGGCTGGTGGCCCCTTTCGGGAAGGTGAAAGTTCCTTTCTTGGGTCCCCGTGATTCCTTCCACTCAGTTGTGTCACTGGAGTCGGTGATGCCCAGAGTCACCGTCCCGTCAGAGTTCTCCGTCCGGGAGATCACCATCATGATGTGCTCGCCGTCCCAGTCAAGCAAGTCGCCGGGCTGGACATCCTTCAGCTTGACAGGCGTAGCACCGGACACCAACTTCTGGTCAAGGTATGTCCCGCTGTGATCGCGAACGGTCTCCTCAGGATCGGGCCATCCCATGCGCTGGGAGACACGCTTCATAAGTTGCAGGACGTAACCGGAGCAGTCAATGCCCGGCGGCTGCTGTCCTTTGTGGCGAGTGATCCACCCGCCGTAGTCGGCTGCTGACATGTTGTTGCCTTGTCCGCCGAGTTCATAGGGAATTGCGGGAGAGACCGAGAGATACTCGTCCACGGCCTCTTCAAGAGCCTGGCTGAGTGTCATTTGAGGGACCCTGGGTGTCTTGTCAGTTGCCGGCGATTCCCCATTACTCGCCACGAAACCCTTCCCCAGCCGCGCCCCCGCCGAAACACCAGGGACCAGGTTGGTTGCAAAACCGACGAGACTGTCAGCGACCTTTTCAGCCAGAGCCTTCTCCGAAGAATCGCGGCTCCAAAGGGCGTCCCAGCGCCCGCCGAAGGCCGCCTTAGCCCCAGCTATCTCGTCCCACTTGCCTTGGTCAGCGGCAGCAAGCATGGCCAGAAGTTTGGCATACTCGCCGTCGTTGGCATCCTTCTTGACCTTCTCGGCTTGGTTATACAAGCCGTCGATGAGCGGCTGGTACTTGGCCTTCAGCACGGGAATATCCTCAACCTTGATTCCGTCGGCCTGGAGTGCCTGGATGTCCCGATCATACTCGGCCACCCGATCCACGTCCCGCCGCAGGATGGCCTGGTAACGTCCTTCGACGGCGGTCCAGTAAGCGGCGTAGGCATCGTTGAGCTTGGACATCTCTTCCCGCAGATCCGGCGGCATCGGGCTGTCGAACACCCGCTCCAACACCAGGGGACTCCGGCCTTCCACAACCCCCTGCCACTGCTCATGGACGAGGTTGATGTGCTCCTCCCAAAGTACCCGGTAGGTGTTGGGTCCAACCATTACTTTGGGGTCGGGCGTGATGCCGTGCTTCCGCTGGAACTCCGCCACAGCAGCCTTCGTGAGCGGGCCGTAGTTCGGCTCCACTAGCCCGAAGAACGCCTGGAGCCAGGCCACCTCTGCCGGTTCAGGAACCCACTCGTCGCCCTTCTTCATGCTGTCAAGCGTCCGAGCCTCGAGCTGCGGCACGGGCGGACCTTGCGCAGGCTCCTCGACATGCGAGGGAACTAGGTCCTGCTTGGAGGTCCGGCGGCGGAAAATGAGCGAGGCCACGAGCACGCCGGCAAACAGGGCAAAGCCCGGGTAGAAGGGATCCGGCGCCGGCTGTTTGTTCGCGGGCACGGTCGGCTGCTTGCTCACCGAAAGGTCTGAGTTAGGCCCCACCGAGCCAGGCACTCCATACTCGGGGAGGCTAGAAGAACGCAGGGGTGATCCGCTCAGGCCATCTGTGGCGCCTTCGGGGCGGTTCACATCCGCCACGCGGTTGGCGGGAACGGCCGGCCAGAGTCGGTACGGCCCTTCGACCTTCCTCTGCGTTACTGAAGTCTCGCGACATTCATCGGACTTGGTGCGGGAGTAGTGGAGATACTGCACAACCCACTCGCCCTGGAACTGACGTTCTTCACGGGTCTGCTCCCAGTCGCTATAAGTGTACTGGGGCGGTGTGGGGCAAGGGGGCGGCGCAGTGATGGCAGGCGGATTCGGCGGCAACGCCATCTGAAGCAGGAACACACTCCACAGAGGCATCTTCGTTTACCCTCCTGAACGTGCAAACTTTTTCTATTCACCAAGACATGATACCATTTTCTGGTATCTGTTGTCCATAATCTGTTTCCTGTATTCTGTCAGTTGTTCCGGCGCACAGCCGTGCTGTAGCTCTCCGCCGTGTGGTCGGTCCACCCGGCAATCCGCATGAAGAAGAAGGGGACCGTCAACTTCGTCCGCACGTGAACCCGGTTCGAGGGGCTGACTGTTACCTGCACGATTCGGGCATCCGGCAAATTCTGCGAGAGGTACTGCCTTGCCAGGCTCTCTGCCCTAGTGGCGTCGATGCGGACCTGGCCGTGCCATTTCCAGTAGTCACGGTCCCAAGCATCCGTCGCTGCCAGGGCGGCGGCATCGGAAGCGGCGTCAAGCATCTGCGAACGCAGAAGCAGGACGCCGCCATCCAGCACCAACCCCAAGAACACGAGGAGCAGGGGCGCCGTAACCACGAACCAGGCAGCAACCCAGCCATCTTGGCTCCGCCTCATGTGGTATCACGCTCGATTCGGTAGATGGATTCGTGCTCTACCTCCAGGCGATCCCCGAGCCAGGGCCGCAGAAAGGGCACGAACACGTCTGTGCGATAACGGACGGTGACATGGAGATCCGTTCCCAAGGGCTGGATCACCACATCGCGGTCAGTGCCGCGAAGCCCGGCGCTCAGCATCGACAGTGCGGCGTCCCGAGTGCGGCTGTATGCCTCGTCCCGAGAGGTGGCACTGTCACCGTATAGGACGGCGCCCAGCCGGGCCGCCCGGTTCGCTGACTGGACCACGATCATCCGCGCGAAGATCATGTGGCCGAATCCGATCGTGGCCATAAGGATCAGCAGCAACAGGGGGACTACGATCAGGAACTCGGCCACTGCCTGTCCGTCCTGGCGCCGTCGCATGGTTACCGCTGCTTCATCTGCGCCGTAAGCGCCGTGAATACGTTCTTCAGCTCGTCACGGAATGCGATGATGCCACCGATGGCAGCAACCAGCACGAGGGCGATGATCATGCCGTACTCGGACAGGGCCTGCCCCTCCTGACGCCGGAGCCAGTTCTGGACCACCACGTAAGCCTTCAACATCTGGGTATCCTCCCTTTCGCTCACTTGAGCAGATAGTCGATAACCTCCAGCACGGCCGGCCCCAGGAGAAAGATCATGAACCCGGGGAGTGCCAGCAGTGCAATGGGCAAGAACAGCTTGATGGAGGCGGTCTGGGCCATGGCCTCAGCCCGCCGCTTTCGCTTCTGCCACGCTTCCGCCGCCTGAGTACGCACGGTGCTCACCACGTGGCCGGAGCCCTTGGCAAAGGCCTGCATCAGACCGGTGAGCGTGACGGTGAACTCAGAGACCTCCAGGCGCAAGGCGACCCGTTCCAGGGCTTCGGCCGGGGCCAGGCCCCTTTCGTACAGGTCTACCGCCTGGCGCAATTCGAAGGCCAGGGCGCCCTGCCGCTCTCGGGTGACCTCGGCGATGGCGGACATGAGGTTTAGCCCAGCCTCCAAAGCCACTGCCAACGCCGACAGGAACGCCGGCAGCTCACGGCGGATCTGCTCCTGGCGCTTGCGAGCTTTGCCGCCCAGCCAAACGTCCGGGTACATAAAGCCCATGGCAGCCAGACCGGTCATGAACGCCGCCAGGTAAGGATCACGGCCCTTCAGGTACATCAGGAGGGCGTAGAAGCCGCAAGCCAGCGCTGCCGTCACCTTCATGGCGAGAATGTCATCGTATGTATGGGTGGCGTCGAGCCGGGAGATGCGGAGTTGGCGCTCCATCTTCTCCCGGAGCCGCGTCGGGTATGCATGCCGCACCAGCGCCACGAGAGGGGAAAGTGGGAGCTTACGCACCCAGGGGGGCCTGGCAGTGGGTGCAGTACGGACGGGCGTGGCCCCTAGCCTGGCATAGAGCCGGGAGAGAGGCGTGGGGCGACCCGGCATCGGACCGGGGCCGAGGAGCAGCAGGACTGCGACCCCTGCCAACAGACCCAAGAAGGTCGGCAACATCGGCATTACACCTCGATCTCCATCAGCCGGCGGCCGATGAGGTAGGCACCGACTAGACAGGCTGTGCCCACCACGAGCATGACCTGGCCGGCAAACCGTTCGTACAAGGGCGCGAGGTAGCCCGGCGCCGTGAAGCTCATGAGCGCCACCATCACAGGCGGGGCGAAGGTGATCATGTTGCCTTCCATCCGTTTGCCGGCGGTGAGGGTTTGGATTTGTTGGCGAACGCTGATTTTGTCTTCAATGATTTCGGCGATGCTGGCCATGACGGCGGCGGCGTTCCCGCCACGCACCCGGCAGAGCAGCACGGCACCGACAAAATCGCTCACATCTTCCAGGGCAACCCGGTCACGGAGGCGGACCAGGGCTTCCTCAAGTGAAAAGCCCATTTGCAGATCACGGACGACCCGCTCCAGCTCGGTGAGCATCGGTTTGAGAGGCTGTCCCGCCAGCATCCGTTCCAGATCCTCCGTGCACCGCTCGACCGCCGTACGGAGCGAGGCGCCGGCCCGCAGCGATGCGGCCATGGCCTGGAGGGCGAGACCGAACTGGATGTTCAGGACTTCCCTGCGCTTCAGCCGCAGGGTGCGCTCCAGCAGTTTCGGGTAGAACGGGGAAGCCGGGGAGAGCAGCAGGCCGATCAGCCAGGAGTGGAAGAAGAACCCGCCCACACAGATCAGGACTACGGCTGCCAGGGCAGTGAGACCTAGCCGCTGCTTGCGGGTGAGTTGGCCGTCCTCCGCCCACCACCAGGGCTTTCGCTTGGCCGCCTTCTCGCCCCGTAGCTCGCCTAGCAGCTTGGCTAACCCTCCGGGCGCTTCGCCGTGCCGGTAGGTGACCAGAGCGGAGACCAGCAGGTAGACGGCGAGCCCCGAGGCGATAGAGATGAAGGTAATCATCCACTTCCCTCCCCAAGGCGGGGGACCGGCACGCCAGCCCGTTCATACTTGCCGGTGCGGGTCAACTCCCGACCGGTCCAAACCAGGGCGCCGGCCGCGGCCTCCCATCGGAAGATCTCGGCCAGGGCAACTTCGCCCCGCTCCAGCCCCAGGACTTCGCAGACCTGGACAACCCGGCGGCCCCCACCCGGGAGCCGGGCCAGGTGCACGATGACCTCGACGGCGCTGGCGATCTGCTGGCGGATGGCGGACACCGGTAGCTCCATGCCACTCATCAACACCATCGTCTCCAGGCGACTAATCAGGTCCTGGGCGGAGTTGGCGTGGGCGGTGGTAAGGGAGCCGTCATGTCCGGTGTTCATGGCCTGGAGCATGTCCAGGCATTCGCCGCCACGCACCTCGCCGACGACCACCCGGTCGGGACGCATGCGGAGAGAAGTCCGCACGAGATCTCGGATGGTGATCTGCCCCTTCCCTTCGATGTTGGGCGGGCGGGATTCCATGCGGGCCAGGTTCTCCACCTGGGTCAGCTTCAGCTCGGCCGCGTCCTCCACCGTGACGATCCGCTCCTGGGCGGGGATCACCATACCCAGGGCGTTCAGGAAGGTCGTCTTGCCGCTGGCGGTGGCGCCCGAGACGATGATGTTAATGCGAGCCTTGACGAAAGTAGTCAGCAGGTCTTGCAGCTCGCTGGTCAGGGCACCCATCTCCACCAGTGCATCCAGCGAGTACGGGTTCTTGGGGAACTTGCGGATGGTGATCATCGGCCCATCCAGGGCGACGGGCGGCAGGACGATATTGACGCGGGAGCCGTCAGGTAGGCGGGCGTCCACGATGGGGTCGGACTCGTCCACCTTGCGATTGAGCGGCGCCACGATCTTTTCGATGACCGTGAGCATCTCGGCCTTATCGGCAAAGGTAAGCGGCTGCCCTTCCCGGTCTCGGGCCCGGCTGATCCGCCCCTTCTGCTCGATGAAGACCCGCTCCGGGCCGTTGACCATGATCTCAGTGACCGTCTCATCGTGCACGAACGGCGTCAGGATGCCGTAACCGAAGATGCCGGTCAGCACTTGGTTTTCGATCTCCGCTCGCTCGTGGGGGGCCAGAACGAGTAACGGGCTCCGACTCTCTTCTTCGGCGAGGTAATGCTGAATCAGAGTGCGGGCCGTCTCCCGGGCATCGGGTGACTGCGGGTCCAGTTCGGTTGCTTCCACCAAACGGCGGCGCACTTCCCGGCTGAGCCGGCGCAGCAGATCCCGGCGCTGGGCCTGAATGGGCGATGCGCCCGCCTCCTGCTGGCGTTCCTGGACGGAACGGATTACCTGCTCCAGAGCCACGAGCGCCTGACCTCCTTCTGAGCCGCCACCGGAATGAGATCGTTGGCCAATTGCCGGAGCGCCTTCACGCCGGGTCCGGACTTGCCAGCCAGGGGCGGCCCACCTTGTTCCGCTGCCGACTGTAGTTCCGCCGATTCAGGGATGGTTCCCAACACGGGCAAACCAATCACCTGCTGATACTCGGCCAAGCCGTACTTGCTGCCAGCCTTCACCCGGTTGAAAACCACCCCAAGTTGCTCCCGACCAACGTGAGCTGAGCGGAGCAGGTCGAGCAACTCAAGTGACTGCCAACCTGCTATGACCCTGGGGCTGGCCGCCAGTACTACCCTGGTGGAGGTCAGAAGGGCGCCCAGAACACGCTCGGTCAGTTCGCAGCCGGTATCCACCACCACGACCTGCGCCATGGCGGCAAGCTGCCGCAGCAGGGACTCGACTTCCCCTGCCTTGATCTGGTCCATCTTGGCGGGGCCGCTCGACAGGACGAGCTGGAGGTTCTCGCTGGCGCCCGGCGCCTCCACCAGCGCACCACGCATGCGGGCGCTGGATGCGCTGCCGGCGGCCAGTAGCCCTGATACTCCGCTGCTGATGCCTCTCGGTAGGCGTAGCCAGGGAGCGATTGCGCCGTACTGAGACAGGTCAACGAGCACGGTCGAAAGCCCGTTCCCAGCAAAGAGGTAGGCGAGATGGAGGGCGATCAGGGTCTTCCCGACCCCACCCGCCGGACCGTGGACAGTGATGATCTGCGGAGAGGCTTGCTGCACGGTCACCACCTCCAAATCAAGGTTGCTTGGGCGCTGCGGGTTTGGGCGGCTCAGCCGGCTGGTTGACTGCCTTGACAGGACCCGCATCCGGCTGACCAGTGAACTTCAGTGGGCTGGTGACCCGCTGGGGCACTGGGGCGCCCGGGTCGGGCGGGTTCAGGACCAAGTCCACCACCCCGGTCCGCTTGGCCAGGGCGACGTCTACGGCCTGGTCCACCGTTAGCAGCAGCGTGACGATGACCTCTTTGTCCGGCTGGTCCTCCGGTGCACGCTCGATGTCCAGCACTTGAATCTGCTGCATGAGCAGGCTGGCGTAGACGCCGCCGGTGGAATCCGACTTGGAGGTGAAGACCAGGTCGACCTTGTCACCTGGGCGAATGTGCGACCCGAGCACCGCCTGCTGGTCCACTTTCAGCCCGATCGCTCGTGTATTGGGCGGTAGGAAGTCCGCCAGCGCACCCTCGCCAGGCTTGGCGCCCTCGTGTACCGCCCCGGGGTCGGTGAAATCTGCCGGGCGATTGCGAAGCACTTCCCCGGCCTCGATCCGCCGGCGGGCACTTCTGCCGACGACTTCTTCCATGGATGCGAAGGCGTTGTCGGCGAGTCGCTGCTTGTCGGTGCGGTTGACCTGCACCACGGTGAGCATGGCTGCTGTGATCTGCGTGCGGGCGGGAATCTCCTGGGCGGCCAGAACGACGGGCTCGGTCGCCTGCAGTGATCCCAGGTAGGACTTGACTCCGAACGCCGTGATGATGGCGACCAGGGCGGCCCAGAAGAGCCGAAGGCGCCACTTACCGATCATTCCCGGCGCCCTCCTCCCCTGCGAACCAGGTGGATACCGGCTTGGCCAGCCACCTGACATACGAATGCCCTGCGAGCCATGAGCCCACGACAGCGGCCAGCACCTGGGCTGTGAGGTGGATTACCGGCTCCAGTCCGTAGGGATGGAGTGCAGAGAAGACTACATACCCGCCGGAAACCGCTGCTGAAAGAGCCAAGCCCAGCCCGATAAGCTGCGATGTCATGTCTGCCCCGACGATGGCCGTGGGTGCTCCGGCCCGCCGCCGGCGCACGGCCGTTACAGCGACCTGCAGAACATGCGCGCCAAGCATCCCGAGAGCGATCATCCCCACCAAGCTGTTCAGGAACTGGTATGCTCCCAAGTCGTCTCCTCCCACGATGCTCAAAGTGCATGAAGGCTAAACAGCACCTTACTTAGCTCATATTAGCTTCAACTATTCTGCCGACAGGAACAATAATACCATTTCTTCCCAATTCTTGTAAACTTGGCCTGATCAAATAATCTCCCAGGAAAACGCTCGCCACAGAGCCCCGCAACACAATCACGGGGAGCCCTCCTGCAGACAGAAGCGGCGCACTTCCGGGCGAGTGCCTGGAAAAGATGCACCGCTTCTGGTCCACTTGACCGGTTGCCAAACAGGATTATCTACTTCCAAAGTCAAACCATTCAGGAGACTGATGGTTCACTGTAGATGATGTGCGATGCGCTGAACTCCACCAACGATAGGGATCTGACAGAGCTAGCAGGGACCTCGCGGCTGTCATGGACGGATCGGCCGCGATTGACTGAGGCACTTGTACCATCGCCTGGTCACCGTGGCCCATCCAACGGCGTTATGACGCCGTCCTGGTCGGCGCTCACAAGTCGACGAGGGGTCCCTTGTACGTGGGGCAGTACTGATCGCCTAGCAGTGTCGCCACCAGTGCAGAATTGTGGATGCGCGAAAAAGGGCTAACTGTTAGCCCGAGGTTCTGGCGCGCTCTTGGTCTGCCGGCGCCGTCAGTGATCTGGGTCCCAAGCCATAGCAAGCGCACGATTGCTTTTCCAGACAGGTGTGATGATGGCTTCCCATGTTACCTGGACCTTGGACCACACACTACGGCAGTGACGCATATCGACCTTAATGTTCCAGGTATGTCAACGGCTATGGAGCCTCTCGCGTCGCGTGCACACACAAACCAGTGGAGGTAGAGCGAATGGGAGCGAAAACTGGCCCAGCAACGAAGGGCAGTCGGCAGTGCCTACAGCAGTACGTAAATGACCGTCAGAAGCAGTCCCTGCTCAATGACCTCTTGCTGAGCTCGTCGGCAGCGATTCTGGCGACCACTGCGGTGTCAGTGGAGTGGCTTTCTCCTCTAGCTGCGCTCGACTACAGGGAGCATAGGGACGACTTCTTGGACGTGCTGGGTCTTAAGCAATCCGAACACATCGTTAGGGACTTCTGGCCGGAGCAGGGACCACAGTGGGATGGGCTGGCCAGGCTCCGTGACTCGGCCGGAGAAAGCGCTGTCATACTGGTCGAGGCCAAGGCTCACCCTGCGGAGACGGAGTCATCGCTCATGGCGACCGCCCCTGACAGTATCGCGATGATTGGCCGGGCGTTCGCCCGCACCCAGGGATACATGGGAGTCACCAAGGGCAATTGGACGGACGGGGCATACCAGTTGGCCAACCGACTGGCCTTTCTCTACTGCATGAATGAGTTGGTGGGCGTCCCTACGTATCTGGTGCTGGTGAATTTCGTGGGTGACAAGACCTATCGGCCAACGTCTCTGTCTGAGTGGCAGGCGCACTACCGATCGGTGTTCCAGCACCTGGGCCTACAGCCGGGCTGTCGCCTGCTGGACCGGATAGCGTTGGTCTTCCCGCCGGCACCCTGACTTGCCGGTGAAATTGCGCAGGGGGCTCCGGGTCTCGGGTGCCGGGGCTGAATGGCATCCCCGTCTCGAAGTTCCTCTGGACACTCCTGTTTGATGCATGATGCGACCGGGTCATACGGAACGTCCCAACAAAACCTATGCGGGTGGTCTGAAAATGTCGTTACCGCCGGTAGATGTGTGCATCCGATCCTTGGCGATCAACGGGTACGTGATGGATAGGGCGCACAGCGATCACGGCCTAATCCTGCTCGACTTCCACAAATATGACCGGTTCGGCGTCAGAATGGACTACTCATTTGCTCTCTATGACAGTCTGGGCGAACCGGGTCTCAAGGCCCTACGGAAACTGGCCAGGGGACGCAGTCTCGTCCTGATCGGGCCGAGCAGGTTCAAAGATGCTCCGTCGCTCAGTTGGGATGAGTTGCTCGGGAAGCTGGGAGGGCCTGTGAACACTTGGGCCGTGACAGATCCGCAGTTTCCCGTCATTCTGAATGATCTGGGACACAACCAACTGCCTCCAGGATTTGAGGGGAACGCTGACACCTTGTTCGAGGACCTCGTGAGAGACGCCTTGATGTTTCTCCTCACCAACAGGGTCATCCAGTATGGTCAGGAGCGCCTATTCGAGAAGCTCCCCGATGGGTTGGCGTTTGTCGACCACAGTACCCCTGTACTCTACGACTGCAAGGCGTATGGGAAGGGCTTTTCCATAACGGCAGATGATATCAGGCGCTTCTCCAGCTACGTCCAAGACTTCAACCAGCGGTACGGGAGTTACCTAAAGCCGGTTCAATCTTTCCTTGTCATCACCGGTGATCTCACAGACTCCGTGAACTCCATATCAGGTCGGGCACGCGAACTAAGAGCAGAATCCAATGTACAATTGGTCGCTCTCTCGGCCAAGGAGTTGGGGGCAATCGTTCAACTCCTGACCGCGAATCCTCTTGGTCGAAGGGCGATCAACTGGAAACTGCTTTTGTCGGACTCAATCCTGACCGGCAAGGATGTTGCAAAGGAGCTTAAGCGGGTTAACAAAGACGCCATTATCGGGGGGCTGACTTGATGGGTACTTCGACGAGCCATCCTTCGCCCAATCGGCCAACGTGGAATAGCGTCCGTCGCACCCTCGGTGACCAGTTCGTACCCCCTGACCGGGTGGTCAACGAATTGTGGACGGTGGCGCTCAGAGACACTGACGCGCCCATCAGTGACCAAATGTCGTCTCCGATCGTGTATGAACTGGCGTTGCTGAGTCAGCGATCGAATTCTTGTGAGGAGGCCGTCAGGGCTGCAACAATGGCAATCGTCAAGTCCAAGGCCAGCTCAATCCTAGTTGAGCTGGCCAAGAGAGCGCTGATGAGCAGTTTCCAGGCCTCTGATGACCGGGTTCAAGCATTCGCTGGTGGGTTTTTCGCTGAGGTGGCTGCGTACCTGAGTTCCCGAGACATTCCGGGGTTATTGGGTATGTCCGAACGGCTAAGGACGGTGTCATCCACGATCGACTTCAAAACAGAACTGAAGGCCCTCACTCGCAAAGAAGCCTCCCGTGTTCGGGCGTCTCTGGAGTCGCCTCAGCACTGGAGGGAGTATGTAGCCAGCGTCACCCATTCACTAACGGGAGGCCGCGCATGAACACAGTCACCGTAGCCTGCACACGCCGGAAGCCTGACGGCGATGAACTGGTTCTCGTGCCTGGCCAGAACTGCGTCACAGGTATCAAGGAATTCACTAAGTACTACCCGTCCCCCACCTCGCTAGAAAGTGATTTGCTACGACTCGCTTCCGGTGTGTACTGTGCCGACTTGGCGACTAAGCGCGGCCTGCGCGAGGAGTTCCAGCGAGACATCGAACTGCATGTACCGGTGGCGAACTTCCAGGCTTTTGAGCGGGCACGTCTTGACATAGAAATCGCTCTGACCATCGTGTCAGGCGATAATTGGACCTTGTCCTTCCATCGTTCAGAGGAAGCGCCGGAGGGCCCGGCCGCTTGGCCTACGAACCCAGGAGAAGTTCTGCTCTTTTCGGGCGGCCTGGACTCGTTGGCGGGTGCATACGAGCGACTCACGACCAGGGATACACCGTTGGCCCTTGTCAGCCATATTACCCACAACAACGTCGTGAAAAGCTCCCAGGAGACCCTGTTCGGCTGGCTGTCTGAGACTTTCGGACAGCGAGTCACCCGTGAGCAGTTTTTCGTTTCCGGCCGAAACGTCGGCGACCTTCCCTTTCCACAAGACAGTGATCGAGAGGAAACGCAACGGACACGGTCCTTCCTGTTCCTGACCCTGGGGGCCCTTGTAGCACGGCGTCGGGGAATATCTCGGGTGTTGATGATTGCTGAGAACGGGCAGATGGCCATTCACCTCCCCCTCACCGCTGCCCGGGTGGGCGCATTCTCCACCAAGACCGCTCATCCTAGCTTCCTGGCCGAAATGGAGCGAATCCTGTCAGCCCTACTGGAGTTTCCCCTGGAGATTCACAACCCGTTTCTGTATATGACAAAGGCCGAGGTTGTGAAGCGGCTGGTCGAGGAGGCACCTGGTGTTATAGAGGCATCTGGGGGCTGCTGGAAGGCGTTCAGGGTCGGGTCGGGGTTCAGGCACTGCGGAGAGTGCATACCGTGCCTGATTCGTAGGATCGCCCTCGAACACGGAGGGCTTGAACTACCAGAGTACAAACGCGACCTTCTGCGTGAAGACATTTCGTCCCTCGACCCGGATGATCTGGGAAAGCGGAACCTAGCTGAGCTGCTGGATTTCGTAATGCACTTTCACCGTGACGATTTGCGAGCATCTGCGCTCGATGACTTCCCTGAATTGCTTGCCGGGTCGTTTGACGCCGGCAAAGCCACCAACATGTATACGAGATTTGCGAAAGAGGCCGTCACGGTGTTGAGCCGCTATCCAGGCGTGAGGGGCTTGTTGTCATGAAGGTAAATCACGGGGACATTGAGACCCTCCGCGCCAATCCGTTGTCCTTCCTCAAGCGTGAAACTGGTGGGTTCATTCCCTTCGCTCCCGCGTCGGCCCTGCGCCTTAGCATTATGTACCTCCACAGCCACTTCGACAACTTGGCGAAGGCCCACGCCTACCTTACCGAAAAGTGCATGGGCAGAGGGGCACGGTTCACGCCGGACAAGATCGCTGAGCAGCACGACAAGCTGAACGCGTACTATGACGCTTACTCCAAGTGTCCAGGTCGAGCTTGCGCTACAGCTCACAACCTGTCCGGCGATACGCCGGCGGGACATGTCGTCGGAGGTCAGCTGGCACGAGTGGACGTGCGTACGACACTGTCGCCGTCGGAGCCTTACTATTTTGCTTGGCTGCTCACCAGCAAACCTCTCGCATGGAAGCACCAGCTTCGCATGCCCTTGATCCAGTACTTCGGCGCTTTGGATTTCAAGTGTCCTGTCCAGGAGATGGCCATTGGGATGTACTGCCATCAGACGGGGGAACACGAGTGGACCCAGTTCACCATGGCAGAAATCCAGTCTGCCCTTGAAGAACTGGACCACTTAATTGTCGTCGCCGAAACTGCATCATGACGTCCTCCGCAGAAATGAAGTACTCTCCCCTGGCCACTGCGGAGCAATAGACGTGTCGGGCCGAGAGCGGGCATTCTAGAGTCACCGAGCGACACGCACGACAAAACCATGACGGACCACCTCCACTACGCTGAGAGCATCAGCAGCCACCAGACAACGCTCAGGCACGGTTCTGCTGTCCGCCGATCCGGTAAGACTGATGGTACTTGTCGGCGCCGGCCCAACGGCCCATGGAATCGCGGATGCACAGGACCACACCGTGGACTGCGTATACGCGAAGCACGACCGCCTACACTCTCAGTGAGCTAAGGCGGTCGCCTGCAACGGCACCGTTCCAACCGGGTTAGTGCCGTGATTGTGCGTTAGATTTTGCCTTCACCGCAGTCGATTGGCGAACCAGAGAGGAACGTCGGTTGACTGGCGCCAGTACGAGAGGAGTGTTCGTCGGCGACTCCAACCAAGTCCTACCATGCTAGAGGGACACGCCCCTCGAAGGCAGCGGTCAGTCCATCGTGGGAAAGCCTTCGGTAGAGGTTGAAGGCCGAGCCATCGGGCTGACCATAGCTACCATGCTCACCCCCGCGAAGTAGTCCACAGGTGCGGGCAATCTGGGTGATCACGGGATCTTCGCCGAACCCCTGGAGGTAGAACCAGTCAAAGCCCTCTGAGTTCGCGAAAGTGAGGAGTTCAGTTACGATCGCGGACGCGAGAATCGTTTCATAAGGACGGAACTGCGGAACCCAGAGTGCGTTATGCGGTAACCTCCGGTAGTAAACAAAGAACTCGAAACGATAAGGTTTGCGTGACCGGACATAGAACCGCTCGGCGATGTCGCTCTCATACTCTACGGGGCAGCAAAACCGGTTAGCGATGCTATGAATGAGGCGGCAGGCCTTCGGCCCGATGTCGTCAACCCACCATACCTTCCGCCGAAGGCGTGCCGATGGCGTGGAAACCTCCCCACCAGGGTGGCAAACATAGTCATGCCGATACAGGTCATCGTTCACGCCATCACCTCTTCGGACCTAGTGACTTCAGGCACCCCTAGGTACTTATACCAGTTGGGTGTACCACAGGTGTCCCAGATCTGCCGAGGGCCTTTCCTAGTCCGGTTGTCACTCGGCGTGAGGCCGCAGTTGGTGGCGATGTATCGCAACCTCTCATCATTTCCAAACGCCTGGAGGTAGAACCAGCAAAACCCTTCCTCCTGCGCAAACATGATATGCTCGTGAATTACGGTCACTGCCGTTTTCCAGTCCCTGGGGATTCTCGGCATCCAGAAAGCATCTTCATCTTGCCGACAGTAATTGAACAGTTCGAAGGCCTGAGACCTAAGGTAGAATCGGCAGCTCATGTCACTTTCATACTCGACTTGGTACCCAAGCTGTCTTGCCAGCCTCAGTGCCAGACGCAGAACCCGTGGGCCCAGATCATCCTCATAGGTGGGCATCCACTTTCCTGGAACCGGCGCAACTGAACCATTGGGATGGACGATGTATCGGTGCTGCAAACCAACTTGCACCTTGATCACCTCGCCTACTCCCTTCTCATCCTTAGTCTGCCTTTCCTTCCTTTATTTTGAGTTACCGTTCGACAAATACGGACAATTTGGGTACTCATCCGATTCTTGACCAAATGCAAAGCCATCAGGTTTCAGAGTGGTTATCAGACACAAAGGAATGATTCAGCCCTGGGGCAGTGCCCCAGGGCGTAACCGAATTCCACCGGCCGCCATTCGGCTGCATGTGGAGCGTACAATGTCAGCATCCTCATCCTGTTGCCTTGCTCTGATGTCCGGTCACGTCCCGGTAGTCATACGACCCAGGGGAAGGGCAGAAGGGAAAAACGGGGAGGGGCCGGCCGAGGATGTCTGGCCGGAGAATGTCGCTTCCTAGCGTCACTCGGCCATCCTCGCAATGTCGTCTAGCCTATCCGGTGTGAACTTCCATGATGCCGGGATCATGTCGGTCGTGCCGGCTCCCCGAGCCCGGGCTGTCCACTGATGGTTCTCATGCAGGATCGTTTCACCGCGCCCCGCAGCCTCGGCCTTCAGCCGCTCGGCCACCTCACGCGGGGTTGCGAGATACATACGAGGGAGTTCAGCGAGCTGAACGTTCTTGAACTGCACCAGGCAGAGCACGGTCTTGTTCGAATGCCTGGCAAGCCAGGCATCCGCAGCGGCGTGATAGTCCGCCTTCCCTTTCTCTAGGTAAGACTGTGTCAGGCCCCAGGCGCCATCTTGGCTGCCCTTGACGGATACTTTGAGCAGTCGGTCGCCATCGACGGCCACCAGATCGTATTCAGGCTGGCTGGCGCCGTACTGCACAGAAACATCCCACCCGCAACGCGCAAACTGTGCGGCCGCAAAGGCTTCGGCGGCGGTGGCGACGTGCCAAGACGTCTTCATGCTTGACCTCCCGCTAAGCTAGTTACCGTTCGTGGACGACAAAGCCGCAAAGGGCGGCCAAGCCGCAGTCCTCATATAACCAACGACGGGCGATGGAAGCAGATGAAGCGGTCTGGCATCGGAAGCCTCCATTGGAGGCGAGTGCGAAAGCCCCGTCTTTTCGGCAGACCCGTCCAGCCAGAACGTATTCAAGGAATAGGAGATCGCAGATTGTCGATTCCATCCACGGCACGGTTCGATCATACCCGGCGGTCCAACTAATGCGATTGCTGCACGCGGATAGGAAACTGTCCAGTTTGCCCCCCACTTCGCACGACCCAAACAGAACGCCTTTCCGATTCGGCGACTTGACGTTATCGCCTGTGGCCTTACCAAGAGACACCAGGTTAATATCCCGGTTGAGCCCTGACAGCCTGCCCCCGTTTCCGTGTCCAGCAATGTAACATGCACCGAGGGACGTGTCCTCGGCAAAGACGTTGAGCCAGTGCGTCAGGCTGTTCGCATCATAGTACATCCGGTAGCTGAAGGGAAATTGGCGCACTGCCGCCCATCCCTCAATGAATGGTCGCACACTCTCGGCGTCTGTGAGGTTATCCGACCACGGACATTCAAGAACAATTACGCCATCTGCACTCATGGATGCAACTCCTCGTGACCTCTGACCCTGCCGCCGGCCCGCACTGAGTGGACACCCACGGCGGGCGCTCGTTGTACTGATATTGTTGGACTATTCTTGTGTGGACCTTGTTTTCCCTTTTCCCCGGAGCCACCAATTACTTGACTGCCCGTGTGTAGTCCTGAATCACGGTCTGGACTCCGCACAGGACTACCGTGAGATGTCGTCCGTCAGCCGACCTCTCCGGCCTAGCCGTATCGGACCCATAATGGAACTTTCGGTGGCACGTTGCGCACACCACGAGGACGTTCTCTTCAATGTCTGGGCCGCCTTGGGACAACGGGTCGATGTGATGGGTCTCAACGTACGGGAGTCCTGTTTGGGAGGCGAAGACCCCTGGCGACTGTGGGCCACACACCTGACAGCTGTAGCCTCGCATAGCTTTGATTAGGCGCGAAAGGCTTGAGCATCGCTCGATTCGTGTATAGACACGACGCCGGGCGTCTCGGCTCTTACGCATACGCTCATTGACTTGACGTACAATCTCTCTCAAGTCGGAGGGGCTGAGGGACTCAAGGTCATTCACATGCCAATCTGGGTCTCGATCAAGCAAATCATCTACGATGAGGACGAGGCGGTCGGGCCTTGCCTCCAAAAGGGGCTCTGTCAGAGGTTCTGCCGTGGGGGGCACAGGCGGTACCTGCGGGCGCGTGAGTACCCATGTATCTCCATCGACACGTGTGATCCGGCCGATTTTCTCGAGCGCAAAGAGGGCGTTCAGAAGGACGCTCCATACATCATCAGAGCCAATCGCTTTGGCTTCGCTAAACCGGTGGAGAAGGCCCGTGGACCCAAGACGCTGAAGAAGTTGGTCGAACCTCGCCTTTCCCCCGAGTTCTCCAAAGAGATCTTCTAGCGGCCGATACACTAGTCTCGAAAAGTGCCGTTCCATCACGCATCACCTCCCGCATCAAGATTTACCCAGCATGTACTGGGTTCCCTTGACGCTTCCGGCGAAATGAGGGAGCCTCGGCACCTACAGGACCGTACAACGAGCGGTCCAACCCACCTGGTCCTTATCTCGCATTCGCGCCCATTGGTCACGTACGTGGGGGTCGACATTTCGACAGTGCGTCCAAAAAACGCCTCTTCGTTCTGGCCCCCACCTCTGCCCCTGGCCGCCGATCTGTGCGGGTCTACCGCTCCTCGAATCAGACACAATGCACTTGTGTATGATTCGGGAGTCGGCTGCAGGCCTTGATACATCTGGCCTCCCGTCCATTGGGCGAAAAGGAGACAGGTGTGTCGCAGGGTCATATCGAACATAATAGCGAAGTACCGCAGGTTATGGCTGATTCAATAAGAGGTGACAACCATCCATGGAGTTCGTGCAACCGATCCGTGACAAGAAGCAGATTGAGGCCATAAAGCGGCATCTCAAGGGCAACGAGTCCGGCCTGAGGGATCTGTGCCTATTCACACTGGGAATCAACTCGGGCCTGCGCGTGAGCGACCTGCTCAACTTAACCATCGGCGACGTGGTCGACCACCAGGGTAAGCCGCTGGACCGGATCACTCTCCGGGAACAGAAGACCGGCAAGGCCAAGTCATTCCCGATCAGTACGACGGCCGCCAAGGCCATCAAAGAGTATTTGGCCACACGGCCGAGCGCCGGCTCCGCTGACCCCCTCTTCCTCTCCCGAAAGGGCAAGGGTGAGGGTCACCTGCAGCGGGCCCAAGCGTACAAGATCATCAACGATGCGGCCCGGGCGGTTGGCATCACAGAATCCATCGGCACCCACACCCTCCGCAAGACCTTCGGTTACTGGGCCTACAAGGAGGGCAAGGACATCACGCTAATCCAGAAGCTATTGAACCACACGAGCCCCTCGGTGACGCTGGCCTATATCGGGATCACACAGGACCAGCTCGACGATGTCTACTTGTCCCTCAACTTGTGACGAGACGGCGCCGGACAGCGGTCGCTTGGAGAGGGATTGCCCATATGGTGTGGAATTTCACACTTATGCAATAGAAGGAGAGTGGTCTGTTCGTGGGAAGTTCGAACCGCTCTTACCCCCTCCGCCACCTGTCTATCCGAGTACCCTGGCATGATTGCGGGTGGAATGGCACTGTATGCCAGGACCCCCGATTGAACACCGCATGTCTGAAGCTGAAGCAGATCGCCTTGAAGCGGGACGATGCCGCTGAGGAAGCAGTAGCCGGCCAGTCCATAAAGGACTTGGACCAAGAGCAGTGGCCTTGCTGCGTTACCGAACGCGGCATGTTTATGGCCCCGTTCGAGTACACCCGCTTGGCAGATCATCCCTATACGGAGACTTCCAAGGAGACCCACGGGCACCTCGCCCCAACCCCGCAGCGGCATCCACCATACTCGGCACCCGCTCTCCCTTTCCGGTGGATGCGTTCGGAGAACCTGGAAACGTTCGCTCGCAGTTACGACCTCAACATCGGCATGGACCGTGAACCGGACCTGAAGTTCAACACCGGCTGGGTCCAGGTCAAGGAAAATCAGCAACCGCTTCTGGAGTGTTTCTTTGACCATGTCCAGAAGGATACGTCCCTGTGCTTCTTCTACGCCAAGCAAGTCCCATTTGTTGAGGATCATCGCCGGGTGCTTATTGGCGTGGGTCGAGTGAAACACATCGGCCCAGTGGCGGAATACCGCTACTCTGGCCCCGGTCTTCGATCCATCCTTTGGGAGCGGATGGTGCAGCACTCGATCAGGCCCGACTTCGAGGATGGTTTCCTGCTGCCGTACCACGAAGCAATGCGACTTGCCCAGGAGAACCCTGACTTCGATCCGGCGGAGATTGTTGCTTTCGCTCCAGAGGACCGAATGATGGAGTTCTCCTACGCGTCCGAGCATGTCACGCACGACGGCGCCATCGCCTCACTCTTGGCCTGCGCCGCCTCCCTCAACAAGGCTAAGCAGTACATACCTGGGCCGTGGGAAGCCTGCCTCCGCTGGATCGACTCACGACTCGCCGAGTTGTGGAGTATGCGTGGCCCCTGCCCGGGGTTGGGCTCCGTCTTGCGCGCCTTTGGTGTGGAACTCGGGACATTCGTCGCCCGGGAGATCGAACAGAAGGTGGGCGACAACGAGAACCCCTGGCCCTTGGTGGACCAGGTATTCCGTGACCCAAAGAAGCACTTGTCACCCTCCATGGCGGCCCAGATCAGCAAGACCCTGATGCTAACCTGGCAGGGGCTAGGTGCTGACCGCAAAGCACTCATGCAGTTGCTGAGCCGTTTCGAGCTTTCACCTGAACAGGCCACCGCGCTTTTCGTAGAAGATGAGCGCGAGGAAGCCGGCATCATCATCACGGATAAGGCCATCCTAGCCAACCCTTATCTTGTCTATGAGTTGAGCCGGCAGCTTCTTGAGCCCGTCAGTGTCTGGACGGTGGACCGAGGAGTGTTCCCGGTTGCGGCGGTCCGAACCAAGCATCCCCTGCCGGAGCCTTCCCGCATTGATGGAGGGACAGATGAACGCCGCATCCGGGCACTAGCCGTGCACGTCCTGGAGAGGGCTGCTGCCGATGGGCACACGTTGTTGCCGCAGAAGGACCTGGTGCTGACCATCCGTGGCCTCCAGTTGGATCCGCCCTGTGAGGTCAGCCGGGATGTGCTTGCGGCAGTGGATGGATCTTTCCCAGGAACGATTGAGCGCGCAGCCATGGAGGATGGGACCCGCGCCTACCAGTTGACCAACCTGACGACAATGGGCGCACTCGTCCGCCGGAAGGTGACCGAGCGCCTCCAGGGAAAGCGTCACTCACTCAACGCAAACTGGCGTGCTCTGCTCGATCAGCGGCTTCCTTCGCCCGGGCAGGATCGTGAGGAGGAACGTGCGCGCCAGGAAAAGGCAGCCGCCCTGAAGGAGTTGGCTGAATCTCGCTTCACCGTGTTGATCGGCCCAGCCGGTACTGGCAAGACCACCCTCCTGTCGGTCCTGTGCGGCCAAAAGGACATCGCTGCCGGGGGAGTCCTGTTGCTGGCCCCCACCGGGAAGGCCAGAGTCAGGATGGAGCAAGCCACTCGTGACCTCAGCCTGACCGCCTATACAGTGGCGCAGTGGCTGAGCCGTTGCGACCGCTACGATGGCGCTACCGGTCGATACCACCTGTCGGAAAGGCCGCCTGAGGAATGTCCGAGAACGGTAGTCATTGATGAGGCCTCGATGCTGACCGAGGAGATGATGGCGGCGCTCTTCGAGTCGATCAAGGGTGTCCACCGCCTGGTCTTGGTCGGCGACCCCAGTCAGCTGCCTCCGATTGGCGCTGGCCGGCCCTTTGTCGACATCGTTACGGAGCTTACCCCGAAACAGGTCAGTGGGATGTTCCCGAGGGTGGGCAAGGGCTATGCCGAGCTTACCGTCCGGCGCCGGCAAGCTGGCCAGGACCGAGAGGATCTTCAGTTGGCTGAGTGGTTCAGCGGGCGGCCGCTGGGTCCGGGGGAAGACCAAGTCTTTGACAAAGTGGCGACCGGAAACTCCAATCCCCACATTCGCTTTGTGCGCTGGGACACCCCCGAGGAGATCCAGGAGCGGCTCCTGGAGACATTGGTGGAAGAACTGGATCTTGATGATGTCGATGACGTGCGGGGGTTCGACCTCACTCTGGGCGCCACGGAAAGCGGCCAGTATCGCTACTTCAACGTAGGGGCCGCCGTAAAGGCAGAGGCATGGCAAGTGCTTTCGCCCGTTCGGGGCCTCACCCATGGTGTTTCCGAACTGAACCGGCTAGTTCACCGGACATTTAGGGCGGGCTGGGTGGACTTCGCCCGCCAGAAGTGGCGCAAGGTCCCCAAGCCGATGGGCGCTGAAGAGATCGTTTACGGCGACAAGGTGATCAACGTTGTGAACCATCGCCGCAAGAAGGTTTGGCCCCAGGACGACGGCGCTGCCGAGTACATCGCGAATGGTGAGATTGGTATCGCCGTAGGGCAGTTCAAGACGGCGAGGATGACTTGTGCACCATGGGAGTTGAAAGTCGAGTTCTCATCACAACCCCGCTACCAGTATGGATTCACTGAAGGTGACTTCGGAGAGGAGACTGGCGCCAAGCTAGAGCTGGCCTACGCCCTGACCATTCACAAAGCCCAGGGCAGCGAGTTCAACCTGGTCATTCTGGTGCTTCCCAACCCGTGCCGCCTGCTGTCCCGGGAGTTGATCTACACCGCACTGACCCGGCAGCGTGATCGGATCATTGTCCTCCATCAGGGCGAGCGAGCGGAACTGCAGCGGTACGCTTCGCACAACTGGTCCGAAACGGCCCGCCGGCTGACGAACCTCTTCCACGCCCCGGCGATTGTCGACATCGGCGGGAAGTTCCTAGAGGACCGGCTAATCCATCGGACCAGCATTGGCATCGCCGTGCGGTCGAAGTCCGAAGTAATCATCGCGGATCGGCTGACTACAAAGGGCGTGGAGTACTCCTACGAGCGGCCTCTCCAGCTTAGGGATGCCACAAAGTACCCCGACTTCACCATCGAGGATGACGACACGGGTATCACCTACTACTGGGAGCACCTCGGCATGCTCCAGGACGAAGGCTACCGCTCCCGGTGGGAGGCCAAGCTGCAGTGGTACCGAGAGAACAAAATCCTCCCGTTCGATGAGGGCGGCGGGGAGAACGGAACCTTGATCATCACCAGCGATGACGAGTATGGTGGCATCAACGTGCAGGACATTGACGACCTGATTAAGCGTGTGCTCGGAAGACCGTAACGGTCCCCGCAGCCTCGGGGAGTACGATTCGAGCTCCAGAAGGAGGCCTTCTAAATGGCGCATGCCGTAGAGTCAATGTTCTACGTTCGGCAGCCACCCTGGCATGGGCTCGGTACGAGAGTAGAACAGGCTCCCAAGAGCGAGGACGCCCTCTGTCTGGCGGGTCTGGATTGGACAGTACAGCAAGCCCCTGTCATGGTCGGAGGCATTCCTGTACCAGGCCACTGGGCTAACATACGAGATAAGGACGGCTCTGTCCTCGGAATCGTTAAGGAACGATACCGGATCCTGCAGAACAAGGAGGCATTCGCCTTTACGGATGGCCTTCTCGGAATGGACGTGCTATATGAGACAGCCGGATCGCTGTTCGGTGGGAAGCGAGTGTGGATCTTGGCACGCCTCAAGCAGCCCATCAAGTTGCTCAAGGATGAGACGATCCCATATCTCTGCATCACGAACAACCACGACGGCGAAGGGGCGCTGCGCGTCATTCTCACCCCGATTCGTGTTGTCTGCCAGAACACCCTCAACCTTGCCCTACAGAAGGCACCCCGTTCTTGGTCTACCCGGCATACAGGAAATGTCTGGTCCAAGCTGGATGAGGCGTCACGAACCTTGGAGTTGACGCAGAACTACCTGGGTCGGTTACAGGAGCATGCCGATAGGCTCTCTCAGGTGAAGGTTTCTGAGCAGAAGTGGGTTGAGGCCGTCTCAACCCTAGTTCCGCTTCCGAAGGACAGTGACTCGCCGCTGGCCCAACTAGCCCTGAAAAGGGCCGTTCAGAAGCAGAAGCTCCTGGTGGACCTGTTTAACTCCCCAGACCTGAAGCCATATAAGGAGACTGCTTGGGCGGCTGTAAACGCTGTCGTCGACTACTCCGAGCACGTTAAGTGGCGCCCTCCCACCGAGAAATCCATGGAGAGCGGCTTCGCCAGGATCTTGGACGACGGGCACCCCATGGTCGAAAAGGCTCTCGGCCTCTTAGGTGTACGGATTTAGGCTGGTGCATCGCGGACCTTAGCATGTAGGGCACCCTCCCTCTCCTTGGGGGTCTGGGGGCCCTCGTGTTTTCGGAAGGTGAGCTTGGGGGAGCCTTCAAGGCAGGAACTACTTAACCACTAACGAATACGGAACTGAATGGCGATTCCCTGCTCGAATCAGGGCAATCGCCCCGTGGCGGCCCTACGCAATCCTATCTTGGAGGGACGAGACATGCCCCCTACCTTGGGTTCATTAGCTGAGGCCGTCGCTGATGCCGCCGGCCGGTACACCCGACTCGTCCTCCTGGTCGGCCCCAAGGGCTCCGGCAAGACGGCGCTCCTTAAGGCCTATGCTCAGGCAAACAATTGCCCTTACTCCCCGGTTGGTGCCCTCATGGCAGAACGCCTGCTGGCTACGCCGCCGCGGTTTCGTGACACCGAGTCCGACAGAGTGCTGAAGGAACTATGCCAAGGACCCGGCCCCTTTCTCCTGGACAACCTGGAGTTGCTCTTCACCCCGGAGTTGCAGCTAGACCCGTACCGCCTGCTAGTGGGGCTTGCCCGGACCAAGACGGTCGTCGCTGCCTGGGCCGGCTCCCTCCAGAACGGCACGCTGACCTATGCCGCCACCGGTCACAAGGAATACCGATCCCTGAACCCAACCGATGCGATCTGTATTCCGCTCTAGTCCCATCCCTGGGAGGTTATTGTATGCGCTACGCCGAGCTCGTCCAGTTTGAGCCGATTGAGTCGGTCGTCCAGCTGACCACGTCAGACAACAAAGCGGAAGCTACTCGCCTGGTCTCGTCCTTCGTCATTTCGCAGGCCATGGCTGATAACCTGACCAAGGTGGTCTTCCCACAGCTCCAATTCCAGACACCCAAGGACAATATGGGCTTGCTGATTGTTGGTAACTACGGTACTGGTAAGTCGCACCTCATGTCCGTAGTTGCAGCGATTGCCGAGGACGCGGACCAAGTCGACAACCTGACCAACCAGAGGGTAGTGGACCCGGCCGACCAAATTGCCGGCCAGTTCGTCGTGATTCGGGACGAGATAGGCGCATCCACCGACAGCCTGCGCAACATCATCTGCAAGATGCTGGAGAAGGGACTGGCCCGGCACGGAATCGAGTTCCAGTTCCCGCCCCAGGATCAGATCATCAAGAACAAGGATGCTCTCGAGGCGATGATGGCCGCCTTCCATGAGGTTTTCCCCGACAAGGGCCTACTCCTTGTTGTAGACGAACTCCTCGACTACCTTGGAACCCGAACCAAGGAATATGATCTGCGGCTGGATCTTGGCTTCTTGCGGGAAGTAGGAGAGGTCTGCAAACACACTCGCTTCCGCTTTATGGCTGGTGTCCAAGAGCAACTCTTCAACAACCCCGCCTTTGAGTTCGTTTCGAGCCAGATGCGGCGGGTTCAGGAGCGGTTCCACCAGGTGCTGATCTCCCGTGAGGACGTCTCCTTCGTCGTCACCCAGCGCCTACTCAAGAAGACGCCCGCCCAGAAGGCCCAAATCCGGGAGTACCTGACCGGCTTTGCCCATTTCTTCGGCAGCATGACCGAGCGCATGGATCACTACGTCGAACTGTTCCCCGTCCATCCGACCTATCTGGAGACCTTCGAGCGGGTCCATGTGGCGGAGAAGCGTGAGATCCTGCGCACCATCTCGACCGAGATGGCTGCCCTCCTGCAGCAGGAAGTACCCACTGACGTGCCCGGATTGATCGCCTTTGACTCCTATTGGGGCCGAATCAAATCCCATCCCAGCTACCAGACCGTGCCCGATATCCGTACGGTTATGGAGAAGGCCAACGTGCTGGAGGATAAGATCCGGCACGGCATAACCAAGAGGCTCTATGTCCAGCCGGCGCTCCGCATCATCCGCGGCCTAGCCGTACACCGCCTCACGACTGGCGACTTGCGCGTCGCTCTTGGCCTGACTGCCCAGGAACTGCGGGATGATCTCTGTATCCTGATCCCTGGCGCCGACGATGCTGACTTCCTGCAGACGCTGCTAGAGAAGGTTCTGCAGGAGATCCTGACGGTAGTCAACGGCCAGTTCATTACCCGAAACAAGGCGAACGGTCAGTACTACCTCGACGTCGACCGTGATGTGGACTATGATGCGTTGATCCAGAAGAAGGCGGCCTCGCTGGATGACGACAGGCTGGACCGGTATTACTTCGATGCCCTGATCCAAGTCATGGAGCTGATCGATACGCCCAGCTACCGTACCGGATTCAAGATCTGGGAGCACGAAGTGGAGTGGAGGACTCGCCGGGTCAACCGGGTAGGCTACCTGTTCCTCGGGGCACCCAACGAGCGGCCGAACACGGTGCCGTTCCGGGATTTCTACCTATACTTCCTGGAGCCGTTCGCTCCTACGAAGTTTAAGGATGAGAAAAAGCCGGACGAGATCTTCTTTGACCTGGCCCACGTTGACGACACCTTTACAGCCGCCCTGCGCACCTATGCCGGCGCCAAGGAACTTGCCAGCTCGGCCACGGGCGACAGCCAGAAGTTGTACAACAAGAAGGCCGGCGACGCCCGCAAAGAGATTGTTGACTGGCTCCGGGGCCACATGGGGACTGCCTTTGAGGTCACCTACCAAGGGAAGAAACAGCGCCTGGTCGAACGGGCCAAGGGCCATGTTGGCAACTTTGTCGACATCCGGGCCATGATCAACGCCGTTGCGACGGTAACCTTCGAGGACCACTTCAGCAACCTGGCGCCGGAGTACCCTTCCTTTGCGGTCGATCAGCCCGTCGGCCAACACAACCGAAACGTGGCGTGTACCGATGCCTTGAAGTGGATTGCCGGGAGCGTCAAGGGCAAGCTCGGTGGCGCCGTCCTGGACGGGCTCCGTCTTGTGGATAACGGGCAGATTCGCACGACAGGTTCGCCTTACGCCCAGGCGCTTCTGCAGCAGCTTAAGGCCAAGGGCCCGGGCCAGGTGGTGAACCGTTCCGAAATCCTGGTCGAGGAGAACCAGCTCGAACTCTGGCAACCCTTCAAGCTGGAGCCCGAGTTCCTAGCGGTCGTCCTTGGCGCCCTGGTTTACACCGGCGAAGTGGTCGTGGCTCTGCCACAGGGGCAGAAGAAGCTCGACACTGGTGAGCTGGATGAACTTCAGCGGATTCAGGCCAAGGATCTGGCCAGCTTCAAGCACATCGAACGCCCAAAGGATGTGCCGGTTTCGGAGCTACGGGCACTCTTTGAACTGCTTGGGCTTCCACCTGGGCTGATCGTTTCGGAGGCGACCCGTGAGCAGGGCGTGCTTGAGCTCCAGGCCCGAGTGCAAAACCTGGCGGTCGATCTGGCCAAAGCGCAAAGCCAGGTGGCTTCGGGTCTCACGTTCTGGAATCAGCAGCTCCTCTCTGAGACCGAGCAGAATGAGTGGAAGAAAGGGCTGAAAGCCCTCAAGGAATTCGTGGACGGGCTCCAGGCATACAACACCACGGGCAAGCTCAAGAACTTCCGGCACGATCTGGATGCGATTTCGGCCCAGGCGCAAAACCTGAGTATACTGAAGGCGTACCACGACCTGAGGGGGTTGCTGGAAAAGGCCCAGGAGCTGGTGACATACCTCAGCCAGGCTGAGGGAACGCTGCCCTCGACTCACTCCTGGCGGGACCAGGTGAAGGCGGCTCGAGCGAAGCTGCAGCAGGAGCTCCTGGACTCCAGCGTGCGCAGCCGGCCGAACTTTGAACAGTCACTCCTGGGGCAGCTTCGGGTCGTCAAGGATGCTTACGTGGCGGCCTATCGGGATCTGCACCAGAAGGCTCGCCTCTCGCAGACCCAGGATGTGAAGCGCCAGGCATTCCTGAAGGAAGGCCGATACACCCAACTTCAGACGCTCTCGGCCATTACCCTCTTCCCCCAGGCTGACTTCCAGGCGGTCCAGTCCGACCTAGCCGGCATAAAGGCCTGCGTCCAGTTGAGTGGCCACGAGCTGGAGAAGACCACGGTTTGCCCGCAGTGCCAGTACCGGCCGGTGGATGAGCCCGTGCTGAAGCAGTTCGGTGCCGTTCTCGACGGCATGGACGAACGGCTGGATAACCTGCTAGACAAGGTGACCAAGTCGCTGCTCGAGAACCTTAGCGATCCAACGGTAAAGGGGAATATCGCCCTACTGACCGACCCGGAGGGTAAGGCGACCCTGGAGGCGTTCCTGGGATCCGGTCAACTCCCCGGCGAGGTGGACGCCAGCTTCGTGAAGGCGGCTAACGAGGTGCTTTCCGGCCTCGATCCGGTGGTGATCACGAAGGGCAGCCTTGAGCAGGCGCTCTTTGGGGGCGCGGGCCCGCTCACGCCGGACGATCTGAAGAAGCGGTTTGAGAAGGTTTACACCGATCTGGTGAAAGGCAAGACTCTGAGTCAGGTCCGGTTTGTCTGGGAATAGGAACGCAACGAGGCGCTGGGACCCCGCCAGGCCCAGCGCCTCAAACCTACTTTGGGGGTTCGTGAATGGCTAAGCAGCAGAGCTTTGATCTGGGGCCCCAGAAGTCGGGGCCGGTCGACTGCCTGGGCATGACATTTGAGAACGACGAGGCCCGTCGGGCCTACTTCCTGGAACGGCTGAAGGAGAAGCTGCAAGACCCGGAGTTTCGTAGGCTTCCGGGCTTCCCGAAGGGGGTGGATGAGGACATCCTTCGGATGTCCGATCCGCCTTATCATACCGCGTGCCCAAATCCATTCGCAGGCGAGTTCATCTCAGTGCATGGCAAGCCTTATCAGGAGGATGAGGAGTACAGCCGATCCCCCTTAGCGGTTGACGTGAGTGAAGGAAAGAATGATCCGTTGTACAACGCCCACTCCTATCACACCAAAGTTCCGCACAAGGCGATAATGCGATATGTCTTGCATTACACCGAACCCGGCGATATAGTCCTGGACCCTTTTTGTGGGTCCGGCATGACAGGCGTGGCTGCTGCGGCGTGTGGGGCTCCCGATCTTGAGTTCAAAACGGAATTGGAAAGGGACACTCCCGGTGTCCACTGGGGGGAACGACGGGCAATGCTTGGGGACCTTAGCCCAATCGCTGCCCTTATCGCGCACAACTACCGGGCAGGTTTCGAGAACGCGGACGTCGCTCAGGCCGAACGCGTCTTAGCTGAGGTGGAGGCTACTCTAGGAGATGTGTTCTCAACCCTGCACACTGGTTGGGATTCTTCCGACCGCCAGTCGCTTAACCGACATAACAAAGAGCCGGAGGGGACAACACCACGCGGGGTCATCAACTTTGTGCTTTGGTCTGATGTCTTCATTTGTCCTAGTTGCTCGAATGAGGTTGTGTTTTGGAACGCTGCTGCCGACCCTGCAAGGGCAACGGTAATGGATAGCTTCCTATGTTCACATTGTGGTGGGACTCTGGATAAGGGCAGCATGGACAGGGCCACGGTAGCCGTATTTGATCCAGTGCTGAACCAGGCGACCACTCGGAGGAAACAAGTTCCAGTCTTGATCAACTATTCATATGAAGGCCGAAGGTATGAGAAGGTGCCTGACAAGCACGACCTCGAAGCCATCCAACAGTGTGATTCTCTCGCCAATCTAGAGGTCATCCCATCGGTACCTTATATGCTCAAGGGTGAAGAGTGGGGAGACACCTGGCGAGCCGGTTACCATTACGGCTACACGCACGCCCATCACTTTTATACTCGCCGAAATCTGGCTGCTTTATCTCACATCTGGAAAGTCGCCCGAGAGGGGAAATCCCGCTTCCTTCAGTTCTTGTTCACGTCGACTCATGCCTGGACAACGCGCCTTAACAGATTACTAGTATCCAATTACTTTGCCAAACGCGGGGGAGTTATTGGCCAAACGCTGTCAGGGACCATGTATGTTCCATCTCTGGCTGTAGAAACAAACGCCCTTGAACGGTTCAGACTTCGACTCAGCAGTATTTCAACAATTGCATCGCGGAACGGCCTAGTCACAACTCAGTCGGCGACAAGTCTCCGCCAGCTTGGGGCGGATTCTATTGACTATATATTTACCGATCCGCCATTCGGCGACAACCTGTACTATTCTGAACTGAATTTCTTGCTTGAGGCGTGGATGGGGGTCTACACCACCAACAACCCCGAAGCGGTGGTCAGCCCCTCGCAAGGAAAAGGACTGGAAGCGTATCTGAACCTCATGGCAGATAGCTTCTCGGAGATGTATCGGGTTCTCAAACCTGGTCGGTGGTTAACAGTTGTCTTTCACAATTCCAAAAATGCAGTGTGGAACGCAATCCAGGAGGCAATTGGGAGAGCCGGATTCGTGGTCGCAGACGTTCGGATTCTGGAGAAAACCCATAAGACTTACAAGCAGCTAAACTCAACCAATGCCGTGAAGCAGGATCTGGTGATTTCTGCTTACAAGCCGAAGGGCGACTATGGGGTTTCTTTCATGCTTCAGTCTGGAGGAGCCGAAGGCGTCTGGGCATTTGTGGCAGAACACCTTCACCAATTGCCTGTTTTTGTGTCGGAGAACGGAGAAGCTGTGCCAATCCCGGAGCGCATGAACTACCTGCTCTTCGACCGCATGATTGCCTATTATGTGCAGCGAGGAATTAGCGTACCTATCTCGGCGCCTGAGTTCTACCAGGGACTAAGGCAACGCTTCGCGGAACGAGAAGCTATGTATTTCCTTCCTAACCAGGTGATCGAGTACGATAGGGAGAGAGCCAAGGTGGCAAAAGTTCGGCAGCTTACCTTGGTTGTTACCGATGAATCGAGCGCAATTCTTTGGGTTCGTCAGCAACTTCTCGATAAGCCCCAGTCCTTTCAGGATCTGCAGCCCGTTTTCATGCGTGAGATTCAGGCATGGACGAAATACGAGCGCACCATTGAGTTGATGGAGATTCTGGAAGAGAACTTCCTCCTGTTCGATGGCATCGGACCCGTCCCCGCCCAGATTCACACCTACCTCTCCACCAACTTCAAGGACATGCGTGGCCTGTCAAAGGACGATCCTACCCTCAAAGCCAAGGCGGTTGATCGGTGGTACGTTCCCGATCCCAACAAGCAGGCCGATCTCGATCAACTTCGGACCAAGCGCCTCCTCAAGGAGTTTGCGGAGTACAAGGAGAGCAAGCAGAAGAAGCTGAAGCTGTTCCGCACTGAGGCCATCCGAGCCGGTTTCAAGGCCGCTTACGACCAGAAGGACTACCGCACCATCGTTGACGTGGCGAAGAAACTGCCCGAGCAGGTGATTCAGGAAGACGAAAAGCTCCTGATGTACTATGACGTCGCCTCCATGCGGCTGGGTGAGGACTAGCGGTGAACGGAAATACGTTTGCGAGCGGCAGCTGGGCCTTGGTGGCCGGTTCCCGCGCCCCCTGCCAGGTCATCAGTAAGGAAAGTGTTTTCGGCCAGACCACCTACCAGGTCTGGCTCCCAGAAAACCGGGAGTTGCGACTCCTCCCAGCATCCCTACTCCTGGCCATCTCCGAAGATGCGGTTGCCCCCAGCCTGGACGCCATCCGCTACGTCGCCGCAGCCGCCCGCATCACCGAGGCACTCGCCACGGATGCGCTGGTCGCCCCGGTGGAGGGGAAACTGATTCCCCTGCCCCACCAGCTCTACGCGCTTTCACGGGTGATGAGCGGAGACAAGGTCCGTTACCTGCTCGCAGACGAGGTTGGCCTCGGTAAGACCATCGAGGCCGGCCTGGTAATGCGTGAGCTGAAACTACGTGGCCGGGCAAAGCGGATTCTAGTGATCGCCCCTACGGGGCTGGTTACGCAGTGGGTCCAGGAGATGCAGACTCACTTCGATGAGAAACTCCACTTGGTTATCCCCGGGGACTTCGCAGCCGTCCGCGGCATGCTCGGCATCGATGAGCGGGAGAACCTCTGGCGCCTCCATGACCAGGTGGTCACCCCCCTGGACTCCGTGAAACCGCTGGACAGTCGGCGCGGCTGGACTCGGGAGCAGGTCGACCGGTACAACCGAGAACGCTTTCAAGACCTTGTGGCGGCTGGCTGGGATCTGATCGTCATCGATGAAAGCCACCGGCTGGGCGGCTCAACCGATGCAGTGGCCCGGTACCGCCTGGGTGAAGCACTAGCTACAGCTTCCGGGGCGCTGCTCCTACTCTCCGCTACGCCTCACCAGGGTAAGACGGACCAATTCCGCCGGCTCATGGCTCTACTCGACCCCGATGCCTTCGTGGACGAATCGGACATTCGCAAAGAAAAGGTCGCACCCTACGTCATCCGCACGGAGAAGCGCCATGCGATTGACACGGAGGGGCGCCCCCTCTTCCAACCCCGCCATGTACAACTTCGCTCCGTTCCGTGGAACCACCAGAACCCCGACCAGCAAGTCCTGTACGATGGCGTCACCGACTACGTGCGCAAGGGATACAACCAGGCGCTACGGGAAGGGAACTATACCGCTTCCTTCCTGATGATCCTAATGCAGCGGCTCGTCTCCTCGTCAACTCGGGCCATCAAGGCGGCGTTGGAGAAGCGTCTGGATGTCGTCGAGGGCACCCGGGTGGTTCAACCCTCCTTCTTCGGGGTGGAACTTGACCCCTCAGCCTTCGACAGCCTGGAGTCACCGGCGCTCATGGATCGACTGGTAGAGGCCAAGCTGAAGGGCGTAAAGGACGAAAGAGCCCAGGTGATGCGCCTGCTCTCCTTGGCGCGCCGCGTGGAGGCGACCGCCCCGGACGCTAAGGCCAAGGCTCTGCTGGACCTGATCTACGAAATTCAGCAGGCGGAGAATGATCCCGCCGTGAAGCTCCTGATCTTCACCGAGTTCGTTCCCACCCAGCAGATGCTAGCCGATTTCCTTGGCAACCGGGGCTTCAAGGTTACCTGCCTGAACGGGTCGCTGAACGTGGAAGAGAGAAAGGACGTCCAGCAGGCGTTCCGCGAAGGGGCCCAGATTTTGATCTCCACGGATGCCGGCGGCGAGGGCTTGAACCTGCAGTTCTGCCACGTTGTGATCAACTTCGACCTGCCCTGGAACCCGATGAAGCTGGAACAGCGCATCGGCCGTGTGGACCGCATTGGCCAGAAACACCTAGTCCGAGCGGTCAACTTTGCCCTGGAGGAATCTGTGGAACTCCGAGTGCGGGAAGTACTTGAGGAAAAGCTCGCCCGTATTCTTGAGGAGTTCGGCGTGGACAAGCTCGGTGACGTACTCGACTCAGAGGCCACCGACGTCAACTTCGATGATGTCTACATGGCAGCGGTAATGGACCCCGACACGGCCCTGGCGCAAGTTGACTCTCTGGTGGCAGATCTCCGGGCCAAGGCGGCAGCGACGGTGGCGGCCAGCAGCCTGCTTGGGGCGGAAACCGAACACGACCCGGAGGCGGCACAGCGGATCGCCTACCACCAGGTGCCTTTCTGGACCGAGCAGATGACGCTCAGCTATCTCCGCGACCACCAGACGGAGGGTGGGCGAATCGAGTCGGTCGGCGCTGCCTATCGCCTCACGTTCCCGGGAGGAGATCAGACCGAACCCGTGGTCTTTGACCGCAAGGCGGCAGACGACCGGGCTGATCTGATCACCCTAGAAGACCCCCGCATCCGAAAACTTCTGGATGCCATGACACCGTCCACCCCCGGCATGCCCATCCCCGGCGCCATCCTCCCGGGCATCTCCAACCTCGTTACCGGCACCTTCGCGCTGTGGCAGGTGACACTTGAGAGCCCGGCCGACACCAGGCGCCGCATCTTCCCGCTTTTCCGCAGCGACGATGGGCGCATCCTCCGACCCACAGCAACCCGGACCTGGGACCTGCTTCTGGACGTTGCAGGCGCTGGGATCCCCTACCGCCGTGCGGACTTGACCGGAGAGCCTGCCAGGGCGCTGCGGGAGGAACTGCGCCAATCCGCAGAGCAGGTTGGCGCTGAACTCTACACCGTCATCCAGCGGGAGCATGAGGCCACGTTAGCCCGGGAAGAACAGACCCGCACAGAGGCATTCCAATCGAGGCGCCGTGAGATCGAACGGATTGGTCTCCCCCAGGTGCGCCAGTACCGGCTGCAGAGACTAGAGCTGGAACGGCAGGCGTGGGAGCTTGAGATTGCTTCCAAGCGAAACGCCTGGCCCGCGCTGGAGCCCCTCTTACTTCTCCGTATCCTCGCCGAAGGGGAGGTCACAGGATGATGCAGTCGGCAGGATCGACCTGGCAGCAGCAGTTACTGAAGTGGTTCACGCCCGAGATCGCGACCGTCGCTCCCGTTACGGTACTGATCGATCCTGATGGCCTCTACCAGGACCCAGCTCTGCTGGCAGCGATGGAAGGGGCCGGCTTCGCCATTCTTCGGTACGACGATCCGCTCCGGTTCCGTCTGACCTACGAACGGGAATACCGGGAGCGTTGGGACCGGGGCGCGAAGACCAGAGCCCTGGTGATTCACAGCCACATCCCGGGCGAAGACCTGCCCTTCGATCTGGTCGAAGAGGTAGCCCTGGCCGACCACATCCGTACCGTAAAGCTCTCGGACTTCTTTGATCACCTCGACCCCAACCTGCTGCTCGAACTGGACAGGGACCTGCTGGGAACTCTTTGGACGAGCTACCAACACCAACCGCCCGGTCACGGCGGAGTGAACGCCACGGCGGACTACCTTCTGGCGAAGGTTTTCCTACTGAATCCCGAGCCGTGGCATACCCCTGCGGCCCTTCTGTCGTCGCTGCTCGCACACCACTACCGTGGGCGGGCACTTCCCGCTGGATTGGTGCACCGGTTAGTCACTCGGCTGGAATCGCGCTTCTCAGACTGGCCACTCCGGCAATTGTGGGCGGACCGGGCCACCTTCTATCAATTCCTGGCCGAGCGTTGGTTCCTGTTCCTGCACCACGAGATACCCGTTAAGCCCGGCACACTGCGCGAAACCCCGAAAGCCTTCATACTGCCAGGTCCGGTCGACTTACCGTTCAGCGCCAGAGAGGTGCGCGTGTACTTGGACACGCTCTTCTTGGAAGGCCAGATTCCTCCGGCGAAGGGGATCGACCAACGGGAAGTGCCGAACGACTGGATGCGGCTAGGCGTTGCCCCGTTGACTGATGAAGACCGTGCACAACGGTTTGTGCGGCAGACAGAGCAGTTGCAAGTTGAGTTGCCCAGCTCTTCTGCGTCACACCACCAGTGGCTTAGCTTTGGGCGGAAGTTGGGCGAATGGCTGGCCACTCGATGGCGTTTGACACTGCCGGCGGAAGTAGAGACAGAGGCAACCTCCCTGCATCAAGAAGCCGAGCAACGGTTCGCCGCCTGGGTTACCGCTCGGTTCAGCAGCATGCTCAGCTTGCCACCAATCCCAGGCCCCCTGGTTGTCCACCAAGTAGCTCCCCACATGGCCCGTGGCTGGGATGCGTTGGGTCGGCCCAAGCGGGCCTTGATCGTGGTCGATGGCATGAATTGGGCCCAATGGTCCCTACTTCGGCGTGGACTGGACCTCAAAGTTGACTTCACCATGCAGGAAAACAACATCCTGGCCTTTGCGCCATCCATTACGCAGGTCTCCCGGCAGGCGCTCTTCGCAGGGGACCTTCCGTGGAATTTTGCGGCCTCGATTACAACCACCAGCAAAGAAGAAGCACACTGGCGCTCGTTTTGGGAACGCCAGGGCGCCATGAAGATCCAGGTAGGTTACCTGCTGTATGGTGAAGGAGAGAGCCTGCCGGCTTTCCTGGATCGTCTTGAGGCTCTCACGAGCAAGCCGGCCACTCGGATAATCGGGCTCGTGCTGGGGCAGGTCGACAAGCTGACCCACGGTGCCGCCGGTGTGGTCTCAAGCCGGGAGCTGCAGAAACACGTAGCTGCCTGGGGTGAAAGCGGCACACTCCGCCAGGTACTGGAGCACCTCCTGACAGCAGGTTATGAACTCTGGCTGACAGCGGACCATGGGAACGTCGAGGCCGTCGGCGTCGGGAACCCGGGGACTGGTGCCATGACTGAAGAGCGCAGTGAGAGGGCCTTGGTCTTTACCCATGCCAATTTGCGAGATGCGACCGCCCTGAAGTTCCCAGGCGCCGTCCCCTGGACGGGTGCAGGGCTGCCTGATGACTACCATGCCCTGCTGGCAAAGGGTTTTGAAGCGTTCACATCCGTGGATAAGCATACGTTAAGCCACGGCGGGATCAGCATTGAGGAGATGGTGGTGCCGTTCGTGCGAATGGAGCGGAATCGATGATAGAGCGAAAGATGATCGGCTTTGACCGCCGGCTCAACAAGGAGTGGCTGGACGCAGCCGCTGCTCTAGTCGCCGAGGGCAGACCGGTTTCTGAAGTACGGGAGCGACTCAAGCAACTCCTGAGCCCTGAGCAGGGTCCCGAAGCCGTTGAGAAAACACTCATCGTCCTTGGCCGCCTATGGTGGCGGGCCCCGCAGGATTTGGTTCCTATGCAGACTCGGGCGTTGACGCTCCTGCCGACCGTTGAACCCAAGGAACGGATTGCGATTTACTGGGCCTTATGTATGGCCATATACCCCCTCTTCCTCGATACGGCCAGGCTGACCGGGCGCCTTCTAGGCCTTCAAGGCGAAGCGAAGTTACAGCAACTAGGCGTGCGTGTCGCTGATCTGTGGGGAGACCGGGAGACAATTCCCCGTGCGGTCCAACGCATCACCCGATCCATGGTCCAGTGGGGCGTCTTGTGCGATACGGAGCAGGCTGGAGTTTACCGACAAGCCTCTCCGATTGCCGTAAAGGGGGACCTGGGTGCTCTCCTGGTGGAAGGGCTGCTCCTAGGGCACACCGATGGCGGCCTGACGAGAGAACAAGTAGATGGGCACCCCGCCCTGTTCCCCTTTGAACTCGGCGTCCGGCCCTACGAACTGCGACAGCGTTCCGAGTTTGAGGTGTTCCGCCAAGGTGTGGACATGGAGTTCATCAGGCTTAAGAAGTAAACCAGGCGGAGGTCACATGACCTCCGCCTGGCCCTCTGTTGCGAGCTTGGACGGACGCGGACGACGTGGCTTAATGGATCACTCTACAGTAGACATTCTGAAACGCCTCGAGCCGAATCAGAAGCTGGGTGGGGTTCTTGAGAATGCGATGGGGATCGTAGATGACGAACAGAATGGCAGTGCCATGTTCCCTATATATGGTGATGTCCGCAGCGATCTCGTCCCCAATTGAACTTGCGCTGCGAGTTCTACGAGGGTACTTCACCTCAATATACAGCCGATTCGGTCGTGGTGTTGAGAAGTCAGGTTTCGCTCCCTTAACATGCAAGAAATCCACCATCGGGAGCTCCCGGGACAGGTCCTTATCCGCTGCCAAGAACAGCGCCTCAGCTGCATCCTGGACCTCGGACTCGCTAGCTGGGTCTCTGCTCTGAAAGGCCACAGGCAGGCCTTTGTCCAAGATGTTCCCCAGGCAGTTGGCAAGGGAGGCAACCGGATCCCTAAGATGCTCGCCTGACCCCAAGACCCTGAGCAAGCAATCATTAGGTAGGCCGCCAGAGTACATGTCTTGGGCGGATGCTTTGAGGGCCTTTACTACAGCGGCATTCACTTCTGCTGCGCGTCGTTGGTAGAGATCATATATCGCATGGTAGGTTTCCTCAAGATCTCCACCGATGGCAACGACCGCATCGCCAATCTCCGGGTACTTCTCGTACAGGCCTCCGATGGGGATTTTCGCCACCTCGAGATACGCCCTTACATACCCCTCAACCATCGCCTTGGGCGACGCAATCTCAGGCATCTCCGAGAAAGCCCCTCGAAACATGTTGTAGCGGTAAACATGGTCATAGGGCTCCAGATCCTTGGCCATGATTGCGAGCCGCCGATCGACGCACTGCGAACAGATACCGCAATGCGGTTCCGCATTCGTGGAAAGATAAGTATGCGAACACGAGGTGCTCGCCTCTATCAGATCGGCATGTCCGACCTCCGCCAACTTGGCCGCCACTTCGCCTTTCGTTAGGAAAAGGAACGGGGAGTCGATGACTATTGACCGGCCAAACACCGCCGTAAACAAACCCCGAACGAGATTCAAGAACCTAGGGTGTGTTGTTCGGGTTAGGCGAGCACCTACGGTTTGGCCGAGGATCGGAATGTTGAGGCTCACGATGCCGTTCTCGTAAACCTTAATGCGATCCTTGCCCAGGCAATCTGCAACTGCAGCAGCAAGGGACAGGTACAGGAAAGAACGGGATCTCTGGCTATGCTCTTTGTCTCGTTCCTCATCGAGGTGAATCCAAGTCGGCGCGTGCTGCAAGTGCCAGGCCGGAAAACGCGACCGCAGTAGCTTAACCAAGTCCTTCTGCCTCTTGCTGATCACGAACGCCGGCCGGTGACTCACAAGGATTGGCCGCTCGCCGTTTGCCCCGTGGTCCCACACTACTCCAGCGAGAGAGTCCAGCCCCCCTGAAAACAGTGCTACAGATGTTGCTGAGTCATAGTCGGGCAAAGCGAGGTAAGTTTGCTGGGTTGGCTCATCTTGCTGACGATCAACAAATGTAAACGTATAGGAGTCATCACTCAAGAATCCAAGTGTCTGCCCCAACAGTCTCGTGACGTCGGGAGCCTCCCAAACAGCGCGGGCACGAACCGGAATGACAAAGTGGAGTCTTCGTTTCCATCTTTCACCGTAGACGTCTTTTGCACCACGAGATAGTAGCCTGTCGGCCGTATAAACGTATGCAGCCAGGTGCACGAGATCCAAAGCTACGGCACCGAGATTTTGATAGACGCCTGGGCCAGGCATGTCCAGCCGCATGTTTGCTTCAGGGCCGTGCGCTGCAAGCCGTAAGACCCGTGAGTCGGATTCCCGGAATCCAACGGGAAGCGTCGCGCCTTCGCAGAGGATAATAGCAGTCGTCATACTGCATCCTCCTCAGGAACGGCGACGCCTTGCACAGCCAATTCCTTGCCGATCTTCTTTACCGCAATCGCCATGAACCGTCGCACGGCCTCTTGCGTTATTCCGCGCTCATAATTTTCCTTTGAGGTCCATCCGCCTGAAATGGACTCTACGATTAGTGCACGTTCGTAGCAAAACGTTTTCAGAGCGTCCTCAAAGTCCGATAGCTCGGAGAGTGAGGAAAAGCGACGTCCAGGTCCAACGTGGTCATGGATGGCCTTGCTGATCAGGAAATTTAGTGACCTAAACATGAATGTAGCGAAAAAGTCCTTGGACAGCAGCCCAAATTGCTTCGTAGTCGCGTACTTCCGGCAGGCGTTTCGGATGTCCTCGCCCGTTGTGCCAAACAGGGTGTTGGTCTGATTCGTCAGCGCACGGGCCAGAGTCTCCTTCAGGCTGAGCTGAGCAATCTCGGAGAACACGCTCTGACCAGGAATCCCTTGGGCATGGGTTTCCGCAGCAAATGCAACGTCCGCAATGAAAGTAATACAGGAGTTGGTGCTATCCGGCTGGACCGGAATCCCCACGTCCTTGAGCCGATCGAAGTAATCGCCCTTGGTGGCAAGGTAAACGACCTGGGAAAGTACCCAGAAGGAAGAGAGGAGACCGGGCTCCGTCGTTAACAGGCCAGGCAGCGTTTTCTTGCCGAACAATCGTCTCGCTGCATTCGCCGTGCTGATGGCAATATCGTTTACATCTGCCCCTGTGTCTCCTAACATCTCAACGACGCGCAACCAGGGACGTGTGGTAGGGAGTACCCCAAGCCGGATATGGCCCATCCCCTCACCCCCCTCGTGTCTTTACGACAATTGTGATTAGATGATCATTTATCCTTCTCCTCTTTTCGGTAGAAGAATTTCGCGAATTAGAACATGCGCCAAGAGGTCTTTGATACGTTGCCTGTCAAAGTCTCTGGGGTGGACCTAACCGGTGAGCCAGCAGAGCAGTCGCAGGTGAACGCCATTTTTTGAGAAGCGCCCATGGGAGGGTGACGCAGGTTTTGGATAGAGACGACTTGACTGGGTCCCTTACTGACGAGCAGAAGATGGTCGTTACCCACGCTGATGGCCCCGCCGTGGTCATCGCCTGCCCGGGGAGTGGAAAGACCCGAGCCCTGACCCACCGGATGGGCTATCTGGTCGAAGAAGTCGGAGCCCGTCCATCTGATATTCTCGGTATCACCTTTACTCGCGCGGCCGCCGACGAGATGAAGCACCGGCTGGCTTCTCTGATCGACCCTGGTTTGGCCAAGTCCGTTCGGTTACACACCTTTCATGCCCTGGCGTGGCGCATTCTTTTTGAAGTACACCGGGTAAAGCCAAATGTGCTCGATGAGCGTGGCCAACGTGCTATGGCCGGGCAACTGCTTCGGGAGTTTCAATTGAACGCTGACCAGGTGGCCATTGACGGTCTTCTCACTGATTTCGCCTTTTACGTTGGGGCACAAGCTCCGGCGGACAAGTTCACGCCCGGCACCTGTGAACCACACCTGTTCTTCGATATTTGGAACCGGTACCGGGAGCTGAAGACAGAAGCTGGTGTGTCCGATTTCGACGACCAAATTCTTCGGGTCCGGGATCTGCTCACGGATTCCCCTCAACTGCAAAAGGCGCCAAGGAGCCGCATAAGCCACCTGCTGGTCGACGAGTTCCAGGACACCAACTTCCTGCAGTGGCAACTCCTCGAGTTGCTCTTGCCAGAGAGCAAGAACATTATGGTGGTCGGCGATGACGATCAGGCGATCTATGGCTGGAGAGGAGCCTCTCCCTCGTTCATGCTAGACTTCCCCAAGCGGTTTCCAGGCTGTAGGGAGCTCCGACTCACCAGCAACTTCCGCTCGGCTGCCTCAATCGTGAAGCCAGCCGGACAACTGATCGCCGTCAACACCCGGCGATTTGACAAGAGCTTCGTGGCAGTGCGGCCCCCCGCCCACGCACCTGCCTGGATTCGGCCAGCCACAGGAGCCGAAGAAGCAGACATGGTTACGCAAGCTATTCAGGAGCGTCTGTCAGCGGGCATCAGCCCCACCGAGATGGCTGTACTTTACCGCACTCACCTCATAGGCTTTCCGCTCATGAACCGGCTCGAGAGTGCCCGGATTCCCTTTCGCGTCATAGGCGGACGGCCAAATCCTTTCACCCGCTGGATGGCTCGTGACGTCCTGTCCTACCTCCGCTGGGCCCATTGCGAGGCGAGCGTAGAAGAGATCGTCCGGGTCCTGCGCCGACCGTCCCGGCGAGGCGTGTCAAAGGAGCTCTTGACAGAAATGGAGCAGAGGGGCACGGAAGGCACCAGTCCTCTGGATTGGCTTGCGGGCAAGGTGAACGCATCTGGCGTGCGAGAGATACAGGCTCTTAAGGGTGACCTGGCCAATCTAGCCGTGATTCCTGCCAGCAAAGCTGTCACGTTCGTCCGAGAAGTGATCGGGTACGACGACTACATCGATCAGTACTGTGACTGGTCTGGGAGCGATCCACAGGAAGCACGGGAGGTCCTCGACGCGATCGAGCAGATCCCTCAGCCAGAGGAGAACTCGAGAGTTTATATCGATCTCGCCGCCCAGGAAGAGAATCGAGGTGAAGCGGAGGATTCGACCGTTCCGTCGGTCACCCTGGCGTCCTTCCACGGTAGCAAGGGGCTAGAGTGGGAGCAGGTATGGCTTCTGTCAGCAGTGGAGGGTGCCATCCCGCACAGGCAGACCATCCAGAGCCGCAGCGCCGGCGCAATGGAAGAGGAACGACGCCTCTTCTATGTCGGGATGACGAGGGCGAAGGATCTCCTGACGGTCACTGCACCGAAACGGTTAGCGGGATCTGATGCCGCCCCATCACGTTTCGTGACTGAAGCCGGAATCTGGACTCCTCTTCCCCCTCCATCCAAGAACAAGTCTACTCGGCAAGCCAGTGCAGGCCCAGCATCGACGCCAAAAGCGCCTGGCCGGGCCAGTCTGCCGCCGGCCCTTCCTCCAGAGGACTACGTTCCAGGGATCGTCTGTTACCACACCAAGTTCGGAGAAGGTGTCGTTCACCGGGTGCTCGAGGTCCAGAGAATCGTGGAAGTGCGGTTTCGAGGAACTGGCGAGACCAAACTGTTCAGCATCGATGTTTGTCTGAGCGCAGGATTCCTCCGTTCCGCCAAACCCTGATCGGGAGGGTCTTCGCGGCGCACTGGAGTAACGCGCCGATCCTTGTGTTAGTGTGCCGAGACTTGCTCTTCTGTCTTTTCTTTAGGTGTTACAAACAGGGCTTCTCCACCGGTAGATACACTAATAGAGGCCTCGCGAAAGCGGGGCCGTTTTCATTTAGTGGAGGAGAAGACCGATGAGGACAAGTGCAGCTAAGCGAATCGAGATAGCCTTCGGCCAGCCCTTGAGAGAAGTGTTGACCCAGATGTACTGGCGTGATCAGCAGTCGACGCCGTCGATTGGCGAAGCCCTTGGTGTGAGTACGTCAGCCGTGCGAAAGTGGATGAAGGAACTGGGTATCCCTCGCAGGGATGGCTCCAGTGCTCAGAAGGTGATCACGATCACCGGGCGCCGGCCGAAGACGACGGTGCTAAGCCAAGCTGGAGCCTCCAACCACAACTGGAAGGGCGGACGAATCCGGCACGTCAAGGGTTATCTCTTGCGCCATGCGCCGGAACACCCGAATGCCTCCGGGGGATACGTCTTGGAGCATCGGCTCGTGGCTGAAGAGATGCTGGGGCGTCCCCTTCGGCCTGATGAGGATGTCCACCATCTCGACGGCGACAAGGCCAACAACTCCAGGGATAACCTTATCGTGGAAGACCACGGTTCCCACACGAGGCTCCATTGGGCAATTCGGAGGACGCAAAGGGCCGCAGCGGTGTGATGGAACACATCATTCGTTAGCAGCCATATCAAAGGTGTTCTTACAATAAACCTCTGGATATGCAGGATTTGCTCGGCGACCAGCGAAAGAAGAGTCCTCCGCTCGCCGTGACTCGTTCGCAGGAGGGCTCCAACACAGCAGAGACAGGAGGCCACCTTATGCCTTTGGAACGTGGGATTTCGGACCGAGTACTTTGGATACCTTGGCTTGTGCTACGTCAGGAGTGTCCGTGGCCCATTGTGGTCGAGGACTCAAACGTCTTCGAGGCCTATGCAGAACGGGCCCAGAGAGTGGTGGACAGAGCCGCCAGTCTCGTGGGGCAACTTCCTAGCCTTACCGACAGAGATGCAATTGCGAAGGTGCTGCTCACTGAAGGCATCTTCTCACCTGCATCAAGAGGCGGAGACGAGGATCTGCGCATCGCCTTTGAGTCCTGTCTGCGACCGGAATGTCGTCTGGAGCTTATGTCAGAAGGGATCTCTGCACAGATCGGTCTCATGATTCGTGCTCAATTCCAGGCAGCGGCGACCCGGGGCGAGTTGGTTGCTGAAGCCATGGTCAAAATGCTTGATGTTCTCACCCTGGAGGCAGGCGGTCGAGTACACATGGCCATGGACGACGACAAGCCTGCTATCCTCTGGGCGGACATCCTTCGTGCAGTTGACGCACGCCAGGTGAACCAGGCTGAGGATCTGCTGACAGAGTTCATTGATGAAGAGCATGCGGTTTGGATTGGGGATCAGCCGTATTTGCTTGTGGACTCCCTGCTCTTCACGGTTCCGAGAGTGGTCACGGGGCTGTCACGTAGGCCTCGTGAGAAAAGGGCCATTTTCCAGGCTGGCCATCGGGTTTTTTCGGCCGCTCTACGATCCTACCCCGAGAAGGCATTCGAACTGCTGATTCCGTTGGCTAAGGCTGAGGTTGAGGAGCATGGACTGGGCGTTGTGCAGGAGGCTGAGACAGAAGCCCGATATGCCTTGGGCCCTGAGGGACAGCCCAGCAAGCCCGTGCTTAAGGTAACCAGAGGGGACGACGGAGAAATCAAGGTTGAGAGAATCTAGGATACTCTGGACTAAGTAGCCTCAACCATGCGCCTCAGACGACCATAGGAACTGCTGAAAACCCAGCTTCATGTTCGCGGTTGGTGCTGACGAACCGGACCTCCCATGAAGCGAGACATCGCAGAGAGCGTTGCCCAGACGTCTCCGGCGGACTTCTCATACTTGACGTGCCCCATCTCCCGGACAAGGAGATGGGGCACTTCCGTTGTCTCGGCGTCTTCAGTGGACCAAGTCTAGCGTCCTCTCCTAACCAGCCGAGTCAACGGCAGTGGATCGAAGCCCCTACCTCTCCAGATCCTCCTCGGCACGGAGTGCACCGGTGGATAGATGAGGTAGGCCAGTGCCTGAATCGTGGGACTTTGATCCATCATGTTACAGATTGCGTCGCGGCGCCGTAGATACAGTAATGGGAGCATCTAGTGAGATCAACGCCCGCTGGTTCGCTGCTCCAAGGGTGGTCAAGCAGGGCACCCCTTTGGTAGCCCGTACGGTCGAAGCAGGCTCTCCTTCAGAGCACCTGATCCACCAAGCCGTCATTTGTAGCAGCCTGCGACAGCCCGGATCTTCTCCGTTTTGAGGCGCCGTCCGGTGGAAGAAGCTCATATATATACCGCTAAGATGGCGATTCTGCAACACCTGGACGAAACTTCGCCTGCACTGGGGCGATGTGTTACAGATGGCCAGAGACGGCAGGATATCTAACAATGAGCGTTCTGACAGCGGAATCGGCAACTCCCTGTATCGACCCGTGGCAAAGCGGCTCCTCCGCCGGGATTGTACCTGTACGACGGCATACAACACACAACAAGGAGTGACCAAATGTTCAAGCTCAGCACCGAATACGGCACTGTCCCCTACGACGGTTTCTACATCTACGCCTACAGCCTGCCCAGGCCGGACTTCATCGCTCGGGTTCAGGGCCAGGTCAGGACCGCACAGCCCTACGCGCTCCGGCATACCCCCAGGACGAGGCGACAGGCACTGTGGGCCAACTTCGTGTCCCTGCCGATAGCCGGCGAGGATGGCGCTTTGAAGGTCATGTGGGACCCGCTGGACCCATGGTCGGGCATTCCCCTCTCTCGGGTCTACTTCAACCCCTCTACGACCGGCTACGACGCTCAGCAGACCTATGACCTGCTGCTGACGATCCTCGACGATCCGCTGTCGGCCGTCATGGCGTCTTTGGACACCAAGGTCGACGTCGAGGCGCCCTACTGGCTGGTGGCTGGGCACATCTACTACTCCTACGCCCGCTATCTGGGACATGCCGACTGGCTGGCGGATGCGGGCACTATCTACGAGGGGAAGAAGACCAGGCTGAGCATCTACGCCAAGCTTGGGGAGCACAACGAGCGTGATCGCTGGTGGCGAGAGCGTGATGACGAGGAGCCGGTAGCGCCCATCACTCGGGTAGAGATGCGACAGCGGTTTGTGAAACCCCGGCCGACCTTTGGCGACTTCCTCCGGGGCGCTCTGGTGGAGACGAACAAGTTGCGGCAACTGAAGGTGGTCGAGGATCTGGACAAGCTCGGGGACCGAGTGCTTGCGGAAGAGGCTCAGAAGCGGGGGGGTCTGACCCGGGTCCTGCGAGAGTACCAGGAGTTCGCAAACGTCTCTAAGGCCGACATCGCTGCCATGAAGGAGAACATCAACGCCATCGCCACTCGGGAAATCTTCGACCACTACCGGCGCCAGGCTGAAGTGTGGCACCGGACCTTCCGTGGGTAGCTGACAACCTGGGCTACACGACGACGACCGAGTTGGCGGTTATCTTCTTCCCCACTGATGAGCGCCCGCTATGGCTGACGAAGGTGGAGGGACGACACAGCCCCCTAAGTTAAACTTAGCCAGTGCCGACTCATAGGATGATGTCCTTCACTCGCCTGTCGGCGACTTCGGCCACATCCATGAAGAATATTTCGTGGGGGTGTAGCACAGCGGGTGAACATGGTGAGGTGTATTACTCAGGGCGCCGAAGGCCAAAGTGGGGCTGGTCCCTGACAATGTGCCGAAATGAGTGACGACACTTCGATAGGTGGGACGGCTTTACTTCTGGTAAACCCGTCCATGTGCCACTTCGAGTGGATGGCCGTTTCACTCTGCCCTTCATAGCAGCGCAAACCACACTCGGAAATGCCGATCACAACACCCCTGATCGCTGCGGAAGGGCTGCGGTCGGCTCCCAAGGTCCTGGCTCTCTGCATCCTGTTCTACGCACCCCGAAGTACTCGCACATGGTTGACCTCCTTGCGGTCAAGCTGATCGAACGGGGACTGACGTCGGCCCGGCTGGCGGAGATCATGGACGTAGTTGGTCCGGTCGTGCCGATGCCGACCACCTTCCTGCTGAGCCTGATTACAAGTCAGAGGCGCTCCACAAGCGGCCTGGAGCCACCGAGGCGTTCGTGGCGCCGATCTATCCCAACACCTTGACGGATGCCGATGCAGTCGCTTTGTTGAACCAGGTCACGCGCTTTGTGATTCGGCTGGGGAAGGGTGTCCATAATGCGGACACCCTTGGCGAGCATAGCTTGCGGTCATCTCAAGTCGCACATGGAGCGAACGGAAGTAGAGCTTCTCGTTCACACCGAAGTGGGTTACGAGCGGTAACCTAACTCCGCTCCCCTACGCACTTGCCTCTGGCACTGACCCGGCAGCAAGCTCTCGGATACATTCTTGAGACAACGTCCTGTACCAGGCTCGGAAGCGAACGAGGGACTTCAACCACGCCAGTCCACCGGCTTCAAGTTCCTCGAAGTTCCCGGGCACAAGGGGTTGCTGTACTTCGGCGCTCACTACCTCAGGACCAGACAGGTCATGGAGTGGATCCACAGCCGGGTTTCGTCGTTCTTGGCCTAGAGGGCCGGTGTCCACCACAAGACGCCAGCCCCCTCTATTTGGGGAATGTGGTCGGCGGGCGCTCCTCCGTGGGTCGAGGAGCCTAATAGGCCTTCAAAATTGTACATATTTCCGAGCGGTAATAGGACCCCCTTTGCGGTCCTGGAAAAACGTTCGGTGCCCCACCCCCTTCACTCGAAGGGGGTGTTTTCGTTGGCGCCAGCTACAAGGAGGTGAGCAGCGCGTCAAACCCGCTTCGTGTCGGTACCCGAAGCCCCTGGACCGGAACTCAAGGCAAACAATCATTCAAGGAGGACTATCCAATGATCGCCAACAATGTTCTGAAGTGTTTCGCTGACTCCGAGAGCCTTCTCACCGAGCTACGCATGCTGCTGGAAGACTGCCGGCGACTGAACCCTGCAAGAGCACTGGATCACCTCAACGTGGGTGCAAGTGAGGCGTCCGACGTATACAATCTCGCAGTAACCGCTCACAGGAAGGGCGTCATCAGCCGAGCCGACCTGACGGCGGCCATGCAACTCGCAGAAGCTTGGCTCGCATTTGATAACGAGGTCCTGGCCGTGGTCGCCGATGCGATTCCTGTGGTTCGCCGCACCAGGTCTGAGAACATGATGCACTGAGTACGCCCTAAGTGGACGCTAACCGTGTCTCGTTCGGGTCCTCAGTTCTTTGATACGCAAGCTCCATGTCCAAATTGGAAACAGCCCCTGCCTCCAGGAAAACCAGGGTGGCAGGGGCTCCGATGGACGGACGTGCAAAACGAATTTCTCGCAGGTTTTGTGGAAGTAGGCCTATACTGTGTGGGTCCCCCGGCTCGACCTAAGTAACCCCTGACTTCTACGGAGCATGGGAGCAAACCCCCCGGAAGCACCCCTGGCCTCACGGGCAGAGAAGGTGAGCTGAACCGGAAAAGGTCATACCTTTCTGCGCAAAGGTGTAACAAACACGCCCTGGGCCAGCGCTGTCAGAAGGTCCAGCAGGTTACACATCAGGCTGGCCAAGCGTCTCCAGCCCATCGAGGAAGGCTGCCATGCCCGAGAACGTGCCTTCGTCTGACGACCTCGCTGATGTGCTTTCCTTTCTTGATAGCTTAGCCCCCTGCCTGCCCGTGACCCCTGCTGATGGGGATCGTTCGGTTACGCGCAACGCTTGCAGAGCCGCAGCCCGAATGAGCCCCATCACGGCTTTACTGCGGCTTCGCTGGGAATTCAACCACCCCAAGGCCAACGCGTCGGTCTTCCTGGTGGATACAGTCAGCTTGTCCCCAGGCTGAATCGGTTTCGGCATCGGCTAGGCCCCCTTGGCGTCCCGCTCAACCGGAGCCCATTTGCGTCCCAGCCCGATGAGGTAGTTGCCCCGGGCGTTTTCGAGGAGACACTCCCCCTCGTGTCCCATGACTATGGGATACTTCTTCAGGTCCAGGAAATGGCCGAGGTAGGGCCGCACCGCATCAGTGGCGCCCCCCACCATAATGCAAACGTCGACATCATCACCGAAGTGTGCTTCGACAGTCCTTGCGGCACGCTCAGCCAGACCGGAGAACTCCTCGGCTGCAAGCTGCCTCAAGTCCACCTGGCGGCCCCGCACCTTCCACAGCCCGTTGTCGTGAATCAGTGCGGCCGCCAGCTGCGCCGGGTTCGGGATCACCACTCCATACTGATCCCGGGCCTTGCGAATGATCGCGTCCAGGTGACGGCCGGCGCCCCAATCCTCCCATGTGCTCTCGGGCTCCGGCTGCGGGATCATCCGCTTGAGCTTGGGCAGGTCCGTCGTTTCCTTGCCGATGTCGACGACGCGAACCGTACCATCCCGAAGAGCCTGGTTCTTTGCGCCGCCGCTGAGGTCGTACACGTTGTTGATCAGAGCCGCCATTCCTTCGATGGACACCAACACGCTCACGATGTGAATGGCGACCGTCCGCCCACCGACACCGGGCATGGACCCCATGGCAACGAGATGCTCTCCCACCAGCTTCTTCTCCACAACTGAACGGCTCCTGAACCAGTCCCGCATAGGCAGGCTCAGGACAAGGCGCACAGCGATCTCGGATTCGTGAGGATCCAGGTGAACTTGCATGGCACGGTAGGCCAGGGCGCCGAGTGCTGCCACGTAGTACTGTGCTTCCTCCGCCTTGTTCGCTCCCGCTGGCATGAATAGGGTGCGCCCGGAATCCTGCCGGGCCGCAAGGTTTCCAAGAAAGAAGTCTCCCGTCACTGCACCGCTCACGATGGTGAAGTTGATGTAATCCTCCGGGCTGACCCGGTCATCGTAGACATTCAGGACTGATGAACGGCAGATCACGTTCGGGTTGATCACATGGCCCAGGTAATCGACCAGCTTAACTGATTCGTTGCCAACATCAAGACCCACCGTAATGCACTTCACTGCATGTCACTTCCCTACTGGATTGTCGTCGCACCTAACGGATCTAGCCGCACAGGGCCACCATGGAACTCCGGGGGCCACCAGTGGCCAGCGGCAGGTCCCTAAGGCCTCCTGAGCCCTCCTGGAGGCTCTCAGAGGCAGTTGTTGATGCTGCCTGCCTACAGATTCTCAACCGGGCTGTACTTGGCATGGAGCCTCTTCTTATCGATGCTCCAGAGGTTCACGTACTTCCTCACCATGTCCATCGAGGTATGGCCGAGAATCTGCATCAGCACAAGTCCGTCCCCGCCGGCCGAGATGAACATGCGTGCAAAGGTGTGCCGAAACGTATGCGGTGAGCACCTGGCGCCCTTGATCCCGGCAGCCCGGCCGTAGCTCCGAACCCGCCACTGAAAATCCGTGCGGCTCAGTCCTCCCCCGCTATCGGCGGAGATCCAGAAGGAGTCAGTCTCCACGCCAGCCTTTCCCCGATACCTGAGGTAAGTCCGCAAGGCCTCCGTACAGCGCTTCTGGATGTACACCTCTCTAAACTTCCGTCCTTTGGTGTTCGCTGCACTCAGGCGAATCACGCCCCGGTCCAGTTCGACGTCATCCAGTGTCAACGCGATCAGTTCCTTGAGCCGCATGCCGGTGTCCAGCAGGACAAGCATCATGCAGTAGTCCCGGTAACCCACGAAGGTTGTCTTGTCAGGCTGGGCGAGGAGCGTCCTGACCTGGTCGTTGGAGAAGGCCTGGATCGGCTCAGCGTTTTCCTTCTGCATCTCCAACTTCTCGGTTGGATTCTCCTTGATCAGGCCTTCCTTCGTAGCATGGTTGAACAGAATCTTGATGCAGCGAATGCGGTGGTTGATGGTCCGTGTCTTCAGGTTCGCCTTCATCCACGTCAAGATGCAGTTCTGAAGTTCCTTAAGAGTGACCGCAGCGGGATTCACATCACCCAATGCTTCTCTCCAGGGCTTGATGAACTGCCGAAGAAACGTCCGATATTGCGGCGACAGATTCCTTAGCATGACTCGATCCATCAAGCTTCCCTCAAGCTGGTCCCAAGAAACGTCGGCGACTCGCTTCATTTCGCCCTCGATGCGCAACTTCCGAAGAGCTCTCGTGCCCGCTATGTCTGCTCCCCCCCATCTCCAGGATTTGCAGACTCCACAATTCTCGTGGCCCCGACCCAACTGCACAAGATGAGTCCACTAGACAATGGCCAAGAGCAGGTTCCCGAGACTCCCATGTGGGAATCCCGGAAACCTGCTCCTGGGTTGGGTTTGTGGTGCGAGAGAGGAGACTCGAACTCCTACGCCTGTCGGCACAAGATCCTAAGTCTTGCGCGTCTGCCAGTTCCGCCACTCTCGCCTATGGTTTGATCAACTCCACAGCACCGTACAAGAAATGATACCTTAGCGCCGTTTGACTGTAAAGCCCTTGGAATCAAGTACCGCTTACCGGTAAAGTGAAGCGCTGCAGCCCGCCGTTCACGCCTGAGCACGGCATGAGTTGCGGGCTGCTGTCTATCCTGCCAACTTCGATGGCCCGGTCTCCTTGTCCGGTTTACCCCAGCCGGTACTCGCCCCACGAAGCCTGAACCTTTTGAAGATCCTCCTTTGGAGGTAGCGACTGATCAGGGTACGTAAACTTCATGGTGGCGTCGATTAGGACTTTGCTACCGGTGATCTCTTCGGTGCCCTTGACCAGCCCGGGCGGAAACAACGAGGGGTCAAGGCCCAAAGGAGCCATATCCTTATACACGCTGATATCTTTGTCCGGCCTTGTGCGGAACGCAACGGCCCATTCCATGTTGAACGGGTTTCGAATATCGATATCCGAGTCGGTAACAATGGTGAATTTTCCCAGAGTCGGTTCTATCGACCACACGCCCGTTGCCGCTTGTGCCACTTCTCCGGCAAACCGCTTGTCCATGCTGATGTAAACCAGCGCGCCGCCGCCGCCGCTTTCCGTGACGAATACATCCCTGACCCGCAGTTTCAGGGTGTCCTTCAGGAACGCATACACCTTCGACTCCCGCTGCACGCTCCGCATGAGGCTGCTTTCGCTCGGGGGCATCTGGCTGAGCACGCACTGCAGAATCGGATTGGTCCGGTGGGTGATGCAGTTCACGGTGATTTCGGGGAAGACCCCCTTGGGGCCCATATATCCCGGATACTCCCCGAAAGGCCCTTCTTCAAACAGCGTAGTCGGATCAATTTCGCCTTCAATCACGATCTCAGCCGATGCCGGTACGGGAAGGTCGCAAGTCTTGGCCTTCACCACTTCCATGGGCTCCCCGAGCAGGGCGCCGGCCACGGCCATCTCGTCGACATCGTACGGAACTGCGGAGACACTGGTGATGGAAAGCGTCGGATCCACGCCGACTGCCAGGACTACCGGCAGCTTATGCCCGGCACGGGCTGCAGCCTGGATGTGCTGGTTAAGGTGTTTGTACGCCGCCGTGAAATGCACCCCCAGCCGCCGGGGGCCTTTTACTTGCGACCGGTACATGCCCACGTTGATAATGCCGCTTTCCGGAGAGCGGCTGATCAGAGAGCCGGCTGTAAAGAAAGGCCCGGGATCGTGCGCCCTGGTCCAGATTGGGTTCGGAAGTTTCGTCACGTCGCACTGGTCGCCATACACCACATTCTCCTGGCAAGGCCCCTCCGCCACCATTTTGGGGGACAGCGGGTTCTCCAGCGCCCGGGCCCACTTTTTCGAGAACTCCGCCAGGATTGCTGACGGGTCAATCCCCAGGGCCAGCCCGTAAATCTGGTGCGAACCAGCTACGGCTCCCACCAGCACCGGGAGCGATGACCCGATTACGTTGGTGAACAACAGGGCCGGCCGGGTGCGGGGGTCGGTCTTGCTGAAGTACGTCCGGCAGACGGCGCTGATCTCCCAGTCACGGTTCACCGGCTTGTCAATAACCCGAAGCAGTTCCTGTTTTCGCAAGACGTCCAGGAACTGTCGCAGACTCCTCGGCATGCAGATCCCCCTTTGCTGTTGGGCGTACGCTCAGGCAATGTTGGCAGCAAGGGCGGCTTTCTTCGCCGTTGCCCGCTGGACGAGGTAGTGGACGGCGCAGGCGGCCAGGCCCATGAGTCCCACAACATCGGCCACCATGGAGGGGTAGAGCAGCAAGAGAGCCGTGAGAACGTTCGCCACGCGCCATGGCCATCGCAGATTCTGGCTCTTGAAACCGTAAGTGCCAACCAGGCCGAAGTTGAGGAACGCCACGGCGACCAAGCTCAGTATGATCCGATAGGCTACTTCCAAGGGTGAGCCCAGGCCGAGCAGAGCGGGGTTCAGCACGAAGATAAAGGGCACGATGAAGCCCGGCAAAGCGATGCGCATGGCGACAAAGCCGGTGCGCATAAAATTCCCTCCGGCAATTCCAGCTGCAGCGTAGGAACCGACCGCAACGGGGGGCGTAATCGCAGAGAGGCAGCCGAAATAGAAGACGAACAAATGGGCAGCCAGAGGCGGCACACCAAGTTGGGTCATGACGGGAGCGACAATCACCGCGAGAATCAGGTAGGCGGCAGCGGTGGTCACGCCCATCCCCAGGATCAGGGACGTGACCATGGTCAGGAACGATAGCACCAGTACGTTGTCGCTGGACGCGGTAATGATGGTCGACGAGACATTCAGCCCAAGGCCGGTCAACGAGAAGATGCCGACCACAAGCCCTGCGGCGGCCGTGGAGATGGCGACATCGATCAACCCGGTGCAGGCTTTCGTCACGGCACTCAAGACGCGGTCCAGACTCCACAGCCGGCGCTGCCCAAAGGCGTCCAGCACGATCATGGCGGCAATCGTAAAGAGCGCCGACCGCGAGGGCGACCATTCAAGCACCATGAGGAAGAAGAACAGGATCGCGATTGGAATGAGGGCTGAGGCGCGGCGCAGTGCCTTCCTGAAATCGGGCCTCTCGCCGGATGCCTCCAGTCCCAGCTTAGAAGCCTCAAGGTCAACCGTCATGTAAAGACCTACGTAGTAAATGACCGCCGGCACAATGGCCGCGATCATAACCTGTGAATAAGGAACACCGAGCATTTCTGCCATGATAAAGGCTGCGGCCCCCATGACCGGCGGCATAATCTGCCCTCCGGAGGAGGTGGTTGCCTCCACCGCCGCCGCCAGGTCCTTGCTGAAGCCCATCTTCTTCATGAGTGGAATGGTAAATGTCCCCGTGGAGACCACATTCGCGACCACGCTGCCCGAGATGGTGCCGAACAGCGAACTGGCCACAACGGCCATTTTGGCTGGCCCAGCCCGCAGGCCGCCGAACAGGTCCTTAGACAGATCCATAAACTGGTCTCCGGCGCCAGTTTCGTTATAGAGCGAGGAGAAGAAGAGGAACATGGCCACGATGGTTGCGGACGCTCCCAGGGGGATGCCGAAAACGCCTTCTGTGCTGTAACTCAGAACGGAGACGATCCGTTCGAGGTCATACCCCTGGTGTCCGAACAAATAGGGTGGTAACAGGTATCCAAAGAAGCCGTACAGGATGAAAACCATAGCGATGATCGGCAAAGGCCAGCCAAACGCCCTGCGAGTGGCTTCCAGTAGCCCTACGACCAGTATGCCGCCCATGGCGATGTCAAGCGGGGTGTGGTCCCCCAGACGCTGCACGATACTGGAATAGTTGAGGAAGATGTACCCGACCGAAACAACCGACAGGATCAGCCACACTGCATCGACTGCCCGCCCGAAGACCAAGCCCGCCTTGTTCTCCCCTTTGCGTGCTGCCGCCGTCCCGAGGAAAACCGCAGCCATGAGCAGCAACAGGTGGAGACTGCGCTGCAGGACAGCTGTCAGGGCACCAAACCAGGCCGTGTAAATGTGAAACACAGCAAGGACGACGGCGACGACCACCAGCGCTCGTTTCGCCCATGTGGAAAACGCATCCTGGTGCCTGACCTGCGCCTCTTCCGTGTGCATGATTTCCCTCCTCCTCCCTCTATAACCCGGAGCGAGGGGGAAAGCGAGTTACAGCTTCCCCCTAGCCGCCGGCAATCCGAACTAGGGCTTGATATTGGCGGGAATGGCCACGCCTTTTTCGGTCAGGTACTTGGCAGCTCCCGGATGCAGGGGGATGGCCATGGAATCGGTAATGCCATCCAAATCCCAGAACTTGCCCGCAGCGTGAGTGGCCGTCAATTCGGCGTTGAACTCCACAACAGTCTTGATGAGCGTGTAGACAAAATCGTCGGGGACACTCTTGTGGGCAACCAGAATGGAGGGGGCGGCAAGCACCGGCACAGCCTTGGACTGGTTCTTGTAGGTGTTCGCAGGGATCGTTCCCTTGGCCCAGTACGGATTGGCCTTAATAATGGCATCCAATTTCTCCGGATCGAGGGGGATCAGCTTCACCGGCTTGGTGACGGCCAGATCCGTAACAGCCGCAACCGGAATGCCAGACATGATGAACCCGGCGTCCAGTGTGCCGTCCTTCATGGCTTCCGCCTGTTCCTGGTACGTCAGTGCCTGCGCAGTGTAGTCGCCTTCCTTCAGCCCGTAGGCCTCGAGAATGGCTTTGCTGGCCAGAATGGCGTCACTGCCCGGGTTGCCCAGGGCAACCTTCTTTCCCTTCAGGTCCGCCACCGAGTTGATGTCGTCGCGAATCGTCACCAGGTGATGGAGGGACGGGTGGCCGGTCATGACCGCCCGCAAATCGGGCAGCGCTTCCTTGTACGAGCCCTGGCCCTTGTAGCCGAAATAGGCGGAGTCAGGCATCACGATACCAAAATCGGCCTTGCCGCCGCCAACCAGTCGGATGTTCTCGGAGGAGCCGCCGGTGGATTGAACGGACAAAGAGTACTCGGGGGAGTGCTTCTTGACCATCTGTCCGATACCAGCACCCAAGGCGTAATAGGCCGCCGTGGAAGGGCCGGTGGCAATGGAGAACATCTTCTTACCGGCCGGAGCTGGATTCGCCGCCGGAGCATTGGTTGCGGTCCCGGCAGGCTGAGTCTTTGCAGTACACCCGGACAGCACTGTGAGCAGGAGTAGACTTGTGACGATTACTGATAGCACGTGCCTGACCGGGGCAAACACCACTGAACGGGCGATCCAAGGCTTACGAATGTGGCTGCACTGCATGTGCATCATACCTCCCCCAAATATGCGAGTCCCCTTTGACCTTGAACTTCCCTCGTCTCTCTGCCCGTGCGACTGGGACCGCCACTCACCTCCTTGACCGTCTCGCCACCGGCGAACTCGTTCGGAGCTTGCCACCGGCATCATGTCAGCTCGAAAACTTCCGTTCCCATTCCTCGAACCAGGAGAGCCGGTTTAAGCGATTGCGCTCCTCAAAGGTAATGAACCGGTCTGTCATATCGGCGGTCGTTCCCTTTGCGTCGAGTTCCGTGTAGTAGGTTTGGAGAGAGTAGGCGACTGCACGGATACTTGACGTCGGATACAGCACAACTTTATAGCCCAGTTCCGCCAATTCCGCCATGGAGAGTTGCGGAGTCTTCCCGCCTTCCACAACGTTGATCAACAGGGGCGCCTTCACGGACTGACAGATTCGGGCCATCTCCTCCCGGGATCTGGGGGCTTCTACAAAGATGATCTCTGCGCCCGCTTCGGCGTATGCCTGAGCACGGGCAATCGCATCGTCCAGCCCATTGACAGCCCGGGCATCCGTGCGGGCGATAATCAGCAGATCGGTCTGGCGAGCCTCAAGTGCCGCCTTGATCTTGCCCACCATCTCGCTGGCGGACACCACCTGCTTCCCCTCGAAATGACCGCACTTCTTAGGGAAATCCTGATCCTCCAGTTGGATGGCTGCGGCCCCGGAAGCTTCGGCCTCCCGAACGGTCCGCCATACGTTGAGGGCGTTGCCATAGCCGGTATCCGCATCCACCACGACCGGTATATCGACGGCAGATGTGACTCGCCGTACCTGGTCCATGACCTCGGTCATGGTCAGGAGGCCAACGTCCGGGTACCCGAATCGGCTCATGGCCAACGCAGACCCAGAGAGATAAACCGCCTTGAAACCAGCAAGCGCAGCCAATTTGGCAGCCATAGCGTCATAGGCGCCAGGTAACAACAGCGCGCCGGGTTGAGCCAGGATCTTTCTAAGGGCAGTTGCCTGCGACATGGTTCTCCACTCTCCTAAAGGAGTTCCGCCAGTTCCATTGCGTCGTCCAGTTCTTCAAGGCGATCAACGGTTTTCATGAGCGCCTGAGCCCGGCTGGGAGGGACCACTCGCTCTGCAAGGGCGACAAACTTCTGCCGGACTTCTGCCTCGCTCATGGGCCGGTGGGCGCTGCCCCAGGCATGGCGTACTTCTGTGTTGAATACCGAGCCGTTCCGGAGTTCCATTTCCACCCTGACCGCATGACGCCCGGCGTCGCCAAGGGCGTCCAACTTGGGGTCGTGGATGACCTGAATCGACGGAATCCACTGCAATACCTGCGGATCGGTGAGCCGTTCCTGTTTGAACTGATCGACGAAGAGTTCGCCGTCCTCCAGCAGCACGGCGAGGCAGTAGTACAGGTTCATCTGGGCGGTGGTGATGCTGTCGGGCTTGTACTCCCACCCGACATGTAGCTTGGTGGCCCGCGTCGTATGAACCGTGACCCGTCTGATCATGGTTTTGGTAATGCCGTGATCGGCCATGAGGCTCTTTACGGCGTCCAGGCTGGTATGGTTGCTCCCGCAGCAGCAGTACGGCTTGAAGCCGACCCGCATCGTCTCGAACTCCTCGCCCAGCCCGGCGTTCAGTGCTGCCATATCGGGCGTCTCGGCAAACGTGCTGCAGAATCCGCCATACTCGGCCTCCAGAATGTTGTCTATGCCAGTGAATCCCCGCCGGGCCAGCAAGGCCCCGACCAGGCCATTCTGGGCCGCCCGGCCGGCATGCATGCGCTTGACCATGGAAGCGTACTGGGAGGCCATCAGGCCAGCGGCAAATGTCCCCCCGGTCCCCAGCGCGTGAGCCGTTTCTGCCGGCGAAAGCCCTAGCACATTGGCGGCGGCTGCGGCTGCGGCAAAGGGACCCACAGTGCCGGTGGGGTGAAAGCCCCGCCGGAGTTGCTGCGCGCCCACGGACATACCCACCCGGGCGCCGGCTTCGTACCCGGCAACCAGGGCTGCAATGACCTGCTTGCCTGAAACCTTGTGCTTTCCCGCCTCCACCAGGGCCAGGATCACCGGAATGGTCACCCCGGCCGGGTGCAAAATGCTGCGGGGGTGCAGGTCGTCCAGCTCGAAACTGTGCGTGAATGTCCCGTTTACCAGGACCGCATCCTCAAGGGAGACCCGCTCCTGCCGCCCCCAAAGCCGGACATCGGCCGGCCCACCCCGCTCAACCACGTACTGCGCAAGGATCGAGCCCCAGGGCAAGGTCGAGCCATAAAGGCCGCAGGCGAGGCCGTCCAGTATGCAGAGCTTGGCGTGACGGACCACGGCTGGCGGCAGCTGACCATAGTCAAGGGCGGCGACGAATTGAGCCAGCCGGGCGGTCTGCGTCACCGTTGGACCCCTCCCCCCGACAGGCAGGCAGTCAACTGCCGGATATGTGCCAGTTGGTCGACCTCGCCAGCCACCCGGACCAGCGTCTCCAGGGCCTGCGGGTCCATCGCTCTCCCAGCGAGCTTGCGGAACTTGGCCGCCCGCTCGGCAGGGCTCATGGGATTCTCGGCGGAGCCCTTTGCGTAGTTAACCTGGTGGACCAGCTTATCCCCGCCGGCGAAGAGAATCTCCACCCGACAGGCCACCGTTGTGGGCAGCGTCTCCTCCGCGATGATCCGCACCCTATGCATGAGGCGGACAACATCGGTGCCTTTCTGTTCGGCGCCCTCGAAGTTGTCGAGGAAGGCATCGCCCTCAACCAGGGAGACGGCGACCGCGTACGGCAGACTGACCTGCGCTTCGTGGTAGTTCTTCGGGCTGGCGTTGGTATGGTAATGGGCCCAAACCGGATGACGGTATACGTTGATGCGCTCAACCTGGTCCAGGCGCCCGAGAGCTCTGGGCCGCAAGGCTTGCGCAGCCTCGTTTGCCGGGTGAATCGGCCTGGCGCAGGCGTAAGGCTTGAACTCCACTTCGAGCCGGTACGGGCCGCTCTTGGAAGGGCGAAGCTCGTCCGGATTGGTGCCGCCGTCGGCAAAAGCCTTCAGGAAGCCCCGTTCCCCTTCGAAGATGGTGGCTGCTCCGGTAAAGCCGAGCTTGGCCAGCTGCGCCGCCGTGACGCCGTTGCGGGCGGCCGGAGCAGGGTTGAACCGCTTCTGCATGGACTCACCGTACATTTCCATCAGCCCGGCGGACTGGGCGCCCGCCAGACCCATGGCGCTGACCATTTGCGCCTCAGTAAGGCCCAGGAGCTTGGCAGCCGCCACTGCTGCCCCGAAAACGCCAGCGGTGGCCGTCGTGTGGAAGCCGCGGTTGCGCAGGTTATCGTTGGCCGCCCGGCTGAGTCGCTCCATCATTTCACAGCCGCAGAAGATCGCTGTCAGGAACTCCTCACCCGAGCAATCGGCCAGTTCGCCAGCCGCCATGGCTGCGGAGACCACCGGTGGGCTGAAATGAAAGAGCGCCAGCTTGTCGACATCGTCCATCTCCAGGCTGTGAGAAGCCACGGCATTCACAAACGCTGCATCAGCTGCAGGCACCTTGACTCCCAGCCCAATCAGGGTCGCTTCGGGCTTGCCGCCGGCGCTGGTGACTAACTCCGCCGCGATTCGCCCGCTTTCCGAACGGCTGCCGCCCAGGCCGACTCCCAGGTAGTCCAGCAGCGTTGTCTTGATCCTGGCCGCCGAAGCCGGGTCGATATCTCGGTACTGAAGCCCTGTAAAATGAGCCGCCAGTTCTTGAGCAATGGTTTGATTGTGGGCGTTCATTGCCGGTTAGTCCCCTGCCTTTTCGACTGATGGGCATAGCGCTGCTGAGGCCCCCTGCGGCACGCCCTCCTTGTCCCAACCACGGGCTGCATAGTACTCAGCCAGCATATCGCTGAGTGGAAGTCCTCCCGGCCCCTCCAGGAACCGCTTCGGCAGCAGGTCATCCTGGGCTGTGAACCCTTCTCTGATGTTGAACAGACGTTCCAGCGAGTAGATCTGGTTGGCCTTCATATTGGCTGCTTCCCAGGTCAACTGCTGGCCCGTGACTGCCCCGTACAGATCCATGTACGACTCCGGGTCGAGGCCGTAGCGAGAGAACGAACAGAACATGAGGCTGTCCAGCAGTACATACAGGTTCTGCGTTCGGACCACTACATCGGCCTTGCCCGTGGTCGCCCACCGTTCGGGTGAATCCGGGTTCTTCTGCGCCCACCACGGATCAAGCCGGAAGGGCGGTCCGACATGGCAGGCGCCCCGGTTGGACGTGGCATAGGCCAGACCCATGGCCGGATAGCCCCGGGGTTCGAACGAGCCCAGTTCCTGCCCCTTCACATGCATGGCCAGTGCCTCGGCCCCCTGCCCGATCTCCCGGGCCGCGCGCCGGACGCCTTCTGCCAGAAGGTTGCCGATTCCGGTCCGGTTAGCCAGGGCTTCCACGAGGCGAACCATGCCTGCTGCATCGCCGAAGCGGGCACCGCAAACGTCCTCCTGGCTGAGAATCCCCTTCTCCACGCACTCCATGGCGAAGGCGACCACGTTGCCGGCTGAACTGGCGTCCAGTCCGTAATCGGCACAAAGCTGATTCACCTTCACGATGGCCGCCAGGTCCTGGTTGTCACAATTCGGCCCGAAGAGGCACATGAGCTCGTACTTCGGCCCTTCCGCCGCCGTGCCGGCCCAGGGACCCGCTTTGACCGCCGTGTGCTTCAGGCACTTGTGCGGACAGGCGTAGCAGGAGTCCTCCTGCGTTACATAGTTGTTCACCATGTCGCGGGTGAACGTGTCCAGCGTATCGCACCGTTCGTTGCTGTAATGGCGTACCGACGCGATACCGGTCTTGTACACCATGGGCACGGTCTCCATGGGACCCCAGCGCAGTCGGCTGATCAAGCCGGGGTGGCTGACAACGTTGCGCCACACCCTGCCGAGCACCTCTTCCAGCCGGTCCGGATCATGTACAGGCACCGACCTGGTCCCCGAAACCACCACGGCTTTCAGGTTCTTGGAGCCCATGACGGCCCCGGTACCGCCGCGTCCGGCAAAGCGGGATTCGTCGTTTACAATGCTGGCGAACCGGACCAGCTTTTCCCCGGCCGGGCCGATGGATGTGATCCGCACCGGCGGGTGATCACCGAGCCCGTTGCGGATCCTCCGCTCCGTTTCCCGGACAGTCAGACCCCACAGGTGAGCTGCATCGCGGATTTCGACCTGGTCGTCCCGGATATACAGGTAGACCGGGGTGGGCGCTTTGCCCGAGATCACAAGGCCGTCGTAGCCCGCAAACTTGAGCTCCGCCGAAAAGTAGCCGCCGGTGATGCTCCGGGTGTACCCGCTGGTCAGCGGAGACTTTGTCACAATGGCATGCTTGGACACAAATGGGATACGCAGACCGGTCAGTGGACCCGCAATGATGTAGAGCTTATTAGCGGGGCCCAGCGGGTCTGCACCCGCCGGCACCTCTTCATACAGCAGCCTGGCCCCCAGCCCGCGTCCGCCCAGGAACGCTTCACCGTGATTGGCGGCCAGCGGGGAGGTAGTAACGGTTCGGGTGGTGAGGTCTACCCGGAGCAACCGGCCCATGTAGCCTCCGGCCATTACCCCCTCGCCTCCCCGCCGGCTGTGCTGCCTTTGCTGACCAGCTGCATCAGGTCACGGACGCTGCGCAGCTTCTCCAAGCTTTGAATGGTCTCAACAACGTGTTCGACTTCAACTTCAGTCAGGTAACCCTTGGCTGCCTCCTGCATTTTCCCGACCAACTGCGAGTACTGCATCGGCCGTTCCGGCTCGCCCAGCGGATATTCGACCAGCCGTTCGAGCACCGCCCCGTCGGTGAGGGTTACCACCACCTTGGCCGGCCACTTGTCAGGCCAGCCTTCACCCAGGCGGGGGTCCACCTCCACCTCGGTCTTGGCCATGACCTTGTTGATCTCTTTGTCGCGGACCATGGCCTGGCCGTACTCCTGGTCAAAGAGCGCCCGCTGCATGCCAGCTGCGCCCGCCAGCAAGGCCAGCGCTACGTTGAAATGCACGCTGTAGCGGGTGCCGTAGAAGCCCAGGCGGATGGGGTCGGGGTTGTTGATCAGCGTGGCGGCCATGGGGTAAATCACGATCTTGATCTTGCTGATCATTTCCTCCGTCAGCCCATGCTCCTCACGCAGGGCAAGCATCGCATCGATCGAAGCGTGGGCATGCCGGCAGGCGGAGTATGGTTTGAAAGCGATCTGATCCATGGCAAAGGTGGCGCCCAGGCCGGTGGTGACCTTGGTCAGGTCGCCGCCGTCGGCATGGGTCGAAAGGAAGCCCCGGCGATTCTCCAGTGCGGTGGGCGAACCGGTGAACCCTGCCTGTGCCAGCAAGGCGGAGAGAACGCCGTTGGCCGCCGCCTTCCCGGGGTTCAGGTCCTTGGTCATGGCCATTTCCGGCAGGTGGCAGAAGGTGCCCGATGCCTGCGTGGTGGCCAGGCCGAACGCCGAAGCCATTTCCTCCTGAGTCAGGCCCAGGAGCTTGCCCGCAGCAGCCGCAGCGCCGAAGGTGTTGGTCGTGCCTGAGGGGTGCCAGCCCTTGTTGAGGTGGGAAGGCAGTACGGATGCACATACCCGAACAGCCACCTCATACCCCGCGACAATGGCCGTCAGAACGCTGACCGGATCACTCCCCAGCCACTCGCCTACGGCAAGCGCCGCCGGGATCACACTGTCGCCGGGGTGAGACATGGTCTGGCGGTGCGTGTCATCGATCTCCCAAACGTGGCCCAGCGCCCCGTTGACCAGAGCCGCCTGCTCCACCGAGAGCTTCTCCGGACGCCCGATAATGCTGGCCTGGGCGTTGCCGCCCAGACCTTTCAGCACCATGGCCAGCAGCCTGCCGGGCTCCTCATCGCGAGCGACCAGGCAGCAGCTGAAGAATTCCATGAGGCACTGTTTGGCCTTGTCACGAGTAGCGGCCGGGACGTCCTCCCACCGCAGCTCGGTGGCCCACTTTGCCAAAACTTGTGTTGCCGACATTCCGGCACCTCCTCGGAAGCGGATTACTTGGAATAGGTGGGCTTCACGCCAATGAGGGGGTGCAGGTGGCCGGTGGGTTCATAGCCGAATTCGGGGTGGGGCCAGCCGTGCTTGATCCGGCCGGCGAAACGGACAGACGAGCCATGCCGCTTCTCTTCAAGGCCGATGGTGCCGGACAGGATCATTTCCGGATCCAGCGGCTTGACGTTCAGGTACCCCTTCTCGACCGCGATTCGCATCAGTTCCTCGCCGGCGTCGGTGCGGACCAGGCCGGCGTTCCAGCCCAACTCACCGGGCTGAGCCAGCTTCCAAATGTCGCCGAGGGCGACGTCGGCCAGGTCAGCCGCATAGTCGATGCACATCATGCAACGGTCCCGCTGATAGAACGGGATCAGGTGGTGGTACTTGTAGTCGTGCTGCGGGAACGAGAAAACACGGCCGTCCTTGTGGGTGACCCGGAAGGAGCCAGGCCAGTCGCCGCCGCGGTACTCGAGTTTGGCCACATCCTCAAGGTTCTCAATACCGCACCATTCCTTGATCAAGTGCTCCGTACCCTTGAAGTAGAGCTGAGAGGCACAGAATAAGCCAACGACATAGCGAATCTTCTTGGAGATCTTGCTGGGTGCGCCATTCAACTCCATCTTCCGCAGGGCATGAATCTGGCAGGGCAAGCCAATGACCATCACGTTCTTGATCTTCGAGTTCCGGCCCACCTCGTCGAGGACAGCGTTCTGGGGAACGATGGCGTACTTGGACTGCTGGCATTCCAGAATCGTTTCGACGTCAGTGGCCAGGTAAGGCTGAGTCCGCCAGGGCTGTTCCTTGCTCATGCCGGCCACGACAACACCGTCGACCAGACCTTCCTGCAGGGCGCAAATGGCGAGGGCGCTTGCAGTACCGCCGCTGGCACCACCGGCCCGCCATGCAGTGTTGGTCGCATGGCTGGCAAATGACTCCCGGAAGATGCCCAGCCAGTACTCATACTTCTGAGACTCGTCGCGCTGGCGGTTGTACATCATCTCCTCCATGGCGGGCATCGGAATGGTCTTGCCGCCGCAAGAGGCGTAGCACAAACCGCAGGAAGTACAGGCGCCGGTCAGGTCCGGCTCCCACTCGTCGCCGCCCAGCGTGATGCTGCCCAGAGGACAAACAGCCTTACAGGTGCCGCAGCCGTTGCACAACCCCATGTCCACCACATCGGTCTTCAGATCGTCGAAATGTCGCTTTTCGATCACGATGCTTCCCCCCGTTGCCGTATTGATGGTCTTTATGTGGACTTTGGATCACACCAGCGCAAGAGCCCTCAACGTCTCGGGCAATGGCTCGCCCCTCTCCGGATCCCAGCCCATCTCGCCGTAATAGATACGCCGCATCTCCGCAAGGACCGGTTTGATGCTGATCCCCTTCGCGACTCCGCCGGCCGGCGGTTCGGCGATCCGGGGCGAAATGTCGTCGTGTGCGGCTGTAAAGCCGAGGCTGTTGTTGTAAATGCGGCAGAGCGTAATAATCCTGCGGCCGGTAGTGATCGCCTCGTGGAGGTCCATGTCCCACCCGGTGGCTGCATTGAGCGCCTCGATGATTGGGCCCATACTCCCACGGCAGAGGAAATTGCACGTAACCAGGCTGTCGGTGATCTGCCGCTTTGTCGTCATGGCGGCCACCGCCCGGGCAATCGCCGGACCGTCGGTATAGCCCGGCCCCTCCATCACGCCAAACTCTGGATCAGCGCTCCGGTGTAGGTGAATGCTTTCAAACGATTGGGAGGTGGAGATCACCTGGCTGAACAGGGTCTCCCACAAGTTGCGCACGTCGTGCACGTGCGGCGCGCAGCCCTTGGTTAAGTAGACCGCCCGGTCGGCAGCGTCGCCGCCGATGTGCTGTGCAGTCCTTACGACCCCCTCTGCCAGCACGTCGCCAAACCCCTGACGGTGAGCGGTTCGCCGCAGCAACTCGGCCACCTGGTCCGGGTTCCCCCAGGACAGCTCAAGTCCGTCCGTGTCGGCTGTGCTTAGAAGCCCCTTCTCAAAACACTCAATCGCCAGTGATATGGTGAAAGTGCCTTCCTTGGTGTCCAGCCCCAGCCGGTCATTCAGGTTGTTCAGCCAGAGGCTCGCATCCGTCTTGTCAATGCCCACGTTGGAGCCCCAGGCGGCCAGGTCCTCGTAGTCAGCCTCTTCGACGGTGTTGCCAGCGTAGGGGCCTTCCTTGATGCTGAACGTGTGCAGATGGTCAATCGGGCAGCCATAGCAGCGAGCCCGCTTTTTGTCCTTGTACTTTTCACGCATCGATTTGCCGCCGTAGGCCTCGAAGCCGGATTCGGGGGAGACGGTCAGGTTTCGCGTCGGCAAGGTCCCAAGCAGTTGGCGGACTTCGAAGTCGCCGGCGGTGCCCACGGACGAGTATCGGCGACCGTCCGGGCAGGTGCCGGCACTGTCCCGCCAGGCCGCCAATTGTGCTGTGAGCCGGTCCGGCGCGTGAATGGCCAGTTTGGCCGCTCCTCCCGCCACCAGCGCCTTCACGTTTTTGGCGCCCATGACTGCCCCGACCCCACCGGAAGCAGCGATATGACCATGGTCGCTGCAAATGGCCGCAAACCGCACCAGGTTCTCACCGCCCGGGCCGATGCAGGCGACGCCCATGTTGCGCCCGAAGCGCTCGGTAAGCCGGGTCTCCGTGTCCCAGGTATCCATGCCCTTCAGGTCGGCGGCATCCTCAAAGCGGATGCCTTCATCCGTAATTACCAGCAGGACCGGATCACTGGCACGGCCGGTGAGGATAACCGCATCGTACCCGGCCAATTTGAGCCGCCGGCCGAAAGTGCCACTGGCCTGGGCCGCCGTGAAGCCCCCGGTGAGCGGGCTGCGAGTAACCACGCAGTACCCGCCGGACCCCGGGGCACCGGTCCCGTTCATGGGACCGGTGGTAAAGATCAGGGGGTTGTCCGCGTGGAGAGGCTCCGCAGTGCTGCCCTCCCGGTACAGAAGCCATGCACCCAGCCCGACGCCGCCGATAAACCGGCGTAGGTCGCCGTCCTCAAGGGGCTCTTCCCGGTTTTCCCGCGTGGTCAGGTTGACGCGTAATAGACGATTGTGGTAACCGGTGGCCAATGAAACCCTCCCCCTTGCCTCCTGCTAAAGGCCCATTATATACGCCGGATTGCTCCGGGCCATGAGATGGATCTCCCGCTCTGACATGCCCAGTTCAGCCAGACTTTCCATGAACATGGTCATCATGGTGGGCGGCGAGGGATTCCAGGAGAAAACCGCATCGGTGGAGATGACGCACCGTTCTGCTCCTACGGCCCTGATCGCGCCAGCGATGGTGCGGGGTGAGAGCTGTTGGTGCATGGGCATGCAGGCAACAAAGCTGTGTTCGATAAATGCCCCCGCGTCGGCCAGTGCGACCTGATCCTCGACACTGGCTCCGACCATGGCAGAGAGCGCATGAGTCAGCACAATTCGCTTCACGCCACGCTCCCGGGCGGCTCGGGTCAGGACCTTGCTCTCCGCCAGGGAGAGGTGCCCGGTCGCTACGGCAATATCCGCCTCCGCGATCAGTTCCAGAATTTCCAGGGCTTCCGGGCAAAGCTTTCCGTCCCCCTGCAGGACGGAAATGGAAGTGGGCGGCAGCGGACCGTGGGTTGCAGCAACACGACCGCTGTATCCTTTTCGCTCCACATCGTTGGCAGCGCTGAAGGTCGGAAACCATACCATGCGGGCGCCACAGGCAATTGCCACCTTGACCGCCAATGGGTTCAGACCGCCGACCGTGCTGTTAAGGACAAGGGAGCCAAAGACATTTGTCCCGGGAAACATCCGCCCCAAAGTAAACGCCTTATCAGCCGTGGGCCAGTAATGGGATTTTAGACAGACCGCACGCATTCCAGCGGCCTGGGCCTCGGCCAGCCACTCGTCATCGAAGGCGGCGTTGCGAACCCGCAAGCCAATCTCCGGGTATGCGTGCACGTGAATGTCAACGACGTCCTTCAGCCACTCCCTTGTCGCCATGGCCTCTACCTCACTCCGAATCGCCTGAATCGCAGTCTGACAGGGACGGCATCCCCATATCACCAGGCCGCGTCAGCTCCGAAACCCTGTTGAAAAGAATGGTCCAGCCTTCGGAAATGTGCGCCCGCATCAGCCGTTCCGCTTCTTCGGCTTTGCCGGCGACGATTGCATTGAAGATGTCCGTGTGCTCTACGTGCGACTGCATGTGGCGGTGCGGGTTTCCGGCCAGCCCCAACACACGGTAGCGGTCAATCCGGTCGATGGTCGTCTTCAGGAAGTCAATTAACAGGCTGTTCCCCGTGGCTTCAATAATGGTCTGGTGGAATAGTTTCCCATATTGACCCACCTGTTCGGTCTCTTCTCGTTCCGAGTGCTTGGCGGCTTCAGCCAGAATATCTTGCAGCCGCTCGCTAAGCTGACTGCCGGTTTTCCCGGCTGCCTCCCGTGCCGCATACCCCTCCAAGACGCTGCGGATACCATACAAGCCAGGCAGCTCTTGGGCTTGAACCGCCGTTACCTGCACTCCGCCACTGGGCAGGCGTTTGACCCAGCCCTGCTGCTCCAGCTTTTGAATGGCCTCCCGTAACGGAGTGCGGCTGATGTTGAGCCGTTGCGCGAGTTCGGCTTCAATCAGCCGCTCCTCGGGCCGTATCTCTCCTGCGATGATGCCTTTTCTCAACAATTCGTACACGATATCTCGGATGGCAGTCGGTTGGATCGGTCCCCAGCTAATCGACTTCATTCGTCAACCACTTCCTCTGATTCGGCTTGCATCTATTGGCGGTTTACAAATAGTATCTTCTGCGTGTTTGGACACAGGATGCCGGGATACTGCACACTTGTATTCTTGTATACCAAGATGATTCTTCAGTCTTTCCGTTTTGTCCTGCAAATTCTACCGGGAAAAATAGATATTTTTTGCTTGGTAATAAGAATGGTCGCATCACCGTCATCGGCGGTATGCCGAGGTCTTTAGAGATCAGCAACTGGCCAGTCTAAACGAAATAAGGGCAACAGGGATCAGACCCTGAAGCCCATCTGTCTTTATGTGATGCGAGAGAGGGACTGGCACCCTAACACCATAGGGTTCAATCCGTACTTTCGCATCTGTTAGTTCCGCCACCTTAGCGTGCCTTGTCGCATCCAACTCCCCTGAGCTCGTCGGCCCCATGGATGACATGGAGCGCTTTATCCTGCAGCGAAGGCCCGGGGACCGCGAAGTGATGGAGCCCTGACATCATCGATAGGTTTGCTGGATTTGCTGCTGGGGGCGCCCAATGTGATAACCCTGTGCAAAGTCCACTCCGTAGTCGAGCAGCATCATCAGTGTGTCCTCATCCTCCACGAATTCGGCACAGACCTCTTTATCCAAGGCGTGCACCATTTCTACAATAGCCTTGACCAGCCGCTGGTCAGTCTCTGAGCGCGGGAGTTGTTGAATAAAACTCCCATCTATTTTCACCTCGTCGACCGGCAACTGCTTCAGGTAATCCAGGGAGCCGTAGCCAGCGCCGAAGTCGTCGAGCGCCACCCGGAAACCCATGTCTCTAATTGTCCGTAGCACTTGAGCCGCCAGTGGGATGTCCTGTATGATGGCGGTCTCAGTGATCTCAAACATAATGGATTCTGGGCTGGCGCCGCTCACTGCCAGTTCGCTCGCAATGGTAGATAGAAGATCCCTGGAGGCCAGCGTCTTTCGGGACAGATTGACGGCCAGGCATAAGTCTTCTCCGGCCTGCTGGTATTGACTAACGCGCAAAAACGCCTGCCGCACCACCCATCGGTCAATGTCGACGACAAGACCGGTCTGTTCGGCGACGGGAAGAAACGCCCCTGGTGGAACAAGTCCGCCATCCCGGTCAACCATCCGCAGCAGGACTTCGTGGTGCGTGATTCTACGGCTGGCCACGTGGAGTATCGGCTGGAAACAGCACACCAGGCGCTCCTCTATCAAGGCTTCGCGAATGCGCTCTGACCAGGCTATCCGGCTGCGGTACTCTTCCACGAGCCGCTGGGACTGCACTAACTGCTCATTGAGCCGGTCATTCTCTTCAAGGATTGCGACCAGTAACTCGACGATCTGATGCTTGTCTGATGAGACGGCAATTTTGCGACTTCCTACGTCCACGATGCTCAGTGGCTCAGGCTGGCCCTGGCGGCGCTCCTCCAGATTCTCAAAGATGCGCCGGATGCGCTCAAGCAAGTAGCTATCGTCATAAGGCTTCGTGACAAAGTTGTCCGCGCCGCGTTCCAGCCCGACGATTACATCAATAGGCGTGTTCAGAACGGTGAGGATGACAAAGGGAATCCGCCTGGTAGCTTCCATGGACTTCAGCGCCTGACACAGAGAAAAGCCGTCGAGTTCCGGCATGACAATGTCACTGATGACCAGGTCCGGAAGTTCAGTCAGGCACCGCTCAATCCCGCTTCGGCCGTTGTTTGCCACGTCCACATGGTAGCCTTCGCCCTGGAGTAACTGGCGAAGGTGCTCTGCCTGCGTCGGGCTGTCCTCAACGACCAGAATCCTGCGTGTCATCTGTCGCCACCTCTTACCGGAAGGATACGTACTTCTTGATCGTCTCCGCAATGTCTCTGGTGGACAGCACGAGCTCCGCTGCACCCAGGCGTATCGCCTCGGCCGGCATGCCAAACACAGCGCTGGTCTCCTCGTCCTGAGCAATGGTAACGCCGCCTGCTTGCCGGAGCTTCAGAAGCCCGGCCGCACCGTCCTGACCCATACCGGTGAGCAGTACGCCCATGGCCGCATGACCGTAGCTAAGGGCGACCGACTCGAACAGGTGGTTGACCGACGGACAGTACCCCTCGCCTGGCGTCCCCTTCGTTAGGTGGATGCGGCCGGCCCGAGTGATTCCCATGTGTGCGCCCTCCGGGGCCAGATAAACGGTTCCGGGCCGCACGACCTCCAGCGGCTCCGCCATTTTCAGCGGCAGCGGCGTCTCCCGGCGCAGCCACTGAACCAAGCCCACCGTAAACCCGGGGGTTATGTGTTGGACAACCAGGATCGGGACCTGCAGCGTAGGCGGCAGCAACTGGACAATCTCTCCGAGGGCAGCCGGTCCCCCGGTAGAAGCACCCATGACGACTAGCCGAACGTTCCGGGGCGGGGGAACTGACGGAGTCTTCCGCTCGGTCCTGGCCCAACGCCTTACGACCTTCACCTCTGCCATAAGCCTGACGGTCTCCAGCAGGCGGGTGACCATCTCCGCTTCCGCCGGGTGGCCAGGTCCGGCTGGCTTCTCAACCATAGTCAATGCGCCGGCCTTGATCGCTTCGAAGGTGATGGCTGTCGCATCTGCCTCCAGGCTGGCGCTGATCATCACAATGGGGGTGGGCGCCACCTCCATGATCTTGCGCGTGGCTTCGAACCCATTCATCCGCGGCATGTGCGCGTCCATCAATACCAGGTTCGGTCGGAGTTGCTCTGCCTTCTCAACCGCCTCAATTCCGTCCTTGGCAGTGCCGACGACTTCGATCTGCGGATTCTGGCTGAGGATATAGACAAGATACTCCCGTACGACAGCAGAGTCTTCTGCCAGCAGCACACGCACCGGGCGATCCCTCCCAGCCGTTCTTTACAGTAGGCGGCGAACAATCTCCAACAGGTTGGATTGGTCAAAGCTAGATTTGACGACATAGGCGTTCGCACCCACGGCGATTCCCCGCTCTTTGTCGTCCCGGGACTCCAGAGCGGTCACAAGTATGACGGGCAGGTCGGCCAACGTTGCGTCGGCGCGAATCCGGGCGGTCAGTTCACACCCATCCAACCGAGGCATGTCGACATCGGACACGACCAGATCACAGTGTTCGCTCTTCAGGATGGTCCAGGCGTCTATGCCGTCCATCGCCACGCGGACCTGGTAGCCTGCCGCTTCCAGAATGCTTTTCTCGAGAACGCGGGTAGTAATCGAGTCATCTACGACCAGAATGACCGGCAGTGTTTCCGGTGCTGTAGCCGGCCTCAGGTTGAATTGCGGGCGTGCCGCAGCCCTAATCGACCGGATCAGATCCGCCGGGCGCAGGATCAGCACGACCTCGCCGGAGCCCAGCAGCCCAGCCCCGCCGATGTTCCGAACCCGCACCAACGGCGGATTCAGCGGCTTGACCAGCACCTCCCTGTCCCCCAGGACCTCATCGACCATGATGGCCACCCGCTCTGGGCTGCCCTTCACAATCAGACACGGCCTGGCTGACGGCTCCGGCGGAACGGCCGCTTCCCGGAGTTCCAGCAGTCTCCCCAGACTGTCATACGGAAGCAGGCGGCCGTTCCACATCAGCATAGGCCGTCCCTCAAGGGTCTGCACGGCCGCCTCCTGCACAAAGATGGCCTGTTCCACTGCCTCAATCGGCAGGAGGAACGACTGCCCGGCCGCCCGAAGCAGCAGTCCCCGAAATGTGGCCACAGTGGCCGGGAGCACCAGCCGGACGGTCGTTCCCTGGCCTGCCTGGCTCTGGAGGTGGACCTGCCCTCTCAGTTGCTCCGCTTGTTCCTTTACAATGGGCAGGCCCAAGCCGTGGCCGGAAACGTTGGTGATCATGGGGCTTGTGCTCAGACCGGATCGGAACACGAGCTGAACGATTTCGTCGGCCCCGAGCGATTCGACCTCCTCAGGCGAGACCACCCGGCCCCGCAGCGCCGCGTCTCGCACCAGCGCCGGGTCAATGCCCCTTCCATCATCCTCCACCGTGATTACGATTCGATTGCCTTCACCGTGGGCACAGGAGACGCTAATGCGCCCCCGCGGAGGCTTACCCGCCGCCTCGCGGTCCTGCGGCAACTCGATGCCGTGATCAACGGCGTTGCGCAGCATGTGAATCAGAGGGGCTTTGATCGTCTCCAGCACCTTCCGGTCGACCTCAAGCTCTGCGCCGTGCATGGCAAGGTCGATCAGCTTGCCCTGTGCATGGGCCAGGTCATGGACCACCCCGGGGACAAGGTCCAGGACTGTTGAGGCAGGTGACATGCGAATCCGACGCACCTCGTCCTGCAGGGCATCCAACGACCGGGTAATCGTCCATTCGTCACGGCTTAGGTGCGTCAGCAGCCGCTGGGCCTGCGCCTGCAGCCCTTTCGGATCGGGTGAAGCACTTTCGTCGCTGGAATGAAAAGCCCGGCTGGCCAAATCCCGGACGGTCTTGGCCTCCCTTACCCGTTCGCTGGCAGCCAGCTTGGCGAGCAGAAGCTCTTCTGTCTGAAGCAGCAGAGCGTCAAGCTTGTCTGTGGAAACCCGAATCGTGTCCGTCCTTGGCTCCCGTGTAGCTTCGAACTGGACGGACGGGACCGCGAAGGCGGGTCCTCCTCCAGCCGCAGGCAGATGAAGACTCCTGAGGCGCCCGACCATCTCCTCCAGTTCCCTCGTCGCCACCCTGCCCTCAAACAGGTCCGGCAGTATGGCCACCGCCTCGTGCACCAGGTGCAGAACCTGGCCGGAAAGCTCTAGTTCATCCCGGGTCAGCGGTCTCAGAACAGCCTCCAGAGCCTGACACAACGCCTCCACTGGGGACAAATTGACAGCCCGGGCAGCGCCTTTTAGTGTGTGGACCGCCCGAAACGTAGATTCGAGCGCCGTCCCTGATTCACTGCGCGCAGGCCTTTTCTGCAGGGTCAGCAGGCCTGCTCTCATCGTCTGGAGATGCTCCTGCGACTCCTCTTTGAACGTGGCCAGCAGGCGTTCCCTCAGATCGCCCTGGTGGTCGGTCATGGTATACCTCACCCTCCCGAACCAGACTCAGCCTGCGCTCATGCAGTATGGGCCGCGCCGCTCACAACCTCTTGCAATCGACGGGCAAGGTCATTCAAATCCTGGGCTGCCCGTTCCAACTGGCGAGTCGCGGCGATGGTTTGCGTAGATGCCTGGTGGATGTTTTGCATCGCCAGCTCGACCTGATCCATCCCCACGACCTGCTGCTGGGCAGACACCAGGATCTGCTGAGCTGCCTGGGCCGACTCAGCCAGACTCTCGGTTAGCGCCCGGATTGCCCCACCCGAATGAACCCCGGCGGCTTCCCCCGCCTCCGACGCTTTGACGCCTTGTTCAACTGCCATAACAGCCGCCTGCGTGGCTCTGGCGATTTCCTGCAGAATCCTCCGCACCTGACCCGTACCCTGCTTGGACTGCTCCGCCAACTGCTTCATCTCAGCCGCGACGACGGCAAACCCGCGACCTGCTTCCCCGGCCTTGGCCGCCTCGATCGAGGCGTTAACAGCCAGCAGGTTCGACTGATCCGCGATTTGGGTCACCGTGGTAATGATCTCCCCGATGTCCTGTCCGTGGGCACTGAGGGCCAGAATCCGCCCGGCAATCGCTTCCATCTGTTTCCGGGTCTCCTGCATCAGTCTGGCGCTCTCTTCCACCGACTTGCGCCCGTCCCGCGAAGTCTCCACACTGCGCTGGGCTGCGTCAGCGACCATTCGGGCCTTATCGGATGACACGTAAACCGTCTGCTTGACCTCTTCAACGGTCGTGGTCGTTTCGTTCACGGCGGCGCCCTGTTCGGCGATGCCCGAGGCCTGTTGAGCCGTGGCCGCCAGCACTTCGGTGGCTGCGGCAGCAAGGGCGGAGATCGACCCCTGGATGGTTTTCGTAATGGTGCGCGTAAGCGACAGGGCGAGGCCAATCCCAGACCCGACGCCAGCCAATGCAGCCAGGATCGTGATCCAACTGAGGAACTCTGCTTGGTCGTTTGCCGCATGCGTGGCCTGCTCAACGTACTCTGCCTGGGCTGCGACCAAACGCTCGATTGCAGCAGTCATTTCGGCACGGGCAGGCCAGACCTGGCTCTGGTGCACCTGCATTGCCTCGTCGATATTCCCGTTCTTTCGGGCGGCTATCGAGACCTCGGCTTTGTCACCCCAGGCGCCGACGAGGGTGACCAGTTCCTGCCATGGTTTCCTTTGATCCGGTGCAACCGCGTCTGTCAGGAGCGATGCGGCCTGGTGTGCACGGCCGTATGCATCGTTCCATTCGGTGAGATAGCTGTCGCCACCAAGCAACTGATAGCGCAGGAAAGCCGCCACAGCCTCTTCGATTCCCGAGTGAACCTTCAGGGCGCCGTTCAGGATGACTTCGCGCTCCTGGATTACCACCTGATATCTGTTCACAGCACCGCTGGTCGCATAAAGCCCGGTAAATGCTACAAGGACAAGTAAACTCAGAATAATGGCGTAGCCACGGCCGATCCGCCATCCCAATGAGCGCTGCATGCTCCTCCCCCTCCTCATCGGTGCACTCATACGACCTCATCATTCACAATGACGCGCTGGTCGCTGGCCATGGCGTCCAGGTCCAAGAGAGCAACCTGCTCGGCGGTCATGCCCCGAAGACAGGGAAGACGGTCGCTTTGCAGGAGCGCCAGGGTGTCCAGCCCAATCTGGGAGATCCCCTCCACCCCTCCGACCAGGATTCCGAATGTCATCCCCGCACCAGTCACAGCTACGACCTGACACGCGGCCTCGGTGCCGGGCCCTTCCATACCCAGTAGGGAGCGGAGATCGAGGACCGTCAGGATGCGGCCCCGGTGGCTCATAACCCCGGCAATGAACTCAGGTGTGCACGGCACCCGCGTCAGTTCGCCGCCGGGGAGCGCAGTCACTACCTGTTCTGTCGCAATGCCAATTCGCTGGGCGCCAATCGTAACGACCAGCACCTCGATCCGAGGCGATTCCGTTTCCCCCCCCAGGGGGCGGGCCAGTTCCCTCGCCCTCTCCCGCAGGATCTGTCTGGTCTTGTCCGGAGAATCTTCCACGTCCAGTTCAATGCGCCGCACGACCTGTTCCAGCCGGGCGTGGATTGCCGGCCAGTCAAAGGTGCGGTGGTCTGAGTCAGTGCCCATTGCTGCACGCCCCTTCGCCGGTGGTAGTTACCATCATCGGTTGTCGTCAGCGCCGCCCGAGGTATCTCTGGGCCGTCTCCAGAATTCGGCCGGCTGTCAGGCCACCGCCCCCCGGTACTAGTTCGTCGGGCGGGAGCGGGTTCAGGAGCCGGATCACCGTCTCCAAAGACCGGCGACCCTCTTTGTGGGCGCCCTGTCGAAGCAGAAGCGTGCCCAGTGCGAAGTGGGCATCCACTGCGTCGGGATCGGAGTATAGTGCTCGCCGGAGGGCCGCGACGGCTGCGGGTAGGTCCCGGCTCTCTTCGCAGATATTGGCGAGAAGCATATGCGCCTTCGTGTCCAACGGATCTTTGGCCAGGGCGGCCTCGCACTGGCACCGGGCCTCAGCGAGGCGCCCCTGGTCCGCCAGGGCGAGCGCCTGCCGCAAGGGATTCTCCGGCTTGGGCGGCGGGCCATCCGGCACCGGAGAGGGATTGGCATCCCACCGGTGCTCAACCTGGCGGGGAGGCTCCGCTGTGGGGCTATCCGGTACGAGCCCCTGCGGAATGATCCGCTCCGGCACGGGGTGAGGCCTTTTCACGTAGGCCATTGTGTCGGGAAAATTCCCCGCTACGAGCGGTTCAAAGAGCCCTGGCGAAGCTTCCACGGGACTCACCAGCAGGTACCCGCCGGGGGACAGCGCCTGCTGGAACCGGAGCACAACTGCCCGTGCCGCAGTGGGCGAGAAGTACATCAACACGTTCCGGCACAAAAGCAGGTCAATCGCCAGAGTATTGGTCCGCGCTGACGGATACCTGTCCTCTGCCAAGTTCAGCGGGGCGAAGGTCACCATACTCCGGATGCCTGCGTCAAGCTCATAGCTGCCGTCCTTAAGTTCCCGGAAGTAGCGTTGCCGGAGTTCCCCGGAAACACTTCGCATCGACCACCACCGATAGCGTCCCCGCCGTGCCACCTCCAAAGAGTTCGCGTTAATATCGGTAGCAAGGACCGTGATATTCCACTCCGAACGGTCCGGCAGTAGCGTGTCTAGCATCATGGCCAGGGTGTACGGCTCTTCGCCCGTCGAGCACCCGGCGCTCCATATTCGGAGTTGAGATAGCCCGGCCTCCCGGCGGGCGGCGAGGAGCGAGGGAAGAATCTGGCGCTGAAGTGCTCTCATACAGTCGCTATCCCGGAAAAAGTATGTCTCGCCCACAGTGAAGTGGCTTGCGAACTGCATGAGCGCCCCGTCGCCGTCCGGATGAATCAGAAGCCTGTCCAGGAAGGCTTCAGGCGTGCTGTGTGGTTCGGCCTCAAGGGCAAGGCGAAACCTGCGTTCCAGGTCAGCCGGTTTGCGGTCATAGTACCCGAGCCCCAACCGGTCGATGACGAGCCGGCGCAGCCTCTCAAAAGCCCCTGGTGACAGCGTCATGGCCGCATCTCACGGAGCACGTAGGTGAGACTGCGTTCTTCATCAAGGGAGAGAAAGGCATCAAGATCATGGATCAGAACCAAGTTATCGCCAAGCTGCGCAATTCCGGCCAGTCGCCCGAGATCCGGCAGAATGGAGCCGGGCGGAGCGACGGCGTCCCCCGGAACCTCCTTTACGCCCAGAACATGATCGACCGGCAGCGCCAGGTTTCGCCGGGCCGAGCGCGCTACCAGCAACTGGGTAGAAACGCCATGAGTAGAGGACGGCAGGCCGAAGCGACGTCGGACATCTACTACCGGGACCACGTCACCGTGAATACTGATAACGCCAAGGACGACGGCGGGAGCATCAGGTATCGGCACTACCTCAACCATCGGCAGCACCCGCTCTACCGCAGCCAGTTCAAGGGCGTACAACTGATCAGCGAGGGTGAAGACAACGATCTGGTGCACCTGGCGCGCAGCGTCATGCTCCTCTGCGCCAGTGTGATCCCTCTGTGTTTGTTCGTCTTGCATTTCGTCCCCCTCCATCGTTACCAGGTGGAAGCGGTGCAAACTGATGAGGCTTGAATGGCGGACTTTCTGTCATAATTACTTTGCACACCCCTATTATAGCTCAACCGGAAATCTTTTGTAATGTTGCCGGAACGAAAACGGTGGCCCATCTCTCAAATGCCAGAGCAAGGCGGGTATCGGCAGAAGCAGTTCCAGGCGGGGAACCGCCTGTTGCCGATCTGCAGAGTAAGGGGCGCCCCCTTCGAGGACGCCCCTTACGACCATTCTAACGATTGCCCGCAGCCGCTGTTCGCGGCGAGCGCTCACTCGACTACTTCGCCGGCCTCAACCGGCACCTCCGTCAAGTACTCCGCCGCCGGGTCCAGGAGAAGCTCCGCCACCGTCCACCGGTACGAATCGGGATTGGGAATGCGGTACGTACCGTCGTCCGCCGGTCCGGCGACGAGATGCTTGCCTCTGAGTCGTCGCAGGGCCCCGTCCATGCACCCGACGACTTCCGCCGGAGGAGGGCTTCCAGCCTCCGGCCTCAGACGCCAAACACCGTCTGAGTCCCGGCCGATGGCCAGCAAGTGGCCTGCCGCCAGGCACTGTACCTGCATCTCTTTCGGAAGCTCGAACCGCGCTTCGGGCAGCCCCAGGGCTGCCTTCGCCAGTTGGGAAACGCCCGATGCAAAGTAGTACCTGCTCTGGCCGTGCCGGTCGGCGATCAACTGCGCCAGCCCCATCTTCTGTAGGCGCCGCACGAGCCGGCGGAGCCACATGCGCAGTTGCCGGTCCTTCAGTAGGAGGCGCAACGGGGAGTCACGATCCACCTGCCAGGTGCGGTCCACAAAAGTGGGCGTGCCGTCCACCCACACAGCCGGCAGCGGCGCCGACAACTCATCAATCAGGGCGTGCATTGCCTCATCGCGGCACCCGCCGATCCACCGCAGCCGCCGCTCGATGGAGGTTGCGGCATGGGTGTGGGCAAGTTCACGCCCCAACGGAGTCAGTGCGACCTTTTCCGGGCCCTCGCAGTCGAGGCAGCCGGCTGCGATCGCCATGTGAAAAACGAGGCCGCCTTCGTTCTTGCAGTTGTCGTAGGTGAGGGCACGGCCTTGCTCAAGCGTTAGCGCCACTGCCGCCATCCAGGGGACTTCAGCAACCCACCGCAGGGCGGGGAACAAGTGAGGCTTCGTCCGGCCGCTGGATACTAGCAAACCGGCACGCCTCAGCTCCCAGTAGCGGTTGCCCAGTCCCCGGTATGCCCGGTTTTCCGCGGCAGTACTGCCACTACGGGAGAGGTCACGCAGGACATCGAACGGGATCTCTCCTAGTACCTGGGCAAATCGCGCATGGGCGCGCGCAAATAAGCGATCAGCGCAGCGGAAGCACACCTGATCCTTGCTATATCGCATGATACTGCTATTGAGCACCAGGGCGTTACGGGTCATGGTCACAATCTGCCGCTTGGCCAACCCCTGCACTTGCTGCTGCCCAGCATCGCCTTCTCGCTCCAAGTAATCCCCGAACGGATGCTGCCACCCCAGCTTTCGTCGTTCGACCTTCCCCCGGCAGGCCAGCAAGGCCGCCAGGCAGCGAATCTCCCCGGTCGTGCCGCCCTGCGCCAGCTCGTCGATCGCGTGTAGGAGTTCCTTCTCGACTTCCAATGCTGACACCCCTCTTAAGAGCATCATATACATGTATAGGTACGAGTATTTGAAGGCGCGAGTTCGCATCCACGGAGACATTTGGCCAAAGCGGCAGCCGCCTCTTGCCCCAAGCCGCTTCTCGGAGATTCGTACCGATTGCCCAAAAAAGAAACAGCCCAGGCGTACCTGAGCTGTCTTGGTTTTTGGGCTTGAGGAGGGCCCCAGGAGTAGCGATAGCGCTCCCGGGGCCCGACACCGTAGATGGGTGGGGTGTAGGGGAGGGGTGACAACCCCTCCCCTACTTTCAATGGTGGGCCATGATGGATTCGAACCATCGACTCTCCGCTTAAAAGGCGGATGCTCTGCCCCTGAGCTAATGGCCCAAAGTGGAGCAAACTCCGGATGGAGTTTGCTCAAATGGCTGGGGCGGCAGGACTCGAACCTACGCATGCGGGAGTCAAAGTCCCGTGCCTTACCAACTTGGCTACGCCCCAATATGTGGGCTGACTGACCGGATTTGAACCGGCGACCTCCTGAGCCACAGTCAGGCGCTCTAACCAACTGAGCTACAGTCAGCATATGAACAGAACTGGCGCGCCTGGCAGGATTCGAACCTGCGGCCAACCGCTTAGAAGGCGGTTGCTCTATCCCCTGAGCTACAGGCGCCTGTGTAGCACAGGTTATATTAACACATAGGACCCGATGTGACAAGCAGTCACTTACTGGCAATCAGACCACCCGGCGCCGACAGGCGTACAAAAAGGGCGCCACACCGTGTCGCCCGTTACAGGGACTTTTGGAGCGGGTGATGGGAATCGAACCCACGTGGCCAGCTTGGAAGGCTGGGGCTCTACCATTGAGCTACACCCGCATGAGTATCTGTCGGCACCGGCCGTTTGCTTGCGTGGTCGGGGTGACAGGATTTGAACCTGCGACATCCTGCTCCCAAAGCAGGCGCGCTACCAGACTGCGCCACACCCCGTTCGGATCCTGCAGGAATGAGTATATCCTACAGCCAGAGCCTCTGTCAAAAGTTAATTTCTGCTGGCGGATGCGTTCTTATCCAACTGCCGCAACGATTCGAGCCGCTATAATCGCGCCGTCTTGGATCTCGAGCAGCCCGCAGGTCGGCGGCGTCTTTGGGATGCGGGGCATACTGAGGCTGCCGGGGTTAAACAGTAGAAGCCCTTCCTCGTCTCTGGATACCGGCACGTGCGAGTGGCCGAAGACAGCCACCCGCACCCCCGCTTCGAGGGCCTTGTAGTACATGCGGTCCAGGGACGATTTCACGCCGTAGTAATGGCCGTGGACCAGCAGAAAACTGACCCCCTCAATGGCGAAAAGATCCTGCAGGGGCTCCATTAGGTGGTGGTCGCAGTTGCCGATGACGGCACGGACCCGGCCAGGGTCGACGCCCAGTTGCCGGGCGACCGGCTGGGCGTCACGCAGGAAGTCGCCGGCGTGAAGCAACCAATCCACCTTGCCGAGTTTCTGCTGCACCTGCCCCAGGCGGCTCAGATCCCCGTGGGTGTCGCTTACCACAGCCACGCGCACCATGCTACTTCAACTCCCCAGCAGCTCCCTGAGAAGCGGCATCGCCTTGGCCAGGGCCCGGCCCCGGTGGCTGATGGCGTTCTTCTCTTCCATGGTGATTTCCGCCGTTGTTTTGCCGGACGGCAGCACAAAGACAGGGTCGTACCCGAAGCCTCCGGTGCCACGGGGAACATGGCCGACCGCACCCTCCAGTTCGCCCCGGACCGCCCGTTCCCGGCCGTCCGGCATGACGATGGCGATGGTCGACACATACCGGCCGGACCGCTGCCCGTCGGGAACGGTCGCCATGCGGTCCAGAAGCGCATACATGCGGTCTGCATCTGACCCCGGCACCCAGCGTGCCGAGTGGATGCCCGGCTCGCCGCCCAGGGCGTCAACGGCCAGCCCGGAGTCCTCGCCGAGCGCGGGAAGGCCCGTGGCGGCACAGGCCGCCCGAGCCTTGATCAGGGCGTTCTCTTCAAACGTAGTACCGGTCTCCGCCACGTCGGGCAGTGCCGGGTCAAGGCCGACGACGGTGATTCCGGAGCCGGCCATGAGGGCCTGGAGTTCGCGGATTTTGCCGGGGTTCTTGCTAGCGAGCACCAACCGTTTGTCTGACACTACTATCTACCTCTGCTCCCAGGGCGCCCAACGCGGCCCTCTGAATCGCCACCAGTCGCTGTACGCCACTGTCCGCCAGCGCGATCAGCGCATCGAGCTGATCGCGGGTAAACGGGCCCGACTCGCCGGTGCCCTGGACTTCCACAAGGCCGCCGCTGCCGGTCATGACCAGATTCATATCGACCATCGCTTTGGAGTCCTCGACATAGGCCAGGTCCAGCATGGGAACGCCTTCGATGATGCCTACGCTGGTGGCAGCCAGAAAATCCGTGACCGGTAGCCTCTCAATCATACCGTTTCGATGGAGCCGATCGCAAGCGTCAACCATGGCGACAAACGCCCCGGTAATCGACGCCGTGCGTGTGCCGCCGTCCGCTTGTATGACGTCGCAGTCGATCCACAGGGTGCGCTCTCCCAGCGCCTTGAGGTCAATGACCGACCGCAAGGCACGGCCAATGAGCCGCTGAATCTCCATGGTGCGGCCCCCCGGCTTGCCGCGGCTGACCTCACGCTGATTTCGCTGCCCGGTAGCGCGAGGCAGCATGCCATATTCGGCGGAGATCCAGCCTTCGCCTTTTCCTTTGAGGAACGGCGGCACCCGTTCTTCGATGGTTGCGGTACAGATGACGCGTGTCTTGCCAACTTCTATGAGAACCGAGCCCTCGGCGTGCTCGATGTAATTGCGGTGGATGAAAACGGGGCGCAGATCATTCGGGGTGCGACCGTCCTGGCGAATCAAAAGGGGATCACTCCTGCTTGAAGTCTAGGTGGATTTGCTCGGCATGGGAGACGCCACCGGGCCAGAGCCGGCCGGCCACCTCCACAAAGTGGTCCGGGTCAGCCGTGGTGTAAAAATGCCGTGCGCCGACGCCGCCCGCCTTGGCGGTACCTTCTGCCTGCAGCCTGTATGCAATCTCGGCTGCCGTGGCCAGGCCCGGGTCGATCAGCGTCACCCCAGGCCCTACTACGTCGGCGATGACCGCCTCCATGTGCGGAAAGTGTGTGCATCCGAGTACGAGGGTATCCATGCCGGCATCCATCAGAGGTCGCAGGCAGCGCTCCACCTCCTCCCGCACTTCGGGACCCGAAATAACACCTTCTTCCGCCCGGATGACCAGAATCGGGCACGGCTGCTGCGTAATCCGGCCGTCAGGCCGGTATTGCATGAGTGTACGGGGGTAAATGCCGGACGCACACGTACCCTGCGTGGCCGCCACCCCGATGCGCCCCGACCGGGATACGGCGGCTGCGGCCCGGGCGCCGGGATGAACCACGCCAATGGCCGGCACGGGCAGGCGCCGGTTTTCCAGCAGGTCGAGCGCCGCCGCGGTGGCCGTGTTGCAGGCGACGACCACCAGCTTGCACCCCCGGGCTGCAAAAAAATCCATAAAGCCAAGGAAGTACCGGCGCACCTCAGGCATGGGGCGCGGGCCGTACGGGAAATGGGCCGTATCGCAGGCGTAAATCAAATCCTCGCCCGGAAGCAGGCGGGCCACCTCACGCATGACCGTCAGACCGCCTTCCCCCGAATCAAAAAAGCCGATGGGGCTCGGGGACAAACCACTCGCCTCCTGTGCTCTATGGCAGGCCTGGATGTATAGCTTACGGCTATAACGGCCTACCCATGCCCTGGGTTACGCGGAAAACGCCACCCAAAATGGGCGGCGTCCCCGGGCTAGTAAACTATGTTCGATGTAGGGGCCGATTACACCTCGCGGGTCATGAGGTAGTTGAGCTGCTCCAACGATTGGATCAGCCGTTCTTTGTCCGCTACGTCTATCTCAGCTAGAATGGTGGCCAAATACCCGCGCCGTGCTTCCAGGACCTCATCGATCACGGAGGAGCCCTTCGCCAGAACCTTCAGGCGGATGACCCGCCGGTCGGCGGTGTCACGAACCCGCTCAATCAGGCCGTTGCGCTCCATGCGGTCGATCAGGTCGGTGGCGGTGCTGCAGGCGAGGTACATCTTCTGGCACAGCTCACCCATGGTGAGCTCGCCAAACTCGCGCAGCACCAGCAGAGCATCCAGCTGCGGGGGGGTGATGTCAAAGTTGCTGAGAATATCCCGCCCGCGCTTCTTGAGGATAGTGCCTACATTCCGGAGCAGTTCCTCAATTTCCGCCACATGCCGATCCACATTCGCCTTCGTCAGCACACCCAGTCACCTCCACAGGTCTTATTAGCCATCGCAAGGCTAATATCTTCCCACCAACTACGCGACCACCCGATGTTTTAGGTAGCGGAAATTGAATGGATGCTAATTGGCGACCGCCGGTTTGATTTCCTGCCAAAAATGGTCCAAGATGCCGTTCTTGATGGCTTCTGCTGCCTTTGCGGGGTAGGTTTTGGCCACAATGCCGGGTTCGGCAATGGCCTTTTCTTCGGCGGCGTTGGACAAGTACCCGAGTTCAAGCAGAACAGAGGGTGCCTTTGTCTCCTTGATCACGAAAAACGAATCTTGCCTGACGTTCCGGTCCGGGAATCCCAGCCCCTTCACGATCGCAGCATGGATCTTCTGGGCCGCGGTGTGGCTCTTCGGGTTGGTAGTCCAGTAGTACGTCTCGGTGCCGCGGACCGTCACTGAAGCAGCGGAGTTGTGATGGATCGAGACAAACAGATCCATGGCCGGTTTCACTCTATTGACAAGGGCCGGGCGCTGGGTAAAGTCCACCCCGTCGTCGCCGGTGCGGGTCATGAAAACGGTCGCTCCGGCGGCCTGCAGCCTGCGCTGCAGTTCGAGGGCCACCTGCAGGTTGATCGTTTTTTCGTATGTTTTGTAGGTTTTCCCGATCGATCCCGGATCGTCCTTAGCGCCGGGGATCCGGCCATGGCCGGCGTCAATCCAGATGCGCTTTCCGTAGACAGGTGAGGAGATCAGATCAACTGTGATGCTGCTGTCGCCGCTCTTGGACACCACCGTGTGCCCCAGGTAGTAGGGCAGGGCAATCGTGATGACCATCGAGTTCGGGGTGACGCCGGGCGCCAGAGTGATCGTGTCAACAGTGCCGTCAGCGATCTTGACCTGGTTGTTCGCCAGTGCGCTGCGCCCTTGCGGAACCTCGATTTTGAGCTGGCGCTGGTCTGGCGTCAAGCTGACTTTGGGATCCATGGGCAAGGAGCCGGTCAACGTCAGGCGGGTCTTGCCCTGCAGACGCTCGGTCTTCAAGGCTTCTATCCGGGGGAGAAACAGGACCTGCAGGCCTGTGTCCGTGGACACGACGTCAAAGGGGACGGTCTCCTTCATATCGACCACGATTCGGACCCCGTCGGCGCCGCGGTCGGCGGCCCGAATTCTGGCGATGTAGGGGTTGGTGACATCAACGGATTCGGGGGCCTCCGGTGCCAGATGGGCACCGGGTATGTCCACGACCACCCGCGGCGGGTTGGTCAGCGGAAACGCCGTGTACTCGACTTTGCCGGTGGCGCTGAGATCGACCGCGCTAATGCGGCGGTCCTGCCGAAGTTGATATCCGGTTACATTATGGTCGAATTCAATGGCCAGTTGGTTACCGTCAGATGATAACGAATATCGGAAATTTGGTTGACTCCAAGTTTGAGCTGTGAAACGAACCGTGCGGCCGTCCACCTGTAAGTTAAGTTCCTTCATCAGCGAATCGAGGATCCGTCTGTTGGCCTGTGGTTCGGTCACCACCGCCGGGTATAGTTCCAGCACGGCGTTGGTGCCGTCGGTCTTCTCCGTCACCCGCAGGAAGGGTTCGGAAAGAGTGAGCACTACCCGGCCCTTGTCAGGATCGTTGCGGTAGGTAAGGCCGGAAATGACGGTGGGTTTGCGAAGAATGTTGACGGTGCGGGTGCTGTCGTTCCACTCTACAGTGCCGCCCAGCGCCTCCGCAATGAAGCGAAGGGGCACCATGGTCCGGTCGTCCACAATTTGCGGAGCGACGGGGAGTTCTTCCGCCTTGCCGTTAATCAGCGCCTGCTTCTGACCAACCCTCAGTATGACGGTGTCGGCGCCCCGGGTGACCGTTACCTGCCGGGTGACCGGGTCCCAGGTAAGCGTTCCGCCTACGGCTTCGCCGACGAACCGGACGCCCACCATGGTGCGATCTTCCATGATGATCGGGGGGACCGACATTTCAAGGGGTTTACCTTCAACGGTGACATTGACCGGAGCAGGAGCATTCGCTCTTACTGATGTCGGCCAAAGAGATACCATTAGGGTGATTAGTAGCATGAGGAAGATTATCTTAGGAAACTTGATGTTCGGTATCTCTATCATCGTAAACGGAGTCCTCCCCGATTAGGTTCGATAGTCCAGATAAAAATATCACAATAATTTTCGAGTGTATCGCCCTTGTCTCCTGCTGTTCTCCAGTGGTTGATAAATAAGGAAACCTCCTCGCTTTGGTCGGTGGCTAGCAGGGGTACTTGTCGCGGTTGCCGCTGCCCCTGGTATCGAATTGGGCGGAACAACGGGCGCCGCCCGGACGCTCCGTTCCGTTCGCCCCGGGCGGCGCTCCGGGTAGGTCGGCGTCGTCATTAATGACCTTCGCCTCCGCTGGTCGTTGTTCCGCCCAACTCGATGAACCGCAGCGGCACGGATGCTCCTCAGAACCCCTGCTAACCACCACCCAGCGTCTGGCTGTCCAGGTACCACTGGAGGGGAGGCAAGGCGCACGGGACTCGAAGTTGCGCGTCTCTGGGCGCGAAAAAGGAGGGTCGGGGTGACCCTCCTTTTTCGTGTGCTGGTGGAGGCGGCGGGCTCTGCCTCCCGCGTCCGAAAGAGCACCAGACAGGACTTCTACGAGCGTATCCTGCAGTTTAGTTCTCGCCCTCACCGCCGCCTACAGGCGGGCTTCGATTCAGGCCAGCCCCGAAAAGTTCCTCGCCTCCCGGGTCCGAGACAGCCCCGGGAGGAACAGCCCGCTAGTTGACGCTACAACCCTGGTGCGCGGTGCCTACCGCCAGAGGAGCGTAAGGCGGCATTTCAGCCGCCCGCTGCTTACGCAGCTACAGCGTAATCGTTGTTGGCAGTTAATTGCCTGCGGCCAGTTTTACGAGGCAACCGCACCTCGGCTCGCTATCCTGAACGCTGCATCCCCCGTCGAAACTAATTCGCCCCCGTGTTATATGGTAAAGCCGGTGAACCGGCCTGTACCCAAGTTCAGTCGTCGTCGCGGCCACGGTTGCGCATGGCCCGGGCCATTTCGCGCTGCACGTCGCGAGCGGCGATGTCATCGCGCTTGTCGTAGGACTTCTTGCCCTTCGCCAGCCCGATCTCCACCTTGACGCGCCCCTTCCTAAAGTATAAGCGAAGGGGAACTAAAGTGTAACCCTTCTCTCGCACCTGCCCGAAGAGGCGGAGAATCTCGCCCTTGTGCATGAGCAGTCGGCGCTTGCGCAGCGGTTCGTGGTTGAACCGGTTGCCCTGTTCGTACGGGCTGATGTGCACGTTCTCCAGGAAGATCTCTCCCTGTTGAATGTGCGCATACCCATCGCGAATATTTGCACGGCCGAGCCGGCAGGACTTGACTTCCGTTCCCACCAGGGCGATGCCCGCCTCGTAGGACTCTTCAATAAAGTAGTCGTGCCGCGCCTTACGGTTGTCGGCGATGATTTTTTCGTCGGACTTGGCCGCCGCTGCTTTCTGTGCCACTGCTATTCACCTCGCCCGGATACTTGATTATGGGGGTTCGTTCACGCAAAGTCAAGTGCCAAACAAAGGGGCCCGCTGTTGCCAGCGAACCCGCTTGATCAGCCTAGTCTTGTTGTTGCGGCTGTGCTGCAGGCGGACGCCGGCGCACGCGCTGCCCGCGCCTCGCTCTGCGCTGCCCGCCGCCGTCGGCCACCACGCCCGGAAGGCCCGCCGACTCGTCGGCGGTGCCCGGCGCCGGTGCGAAGGGCGCTTCCGTGAACGCCTTGTTGGCACGCCCGCCGCCACCACCGGGTGGCGGCGTCAGCGCGTAGGGATTCGTTACCGTGGGATCATCCTCCATACCCTTGCGGACGCGGCTGTCCGGTACGGGTACGCCCCACATGTCCAGTTTGGAGCCGGCTCGGGCTCTCGCCGGTTCCCGCTCCGGTTCGCGCGCCTTCGGCCGCTCGCGCTCCACCGGCAAGGCCTTAAGCCTGGGCGGTCTCTGTGCGGCAGGAGCAGGTGCCACCGCAAGCGCCAGACCCGACTCCGCCGCCTCTTCCTTCCCGCGCTTGCCCCGCCGCCGGCGCTTACTCTTGCGAGGCTCCTCTTCACGAGCCTGCTGCTTCTCCGGTTTCGGCTCCAGGCCCATGAGCGCACGTTTGCGGTCCGCCCGGCTCCGGGTATCGGCAGGTACGGCAGCCACGGTCACGACCGGGCTTTCGTTGGCTTCCAGGGCAAAGTCAACCTGCCTGTTCTCGATATCGACCCGCCCGACCCGTACCACTACCCCGTCGCCCAGCCTGAAGCGGCGCCGGGTCCGTTCGCCGATGAGGGCGTAGTAGTTGTCGTGGAAGTGGTAGTAGTCGTCCGTCAGCGAAGATATGTGGACAAGCCCCTCCACCGTATTGGGGAGCTGCACGAAGAAACCGAAGGGACCCACGCCCGAAATCAGCCCTTCAAAGGTCTCACCAACCCGCTCGGACATGTATTCGGCCTTCTTGAGATCGACCGTCTCCCGCTCCGCCTCCATGGCTACCCGCTCGCGATCAGACGAGTGCTGGGCGGCCTCAGGCATCCAGCGTTCCCACTTGTGCTTGAGCTTGGCGATCAGGCCGCCGGACAGCATAGCCCGGAGCACCCGGTGCACCACCAGGTCAGGGTAGCGGCGAATCGGGGAGGTGAAATGGCAGTAGTAGTCCGCGGCTAGGCCGAAGTGCCCGAAGTTTTCGGCGCTGTAAATGGCCTGGCGCATGGTGCGCAGGAGTACCTGGTTGATCAGGTTCTCCTCAGGGCGGCCGCGGACCCAGTCGGTAATATCCTGCAGCAGTTTGGCTGGCACGGCACCGTCGGCCGGCATGCGCAGCGTGTAGCCGAACAGCGCAAGGAAGTCCCGCAGCCCGGCCAGGCGGTCGCCGGCCGGCTCGCCGTGGACGCGGAACATGAACGGCACGGCCTGCCGCTGGCAGTGCTCCGCAACGGTCTCGTTTGCTGCCAGCATGAACTCTTCGATGATCCGCTCGGCAATGCCGCGGTCGACGCGGCGGATTTCGACCGGCCAGCCCGCCTGGTTCAGCTTTACTTTGGCTTCGGGCAGGTCGAAATCCAGGGCGCCCCGCCGCATGCGGCGGCTGCGCAGTACTTGCATGAGTGCGTGCATTTCGCTGAACATGGGCACCAGGCCCCGGTATTCGGCCATGGCCGCTTCATCGCCGGCAAGTATTTCGTTGACCCGAGTGTACGTCATGCGGGCGGCGGTTTTTATGACCGAAGGGAAGATTTCGTGCTTGTGGACCTTTCCGGCCGAGTCGATCTCCATGACGCAGGAAAGCGTCAGGCGGTCGACGTTTGGATTCAGGCTGCAGATGCCGTTGGAGAGTTTGGGCGGCAGCATGGGCACGACGCGGTCGGCCAGGTAGACCGATGTGGCCCGGCTATAGGCCTCCCGGTCGAGGTGCGACCCTTCCGTCACGTAGTACGACACATCGGCGATATGTACGCCCAGCCGCCAGAGGCCGTCGCCAATACGCTCGACATTCACTGCGTCATCCAGATCCTTGGCGTCTTCGCCGTCGATGGTGACAATGGTCCAGCCCCGGAGGTCGCGGCGGCCATCTTCGCGCATGGCTTCTTCGGTGACCGTGTCGGGAATGGGCTCGGCTTCAGCCAGCACCCGGGGTGGAAAGACCTCCGGCAGGCCGAATTTGCGGATGACGCTGACGATGTCGACGCCGACTTCGCCCTTCATTCCAATGCGCTCAACGATCTTCCCTTCGGCATTACGGCGCGCTTCAGGGTAGTTGACGATCTGGACGACGACTTTTTCGCCGCTCTTGGCGCCGTTGGTCGCACCGCGGGGAATGAAAATGTCGTCCGCCAGGCGCCGGTCGTCCGGAGTGACGTACCCGGCGTGCTTGGCGGCTTCAAAAGTGCCTACCACCCGCGTGGTCGCCCGCTGCAAAATGCGGATGACTTCCCCTTCGACACGCCCGCCGGTCCGGGCCGGCGGGCTGAGCCGGGCGATAATGCGGTCGCCATGCCAGGCGCCGTTCAGCGACTCGCGCCCGATGAAAATGTCTTCGGCTTCCGCCTCGTCCTGCACCAGAAATCCAAACCCTTTGGGGTGCCCCTGAAGCCTGCCCACAGCCAGGTTCATGCGTTCCGGGGCGCCGTAGCGCTCCAGCCGGGTCTTGACCACTTCGCCGACAGTTTCCATTTGTTCAAGCGTTTTTCTCAATTGCACGTGCTGCTTCTCGGCAACACCCAGGGCCAACGATAGTTCCTCGAAGGTCATGGGCTTGTAGGCCTTCTCGCGGATGAACTTGGCAATGCGTTCCTTCACTTAGCTACCACCTTATGGAAAGAGGGCTTTCAAGACTCTAAGGTAACACACCGGAGTGCTGTCAAGCAAGTTCGACACGTTCCTTGCGGTATATGATGCGCTAAACAGGGGATATCATGTGAAAAACGGGTCCGAACGGCCCCGATTTGGGCCGGCTCGGACCCGTTCTGCTACCCCCGGCGACCGGAGTCGCGCCACGCCCGGAATAGGGCAATGGGCGCCGCCATCAAGGCCGCATCACGAATGATCGACCACTGAATGACCCCACCACGAAGCGTCACCCACAACAGATAGACTCCCGAGACGATACCCGCCGCCAGAAACCAGGAGAGGAACGCAGCCCCCCACGGACTGCCAGCCAGAAACTTGCGCATGCTTAGGGTTTCACCGCCAAATGGGCCGCCCGGGCCTGCTCCAGAACCCGTGCCGCCTCTTCATGCCCGTACCATCCCCGAATGATGACGGACTTCCCTTCGAGATCCTTGTAGGTCCGGAAAAAGTGCTCGATCTCCCGGAGCATGTGCGGCGGTACGTCGCTCAGGTCCTTGACCTGCTCGAACCGGGGATCCTGCACCGGCACGCCCAGCAGCTTGTTGTCGACGCCCTTGTCATCCTGCATGGACAGAACGCCAACCACCCGGGTGTCGATGATGCAGCCAGGCACCGTGGGATTGGTGATCATCACCAGGATGTCGATGGGATCGCCGTCATCCTCCAGCGTCTCCGGAATATACCCATAGTCAGCCGGATAGTGTACGGGTGAATAGAGCACCCGGTCGAGGCGAAGAACGCCCCGCTCCTTGTCGAATTCGTACTTATTTTGGCTGCCGGCCGGAATCTCGATCAATGCCTCCACAATGAGCTCGCCCAACTCGCCCAGACCCCTTTCGCTCTAGGGACTGCATCTATAATAGTGTTTGAACAATCCCCGCACAACCTTTTGACAGAAAAACACCTCCGCTGGTTACGGCGGAGGGTTTTTCCCCCATCTCCTGCTACCGAGAGGCCGCCGTAATCAGCTTGGCCAGGAACTGCGCTTCCGGCACGGCTCCTTCGACGGCGACGATCTCATTAAACACGGTCTTGGGCACGCCCATAACGTTGTATTTCTGAGCCAGATACGGGAATTCGGTCACCTCGTACACGTCGGCGGTGACCAGGGGACTCTCCATGGCCATCATATGCGCCATCCTGGCGGCACGCGGGCAGTGCGGTCAGGTAGGTGTTGTGAATACCTGAATATGCACCGGACGGGTCAGGGCTGCCAGCGCTTCACGGCTGGCGGCGGTCAGTTTCGTCGTACCCCGGGACAAGTCGACAATGTCTTCAATGAGCGCTGAGAATTCGTACCCGGACGGGATGCCGAAGAACCGGACGAGGCCGCGTGCTTGCCCGCTCAATTCGAGGGCGGGAATGCGGCTGATTCCGTGCTCGCGGGCCTCCTCCGCCTGCCGCACGAAGTCGATGGTCTCCAACCGGAGCTTGTCTGTCAGGGCCGAAAGTTCCTCGAGGAGCAGCCGCTCCTCCTGGCAGTATCGGCATTCCGCAGCGGGCAGCGTAAGGGGCGACTCACCCTGGGTGTAGAAGGCCATGGTGACCGGGTCACGCAGTTCCCGCGTGAACAGGTTGCGCAGGAACTCCACATCTTTTTGCGACAGAATCGCCATCATCCATACTCCTTCCCGAGGGGACAGCGGAGTGTTGTGGGATCCCGTCCTCATTATATTGAATATTCATAGACGTGGGTAGCATCCTCATTCCACGGCGGACCTGTGCGCAGCGGCCAACGCCCGATACTGCGCTACCTGCTGCTCGCGCTGGTCGGCCGTCCACCCCAGCAGGCCGCCCATGAGTTCGGATACAGGGGCAGCCGCGGACAGGCCATGGTCCGGACTGAAGAGCAGCAGCGACGACCGGCGGTCGAGAAAATCGGCCACGGTCATGGCCATTTCGTGCTCAACAGCCAGCCTGACTTCGCCCCGGAGGACCGGCACCCCATCAGCCACCGGCTCCAGCCATGCGGAGTCCTCGAGCCCCATAGCCAGGAGCGTTGCGGCGTGGGCGCCGTACAGCCAGGCGATACGCTCCGCCGCTTCCCGCCCGATGCCGAGGGCTTTCAGGTCGGGGGCGGCGCCACGGGCACCCGGGAGAGGCACGGTGCCCGTCCGTGGGCTCCGGTCGGGGGCAAGTCCCAGCGCGTGCTCCACGTAAGTCATGACCCGGCGGGACATCGGGCGGTATGTCGTTAGTTTTCCGCCGGCGACTGTCAGTAAACCCTCGGGCCCGGACCACACTTCGTCATGCCGCGAGGTGTCCCGCGGCGTCTTTCCCGGCTCGGCGATTAACGGCCGCAATCCGGCCCAGGTTCCGATGATGTCCTGGTGCGTTAGCTCCAGCGCCGGGAAACACTCACGGACCAGGTCCAGCAGGTTGCTGATGGCCCGCCCGTCTGCCGTGATTAGGTCCATGGGGCCATCGTAGGAGTCGTCGGTCGTGCCGGCGTACACGTAGTCCCAGCGGCGAATGGCGAAGCCGGACCGCCCCGAAGGGGCGATCAGCGCGACGGCCCCTTCCACCGGGAGCCGGGCCGCCCGGAACAGAATATGGATGCCCTTGCTCGGAAGCAGCGCCTTGGGCGACGGCTTTCCGCTGAGGGCAAGGGTCGCGGCCGCCCAGGGACCGGTGGCGTTGACCGTGACCCGGGCCCGCACCCTGTGAGTCAGCCCGGAAAGCTCGTCGCGCACGGTTGCCCCCACCACCCGGCCCCGCTCCTGATCCAGCGCGAGTGCCGGGGCGTGGTTCGCCAGCAGGGCGCCGTATTCGGCCGCGCTGAGGGCATTTTCCAGCGTCAGCCGGGCATCGTCGGTCACATACTCGCCATACATGAAGCCGCCCTTCATGTCACGGCGCAGGCCGGGAAGCTTCTGCAGCAGTTCTTCAGCGGTGAGCATCTGGTACCGGTCCGCTGGAGCGGCACCCGCGAGCCGGTCGAACAGCCACAGCCCGAAACGGTACTTGGTGAGGCTGTTGCCCTGGAAAATCGGGAAAAGAAACGGGAGCGGGTGGACCAGGTGTGGCGCGATGCGGCGCAGCGTTCTGCGCTCCCTCGCCGCTTCCCACACCATACCGACGTCGCCGTGTTCGAGGTAGCGCAGGCCGCCGTGAATCAGCTTGGAAGAACGGCTGGATGTGCCGCAGCCGAAGTCGTCCCGCTCGACCAGGGCCACGGAGAGCCCACGCATGGCTGCCGCACGGGCCAACCCGCAGCCGGTGATGCCCCCGCCCATAATCAGCAGGTCCATCTCCCGGGACGCCATCTGCTCCAGGGCGGCCAGCCGGCCGGCCGAGCTGAAGGGATGAGCGGTCACATCTGCTCGCCTCCTCCTTGCGGGAGAAGGGCGCCGGGGTTCATGAGCCCCCGTGGGTCCAAGGTTTGCTTGAGCGCTGTCAGCAGCGGGTAGGCAGTGCCCAGCTGGCGGGGCATCCAGGGCGCCCGGAGGCGGCCAATGCCATGGTGATGAACGATGTGGCCGCCGCAGGCCAGCGTGGTCTCCATGACCCGCTGCCACACCGAGCCATAGACCCGCTCCACCTCAGCCGGGTCGCGTGGGGGCTGGGCGGCCCAAATGAAGTAAAGGTTGGTCCCCTGCGGGTAGCTATGGCTGGAGTGCCCCGAGATCACCAGCACCTCAGGGATCTCCTGCCGGATGCGGCCAGTGACCTGCTCGTAGATATCGCCAATGCGGTCCCACCCAGCTGCCACTTCAATCGTATCGACGATGATGCCCATGGCCGTCAGCTGGTCGAAGAGATGCACGTCATTTCTGTGCTCCAGCCATTTTTCCACGGGCCCGGGGCCCAGGGGCCGGGCGCCGCCCACCTGTGCGATTGCATCGATCGCCGCTCCCTCGGCCGTAGCGTAGGTCGTGGGGCCTTCCGACAGCAATAGCAGCAGCGATTCGCTTTCACCCACGGTATCCGGGTAGCTCCGCTCCGCCTCGGTCCTGTCGTGGAGCCGTACTACGGCGGGGCGCCAGCCCTCGCGCATGATGCCCTGGATGATCATCAGCCCATCGCGCACCGACGGCACGGCATAGGCCTGCAGCCAGCGCCCGGCAGGCTTGGGGACGATTTTCAGGGTAACCTCCGTAATGACGCCGAAGGCCCCTTCGGACCCCAGCCAGAGCCCCCGCAGGTCCGGGCCCGCGGCCCACCGGGGCACGGGGCCGGCTCTGGCGATGGTACCGTCCGGCAGGACCGCCTCCAACCCCACAAGCAGGTCTTCGATGTTGCCGTACTTGGTGGAAAACTGCCCGGCGCTCCGCGTCGCGACCAGGCCGCCGAGCTGTGCCAGGTCAATCGACTGGGGGTAGTGGCCCGTCGTGTAGCCCTTCCGGCCAAGCCACGCTTCTAATTTGGCTAGCAGTACGCCGGCCTGGGCTGTGACGGTCAGGTTTTCTTCATCAATATGTAGAATGCCATCCAGGGCTCCCATGTCGAGGGCCACGGCGCCCGCCGGCGGCTGGGCGCCGCCGGTCACTCCGGAGCCGCCGCCATAAGGAACCACCGCAATTCCTTGATTGTATAGGAAGCGGAGGGCGCCGGCCACTTCCGGCACGGACTGTGGTCGCACCACGCAAGCAGGGGTCGGCAATTCGGCGCCCACCACGCGTTGAACGAGCCGCAGGGGCCAGGTATCCGTAGCCCGCTGTGCCCGCGTTGCGTTGTCGGTTATGACCCTGTCATGACCGAGCAAGGCCTGCAGGTCTGCCACCCATGCGCCATCCATGTGGGGTTCCTCCTTGCGCTCCGCATTGTACAGTTTTCTGTACAACAGAGTATTCCGCATCATGTGGCGCGGTTCCTGCCAGGAGAACAATCATGGCCTACCGAAATAGACGCCGATATCGAAAGGGGGATTGAGCCCCTTGCTGCACCGCTATGGATCGGTAGCTGAGTCGCTGGCGCTGCGGCTGCTTGCCCTGCAGGAGGGCGAGCGCCTGGCGCCGGTTCACCAGTTAGCCGCGGAGTTCGGCACCGGGCGGGGAACTGTGCAGTCAGCCCTCAAGGTCTTAACTGACGGAAACGCCGTTGTACTTGAGACGCAGGGGAACCGGGGGTCCTTTATCCGACAGGTTGACCGGCAAAAGCTGCTGACGATTGCCGGGGTCTTTCCGTTGATCGGGGCGATGCCCGTAGCCTACTCCACCCGTTTCCAGGGGCTGGCGGCGGGACTGACGCGCGCCTTCGAAGCGGCGGCGCTGCCGCTGGTGCTGGCGCAGCTGCGGGGCGGCCGGAACCGCCTGCATTTCTTGCGGACGGGGCGCTGCGACTTCGCTGTGATCTCCAAACTGGCGTGGCAGCAGGAAGAGCCCGCCGGCGACGTGGTCCTTGTACACAGCTTTGGTGCCGGGTCCAACGTAAGCGACCATGTGCTGGTGCTCGCCAGGTCAGGCGCCCGGGGTATCGAAGACGGCATGCGCGTCGGCGTGGACCCGTCGTCGTATGACCACGTGCGCCTGACACAGGCCGAGTGCGAGGGCAAGGCGGTCACGCTGGTGGAGATTTCGTATGCACAGGCCCTGCCTCGTCTGCTGTCCGGGGCGATTGACGCGGCCGTGTGGGATATGGAAGTGCCGTTGCCAACTACCCTGCCGGTGGCGGTCGTGCCGCGAGAGCACCGTAACCCGGCCGGGGACCCGGATACGGAGGCGGTGATGGTGACCCGCAGCGAGTCCGGCGCCCTGGGCGCCCTTCTGGCCCGGGCCATACAGCCGGCCACGGTGACGGAAATCCAGCGGCGCGTGCTCGCCGGAGCAGAGATGCCGGTGTTCTAGGAAAAGGGCGCCCCGACCACATGCGGTCGGGGCGCCCTTTTTCTTGGAGTGCTGCTTACTGCTTGGCTGCGGCCTGAATCGCCTTGGTTTCGGCCTGGCGGGCCAGGTCAATGGCGTCGGCGATGGTCTCCAGGAACTTCTGCGGGTTGTGGAAGCCCGTCGAGTTCTCAGCCGAGGCGAGATCCCAGTAGAACTGGGCTTCCCGGTGCAGCACCCGGGCTTCGTCCAGCAGCTTCGCATCGACGCCGGCCACGGCCTTCGCCTTCTCAATCGCCAGGATGGCCGCCTTATTGGCCTCGCCGGCCCGGTCAAGCCCTTCCTTGACACGGTCCTGGGTGTGCAGGACCCGGTCGCGCATCTCCTTCTCACTCTGCTTGTGGCAAGTCGAGCAGGACTGTGTGAAGGTCCGCATGGGGGAGGTCCACCAGTGCGAAGAGATCTTGGTGGTGCCTTCCTTCATATAAGGCATGTGGCAGTCAGCGCAGGAGAGCCCTGCCGCCTGGTGGGCGCTGCCCTGGAACATCTCAAATTCGGGATGCTGAGCCTTCAGCATGCCGCCATCGGTCTGCGGATGCTTCCAGTCAGAGAAGGCCTGCTCCTGATAATAGGCGTACATATTTTCAGGCTCGAAGCCCTTGTCCCACGGGAAGTAAACCTTGTTGCTGTCCTTCGGGTTGAAGAAGTACTCGACATGGCACTGCGCACACACATACGAGCGCATATCCTGGCGGGTTGCATACTGCAGGCTGATGCCGCGCCGGGTCAGGGCCTCGGTCAGGGCAGGACGGGTGATCCGCAGTTCCATGGTCTCCGGGTTGTGGCAGTCGGAGCAGGAGATGGGATGCTTGAACTGCGCCTTGTTCTCGCCTTCCAGCAGCTTGGTGTTGTAGAAGCTGTTGCCCATCTTTTCGATGAGCGCCGGCACCTGGGCCGACTTGCAGTACATGCAGGTCAGGTTGGTCGCCGCACCGATGCGCTTGGTGCCCACGGTGCCGTTGCCGCCCATGGCGTCGTCGTTGGTGTACACGTGGCCGCGGGCCTCATTGTACTCCTTGGAGAAGCCGTAGCCATTCCACAGGGTGACCATGTAGGGGAACTGCTCGAGACGGCTTTTCTTCTTCTCGGAAGAAGCGTATTTAAGGGCTGGGGGCAGCGTCTGGGCGTTCTTCATATAGGAATCGAAGTGCCGGGGGTATAGCGCCTTGAAGGCAGCGGGATCGGTCGTATCCTTGGGCAGAGACTCCGCAGCGGAGACCTTCTCAGTCGGGATCTCCCGGGTGGAAACGGCGTAGAAGGCGCCACCGGCCACGATCGCCACGCCCAGCACCACACCGCCGATGATCATCGCAAGTCGCTTCATTCGTTGTCTGTCTCCTTTCACTGTCCGACACGCGTGGGCCGGTCGTGGGGGGTGGCGCGGTGGCAGTCCGTGCAGTTCCGCGCCGGGGCGCCCCCGTGCAGATTCTCAAAGAGGCTGGCATGGCAGTCCCGGCAGTTCGCCTCAACGGTCTTGAACCCGCTCTCCGTAAGCTTCACGACGTCAGGCTCCGTGTGGGTCAGCGTCACGTACACATGCCGTGCACTCACTTTGGCCTCGTCGATCGGCTTGGCCCAGAACCCATGGGGGCTGTGGCAGTCGAGGCAGGACAGGTCGCGGTGGGCAGATCTGGTCTTGCTGTCGATCTCGGGCGTCATCAAGTGGCATGTTCCGCAGGCTTCATTGGACCCCATCGCTTTGCCGACGGCCGGCACCTGAAGCAGCGCCGCCACCAGCAGGAAGAGACCAAACAGGCCGCCGGCGGTAACCAAGAGGCGTAAGCCCCATGTGGGCATCGCTTCACCCCCCTTCGTTCTCCCTGCGAGTCTAGTTCGATACATCACGAACGCAAAAAAGGCCCTGGGTCGGGGGCCGACCTCAGGGCCATCGTATCAACGAAAGGTTTAAGGTTGCTTTAAGGTTTCTTACAAAATCCTTATCCTAGGGATCAAATTTATAGCCGATCCCCCACACCGTCTTGAGATGCGCCGGGTCGCTAGGGTTCTTTTCGATCTTCTCGCGCAGGCGCCGGATGTAGACGGTCACCGACGACTGATCGCCCCCATTCTCTTCCGGCCAGAAGCGCTCCATTAGAGTCTCCCGGCTGAAAACGTGGCCGGGGTGGGTCGCCATCAGCCAGAGGAGCTTGAACTCCCGCGGCGTCAACTCCACACTGCGCCCAGCTATGGTCACCAGATGGGTAGCTTTGTCCATTTCGAGGCTGCCGGCCATGACATGATCAGCCGATGCGGTCGGGGCGGCCGGCTGCGTGCGGCGTAAAATGGCCCGCACCCGCATGACGAGCTCGCCGAGGCTGAACGGCTTGGTCAGGTAATCATCGGCGCCCAGGCGGAAGCCGACCAGCTTATCGGTCTCCTCGCCACGGGCGGACAGGATCAGAATCGGCATCTGGCTGCCGCTCATGCGAACCCGGCCGCACACTTCAAAGCCATCCAGCCCCGGAATGCCAATGTCGAGAATCATCAGGTCCGGTCGGGCGTTGCGGGCCAGCATCAGCGCCGCTTCGCCGTCGACGGCGGTCTGTACCCCGAAACCTTCTTGGCGCAGCGCCTCGCCGACGGCCTTGAGAATCTTGGTGTCATCATCGACAACGAGGATCTCCTTAGTCCTCCCCATCGGCGAAACCCTCCTCTTCTACTGCGATGGGGGCAGATGGCAAGGTAAAGTGGAACTGGCTCCCCCCGCCCGGCGCCTCTTCCACCCAAATTGTTCCGCCATGCAGCTCTACCAGGTTGCGGGCCAGGGCCAGTCCAAGCCCGCTGCCGGGGTGATGCTGGCCGGGCGCTTCCAGCCGGCGAAACGCCTCGAAAATCAGCCGGCGCTGCTCGGGCGGCACGCCGCAGCCGGAATCCTGAACGATTACTTCAACCCATTTGCCCGCCGGGCGGGCGAACACGCTGACCAGCCCGAGTTCCGGCGTGAACTTGATGGCGTTGCTGAGCAGGTTCAGCAGAATCTGCTTGACGCGCAAAGGGTCGATCAGCAGCGGCGGTAGGTCCGCCATCGAATCGACAACGAAGGTAATGCGCTTCCGCTCGGCCAGCGGCCGGATGGTCGACTCCACCTGCACCACCAGCTCCGGCAGGTCCAGTACGTCCTGGAACAGCTGCAGGCGCCCGGCCTCGAGTCGCGACAGATCCAGCAGGTCGTTCACCATCGACAGCAGCCGCCGGCTGCTTTCCAGCACATCCTCCAGATACTCGCGCTGCTGGCCTTCGGATTTTTTCAGGAGGAGTTCGGTAAAGGCGATAATGGAGGTTAACGGCGTCCGCAGTTCGTGGCTGACAGTGGCCAGGAACTGGGCCTGTACCTTGTTGGCCTGGGCCAGCTCCCGGGTCCGCTCCGCGACTTTTTCTTCGAGGCTGGTGTACAGGTCGTGCAGGCTGTGGGCCATGGCTTCCATGTTGTCCGCCACGACGCCGAGCTCCTCGCTGCGTTTAAGCAATTCCAGCTCGTTGGGGGCCAGTGCCAGGTTCCCCCGCCCGATCTTGCCCGCCACTTTGGCCAGCCGCTCCAAGGGAATTGTCACCAGGCCCCGGGAAAGCAGGTACATGACCAGCAGCGAAGCAGCAGTAACGCCTACGACCACCCAGACCTGAATGGCCGTGTTGTGCTGAATCCGGGCGATGGAGTCCGCCATGGGCAGGGTAACGCTGATCGCCCCTGCGAGGTCCCCCTCCGCCAGCCCCTCCTTGGGGTAGCCGGCAATATCCAGTTCGCCGACAGGCTGGCCATGGCAGACCAGGCACTCCCGCTCCGTCCTGAGCGGAATGGCGTAACGAAAAACCGGTGTGCCCGCCTTTTCCACCGGCCTGTAGTACTCAGAGAGCGCAGGGTTCTCCGAGAAACGGCTCAGGGCTTCCCGGTCAAAGTCGTCCGGCGCATTCTCGGGCCGGCGGACCTGGAATCTTGTTTGCTTGACCTGGAAGCCGGTGATCTCATGGAAGATGGTGCCGACGCCGCGCCCCACCGCAGCAGGGTTCAACCCCTTGAACTCAGTGTGCCCCGACAGCGGGTCCCGGTTAATCCGGTCCTGGTTGCGGGCGATGAACAGGCGGGTGGCGACCAGTTCCTGGGTCATCACTTTTGCCTTACTGTACATTTCCAGCTGAAGGTCGTGCTGCTGCTGCTTCCACAGCAGCACCAGGTTGGCACCCAGCATGAGCAGGAGGGTCAGGGTAATGCCGACCATGAACTGAACGCTCAGTTTCCGTCGCGACATGACCGCCCCCCCTTTCATAAGTATTACCCGGCTAAAGTATAAGCCCTTGACATCATCTTCCGGCATCAGTACAGAGCACTGTTTTCCCTAGTGCCAAGGGATTACCCGGTGTTGCCGCCTCCCCGGTCCGCCCCCTCCAGAAAAATCTTTTGGGGGCCGGAAGGAATCGCAGAAGTGACAGAGAATCTACGTCTGTGGAAACGGTTCCATTCTTGGATGAAAAGGAATGGAGCCGCTATCTTAGAGGTTGTGTGGAAACGCTTCCATAGAGGGGCAAGTGGACAAACGATGAGCCCTACCATTCGTGACGTGGCAAAGACGGCAGGCGTCGGATTGGGCACGGTATCCCGAGTTTTGAACAACAGCGGCTATGTCAAACCCGAGACGCGGGAGCGCGTTCTGCAGGCAGCCGACTACCTCGGTTTCGTGCCGAACATGGTAGCCCGCAGCCTGGTCCGTAAAACGACTTCCACCATTGGACTGATCATCCCGGATATCACCAACCCGTTCTTCCCCGCCGTGACGCGGGGTGTGGAGGATGAAGCTAGCGAGGCGGGTTTCACCGTTTTCCTGTGCAACACCGACAACGACCCGGGCATGGAAGCGCAGGACGTGAAGAAACTGCGTGAGCGCCAGGTCGACGGGATGATTTTCGTGGGCACCACCGACCGGCGTGAGCTGGTCGAAGCGCTGCTGGCCGAAGGGATTCCCGTCGTGGTGACCGACCGTCAGGTCGCCGACCTCGATGTGGACAGCGTGCTGGTCGATAATGCGGCCGGCGCCCGGTCGGCCTGCCGGCACCTGATTGATCTGGGCCACGCGCAGATTGCACACGCAGCCGGACATCGCCTGACCCGCACGGGACAGGAACGGTTCGCCGGCTATACGCAGGCGCTGCAGGAAGCCGGCATACCCGCAGATGAAGGCCTGATCGCGTGGGGCGACTTCACCGTGGAGTCGGGCTACAGGGTCGCCCAGGTGTTGCTGGGGCGGGCGCCCCGGCCCACGGCCGTCTTCGCCGCTAACGACATGATGGCCTTCGGCGTCCTCCGGGCCGCTCAGGAAGCTGGAATCGCCGTCCCCGAGGAGCTCTCGGTGGTTGGCTTCGACGACATTCAGATGGCCGGCCTGTTCCGGCCGGGCCTGACGACGGTGCGCCAGCCCGCATACGAAATGGGCCGGCTTGCCATGACGCTTTTGCTTGAACGCATTGCCGGCAGTGCGCTGGGCAACAGCCGGCACCATTCATTCCAACCGGAGTTGGTCGTGCGGGGCACGACCCGGAGGAGGGATCCGCTTGGGTAAGCATGTGGTTGTGGTCGGAAGCCTCAACCTCGACCTGGTGGTCCGGCCCCGGCGGGCGCCGGCTGCAGGCGAGACGGTATTTGCTCCCGCGCTGGAGCGCTATCCGGGGGGCAAGGGCGGCAATCAGGCCGTCGCTGCCGCCCGCCTCGGGGTGCCGGTAGCCATGGTCGGCTGCGTGGGTGCCGACGGGTTCGGCGATGAACTGGTGGCCAACCTGGTGGCCGATGGCGTTCGCATCTCCGCTGTCGCTCATTCGGAGACCGCGGGGACGGGTACAGCCCTGATTACGGTTGATGCCACGGGTCAGAACCGGATTGTGGTCATCTCCGGCGCCAACGCTCAGGTGACTCCGTCGCTGGTGGAACAGCACGCAGATCTGATCGAATCGGCGGCAGCCATTCTGCTGCAACTGGAGATTCCTGTGGAGGCCTGCCTGCAGGCTGCGGAGATCGCTGCCGCCGCCGGCGTCCCGGTGATCCTGGACCCCGCGCCGGCACCGCCGCCGGGAGAACCGCTGCCGGCCCGCCTGTGTGAACTGGCCTGGCTGGTCACGCCCAACGAAACCGAAGCCTCGGTGATGACGGGTCTACCAGTGGAAGGCCGCGCTGGGGTGCCCGAAGTAGCTGCCGCACTGCGGGCTCAGGGGTTCCAGCGGGTCATTGTCAAGGCCGGCGGCGCCGGCGCCTACCTGTGCACGGACGCCGGCGGAATCTGGTACGACAGCTTCCAGGTGCCTGTGGTCGATACGACGGCCGCCGGGGACGCATTCGCCGGCGGGTTGGCCGCCGCCCTTGCCCTGGGCCTGCCCCTGGAGCAGGCCGTGGTGTGGGGATCGGCCGCCGGTGCGCTGGCCGTAACCCGCCCGGGCGCCCAGCCGTCCATGGGAACCCTCGCTGAACTGAAGGCACTCATTGATGAAAGCCGGAGGGATCAGTAATGAAAAAGACCACGCTCTTGAACCAGGGTCTGTCGGAAGTGATTGCGGGCATGGGCCATGGTGACATGCTCGTGATCGGCGACTACGGTTTGCCCTGCCCCCCGGGCATCCGCCGGATTGACCTGGCGCTCCGCCCCGGCGTCCCTACGTTCCTGGAGACCGTCGAAACCATTCTCACGGAACTGCAGGTCGAGTCAGCATACGTAGCCGGGGAGACCTACGTCAACAACGCCCCGTGCGCTGACGGCCTGGTCCGGTGCCTCGGTCCGGTCAAGATTGAGCAGATCAACCACGAGCAGTTGAAGCTGCTCTCCGCCCGGGCCGTGGCTCTGGTGCGGACCGGCGAATGCAAGCCGTATGCCAACGTGATCCTCAAGGCAGGGGTGACGTTCTGATGCCGCCCATCGTGGAGATGAAGGGAATCGTCAAACGCTTTCCCGGCGTGAATGCCCTCACGGGCGTCGACTTTACCCTGCACGCGGGCGAAATCCACTCCCTACTCGGCGAGAACGGGGCCGGCAAATCCACCCTCATGAAAGTGCTCGGCGGGCTCTACCAGCCGGAAGCCGGGGAGATCTGCGTGGGAGGGCAGGCCGTCACCATCGACTCCCCGAGCCGGGCAACGGAGCTGGGCATCGGCTTCATCCACCAGGAACTCCACCTGGCCGGCCACCTGACGGTCGCGGAGAACATTTTCCTGGGGCAGCCGCCCGTGAAGGGGCCGCTGCGCCGGATCGACTGGGCCGCCATGCGGCTGGGCGCCCGGGCCGTGTTGGAGCGGCTCGGCACGCAGATCAATCCGGATACGCAAGTCGATGAGCTGAGCGTCGGCAACCGCCAGATGGTCGAAATCGCCAAGGCGCTGTCGCTCAACGCCCGGGTCCTGATTATGGATGAGCCCACGGCCGCCCTGACCGAAGCGGAGTCCGAGCGGCTGGCGGGCGTCGTCCGCAGCCTCGCCGCCGACGGTGTGGCCATCGTGTATATATCGCACCGGCTCGAAGAGATCTTCCGGCTCTGCCAGTCGGTCACCGTGCTGCGGGACGGCCAACTCGTCGGGACCTGCAAGGTGGCTGAGGTGACGCCGGACCGTCTGATTACGATGATGGTCGGGCGGGCGCTGACCGAGCGCTTCCCCAAAGTGGAAACCACTCCGGGCGACCTGTTGCTGGAAGTCTCCGGATTGACCATCCCCGGCCTGTTCCGAGATGTCTCCTTCGCCCTGCATAGAGGCGAGATCCTGGGGGTCGCCGGCCTGATGGGCGCCGGACGCACGGAAGTGATGCGGGCCGTGGCCGGCGTTGACCGGCCGGGCGCCGGCACCGTTACGCTGGGCGGCCAACCCCTCCCCCCGGGCAACCCGGCGGTCGCCATCGCCAAGGGCCTGGTGCTGGTGCCGGAGGACCGCAAGAAGCAGGGGCTGCTCACGGACCGCAGCGTCCGGGAGAACACTTCGCTGGCCGTCCTTCGCAGCCTCACCCGTGGCGGACTGCTGCGGGGCGACCGGGAGCGGGCCATGGTGGATCGGTTCATCGCCGACCTGGGCATCCGCACTCCCAACCGGGAGCAGTCGGTGACGCTGCTCAGCGGCGGCAATCAGCAGAAAGTCGTCCTGGCGCGGTGGCTTTCCACCAACCCCAGAGTGTTGATTCTGGACGAACCCACCCGCGGCATCGACGTCGGTGCAAAGGCTGAAATCTACAAACTGATGGGACGCCTGGTCCAGGAAGGGATGGGCATCATCCTCGTCTCGTCGGAACTGCCGGAAGTGCTGGGCCTGTCGGACCGGATTCTCGTCATGCACAAGGGGCGGCTGACCGGAGAGTTCCGCCGCCACGAAGCAGACCAGGAACAGATTATGCGAGCTGCCACCGGGAGGGTAGAAGATGCAGGGTAAAGAGTTCTGGCAAAGCCGCCTGCGAAAGATGGGGCCGGGGCTGGCCGTGCTGATTTTGGGCATCGCCTTGTCCATCATGTCCGACCGTTTCCTGACCGTCAACAACATCCTGAACGTGCTCCGCCAGGTCTCCATCAATACGATTATCGCCTGCGGCATGACGATGGTGATTCTGACCGGCGGTATCGATCTGTCGGTGGGCCCGGTGCTGGCCCTGTCCGCGGCCATCATGGCCGGGCTCGCCGCCTCCGGCACATCACCCGTCATCGCCGTGCTGGTTGGGCTGACCATCGGCGCCGGGCTGGGCCTGGCGAACGGCATCATCGTTACCCGGGGCAAGGTCGCCCCCTTCGTCGCCACGCTTGCCACGATGACCATCGCCCGCGGCCTTACCCTCGTCTACACGCAAGGCCGTCCCATCACGGGTCTGCCCGAATCGCTCCGGAGCATGGGCACGGCCTACGTCGGGCCGATCCCCTTGCCAATCATCTTCATGGCGGTCATCGTCGGGCTGACGTATCTGGTGCTGGCCCATACGCCGTTCGGACGCTTCATCTACGCTGTCGGAAGCAACGAAGAGGCCGCCCGCTTCTCCGGCATCTCAGTCAAGTGGGTGACGACCCTGACCTACACGTTGGCCGGTCTCGGCGCCGCGATGGCCGGCGTGATTCTGACAGGACGGCTCAACTCAGCGCAGCCAACCGCCGGCACCGGCTTCGAGCTGGATGCGATCGCTGCCGTCGTTCTCGGTGGGACAAGCCTGTCGGGCGGCAAGGGCAGCGTGCTCGGCACCGTCATCGGCGCCCTGATCATCGGGATTCTGGACAACGGGCTCAATCTGCTCAACGTCTCATCGTTCTACCAACAGGTTGCAAAGGGCGCTGTAATTCTGGTGGCGGTTCTCATCGACCGCCGCAAGTAGGACCGCCCCTGACAATACCCCCAAACGCATGGAGGAGGACACGACACATGAAACGCTTCGCATGGATGATGGTTCTGGTTCTGATGCTCGGTGCCCTGACCGCTTGCAGCGGCGCCAAGAAGGAAGAGCCGAAGAAGGACGCCGCACCTGCCCCCGCCGCCGTTCAGAAGACCATCGGCCTCGCAGTCTCGACCCTCAACAACCCGTTCTTCGTCGACCTGCGGGACGGCGCCCAGGCCGCAGCCGACAAGGCCGGCTACAAGCTGATTGTCCTGGACGCCCAGAACGATACGGCCAAGCAGGCCAGCCAGGTCGAAGACCTGATCACCCGGAAAGTCAACGTCATCCTGATCAACCCCGCCGACAGCAGCGCCATCGTTCCGGCGATTGAGCAGGCCAACAAGGCCGGCATTCCCGTCATCACCGTTGACCGCGGCGCCACCGGCGGCAAGGTTGCAGCCCACGTCGCCTCCGACAACGTCGCTGGCGGCAAGATGGCCGGCGAGTTGATTGTGCAGCTGACCGGCAGCAAGGGCAAGATCGCTGAGCTCGAAGGCATCCCCGGCACCTCCGCCGCCAACGATCGCGGCAAGGGCTTCCACCAGGCCGTCGACGGCAAGGCGGACCTGAAGGTCGTCGCCAAGCAGCCGGCCGATTTCGACCGCGCCAAGGGTCTGAAGGTCATGGAGAACATCCTCCAGGCCAACCCCGATATCGTTGCCGTCTTCGCCCATAACGACGAAATGGCCCTGGGCGCCCTGGAGGCGATCAAGGCCGCCGGGAAGGAAGGCAAAATTCAGGTCGTCGGCTTCGACGCTACCGCCGACGCCGTCAAGGCCGTGAAGGAAAAGAAGATGGCCGCCACCGTGGCCCAGAAGCCGAAGGATATCGGCCGCCTGGGCGTGGAGACCGCACAGAAGGTCATCGAAGGCAAGACCGTGGAAGCTAACATTCCCGTGGCTCTCGAACTCGTCAAGTAAGTGCGATGGCGCCTCCGCCTCTCATCGGGCGGGGGCGCCGTTCTGCATAAGCGAATAGTGCAATAGGTCACGAGGAGTTGGAGGGTTCGGCCTTTTCCGCGGCAAGGGCCAGACTCACAGCTCGCCGGCGGGAGGAGTGGCCCGCGCGTGAAATCGCCGGTGTGGATGGCGTTCTCGCCACCTGGACCTTCGTTGTGGCCACCGTGCCCCTGACCCCGCAAACCCGGGGCATGTTCGGCGCCCGGGAGCTCAGCCTCATGAAGCCAGCCCCTGGTTTTTGTCAATCAGTACCGAGGCAAGGTGGTCAAAGAGATTGGGCTCTATGAGGCGCTGAAGAAAAGGCGCCCCTGGTCTGCCAGTCTTGATGTGTACGAGAGCCCATCAGGCCAAACCATCCGCTGCTCTCGCTGCCAAACGTGGTCTGCCTGCCGCACATCGCAAGCGCGGCGTTCAAGACTCGCACCGCCATGGCCAAGCTTGCGGCCAGCAATCTCGTGGCCGCTCTGGCCAGCCAAAAGGTGCCGTCACCCGTCAACCCGGAAGTGCTGGGCGCCGGCGAAATGCAAGAGGCCCCGACCTCGGAAAACCCGAGATCGGGGTCTTTGCATCAGTTGCGGGGCGTCGCCCACCGCATGCCTCCCGACAGCAGTGCGGCAATCCCGCCGATGATGGCGAGGCCCAGCGGCACGCCGAGCGACCACATGAATCCCCTCGCGAACAGCTCCCAGAACCCGGGCTGGGCAAGGCCGGTGGGCAGGCCACCGAGTACAGGAACCACGGGCACCATCTGTAGAACGGCAGGACTGACGGTTCGCATGAGGAGCAGGGTGGCGAAGTAGGCCAGCGCCGCGTGCAGGAAGCGAGCCAGGATGTACGGCTGCATGCGAATGTCGGTGCCGGTCAGTACGCTGGCGACCTGGCCATGAACGGAGAGGCCGCTCCAGGCGATGACGGCGCCCGCCACGGCCACCCGCTGAACCAGGTCCGCCGAGGCTTTAGCGGCCGCCAGCGTGCCAAGGTCGATCTCGAAGAGGCCGTTTATGGCTGCTTTGACTAACACCGGATCGATGCCAGCCATTTTGAAGAGAAGCATGAATGGGGTGGCCAGGAGGGCATATAGCCCGACCACCTCCACGATCTTGACGATTGTGGAGAAAAGCATAATGAAGCCAGCAATCATCCAGAGGGTCTTGATGGAGTCGTTGACCGCGTCGCCCATCATCTGCCCGAAGGGGCGCCCGTCTTCTTGGCGGGCTTTCACGAGGGCGTCTACCGCCCGGCCCAGGATGTTTCCGGTGCGGACGGTCTCCTTGTGTGCGTTCCGGTCGCGATAGCCATAGAAGCGGAAGATGAGGCCGACCAGAAAGGCCCCGATGTAGTGGGCGATGGCCATCGTCTTGCCCAGCATGGGGATGCTGAACATGCCCACGGCAACGGCACCGAAGATAAATAGGGGATCTGCAGTATTTGAGTATGCTAACATTCGCTCGCCCTCAATTTGTGAACATAAACCTTGTTTACGGAACCTGGCTGTGATCACGGCATCCATCGGGTAGCCGGCTGCCAAGCCCATGCTGAGGACGAAGGCGCCCTCGCCCGGGGTGTTGAACAGCGGGCGCATTAGCGGCTCAAAGAGCACTCCGATGAAGTGCACCACGCCGAGCCCCAGCATCAGCTCGGAGAGGATGAAGAAAGGTAACAGCGATGGAAAGACCACGTTGAGGAACAGCGTCATGCCATCCTTGGCGGCTTCGAGGGCGGTTTCTGGATACCAGACCAGCGAGAGCGTCAGTAGCACAGCGGCGGCCGCCCACACTATGATCGAGATTCTCCCCCGCATACGGCACCTCCACGCGTATTGTGGCAAGTCCTCATAAGGGCTTGCCACATAAGGTATGTCCCAGGGCTTAATGGGAGTACGCCGTGAAGCCATCCCCTTTGAGCGGTTGACCGCCGTTCATCATGGTTGACGAGTTCGTCGACGCGTCTGTGAGTGCGCGCACTGTCGAGCGGCCCCAGGTCCAGCGCATGGTCAGCAATGCCAAGAAGAACCCGAAGCCCTTCGATATATTCCTCATCCACAAGACCCACACGACCGCTTCGCCCGCAACCGGGAGGACGCAATCATCTACAAGTCCCTGCTCCGCCGGGACTGCGACATCGACGTGCGCTCCATCACCGAGCAGTTCGAGGATTCGCCACCGGCAAGCTCCTCGAGGGCATGATGGAAGTCATGGCCGAGTTCTGCTCGCTCAACCTCTCCCAAGAAGTCATGAAGGACATGAAGGAAGGCGCCAGCCAGGGCAAGGCGATGGGACTCCCCCTCTGGGATACCGGATCGGCGAGTCCGGCGCCTACGAAATCGTGCCCGAAGAGGCCGCTGTGGTCCACTGGATCTTTGAGACGTACACCAAGGAGCAGAAGGGGCTATTGTCGGTTGCTCACCGGCTGCACACCGGTGGCGTCAGACTCTTCGGTCCGGTCGGCGCCAAGTACAAGTGGTCCAGCGTAGGTATCCGGGCGATCCTGTCGAACCCAGCCTACATCGGCAACCTGGTCTGGAACCGACGCAACGCCGCCAGGAAGTCCCGCGTGCGCAACCCCGAGGACTGGATCGTGGTGGAGGGCGCCCATCCCCCCATTCTCTGGAAGGAGACCTTCGAGCTAGCTGGTCAGATCCTGAAGGGGCGCCGCGGGGTAAGGAATTCCGTGGAAGATTACATGCTTAGAGGTATGGCAAAGTGCGCCGACTGTTGCGGCAGCATCTGCTGCTACCGCCAGCAGTGGCGGGCGAAGAACGGGGTGCGCAGGCACCAGCCCCAGCTATCTTGCTCTGAGTATCACCATAGCAGGCGCTGTTACTTCAAACACGCGCCCATTGAGGAGGTCGAGGCCGCTCTCTTCGATTACCTGACACTGGTTGTAGAGGGTAAGGTAGGTGCCGAGGAACTCGATGTTACGTTCCCACACATAGATGCAGTCCGGTCCGAGGCCGAAGTATAGCGCCAGCAAATTGACGGCGTAAGCGCCAAGTTCCAACGCCAACTACAGGCTTATGAAGCTGGCGCTCTTGATTTGAACGACCTCAGGACAGCGCGTGAGCGAGTGTGGAGGCAGAGCGCCAGGCACTCCTGCGTCAAACTAAAAAAACAGAAGCACGTCTTGATGTGACAGCCACTAGCCATGCAGATGCGCTAAGAAAGACCATTCGAGATGCCCTTGTGTCCCCGAAGAGTGACAGCCCTCCACCCTCACAACGTCGTGAAGCCCTAAGAACGGTCGTTGACCATATAGAGTACTCGCGTCGCTGAGATGCACTGAAGATCGTACTTAGAGTCGGTTAGTATTGAAGAAAGCACCCCATGGTCCGGGGTGCTTTCTTCAATGCTCAACATCGCGGTCAGAACTGAAAGCAACGCCCTCTGCCGCCTCCTAAGTGTGGGCTGGAGCTCGCCCAACACCCACTTAGCCAGGAGTGTGTCACGGGCCAACTATTCAGTTCTCTGCTTAAGGAATTGCAAATTTTCAGTCATAGAAAGTCAGTGTAACGCCCCAGATGCCTTGCCACAATAGTAGACGACGATCCTGTATCACCAAGACGACCTTTGTTGTTTTGGTGTACTGGGGCCGGTTACTCCCGTTTCGGTGCCTGCAATTGGGTTGGATGGGCAAATTGATAACAAGACCAATGTTCATCACAAAATGGAGGCGGTTTCGTGGCACACCCAGATCTCGGTCGGTTTATCCGGAACGACTTCGACAACATCTACTCTGGTGCGAACGTTTGGAGATGGCACATTGAAGGGCAGCACCAACTCCTGCATCACGTCGCAGGGGGTGATACGAGTAGTCCAAGCCTTTGGCAGCGAGTTCTCGTCTATATCAGAAATGCCCCACCGGACCACAGCCCTTTGCCTCCGGGTGACGTAGATTTCATCATGGGCGGACAGATATTGGCCACTCCTACAGACTGGGCGCGCGTAGAAACCCACGATGGGACCTGGACGTACTACTTCGGTGGGCAGGCCGAGAATTATGACAGGGGATGGCAGTGGGACAGGGGAATGCGGGTTCGAAAGGATCACTACGAAAACGGGGTGGCCATCACGATCAGCTACGACGATGTCCTCAGGGCTGATGGCGACTACAACGACTACATCATAGAGGCTAATGTCCTGTGGATCGGAGGCGCCCAGGCCGGAAGCGCTCCAACAGGAATTCATCGAGAACACGGAGCGCATTACGGAGTATAGGAGTGGACTGCTCCAGTGTCTAACGCGGGCAGGAAAACCTAACAGGTCGCTTATCCGGCCGGGCTGGTCTAGGCTTTCCAAAGAGCGTCGTCGGAGCAGGCAGCCGGCCGATACCAGTCTCTTCATCTCGAACAACGAGTTGGGCTAGCCGGACAGGGCGCACCATTGCTCACACAAAGGCAAGCCCTGTCTCACTTATGAAAGTTGTTCGGAACCCTGTCGAAGACTACATGCTCCGGGGAATGGCTAAATGTGCTGACTGCGGTGGCAGCATGAGCTACTACCGGCAGCAGTCGAGCGCCAAGAACGGCGAGCGCAGGTGCCTCAGTTATCCTGTTCCCAGTACACCACAGTCGCCGCTGTTACTTTGATCATGTTTCCATCTCAGAAGTCGAGGCAGCCATCTTCGATTTCCTGAACAGGGTGGCGGAAGGCTGGGTGGCTGCCGAAGAGTTGGAGATCACCTGTCCGCGCTTGGACTCCGTGCGAGCTGAAGGAGAAGAGCTTCGTCGTCAGATTGAGGGGATCGGGGTTAGGTTCCCAGGCCCGGCACAATCGGATGACTCAGCCTTTCAAGTGGCGATTCACTAAGGCTGACCTGTCAAGGCGCCTAAAGAGAGTCAGTTGATTCCAATGCGGATTTCCTGCTCAGACCACTAGATGTTTTCAACAATAGTGAAGGGGGTTAGGAAGGGCCGGGAAGCGATAAGTACCTGGAACCACACCGGCAGCAAGGCTTCGCCGAGTCATGCGATGTAGTATTGCATCTGTGTCCGGTGCTGCAGTAGGCGGCGACGGCAGTTTCGTACAACCAACTAAAAGCCCGGGAGATGCACGCAAGTGACATCTCCTGGGCTTCCTGCTTACGCCCCCCGCTTGGCCTCCCGCACCGGGCGCCCCTCAATATACCCCCGCTCTGCGATCGGCGCCAGCTGAAACCGCGGCCCCGCCTCATCGGCCCACTCCCAGCCAAACACCTCCGGCTTGTAGCTCTCCATCGCCCGCCAGACGCCGGCGATCGCCTGGCCCATCTCATCATCCCGGTAGGGCTCCCCCTGGAAGACCAGGTACTTGGAGCTCAGCAGATCGATCAGTTCCATGCCTTCCGGCACCGGCCCCGCGTAGTCGGCCGGCATCTCCACGCCCTGGGCGTACACGGACGTATCGGGCGCCCGCAGGTTGGCCGGCAGCCACATGCCGATGGGCTCATTCAGGGCGCCCTTCAGGCTCGTGAGCGTCCCCCACACGTCGCAGCCGACTTCCTCGCAATACCCCCAGTAATCCGTCGCCTTCCGGCCCCGCAGTAGAATCAGCTTGCGGGCCGGGCGCTCCACCACCTGGACAAAAATCGTGTTCGCATGGGCCTGCTCAGTCATGACGCAGCCTCCCTTCGATGTATGGAGGAAGTAATCACGTGCGCTGCGGGGCAAAAATAGCGCCAGCGGATGCAGCCCTTTCCGATACTGCCCGGGGCTCAGCCCGAACCGGTCGGAGAACGCCCGGGTGAAGCCTTCGTGTGACTCGAAGGCGGTATCCAGGGCCACATCCAGCACCCGATCGGCCGTATCTCGCAGTTGGATCGCCGCCCGGGACAGCCGGCGGGCACGGAGATACTCCGACGGTGCGATGCCGACGATCTCCTTAAACAGCCGGGTAGCATGATACGGGGAGTAGCCGGCCGCTGCCGCCAGCTGTTCCAGCGTGATCTGCCCGCCCAGGTGCTCCTCGATATAGTCCTGCATCCGCTGCACCGCATCGACTTGCTCGCGCATCGTGATTCCCTCCTTCCAAGCGAAGGATAACAGATCAAAGATGTACCGCTCTTGACCGCGGTTGCGAAGGCCAACTACCACCAGTATGACGGAAGCAACCGCGTTCGTGAACACCAAGCGTACACCAAACTGTCATCAAGCGTCCTGTGGATCGCCCTCTGCGCCGGTCAGACGACCAGCAAACGCCATCTGGCGCCACTTTGCGGACAGGCGTAGCTGCGCATGGCACAGCTCCGCAAGGCTCCACCAAGGCCAGAACGGGACGATGGGCCACTGCGCCATTGTCAGACGGGTACTGGAGGTTTTGAGGGTACTTCGGCCGTGCCTGGACCGCACGGCCCTCTTCGTTGTATCAGTTATGGGCCTTTTCCCCCATAGAGACGCCCAGGCGGCGAAAGGCCTTCTGGGCGTCTGCGTTTCAGGGCGGGCTAAGTCTAGGTGGCGCGAATGTGAGAAAAGCACGAGCGTGCATAGAGTGCTCAGGACGTGAGTCTCGGTGACCCAAATGGGCCTTGACACCGGCTTCATTCAGTTCCGAAACCCCCTTCCGGCGGTAGCAGTCATGATCACCGCCGTCGACCGGATCCTGCTGGGCAGGCGAAGCAGCAAGCTGGAGAAGAACCACTGGTGCATGCCCTGTGGGTTCATTGAGCACGATGAGGATTTCCTGGCTGCCGCCCGTAGGGAGGTCAAGGAGGAGACCGGTCTGGACGTCCGCCCGGTGGAACTGATCAACGTGGCATTCAACTTCCTGACGCCAAAAATTCACACCCTGGTGACGGTCTTGCGGGCCGAGGTGGTGGGGGGTTCCCTCCTTGCCGATGACGACACAGCTGAAGTGACGTGGTTCGGACCGGCCGATCCGCTGCCGCCGCTGGCGTTTGAGTCGGATGCGTACATCATTGAGCGTTACCGGGTGGGCCTCGTCCAGCCGATGCCGGTGGAAGGCTGATTCCAACACGGAAAGCCGCTGGTCGCTGGTGACATATCAGATACGGGCCGTTACCATACATAGCAACGCCAAAGAGGTGGGAGCGCACTCCTGGGCGTTGTCGGTTCTCTGTTCATTATGGCAGCCGGGCGATCGCCTCGGCACAATACGTAAACGCCTGCGGCTCTAAGATTAGCCGCAGGCGCCTTTACACTTAACAGAGTTAACACCGGATCTGCGGTGTTGGAGAACGCCAGCATTCGCTCACCCTCAACCCGGGTACACATGTCCTGCTTACGGAATCTGGCCGTGATTACCGCATCCATCGGGTAGCCGGCTGCCAGGCCCATGCTGAGGACAAAGGCGCCTTCGCCCGGAACGTTGAACAGCGGGCGCATCACGGGTTCAAACAGAACGCCAATGAAATGTACAACTCCCAGCCCCAGCATGATCTCGGAGAGAATAAAGAAGGGCAGTAGTGACGGGAAGACTACGTTTAAGAACAGGGTCATACCGTCCTTTGCGGCTTCGAGGGCGGATTCCGGATACCAGACTAGCGATAGCGTAAGCAGCACAGCTGCAGCGGCCCACACTATGATCGAGATTTTCCCCCGCATACGGCACCTCCACGCGTAATGTGGCAAGTCCTCATAAGGGCTTGCCACATAAGGTATGTCCAAGTGTTCCGTCGGAGTACGCCAGGAGCACATGGCCATTCCGGTGCACCGGCTCGTTATCGACCCCGTTCGCAGCCGAACCCGCTCGGCACTCCAAACGCTGTGTTCTTCTTGAGGAGTGGGACGTTTTTTTGCTCGGAGCGATTCTATCGCTGCCTAACCGCCGTGATCAGCCCGTTCGGACCTGTTTCGATGATGAATGTCGGGCCTCCCTCGACGCCCTGTTGGCGGAAGTGAGGCACACCCGCCGTTCTGGCGGGGTCGTCATCCAGCGTCCATCGCCAGTCTGACCCTGCGATCAGGTCGGGAGCATTCGCCTGCAGATATGCATGGAGGTCTTCGGGCGGGGCTGCCATGTGAAGGCTGGCCCGCTCCAGGTCACCGATGCTCAACAACTCCTTAAACCGGGCCACATGATAGACCCAGTCGGCCATGCGTTCGTGCTTTGCGAGTGCATAGGCATCGCCGTCCCAGACGAAGGTAAAGCGCTCCCGGACAAAGGGCATGATCTTGTGGTCCAGCCATCGGAAGGCCCCGTACGCCAAGATGACGGGCGGCGCGCCGGCAGGGTCCGGTATCACTTGGAACCCGCTCTCTTGAAGCCCGAAAATCCGCAGCACCTCGCGGTCACCCTTATAGGCGGCCAGCGTCAGCACCGCCCCTGATCCTTCGACCGTTGCACATACGACGACCGGATTGACGGTCTGCTTTAGCGTCCCCGGCCAGGCCCAGGTCCGCCACGCTCCCTGGCAGATCGGTGTGGCGGACCAGCCTTGCGGCTCCTCTTTCAGGATGTAGAAGTAGGCTGTATCCACGCCCCAGTCCGGCATGCCTCCCAGCAGGTAGACGTAGTTGCCCCCTTCAAGGGCGCCTACCAGGGTTGCAGGTACGCCTTCCGGGACCGTGGGCGCTCCGGTTTCACGGATGTGATAGGCCAGTTGACCCAGCACCTCGACTCGACCATCCCCCCGGTCAGCCGGACGGGGCAGGCCGGGGCCCGACCGACCCTCGCTGAGGTCCGGCTCAGGCGCATAGGTCGGCAGGTCCGTGGTGAGGGGCACAGGTGGCCCGATCAAGTTGGGGGCCTGGGCAATCCACCGATTCAGCTTGATCGGCATGGAGACCCTCGGCCGTGTCACCGACACCCCCTGTGCGGGTGTTGGTGAGGGCTCAACTGCTGACTGGTCGGGCGATGGTGCTGTGCTCGCGGGTTGCGGCTCTAATGTCTCTGTTGAAGAGGGTGGCGTCGCCACGCAACCCGTAGGCAGACAGAGGAACAGTATCACCCACCGAGCCCGCTTCACTTGGATCACCTCAGTCCTTCGACGGTTCAGAGATTGACTTGCTTTGAGGAGTGTGGTGATCCAGAAGCGGTCTCGTCCCTCGCTTGGCGAGGGAGCGAGACCGCTGCTGTATCTATTGAGGCTGGAACAGGCGCCCTACCACGGTCGCCGCCTCGGCCCTCGTGATCGCCCGGAGCGGGTCAAAGGTGCCATCCGGCAACCCCCGCAACACATCGTTAGCCACGAGAGCATCGATCGCCGGTGCCGCCCATATAGCGCCGCCCAGATCCGGGAAGCTGACGGGCGCATCCGGCGCCGTCAACTGCACGAAATTCTGCAGCATGACTGCCATTTCGGCGCGAGTGATGGGCCGATCCGGTTCAAACCGGTTGTTATTGCCTTGCACCAGCCCAGCTCCGCGGGCCAGCCGGATCGTATCGGAAGCCCAGTGACTGAGCGGTGTATCGTCAAACGGGGCGCCCATGGGCCCTGACTGCGGATAGGCCCGCATCAGCACGGTCAGGAATTCGGCACGGGTCATACTGCTGTCCGCCTCGAAGCGGTTTCCCGGCCGACCCTGCATCAGCCCTTTCGCCACGGCGAGGTCGATCGACGCAATGGCCCAGTGCGTGCGGCTCAAGTCCTCAAAAGAGGCCGGCGGCACCTGGTCCGGATGGGTCAAGACCACCCGGGGCGGCAGCGGGTGCAGCGGAAGTGCAATCAGCCGGTCGTCGTTCCCGGCTGCATTGATGGTCTGGAAGAGGACGTACCGGTCGCCGAGCAGCACGTTTTCCTTGGGCGTGCCATCGGTCGTGAGCTGGGTGGTGGTACCGGTGCGCAGGTCATGGAACATCAGATTGTATCCGGTGGTTTCGCTCCCCGTCACCCATGCGATGTTGTTCCCTTTGATGTCCGGGTCCCCGATGACCGCACGGGGTTCCCCATCGGTCGTGGTGAAGCCGCTCATGGATGCGGTAGCGATCGCCGTGTCCGTGTTGGCGGTGATGTCCCAGAGCCGAATGGTCATCACCCACTGGCCGTCCTGGTCCGGCGCCCAGTCGAGATAGACGACCCGCCCGTTGTCAACTGCCGTAGCAAAGAGCGAACGGCCCGTCTTGGTCTGCTTGCAGCAGGCGTCCATCGCAACGATCGTCGTCCCAGAGTCCCGTTCTTCGGTCCAAACCGCATAGCGGCCATCATAATGGATGATCGGGCGCCAGGTAACACCAGGCCGCCAGTTCTTGAACCCTTCGGTCGGGATGGGGCCCAATTCGCCCTGGGCGTTCTGGACCGAATCGTACACAAGGGCGGCTCCCCCTTGATTGCTGGCCGAACGGTCGATGTACAGCACCCTCATGCCGGCAAACATCGGGTACTGGTAGTAACCCTGGGTGGTGGTCTGCAGCGTCCGCGTCCAGCCGTCGGAAAGTCGCTGTACGATCATCGCCTCCTGCTTTCCGGCTGACCGGGTGTACGCGACAAAATCCGGGCCAATGGCCGCGTAACGAGGGTTGACTACTGTTGCAGTGGTACTCTGGTTCCAGGTGCGCAGGTCGAATACGTGCAGATCGCCCGTGGTCCCATCGGTGTAAGCCATCTCCTCACCCATCATCGCCGCTGCACCTACCGCCTGGCTGCTGATGGTCAGGGCCGGCGGTAGATCGGCTACCGAAGTTGCCCTGACGGGGTGTTGCCCTGGCACGGTAACCGCCAGCACGGCGGCGGCCAGGAGCGCCACGGTTGTCGAATCACCTCTCACGTTCATCTCGCTCCTTCCGGATCATTTCAACCTCCCGTTCTTGCTTCGATGCCGAAATACCCATGGGGGCGGGCGGTTTCATCCAGGAGCTATTGCGGCGGGGGCCCTACCCGGCGCCATAGCGCGCCGTTTGAGGCCAGCGGCGGATTCATGATCCGGAGGTTTTCCTGATAGGGTTCGGAATCGGGCCGAATAGGTGAGTCCGATCGAACGAAGCAGGCTGCATGGTGTATTCACCAGCAGCCTACTCCACTCATCGTTGGCGGTCACGGTTGGAGCGCTAGCGACTGGGTCTCATTCTGGCAGGTGGAACCAGTTGGAATGTCTGACGGACGTGTTGATACTGCTTCCACAGGTCAATGCTAGGATCAATTGGCGGAATGCTCACTGACACCGAGTACGTCGTGGCGTCTGCCGTAAGGATCGTGTGAAACCCTTTCCATTGGCGAGTCCATTCCTGTGGCTTGTTTTTCCGGTCGAACACGAATTCCCAAGCAGGGCGCTGAGCCAGAGTTGCAGGTCTTGCTGCGATCAACTCTGTGGGCTGTTCTGGTGAAAGAAGGCAAGACCGTGGAGCGGGGCCGGTACATACTCTAACCGTGACGTGATACGGCCCTACCTGTCCAGGGTCCCGGGGATATACCAATACGATTGATTCCTGACCGGTTAGGGGGCTGGCCTTGAGGCCGTAGCCGGGGGGAACTTCAAACCGAAACCCATACGAACTTTTGAAAATCACCGCAGTGTCGTCGTCCTCACCCGGTGAACTTGCGAGAACTAGCCTCAGAACCAAGGCGACAACGGGCAGTGCCCAACTCAGGCAGCATCCCCCCGAGCTTCAGTTTCGTTGTCAGGCTCCCCTGTTCCCAGTACATGACTCCTGGTTCATGCCGAGCGCAATCCACGGAATCGGGCCGGTGGCTCCTGGGGCAGGCACATCCAAGAATCCGCCAACAAAAGACACCGGCGCCTCATCAAAACGGCCACGCGGGCCGAACGGATGCTGGTCCTAGCGATGTCGGTCGCCAACGCCCCTTCCACATGTTGAGCACGAGGTAGTATGTATCCTTGTCGTCGCGCAGCGTCACACGTGCGTAGTTTGCCTCCTCTGGCGATGGAGCAAGGTGTGGCTCACTCATTCGCCAGAACTGGATCTGACCGACCGACGGGGCTTGTCGCCTGGCGGCCCACTGCTGAAGAATCTCCAGACCGCCGTCTCGGTCGCCTTGGGGGGCAGGCGCCCTCCCCGTGCCCAGCGACCGGAGCCAGTTCACCACCGCCTTGGCCGCACCGTTCCGCTGAGAGGAGCCCGGAAATGTGCTGAGCCCGGCAACAAACCACTGTCCTTCCCGGCGCACCAATTCCCAGGCGTGGTTGTAGACGGCACCGCTATCATAGCCGGGGTTGCGTATAAGGAGCTGCTCCCGGAAATGCACCGAGGCACGGTCGCCATCGACTACGATGGACTTGAACTGCACGTCGGATACCGTCGGACCGTTGATCCACTTGTCTTCCGACGCCAGTGCCCGAGCGTCGTTCAGCGCCTCTTGCGCGACGGGTGACTGTTCATTGACGAAGTGGTTGAGCACTTGATCGGGCGTGTCCTTCTCCTGATCGGCGCGCAGCGCCGCAATCGCCCGCCGAACGGCGTGCTCGACCTCTTGCTCGGGCGGGGTCTTGGCCGCAGCCCACTCCGCCCGCACCTCCGCCGTGGGGCGGGAGGGAGGCCCGCCCTGCGCTCACAACCCAGAGACTCGCCTTCGTGTTTTGATCCAGGCGACAGAAGAGGATTTGGCTGCCGTCCTGCGTCCAGCCGGGCGCTTCGTCCCGGAACCTGGCGTCATCGGTCAGGCGGCGCAGGTCGGTTCCGTCGGGCGCCACACTCCAGATCCGCCGCTGCATTATCCCTTGCCGGGCAGGGTCACCGCCCCCGACGCTGCCAATGTCCGGCATGGCGATAAAGGCGATGCGGTCGGCATTGGGCGCCCAGGCTGGTGAGATGGCGGCCATCTCTACGGGGCTGATCGGCCGCGCCTGCGTGTTGACGACCACGATACGCTTGTTGGTCCAGGTCTGGCGGTCGATGCCTGCCGCAGCGGCGAGACGACCATCAGGGGCAATTGACAGGAAACCCGGGTAAATGAGCATCTCCTCTACCAATTGGCGGGGCGCCGTCCCACCCGTTACTGAAACGGCCATCAGGGGCAGGCCGTCCGCCGTAATTGAGGCGGAGCACACGGACATATCCCAAAACAGGATCGAGTCCCCGGGCACCCACGGCCCCATTATCAGGCACTGCGGCCCCTCTCCTCGCTTCTCGTAGACCATCTGTGGCTGACCACCATTCACTGGTACCCGCCATATGCCGACCGACGACCGGTCGGGCGCCCCTCTGGTGTACGCCAGCCACAGGCCATCCGGGCTCCAGGTTGGTCCGCCGGCGTTGCGCTCTTCGGCGACCACCCGCCGCATCGTGCCGTCAGGCTTCATCACCGATGGGCGGCCTTCTCCATCCAGATCGGCCAGTTCATCCGCGACGGGCGACCAGACTGGGCGGGGGGCGTTGGCGACAAGAGGCAGCCGGTGGGTCTCCGATCCGTCCGCACGAACGGTGAAGAACCCATCCTTGGCCCCTACCAAGATCCACTGACCGGACGGCGACAAGTCCGGAGCGCCATATCCATCGTCGGCCGTGAGCCTTCGTGGGGCGCCCTCCGGCAGTTCCTGGACCCAGAGGTCACCATCGCGGATATACGCCACCCGGCCAACCACCGCATCGTTCGTCCTCCCAATTCGCACCTGCACTTAGTTGTGGATGTGAAGGACACCGTCTATGCGGAGTATTTCAGACTTGGGGAAACTACTGGGCAAGACCGGAGGGGATCTACCCGATCTTCCGGCCCGATGGAGAGGCGGTCGTTTATGCCGGCGCCGGTCCCTCGCGGCAGGGCGGGAGCGGAGAATGGCGGCCTTCCACACTCTACCTGCAGGAGCTTGATGGCGGCAAGCCCGTGGACCTGCTACCGGGTGACCTCGCTGTGCAAAGCGTCTCGACGGCCAAGAAGGCCCACCGGTGGCTCAGCGGAGACATCCTGGCCTATGAGGAGCACATGGGAACCTCGGTGCAGCAGCTTTTCTTTCTGAATGTGATGTCCGGTGTTCTGACTAAGGAGCCCGAGTTACTGGCTTCCCGCTTCCGGTGGGCGCCCGCTGGCGAGCCAGTGGCCGGGCGGTGGTTGGGTGGTCCCGCCGGGTTCTGGGTCTGGGACCGGCAGGCGGGGTACCTGCGACGGTCATTGGAGTCGGGGGAAGTGTTCGAGGCATGGTCGCCGGATGGGCAGGAGTTGCTGTATACCGAGTGGCACTGCCCTACGCCCTACTGCCCTCAGGGCGCCTCCACGTTGTGGCGGCTCGACCTGGCGACGGGGCGCCGTCAGCAGGTAGCCCAAAACGCAGGACTGGCTGCCTGGTCCGCCGCCGGGCAGATTGCCTACGTCCAGTTTGGGGAGAGTCTGGAGCTGGTGGTGACTGATTCGGAGACGGGCAGCCGGCTCTGGGTACAGAAGCTCGGCGCCCGGCCCAAGGAGGTTGAGCACAGATGGGATCTGTACCGGCCACAGTTCGAGGGCGGCTCTCTCGCCTTCACGAACGCCCAGGGTGACTGGCTCTTATCCAGAGCCGAGTCGAAGGCCGTCCATCACATCTACCGCGGTGGGGAGTCCAGACTGATCTGGAGTCCCGGCGGTCAGCATTTGGCCATTCTGGGCGGGAGGGAGCGTCCGCGCCTGCTGGTCCTGGAGAACCCGCTCTCGGAGGAGCCCACACCCGCCATGGCCTGCGATGCGCCTGCAGCGGCAACCTCGGGTGGCGGCTGGTCCAGGACCGGGACCTCAAATCGTCTGATTGGAAGGGAACCGGCACAGTAAACGTGGTGCCCTGGTATTTCCCACCCATACTTCATGGCGACGGCTTGTTCCGGGGTCATCTCGTTCAGGCGCCGAATCAGTTGCTCTATCACGTCTTTGCCCTGCGCCCGAGGCGCAATGAGAGTGACAAGGGCAATGGCTAAGATAATGGCAATTGCGGTTTTCATGCCCATAGCATTCGCACTGTAAGGTGTCAGAAATACACGATCACAAATGGTGGTCGTTGGTTATTTTCCCATCCAAGTGGAGAAAGAGCACGACCGCTTCACTTAACTGATTATCTATTTTGTAATCGCAGACTACCTCCCCTTTCTGCCCAATTCGCAGGACCGCTCTATTCACTTCGCTGCATGTTCACCCGGTCAGCACGCCGATGGCATCGGCCAGCCCGAATAACCGTTACGGGCCGGTAGCCTAAATAAAGCCGCCCAGGAGGGTACCCCTGGGCGCCTTCATGAGTTGTGGTTCATCCCCAAGTAACGGACGCGAAGGTGAGATGAGGGCCCATATTCATCAACGCCCCGCCTCAAGGCTGGTCTTTACTTCAGCCACCTTCTGCCGCCATGCCGGGATATCCGTGGGCTCGCCCAGGGTCTCCCAGGCCGTACGCAGCGCCTTGCACCCGTTCTCAAGTGCCGTCGCCCCGACGCCGTGGCGAGTGGGGTCGAATCCCGGCAGTTGCCGGATATACCCGAATCCCGACTGGCGGCACCACTCGCCCAGCGCCCAGATCGGTTCCGCCCAGGTGCCTCCGCCGCAGCCGTCGCCACACCTGATTTCGCCGGCGGCCACGCTGAACCAGTGGAGCATGTTGGCAGTCTCATCGGCCACCAGGGCAGCCACCGGGTCTGCGGGCGGGTCGCCGGACCCTGCCACGGCCAGCCGGAGATACTCGCCGGAGAGCATCACCCAGCCGCGCCGGCCGTTTTCGGTCCGGACAAACCACCAACCTTCGCCGCCCATGTTGGTGACCATCAGGGAGTCGAACCGGTCCAGGTAGCCCTTGTTCAGCCGGCCTGGCGGTTTGGCCGCCACAAGGCGTGTGCCGTTCGGCATGCACGTGATGACCGGGGCGTCACGGGAGAAATCCTGCCGTAGATTGACGCAGTCATTCGCCGCAACGCTCACTTCCATGCCAGTGACCGTGGGGAAAGGCGCCATCTCAACCTTCGGCGGCAGGACGGCCCCCAGGCAACCATAGTCCTTGCCGCCCGAGACCAGGATCAGCCGGACCTCGTCACTCGTGTCGCCCCAGGGCGAGCCGCGGACACCGTACCACTGCCCCTCTGCATGCGGGACGGCCGCAGCCAGCAGGCGGCCCTCCTCATCCACCACTTTCACGCCGCCGATCACGAAACGGTCCGCCCGGTCCGGGGCCGGCACCGGCATTTCCCAAGTGCGGTCGCCGCCGAGCGCCCCCAACTGCGTAAGGCCCCCGTCGGCCCGCAGGAGCTGATAGCCCTGCCCGGTGCGTACCACGAGCCCGGAGCTGTCAGCCAGCCATGGATCACCCACTGGGCCGCCGGTCGGGCAGCCATCGGCGCCGACCAGGCGGAACCGGGGGGCCAGGTCCGGTCCGGAGCCGACCACGAGCACGCCGACCATGCCGAGGAGGGAGTCGGGCCAGACCGCCAGCCGCCCGTCCGGGGAGAACTGGAGGCGCCCGGGCGTGGTCAGGTCGGCCATTTGTTTGCCGGTCCAGCCGTACCGCTGGACCCGGTACTCAGGCCTGCTCTGGTAGAACACCACCGGGTCAGACCTGACCACTACCTCCTGACCGTCCCGGAGGGTGGCGAACGAGACATTCGCCTCGTCGACTGCGATCCGGCCAATCTCGCGCACGCTGGCATTTTCGCTGTTCAAGAGATAGATCTTGCTACCGTTCTCGATCACCGCTGACTCGCCGTTCGGGGCAAACAACGCTCTGGGCATGTCGGTCGGCGGAAGGTCGACCGGCGTTATGAGCTTGAATCCATCGCGGACGATCCAGAACCGGCTGCCGGTCCGAAAGAGCAGGTTCTCCCCACGGGCCGCAAGCAGCGCGGCGGCGCCCATGCGCCATTGATAGGCAACTCCCGATTTCCGGTCCAGCAGGTAATGCTCCTCCTGCTCCGAGGCGCTCACCCAGCGGTTGTCGTCAGAGACGTCGTACTGCGGCCACCGGTTCTGGTCGCCGCCCAGCGACCAACCTTCCACCTCGCTGGTGGCGACCTTCATAAAGAAGAGGCCGGTGCTGTTGATCGGCTGGCCTGGCTTGATCTGGTGGTGCACAAACGTATCCGCCGGTGCCTCGGTGACGACCGCCTTCAGCCCGCCGGCCGGCTCGGGCTGCCAATGCGAGCCGGGGGCCTGCGAGTCCCGGGCAGGTTGGCTCGGGTCCGGCGCCGGTTGGCTCGGTTCCGCCAACGGGGTCTGGCCTGCTGCGGGAGTGGCCGTGCTCCCGCCGGGCTCCGCCCTGGGCGGGGGGCTTGGGTGGCGGGCGCAGCCCGCGGCGAGCAGGGCAGTCACGATCATCAAGACGAGAAACCGGCGCATCGTGAGTCAACTCCTATTGCAGGCTGAATCAATGGTAGGACGACCCTGTGTGAGCGAATGTTTCACACAAAGGAGATGGCACCAGTCCTGGCGCTAATCTGGACCTGTCCGCCTGCGGCGACCGCCGGTGGAGATCACCGTCTCGGCAGCGGCCTCGCTGTGGGACGCTTGGAAGGACGCGCGGCTCCGGTTTGAAGCCGAGGACAAGTTACAAAAGCCACTGAGCCATAATTGCCTGTTGACCAGCAACTGGTGCGCCTGCAGGCCGAATCTGCCGGCAGTAGGCGCACCAGGAACAACCCGGTCCTTAGTCTGACCGGGGGATCGGTTTCAGGTCTGTCCATGGATGGCACCACCTCCCAACTAGGGGGCAGTCACTCAGTCCGCGTTACACCTCCACGGCTGTTGCCCGGAATAGGTCTGGGTACCGGCCCATCCACCATCATTGGGCCGAACTCTTTAGCTGCCGCACCAAGGGGCGCCCGTATGGTCTACTCATGATGAACAGCAGGCGCCTTTCCTGTGGGCGGGATTTTGCGTCGACGGGGTGTTTGTCCGCGGGGCCTTTGTAGCCTAACCTACCTCGTACCGGGCCAGGACGGTGAGTACAAACGCATTACGCAAGGTGGTGTGACGGGAGGGTGTCATGCCCGGCCACCTGGGGAACCGTCACCGCAGCCCCTTCGTCTGAATAGGAGGAAAACGGAGGAGGCGGTTGTCGGTGCGGCGGACTTTGGCCCTGGGCCTCGTGTTGTTCTTGCTGGCAGGCTGTACAACAATGCAGAAGTCATCCGTGCCGACCGTGAACGTGCCACCGGTTCCGGTTCCGCCTCCGCAAACCGTCCGGGTAGATGGCACGAACGGCCGGACGCTTACCGAAATCCACTTCACCGACCGGCAGCACGGCTGGGCCGGGGGTCCGGGCATCACCTACGTGACCGCCGACGGCGGCACGACCTGGGCACCGGGCAACCGCCCTGCCCTGCCGCCCCGGCCCGACATGCCGCCCGCCCTGCCCCAGGGCGCTGCCGCTGATGCCGTCTGCGCCGTCGCCCCCGGCAAGCTGCTGGTCGCTACCGGCCAGACGGTCGAGCGGTCCACCGACGGCGGGAAGTCCTGGGCGCCGGTGCTTCAGTCGCCCATGACGGCCATGCGCGGCCCGGCGGACCTCCAGTGCGTGGGCGGCACCGGCGCCGCCTGGGTACTCTTCACCAGCTCCGCCGCCATGAGCCGGATGTCGCACGTCGTCTACCGTACGACGGACGCCGGTCAGACCTGGGAACCTATGCTGGTACGCGGCCACGGCGGCACGCCGGAACTGAACAAGCTGGGTAAATCGGCCATCGACGCCTACCCCGGCCACTTTGACGCCGTCGACGCGAACACCGCCTACTTCCTGGGCCACTGCTCCCCCTGCGAGAACTTGGGGACATCCTCCATTACCCGCACCACAGATGGCGGCCGCACCTGGAAGAAGGATAACCTCGCCTTCCTGGGGCAGGCCACCGCCCTGGATTTCGTGGATTCGAGGCACGGCTGGCTCCTGGCCGATACCGCAGGCGGTACCCGCATTCTCGCCACGGCAGACGGCGGTGCGACGTGGCGTATCCAGTACCCGGCCGGGTCCTATGCCCCCGCCCGGGCCGTTGCCATGGTCACCGATACCACCGGCTTCGGGCTCGGGGCGCCGGGCCTTGAAGGCGCCGTGCTGGCCACCCACGACGGTGGCCGCACTTGGGCACAGGTCGGCGTCATCCCCTGGTCGTCGGACCGCCGCCTGCCCCCGCCCATGTACGCCGAGGCGATTTCCTTCGTGGATGAACACCAGGGCTGGGCCGTCACGCCGGACGGGCAGCTCATGCACACGACTGACGGCGGCGTCACCTGGACAGCCGGCCCGCTACCTCCGGACGTGAAAGCCGTGAGCGGCGTCGCCTTCGCGACGGCAGCGACCGGGTGCGTTGTCACCCCACCCGCCCCTAACGGCTCCACCATCGTCTTGAGCTCAACGGATGGCGGCGCCACCTGGCAGCCCGCCGACAGCACCGGCGGTGTGGTCGCCTGTGCGGGTCGCCTGGCCGGTGGCGGCTGGCTTGGCACGGCACCGCCCGGGGTCACGGGAAGCTGGACTGTGCTTGATGCCCGCAGCGACGGCACCGCCTGGGTAAAGCAGGACAGCGGCGAGGTGTGGGCGACCCGCGACAAGGGCAAGACCTGGCAACGCTACGACTGGCCGCAGAACAACTGGCGCCTTACCGTTCAGAGCCTGTCATACCCGAGCAGCGGGCACGGATGGGCCGTGACCTGGGGCGGGCTGTTCATCCGGACGACCACCGATGATGCGACTTGGGCCATCGCACAGTGACGCGATAGCCCGCTCGCCTGAGTTGGGCGCCATCCGATTTGAGAGGGCAAGGCGCCTGGACCACATCCGGTGTCCCGATCTGTTCACCAACATCCAATCCCTTAAGTCCAAAGGGGCAGAATATCGGGGCGCCTGATCATGGTGAGAAACGAAAACCGCCTGAGTGAGCTATGCGGCAGTTCACGCAGGCGGCTTTCTTGTATGACTCATCTTGGGTTCTGATCATAGTGGTTGGCAATCCGTTCAAGCGCCCTGACCATGCGCGCCAGGAAGTATAATCCAACCAGGATGCCGAGTGGAGGAGTTATCGTCATGGCCAACCCCAAGCCTGTACCCATCGCTGGGAAATATGAATACACCCTTGACCACCTCGCAATTGCTTAACGTCGATCCGTCTCTTTGTTCGTCAACTCTATTCTGAACACCTTTCCTCGGGCCGCCGGTGGGCAGACTCGTTCCGGCTTGATCAAAATCAACATCAGCAGGCGCCTGCATACTGGGTTCACCCGAGCCCGGGCGCCTCGGACTAAGGCGACGTAAGGCAGACCGCCTACGACAGCATGGGGTGCTGAACTCAGGAAGGTGAGGTTGATTTTTCCGCATAATTGGTGCAGACGGACTGTCTTCGGAGGGATGACAGTTCTTCCTAATGGTCATCGGATGGTATGGCTGGGTTCGCACGGCTCCCCCCGGGACGGATGCGCAACTGGTGATACCCGTTACGGGGTACGCCCCTCGGACTGTCAGACTCGACCAAGGCGTTTGGGTAGCTCGCCAACCGAGCGTGCTCAAACTTGGCCTGAAAGCACTGCGGGTGGAATTTGAGGGGACTCTACCATGCGGTTTGATTGAAAACCGCCCCTTCCACCGCTGCCTCCACGGCTTGGGATTCTCCCTGAGGGAGACCGGTGACCAGGTGGCAGCACAGGCGATCTTCCGCTGGGGCTTGCGCCTAAACCCAGACGATGCGATCGGGCTGCGATTCTTGGTTGCCGAGTGGGTGGGGGCCAAGCAGTAGTACAGCGTTCCGTATGACCTTTCCGCTGTTAGCCGTTGGCTCCAAACCACTCTCTTAGGGGCTCACTGGCGCACCTAACAAGCGGCTGCACCAGGGAAGAAGGACAAGGTCCCTCATGCGCTCCAGCAGATTGGCCAGGAGGATCGCCGTCTCCGAACGGGTGGCGTGATGGTTTGGCCGCAATTCCGGCCCAGACCATAGCGGCGTTGGCGCGCCGGCTCCGATAAGCCCCTCAGCGGCAGCTGCACTGACCGCGGCGGCATACCAGTCCGAAGCGGCCACGTCGCTGTAACCGCCATCGCTGCCAGGCTGAAGCGATGAGGCTGCCGCAACCATCTTGATCAGTTCGGCCCGGGTGACGGGCGAGTCGGGCCGGAAAGTGCCGTCCGGGTAGCCGGAGACAGCGTTCAGAGCCACGGCAGCCTGGAGATACCCCTGCGTTGCTGCCCAGTTACCGGCGGTGTCCGTGAACGGGAGAAGACCTGCGGGAGCGGGCGCCTCTCCAAAAGCTGCGCTCAGGAGCTTGGCCAACTCAGCCCGAGTGACCGGGGCATCGGGACGGAAGGTACCATCCGGATAGCCGCCGATCACCTGCGTATCCTGAAGCACACGAACGGCCTGGCAGGCCGAATCGTCCGCAGACACATCGATAAACCCGCCGCACGGCGAGAGCGTCAGGATGGCGCCCGATGGTCCTACGGCAACCATCTGGTCCCCGATGTCAGCGATTTGGTCTGTTGCGGCCGGCATGGGCATCTCTCCCCAGTGAAGCCCGTCCTGAGAGACATACAGCGCCGACCATCCGTGGAAGACGAAGAATCCGCCGGCCACCGAGATGCGGGTCGAGTGCAGAGGACCCGGTAGGGGGACACGCTCCCAGGTCCGGCCATCCAGCGAGACAAAGGCGCAGCTGCTGATGGAATCCCCCTCCGGTACGTTGCCGAAGGCGACAAAGCGCCCCAGGCCATAGGCAACGGACCTCAGGGGCGGCAAATCCACCGTCACCGGCGTCCAGGCAATGCCGTCCGGTGACGTCCAGACGCCGCCCTTCTGCCCGCCGTCGGTGTGGCCCACCGCCACGAACCGGCTTCCATCATAGGCAACTCCGGACAGTGTGGCGTCGGTGAATGCGGCACTGTGGGACCACCGGATGCCGTCGCTCGATGCGATGGATTCACTCTGGCCGTTGGGGATCGAGCCCACAGCCACAAAGCGCCCGCCGCCGAAGGTTACATCTGTCAGCTCCGAATAGCCCTGGGAGCCGTCGCTTTCCCACTGGTGGCTGGCGCTCCACGAGACCCCGTCGGCAGACGTGAGCACGAGGAAGCGCGGGGAGCCCACGGCGACGAAGGTGCCGCTGCCGTAGGCGACTGCCAGCAGGTTTGGGATGGCAAAGCCGGGGACGCCGCTGGGCGGCTCCGGCGCATATACCTGCTTCCAGGAGTGCCCATCCGCCGATCCAGCCACCCAGCCGTTGACGCCAACGGCTACATAACGGCCTTCGCCGGCGGCGATACCGTGCCAGGCCCCCATCAGACCTGTCCGCTGGGAGGTCCAGGTCAGCCCGTCGGTGGAGGTTGCCAGCAGGTTGGCGCCCACCGCCACATAGGTATTGCCACCGAAGACCACGTCGTGCAGAGCGAAGCCCATCGGGAGGGATTGGGTGTCAGGGGGCGTCCAGTTGACACCATCCAGCGAAGCGCCAACGCTGGAGATGAACCGGCCGCCCGCATACCGGATCACCTGGGTGTACTGGGGAGGAGCCTGCTCCGTCCAGTGCAGGCCATCGGCAGACTGCAGCGTCGGGCCAAACTGGGCAGCGGAGATGAACCTGCCGCCGCCGTAGGCGACCGCCCGGCGGTTCCAGATGCCGCTGGGCATGTCGTACGTGGTCGTCCAGGCTGCGCCGTCCGCCGACGTGACGATGGTCGGGTCGCACGGTCCGACAGCTACAAACCGTCCGCCGCCGTAGGCTACGCTCAGCAACGGGGGTGCTCCGTCCCAGGTCTCCTCCTCCCAGCTCAGGCCATCCACGGACGTAAGCACGATCCCGCCGGCCTCCCCACATGCCGCCAGCTGGCTCCCCACGGCCACGAAGCGGTCCCCGCCATAGGCGATCGCGCCCAGCGTATAGCCGGACCCGCTTGCCACCGGCTGCCAGTCCATGCCATCGGTGGAGGTCGCAATGACCCATTGGCCAGGCGCTGTGCTGTTGCCGCCTACGGCCACGTAGCGTCCATTCCCATACGTCACCCCCTGCAGGGTGATGTCGGTGCCCGCTGAGCGGGCGGTCCATGTAGTGCCGTCCGGCGAGGAGATGATGGTAGCGCCTGTGCCCACGGCGACGAACTGGCCGTCACCGTAGATAATGCCGTTAAGCTCGGCACCGGTGGGGAGGGGATTGGCCCACTTCCAGGGGTGCTGGGCTGCTGCGGCACCGGTGGGGAGGAGCAGGGAAAGGGCCAGGAACAGGCTCAGCACGACCCTGGGCTTGCACATGGGAAGACCCCCTCAGGGCTCTGACTCGTTCCCGTGGTCAACGATCTACAGGAACGCCGCGAGCGCCACCACTGTCGGCAACAACTGTAAGGCTAAACGGGCCACTCCCGGGGATGTCACCTTCCCAGGTGAAGCGGCCCAGGATCACCGGGACCCCCGCGAGACGAGTGCCATTGGACGGGGGGCAGCAGGTGCCAGGGCCCTCGCCATCCAGCCAGATGTTCATCAGTCCGGCTTCCGGCCAGCCGCTGCCCTGGATGCGAAACCGGCCCCCCGGTAACGGGATGACCTCCACCGCAGGGGCAGTGGGAGCGTCTGTGCGCCACCCGCCCCGGAGCCAAGCCGCCAACTCTGGCGCCCGCAGCCGTACAGGAGCCCCTCCGGGCGGGTGGACGATCACCTGCCCCTCGGCCCGTGTGCAGGTCATGCGGGTGGATTCGGCCAGCTTCTCCGTGACACAGTCATGGGCAAGGCGAGCGGTCATGGTACGCCCGCCTCGAAAGCGAATGTGGAGATAATCATCCCGGCTCGGCGTCGAGATTTCCCCCTGGGCAGGCTGTGCGTCCCGAAGCCACTGCACGATGCGGGTCAGCGCCGGCACGTCGGCGGGACGCCCCAGGTACAGGGGGGTAGAAGCATCGCGTGAGGGCAGGCCGAAGCGAACCTGGGCCCAGGCGATCCCGTCCGCATCCGGTACCCAGGCCGGCGCAACTGCAGCGCCCGCCTCAGTGCGACTAGCCGGGGGAGATACCAGTTCCACCGGATACCCAACCCCAGCTCCGGTGTCCAGCCGCAGCTGGAGCATATACTGGCCTGCCGCAAGCTCCACTGGAACTCGTCCCGTCCAGGCAAAGTCACCGAAGGTGGTAACGCCTTCAGCCAGTGTGATCTCCGTTCCGGCGCCCTCCAGCGTCAGCCGGTAGGTGCCTGCACCGGCCCAGCCATCGCCCTTGATCGTGGCTTTCTCACCGGCCACAAGGGCTTCGGGAGTGATAGTCATACGGTCCACAGGAGGCATGGCCCCGGACCGTCCCTCGCCCAGGAAGGACTCCAGCTCCGGAGCTTCTACCACCGTACGCTGGTCGCCCTCCGCAATCACTAGCTTGCCGGGCACGGTGGTGCAGCCGGTCCCGTTGCCTTCCGTGCGGCAGATCCAAGCCTGACGCACCATGATGCGGCGCCCGTTGGTCAGATGGATGTCCAGCCACTCGACGCGCCTGTGTTCAGCGCCGGCGCCCACAGGGTCTACCGGCTTCGCCGCTGCCAACCCTCTGAGGAGTTGTTCCAGGGCGGCACGGTCTTGCGGCCGGGCGCCATAGAGCGGCCGGGGAACCTGGGTTCCCGCAGGGATCGGCGGAATGACCGTCACGTAGCCCACGTGCTCGGGCTTCAGTTCGGCAAGACTCGCCGGAACCTCGGACCGTTGGGTAGGACTGGGGGAAATGCTTGCTGTGTCAGTCGGGACGCCGTTGGGCGACTCCGAGGGCGGAGCCGGCGCGGGGGTCTTCGCCCCGCAGCCGGTCATCACGACAACTGCGGCTAGTGCTGCAAGCGTTGAACGGAGCTTCATACACGTTCACCTTCCTGCATCACACTGCTATAGAAACGACGTATCTGGTCTGATTTGGGTTTCAAGCGTGACGACCTTCGTTCCTGCCTGGAGGACTACACGAAGTCAGGTCTAGTACGCTGAAATGGGGGGCCGCCCATGGGGCAACGCAGGCGGATTCAGCGCGGCAACAAAGTGCCCTGCGACTCGATGAGCGCCTTAACGAGCTTGGTTAGGGATCGGTCGAGATGTTATTGAGCCGGCCGCATCATATGGGAGGACAGCCAGGGTTCCACGCACTGTCCGAACTGCAACGGTTCGCCATCTCGAAGATGGTGACCGTCCATGCTATGACTACGAACCAATTGCACTCGCCGAAGCTCTCGGCGTTAGCGTCTACTGGCTTGCCGGTTTGTCCGATGACAAGGAGATTCCTGCCGACACTAGAAAGCTTCTTCAGGAATAACCCAAACTGAGGCCCTCTCCCAGACGGCGCGAGAGGACCGTTCTGTACGAGACACTTTTGGAAGCCCATCTCCTTCCCCTCACTAGCAGATGAAGTAACTGAATGGCCGAACGCCCTGACCAGTACATCTGATCAGGGCGTCTTGTGTCTAGCGATGATCTGAACTACCGTCTACAAAGGAAACACCGCGTCTGCGGTGTTAGAGAACGCGAGCATTCGTTCACCCTCAACCCGGGTACACATGTCCTGCTTACGGAATCCGGCCGTGATTACCGCATCCATAGGGTAGCCGGCTGCCAGGCCCATGCTGAGAACGAAGGCGCCTTCGCCCGAGACGTTGAACAGCGGGCGCATTACGGGTTCAAACAAGACACCGATGAAATGCACGACTCCCAACCTGTAGGCGCTCACATTCCGTGATCTATCGCGGGGGGTGGGCGCTTTAATTATGTGGACCAATAGGCATACAGGGGTTGAGGAATCCTGACAATGACAAACGCCCCCGGGAAAAGTGTTTGAGCGCAC
>Ga0196970_1000028_pt1 | contig 259822 bp, 188 predicted proteins | sample S1v_513CmetaG_FD_148672 | JGI IMG/M metagenome (GOLD analysis project Ga0196970, IMG submission 148672) | Soil microbial communities from Anza Borrego desert, Southern California, United States - S1+v_5-13C | ecosystem: Environmental > Terrestrial > Soil > Desert | place: USA: California... | reverse complement strand
TGGGCGCCTTCGGCTACGCCGCGACGCGCCGCCTGATCGAGTTGGAAACGGACGTGGAGACAAGCGGCGGCGAGGACGCGTGGCTGGAGCGGGCGGCCACGCTCGCCCTCCTGGCACACCGCGCGCGTGCCTTGGGACACGCCAACGAGGCGCTGGACGCCGCCACCGCTGCGGTGGCGTTCAGCCGGCGCATGGGTGCCCGCTTTCCGGGGCAGCACCGGGCCGCCCTCGCCAACGCGCTGTACATGCAGGCCGGCCTGTTGTCCGACCTCGGGCGCGCGGCCGAAGCCGTGCGGGCCTGCGGAACGGCCATCCGTCTCGTCCGGAGGCTGGCGGCGGAGGCGCCGGGAGAGTTCGAGCCTCTTCTGTGCGACCTGCTGAGCGATCAGGCCGGATACCAGTAGGCCATGGGCCGCCACCGCAAGGCGTTGGCGTTGGTGGAGGAGGCACTGGCCCGGCGCGGCTCCGGGCCGGGCCGGGCCGGCGCGGATCGGGCGAATGCCCTGGCACGAAGGGCGGAAATCCTCGACGGCCTGGGGCGGAAGGAGGAGGCGCTCGCCGCCGTCACCGAAGCGGCGTCGATCCTGGCGGAGCGCGCCGCGGCCGGTGCGGCATCCGCCGACGCGTTCCTGGTGGACCTGACGGCCTGCCGGATCCTGAGCGCCAAGTTGAACCTGGACCTCGGGCGGGGGCAGGCGGTCCTGCAGGTCACGCTGGAGCTTCTGCAGGATGTGCGCGACGCATGGGACCGCCTCGCCGCCCTGCCGGCGACCCCCGACCTTGCCGCGGTCTATTTCGACCTGTGCCAGCTTGCCCTCGCCATCCGGCTGCCGGAGCATGCGCTGCCCTTCGCCACGCTCGCCGCGCAGGAGTACGCGGCGCTGCACGAACGCGATCCGCACCACTTCGCGGACGATCTGGCCGACGCGCGCGCCTTGCAGGCCAGCGTCCGCGCGGCCCTGGAGCGGCCGGAGGAGGTGGCGGAACGATGACCGGCCCGCGCCGCTTCCCGGCCGCGCCCGGCGGGACGGAAACGTTCGGCGGCTACAGCCTGGTCATGCCGCGCAGGATGAGCCAGACCGCCTCGTCGATGTCCTGCATGCGGAACAGCGCGAGGTTCTCGTCCTTCGTCAGGCCGTTGTTCAGGCCGCTCAGGTCGCTCCCGGCGGCGTCCCGTATCGCCCGGACGACGCCGTCCCAGTCGATGGCCTGCAGCGGCAGCTTCCGGGCCGCGATGTCCCGGTCATGGACGCGCGCCATCGCGGCATAGGCCGGGTCCTTCCGAATGGCCTCGGGGTCCAGCCGGGACGGCTCTTCGCCGCGCAGCAGCTCCGCCACCGCCTGCCCGGCGCCGCCAAAGCCGCCCATGACGAACACCGGCTTGCGCGCCTGCAGCGACAGCAGAACCTCCTCCATGATGCCGGGATAACGCCCGGTGAAGGCGCGCAGCTTGCCGCCCATGACGACGCGCGCATCGACGGCCTCCGTCATCGCCTGCCGCATGGCCAGCATGCCGCGCGCCCAGGCATAGGCGCCCTGGGGACTGTCCTTGTCGGGGGCTGCGCGCGGATCGACGAGCTTGGCCTTCACCAGATCCTGCGGCGGCGGAACGCGGATGACCTGCAGGTGCTTGGCCTGCTTCGCCAGCGCCTTCTCGCCCAGCGCCAGGTGCTTGGGCCATGGAAGATAGTTGCGGATGCGTTCGAACGGGGCGCTCTGGCTGGCGTTGTTCGCGCGCACCAGGCCGGTCAGGAAATCCGTGATGCCGCCCGGGCGCAGGTCGCCGCCGTAGGCGAGCGTTGCGCCCTTGGACAGCAGGGCCCGGGCGATCAGCTCCATGGCGGCCATCAGGTGGGCGTCCGACAGCCCGAGATCGTCCAGGTTCTCCGGCGGCACCGACAGGGAAAGCCCGATGACCCGGCCGGTCAGCTCGCGCGCGCCGTGGGTCAGCGGCGTGGTCAGCGTCGTGCGGGGATGTCGCAGGTCGTTCAGCTCGCATTGCGCCAGCGGCGGATCCGGGTAGACGACGGTGTGGGGGCGGCGGGGTGTGAGCCGGCGCAGGTCCCGGTCCTCCGGCGGACGGGCCGACAGGATCGCGTCCGGCGGCAGGCGCCCGACGGTGCGCAGGTGTTCCAGCCGGCCGCGCGCGTAAAGGAAGCGCATGGTCTCGACCACCGTCGCCTCGACGGCGTCGAGAAGGCGTGCCCGCAGCTCCCGCTTCGTCACCGCGGGACCGGCGTCGACGCGCAGGCACGGCACGTTGCCCATGCAGGGCAGCGTGCGGTCCTCGCGCTGCTCCAGCGCATCGAGGATGACGATGGGCCGCTGCCTGCGCTTGGCCGCCAGCACCTCCAGCTGGCACCAGGGGCTGGCCGCATAGCCGTCCGAGCGGACGACGAGCAGCGTGCTGCTGTCGATGTCCGTCTCGATCACCTTCTCGATGTCCTCGGCCACGTCGATGTTGACCGTGTCGAAGAAGTATTTGACCGGTGGTCCCTCCCGCGTCAGCAGTTTCTTGATCCGCTTGGCGAGGTCGAGCGAGCGCGGATCCCGCTTGGTGTGGCTGATGAACAGCTTGACGCCGGCCGGCGCGCCCGGCGCGCGCCCTTCCACGACGCGGCTGATCTGCGCCGCCGCGTGCAGGCACAGCTCCTGCACCCGGTTCCCGGCCGGCTGCTCGAACAGCCGGACCGCGAGGTGGCCGGTGATCGCGTCGGGGAGCTGAAGCCCGTTCTCGTCGACGGCGACCACCACCAGACGGTGGCGATTGCCGGACGCGTTCACCTGTGCCCGCAGGCGCGCCAGCGCCCCGACCCAGCCTTCGTCCAGCACGAACCTGCTCTCGACGAGCGCGAAGACGACGGTGTGCGCGGCGGCGTCCAGGTCGATCCCCACCGGCCCGGCGTTCGGCCAGCCGTCGGGCCGGGTCCGGAAGAACGTCGGGATGCCGATTTCCCGCGCGAACGGCCGCGCGGCGTTCCAGCTCAGCAGCGTGAACAGGGACCCGGCCATGGCCCGGCATCCCGTTCTGGCCTTCGCCCCGGCGTGCCAGAGGACGAAAACGTTGAGAAAGGGCTGCGGCACGGACGTGACGGACATGGCGGGCGGAGTGCGTTGCCGGAACGGGCGATGACCATACAGGACCACACGGCAAAGCCGAAGAGGTTCGGTGTCCAGGGCCGGCCAGGGATGGTCAGGTGTCCTCCTGCATGCTCCAGTCGTCCCTCAGCCACGCCTCCAGGCGGTCGCGGTTGTCCAGCGCGGTCTGCAAGGCGGGCGTCTCGCCGCCGGTGAGCCGCGCGGCACGGTGCAACGCGTGCGCGGCCGTCCGGAAGGCGGCAAGGGCGCCCTGCGCATCGCCTGCGGCCACCCGGTAGTGGCCGAGGTTGTTCTCCGCCATGCCGAGATCGTCGAGGAAGGCCACCGGATCGACGGCCGACAGCGCGCGCAGCAGCACCGTCACCTCGACCGCGGCCTGCACTGCGGCGGCGCCGTCGCCGAGCGCCTCGTGGATCATCGCCAGCAGTGTCAGGGCAAGCGCCAGGTCGCGGGCGGCCTCGGTCGGCGATCCGTCGTGCAGGCTGCGGAACAGCGCCACGGCGTCGCGCGCGGACGCCAGCGCCTTGCCGTGGTCCCCCCGGGCATGCAGGCGCTCGGCCATGCGGTAGTGCGCCAGGCCCAGTTCGTCCCGGCCGGTCTCTCCGGCGCCGTCCCGCAGGATTGCCAGCGCCTGTTCGGCGGCGCGCAGCGCCTCGTCCCCGTCGCCGCGGACGGTCAGGCAGCCGGCCAGCGTGTTCCAGGCCCGCCCGCGCTCCACCGGTCCCGGTTCCGGCCGCTCCGGGGCAAGCGCATCGAAGATCCGGGTGCATTCCCGCGCGGCATCGACGGCCGCGTCGTGCTCGCCGAGGTCGGAGAGGATCAGCGCCAGGGAATTGATCGTCCGCGCCAGCGCATCCGCGAAGGGGCCGGGGCGGTCCGCCTCCGCGGCGCGCAGGATGGCGACGGCCTCCTCCACCGCCGCGCGGGCCTCGGACAGCCGCGCGTGCCGGCGCAGCCGCAGGGCGAGCGTGTTGAGCGCGCCGGCCAGTTCGATCCGGTCGGCGTAGGGCATGCCTTCCGCGTGGCGGCGGTGCAGGTCCACCGCCCGTTCGGCGACCGCCACGGCTTCCCCGTGCCGGCCGAGGTTGCCGAGGGCGAGGGCCTGCGCGTTCAGCGCTTCGCCCAGCCAGTCGAGCGTGCCGCGGCCGGACTCGCGGGGCAGCGTGGCATACAGCGCCGCCGCCGCGCCGGCCGCGTCGGCCGCCCCCTTGTGGTCCCCCGCCGCGGCCAGCCGGTGCGCCAGCGTCAGCTGCGCGTCGGCGTAGAACGGCCCCAGCAGGTCGCGGTCGATGTCGATGAGCTGGCCCAGCAGGTCCGCGGCCGCCTTGGCCCGCTCCAGCGCCTCGTCCCCGCGGCCCAGGCGGTCGAGCCCGGCCGCCGCAGCCGCCCCCGCCGCCGCGTACAGCGCGATGAAGCCGCGGGCGCCGTCCTCGTAGCGCGACAGGAACAGCGCCATGGCGCGTTCCGCCGCGGCCACGCCGTCGGCGTAACGGCCGGTACCGTACAGCCAGTCGATCCGGTTGAAGTGCATCCGCCCCAATTCCTCCCGCGCCTCGGGGGAATCCGCGTCGTCGGCGGCTTCGAGCATGGCGGTGCGCGTGTCGAGCGCGGCGAGCGCCAATCCGCCCAGTGACGGCACGCCGGGCAGGACGAGGTCGAGGACGCGGCTGGCGATGCCGTCGTCGGCCTCCTCCCTCACCCGCTCCGCCAGCACCTGGGCCAGTGGCCCGCCCTCGGCGAGCGCCACCCGGATGGCAGGCTCCACCAGCACCGGGAGGCGCCCGCCCAGCGCCTGCCGCAGCCGCCGGGCATACTCCGGCCGCCGCGCCGCCGCGCGGGCCAGCGGGGTGAGCGCCACGTCCGGGTCGAAGCGGACGGGGCGCGGCGGCAGCGGACGCGCCGTGCCGTCCGGGGCGACGTACGCGTCCTCGAAGATCAGCACGCCGGTTTCCGAGGCGCAGCGCAGCAGTTCCGCCGCGACGGCGGGATGGTCGCGGTGGGGGAGCAGGCGCTCGTAATCCTTCTCGGCCAGAACGCGGGCCGCCAAACGGACGAGGTCCTCGTCGTCGCGGGACAGCAGGCGGGCGAGCAGCGCCATCCATTCGTCTCCAAGCGCCCCGGATCGAAGCGCAAGCCCGTTCAGAACGGCCGTCCGCGCCGGGCCGTTTTCCGTCTCCCGCAGGATCCGCATCAGGAAAGGCTGGACCTCGCGCACGCCGTAGCGGGCGAAGTCGTGCAGGACGTTGGGAAGGACGAGGCTGTCCTCCAGCGGTTCGAACAGCCGGAGCACGTCCGGGTCGCCCGCCTGCAGCGCGATGCGCCGCAGGCCTTGCCGCGCCGCCTCCTGCACCGGGCGGGACGGATGGCCGAGGCACTCGGCCGCGATCGTCTTCCAGGCGTCGCGCAGCGATGCGCCGAGGGCGGTGTTGGTGTTGAGCGCCCTGAGGATCTCATAAGCCTGGGATTCTGCCGCCCCACCAGCCCGCACCGTGTCCATCAGGAGCCCGGGATCCACGGTTCCCCGTTCGATGCCGAGGACGAGGAGTTTGGCGGCGACCTCCACCGGCTGCCGCGCGGCGGCGTCCGCCAGCCAGGCCCGGCCTTCCGGCGTGTCGTGCTTCAGCAGGACGCGGGCCAGGGCGAGAAGCTTGTCCGGCGGCAGGTCGCCGCGCGCCAGCCGGGCCGCGATGCGCGGGGCCGTGGCCGGCGGCGCCGACGCGGCCAGATCCCAGCACAGCTGTTCGGCCACCCCGCCCGCCGCCTCGTCGAAGCGGGCGAACAGGACGTCGAAATACGCGGCGTGCGCCGCGTGCCGGACCACCATCGAGAGCCGCATCCACACGGGCGCGTCGAACGGCGCGCCGCCGGCCGCCTCGATGAACCTGCGGCGCAATTGCGGATCGTCGTACCGGGCCAGCGCCGCCCCGACGAATCCGGCGAGGTCGTGCCATGCGTCGTCGCGCCAGAGGCCGAACAGGAACTCGGCCACCTCCGGCCGGTGTGCGTAGCGCAGCCGCTGGATAGCCGCCCCCGCCTGTGCCCGCGGGCCGTCGAGGATGAGCCGGCGCAGCCGTTCGAACAGCCGCAGCGGCGCGATGATGCCCAGGGCGCGCGCCGCCGTGTCGGCGTTGTAGGACGGGGCCTCCAGCACCGTGCGCCACAGCGTGTCCAGATAGGCCTCGCCGGCGACGGCGATGCGGTCGGGCTCGTCGATCTCTCCCAGCACCTCGGCGACGCGCAGGTGGACGAGCCCGGCCATGTCGATGCGTGCGCGCAGCCGGTCGACCAGCGCGCGGAAATCGCCGTGCCGGCCGTGCCGCCACAGCAGGGCGCCGTGGAAGCGGATGACCTCCCGCCACGCGGGGTCGTGCAGGTGCGCGAACACCTCCTCCGGCGGCCGGGTCGGCAGATGCAGGGCGATCAGGTATTCGTGCAGCGTCAGGTGGGCGAGGTGGTAGCCGCTGCCCGCCTCGCCCCACTGGTCGAGCAGCCGCGAGTCCAGGTAGTGCCGGTGCAGGTCCGGCGGCCGGGCAGGGCGGGCGAAGCGCGCCCAGTCGTCCTCGTCGAACAGGTGGCGCGGGGCGTCGCGCGCGCCGGTCTGCAGGTGGTGGCAGAACGCGGCGAGGTGGTCCAGCTCGGCGGCGCCGAAGCGGTCGGCGTCGCCCGTCACGGCGCGGAGCTGCTGGCGCGCCAGCGCGATGACCCGCTCGTACACCTCGGCCCGGTTGAGCGGCAGCGGCTCGGGGCTGTCGGCGCGCAGGTGGCAGAGCAAAGTCAGCAGGAACGGGTTGCCCGCCATGAGCGACAGGCGCGCATCCGCCTCCACCTCGTCGGCAAGCGCCGCGCCCATCGCCTCGGCGGCCTGACGGCCGCGCCGTTCGCCCTCCATCTCGCGGAACCAGTTGACGGCCAGCGTGCGGGCGCCCGCGCGGTCGAGATCGACGACCTCGTAGCGGATGTCCTCGCCAAGGCTGCGCAGGTAGCCCGCCCGGCGCGACGTGACCACCCAGTCCACCGCCGGACCGCCCTGCTCCAGGCGGCCGATCATGCCGGTGACGTGGTCGTAGGCCGCGGCGTCGCCGGCCACCTCGTCCAGCCCGTCGAGCAGGTACACCACCTGCCCGTCCGGCCGCCCCCAGATGCCGGTGATCGCCCGCGCGATGCCGCGGACGGCGTCCCAGCCGGCGCCGTCCACCGCCGTCGGGAACATCGAGGCGGTGCCGAGCCCCAGCGCCGTCCGGCGGTGGGTGAACAACTGGTAGGCCACGTAATGCGCCAGGTCGAGGTCGATGGGGATCCGCTCCGCCCAGCGCGCCCAGTCGAGCCAGTAGCGCCGCAGCGGCACGAACAGCGGCAGCCGCCAGCGCGGCCAGCCCTGCGCCGCGACGTCGAGCGCCAGCCGGCGCAGCAGGCTGCTCTTGCCGCTGCCGGGGTCGCCCAGGATGACGGTCCGCCGCGCCCCGCCATGGCCCAGCGCCTCGTGCAGCGACAGGCGCCGCTGCATCCGGTGGTCGCGCCGTTCCTCGATGAGTTCGGCCAGGCTCCGCCCGGCCCCCAGCCGGCGCGGCGCCGGGGCGACCGAACCGCGGCTGACCGCCAGCTCCACGTACACCGACGCGACCGGAAGCCGCCGCCGGTCGGCCAGCAGCGGCGGCAGCATCGTGAACTCGGCCGAACGGTGCAGCGTGCCGACGAGCCATTCGAACGGCTTCAGCGGCAACGGTCCATCCGGGCCGGTCACGCCGCCGCCGGACACCGCCGCGTGGAAGGCCGAAACGGCCCGCTCAGCGACACCGTCAGGCTCGACCGGCCACTCGGCCAACTCGGGTTCCGCGCCCGTCACGGGCATGCCTGCTCGCCCGCCTTAAGGTGCGGCGAGCAGGCGGCGAGGTACACGGCGTTGCCGGCGTTCTTGGCCTCCAGCGCCTCCTTGGCGACGCCGGGCATCCGGCCCTTGCAGCTGCCCGGAGCCACCGGGCCTTCCAGCCGGACGGCGGCGTCCGGTTCGGTGTAGGAGATGAAGACCAGCGGCGTCGGCACGGCGGGCGACCTCGCGTGCAGGAAAGGGGCGCTCTGCAACCTGTTTTACCACGGAACGACAGCGGCTCCACCGCTTCATTCCGCCGCCTTTCAGCCGGGCGCGCAACGATGAGCGCATAGCGAGAGCACCGTCCGCTCCTCCTGCGTCATCCCGTTCGGCCGTGTGCTGGGCCAGAGTGACGGCGACCCGCCGCTGAACGAGGTGATGGTCGGGCGCGACGGCGAGCGTGCCGTTTCATCGACCTGCTGGTGTCGCCCCTTCCTTGGCGGTGGACGGTCAATGCGGGCGCATCGTCGATGACGGGCTTGCGGCGGTTCTTCCTTTTTATGTCCGGCGGGGTGCGGGCAGCAGGGGGCGGGCGGGAAGGACGATCGGATAGCGGCCGGCGGCGGCGCGCGGCGCGTGCAGGACGGCGGCGAGGCCGGGGCGCGCCACCGCGGCTTCGGGCTGCTGCACCTCGGGCGCGGTCAGCAGGGCGCGGGCGGTGGCGAGGTCGGCCGCATCGCTCCACACCGGCCAGACGAAAGCAAGCGTTCCCGCGGTGCGCCGCGTGCCGGCGGCGCGCGGGTGTCCGGCGCACGGCACCACGGGCAGGCAGGGCAGGGCGGCCAGCGCCAGCCGGTTGGCACCGGCCATGCGGCGCGGCTCGTTGCCCTTCCAGGCGGCGGGCGAGGCGGGGTCGTGCAGCGCGTAGGCGTGCTCGCGCGCGTCCTCCGGATCCCAGCGCAGGCTGTCGAGCCCGGCGTCGGCGTAATCCCAGGCGCGGAACAGCGTGCGCTCCAGGTGTCCGCGCCCCACGTTCGCGGCGAGCGCCCGTGCCGCCTTCAGGAAGTTGGTCTGCCCGGCCCCCAGCATGACGAAGGGCGTGATCTCGACGGCGGCCGGGTCGTTGCGGGTGATGCCCGTCGGCGTCGCGAAGGCCCGCAGGAACGCCGCCGCATCGGCATTCGTCTCCCCGGCAAGCCTTCGGCGCAGTTCGTCCGGCGAGAAGCCGACGTCGCCTTGGCCGTCGAACGCCGGGAATGCCTGGAGATCCGCGTCCAGTGCCGCCAGCAGCGCGTCGAGCACGCCGTCCCGGCCGAGCGGGCGGGTGGCCGACAGCGTGGCGGCGTGGGGGAACACGGCGTCCCAGGCCAGGCGCACGTCGTCCGCCGCCCAGGCGCGCGTCAGCAGGCGCAGGGTGCCGAGCCCGGCCAGGAAACCCAGCAGCGTGTCGGCGCGCAGGCCCGGCAGCTTCAACTCGTGACGGGCGGGCGGCGGGGATGGCTCGGCAACGGCGATCGGAGGGACCGGCGCTTCCCCGGCCCCCTCGCGCCGCTCGGCGGCGGAGCGGCGATGGTCCGCCAGCCGCACCATGGCTTCCAGCCAGGCCAGCCCCCAGAACCCGAAGCGGGCGTTCAGACGCTGGAAGCGGGCCGGCCAGACCGCACCCACGGCGGCGGCGCCGTCGTTCGGCCCGGCGGCCAGTTCGGGCCCGCCGGGCCAGGGCAGCGTGACCGCCGCCGCCGCGCCGTCCGGCGGCACGGGGGGCAGCGGCCGGCCGTAGCCGTGGTGGGTGGCCACCAGCCAGAGCATCAGTTCACGGGCTTCCTCGGGCACGGCGACGCGCTCGGCCAGCGCCAGCGACCACAGTTCGTGCCGGACCCCGCGCGGCAGGCCGGCGCGGGTTCGGGCGGCGGGCGTGGTCCTCCCGGCGCTCTTCGCAATCGGTGCGGGGTTCAAGGCCGCCGCCAGCCGGTCGCCGCCGTGCAGCCATACCTGCATGCGCGGTTCGGCCTTGCCGACGTCGTGCAGCAGGGCACCCATCCGCACCGCCTCGGCCGGGGCGCCGGACAGGCCGCAGGACCTGGTGAATCCCTGCGCCGTGGCGGCGACGCCGGCACAGTGCGGCAGCAGCGGAACCGGATCCTTCCGCGCCGGCCCCTCGAGCGACCGGTCGTCCGCCGTGGTGGGCTCCGGCGTTTCCGGGCCGGGGGCGGTCAGGCGCAGGCCGAGGCGCGGCTTGGCGGGATCATAGGGGGTGATGGTCCAGTCGCCGGTCACCGCCGACAGGCCGGCCAGCCAGTGGTGATCGTTCGGCAGGCGGCCCTGCTCCACAAGGTGAGCGACCGCGGCGCGCAGGCGATCCGCGGCGTCCTCGGCCAGATCGTCCGTATCCGCGTCGTGAACGGCGCGGGCCAGCGATGCTACGATTCCCTCCGCCTTCTCCGCCTTGGCCGTGCCCGGGTGCAGGCGCAGAACCGCCCGCTGGTCCGGGGGCCGGGCCGTCTCCGCCACGTCCTCCACCGGGGCGGCGCAGGCGGGATCCCAGCACCGGCTTTCCGGATCGATGCCGCCATAGGCGGCGGGCACGATCAGCGTCATGCCGGCGCGCAGTTCGGTGGCCGGCACGACGCGGCCGTCGTCCGGCCCCTCCCACCACAGCGCCGGCCGGCCGGCGGACGGCCGGTCCTCCCCGGCCGTGACGGGCAGGTCCGCGAGCGTGTCCGCCAGCACGTCCGGCGCCTGCAGCCCGGCCAGCCAGCGCCGGGCGGCGGACAGCGGCAGGGCCAGCGCCTCGCCCCGCACCGGCGGGCAGCCGGCGACGACGGAGACGGCCTTCGCCGGCACCGAAAGGTCGCGGGGGTCGAGGTCGGCGCGCCAGACCAGATGGACCTCGCCCTCGCCGCCGCGCCCGTGCAGGAACAGCGCCGGATCGGGGTCGGGTTCCGGACGCGGCCGCGTCTGCGCGAACAGGCCGGCCATCACCGCGTCCAGCGGCTCGCGTTCCGGCAGCGGGGCGGCCAGCCCGTCCCAGTCGGACGGCGCCACGGCGCCCAAGGTGGCCCAGCCGAGGTCGATCACCGGCTCGCCGGCCGGCTTGCCGCGTTTGCCGGCCGGCGGGGCCTCCGCGCGTTCCGCCAGCCATCGCCACGTCGCGGCGGTGGCCGGCCCGTAGATCCGGTCCGGCTTCGGCTTGCCGCGCCCCGGGCACACCAGCACGATGGGGCTGCGCCCGCGCTGGCCCAGCCGGTCGACGCGGCCGGCGCGCTGCGCCAGGGCGGAGAGGGGGGCCGCCTCGCTGACCAGCGCGTCCAGGTCGAGGTCGACGCCGACCTCGATGGCTTGCGTCGCCACCACCACGCAGGGCGTTTCGGCGCAGCGGTCGCGCTCCGCGTCGGCGAGAAGCCGATGCTTCCAGGCGCTCCACACCGCGTCGCGGTCGTGCGGGCGCATGCGGCCGGTGAGCAGCACGGTGTCGACGCCGGCGGCCTTCACGGCGCGGTGCACGGCGCGGGCCTGTGCCACGGTGTTCAGGACGGCGCCGACGCGGCGCACCGGCGCCATGCCGTCGGGCGCCGCCTCCAGCAGGGCAAGTGCCCGCGCCGCCACCGCCGCCGCGAGGTCGGCGTCGCGCACCTCGACCAGCCGGGCCGGCTTGGCGGCGGCAAGCCGCCGGCCGAGTCCGCCGTGCCGCCGGTCGGCCGGCCCGACGAGCGGTTCGGCACCACCGCCCGCCGTGGCGGTCAGGCGCACCAGCCGGACCGGGGCGGGGCAGGGCAGGGGATCGCCGCACCAGGGCGGCGACTGCAGTCTGTTGACCGCCGCGACGACGTCGGCGAAGGGCTGTGACAGGTGCGCCTCGTCCAGCAGGATCAGGCTGTCCATGCCGACCAGTCCGGCGTGCACCGGCCGCATGCCGTCCGATACGCCGTAGCCGCGGAACAGCAGGCGGCTGCCCACCTGATCGACCGTGGAGACGACGATGGTCGGCCGCGCCGGCGAGCGCGGCGGATCGTCGTCGAGGAACGTCCCGCCACGCCACAGCCGCACGTCCAGCGGCGCCTCCGCGGTGGGGTCGAGCGCCCGCAGCGCCTCGGCCGCGCGCCGCACGGCGAGGTCGTTGGACGTTTGCAGCGTTTCGGCCATCCGCAGCGCGCGCTCGTGCACCTGGTCGGCGACGAGGCGGCGGTCGACCACCCAGAACAGCCGGCGCGGCGCCTGCCCCTGCGCCCCACGCAGCACGAGGTGCCAGAGCGCCACGTCGAGCGCCAGCGTCTTGCCGGCGCCGGTCGGTGCGGCGATGCCCGCCGGCCAGCCGTCGCCCTCCACCACGCGCCGCAGCAGCGCCATCTGCCAGGGGAACGGCTCGTGCCCGTGCACGGCGCGCACGAAGGCCGGGAAGTCCTCGACGCCCAGGGTCATGGCCCCGCCTCCGCGTCGTCGATGGGCAGGCACAGGCCCATGCCGAAGAAGCGCCCGGCGCCGATCAGCACCGGCCCGCGCACCTTGGCCTCGAACTCCAGCATGACGTGCAGCAGCGGCTTGCCGTGCTCCCGCCCCGGCCGCGGCAGCATCAGGCGCGGGTGCGGCACGCCGGCCACCACCGGCCACGCGCCCAGCGTGATCCGCGCCGGCCGCGGCAGGCCCACCGTCTCCACCGCGCGGGCCACGATCTCCGCGGCACCCAGCCCCTTCTTGGGGTGGCGGTCGAGCAGCAGCGGCGTCACCGACACCCAGCGCCGCGATGCCTTCATATAGCGGCCCGGCCGCAGCCCCTTGCGGTCGGGGATCGGCGCGCGCTCCACCGCCATCGCCCCGGCGGCCGTCCTCACATGGTCCAGCCGCGCCAGCGCGCGGTCGACGTAGGCGCGGTCGCCGTCGGAGAGGCCGGCGGGGTAGAGCACGGCGAAGCCCATCACCGCGCCGTCGGCGTGGGCGTGGTCGAGGTTGGCGAGCGGCACCACGGCGACGTGCGGGGCGCGGGTGACGGCGCCGTCCGCGTCGCGGCCGCTGATGACGGTGCGCACCGGATCCTCGGCCAGATCCATCAGGGCGCGGTGCACGGCGTTGGTCAGGACCTGGGTGTGGCGCAGCTCCATGCCGACGCCGCCGGTGCGCCGGAACACCACCCACTCGCCGAAGGACGAGGGCGCCGGAGGGGGCGCCGCGTTCGGCGGCGCGTAGGCCTGCCACGCGCCCGGTGGCGCCAGCCGGTTGTCGTCGAACGCCGCGTCCAGCGCCGCCAGCCGCCCCGGCCGCGGCACGCGCAGCGCCTCGCCGCCGTGGGCCGCCGGCACCAGCGTCGGCTCCGGCGCCTCGTCCACCAGCCGCACGGCCACCAGGGTGCTGGAATGGCCCAGCCACGCGACACCGTCGGCGAGCGTGGCCAGGGCGGCGCGGTGCCCGCCGGGGTCGGCGTGCGGCCAGACCATGTGCACCACCGGATCGTCCGGCAGGACGGCGGGGAAGGTGCGGGCGTTGCGGCCCTTGTCCACCTCGGCCAGATCGTTGCGCGGCACGTAATGGGTGACGGCGGCGCGCCGGCCGACGCGGGCCGTGCAGGCCAGTGCCGGCGGCTCCTGCCGTTCCAGCCACTCCAGCGTGGCGCGCTGCGCCGGGTCGCGCCCGCCGCGGCCCCAGGACGCGGTCAGGGCGCTGAACAGCCGGTCGGGGTGCGGCGGCCATTCGGCGCGGCGGCGGTCGGCGCGGTCCTGCGCCACCACCACGCCGGTCAGATAGTGGATGCGGAAGGCCAGCACGGGCGTCAGCCTTCCTCGCCCTCCGCCCCGCCGCTCAACTGGTCGGAGCGGGTCTTCAGCGCCACCAGCTTGTCGGCCGGCGCCAGTTCCAGGGCACCGTCGCGCCACGCGAAGCCGGCGTCGCGCGCCGCCATCACCGCGTCCCTGTACAGCGCCACCGCACCCGCGTGGTCCAGCGCGAACGGCGTGGCACCCGCGTCGGTCAGCAGCGCGAAGCCGCCGGTCCCCGCCGCCGCCTGCTGCGCCAGCGGCGGTTCCGGCACCAGGAAGCAGCCGGCGCGCAGGTCGTAGCCCTGGCGGAGCTGCGCCGCCAGCTCCAGCAGGCCCATGGCGGCCAGCACCGCGCGCCCCGCCTCGTCGCGCGCCGGGGTGGCGGCGCCGGAGGCGTCGGGGAAGCGCAGCTGGCGCAGGCGGATGAAGGACAGCACCGCCGAATGCACGGCGTGGTCGATGGCGCCGCCCAACGGCTGGACGGTGGGCTTCACGTTGCCGTAGTTGATCTTCGACGGTTCCGTGGCCTTCGCCTTGTCCTTGCTGCTCGTCTTGCCTTCATCATCGAAGGGGACAAGACGCCAATCGTGTCCGTCGTTTATAAACTCAACGGACGCCTTTCGGACGATGCCCAGGGCGTCGAGGCGGCTGGTCGGCTTGACGCCGGGGCGGAAGTCGATGCCGGTGATGGAGCTGGTCAGCGCCCGCGTCATGCGCACGTTGGCGCGCGTGCGCAGCCCGGTGGACCACCAGACGCCGTGCAGCAGCGAGGCCGGATCGGTCTCCAGCAGCGCCGTCGCCGCCGCGTCGCCGCGCTGCATGGCCTGTCCGACGGCGGAGTCCTGGAAGGCGACGCCGTCCAGCAGGCTGTCGCGGAACACCGCGTCGGCGGCGCGGTGCGACAGCTCCAGGCTGGTGTAGGTGCGCGCGGCACCCCGGTCGGGCAGGGTGACCGCCAGATGCGGCAGCGGCAGCCCCTCGGCCCGGTGCGCGTTCAGCAGGGCGAGTTCCAGGCGGTTGGCCTGGCTCTGCACGGAATCGAGGACGACGCAGGGCACCTCGCGCTCGCCCACCCAGCGGGTTTCCGTGGCGTGGCGCGGGCCGTCGCGCCCCTCGCCGGGGTATGTCGGAGGATTGACATGCTCATGCCGCCCACCCGCCGGCTCCAGCCGCACCGTCAGCCGCACAGCCTGGGCGTGCCGAACGGCGCCGAGAAGATCAGCGTACGAGAGCATGGACGGACTCCGGATATGCTTTTCGTTGCGGGAAGCTTGCCATGATCGGCAAGGAGCTGCAACGGGCGGCGCGACACCGCCCGCTGCGCTCAATGAAGCCCGGGCGTTTCCGCCCGGGAAGACATCGGGGCCAAGGACCAGCTGATCCAGCGGCTGCGGCTTCAATGAGGCCCGGGTGTTACCGCCCGGGAAGACGGGCGCGGCGCTCCGGCTCGTCCGGGCCGTAGTCGGAGCTTCAATGAGGCCCAGGCGTTACCGCCCGGGAAGACGCCAAGGACTACGGTCTGGTCATCTCCCACTTCGCGCTTCAATGAGGCCCGGGCGTTGCCGCCTGGGAAGACCCTGTGGGTCCGCGACATCATCGGCTTCGTCACGGTGCTTTAATGAGGCCCCGGCGTTACCGCCCGGGAAGACGCGCAATCTGGCCAGCGGCCTGTACGGCATGATCACGCCTCAATGAGGCCCAGGCGTTACCGCCCGGGAAGACACCGCACCACACGGCGGACGAGATCTACACGCTGCTGCTTCAATGAGGCCCGGGCGTTACCGCTCGGGAAGACCTTCATCCTAGACCATGCGGACCTGATGGAGACGTGGCTGCTTCAATGAGGCCTGGGCGTTACCGCCCGGGAAGACTCTACGCGGCCAGTGACCACGCCGTGGGTACGAAGCAGGAGCTTCAATGAGGCCCGGGCGTTACCGCCCGGGAAGACTCAAGCTCTGGTCGCGCAAGCTGATGGGCGAGGCGAAGCTTCAATGAGGCCCGGGCGTTACCACCCGGGAAGACGAGCCCGGCCTGTACGCTCTGTTCGGGCTGGAGTACAAGCTTCAATGAGGCCCGGGCGTTGCCGCCCGGGAAGACTCGACCCAGCCCTTGAGGGTGTCCCCGATGTCGTCGCTTCAATGAGGCCCAGGCGTTACCGCCCGGGAAGACGCCGCGACGGCGGCGCGGGTGGCCTGCTCGCGCGCCGGGCTTCAATGAGGCCCGGGCGTTACCGCCCGGGAAGACGCGGCGGCTTTCGATGATCTCCGCCGGGAACGCTTCGTGCTTCAATGAGGCCCGGGCGTTACCGCCCGGGAAGACTTGGAGGAGGCCGCCAAGGTCATGGGCCTTCCCGTCGAGCTTCAATGAGGCCCGGGCGTTACCGCCCGGGAAGACGTGATCGGGTCGCCGAGGTGCTGCATCAGGCGCAGATCGCTTCAATGAAGCCCGGGCGTTACCGCCCGGGAAGACGAGGCCCTTCAATCCGAGCCCGGATGCGGGGAAGGCGCTTCAATGAAGCCCGGGCGTTACCGCCCGGGAAGACGTGGGTGGATGCCTGGCACCCGCTGGAGCGGGGCATTGCTTCAATGAAGCCCGGGCGTTACCGCCCGGGAAGACGCGCTACCAGCGCACCACCGACAGCCAGCGCTCCAAGGAGCTTCAATGAGGCCCGGGCGTTGCCGCCCGGGAAGACGGCGACCGCCGGACGCATCCTGGTGATTTCTTCCGCCGTGCTTCAATGAGGCCCGGGCGTTGCCGCCCGGGAAGACCTGATCGGCCAGTGCCCGCACCTCGTCCTGCGACATGCGGCTTCAATGAGGCCCGGGCGTTGCCGCCCGGGAAGACTCCGGTCGCGGGTTACGTCGGTTCCGGTCGTCTCCGTGTCGCTTCAATGAGGCCCGGGCGTTACCGCCCGGGAAGACTCGGCACGCCATCGACGCGCCGGCTTGTCGGTCGCCTTGCTTCAATGAGGCCCGGGCGTTACCGCCCGGGAAGACCACGCCGTACAGCTCCGGCGCATTGTTGCCGTGCTTGCTTCAATGAGGCCCGGGCGTTACCGCCCGGGAAGACGCGCGCATCAACGACGGGTCCGCCGCGCAGGTGATCTTGCTTCAATGAGGCCCGGGCGTTACCGCCCGGGAAGACGAGTTGGGCGCCGCCACCGCCAAGGCCATCCTCGACAAGCTTCAATGAGGCCCGGGCGTTACCGCCCGGGAAGACCCGGCGCGCCGGCCGCGCTGGTGCTCCCGAAGGACAAGCTTCAATGAGGCCCGGGCGTTACCGCCCGGGAAGACTGTGCAGGCCCACGTACAGGCCGGCCGGCGGTGCCGGGCTTCAATGAGGCCCGGGCGTTACCGCCCGGGAAGACAGGGTGCCCCGCACCCCCTTGAACCATAGTGGAAATCGACGCCGGATTCGAACGGTCCGTGATTCCGCCGGCCGAGGCCATGCCGGCGGTTCCGTTTCGTTCTCCACGATGTCAAAAATCCCTTGTGCATCAACGCCCCGCCCCGTGCGAGCGGTCCCGGGGTTTTCGCGTGCACCGGACCGCTCGCGCGGCGGCGGCGGCCGGCGGCATCCTAGCACACGCGCCACGCGCCGTCGCGGGTCACACCACCACCGCTTCCCGCCTGATGGTCTCGAAGGGGCGGCCCAGGCTTTCCACGCGCGGCTCCACCGCGTCCGCCGGGCCGACCTCGATGATCAGCACGTGGTCCTCCGACGGCTGCAGCCGGTCGCCCTGGTCGGCGCGGAAATCGGCCACCACGCCCACTCCGCGCCCGGCGCGAAGACGAAGGTGTCGGCGCCCAGGTTGCCGGCCAGCACGTCGCCGCGTGGGGGCGTGCGGTCATGAAATGCCGAGCGATCCGACCGCGACCCGGCGCCGCCGAAGCAGGCGGCGCAGCGCCCGGACATACAGGGACCAGCGCGCCGCGGTGGGCCGGCCGCCGAAGGCGCGCTCGGCCTTGTCCAACGCATCCTCCAACAGCGCGTCATGCAGGGGACGGAAGACCAGGGGCCAGCTGAACCGCGCCGGTCCAGCCGCCACCATGTCAAGGGTGTGCACCAGACGGACGCCGCCGCTGTCGGTGCTCTCGACCGAAAGCCTGTGGGTGCCGAGGAAGCCCTTCGGTGCGCTGAACCGGAACAGGATGGAACGCCCGGGTTCGTACTCCTGGATGGTGTAGCGGACCGGACCGTGGCCGCCCTTCGCCCCAACCGCCAGCGGCCCGTCGAAGCGCATCGCCGGCCATCGCTCCCAGGGCCAGAGGCGGTCCCCATCGGAAGCCAGCCCGTCGATCAGCGTCCCTGCGGCGTCCAGGGACGTCGGCAGTGTTCGGGAATGCACGTTCCGCACGTTCATGGTGTCCCCCTGTCGTCTCGCTCCCCCAGGAATGCCGCGCAGTGGCGCGCGCAAAGCGCCGGCGCCTCCACGATGGGAACGTGCCCGATGCCGTCCAGAATGACTTTCCTGCTCAGGGCTATCCTGCTTCGCAGCAGCTCGGCGTCGTCCGGGTGGACGACGCGATCGGCGGATCCCCACAGGATCAACGTCTTCTGGGTTATGTGCGGCAGGATATCCGCCTGATCCATGTCCCGTGCGGCATCCAGGATGATCTTTCGCTCGATGTCGCGGCGCAGGATCTTTTCATCGGCCAGCACGCTCAGGAACATGCCCGGAATGTACGGCGGCTTGTTCATTCCCCATTTGATGAGGGCTTTGTAGTCCTCCAGGGACCGGATGCCCATCATGGGGTGGACGCCGGTGCGGTCGAATTCGCGGCGCAGTTCGCTGGGCGTGCTTTCGGCGCCGCCGGCGCCGATCAGGATCAGGCTGCGCACCCGATCCGGCTGCGCGTGCGCCATGCGCATGGCGACGGCCGCCCCCATGGAATGCCCCACGAGATGCAGTGTATCGATCTCCAGCGCATCCAGGAATTCGCGCATGTACCGCGCTTGCTGGCCGATCGTGTAGCTGAGATCCGGGTTCCGGACGCTCTCCCCGTGTCCCGGCAGGTCGGGAACGATCACGCGGCCCTTGGATGGCAGGTGCTTCAGGAAGCGGCACCAGCCGTTCTTGTCGGCGCCGGCGCCGTGCAGCAGCATGACGCATTCGTGCCCCGGCCCGCCGGGCTTCTCGAAATACGCGACGTCTCCGAAGCTGAGATGCACCTGCCTGGGCGACAGGCCGGCGCCCCGGTACTCCGCGCGCAGCGCCGCCCGCAGGAGCGACGTCTTGAAATCCGACCAGTGCCGATGGAGTGAAGAGAGCATGTCCCACCTATTCCGGCCGTGGCCGCTGCAAGGCGCCATGGAGGAAGGCGTGCAGCATCCCGGCGTAAAGATCGGCCAGGGCCGTCTCCGGCTCGCGCAGCCATTGCAGCATCGCCCCCAGCCGCAAGTAGATGACGTTTTCCGCAAGTGACCGCGCATCCAGATCCGTGCGGATCACGCCGTTCTCCTGTCCCCGGCGGATCAACTGCAAGGCCAGGACGGCGAAGTCGTCGTTCTCGAACGGATCCGGGTTTTCTTGAGCATTGCCCAGGCGGTGGAAGACATAGGGGCCCACATAGCTCCGGTTCCGCTCGGCATAGCCGGCCTCCATGCGGAGCACGCACCGGAACGCCTCGACGATGTCGGGCGCCTTCGACACGGCTTCCTGAACCGCGGGCCGTCCTTGGATCTGGTCTTGCCGGAAGCGATAGGCGACCAGGGCCTCCTTGGTCGGGAAATGCTTGTACAAGGTCCCGCGCGCGACGTCGGCGGCATTGGCGATCGCCTCCATTGTGACCTGCTCATAGCCGAACTGCTCGAACAGCTCCCACGCACGCTCCGCCACGTGCCGGGCTGTCTGAGCCAGCTTGCGTTCGCGCCGCCCGGCGGGGGCGGCATCGGCATGGGGGGGCGAAGTCATCGGGGCGCGCCAAACGTGAACAACGCCCATTATTGTACATTGTTCAGTGATTTGCGCAAGAGCCTCCCACCCGGCCGGCGAGGATGCGCTCGGCCGGGTGGGGCAGGGCGCCGGTCAGAACCGGTGGGCGAAGCGCACGGCGGCGGTCTGGCCGACGTAGCCCTCGGCGAAGCGGACGCCGTACTCGCCCTTCACCTCGAACCCGCTGCCGCTCAGGATCTCCACGCCCAGGTTCACCTTGCCCTGCAGCTTGGGCGTCGGCAGGGAGGAGGTCCAGGACGACGCACCCGGCGCCGACCCCTCGAAGCGCTGCTTCACCTCCCAGGCGCCATCGGAATGGGCCACCACGCCCACCGCCGCGTAGGGGCGGATGCGCAGGTCGTCGTACGCGAAGCGCCCGCCGAACTCCAGCATCGGGGAGGCCGACAGCAGGACGCGCGAGGCCGCCTCCGACCGCACGTTCAGGGTGCCCGCACCCCGCTCGGTGTAGCCCGGCACGCGGGTGTAGGACACGTCCAGGTCGGCGTAGGGGCGCACGTACCAGCCCTCGCCGCCCACCAGGTAGGCGGCGCGCAGCCGCCCGCCCGCCTGCTGCGTCATGCCGGACGACGTCGCCTCCGCCACGCCGTTGCCGGTGCTGAGCGTGCGGCGGCCGTCGAACCAGCTCAGGCCCGCATAGCCGGCGGCCGACAGCGTCCAGGCGCCCAGTTCGCGCTTCACGACGCCGCCGATCCGGAACCCCTGCGAGGTGCTGGAGACGGTGTCGCCGGTGCTGCGCACGCGGTCGGCGGTGTAGGCGGCCGACAGGCCGACCACCCAGCCCGGCGCCACCGGCTTCTGCGCGCCGACCTGCACCACCACCGCGCGGACGTCGTAGCCCTCCACGTCGGACGTGGTCCGCTGGGTGGCGATGTGGCCCACGGTGCGCTGCCACACGCATTCGCTCTCACCGGCCGTGGCGCCGTTCTGCGCGAAGGTCGGGCAGCTGTGCAGGTTGTCGGCGAAGCTGTGCGCCTGCGCCGCCGAACCGGCGGCGGACGCGTGCGCGCCGGTGCTGCCCATCTGGTTCAGCACGGCGCCCAGCGCCTGCCCGCTGGTGGCGGTGGCGACGCTGTTGTACAGGCTGACCGAGGCGGCGTCGGTGGCGCCGCTGTTCCACAGGCTTTGCAGGTGGCCGGCGATCTGCTGCTGGTTGGTGTTCAGCGCCGCGCCGGTGGGCGTGAAGTCGGCGTTCAGCCCGACCGCCAGCGACGTGGACGTGGTCGACAGCGTGTAGGAATAGGCTGCCAGGTTCGACACCGCCTGCAGCCCCGCGGCCGGGGTCAGCCCGCCGGTCGCCTGCAGCACGGTCAGCGATCCCGCGCCGGGCATCGGGTTGGCCAGCACCGGGGCGATGCCGCCGCCGACGTTGGCCGTGCCGGACACGCTCAGCAGGTCGCTGCGGCGGTTGGCGTAGTCGACGTCGGGGGCGTAGAGGCCGGCCGCGGTCTGGGTCAGGCTGCCGGTCAGCGTGGTGGCGGTGATGGCGCCGGCCCCGCCGGGGCTGAGCGTCCCGGCGTTGGTGAAGGCGCCGTTGTTGAGGTTGATGGTCGAGCCGGAGAACAGCTGGCCGCTGTTGGACAGGCTGTTGGTGCCGGTGATGGCGGAAATGTTGCCCCAGATGGTGCCGGTGTTGGTCAGCCGCAGCGACGGCGCCGGCACGGCGTTGGGGTTCAGGCGGTAGATGCTGTCCGGCGCCGCGGTGACGGCGGTGCCCGACGCCGCCTGGATGGTGCCGGCGTTGGTGATGATGTTGTTGACGCCGCCGACGATGTGGACGCCGGACGCCGCACCGGTGCCGCCGGTGACCGTGGCGCCCTGATTGACGGTGACCGTGATGCCGCTCGACCCCATGCCGCCGGAGCTGAGCGCCAGCACGCCGGACGAGCTGGCGCCCGTCGCCTGCACGGTGCCGCCGACGGTGACCGACACCGTGCCGCCGCGCCCGCGGCCCCCGGCCGAGCCGTCGACCGGCGCGCCCTCCACCAGGACGCCGGTGGACAGGCCGCCGCCGCCGAAGCTTTCGGCGTGGATGGCCGGGGCGTTGATGCCGCTGGTGGCGGTCACCGAGCCGGCGCCCGTCGTCACGGTCACGGCACCGCCGTCGCCGCTGTTGGCCGGTTGGCCCTGGTACGCCGCGGCCGGCAGCAGCTGCAGGTTCCAGTCCAGCAGCGGAACCGTGTAGCCGACCATGGCCATGCCGGCGATGCCGCCACCGCCGCCGATGCTTTGCGCGAACATGGCCGACGCGCCGATGCCGGTGGTCCACACCGTGCCGTTGTTGGCGGCCGTCGCCGCGCCGCCGCTGCCGCCGCCGCCGGCGTTGCCGGCCAGCGCGATGCCGAAGGGGTTGGAGAGGTTGTTGTTGGTGGCGTTGCCGCCGGCGGCGTGCGACACGCCGCCGCCGCCGCCGATGCTCTGCGCCAGGATGCCGTGCGCGTTCTGGCCGCCGGTGACGATGCGGCCGCCGTTGGTGGCCGACGCGGCCCCGCCGTTGCCGTTGGCGCCGCCGTTGCCGCCATAGACGTTGGTGATCGCGGCGATGCCGATGGTGGCGCTGCCCGACCCGGCACCGCCTGCGCCGCCGCCGCCGCCCACGCTCTGCGCGAACAGGCCGAAGGCGTTGTCGCCGGTGGTCTGGATGCCGGCGCCGTTGGTCAGCGTGACCTGCCCGCCGTTGCCGCTGGCCCCGCCGTTGCCGCCGACCGAATAGTTCAGCGAGCCGATGCCGCCCGACACGACGGAGGCGCCGCCGGCACCGCCGCCGCCGCCCACGCTCTGGCCGAAGATGCCGTGCGCGCCGACACCCGAGGTGGCGATGGCGGCGGTGTTGCCGACGGTGACCGTGCCGCCGTTGCCCGAGGCGCCGCCGGTGCCGCCGAAGGTGAGGTTGAGGTTGCCGTAGGTGCCGCCGGTGCCGGTGGCCGAGGTGACCAGGCCGCCGCTGCCGCCGTTGCTCTGCGCCAGGATGCCGTGCGCGTGGGCGCCCGTGGTGGTGATGGCGCCGCCGTTGGACACGGTGACCGTGCCGCCGGTGCCGCTGTTGCCGCCGTTGGCGCCGACGCTGATGCCCACGCCCTTGCTGCCGGAGTTGCCGTCGCCGGCCCCCGCGGTGCCGCCGCCGCCGCCGATGCTGTGCGCCAGGATGCCGATGGCGTGGTCGCCGACGGTGCTCAGCGTGCCGGTGTTGGTGGCGTTCACCGTGCCGCCGTTGCCTGAGGCGCCGCCGCTGCCGCCCAGCGTCACCGCGATGTTGATCTGGCTGGCGCTGGCGTCGTCGTCGCCATGGCCGCCGGTGCCGCCGCCGCCGCCGACGCTCTGCGCCACCACCGCGTGGGCGTGCGTGCCCTGGGTCTGCACGGCGCCGCTGTTGGTGATGGTGACGGCGCCGCCGGCACCGCTGGCCCCGCCCGACCCGCCGATGCCGAGGTTGACGCCGGCCGACGCCGCCGAGGTGGAGGAACCGCCCACGCCGCCGGTGCCGCCGCCGCCGCCCACGCTGTGCGCGAACACGCCATAGCCCTGGTTGCCCGCGGTGCTGACGGCGCCGCTGTTGGTCAGGGTGACGGCACCGCCGGTGCCGCTGGCGCCGCCCGACCCGCCGACGCTGACCCCCACCTGGATGTTGCCCAGCTTGGTCTGCGGGCGTTCGGTGTAGGTGCCGCCGGTGATCTTCGAATAGACCTTGGTCAGGAAGTTCATGCCGCTGGCGTACGTGTTCTGGTACGCGCGGATGACGTTGCCGTAGGCCGCACCGCTGGCGCTGCCGCCGTTGCCGCCGCCGCCGCCCACGCTTTGCGCGAAGACGCCGTAGGCGCCGCCGCCGGTGGCCGTCACGGCCGCGGAGTTGTTGGCCGTGACCTGCCCGCCGTTGCCGGCCGCGCCGCCGGAGCCGCCGACGTTGACGGTGACCTGCCCGCCCTCGTTGCCCAGGCCGATGGCGTGGCCGTCGGCGCCGCCGGCCGTGCCGCCGCCGCCGCCCACGCTGTGGAACACCAGGGCGTGCGCGCCGTCGCCGGTGGTGGCGACGGTGCCCGACGTGGTGGCCTGCACCGTGCCGCCGTTGCCGCCGGCCCCGCCCTTGCCGCCGACGCCCACGTTGACGTTGACGGTCTGCTGGGCCACCCCGGCACTGCCGGTGGAGGCGAAGCCCCCGGATCCACCGCCGCCGCCGACACTCTGCGCGTGCGCGCCGTAGGCGTGGTCGCCGACCGTCGACAGGGCACCGCCGGAGGTCAGGTTGACCGCGCCGCCGTCGTTGCCGGCGCCGCCGGTGCCGCCGACCGCGACGCTGGTGTTGACCGCCAGCGTCGAGCCGATCGCCACCGAATAGGCCGAGGAATCGCCGCCGTTGCCGCCGCCGCCGCCCACGCTCTGCGCCAGGATGGCCTTGGCGCCGTCGCCCTGCGTGGTGACGGCGCCCCGGTTGGTGGCGTTGACCGCGCCGCCGACCCCGCCGACCCCGCCGGAGCCGCCCACCGCGACGCTGAGCGAGACCGAGGGCACGTCGGGCCACACGGGGATCGTCGCGGCGATCGAGGTGGCGCTGCCGCCGTCGCCGCCGCCGCCGCCCACGCTCTGCGCCTTGATGCCGGCGGCGTCGGTGCCGGTGGTGCTCAGCGTGCCGAGGTTGGTCAGGTTGACGGTGCCGCCGGCGTTGCCCTGGCCGCCCGAGCCGCCCACCGCGATGGCCGCGGCGAAGGCCGGGGCGCCGGCCGCCGCGAAGGCCATGCCGCCGGTGCCGCCGCCGCCGCCGACACTCTGCGCGTGCAGCGCCGTCGCGGCGTTGCCGGTGGTGGCGATGGCGCCGGCCGCGTTGTTGGTCAGGTCGACCTCGCCGCCCAGGCCGCCGGCCCCACCGCTGCCGCCGATGCCCAGCGACAGGAACGACAGGCCGATTGCGTAGGCGTCACCCCCGTTGCCGCCGCCGCCGCCGACACTCTGGGCCAGGATGCCGGTCGCCGCACCGCCGCTGGTGGTCAGCGCGCCGCTGTTGGTCACCTGCACCTGCCCGGCGCCGCCGCCCGCACCGCCGCTGCCGCCCAGGCCGATGGGCACGCCGGGGCTGATGGACACGGCCGTGCCGCCGGTGCCGCCGCCGCCGCCGACGCTCTGCGCGTGCAGGCCGAAGGCGCGCTCGCCCTGGGTGGTGACGCCGCCGGTGTTGGTGACGGCGACGCCGCCGCCCGACCCGGCGCTGCCGCCGCTGCCGCCGATGGAGAAGAAGCCGACTGCGCTGCCGGCGCTGCCGCCGCCGCCGCCCACGCTCTGGGCGAAGATGCCGGGGGCGTAGTTGCCGACGGTCTTCAGCGTGCCGCCGTTGGTGACGCCGACCGTGCCGCCGTCGCCGTTGCCGACCGACGCGGCATTGCCGCCCAGCGACACCAGCGCCACCGCGGTGCCGCTTTTGCCGCCGCCGCCGCCCACGCTCTGCGCCTCGATGGCGACCGCCTGCTCGCCGCCTGTGGCGATGGCGCCGGTGTTGTTGACGGTGACCTGCCCGCCGGGGCTGGGCGAGCCGCCGCTGCCGCCGACCGACATCAGCCCGACGCTGACGCCGCTGGCGCCGCCGCCGCCGCCGATGCTCTGCGCGAACAGGCCGTCGGCGCTGGCGCCGCCGGTGGTGATGGCGCCGCTGTTGGTCACCGTCACGGCACCCCCGGCGCCGCCCGACCAGCCGTTGCCGGCGTTGCCGAACAGGCCGGAGGCGTAGCCCGCCGCCCCGCCGCCGCCGCCGTAGCTGCTGGCCAGGATGCCGTGCGACGCAGCACCCTGGGTGGTGATGGTGCCGGCCGTGTTGACGGTGACGGTGCCGCCGTTGCCGCCGGCCCCGCCGTTGCCGGAATCGGATGCGACCGAGGTGGTGGCCGAGCCGCCCTTGCCGCCCTGTCCGCCCTGGCTGGTCGCCTGGATGCCTTCCGACTGGGCGCCCGTGGTGGTGATGGCGCTGCCGGCCAGGGTGGTCACGGTGGCGTTGCCGCCGCCGCCGCCGGTGGCGCCGGCCGCACCCCGGGCGTAGGCGCCGGCGATGCCGACGGTGACGCCGCCGCCCTGGCCGCCGGCCCCGCCCTGGCTGAAGACGTAGATGCCCGACGACTGCGCGCCGGCCGTGGAGATCGATCCCACCAGATAGCCCGACGCGGTGGCGCCGGCCCCGCCGGTGCCGGCGGGGCCGCCGATGGCGCTGGCGGCGTTGCCGGCGACGCCGCCGCTGCCGCCGGCCCCGCCGGTGCTGAGCGCCGCCATGCCGTCCGACTGGGTGCCGGTGGTGGCGATGGTGCCGCTGTTGCTGACCGAGGCGGCGCCGCCGTTGCCGCCGGCCCCACCGCCGCCGCCGCGGGTCGCCGCCTCGCCGGTGTCGAAGGCGCCCGGGCCGCCCATGCCGCCCAGCGCCTGCGACAGCAGGCCGTCGGCGTCGAAGGCGAGCGTGGTGATGCTGGCGTTGGCGGCGTTCACGGCGGTGGCGGTGCCGGCCGTGCCGCCGTTGCCCCCATTGCCGGCCGCGCCGTTGGCGAGGGAGCCTTCGGGCCCGCCAAAGCCGCCGTTGCCGCCGTTGGCGAAGGGGTTGAGGGCCGGGCGGATCCAGGTGACGGTGACGCTGCCGTTGTTGGTGGCGCTGGCGGTGCCGCCGTTGCCGCCGCCGCCGCCGTTGCCACCGGCGCCGGTGCCCGCCCCGCTGCCGCCATTGCCGCCGTTGCCTCCCGCGGCGTTGGCGTAGAGCGAGGCGGTGGTGTCGTTGCCGTTGTTGACGATGCCCGCACCGCCGCCGGCCCCGCCGCCGCCACCGTTGTCGCCGGCCCCCAGGAAGGGGCTGTTGCCGTTGCCGCCGTTGCCGCCGTTGGCGACCGCGGTGTTCCACTGGTCGCCGTACAGGCAGGTGCCGGCCGTGCACACACCCTGGCCCCAGGCCGGGCTGGCGGCCAGCAGGCCGATCAGCGGGCCGGTCAGCAGGCCGGCGTAGGGATTGCGCCGCAAGGAGCTGCGGCGGGCGGCGGACGGAACGGCAAGGGCAGGGCGGGGCAGGGGCGTCGGCATGGGTGGGCAGTCCTTCGTGCGTGGACCGGCCCGCCCGAAGGCGGCGCCGGCCGGATGCGCGGTGATGGCGAGAGGAATTCGAGGAAAGGGCGCTGCTTATGGGCGTATGCTGGTCGAGCTGCGCCACGAATAATGGCGGATGGTCTATTACATCCGGCCTGGGCGGTGTCCGCGACCGAAAAATTTCGACAAATTTCGTCAGATTGCGGCGGGATATTGGAGAACGGTAACCAAGGGTGCGGAGAGGTCACGCACGCAGCATGCGGCCCCGTAGCACAACTTGGTGCGATAAGATGTATTATGGAAAAAATCCAGCTGCGCACATGGCGGAAAACGCCGCGGAGGTTCCGCATTCCCGCCGGCCCTGGGCCGTTCCCGAAATCAGGGCACCCCGGAAAAAAGGCGGGCCCGGCGCGGTGCCGGGCCCGAGTCCCGGCGCCGCCCAGATGGCGCCGGGGGAGAGAACCGTGGGACGGGCGGGATCAGCCGCCGCCGATCGCTTCCAGCACGCCGACGCTCAGCTCGTTCTCCGTCGCCTTCGGGTCGTTGTAGACCGGCTGCGGCGTCGACAGGAACAGCGTGCCGTGGTTGCGCTTGAAGTCGTACATGCCGCCGGCGTAGGTGGCGACGACGGGGTTGCCCTCCACGTCGCGCTCGTTCTTGCTGATCCAGGTGCCCCACTTCCAGAATTCGCCGCGCTTGTCGTAGATCTCAGTGAAGCGGGGCAGCGGATACTGGGCGTCGATGTACAGGATCTTCTTGCCGTAGGGGTGCTCGGGCGGCGGCGTCGTCTCCACCACGTGCACCTCGCGCGGCTCATAGGCGACGGTCGGGTACCAATAGGGCGCCTTGGTGAGGTCGAGGGCCGGGTACATGTCCTTCCGGTTGCCGGCGTCCGGGCGCCACAGCGCGGCGTCGGTGTTGGCCGGCGCCAGCACCCAGCGCTTGCCCACGTACTTCAGGCCCTTGTACCAGCTGGGGTGGGCGTTGAAGGTGTCGACGTCGTCGTTGACCATGTCGGTGCCGCCGCCGACCGGGTCCATCCAGCTGGAGCCGGAGATGGTGCGCACGCGCCGCACCGAGCGGACGTACGCCCAGCTGCGCGCCACGTCGCCGGTCATGAACTGGGCGCTCAGCATGCCGGTGCCGCGCATGTCGAACGGCTCCAGCGCCACCAGGATCTCCTTGGCGCGCACCGTGCCGTCGCCCAGCGTCAGCTTGCCCTGCGGGTCACAGTAGCGGCCCACCATGTTGATGCGGCTGAAGCGCCAGAGCATCTCGCGCTCGATGCCGCTGCTGCCGTCGAAGGTGACGAAGGTGTAGCGCGGCTGGCTCCAGTAGCAGCCGACCGGCTGGCCGACCAGCAGGTTCCACACCGCCTTCGTCCCGGCCTGCGGGTCGTTGGCGTCGATGGCCGGGAACGGCACGCCGGCCTGCCAGTTCTCCAGCCCCTTGCCGTCGACGATCCTCACCTGCCCGGCGCGGTTCTTGTCCGTCCATTCCTGGTAGCGGCGGTCGACGGTCCAGGGCTGCGCCGCCTTCAGCGTGATGGTCAGCCCCTTCTCCCGCACCTGCCAGGCCAGCCGGTCGGGAAGCAGGCTGGATATGGTCTTGCCCTGGAAGGTGTCCTTCATCCGCGCATCCAGGTTGCGCGCGTCGATCACCGTGCCGGGCGTCAGCTCGGCGGCGCGCGCGGCGCCCACGGTACCCAAGGCGCCCGCGGCGGCGCAGGCCAGCGCGCCGGCGGCGCACAGCTTGGCCAACTGTCTCATGTCGTTTCCTCCGTGGCTGGGTCGGGTCAGAACTGGTAGGTGGCGCGCACCACGAACTGCGAGTTGTTGTCGAAGAAGCTGATGAAGCCGACGTCGCTGGAGCGGTCGGCGGACGAAGACTGGGCGCCGCGCGCGAAGAACAGGTCGGCCTCGGCGCGGATGCGCAGGTGGTCGCCGATGACGAAATCGACACTGGGGATGACGAAGCCGCCGCCGTAGCTGATGTCCCACCCGGCGGCGAGGCCCGGCTTCACCGTGTCGTTGAAGTAGCTGAGCTGGAGGACGCCGGTCAGGGTGAAGGCGTGCTGCTTCAGCTTGGTCTGGAAGCCCGGCCAGTACAGCAGGTTGTCGCTGTCCTTCAGCCCCGGGTGCCAGCTGTCGAACAGCTGGAAGGAGAGGAAGGAGCTGCCGTCGGTGCCCAGCACGTTGCGCAGGTCGACGTTGAAGTCGCTGCGCAGCATCCAGCGCACGAGGTCGGTCTTGCGCACGCCCACCGCGTCGCGCGGGACCGCCCCGGCGCTGACCAGGAACGCCGGGTACAGCCCGGTGCCGCCCAGGTTGTCGTAGTTGTAGGGCATGTCGGGGATGTATGCGACCTCCGTCGACAGCACCGCGTCGATGGCCGGGACGTAGCCCGACGCCGTGGCGCCGAAGACGTTCACGACGGGATGGAAATCGTCGCCCAGGAAGCCGCCCGGCGTGCGCCCGCCGTAGGGGTTGGCGGCCGGGTTGACGATCGGGTCGGGCCGGAAGGTGCGCAGGTAGAGCAGCGAGTAGTTGATGTCCCCGGCGATCATGCCGCGCCAGCGCCCGCCGTAGGTCGGGTCGCGCACGTCGCCGTCGGGATGCCGCGCGTCGCGGCCGACGAAGCCGTCGCGCCAGAAGCCGCGGTAGGGCTGCGGCGACCAACGCCCGCCCCAGGTGTCGAAGGTGTTGCCGACGTCGCGCCCGCGGTCCAGGCCCGGCCGCACGAAGGCCTGCAGCGAACCGTCAAGCTCCGGCACCTGCACGATGGCGTTGGCGAGGATGAGGGGCTTGCGCAGCTCCTCGTTCTCCGTCTCCAGCATGGCGCGCCAGCTGTAGTCGAAGCCGTGCACCATGTCGGAGGCGACGAAGAAGTCCGTCTCGCCCCACACCACCTGCTGCTTGCCCAGGCGCACCGTCAGCCGGTCGAAGGTGGTCTCGGCCCAGACCTCGCGCAGGTCGAGCGTGTTGTACTTCTTCATCAGGTCGCTGCCGCCGGCCGCCCCCTGGCGCTCCAGGTCGTGCATCCAGCCGGTCTCGACCTCCCCCGCCGCGCGGCCGCTGGCGAACAGCTTCAGCCCTGGCGTCGACAGCGTGGTGTCCAGGCGCAGCTGCGAGCGCGCCATGCTCAGCCGCCCGCGGTCGCCGTCCAGCGTGTCCGGCATCTCGTTCAGGTTGAACGACACCCATTGCCGGACGTAGCCGTTGACCGACAGCCGGGCGTCGCCGCCCAGCTCCCAGCTGGCCGCCCCGGCCGGGCCGGCCCCCGTCGCCAGCGCCAGCGCGACCGCCGCGCCGGCGAGTACCCCTTTCCCAGACGCACCCTTCATTTGGTGTTTCCTCCCAAGCGTGCCCCACGGCCCCGGCCCGTCCGGGGCCGGCGGGTCATTCCCCCGCGCACTTCCAGGCCAGCCCGCCCCCGTCGGGATGGGCCGGCACCTTGCCGGCACCGCCCGCGTGCGGGCGGACGCCGATCACGAATTCCGGCTTGAAGATCACGACCAGCGCCGGCATGAGCACGAGTGCGGCCGTGGCCGACACCATCAGCCACACGCCCATCAGCAGCCCCATCTCGGCCTGGAACTTCAGCGACGACGCCGCCCACACGAAGACGCTGAGGCACAGCGTGACGCCGGTGATCAGCACCGCCCGGCCCGAGCCGCGCAGCGACGCGTGCACGGCCGCCGGCAGCGGCCGGCCGCGCGCGATCTCCTCGCGCATGCGGTCGACCACGTAGAAGGCGTAGTCGACGCCCAGCCCGATGCCCAGCGCCGCCACCGGCAGCGTGTTGATGTTCATGCCGATGCCCACCGCCGCCATCAGGCAGAAGGTGACCGCGTTGGACAGCATCACCGGCACCATGAAGACGATGCCGGACCCGGCGTCGCGGTAGGCGAACAGGCAGCAGGCCACCACCACCAGGAGCGCCAGCGCGATGGAGCGGATCTGGTCGGCCAGGATGATCTCGTTGATGGCGGCGGTGTTGCCGACCACGCCGCCGGCCAGGCGGAACTCCACGCCCGGCACCGGGTGCTCGGCGAGATAGCGCTTGATGCGGCCGATGGCCGTCGCCACCGTGTCGCCGCGCCGGTCGGTGAAGAAGGCGGTGATCGAGGCGTTGCGGTACTGCGCGTCGAAGAACAGCGCGGTGTCGCTGGCGTCCAGGCCGGTGCCGAAGAAGTACAGCATCTCGCCGATCGCCATGCGGTCGTCGGGCAGGTCCTGGTAGCGCGGGTTGCCCTCGTGGATGGTGCGGTTGATGGCCGGGATCAGGTCGGCGATGGACACCGTGGCGCCGATCTCCGGCTGCGCCTCCATGAAGCGCTGCAGGTCGCGCATGGCGCGCAGCACGTCGGGGCGCTTGATCGCGTCGGGCTCGTTGCCGGCGATGACGATGAACATGCGGTCGGCGCCGTGGAACTTGGCGTTGATCGCCGCCGCCGCGCGGTTGTAGGCCGAATCCGGCCACAGAATGGGTGAGCCGGCCGAGGCGTCGCCGATCGACAGGTGGAACGAGTACGCGAAGGACCCGGCGAAGACCGCCGCCGCCACCGCCGCCACCCAGCCGCGCCGCCGCCCCAGCGCCAGCCGGGCGCAGCCGTCCAGCAGCCGGTCGAGCAGTGGTGTGACGTCGGCGCGCAGCCGGAAGCCCACCGGGGCCGGCACGTAGGACAGCAGGATCGGCGTCAGCAGCACGCTGGTCACCAGGATGGTGGCGACCCAGATGCAGCCGATGATCGCCACCTTCTCCAGCAGCGGGATGGGCGTCAGCGCCACGATGGCGATGCCGCCGGCGTCGGTCAGCACGCCCAGCGTGCCGGGCTTGAACAGCTCGACGATGGTGCGCTCGGCGGCCTTGCGCGGGCTCAGCCCGTCGATCAGCACGCGGTCGTCGAAGTGCGCCACCACCTGAACGGAGTGCGACACGGACCGCGCCGAGATCAGGAAGGCCACCACCACGACCAGCGGGTCGAAGGAGAAGCCCAGCATCCGCGCGAAGCCCAGCGCCCACACCGCACTCGCCAGCCCGGCCAGCAGCGGCAGCGCCGTGCCGCGCACCGAGCGCGAAGTGACGAAGAGGATCAGCGCCGTCAGCAGCACGGTGGCCAGGAACACCGCCACCGTCTCCGGCAAATGCTGCGCCACCCAGCCGTAGAGCACCGGCTCGCCCACCACGTGGGCGGTCACGCCGGGCACGCGGTGCCGTTCGACGATCTCCGCCACCTGCTCGAACACGGCCTTGTGGTCGACGGCGTTCTCGTAGAAGTCGGCGGTGACCAGCGCCGCCTTGAGGTCGGCGGAGACGTAGCGGCCGAACACCAGCGGGTTGCTGACCACGGCGCGCTGCAGCGCCGCGACGGTCTCGACGCCCTGCGGCACCTCCGGCCACATCAGCGGGCGCGATTCGATGCCTTTGTCGTCGGCCCGCACCTCGGTCATCTTGCGCGCGGCCAGCGAGTTGATCTGGAAGGGGTTGACGCCCTTCACGTACTCCAGGTCGCGGGTGATGCCCTGGACGGCGCGCAGCACGTCCGCGCGGAAGACGGTGCCCTCCTCCACCTCCAGCATGACGGAGACCATGTTGGCGCTGCCGAAGGAGGTGCGGAAGGCGCGGTCCACGGCGACGTAGGCGTGGTCGCGCGGCAGCAGGTCGGCGAGGTCGGTGCGCACCTGGATCTGCGTGGCGAACCAGGCGACCACCGTCGAGGCGGCGATCATGGCCGCCAGCAGCGGCAGGCGGAAACGGATGATCAGGGCGGCGATGCGCTCCATGGCGTCACGTGCTCCGGCGGGCCATCAGCCCGGAAAAGGGATGAAACGGTGCGTGTCCTGGCCGGCGGCGATCCAGCCGGCGCCGGCGCCGGCCGCCAGCAGGCGGTCGCCGACGCGCAGCAGCGCCGCCCGCCACGCCGGCACACCGCCGGCCAGGGCCACGGCCCGTGCGTCGCCGGCCTTGATCGTGCCGGCCAGCACCGCGCCGCGGTCGCCTACGGCGGTCCAGCGGCCGTCGGCGCAGGCCACGGCGAACAGCGGCTCGCGCGTCGGGGTGGCGACCGGCGTCCAGCTGGCGCCGCCGTCGGCGGTCAGCACCACCGTGCCCTCCAGCCCGACGGCCACGCCGGTGGCGCCGCCGCAGGCGGCGGTCGCCGTCAGGCTGCGGGGGGCGGCCTCCACGGTCGTCCAGGTGCGGCCGCCGTCGGCGGTGGCGCGGGCCTCGCCGAACTCGCCGATCACCCAGCCGGTGGCGGCATCGGCGAAGGCGACGCCGTTGAGGCCGACGTCGCGCGGCTCGGCCGCTTTGGCGAAGCTGCCGCCACGGTCGGCGGAGACGAGCAGCGTGCCCATCTCCCCCGCCACCCACAGCCGGCCGGCACCGTCCAGCGCGGCGGCCAGCAGGCGGTGCGGCTTGTCGATCGGCAGCGGCACCCGCCGCCACGCCGCGCCGCCGTCGCGGGTCGCCAGTACGGCGCCGTCGGCGCCCACCGCCACGGCCTCCGACGCCGACCACGCGACGATGGCCTGCAGCATCCCCGTGGTGCCGGAGCGCTGGACCCGCCAGCTCCGGCCGCCGTCGTCGGAGCGGACGATCTTGCCCTCCGACCCGGCCAGCCACAGCACGCCGTCGGCGGGTGCGGCGGCGCCGAGGAACAGGTCGCGCGGGGCCAGCGCCGGTTCGGCCACGGTGTGGACCACGGGCTCCAGCTTCACGGCGAACACGGCGCCGATCAGGCCGGCGATGATGAGGAAGGGGCCGGCCTTCGCCAGCAGCCCCAAGGCGCGTCGCATGCGCGTCCTCCCGGACAGGATTCCAGTTCGAACGTTCGTTCCAGATTGGGGCCCAGATCAGGGCATAGACCGCGCGCCGGCTAACGCCGCGCGCGCGGCCCCCCGGCGTCAGAGCGCGGTGTAGCCGCCGTCGACGACCAGGGAGGAGCCGGTCATGAAGCTCGACTCCGCACTCGCCAGGAAGACGATGCCGTCGGCGATCTCCTCCGGCTTGCCGATGCGGCCGATGGGGTGCAGCTGGGTGAAGAAGGCGACCGCCTCCTCGTTGCTGGCCGCACCCGTGGCCTTGCGCGCCATCTCGACGCCCGCGCGGGTGTCGATCAGGCCGGGGTGGATGGCGTTGACGCGGATGTTGTAGCCGCGCTGGCCGCAGTAGGTGGCGGCACTCTTGGTCAGCATCAGCACGGCACCCTTGCTGGCGCTGTAGGCGGCCAGCGACGGCGCGCCGATGAAGGAGGCGACCGAGGCGACGTTGACGATGGCGCCGCCGCCCGTTCCCTTCATGGCGCGGATCGCCTTCTGGGTGCCGAGGAAGGTGCCGTCGACGTTGATGCCCATGATGCGGCGCCAGTCCTCCAGCGACACCGTCTCGATGTCGTTGTAGGTGCCGAGCCCGGCGTTGTTGACCAGCACGTCCAGCCGGCCGTGCCGGCCGAGCACCGATTCGAACACGGCGTCCCATTGCGCGGCGTCGGCCACGTCGTGGTGCAGGAACGCGGCGTCGGCGCCGCCGTCGCGCAGCTCCGCCGCCAGCGCTTCGCCGGCCGCATCGTCGATGTCGGTCAGGGTGACGCGGGCTCCCTCACGGACCAGCGCGCGGGCGGTGGCGGCGCCGATTCCGTTGGCGGCGCCGGTGACGAGGCAGACCTTGTCCTTCAGACGGGTCATGATGGTGGTTTCCTCCCGAGGATGCGACGTCCGTCCGCATTGTGCACCGTTTGCCGGGCCATGCATCGAACGTTCGTTCAGTTCGTGTTTGGACAATTAGAGCGCACACAAATCCGTTTGACAAGCGTTTTTACATGTGGTTGGGTTTGAATCGAACGATCGCTCCAGAAGCCGCGGCCGGCCCGCGGCGCGGCGGCACCGCCAGGGCGAAACGACAAGACGAAACGACAAGAATGAACACCGGGAGGACGAGGATGACCGCAGCCAGCACCAGGAATCGACGGACCGCCGCCGGGCCGGCACGTCCGGGCGAGGACGGCGCCAGCTCGCGCGACGTGCTCCTGCAGACGGCGCTGGACTTCTTCTCGACGCGCGGCTTCAGCGGCACGTCGATCCGCGACATCGCCAACGCGCTGGGCGTCAGCGTGTCGAACATCTACCACTACTTCGGCAGCAAGGAAGGTCTCTGGCTGGAGATCATGGAGTATTCGGTCAAGGCCCTGCCCCAGCGCCTCGAAAGCGCGCTGGCCGGCCTCGAAGACCCGCTGGCGCGGTTCGAGGCGCTGGTCAAGGCGCACCTGACCGTCTCCACCAGCCACCAGCGCGAGTTGCGGATGATCTTCATCGAGCAGGACCGCCTGACGGTCGGCGGCGACAAGGTCAACCACGACGTCCAGCGCGAGGTGCTGGCCATCTACATCCGCGAGCTGGAGGCGCTGCGCGCCGCCGGCATCGTCCGCACCCGGCACCTGAAGATCCTCGCCTTCAACGTGCTGGGCGTCGTCAACTGGCAGCTTCGCTGGTACCGCGGCGACGGCCCGCTGCCGGCCGACGACGTGCACCGCGAGATCATCGACTTCGTCCTGCACGGCCTGCACGGGCCCACGCCCGGCTGAGCCGCCAACCCACCACCCGCAACGACGCCGCGGCCATAACGCGGCGCATGAGCAAGGTCCGGGGCCATCGCGCCCCCCGGGAGGAATACGCACGCCATGGGCTACACCATCGACATCGACACCGGAGGCACGTTCACCGACGGCTTCTTCGCGCACGGCGAGGAGTTCCGCACGGTGAAGGTGCCGACCACCCCGCACGACCTGACATCCTGCTTCCTCGACTGCATCCGCGCCGGCGCCGACGCCTTCGGCGTGCCGGCGGCGCGGCTGCTGCGCGAGGCGGAGGTGGTGCGCTTCTCCAACACCATCGGCACCAACGCCATCATCGAGCGCACCGGCGCCAAGGTGGGCCTGATCGTCACCAAGGGGTGCGAGACCCTCGCCCCCGCCGCGGACGCCGGAGGCAAGGCGCCGCTGGTCGCCCCCGACATGGTGCTGGGCCTGGGCGACGGCGACGACGTGCTGGAGACGGCGCAGACGCTGATCGACCGCGGCGCCCACTGCCTGGTCGTGGCGCTGCACGGCGCCGACGCCGACCCGGCGGCCGAGCGCGCGGTGCGCGCCGCCATCAAGGCGGAATACCCGCGCGACTACCTGGGCTCGGTCCCGGTGTTCCTGTCGACCGACGTCACCCGCCGCTCCGGCTACCAGGAGCGGATCAACAGCGCCGTGCTGAACGCCTACATCCACGGCAAGCTGACGCGTCTGCTCTACAAGGCGGGCGAGGATCTGCGGCGCAACGGCTTCCCCGGCCAACTGCTGATCGGTCACAACAACGGGGCGGCGGCCCGCGTCGCCAAGACGCGCGCCATCAACACCTACAACTCCGGCCCCGCCGCCGGCCTGCTGGGGGCGCGCGAGATCGGCGCGCTGTACGGCGCGGAACTGGTGGTGTCCGGCGACATGGGCGGCACCTCCTTCGACATCGGCTTCGTCCGTGCGGGCGAGACGAGCCACGCCCTGCGCCCGGACGTGGAGGGGTTCCGCTGCAACCTGCCCATGCTGGCGATCCGCGCGCTGGGTGCCGGCGGCGGCTCCATCGCCACGGTTGCGGGGGGCACGGTGCAGGTCGGCCCGCGCTCGGCCGGCGCCCTGCCCGGCCCGGCTTGCTTCGACCTGGGCGGGACGGAGCCCACCGTGACCGACGCCAACCTCGTCCTCGGCCTGTTGGACCCGGAGTACTTCCTGGGCGGGCACAAGCGGCTCAACGCCGCGAAGGCGGCGGCGGCGCTGGAATCGCGGATCGCCGGCCCGCTCGGCGTGCCGGTGGAAGAAGCCGCGTGGCGCGTGCGCGCCGCCGTGGACGCCGGCATGGGCCGCGCCACCCGGCACCTGTGCCAGGAGGTCGGCGGGCGCGACCCGCTGATGGTGGTGTACGGCGGTGCCGGGCCGCTGCACGCCTGCGCCGTGGCCGAGGCGGCGGGCATCCGCCGCATCGTGGTGACGCCCTTCTCGGCGGTGTTCTCCGCCTATTCCTCGTCGCTGATGGACGTCGGCCACCTCTACCACACGCGCGTCTCGGCGACGCTGCGCCCGGTCGGCGACATGGCCGAACTGGCGGCGGCGCTGGACGATATGCGCGCCCGCGCCGAGCGCGACATGCGCGGCGAAGGCTTCGCGGCGGAACAGGTGCACTGGGCGGTCGAGCTGATCGTGCAGTCCAGCACCTCAGGGGCGGAGACGCGCCTCACCACCGCGCCCGGCTTCCACCGCGACCTGCAGGCGCTGGAGGAGCTGTCGCGGCAGGCCGCGGCGGCGCTGGGCGGCGACGTCGAGGACGACCTGATCGTCACCACCGCCGGGCTGTTCGCCAGCGCGCCGGTGCCGCACTTCCGCCTGCGCCCGGTGCCGGCCGCCACCACCCGCGTGGAGGACGCGGCGCGCGGCCGGCGCAGCGTCTACCTGGGGCCGCAGGCCGGACGGGTGACGGTGCCGGTCTTCGACCGCGCGAAGCTTGGCCACGGCCACGCGCTGCACGGCGCCTGCATCGTCGAATCCGAGCAGACCACCGTCTACGTGCCCGCCGGCTGGTCGGCCGCCGTGGACCGCTTCGACAACCTCGTGCTGGAGATGGGGGCCTGAGCCATGAAGGTGCGGATCACCGAGAATCTGGACATCGACCTGCCGCGCGAGAGCTGGTGCTGCCACGCCTGCGGCCACGCGTTGACCAGCGCCAGGGCCAGCTACAAGACCGGCTGCGTGGTCGCCGAGGTGCCGCTGGAGGAGGCGCACCCGCCCCTGGTCGAGGGGCAGGCCTACCGCTTCACCCCCGATCCCGACTTCTGCCGCCTGCTGGAGTTCTACTGCCCCGGCTGCGGCGCGCTGATCGAGAACGAGTACCTGCCGCCCGGCCATCCGATCACCCACGACATCGAACTGGACATCGACGCGCTGAAGGCGCGGCACGGGGTGTCCCAAAATGGGTGAAAGACCGATGGCGGACGGACGTTCCCTGTTCACGGCGCTGGCGCGCGGCGAGCCGCCGCCGCGCCCCCTGTTCCTGCCGCTGGTGGAAGGGCTGGCCGCCCGCGTCGCCGGGGCCGACCCGGCGGCGCTGGAGGCCGACCCCGACCTGCGTGCCCGCGCCGTGCGGCAGGCCACCGCGCTGGTCGGCGGCGACGCCCTGTGCTTCGGCTTCGAGGACGCCTTCGACGCGGATGACGAACGCTTCGCCCGCTTCGTCGACACGCTGAAGCGCGCGTTCGAGCCGGCGCGCAGCGGCCTCGGCTGCATCGCAGCATTGCCCGGCCCGGCGACGCTGGCCCGGCGGCTGTCCGGCGAGGCCGGCAAGGAAGCGCTCGACGCCGCACGGCCGATGCTGACCCGCATGGCGGAGGCCGTGTGCCAGACCCGCCCCGACCTGCTGGTGTTCGTCGAGGACGCCGGGGCGCGGTCGGTGCCGGTGGATGGTGCGCTGAAGCGCGCCTACGCGGCGGCGCGCAAGGTGGCCGCCTATTACGACGCCGGCACCGCCGTGCACGTGTCCGGTTGGACCGACGCGGCGGAGGAGGTGCGGCGCCTCGCCCCGCTCGGCCTCGACCTGCTGTGGCTGGGCGCCGGCGGGACCGTCGATCCGGCGGTCCTTGCGGCGGCGCCGGGCGAGGGGAACTGGCGCGGCGCCGTGCTGCCGCTGCCGCTGGACGACCCGCCGGCCGCCGCGGCGCTGGCCGCTGCTGCGGCGACGCTGGCGGTCCTGGCGCTCACCTCGGCCGGGCCGCTGGCGGCGGACGCCGACCTGGAACGGATCATCGAGACGAAGACGGCCCTCGGTGCCCTGCACCGCTGAACGGCCGCTACCGGAGGAGACACCCATGGGCTTCAACGTCGGCATCGACATCGGCGGCACCTTCACCGACCTCTGTTCGGTGGGGGCTGACGGCCGCATCGTCACCTGCAAGACCCCGACCACGCACTACGACCTGTCCGTCGGCTTCATGCGCGGCGTGCGCGAACTGGCGCGCCGCTGCGGCCTGTCCATGCCGCAGTACCTGGAGCGGGTGGAGGCGCTGCGCTACTCCACCACCGTCGGCACCAACGCGCTGATCGAGCGCACCGGGCCGAAGCTGGGCCTGATCACCACCGCCGGCTTCGAGGACACCATCTTCATCGGCCGTGGCCGCAGCTGGGCCGACGGCGCCTCGGTGCACGAGGCGCGCGACATGGCCACCATCGAGAAGCCGCTGCCGCTGATCGCCCCCGACATGGTGGTCGGCGTGCGCGAGCGCCTGGACTGCAACGGCGCCGTCGTCATGCCGCTGACCCGCGACGAGATCCTGGAGAAGCTGCAGACGCTGGTCGACCGCGGCGCCATGGGCTTCGTCGTGTCCACGCTGTGGTCCTTCGTCAACCCGGTGCACGAGCGCCTGATCAAGCAGGTGATCGAGGAGGAGTACCCGGAGGACTACCTGGGCGCCATGCCGGTCACCCTGTCCAGCGAGGTGTCGCCCAAGTCCGGCGAGTACACCCGTACCATGACGGCGGTGGTCAACGCCTACATCCACGGCATCATGGCGCAGGAACTCAGCAAGCTGGGGACCGAGCTGCGCACCGCCGGCTACGCCAAGCCGGTCATCCTCGTCCACAACACCGGCGGCACCAAGAAGGTGTCGCGCACGCGCGCCGTGCTGACGCACAACGCCGGCCCGGTGGCCGGCATGCACGGGGCGGCGCGCCTGGGCGATCTCGCCGGCTGGCGCGACATCGTCTTCACCGACATGGGCGGCACCTCGTTCGACATCGGCGTGGTGGCCGGGGGCGAGCTGCGCGCGCAGGACTTCATCCCGGTCATCGACCGCTGGCGCACCAACATCCCGGCCATCGAGGTGAAGTCGATCGGGGCCGGCGGCGGCTCCATCGCCTGGGTCAACGCGCTGATGGGCGGACAGCTGGAGGTGGGACCGCAGTCGGCCGGCTCCATGCCCGGCCCCGCCTGCTACGACCAGGGCGGGGCGGAGCCCACCGTCACCGACGCCGACCTCGTGCTCGGATACCTCAACCCCGACAACTACCTGGGCGGCGACATGCCGCTGGACGCCGAGGCGTCGGAGCGCGTCATTGCCGAGAAGGTCGCCAAGCCGCTGGGCATCTCCACGGTCGAGGCGGCGTGGCGCATCCGCCGGCTGGTGGACGCCCGCATGGGGCAGGAGGTTTTCAACGAGGTGGCGCTGAAGGGCCACGACCCGCGCCGCTTCGTCGTCTTCGCCTGTGGCGGGGCCGGGGCCACGCACGCCTGCGGCTTCGCCCCCTACATCGGTGCGCGGACGGTGGTGGTGCCGGCCGTCTCCTCCGTCTCCGGCGCGTTCGGCGCGTCGAGCATGGAGATCAGCCAGGTGTGGGAGCAGTCGCGCACGCTGAAGCTGTTCCGCTACGACCAGCAAGCCTACCTGGCCGACCTCGGCGCCTTCAACGGCGTGGTGGAGAGCCTGCGGGATCAGGCGCTGCGCGACCTGCGCCTGGAGGGTTTCGGGCCGGAGCGGGTGCGGCTGCGCCTCGACCTCGATATGCGCTACGGCAGCCAGTACAACCTGACCAAGGTGACGGCGCCCAAGCTGACGCTGGACGGTACCGCCGACGTCGAGGCGCTGTGCGCCGCCTTCACGCAAGAGTACTCGCGCATCTACTCGCCCGAAGCCGCGTTCCCGGCCGGCGGCGTCAACGTCGAGTGCTTCTACCTGACCGCCAGCGTGGTGACGGAGGAGGCGCCGCTCGCCCCCGCCGAAACGGACGGGGCGGAACCGCCGGCGGCGGCGCGGCTGGGCAGCCGCCCGGCCTGCTTCGACCCGGCGGCCGGCCACCGCGACACGCCGGTGTTCGGCTGGACCGCGCTGCGGCCGGGCAACGCCATCGCCGGCCCGGCGCTGATCGAGGCGCCGGACACGACCTACGTGGTCGAGCCGGGCTGGACCTACCGCATGGACGCGCTGCGCAACGGCATCCTCGAACGCGCCTGACGCCGATCGACGTTGGGTTCTCGCCTTCGGCTCAACCCAACCTACCGGTCAGCCGTAGGTTGGGTTGAGCGCCAGCGAAAACCCAACGTCACGCAGCCTCCGTTCGACGCCACACACGAATCACGGGAAGACACGCCATGTCCACGACGACCCTGGCCCCCACCCCCACCGTCAAGTACGGCCGCGACGCCGAGGTGGTGCACCGCCTGCGCCCCGAGCCGCCGACCGCGCGCGAACAGGCCGCGCAGGCGGCCGTCGGCGACCTCGATTTTGAGATCTTCCAGCACAAGATGCACATGGTGGCGCTGGAGGGGAAGGAGACCACCATGAAGCTCGGCGCCTCCACCGCCATGCGGTGGGGCGACGTGGCCTTCGGCATCTACACGGCGCAGGGCGACCTCGCCGTCTGCGCCACCGGCATCTACCACCACGCGGTGCTCAGCCAGCTGCCCGTGAAGTACCTGGTCAAGCACCTGAAGGACGACCCGTCGGTGGGCATCCGCAACGGCGATTCCTTCTTCTACAACGATCCCTACTACGGCGGCGTTCACAACGCCGACATGGGCCTGTGCGTGCCGGTCGTCGTCGACGGCGAACTGGTCTGCTTCATCGGTGCCGCCGTGCACACCGGCGAGTCCGGCGGGTCGGAGCCGGGCGGCATGGTGAACGGCGCGAAGTCCCGCTACGACGAGGGGCTGCTGGTGCCGCCCATCAAGATCGGCGAGAACTTCACGCTGAAGGAAGACCTTCTGGCGATGCTCGCCACCATGACCCGCGACCCGCGGACCATGATCCTCGATCTCAAGGCCCGCCTCGCCGCCGCCCGCATCGCCGAGCGCCGGGTGCGCGACTTCATCGAGGAGAAGGGGGCCGACTTCTTCGTGGGCGCGCTGCGCAAGGTGCTGACCGTCACCGGTGCGGCCGCCCGGCGCAAGGTGGCGGCGCTCAACGACGGCGTCTATCGCCAGCCGCGCTTCATCGACACCACGGGGCCGGAGTCCCAGCTGCTCCGGATCAACCTCGCGGTCGAGAAGAAGGGGGAGCGCATCACGCTGGTCCTCGACGGCTCCTCCCCACTGCTGCCGGACCGGCCGGTCAACACCTACTTCCAGGGCATCATCGGCTTGGCCATGGTGTATTTCTGCGGCTGGCTGTTCCACGACCTGCCGGCCAACAACGGCCTCCTGGAGGCCATCGACTGGCGCTTCCCCGACGACAGCTTCGTCAACGCCAAGGGGGACGTGCCGGTGTCCTACGCGCCGGCCACGCAGGTGGCGTTCACCCAGGGCATGTTCATGGCCGGTGCCCGCATGACCTACGCCACCGACCCCAGCCGGGCGGTGGGGGCGTGGTACACCGGCTTCGCGGTGACGGTGTTCGGCGGCGTCAACCAGTGGGGCGAGCCGATGGCCGACATCACGCCGGAGATCAACGCCACCGGTGCGGGCGGCCGGCCGGGGCGCGACGGCGTCGACTGCGCCGGCGCCTTCTTCGCCACCATGAGCGACTGCGGCGACGTCGAGAGCACGGAGGCCGACCGCCCGTTCCTCTACCTGTTCCGCAACTTCTTCGACAACTCCTACGGCCACGGCAAGCACCGCGGCGGTTCCGGCGTCGGCTTCGGGCTGAAGGTGCACGGCGTGCCGTGGGTTGGGCTGGGCAGCATGGGCTTCGGCGCGCACTTCCCGGCCACGCTCGGCATCTTCGGCGGGCGGGCGGCACCCCCGGCCTTCGTGCAGGCGGTGCACGGCTCCAACGTCGACGCGCTGATGCGCGCCGCGGATCCGGGCCTGCCCAACTCCATGGGTGCGCTCTACCACCAGGGCACGCCGGAGGAGGGGAAGCGCAGCTTCCACAACCTCGCCTTCCCGCCGGGGCCGTTCATGGCCGGCGACACCTACTACGTGCCGGTGACCGGCGGGGCCGGCTACGGCGACCCGCTGCAGCGCGATCCCATGGCGGTGGTGCAGGACCTGCGCGTCGGCCGCGTGTCGGCGGAGGCGGCGCGCGACGTCTACCGCGTGGTCGCCGATCCGCGCACCCTGCACCTGGACGAGGCGGCGACCGAGGCCGCCCGCGCCGAGGCGCGCAAGGAGCGGCTGCGCCGCGCCAAGCCCTACGACGCCTTCGTGCGGGAGTGGGAGCAGAAGCGCCCGCCCGCCGACATCCTGCGCTACTACGGCGCCTTCCCCGACCCGGCAGCCCCCACCGCCGGCCAGCCGCAGGCCGCCTGAGCCGCCGAGAAAGGAGACATCCCGTGTTCCGAAGCGATCGACCGCAGGAACGCACGGTGCATGCCGTGCTGCGCGAGCGCGCCGAAGGTCCGGGCGACCGCCCGTTCCTGATCTTCGGCGAACAGACCTTCACCCACCGGGCGCTGTGGGACCTCAGCGCCCGCGCCGCCGCCGGTTTGCAGGCGCTGGGCCTGGGCAAGGGCGACACGGTCGCCGTCATGATGGGCAACCGGCCGGAGTTCCTGGCGCTGTGGTTCGGCAGCGGGATGATCGGCGCCGTCGAGGTGCCGGTTAACACCGCCCACCGCGGCGACCTGCTGGCCCACATGCTGGACATTGCCGACTGCGGCGTGGCGGTGGCGGATGCCGAGTTCGTGCCGGCGCTGCTGGCCGTCGCCGGCCGCCTGCCCCGCCTGAAGCACCTCGTGGTGGCCGGGGAGCCGCCGGCCGGCCCCGCCGCCGGCCTCGCCGTGCACCGGCTGGACGACCTGATGGCGAACGGCGGCGACTACCGCGACCCCGGTGTCACGTGGTCCGACCCCTACGCCGTCATGTTCACCTCCGGCACCACCGGCCCGTCCAAGGGCGCGGTGATGCCGCACCACTACGCCGTGCGCATGGGCGAGCTGATCGCCCAGGCCACCGGCTACACGGCGGACGACTGCCTGTACAACGCCCTGCCGCTGTTCCACGGCAACGCCCAGGTGCTGTCCACCATGCCGGCCCTGCTGTCCGGTGCGCGCATGGTGCTGGCCGAGAAGTTCTCCGCCACGCGCTTCTGGGACGACGTGCGGCGGCACGGCTGCACCGAGTTCAACTACATCGGCACCATCCTGTCGGTGCTGATGAAGGCCGACCCGTCGCCGATCGACCGCGACCACCCCCTGCGCCTGATGATGGGGGCCGGCGCCGGCCCCGGCCTGTTCGAGGCGTTCGAGGCGCGCTTCGGCGTCACGCTCGTCGAAGGCTACGGCATGAGCGAGATCGGCCTGCCGCTGATGAGCACGCGCGACCGGCGCAAGCCGGGAAGCTGCGGCGTGCCGACGGAGGATTACGATGTCCGCCTCGTCGACGACGACGGGCTGGAGGTGGCCGACGGCACGCCGGGCGAGCTGTTGATCCGCCCGAAAAGACCGCACGCCATGATGCTGGAGTACCGCCGGATGCCCGACCGGACGGTGGAGGCGTGGCGCGACCTGTGGTTCCACACCGGCGACGTGCTGGCGCGCGACGCCGACGGCTTCTACCGCTTCGTCGACCGCCGCAAGGACGCCATCCGTCGGCGCGGCGAGAACATCTCCTCCTTCGAGGTGGAGCGCACCGTCAACGCCCACCCGGCCGTGCAGGAGAGCGCCGCCCTCCCCGTCCCTTCCGACCTGGGCGAGGACGAGGTGATGGTGTGCGTGGTGCCCAAGGCCGGTGCCGCCCTGGTACCGGAGGATCTGATCGCGCATTGCCGCGCCAACATGGCCGCCTTCATGGTGCCGCGCTACGTCCGCGTCCTGGCCGAGCTGCCGAAGACGCCGACGCAGCGGGTGGAGAAGTACCGCCTGCGCGCCGAGGGAGTCACTCCCGACACCTGGGACCGTGAGAAAGCGGAGGCACGCGCATGACCGCCCCCACCGCCTTACCCCCCGAGCTGGATGGCGCCTACCGCGTGGTGGACGGCGACCGCGTCGTGCTGCTGGCCGGGCGCGGCGGGTTGCCGCGCGCGCTGGCCTTTCCGCGCCGCGCCTGGAGCGCCGACACCCTGGACCCGGTGGAGCCGGTCGAGGTCGCCGCCACCGGCCGCGTCTACTGCCACACGCTGGTCTGCGTGAAGCCGCCCTACGGGCTGCCCACGCCCTACGCGGTCGGCTACGTCGACATCGACGGCACGGGCCTGCGCGTCTTCGGCCTGTTCGACCCGCAGTCGCTCGACGCCCTCGCCCCCGGCCTGCGGGTCGAGCTGGTGGCCCGCCGCCTGGGCGTCGGCAACGACGGCAAGGAGTGCCTGCGCCCCGTCTTCCGCCGCCTGGAGAACGCCGCATGACCGCCGTCTACGTCGCCGGCACCGGCGTCCTTCCCTTCGGCCGGCATACCGACCGCGACGTCGTCTCCCTGGGTGCGGAGGCGGCCCGCGCGGCGCTGCTGGACAGCGGGCTGGCGCCGGCCGCCGTCGGGCTCGGCGTCTTCGCCAACGCGCTGGCGGGCCGGCTGTTCGGCGCCTCCACGCTGGGCCAGAACGTGCTGGCGGAGGTCGGCATCGCCGGCATCCCGGTGCTGAACGTGGAGAACGCCTGCACGTCGGGCTCCACCGCCGTGCACGTCGCCTGGACCGCCATCCGTGCGGGCGAGGCGGAGGCGGCGCTGGTCGTGGGGGCGGAGAAGATGTGCGTGCCCCAGCTTGGCCTCATCAACTCCGGCGAGACGGAGGTGGACACGCTGCTGGGCCTCGTCACGCCGGCCAGCTTCGCGCTGCGCGCGGCGCGCCACATGCACGAATACGGCACCCGGCCGGACCAGCTCGCCGCCGTGGCGGTGAAGAACCGCGCGCACGCCGCCGGCAACCCGGTCGCCATGTTCCGCCAGCCGGTGACGCTGGACGAGGTGCTGGCGTCGCCGATGATCGCCACGCCGCTGACCCGCCTGCAATGCTGCCCGATCGCCGACGGCGCTGCGGCCGTGGTGCTGGTGGGCGAGCGGCTGGCCCGGCGCCTGGGGTGCCGGGTGCGGCTCGCCGCGTCGGTGCTGACCACCGGCACCTACGACGCGGCACCCGACCTGGCGCGCTGGGGCACCGACGCGCGGACGGCCGCGCTGGCCTACGAGCGCGCCGGGCTGGGGCCGGCCGACGTCGACCTCGTCGAATGCCACGACGCCTTCACCATCGCCGAGATCCTGCATTACGAGGGGCTGGGCCTGTGCCCGCCCGGCGAGGGCGGCGCCTTCGTCGAATGCGGCGCCGCCGGCCTGGGCGGGCGCACGCCGGTCAACCCGTCCGGCGGGCTGCTCAGCCGCGGCCACCCGGTGGGCGCCACCGGCGTGGCGCAGGTGGTGGAGATCGCCCACCACCTGCAGGGCCGCGCCGGGGCGCGACAGGTGCCGGACGCCCGCGTCGGCCTTGCCCACTGCATGGGCGGCGACAAGGACGGCGACACCAAGTCCTGCACCATCGCCCTGCTTCAGACCTGAGGAGATCCTTCGTGGAAACGACCGTGGACGCCGTGGACGGCGAACCCCTTTTGCCGGACATGCTGGCGCCGGACGCCCTGGCGCAGGCCGTGGCGGCGGCGATCCGCAAGCGCGACCGCGTCAGCCGGCAGCTGGGCATCGACCTTCTGGAGATCGGCCCCGGCCGCGCCCGCATGGCGCTGACCGTGCGCGACGACATGCTGGGCGGCCACGACCTGTGCCACGGCGGCATCCTGTTCACGCTGGCCGACACGGTGTGCGCCTACGCCTGCTCGTCGCGCAACGTCGCCACGCTGTCGCAGAGCATGAACACCGCCTTCATCGCCCCGGCCCGCCTCGGCGACCGGCTGGAGGCCGAGGCGGTCGAGCTGGTGGCGGGCGGGCGCACGGCCTACTACGACATCCGCATCACCAACCAGGACGGGCAGACGGTGGCCGTGGTGCGCGGGCAGTGCCGCCTGCTCGGCCAGCCCATCGTCGCGGCGGCCGGCTGAGGCGGGCCGGTTAAGGCGGGCTAGGCAATCCCGGCATTCTCATCTTGAGTTGCCATTCTCAATGGGAAAACCCGACAGGGCGGCCTGTGCGCGCGGCGCGAACAGCGATTGGCCGATCAGCCGGCTTGCGTCGCGCAGCTCTTCCCCCAGGCGCTCGACGGCGGCCGGGTCGCTCTGCCCGGCGATGGAAATGCCGCTGATGCCGAAGCGCGGCCGGCCCTGGCCGTCCACCACCACGGCGGCGACGATCAGGACGCCGCGATAGAGATTGCCAGCGTCGACGGACCAACCCCTCTCGCCGGCCTCCCGCACCTCGCGCAGGTAGGTCTCGAAACTCGGCCCGTCCTGCCAGCGCAGCTGGGCGAAGCGGCGGCGCAGCTCCGCCTCCGACAGGCCGCTGGCCGCCGCCGCGCAACGCCCCACGGCGCCGATCCACATGGGCAGGCGCTGGCCCGGCTTCAGCTCGATCCGCACGGCGGTCTGCGGATAGGCGCGGTCGACCAGGACGATGTGGTTGTCGTCCGACATCCGCCAGAACGCCACCATCACGTCGAAGTTCAGGGCGATGCGCTCCAGTTCCGGCCGCACCAGCTCGGTCGGCGGCACGCCGACCAGACTGATGGCGAACTCCGCGAACGCCAGCCCCAGCGCGTAGGTCTTGGCCTGGTCGTTGAACGCCACCAGCCGCTCGCGCGCCAGCGTGCGCAGGATGTTGAAGCAGGTGCTGGTGTTGATCCCCGTTTCGCGCGCGATGGCCGCCACGCCCTGCGGCGTCGTGGTGCCGGCCAGATGGCGCAGGATGCGGACGGCGTGCACCACCGCCCCGACGTCGCGCTGTGGCGCCTTCTTCAGCGTATCCATTCTCTATTCCGCTTGCCATTCGCCATCAAGAATGTATGATGCCGACAAAGTTTGGAACACAAATCATTCGAGACCGGCCGATTCCGGGCACCGGCCGTGCGAAGCGGCCCCCGTCACGGACCACCGGCATCATCTGTGACCGGATCGCCGGGGAAAACAAGGCCGGGGAAAAGCTCGGCCAGGAAAAAGACGGCCAAGGGAAGACGGCCAGAGAAAAAAACGGGAGGAGAGTTCATGACCGCACCCGGTCAGCAGCGCAGTTTCCGCCTCACCCAGTTCGCCGCGCCGCTTCAGGAAATGCTGGAGCCGACGCCCCTTCCCACCGGGACGGAGGTGCTGCTGGCGGTGCGCGCCTGCGGCGTCTGCCACAGCGACATCCATATCGCCGAAGGGCATTTCGACCTGGGCGGCGGCCAGAAGATGGACCTGTCCAAGGGCATCGCCCTGCCCCGCACGCTGGGCCACGAGATCGCCGGCACCGTGGTGGCGGCGGGGCCGGAGGCCGAGGGCGCAGCACCCGGCGACGAGCGCGTGGTCTTCCCGTGGATCGGTTGCGGCACCTGCTCGCTGTGCCGGCGCGGCGAGGAGCACCTGTGCCCCCAGACGCAGACGCTGGGCACCACGCGCGACGGCGGCTTCAGCACCTATGTCCTGGTGCCGCACCCGCGCTACCTGTTCGACACCGCTCCGCTGCCGCTCAGCTTCGCTGCGACGCTCGCCTGCTCCGGCCTGACGGCCTACAGCGCGCTCGGCAAGGCAGGAACGGTGGGCGAGCAGGACCCGGTGCTGATCATCGGCGCCGGCGGCGTCGGGCTGGCGGCCGTGTCCATCGCGCGGGCCCGCTTCGGCGTCGGTCCGGTGGTGGCCGACATCGACCCGGCCAAGCGCGCCGCCGCGCTGGAGGCCGGCGCGTCGGCCGCCCTGGATCCGAACGACAAGGAGGCCCGCAAGGCGCTGCTGAAGTCGACCGGTGGCGGCGTGGCCGCGGTGGTGGACTTCGTCGGCGCCCAGGCGACGGTGGAGTACGGCCTGTCGGTGGTGCGCAAGGGCGGCCGGGTCGTCGTCGTCGGCCTGTTCGGCGGGGCGGTGACGCTGCCCATCCCGACGCTGCCGCTGCGCGCGATCAGCGTCGCCGGCTCCTACGTCGGGTCGCTGGCGGAGATGACCGAACTGGTGGCGCTCGCGCGCACCGGCGCGCTGCGCCCCATGCCCATCGAAACGCGGCCGCTGGACGCCGTGCAGGCCACGCTGGACGACCTGCGCGCCGGCCGCATCCGTGGCCGCGCCGTGCTGGTCGACTAGGGCGCCGACGTTGGGTTTTCGCTGACGCTCAACCCAACCTACGGGCGTCTTCGTAGGTTGGGTTGAGGCAAAGCCGAAAACCCAACGCCGGGCTCCGACCGCTCCTTCCAACGAATCTGCAACGAAACGGACCCACGGGTGCGGCCGGTCCGGCGTGCCCGTGCGCCTTGGGTGGAGACAGACCGTGTACCCGACCATTCAGCTCTACATCGCCGGCATCTGGCGCGACGCGGCCGAGGGCGGCAGCCAGCCGGTGCTGAACCCCGCGACGGGGGAGGCCATCGGCACGGTGCCGCTGGCCGGCCCGGCCGACCTGGACGCGGCGGTGGCCGCCGCCGTGGCCGGTTTCGCCGTGTGGCGGGAGACGCCCGCCCTGAAGCGCTCCGACCTGCTGCGCAAGGCGGCCGGCCTGCTGCGCGAGCGCGCCGACGAAATCGCCAGCGTCATGACGCTGGAGCAGGGCAAGCGCCTGTCCGAAGCGCGGCTGGAGGCGCAGTCGGCCGCCGAGGTGATCGAGTGGTTCGCCGAGGAGGGGCGCCGCGCCTACGGCCAGCTCATCCCCTCCCGCTCGCCCGACGTCACCCAGGTCGCGGTGCGCGAGCCGGTGGGGCCGGTCGCCGCCTTCACGCCGTGGAACTTCCCGATCAACCAGGCGGTCCGCAAGATCTCCGCCGCACTCGCCGCCGGCTGCTCCGTGGTGCTGAAGGGGCCGGAGGAGACGCCGGGCAGCGTCGCCGCGCTGGTGCGCGTCTTCGCCGACGCCGGCCTGCCGGAAGGCGTGCTCAACCTCGTCTACGGTGTCCCGTCGGAGGTGTCGGAGCACCTGATCCCGCACCCGGCGATCCGCAAGATCTCCTTCACCGGCTCCACCAGCGTGGGCAAGCATCTGGCGTCGCTGGCCGGACGGCACATGAAGCGGGTGACCATGGAGCTGGGCGGGCACGCCCCGGCCCTGGTCTTCGACGACGCCAACCTGGACCTCGCGGTCAAGCTGCTGTCCATCCAGAAGTTCTGGAACGCCGGGCAGGCCTGCGTGTCGCCCTCGCGCTTCCTCGTCCAGCAGGGGGTGTACGACGCGTTCGTGGCGAAGTTCGCCGCCGCCGCCAAGGGCTACACGGTGGGCGACGGCATGGCGAAGGAGACGCGCATGGGTCCGCTCGCCAACGCCCGCCGGGTCGACGCAATGGAGGCGCTGGTCGCCGACGCGCTGGAGAAGGGCGCGCGCCTCGTCACCGGCGGGCGCCGCGTCGCGGGTGGCGGCTTCCTGTTCGAGCCGACCGTCCTGGCCGACGTGCCGCAGACCGCCCGCATCATGAACGAGGAGCCGTTCGGCCCCATCGCCGCCATCCGCCCTTTCGCCACCGAGGCCGAGGCGATCGGGGAGGCCAACCGCCTCGACTACGGGCTGGCCGCCTACGCCTTCACCGGGTCGGCGCGCACCGCGCGCACGCTGGGGGCGCGGATCGAGAGCGGCATGGTGGCGATCAACTCCATCACGCTGGCCCTGCCCGAGCTGCCGTTCGGCGGCGTGAAGGACTCCGGCTACGGGTCGGAGGGCGGGGAGGAGGCCATCGGCGCCTACCTCACCACCAAGTACATCAGCCAGGCGATCGCCTGACCATCACGGGCCGCCGGCCTATCCAGGGGCCCATCCAAGGGAGACATCCGTGATGCCTGACGCGGATCCGCTCATCCGCCGGAACACCATCGGCGACGCGCTGCGGCGCTGTGCCCGCCGCTGGCGGGACAAGCCGGCCATCCTCTACGGCGACCGGCGCTGGACCTTCGCCGAACTGGAACGGGCGGCCGGGCGGGTGGCGCACGGCCTGCGGGCGGCGGGGTTCGCCGCCGGCGACCGCATCGCCGCCTACGGCCGCAACTCCGACACCTACCTGCTGCTGTGGCTGGCCTGCGCCCGCGCCGGGCTGATCCACGTGCCGGTCAACTTCGGCCTGACCGGGGAGGAGCTGCGCTTCATCCTGGAGCAGTCCGGCGCCGCCGCGGTCATCGCCGATCCGGAGATGGAGGGCGAGTTGCACGTCCTCGACCAACTCTCCCGCCCCGTGCGGCGTGGCCGGTTCGAGGGCGGCCGGTTCGAGGGCGGTTGGGACATCGACGTGCTGGCCCTGGCCCGCGACGGGGATCGGACCGGCGACGGCGTCTGGCCGGTGGCGGGAGGAGACATCGCGCAGATCATCTACACGTCGGGCACCACCGGCCTGCCGAAGGGCGTGGCGATGTCCCACGACGCCCTGATGACGCATTACCAGAGCTGCATCCACGAGTGCGACTTCTCCGGCCGCGACCGCGTGCTGTCGGCCCTGCCGCTCTACCACGCCGGGCAGATGCACGTGTTCACCATGCCCTCGCTGTTGGTCGGCTCCACCGCCACGCTGATCCGCGGGCCGGAGCCGCCGGTGGTGCTGCGGCTGATCGAGAGCGAGCGCATCGACTCCTTCTTCGCCCCGCCCACGGTGTGGGTCAGCCTGCTGCGCCATCCGGATTTCGGCACGCGCGACTTGGGCTGCCTGCGCAACGTCTACTACGGCGCCTCCATCATGCCGGTGCCGGTGGTGCAGGAGTTGCGCCGCCGCCTGCCGGGGGTGCGGTTCTACAACTGCTACGGCCAGAGCGAGGTGGGGCCGCTGGCCACCCTGCTGCGGCCGGAGGAGCACGACGCCCGCCCCGCCTCGGCCGGGCGGCCGGTGCTGAACGTGGAGACGCGCATCGTCGACGAGGCGATGAACGACGTGGCGCCCGGCGTGGTGGGGGAGATCGTCCACCGCTCCCCCCACCTGCTGACCGAGTACTGGAACAACCCGGAGGCGACGGCGGAAGCGTTCGCCGGCGGCTGGTTCCATTCCGGCGACCTCGGCACCATGGACGAGGAGGGGTATCTCTTCATCGTCGACCGCATCAAGGACGTCATCAACACCGGCGGCGTGCTCGTCGCGTCCCGCGAGGTGGAGGACGCCCTGTTCGAGCACCCGGCGGTGAGCGAGGTGGCGGTGATCGGCCTGCCGGATCCCAAGTGGATCGAGGCGGTGACGGCGGTGGTCGTCCTGCGCCCCGGCCAGACGGCATCGGAGGAGGAGCTGATCGCCGACTGCCGGCAGCGCCTCGCCTACTACAAGATCCCGAAGCGCGTGATCTTCGCGGATGAGTTCCCGCGCAACGCCTCGGGCAAGATCCTGAAGCGCACCCTGCGCAAGACCTACGGCGGCACCGAGGCGGCCTTCCTCACCGGGGAGACGCCGCCGGACGCGTGACCGCCTGACCGAACGACAACGGACAACAAAGGGGAGGAAGCGGCAATGAAACGACGGGCTTTTGCGGCGATGGCCGTGCTGGCCGGCTGTGCGTTCGCGGGTGCGCCCGCGCTGGCCCAGGCCACGGGCGGGACGTTCAGGATCGGCCTGATCGACGACATGTCGGGCGTCTACGCCGACATCACCGGGCAGGGATCGGTGACCGCCGCCCGCCTCGCCATCGAGGACTTCGGCGGCAGCGTGCTGGGCCGCAAGATCGAACTCCTGACGGCCGACCACCAGAACAAGGCCGACATCGCGTCCAGCACCGCGCGCGGCTGGTACGACGCCCAGGACGTCAAGATGATCACCGGCCTCGGCAACTCGGCCGTGGCGCTGGCGGTGCGTGCCCTGTCGCGCGAACGGGGCAAGGTGGACATCGTCTCCGGCGCCGCCCTGCCGGCCCTGACGGGGGAGCAGTGCTCGCCCACCGGCTTCCACTGGGCCTACAACACCTATTCGAATTCCAAGGTCATCGGCTCCGCCGTGGTGAAGAACGGCGGCAAGACGTGGTTCTTCCTGACCACCGACTACGCCTTCGGCACCGCCATCCAGACCGACATGACGAAGTTCGTGGAGGCCGCGGGCGGCACCGTGAACGGATCGGTGCGCATGCCGCTGGGCAACACCGACTTCGCGTCGTTCCTTCTGCAGGCGCAGGCGTCCAAGGCCAAGGTGGTGGGCGTCGCCGCCGGGGGTGCCGACTTCGTCAACACCGTCAAGCAGGCCGGCGAGTTCGGCATCGCCGAGGGCGGGCAGGCGTTGGCCGGCGTCGTCGTCTTCGTCCAGGACGTCCGCGCGCTGGGCACCAGGCTGGCCCGCGGCCTCTACCTGGCCGAACCGTTCTACTGGGACCTGGACGACAAGACGCGGGCGTTCTCCAAGCGCTTCATGGAGAGCACGAAGATGATGCCCAACAGCATCCACGCCGGGGTGTACAGCGCGGTCACCCACTACCTGAAGGCCGTCGCCAAGGCCGGCACGGACGAGGGCAAGGCGGTCGCCGCCGCCATGAAGACGCTGCCGGTGGAGGACATGTTCACCCACGGCGCCAAGGTGCGCGAGGATGGGCAGGTGCTGCGCGACCTGCACCTGTTCCAGGTGAAGGCCCCGGACGAGTCCAAAAGCGAGTGGGATCTCTATCGGCTGATCAGCACCGCAAAGGGGGAGGAGGCCTACCGCCCGCTGGCGGACGGCAAGTGCCCCCACGTGGCGGCGAAGTGATGGCTGCACCCCTCAAAGCCCCTCCCCCTTGACGAGGGAGGGGGTGGGAAGCCTTGCCACTGTCTCGCCCGCTGCCGCTCGGCGCACGCCGCCGGTGACATCGTCGAGCAGAAATACGGACACATCCCAATTCGTCATGCCCGGGCCCAGTCCCGGGCACCCACGCACCTTGGATTGGTCGGAGTGCGTGGGTGGCCGGGACTGGGCCCGGCCATGACGATGGGGAGGTCTTGACCGGTTGCGGTGTGTCAGAGGTTCCGCTCGGTCGTATGAACGTTCAAACCAGGAAGACTCCATGCCATTCAGCAGCCTCCTGATCGCCAACCGGGGCGAGGTCGCCGTGCGCATTGCGCGTGCCGCGTCCGAAGCGGACCTGCGGACGGTCGCCGTCTATGCGGAGGAGGACGCCCGCTCCCTGCACGTGCGCAAGGCCAACACCGCCGTGGCTCTGCCGGGCCGGGGGGCCGCCGCCTACCTGTCCATGGACGCCATCCTGGCGGCGGCGCGCGACACCGGGTGCGGCGCCGTCCACCCCGGCTACGGCTTCCTCAGCGAAAACGCCGCGTTCGCGGAACGCTGCGCCGAGGCCGGCGTGCGCTTCGTCGGGCCGCGGCCGGAGGTGCTGGCCCTGTTCGGCGACAAGGTCCGCGCCAAGGATCTCGCCGCCGCCTGCGACGTGCCGCTGGCCGCCGGCACCACCGGGCCGACCGGCCTTGAGGAGGCGCGGGCCTTCCTGGACTCGCTCGGCCCCGGTGGTGCGGTGATGATCAAGGCGGTGGCCGGCGGCGGCGGGCGCGGCATGCGCATCGTCCGCGGCCCGGCGGAGCTGGAGGAGGCGTTCGAGCGCTGCAGCTCCGAGGCGCTGGCGGCCTTCGGCAACGCCGAGGTCTATGTGGAGCAGCTGGTCGCCGACGCCCGCCACATCGAGGTGCAGGTCGCCGGCGACGGCACCGGGCGGGTCAGCCACCTGTGGGAGCGGGAATGCACGCTCCAGCGCCGGCACCAGAAGCTGGTCGAGGTGGCGCCGAGCCCCAGCCTGCCCGACGATCTGCGCCGCGCCATCATCGGCGCCGCCCTGCGCATGGCGGAGGCCGCGCGCTACGACAGCCTGGGCACGTTCGAGTTCCTGGTGGACGGCCGCACCGGCCGCTTCATCTTCATCGAGGCGAACCCGCGCCTGCAGGTCGAGCACACGGTGACGGAGGAGGTCACCGGCGTCGACCTCGTGGTCGCCCAGCTGCGCCTCGCGCGCGGCGCAACCCTGGTGGAGGCCGGGATCGACCAGCCGCGCATCCCGCACCCCGCCGGCCACGCCATCCAGCTGCGCATCAACCTGGAGACCATGGACGCCGACGGCCGCGCCCTGCCGGCGGGCGGCACGCTGGGCGCCTTCGACATCCCGTCGGGGCCGGGCGTGCGCGTCGACACCTTCGCCTATGCCGGCTACACGACGGTGGGCAGCTTCGACTCCCTGCTCGCCAAGCTGATCGTCCATTCCCGCTCGTCCCACTACGCCGACGCGCTGGCCAAGGCGTACCACGCGCTGGCCGAGTTCCGGATCGAGGGGACGGAGACCAACATCCCCTTTCTCCAGGCGCTGCTGAAGCATCCGGACGTGGTGACCAACCGGGTGGACACCCGCTTCGTCGAGACCCGCATCGCCGACCTGCTGGCCCTGCGCGAGCCGCACCCGCGCTTCTACTTCGATGACGCCGGGTTGCCGCCCGGCTGGACCGGCCCGGACCGCGCCGACGCGGAGACCGTGCCGGCCGGCATGGTTGCGCTGCGCGCGCCGATGCCGGGGACCATCGTGGCGCTGGACGTGGCGCCGGGGGACCGCGTGCGCGCCGGCCAGACGGTGGCGGTGATCGAGGCGATGAAGGTGGAGATGACGGTGCAGGCGGCGACCGGCGGCGTGGTCCGCCGCCTGCTCGCCGGGCGCGGCGACATGGTGGCGGCGAACGCGCCGATCCTGCTGCTGGAACCCGCCGAGGCCGATGGTGCTACGGTGGAGGAGGCGGAATCGGTCGACCTGGACGCCATCCGCCCCGACCTCGCCCACCTGCTGGAGCGCCGCGCTCTGCTGGCGGACGCGGCGCGGCCGGACGCGGTGGCCAAGCGCCACGCCCAGGGCGGGCGCACCGCGCGCGAGAACATCGCCGACCTGTGCGACGACGGCAGCTTCGTCGAGTTCGGTGGCCTGACCACCGCCATGCAGCGCAGCCGCCGCCCGCTGGACGAGCTGCTGCGCGTGGCGCCGGCCGACGGCGTCGTCACCGGCATCGGCACGGTGAACGGCGCCCTGTTCGGCGAGGCGGGCACGCGCTGCACGGTGATGGCCTACGACTACACGGTGTTCGCCGGCACCCAGGGCTTCATGGCCCACCGCAAGATGGACCGCGCGGTGGATATGGCGGAGCGCAACCGCACCCCCTTCGTGCTGTTCAGCGAGGGCGGCGGCGGCCGGCCGGGGGACACCGACTACACCGGCGTGTCGGCGCTGGAGTTCACCACCTTCAGCCACTTCGCGCGGCTCAGCGGCCTCGTCCCGCGGGTCGGCATCAACCACGGGCGCTGCTTCGCCGGGAACGCGGCCCTGCTGGGGTCCTGCGACGTCATCATCGCCACGCGCAACTCCTCCATCGGCATGGCCGGGCCGGCGATGATCGAGGGCGGCGGCCTGGGCCGCGTCGCGGCGGAAGAGGTCGGCCCGGTCGGCGTGCAGGCGCCCAACGGCGTCATCGACATCGTGGTGGAGGACGAGGCGGAGGCGGTGCGGGTCGCCAAGCGCTACCTGTCCTACTTCCAGGGCCGGACCCGCGATTACGCCTGCGCCGACCAGCGCCTGCTGCGCCGCGCGGTGCCGGAGAACCGCCTGCGCGTCTACGACGTGCGCGCCGTCCTGGCCCTGCTGGCCGACACGGATTCGGTGCTGGAGCTGCGTTCCGCCTTCGGGTGCGGCATGGTCACCGCGCTGGCCCGCATCGAGGGGCGGCCGGTGGGGGTGATCGCCAACGTCCCCACCCACCTGGGCGGCGCCATCGACGCCGACGGGGCGGACAAGGCGGCGCGCTTCATGCAGCTGTGCGACGCCTTCGGCATCCCGCTGCTCAGCCTGTGCGACACGCCCGGCTTCATGGTCGGGCCGGAGGCGGAGCGGACGGCCACCGTCCGCCACTTCTCCCGCCTGTTCGTGACGGGAGCGAGCCTGAGCGTGCCGGTGTTCACGGTGATCCTGCGCAAGGCCTACGGCCTGGGCGCCCAGGGCATGACGGCGGGGCACCTGCACAGCCCGCACTTCACGGTGGCGTGGCCGACGGGTGAGATGGGACCGATGGGGATCGAGGGGGCGGTCCACCTCGCCTACCGCCGCGAACTGGCCGCCGCGCCGGAGGGCGAGCGCAAGGCGCTGTTCGACCGTCTGGTGGCCGAACTCTACGAGCAGGGCAAGGCGACCAATGTCGCCTCCTTCGTCGAGATCGACGACGTGATCGACCCGGCCGAGACGCGGCACTGGCTGGCCCAGGCGCTGCGCACCCTGCCGCCGGACCCGCTTCCGCCGGGAACCCGGCGCCGCACGATGATCGACACCTGGTGAAGGATCGGGGGGAGAGGATGCTGAAGGATCTGGAGAACTTTACCGTCTATTTCGAGACGCTGGCGGTCGGCGACCGCTTCCGGACGGCCGGGCGGACGGTCACCGAGGCGGACATCGCGTCCTTCGCCGCCCTGTCCGCGGACTACAACGCGCTGCACACCGACGCGGAGTACGCCAGGGAGACCCCGCACGGGCAGCGCATCGCCCATGGGCTGCTGGTGCTGTCCATCGCGTCCGGCCTGTGCAGCCGCCTGCCGCTGATGACGTTCATGGAGCGGACCATCCTCGGCCTCGCCGGGCTGGAGTGCCGCTGGACGCGGCCGACCTTCATCGGCGACACGATCCACGTGCTGCTGGAGATCGTCGGCAAGGAGGAGTCCCGCAAGCCCGACCGGGGCGCCGTGCTGATGCGCCGGACCGCCGTCAACCAGCGCGGCGAGACGGTCATGGAAAGCGACTGGCGGCTGGTCCTGCGCCGCCAGCCGGTGCCCGCCGCTTCACCATCGTCTTGACGACCTTGAAGCCGCCTTGACGACCTTGAAGCGGCGGTCCCGGCTACCCGACACAGCCGACGTGCTCGACGCGCAGCCGGCGCCAGACGCCGGCGCGGTTCCGCCATGCGATGCCCTGGCCGGCGTGCAGCCCGATCAGCGCCGCACCCACCGGCGTCATGACGGACAGGCGCTGGTGCGCCGAATCCTCCTCCGCGGGCCAGACGAGGGTGACGGCGTGCCGCTGGTCCGTGTCGCAGTCCAGGAACGCCAGCGGCGATCCGATGGTGACCGTCGCCTCGGGCAGCGCGTCGTCCGCCACCACGCGGGCTCGGTCCAGCTCACGGTCGAGATACTCCGCCACCTCCGGCAGGCGCTCGGCCGCGGCCGCCGACAGGCTGGAGAGGCGCCGGTGCACGGTCCGGGTCAGGGTGATCGGCGGCAGGTCGCTGGAAGGCGACAGGAAAGACGACAAGGAAGTCATGGTGCGGTCCTGAGAAGCGTAAGGCGGCAGGGAGGTCATGGCGGCAGCACGCGTTCGACGGACAGCCGGCGGGTCGCACCACCGTCCACGTAGGTGATGCCGGAGCCCTGGCGCAGGCCGAGCAGCGCAGCCCCGACGGGCGACGCGACGGACACCCGCCCGCCCGCGGGCGGCTGCTCCGGGTAGGCCAGTTCGCCCCATTCGGCGGGCATGTCCTCGGCGGGGCGGAACAGCACGCGGGTTCCCATGCGCACCACCGCGCGCGGCAGTTCCCCGTCCGGACGGACGATGGCGCGGTCCAGTTCCTTCCACAGGAAGGCGGACACCTCGGGCGCCTGTCCGGCCAGATGCTCCATCGCCCGCAGCAGGCGGGCGTAGTCGGCGAGCCCGATCCAGATCGGCGGCAGGTCATCCTGGTCGTTCATCAGCATCGTCCCCCTATGCGCGGCCTCAAAGGCGCAGCCGTGGTGTCGCCCGTCGCGGTCAACGCTGCCCGGTTCCGCCGGGAGCTTCCATCCGTATGACTACGGAAGCCCGTCGAGCGGCACGCGCGTCTCAATATTTAATGTGCAAAATCAAATATTTAAGTGCGCTCCGTATTCGTACGGATATTCCGGTCCGGGTTTCCCCTGATTACAACGGCGGGGATATGCCGGGTGGACGAGACCCCCGCCCCGGTGCTCCTGACCGCCACCACGAGGGATATGAAACGATGGACGATCTGCTGACGGGGGCGCTGAGCCGCCTGGACGAAGCGGCGAAGCACGTGGACGTGGACACCGAGGTCCTCGAAAAGCTGAAGTACGCCAAGGAGACCCTGAGCGTCCGCCTGTCGGTGCGCATGGACGACGGCTCGCGCCGGTCCTTCCCGGCGTGGCGCTGCCGCTACGACGACACCCGCGGCCCCACCAAGGGCGGCATCCGCTACCACCCGAACTCCAGCGTCGAGGAGGTCACCACGCTGGCGTTCTGGATGACCTTCAAGTGCGCCGTGATGAACCTGCCCTACGGCGGCGGCAAGGGGGCCGTGAAGGTCGACCCGCACAGCCTGTCCAAGTCGGAGCTGGAGCGCCTGTCGCGCGCCTACGTGCAGGCCTTCGCCGGCATGATCGGCCCCGACCGCGACATCCCGGCGCCGGACGTCTACACCAACTCCATGATCATGGGCTGGATGGCCGACGAGTACAGCTCCATCGTCCGCCAGCCGAGCCCGGCCGTCATCACCGGCAAGCCGCTGCCGCTGGGCGGATCGCTGGGGCGCGACGACGCCACGGCGCGCGGCGGCTACTATCTGCTCAAGCGCCTGGAGGACGACCTGCGGCTGGCCGGCTCGGCCAAGCGCGTGGTGGTGCAGGGCTACGGCAACGCCGGCTTCCACATCGCCCGCCTGCTGCACGCCGACGGCTACCGGATCGTCGGCGTGTCGGACTCGCGCGGCGCCATCGTCTGCGAGGACGGCCTGGACCCGCACGCGGTGCTGGCCGCCAAGGAGCGCGGCGGCTCCGTCACCGCCCATGCCGGCGCCGGGGTGCGCGTGGTCGGCGACGACGCGCTGCTGGCCGTGCCGTGCGAGGTGCTGGTGCCGGCCGCGCTGGAGGACCAGATCCACAAGGGCAACGCCGGCCTCGTCAAGGCCGGGATCGTGCTGGAACTGGCCAACGGCCCGGTGACGCCGGAGGCCGACCGCATCCTGGAGGAGAAGGGCATCATCGTCCTGCCCGACATCCTGGCGAACGCGGGCGGCGTGACGGTGTCCTACTTCGAATGGGTGCAGAACCGCCAGGGCTACTACTGGAACCTGGAGGAGATCCACGAACGCCTGCGCGCCATCATGGAGACCGAAGGGCGCCGCGTGTGGGACCGCCGCGCTGCCCAGGGCATCTCCATGCGCACCGCCGCCTACGCCCACGCGCTGGAACGGCTGTCCAGCGCCATCGCCGCGCACGGGACGCAGCCGTTCTTCATCGGCTGACGCATGGCTGATACGAGGCCCTGACCCGGAGCACCCCGGACGGCGGCCCGTCCTATATTGATAGGCTGCCGTCCGCCCGCCCCGTGAAGGACCGTTCCGCCATGCACCCGACCGCCACCGACCGCGCCGCCGCATCGCCGTTCCCCGCCGGGACCGGGCGGGAGACGCTCGTGCTCGCGGTCGCCTTCGCGGCGGCCTATCTGCCGGTCGACTGGCTGACCTTCATCCACGCGCGGCCCAGCCTGAACATCACGCCGTGGAACCCGCCGGCCGGCCTGTACATGGCGCTGCTGCTGTGGACCGGCCTGCGCGGCCTGCCCATGGTCTACGTCACGCTTGTGGTGGCCGACCTGGTGGTGCGGGGGCACCCGGCCTCGGTCGCCTCGCTGCTGCTGTCCAACCTCGCCATCGTCGCCGGGTATGGTGCTGCGGCGCAGGTGCTGCGCCGGCGGGCGGCCATCGACCTGTCGCTGCCGCGGGTGCGCGACGTGGCGTGGCTGGTCGGCGTGACGTTCCTCAGCGCCGCCGCGGTCGCCCCGGCCTTCATCGGCGTCTTCGTCCTGGACGGCGCCGTCGCCGCGCGCGACCTGCCGGTCCTGGCCTTCCAGTACTGGCTGGGCGACGCCATCGGCATCGCCGTGGTGACGCCGTTCCTGCTGCTGCTCCACCGGCCGGGAAGCCGCCCGGCCTGGGCCCTGCCGCAGGCCCCCTCGGCGGCGCAGACGGCGGCCATCGGCGCCGCGCTGGTCGCCGTGTTCCTGCCGGTCGGAAGCGGCCAGTTCAACCTGTTCTACCTGCTGTTCCTGCCGCTGGTGTGGGTGGCCGTCAGCCACGGCCTGCCCGGCGCCGTGCTGGCGGCGCTGGCGATCCAGAGCGGCCTGATCGCCGGGCTGCAGATCATCGGCTTCCCGCTGCACGCCATCGTCTACCACCAGACGCTGATGCTGGCGCTGGCCATCACCGCGCTGTTCCTGGGCGCGCTGGTCAGCGAGCGCCGGCAGGTCGAGGCCCGCCTGCGCGAGCACCAGGCCGAGCTGGCCCACATCGCCCGTCTGGCGGTGACCGGGGAGATGGCGTCGGCGCTGGCGCACGAGCTGAACCAGCCGCTGCTGGCGGCCATCGGCTACACCCGCGCCGCCCAGCGCCTGCTGGAGAGCAGCGACACCCCGCCGCGCGTGCAGGAGCTGATCGACAAGGCCGTCGCCCAGGCGGAGCGGGCCGGCGAGGTGATCCGCGGCCTGCGCACCTTCCTCGGCAAAGGCTCGCCGCAGCTCACCCCGGTGCCGCCGGCCGACGTCGTGCGCGAAACCCTGGCGCTGGCCGGGGCCGACGCCGCCTACAACCGGGTGCAGCTGTGCGTGGAGGTGGCGGAGCCCCTGCCGGACGTGCTGGCCGACCGCATCCAGATCGAACAGGTCCTCCTCAACCTCGTCCACAACAGCGTCGAGGCCATCGCGGGGGCCGGCTGCCGGGTGCGCGAGGTCACCGTGCGGGTGGGCGCCGAGCCGCCCGACGGCGTCGTCTTCGAGGTCGCGGACACCGGGCCCGGCGTTCCCGCCGAGATGGCCGATCGGCTGTATTCCCCCTTCGCCACCACCAAGCCCGCCGGCATGGGGCTGGGCCTGCCGATCTGCCGCTCCATCGTCGAGAGCCACGGCGGCCGTCTGTGGCTGGCCGGCACCTCCGACAAGGGCGCCGTCTTCCGCCTCTTCCTGCCGGCGGCCCGCCCCGGCGATGAGCGGAAGCCATGAGCAATCCCCCGGACACGGCGGTTCCGGAGCCCGTCGTCTTCATCGTCGACGACGACGAGGCGGTGCGCGACGCGCTGGCCGCCCTGGTCGAGGTGGCCGGGCTGACCGCCTGCGCCTTCGACAACCCGCTGGCCTTCCTGCACCGCTACTCCGTGGATCAGCCGGGCTGCGTGGTGGCCGACCTGCGCATGCCCTTCATGGACGGGCTGGAGCTGCAGGAGGAACTGGCGCGGCGCGGCGGGACGCTGCCGGTCATCGTCATCACCGCGCACGGCCAGGTCAGCGCCGCCGTGGCCGCGCTGCGGGCCGGGGCGGTGGACTTCCTGGAGAAGCCGTTCGACGACGGCATCTTCCTGCGCCGGGTGCACGAGGCGCTGCAGCGCGACGCCCGCCAGCGCCGCGACCGCTCGGCCGCCGCCGACGCGCTGGCGCGGCTGGCGCAGCTGAGCGCGCGGGAGCGGGAGGTCGCGGCGCTGATGGTCGAGGGCTGCGCCAACAAGGTGATCGCCGCCCGCCTGGGCATCGGCGTGCGCACGGTGGAGACGCACCGCGCCAACGTCCTCAGCAAGCTCGGCATCCGCACCGTGGCCGAACTCATGCGCCTGTGGCTGCACACCGAGTGACTCCCGCCGGGCGATGATCGTCAGTCCGCCACTGTGGCGCGCAGCTCCTCGTACAGGGCCAGGTGCTCGTCGGCGCAGGCCGCGACGGACCGGGCCGGTGCCATGCCGGCGCGCAGCCGGTCCCACAGCCCGTCCTCCTCGATGGCGCGGCGCATGCAGCCGGCCAGGGCGGCGGCGTCGCCCATCCGGAAGTGCAGCCCGTCCACGCCGTCCGTCACCGCCTCGGCCATGCCGCCGATGTCGGAGCACAGCACCGGCCGGCCGTGGTGGAACGCCTCCTGGATCACCAGCGGCGCGTTCTCCCACCACACCGACGGCACGATCACCCAGTCGGCGCGGGCGACCAGCGCCGGCACCTCGTCGGCCCGGTAGCGGCCGGTGACCACCGCCCGGCCGCCGCAGCCGTCAACGGCGGCGGCGATCTCCCGCCGGAACGCGTCGGTCTGGAATTCCGGGCTGCCGTGGATGGCCAGCGAGAACGCCGGCCCACCCGCAGCGGCGAGCCGTTGCGCCGCCTGCAGCGCCACCAGCGTCCCCTTCATCGGGCTGAGGTTGCCGAAAACCGCGAAGGCGTCGCGCCGGCCGCCCTCCGGCACGGCGCGGGGCGGGGCCGGCGGCGGCAGGGCCCGGCCGTTGCGCAGCACGCGGATGCGCTCCGGCGCGATGCCCCAGGCCACGTAGCGGTCGCGCAGGAAGCGGCTGGGCGCCAGGAACGCGTCGACGAGGCGGAAGTGCGTGCGGATGTTGATGTCGCGCAGCTTGAAGTGGCCGCGCGGGATCTCCGGGAAGCAGCCGGTGCAGGCGTCCGGCGTCGCCTCCCGGCAGAGCGTGCCGCCGTCGCGGCGCACCATGACGCCCTCGCGATGGCAGATGGCGGTGTAGTCGTGCAGCGAGACGACGATCCGCGCGTCGGGCAGGGCGCGGCGGACGGCGAAGATCGCCTCGACGCCGACCAGCAGCAGGTGGTGGAAGTGCACGACCTGCGGGCGGTAGTCCCGCAGCAGCTCGACGAACTCGGTGAACACGCCGCCGACGTCCGCCTGCACCAGGTTGAATTGGTCGAAGCCGCCGGACCACATCAGCATGTCCCGGCCGCCGCGCCCGACGGTCTGGAAGGCCGTGCCCGGCCGCCGCGCCCGGTGCAGCTCGTTGGTGCCGGCCAGGAACACGCCGTCGACGCCGGGCCGGCGTGCCAGCTCCTCGCACAGCTCGCGCGCGACGATCTCCGTCCCGCCGGCGTGGAGCCGCGGGTCGTTGTGGCAGACGTGGAGGATGCGCAGCATGCCCGCTCCCCTTCAGGCGCCGGGACAGGCGGCCATGACGGCCTCCATCCGCGCCGCCCAGCGGGTGGCGTGGAGCCAGCGGTTGTATTCCGAGGCGGCGGTCCGCGTGTAGCCGTCGTGCTTCATGATCGACTGGCGCTCGAAGTGGTAGAGGACGGCGGAAGGCTCGTACCAGCACGACAGCCCCGCCTCGTGCAGGCGCAGGCAGAGGTCGGAGTCCTCGTAATCGCCGACGATGTAGGATTCGGACAGGCCGCCCACCGCGGCGAAGCGTTCCCGCGCGATGAGGACGCACGCCCCGGTCACCCCCGGAACCGCGCGGGCCACGTCGGCCGCCGGCCAGCGGCACGGGTAGCCCTTGTGGAAGTGCCGGTTGAACCAGCGCCCCCGCGGATCGCGCCAGAAATACAGCCCGGCGTGCTGGAGCGAGTCGTCGTCGAACAGCAGCTTCGGCCCGACGGCGCCGACGCCGTCGCGCGCGGCGGCCGCGCGCATCCGGCCGAGCCAGCCCGGCTCCGCCGGCACCACGTCGGAGTTGAGCAGCACCAGCCAACGGCCGCGCGCCAGCCCGGCGCCGGTGTTGACGGCCGGCGCGTAGCCGAGGTTGCGGGTGTGGACAGCCAGGGTGCAGGCGAAGCCGTAGACCGTCTCCAGCCCGCGCAGCATCCCTTCGACCGCCGCCCGCTGTTCGGGCGAGTCGAGGACGAGGATCAGCTCGGCGCCCGCCGTTTCGGGATCGGCCGACAGCGCGGCGATCTGCTGGCGCAGGAAGGTCAGGTTGCGGTAGAGCGGCACGATGATGGAAACGTCGGGCGCCGCCGTTTCGGCGCCGATCGTCACCACGCCGGCGACCCGTTCCCCGTCCAGGCGCGCCGCCTGAAGGGCCGCCGCGGCCGGCGCCAGACAGGCGGCGATCAATTCCTCGTCCAGCGCCTCGTGCGCCACGCTGCCCAGCACCGCCCGCAGCCGCTCCGCCGGACCGGCGGGCGGCGGCGGTGCCGTGAGCGGCAGGACGGCGCCGCCGCGCAACCGCAGCTCGACGCCGTAGGGGACGCTCCACTCCGGCTCCGACAGGCCGTCGACATAGGCGACGAAGCCGGGCGCCGGGCCGGGGCCGAGCGTGTCGAGGCCGGGAAGCCCGGCGAGATCCGGGCGCGGCTGGCGATGGGGCGGAAGGCCGAACGGCCGGCGCTCGCCGCTGGCGGTGACCAGCGTCATCCCCTCGACCAGCCCGTGCGGATCGGCCAGCCAGCCGCGCAGGAACACGCCGCCGCCGGGCACCGGCACGGCGTCCTCGACGCGGGCGGCCAGGGGCGCCTTGCCGGGGGCGATCCAGCGCTCCTTCACCGGCAGCAGCGCCGCCGCGACGCGCAGCGCGTCCTCCAGCTCCGGCGCGGCGGCGAAATACGGCTTGAGGCCGGCCGTCAGGTAGCCGCGCACGGCCGCGGCGTCCGCCTTGCGCTGCTCCAGCATCGCCGGCAGCGCGCCGAGAGGCTGCGCCCGGCCGGGGTCGAGGTGCAGCCGCGCGATGCCCCCGTCACCCGCCAGAACGACGCAGAACGGCCCGTCGCCCAGCGCGTCGGCGCGCTCGACCAGCAGGTCGACGCAGCCCGTCCGGTCCGGCCTCGCCGTCCGCGGCAGGAAGGGGTTGCGGCGCAGGGCCGCACGTCCCGCCACATGAAGGGACGCGACCGCGCCGACGTGGGCGGGAAGCGGGACACGGGCCAGGAACAGGCGCCCGGTCAGCGCCACCAGGGCGGCGGGCCGCAGGCTCTCCGGCGCCAGGGCCGCGGCCAGCGCACGGCAGCACGCGGCGAAGCGCCCGTCGTCGCCCAGCCGCAGGTGCAGCCCGACGACGTCCAGCATCCGCCGCAGGACGCCGGCCCGGTGCGCCGGGGCCATGCCGCCCAGCAGCATCGCCGGTTCCAGGGCCGGCGCGGCGTCCGGCGGCGTGTCGGCCGTCACCTCGACCATCACCCCGGCCCCGGCGTCCGCGCGGGCGGTGACCAACCCCGGCTGCGCCGCGCGCAGCGCGGCGGGAACGCGGAACGCCAGCAGCAGGCGCCGGCCGCCGCCTTCCAGCGCTCCATGCACCAGCACCAGCGGACGCGGGACCGGCGTGTCGCCGATCCGGACGCTCCAGTCCCGCGGCTCCCCGTTCCCGCGCACCGTCAGCAGGAGGGCGAACGCCTCCTCGCCGATGCGGACCAGGGTTCCCTTCATCGTGACGGCGACTGGACTCACGTGATGGTGATGTAGTTGGAGATCTTCGCCTTCAGCTCGCTCTCGTTCAGGCCGACCAGGGTGACGGAGTTGCCGTTGCCCAGGTTGATCAGCGTGTTGCCGTCGTGCGTGGAGATCAGGTTCTGCGTGATCAGGTCGTCCGGCGCGGCGATGTTCAGGCCGTTGACGTTGCGCGCGATCATCAGCACGTCGCCGGTGCTCCACTGCACGACGTCGACGCCGCCGTTGCTCTGGATCACGTAGACGTCGGCGCCGTCGCCGCCGTCATGGCGATCGTTGCCCGCCCCGCCGTACAGGACGTCGGCGCCCACGCCGCCGTGCAGCGCGTCGCTGCCGTCGCCGCCCACCAGCGTGTCGGCGTCCTGCCCGCCGAGCAGCGTGTCGCCGCCCTGGCCGCCGTGCAGCAGGTCGCGGCCCTGGTTGCCGTAGAGCAGGTCGCTCCCGAGGTTGCCGTAGACGACGTCGTCGCCGAGGTTGCCGTGCAGCGTGTCGTCGCCGTCCAGGCCGAAGACCCGGTCGCCGCCCTGGCCGCCGTAGATGACGTCGTTGCCGGCCACGGTGTTGGCCGCGGCGCGCCCCGCCCCGGACGGAGTGGTGCCGGAGAGCGCGTCGCCGTAGATGACGTCGTCGCCCTGGTTGCCGAACAGCACGTCGTCGCCGCTGCCGCCGTCCACCTGGTCGTCGCCGACGCCGCCGAACCCGACGTCGTTCCCGGCGCCACCGATGACGCTGTCCGCGCCGCTGCCGCCGAGCAGCGTGTCGCTGCCGGCGCCGCCGTCGATGGAATCGGCGCCCTGGCTGCCGCCCACGACGTTGTCGGCAACGTTGCCGACCACCGTCGCCCCGTCGCTGCCGGTCACCGAGATGTAGCGCTGGTTGGTCATGACGATCGGCGTGCCCGGCGGCGGCGTCACCGATTGGACGAACAGCGTGTTGTCCGTGATCTGGAGCTCATCGAGTACAGAGGACAGATATCCCTTTTCCAGCCCGGTCAGAGCGCTGGAATCAGAGTAAACGCCACCCGGCACGGTCCCCATACTATGCCCCGCATCTAATATAAAGACGGAAATCCTCGAATTTCTCGTACACTGCGGTCGATGTGATTGTCGAGAATCAAATTGTAACGGATCGACGCGCAATTCTATACATCGTGCAGCGCACGACAGCTTCCTGGTGAGACGAGGGGAGGTGCCCAGCACTTACCGATCGGCGGGGCTGACCCTCTCTTTTTCCACTTCTGATGCCGGCGCGCTACGATGGGGGGCCGCCGCAGGCGATCCCGATGCCCTCCAGCGCGTCGCGCAGGGCGGCCTGCGCCGCCGGCCAGCCGTGATGCGCGCGCAGCACCCGCTCCTGCTCGGCGATGGCGGCGTCCCACAGTTCGGGGTCCAGCATGACGCGCGCGGCGATGTCGGCGAAGTCGTCGTGGCCGCCGGCCACCAGGGTGCGCAGCAGCGGCGACAGGACCATCCCTTCGGCGGCGATCGGCGACAGCACGGCGACCACCCGGTGCGCCCAGGCGTCGAACACCTTTCCCTTCACGCCAGCGCCGAAACGCAGGGGCGCCAGCATGACGCGCGTGCGCCGGAAGAAGTCGGCGAGGTCCACGTCCTCCTCAATGCGCACGCCGGCCGCACCGGCGGCGAACGCCTCCGCCTGCCGCGCGCGGTGGCCGGCGATGATCAGGGTGGCGTCCGGAACGCGGGCGTGGATCCGTGGCCACAGGTCGGCGCACAGGTGCCGCGCCGCGTCGCAATTCGGCGGGTGCCGGAAGTTGCCGAGGAATCCGAACACCCGCCCGTCGCTGCCGCGGGCGGTGGCGGCGGGCTCGGTGACCCAGGGCATCCTGCGGACCAGCGCCTGCGGCGCCAACTTGGCCAGCACCCGGGCCTCGACGTCGCTGTAGGTGAACACGGCGTCGGCCATGGCCGCGGCGCGCAGCTCCGCCCGCTGCTCGGCCTGCGCCGCCTCCCGCGCCTGGGGGGAGCCGAGCACCTCCGCCTCCCGCAGGGCGCGCAGGAAATGCAGGTCGGCGAGGTTCAGCAGCATCTTCACCGGGCCGTGCCGTTCCCGGACGTGGTCGTGGACGTGCGTGAACACCCCGTGGCGCGTGGTCATCACGACGTCGACGCCGGCATGGGCGTCGACCACCTCCCGCCAGGACGGGAAATGCGGCTGCGTCGGGCATTCGATGCCGCGCCGCTCCAGGTGATTGCGCATCTCCAGCGGGATGGACGGGTTGAGCGCGGTGAGGATCACGTGGAAACCCAGCCGCCGGAACAACTCCATCTCGTTGAGCGCGGCGTTGGAGCCGGCGTCGCTGCCCAGGCGCGGGTATTCGGCGTCGATGAACAGCACCCGCCGGTCGCGCGTCGGGTCGCGGTGGAGGTGGGGAAGGGCCTGGTACGGCGCGCGGTTGCGGAACTTGTGGCCGTGCCGGGCGACGAACAGCGCCTGGTTGGCCTTCATCAGCGCGTCGCGGCCGGCGTGCGACACGGCCGCGGCGTAGGACACCGACTTCCAGTGGCCGGTGACGGAGTGCCCGCAGTACGCCACGCGCCACCCGGCGTCCCACACGCGCTGGCAGAAGTCGGTGTCCTCGAAGTAGCCGCGCCCATAGGCCGTGTCCAGGCCGCCGAGCTGCGTGAAGAGCGCCCGGCGGACCAGCATCGACGCCGCCGAGACGTAGTCGGCGCTGCGCTGGACGCGCACCTGGGGATCGGTGTCGTCGCCGCTGCCGACGTACTGCGACGGGACGGCGTTGCGCCACAGGATCGCCCCGGCCTCCTCCAGATGCCCGTCGGGGTTGATCAGCATGGACCCGGCGACGCCGACCGACGGGTCGGCCTGCAGGGCGTGGCGGAGCAGGTCGATGCTTTCCGAGAACACCACGGCGTCGGAGTTCATCAGATACACGTCGGTGCCGGCCGCCCGCGCCACCCCGGCGTTGACGGCGCCGGCAAAGCCCTGGTTCTCCGCCAGCCGGACGATCCGCAGCGGGCCGCCCCCCGCGTCCAAGTCCCCCCCGTCCAGGCCCCCCACGTCCAGGCCGGCCGTGTCCGGCGACGCGTCGTCGACCAGGATCACTTCGGTGCCGCGCGGCAGACGCGCGCCGAGGAGGGAGGCCAGGGCGACGTTCAGGAAGAACCAGCCGCCGTGGACGGGAATGACGATGGACAGCGCGCACGCCCCGCCGCCGGCGTTGAGCCGCTCCAGCCGGTCGCGCAGGCGGGCGAGGATCAGCGGATCGGGCGCCGTGCGGCTGGCCGTGAAGACGGCGTGGCGCATCAGGTCCAGGTCGAGGACGCCGGCTTCCGTGTCGTCCGCAACACCGGCCGCGGGGCGGCGGTACCGGTGCTGCCACACGCTCTTCCCGGCATACCAGGCCAGGAAGTCCTCCGCCCGCTCCGTCGGCACGGTGAGGTCGAACGGCTCCGCGGTCAGCGGCATCCCGGTCGCGCGGGCGGTGACGGTGATGCGGTGCGGCCGGCCGTCGGCCAGCCAGACCGGCGGCGCCACACGGAAGCCCAGCCGGGTGTCCCGTGCCTGGACCAGCGCGGCGGCGTCCGGCCGGTCGAGCGTCGGCGACACGGTGGCCCAGAAGACCCCGTCGACGGCGATGTCGACCGCTCCCCCCTGCCCGCCCGCCTCGTGCCCGCTCGCTCCATGATCGACGCACCAGCCGGTGATCCCCTCGCCGGTGACGCCGTCCACGTGCCCATCGGCGCCCGCCCGCGGCCACGCGATCCCGACCGCGTGCGCGGGCGACGGCGCGCCCGCCGCGTCCACCTTCACGGTGACGTGCGACGGCGCCTCCCCCGCCGGGGGTCCCGGCGGCACGAACAGCGAGAAGCCGCAGGCCGGCGCGGCGCCGGCCGGCGTTCCGACGTCGCCGCGCCGCGCCGCCGCGATGGTGGCGGCCAGTTCGCGCCCGCCGCTCCACACCGAAACCCGCCCCGGCGCCGCGGCCCCCGCGGGCCAGCGGCACCAGCCGCCGAGGACGTTGCCCCGCCAGCCGTCGATGCACAGCTCCACCCCGTCATCGCTGGTCAAAACCCGGCCGAAAACCGGATCGGCACCCTGTTCCAGCACGGAAAGCTCGTTCATCGGTCGGCTTCGCAAGCAATGTCGGACACATCGGTAATAGGCGAGCGACCGTTACCCCCGCAACCCCGAATAAATCCGGGCCGCCGAATGCAACAAGGCCACGTCCCCGGTTGAAAATACTGTCCCGTTTTTTCGCCTTTTCGCATCACCCGGAAAACGGGCGCATCACCCGCCAGACCCCGACGTCGACGCCGGACAGCGCCGCGAACCGCCGCATGTCCTCGGCATAGAGGGCGCGCAGGTGGGCGTGGTCGTCCCGGCCGACGGGCGGCAGGAGTGGCGACGGCGGCGCCTGATTCTCCAGCCGCGCGGCGACGGGCGGGAACGGAGCGATGCCCAGGAACCCGGCGACGCGGTCGAGCGTCGCGGCGTGGCGCTGCCGCAGGTCCTCGGACGCCAGCACGAGCACCTGCGCCTTGGGGAACAGCGACAGCGCGCGCGCCAGCTGCGCCCCGTAGAAGCCGCGTTCGACGTAGCTGCGGTCGCGCCAGTTGCCGTGGATCAGGTCGCCCCCCGGCAGGCGCGCCCGGCCGTCGCGGATCGCCTCGGAAAAGGGCAGGTCCTCGGCCCCGCGCAGCCGTTCCATCCGCCAGTGCGAATAGGCGCGCTCGATGGGATCGCGGAAGAGGAGGATGAGTCTGGCCCGCGGGTTGTACGCCTTGATCCGCTCCAGCGCCGACGGCCAGAACAGGTAGATCGGCGTCGCATCGAACCGCAGCCGCCCCTCCCCTCCGCCGTCGAAGCACGCGTGCAGCGCGCCGAAGTCGCGACGGCGCCAGTCAACCGTCTCGTCGTCGAAGAAATGGATCTCCTTCCGCCGGGGTGCCTGCAGCTGCGGATGCCCGGCCAGGTAATGGAACAGGCTGGTCGTCCCGCACTTCTGCACCCCTGCCAGGAACAGCCCGACGGTCATCGGCGCTCCGCGTCCGCGCGCCACTGCAGCCGGTGCAGGCGCCCCAGCGCCTCCGCAAGGGTCTGCCGTTCCCGCCGGGGGTCGGCGGGCATCACCGTGTCGTAGGGCGAGGTCAGCCGCTGGAAGCAGAACTCGGCCGCCAACAGGTCCGCGAACCGGGCGGAGACGGCGGACAGCCGCTCCGCCAGCCGGTCGAACCGCCCTACCCCACCATCAGCCCCATCTTCCGGCCCATCACCGGCGTCCCCGGCCGGCAGGCGCTCCAGCGCGGCATGCAGTTCGCCCAGCAGCTCCGCGAGCGGCCCGCTGAACGGGGTGTATGCGCCGAAGCGGTGGTGCCGCAGGTCGGCGCGGACGGGCGATGGCACCTGGTCGAGGTCGGCGGGCGGAAGCTCGGGTGCCAGGAAGCCGGCGATCCGCTGCGCGGTGGCGCGCCAGTCGTCCACCAGCGCGCCATAAGGCACGACGATCCGCGGCAGGTCGCGCGTGTGCCGCTCCGCCTCCAGGAGGTGGCGCGCCCACAGGAAGCCGGCGTAGTCCGGCGAGATCTGGTTGCGGGCGAAGAGCGACGCCGCGACGTCCGCCGGCTCGCGCAGCGCCATCACCACCTTGACGGCGATTCCCATGCCGGCCAGCACGTCGCGATGAAAGGGCACCATCCGGCAGATGCGCGGGTCCTTCAGGACGAAGCACGGGGCGTCGCCGAAGCTGTCCGCCAGCGCCGCGCGCAGCTGCCCGGCGAAGCCGCGCAGCCGCTCCTCCCCCAGCTCGCCGAGGTCGAGCGGGCGCGTGTCCAGCCACGCGCTGTCGGCGGCGGAGAGCATCCGATCGTGCAGGCGGACGACGCCGGCCGGCTCCCAATAGCCTTCGGGATTGTCGGGGGCCGGCGGGTTCGGGTCGCGCGGCGGCGCGGCGCCCAGCCGCGCCAGCAACTGGGCCAGCACGGACGTCCCGCTGCGGTGCATGCCCAGCACCAGCACGGCCGTCCGTGCCCCGCTCCCCTCGACGATCGCCGCCACCCCTGGCCCTCCCGCATGATGCCCGTCCGTTCGCCTTGCGTATGGACAGCCGGTCGCCAACGACGATACACAGCACGGGCGATCCGGCAATGGTTTGATTCGCCGTTACTTGGCTCGCCCGGCTGGAACTTGGCCTTGGCCGGCGGGATATTCGCGTGCAGCTTGGCCGGCACTGCCGACATTTGGACGGTTACGGAGCGATATGGCGCAACCGGAAGTCGATACCGCGCAGCTGCGCCAGGATCTCGACGTGATCGCCCCGCATTTCGACGAGGCGTTCTACCGCGCCCAGGGACCGGACCTGACGCCGGCGGACGGCGATGCGGCGCTGCACTTCCTGGTCCGGGGCTGGCGCCAGGGGCTGACCCCCAGCCCGGCGTTCGACACCGCCTTCTACCTGGACACCTACCCCGACGTCGCCGCGGCCGGCATCAATCCGCTCGTGCATTACCTGCGCTGGGGCGCATGGGCCGGGCGCCTGCCGCGCCCGCGCCCGCCGGGACAGGAGATGGTGCCGCCCGGCCCCGGCACGCCGGGCTGGGTGCCGGTCCTGCCCACCGAGGAGCAGATGGCCGAGGCGCGCCGGCTGACCGACGGCCACTTCGACGAGGCGTTCTACCGCGCTCAGGGGCCGGACCTGACGCCGGCCGGTGGCGATCCCCTGCTCCATTATCTGGTCTGGGGCTGGCGCCAGGGGCTGAGCCCCAGCCCCACCCCCTACGTCGACGAGGCCTTCTACCGCGAGGCCTATCCCGACATCGCGGCCAGCGACGCCAGCCCGCTGCTGCACTACCTGCGCTGGGGTGCGTGGGCCGGGCGCCTGCCGCGCCCGCGCCCGCCGGGGCAGGAGACGGTGCCGCCCGGCCCCGGCACGCCGGGCTGGGTGCCGGTGCTGCCCACCGACGAGCAGCTGGCCGAGGCACGCCGGCTGACCGACGGCCACTTCGACGAGGCGTTCTACCGCGCCCAGGGGCCGGACCTGACACCGGCCGGCGGCGACGCGCTGCTGCACTTCCTGGTCTGGGGCTGGCGGCAAGGGCTGAACCCCAGCCCGGCGTTCGATGTCGCCTTCTACCGGAAGACCTATCCCGACATCGCGGCAACCGATTTCAACCCGCTGATGCATTACCTGTGGTTCGGCATGCGCAACGGCCTGCTGCCGCGGTCGTCCACGAACCCGTGGCGCAGCCAGCTCGATCAAGCCCGGTCGGGCGGTGCGCGCGCGGCGGACGCAGCACCGGCGGAGGTGCCGGAACCGGTCGGGGCCGGCGCGCTGACGGCGGCGCTGGGCCGCGCCGCCGCGCACGGCCTCGCCCTGGTGCTGAGCCACGACGACCACACGCGGACGGCCGGCGGCGTTCAGAACGCGGTCGGCGACGAGGAAGCCGGCTTCCGCGCGGCGGGGTGGGGGCACCTGCACGTCCGGCCGCTGCGGACCGTCCCGGTCCTGGCGGACGCGGTTCCGCAGGACGCGGCGATCGTGCAGCTCCGCCTGGACGGCCGGCCGCTCGGCGCGGCGCGCGTGTCCGACCTTGTGGCGGCCATCGGCGCCATGCGGATGCGCGGCCACGCCGTGCGGATCGTCGTGCACCACTTCGCCGGCCACGCGCCGGAGCATGTGCAGGCCCTCGCCCTGGCGGCCGGCACGGCGCCGCCGGTGGTGTGGGTGCACGATTTCTTCACGCTGTGCACCAGCTATGCGTTGATGCGCAACGACGTGGCGTTCTGCGGCGCGCCGTCGGCCGATTCCCCCGCGTGCGCGATCTGCTGCTACGGGCCGGAACGGGCGGAGCACGTGGCACGGCTGCAGCGGTTCTTCGCCGAAACGTTGCCGGTCGTGCTCGCCCCCTCGGAATCCGCGCTGGAGGTCTGGCGCCGGATGGGCTTCGACCACGCGCGTTCCGCCGTCGTGCCACTGGCGCGGCTTCGCCTGGATGATCCCGCTCCACGCCCGTGGCGAGCCCCCGGCGCACCGGCGCGGCCGATCCGGGTGGCCCATCTCGGCACCCGCTCCTTCCTGAAGGGTTGGGCGGTCTTCGACGCGCTCGCCTCCCGTTACGGCGGCGGGGAAGAGGGTGGCGGCCGGTACGCGTTCTACCAGCTTGGCCTGCCGCACGGCCTGCCCCCGTCCGGCGCCGTGCACACGGTCCCGGTCCAGGTCCACGCCAACGACCGCGAGGCCATGGCCCGCGCCGTGGCGGAACACGAGATCGACGTCGTCGTGATCTGGTCGCTGTGCCGGGAGACCTTCTGCTTCACCGTCCACGAGGCGCTGGCGGGCGGCGCCTTCGTCATCGCGCGCGAGGAGGCGGGCAACGTCTGGCCGGCCATCCTCGCCAACGCCCAGGACCAGGGCTGCGCGGTGCGGAGCGAGGCGGACCTCATGGCCCTGTTCGACGGCGACGCCCTGCCGGACCTCCTGGCCCGCCCACGCGCCCGCGGGCGGCTGGATTTCGGCCAGGGAACGGCGGACTGGCTCCGGGCGCGGGAGGATCTCCGTGGCTGAGGTGCATTGCTTCACCAGCGCGACCTTCGCCTACCTCGACCGCGCGCGGGTTTTGGGCGAGACGCTGCGCCGCCACCACCCGGACTGGACCTTCTGGCTCTGCCTGCCCGACGAGGAGCCGCCCGGTTTCGCCTTCGACCCCGGACGCGAGCCGTTCGACCATGTGGTCCGCCCGGCCGACCTCGGCATTCCCGACCTGACGGCCTGGATCTTCGGCCACGACGTGGTCGAGCTGTGCACGGCGGTGAAGGGCGCCATGCTGCACCGCCTGCTGGAGAACGGGGCGGGCAAGGTCGTCTACCTCGATCCCGACATCGCCCTGTTCGCCGACCTGCGCCCGGTCGAGGCGCTTCTGGAACGCCACGCCGTCGTCCTGACGCCGCACCTGCTGCACGCCGAAACCACGGTCCAGGGCGTGCTGGACAACGAGATCGGCGCGCTCAAGCACGGCATCTACAACCTGGGCTTCCTCGCCGTCGCCAACACCGGCGAAGGGCGGCGGTTCGCCCAATGGTGGCGCGACCGCCTGCTGGCCCACTGCATGGACGACGTCCACGCCGGCCTGTTCACCGACCAGCGCTGGTGCGACCACGCGCCGGCCCTGTTCGACGGCGTCCACGTCCTGCGCGATCCCGGCTACAACGTCGCCTCCTGGAACGTCGCCCACCGGCCGGTGGAGATCGGCCCGGACGGCGTCATCCGCGCCGCCGGCCGGCCGCTGCGCTTCTTCCACTTCACCAAGCTCGGCGCCGTCGGGCGGACGATGCTGGAACGCAACGCCGGCGACCGGCTGGCCGTGTTCGAACTGGTGAAATGGTACGAGGCGGCCCTGGCGCGGCACGCCGCGGCCGGCGTGCCGAAAGGCTGGTGGGCTTACGGCACCTACGCCGACGGCACGCCGATCCCCCGCGCCCACCGCCGTGCCTACCGCGCGCAGCCCGAGCTGCGCCGCCGCTTCCCCGATCCGTTCGCCGCCGGCCCGGGCGCATTCGCCGACCATGTCCCGCAGGGGCCGGACGCATGACGGCGGCACTGCAGCGCATCGCCGTGGTCGGCAGCTGCATCACGCAGCAGGCGCTTGCCGCCGCCGGCATCCGCAAGACCGACCGGGTGGCCGACCACGCGCGGGCGTCGATCGCCAGCCTGACGCCGCCGCCGTCCTGTCCGGTCCTGCCCCCGTCCCTCCTCGACGGCCTTGGCCTGCCGCCCGGCGTGCACCACTGGCTGGCGGCGGAACTGGCGAAGACGATCCCCGGCGCGCTTGCCGACGCCCGGCCGGATGTGCTGATCCTCGACCTGATCGAGGAACGCTTCGACCTGCTGGTGCTCGACAGCGGCCTGATCATCAATGAATCCCTCGATTTCGCGACGAGCGGCCTCGCCGCCCTGCAGCCCTTCGCCGGTGCGCGCCGGGTCCCGCGCTTGTCGGACGAGGCGTGGGCGTTGTGGGAGGCCGGTCTGGAGCGGCTGCGGCGGCACGTGGCGGAAACGCCGCTGGCCGACGCCCGGATCGTGCTGCACCGCGCCGTCTGGGCGTCGCGGATGCGGACGCCGGCCGGCTGCGAGCCCCTTCCCGACGAGACCTTCATCATGCTGGGGCGCAGCGGTTCCCGTGCCGCGCACAACGCCCTGCTGGCACGCTGCCATGACCGTTTTCTCCAGGCGTTCCCCGCCGCGGCGGTGGTGGAGGCGCCGCCCGACGCCTGCCTCGCCGACCCCGGCCACCGCTGGGGGTTGAGCCCCTTCCACTACGTCCCCGCCTACTACGAGGCGATCGCCGCGCAATGGCGCGCCATGGGCATAGGACACGCCGCGCCGTGACCGGTTCCCAAGCCGAAACGGCCCGTGCCGAACTGGTGGAGGCCGCCCGGGCCGTCCTGGCCGGTACGCCCCAGGCCGGGCAGGAGAGCATCCACCCGCAGTGGCAACGCCATCTCCAGGCGATCGCCACGTGCGTCCTTCACGACGACCTCGAGACCTTCACGCGCTGGCCGATCATGGCGCAGACCATGTTCGTCGGCGACTATGAGGACACCGCCCGGCAGTTCGCCGCGCTGACCGCCCTTCCCGACTGGGAAACGCGCTGGAAGCCGGCGCTGATAGAAAGCCCGGTGGGCGGGCCGGCCCCGTCGCGGGTTCACCCGCCGTCGAGCGGCAACCTGATCCGCCAGGCCTACACGCTGGCCCGCTTCGAGGCCGAGGCGCGCGCACCCATCGACGCCTTCGAGCAGATCGTCGAATTCGGCGGCGGCTTCGGCGCGCTCTGCCGGCTGGCGCTGCGGCTGGGGTTCAAGGGGCGCTACGTCATCGTCGAAAACCAGCCGGTGCGCGCCCTGCTGCGCTGGTACCTGCTGTGCTCCGGCATCGCGCCGGCGCCCGACGGCGCGCTGCCGGAGCGGGGGGTGTGCACGGTGCCCGGCACCGCGCTCGCCGATGTCTTCGCGGACCTTTTCCCGGACGGGGAGCCGCGGCGCACGGCCTTCCTGGCCAACTGGTCGCTCAGCGAGACCCGGCCCGAGGTTCGGGACGCGGTCTTCCACGCCCTGCGCAGGGCCCAGGTGGACGCCATCTGGGTCGTCTACCAGCAGCATTTCGGCGTGCACAACGGCGCCCTCTTCACCACGGCCATCAAGAACTTCCTGAACGTGTACGAGGCGAGCATCCGGCCGTTCCAGCCGGACGCACCGGACGACGACTACGCCTACGGTCACGCCTGCCTGGCGCTGAACCGCATCCCGGGCCGCCGGTTTCCGGCCGCCATCCGCAACCTGCCCGCGGCGCCGTTCGAGACCAGCACCATGCGGCACCTCACCCGAGACGAGGTGTTCGTCCGCATCCGCAAGGCCATCGCCGACCGGGCTCCGTTTTCGCTGATCCGGCTGGGCGACGGGGAAGGACGGATCATGGGCTTTCCCCATTTCGTCGAGCGGGCGCGCGTCGCCGACATCTGGGAGAATTGGTTCGGCCACCGCAACGCCGCCGACGAGCAGGTCACGTGGATGCAGCAGGCGCTGAAGGATGCGTGCCGGAACGCCGACCTGCTCGGCATACCCAAGGCGGAGGCCAGCATCGCCTGCGAGTTCGGGCGGGTCGCGGCGCTGCTGCCGCGCGACGGCTACGTGGAACGCACGGCCCTGCTCTGCCACGCGGGCATCCACTTCGGCCTGCACCGGGCGGACCTGTACCGGCCGCTTTTCGACGGACTGCCGCGCATCGGCGTCATCGGCCCGCGCGACCTCACCGCCGCCCTCCCGGCGCTGTACGGCGTGCCGGAGGTCGAATGGCTGCCCGTCCCCCCGGAAATGACCTTTTCCGACCTGCCGAAGGGCGAGAAGGCCGGCCTTGTCCGTGCCGACGCGCATCTGTCCCGGCGCTTTCCCGCGCTGATGGAGCGGGAGATCCCCGCCCTGCTGGCGCGCCATCCCGGCCTGGTCGTGCTGGTCGGGGCCGGCATCCTCGGCAAGCTCTACTGCCGGAGGGTCAAGGACCTCGGCGGCATCGCCGTCGACGTCGGCAGCATGATGGACGTCTGGGCCGGCCTGAAGACCCGCGACAACCAGGATTTCGACAATCTGCGCCCGATCCGGGACCAGCACTGAACGAGGCAGCGACCATGATTCCCATCGACCGGCCCGATGTGCCCCAGTTCACGCTGGAGGAGGTGCGCGACCGCATCCGCCGGGCGATGGCCGAACGGGCGCCGTTCTCCGTCATCCGCCTGGGGGACGGCGAGGGGCGCATCATGGGCTTCCCCCACGACGTCCCGCGTCCGCTGGTCGCCGACATCTGGTACACATGGTTCGGCTACACCGACTTCACGGACAATCGGGTCGCGTCGGTCAGGCTCATGTTGAGGGAGGCGTGCCGGCACGCCGACCTCATCGGCATTCCGCACGCCGAGCCGGACGCCGCGTCCGATTTCGGACGCGTCGCGGCGCTGCTGCACCGCGACGGCTTCGCGGAGTCCGCGACGCCGGTCTGCCACGCCGGCTTCCACATCTGGTTCCAGGCCAAGGACTGGTACCGGGACCTGTTCGCCGGCCTTCCGCGGGTGGGCATCATCGGGCCGCGCGACCTCACCGCCGCCCTCCCGGCGCTGTACGGCGTGCCGGAGGTCGAATGGCTGCCCGTCCCCCCGGAAATGCGCTTCTCCGACCTGCCGGAGGGCGAGAAGGCCGGCCTTGTCCGTGCCGACGCGCATCTGTCCCGGCGCTTTCCCGCGCTGATGGAGCGGGAGATCCCCGCCCTGCTGGCGCGCCATCCCGGCCTGGTCGTGCTGGTCGGGGCCGGCATCCTCGGCAAGCTCTACTGCCGGAGGGTCAAGGACCTCGGCGGCGTCGCCGTCGATGTCGGCAGCATGATGGACGTCTGGGCCGGCCTGAAGACCCGGGAGAACGTGGTCTTCGACGGGCTGCGTCCGCCTGCGGACTGATGGCCGATGCCGGCGGCTCAGCCATGGAGGAAGGTGGCGAGCTTGTAACGGACGACCCCATTCGCCAGGACGGGCTCGCGGACGAAGATCACGTTGTACTGCAGGTCGTATTCGAAGTCCCGCGCAATGGGATGGAGGCCGTGGGCCATGAGATGGTCCATGACGTGGCCGGACCGCCACTGCGAGGTCCAGAACTCCGCGTCCTCCACCTCGATGAAGACGGACTGGATGTCCTGAAGCGTTCGCGACGCTCCCTTGAGCACCAGTTCCGAAGCGCCCTCCACGTCGATCCAGGCCGACATCGGGCGCCCGATCAATCCCTCCGCCGCGCAAAAGTCGTCGAGCGTCGTCGAGGGCACCCGCACCGCCTCGTACTCGACGTCGGCCTGCGTGCGTCGCAGCAGGGAGTTGTTGCCCCTGATCGGCGATGCCGGGTGACCGTCGACGGATTTCTGGATCTGGAATTCCGTGTCTCCGGTCACGTCGGAAACGGCGAGATTGAGATAGCGGATGTTCAACGCCTCGAAGTTGAACTTTCCCGACATGTTCTCGAAAATGTGGGGATTCGCCTCGAAGGCATAGATCGGCACGTTCTCATGCCGATCCCGCATGTCTCTTGAAAAAGCCGCGCCATGGGCGCCGATTTCCAGGACGCATTAGGGTTTGATGGCGTCCTGGATGCCGTAAAACAAAGATTCCAGAGCGACGTTGGAGCGCTTTCGGTCGGCGGGATCATTGATGTTGTATTTGCCGGCCAGGGAGAGGAGTCGAAGTTCACTCTCGATCCGGAGCGATGGGTTCGCCATGGGCTGCGTGTCCGTGATCTTCGACCAACCCTATGCGTCGAGGCGAACCGGCCGCAACAAAAAACATCCCCGTCCCGCCTGAAGGAACGGCTTCAGGGCACGCCCGCCTCAGAAGGATTGCTCGGCGCGCGTGGCCGCCGGTCGGGCTCCCCGGATGCGCCCCCCTGCCCGCTCACGGCGGCGCGCCGACGCAATGCGACGTTGCGTCCGGTCTTTGCACACGAAGCCAGCCGGGTTACTGTGGTTGCCCTGCCGGAGTTCTCGAGTTGATGGCCACCATCTCCGAAGCGTTGAACGTTGCTCTTGAACTTCACGCCGCCGGCCGGTTGGACGAGGCGGGTGTTCTCTACGGCCGAATTCTCGACGTCGCCCCCGAACACACGCAGACATTGTACTTCGCCGGCACGCTGATGTGCCAGCAGAGCCGGTTCGACGAGGCGCGCCCGCTGCTGGAGCGTGCGGTGGCGTTCGCCCCCGACCTGGCCGCCGCGCACCTCAACCTCGCGCGGCTCGATGCGCGCGCCGAGGATTGGGGCGCCGCCGTGCGCGGCAACCGCCGGTGCCTGGCGCTCGATCCCGGCGACGCGCAGGTGTGGGAACTCCTTGGCGTGGCCGAGCGGCAGGCGGGACGGCCGGAAGAGGCTGTCGCCGCCTTCGAGTGTGCCCACCGCATCGCGCCGCAGGACACCGGGATCGGTGAAAAGCTCGGCCTTCTCCTGTGCGAGCGCGGTCAACGCCATTTGGAGGGGCAACGGAACGCGGCGGCCGTGGCCGATCTTGCCCGCGCGGCACGACTGCTGCCGTTCGACGCCGCCATGGGTTTCTCGCTGGGTGCCGGATTGGGCGAGCTGGGCCGGAGCGCCGAAGCGGCCGCGGTCTACGAACGGGTGTTGGCCTGGAGCCCGGCCGAACCACGGGTGCTGCACAACCTCGGCGTGGCGCTCATGCGCATCGGCCGGGTCGATGACAGCGCGCGGGCGTTGCGGCGCGCCGTCGCCGTCGATCCGGACGGTTCCGATCCCCACGAGGCTCTGGCCGCGCTCTTCGACCGGCGCGACCCGGCCCGGGCGATCGTCTGGTCCACGCGTGCGCTGGAATTGAAGCTGAAGCAGTCCGGCGCCCCGCCGTCCGGGACGGTGCCCGCCGCTGGCAGCGACCTTCGGCAGGAGCAGCGGACCCGCGACGTCGTCAGCTTCAGCCTGTGGGGGGCGCTGGAGGTCTACTGCGCCGGCGCCATCGCGAACGCGCGGCTCGTGCCCGCGATGCTGCCCGGCTGGACCTGCCGCTTCTACCACGACGACACGGTACCTTCGCACATCCTCGCCGAACTCGCGTCCCTCGGCGCCGAGCTTGTGGCGATGCCGCCGGGAAGCGCGGCGCGCCAGGGCATGTTCTGGCGCTTCCTGCCGGCCGACGATCCGGCCGTCCGGCGCTTCCTGTGCCGCGACTGCGATTCCAGGCCGACCGCGCGCGAAATCGCCGCCGTGGAGGAGTGGATCGCCTCCGGCCTGCCGTTCCACGTCATGCGCGACCATGTCATGCACATGGAGCCGGTGATGGGCGGCATGTGGGGCGGGACCGCGGGGCTGCTGCCGCCGATGGGGCCGGCCATCGACCATTTCACGGCCAGCCGCACCGGCCGGTGGAACGACCAGCATTTCCTGGCCGAATGGCTGTGGCCGCGCATCGCGCGGGCGGCGATGGTGCACGACGGGGTGCACGAGGGCGTGCACGAGGGGCTGGGACGGCCGTTCCCCACCCCGCCGGGGAACGGCCATGTGGACGGCCAAGTGGGCGGCCATGTGGGTGCCAAACTGCTCAATCTGGTCCGCCTGCCGCCGATGCGCGGGCCGGACCGTCCGGAGGACCGCGCGGAGGGGGACGGGCGGCACGGCCGCCTTGCCTATCCGGCGGGGGATCCGCACGTCGGGCGCTCCCTTTCGGCGCTGGGCGAGTGGCTGGAGATCGAGACGGCCTTCTGCGCGGGCTTTCTCTCGGCGGGCGAGGTGGCGCTGGACACCGATGCCGGGATCGGCGCGCATGCGCTGGCCTTCAGCCGCGCCGTCGGGACCCGCGGCCGGGTGTTGGCCTTCGAGGAATCGCCCGGCCTGTTCGATTGCCTCACCCGCACCGTCGCGGCGAACGGCCTCGACAACGTCGCCGTCCGCCAGTGCTCCGCCATGGCGTGGGATCCGCCGCCGGAGGCGGTGGACATCGCCCGCCTCCGCCTTATCCGGACCACCATCCGCCAAACCGCCATCGCCCCGGCCGGCGATCCGCTGGGCGGCCCGCTCGCCCGCGTCATCGCCGGCCGCCGTCCCGTCCTGCACCTGCGGATCGAGGACGACGCGGGCGCGGCCGGCGCCTTCGCGCGCCTGCGGGACCTGGGCTACCGGCTGTGGTGGCACATCGCGCCGGTCTTCAACCCGGGCAACCGGCTTGGAACCGCCGCCAACCCTTTCCCTGGGCTGGTGTCCGTCAACGCGCTGGGGCTGCCGCCCGGCCGTGATCCCCCGCCGCTCCGCTCCCTGGTCGAGATCGGGGACCCGGACGCCGGCTGGATGGACGCCGCGTGGCGGCTGACCTGCGACGGGCGCTGACCATGGCGGCCATCGGCGAGGTGCTCCTGATCGCGCTCGACCACCTGGAAGCCGGCCGGTTCGATAAGGCGAAGGCGCTTTGCCGGCGCATCCTGAAGGTCGATCCGGCGCAGGCCGACGCATGGCACATCGCGGGCATCGCCGCCGCCAGGAACGGCCGGGTGGTGGAGGCGCGCCGGCACCTCGCCACGGCGGTCACCCACGCGCCGGCGCGCGTGGATTTTCGCCTCAATCACGCCTTGGCGCTGGCCGCGCTGTCGCTCCCGCAGGGTTCGGCGCTCCGGCGTGCCCTGGCGCTGGAGCCGGCGCTCGCCGACGCCTGGCGGATGCTGGCCGAGGCCACGGTGCGTGAAGACGGACCGGGCGCCGCGGCCGGCTCCTGGCGGGTGCTAGCGGCGCTGCTGCCGGGCTGCGCCCTCGCGCGCTACAACCTGGGCGTGGCGCTTCAGCAGTCCGGGCGGCTCGCCGGGGCCGCCGCCGCCTACGCGGAGGCGGCGCGGATCGAGCCCACGCTGGCCGAAGCCCACTTCAACCACGCCAACGCGTTGCGCGACCTCGGCCGGGCCGCCGCCGCCGCCCGGGCCTACCGCGCCTCCCTGGCCGCCGATCCCGCGGGACGAGGGGCCGCGCGCAACCTCGGCATCCTGCGGCTGCCCACGGATCCGGCCGCCGCCGTCGCCGCGTTCCGGATCGCCGCGGCCGTGGACCCCGACAGCGTGAACGACGACCTCAACCTCGCCGCCGCCCTGATCGCCGCCGCACGGCCGGTCGAGGCGCTGCCGGTTCTGGACCGCGTGCTCGCCCGCCGGCCGGACGCGGCGGACGCCCACAACCACCGGGCGCTCGCGTTGTGCGCGCTTGGGCGGAAGGCGGAGGCCGCCGCCGCCCTGGTCCGCGCCCTGGCCACGGACCCCGCCTTTCCCGAGGCCTGGACCAACCGCGCCCAGGAGCGGCGCGACAGGGGCCGTTTCGGCGAGGCCGCCGCCGCCGTCCGCCGGGCGCTGCGGATCCGTCCGGCCTATCCGGCGGCCTTCGGTGTCCTGGCCCGGATCCGCCACGACGCGGGCCGTCCGGAGGAGGCCGCCGCCATCCTGCGCCGCGCCATGGCGGTGGATCCGCGGCTTCCCCCCGACCTGCACAGCGATTACCTGTTCGTGCGGCAGAGCGATCCGGGCGCCGATCCGGGCAGCCTGCTGGTCGAACACCGGCGCTGGGCGCGGCTGCACGCCCCACCAGAGCGATCCTGGGCCGTCCATGGCGCTTCCCCGCCCGCCGTTCCCGCGGGCAGGACTGCCGGCCGGATTCTCCGTATCGGCTATCTCTCGGCCGACCTGTGCACGCATTCGGTGGCGAGCTTCTTCGAACCGCTGCTGGCGGCGCACGACCGCCGGACGGTTCACACCGTGTGCTACGCCGCGGTTCGGCATCCCGATGCCACGGCCGATGCCACGACGGCTCGGCTCCAGGCGTTGGCGGGCGATTGGCGGAACGTCGCGGGGCTGGGAGATGCCGCGCTCGCCGCGCTTATCCGGGCCGACGGGATCGACGTGCTGATCGATCTGGGCGGCCACACCGGCGGCAGCCGGCTGGCCGTGCTGGCGCTGGCGCCGGCCCCGGTGCGGCTGACGGCCCTGGGGTACCCCGGCACCACGGGCCTTGCCATCGAAGGGCGCCTGACGGACCCCATCATCGAGCCGTCGGGCGCGGAATCCTGGAGTTCGGAGCCCGTGATCCGCCTGCCCCACGGCTTCCTCTGCTACCGCCCGCCGGACGACGCGCCGGAGCCGCACAGGGATCGCTCCGCGGACGGTGACGGCATCGTCTTCGGCTCCTTCAACGCGCTCGGCAAGCTGACGCCCGAGGTGGTGGCGGCATGGGCGGGCATCCTTTCCGACGTTCCGAGGGCGCGGCTGCTCCTGAAAAGCCAGGCGCTCGGCGATGAATCGATGGCCGCCGAACTGCGGGCGCGCTTCGCCGCCCGGGGGATCGCGCCCGACCGGCTGGAACTTGTCGCCTGGACCGCGAGCCGGGCGGAGCATCTGGCGCTGTACCGGCGCGTGGACGTCGGCCTCGACCCCTTCCCGTACAACGGAACGACGACGACCTGCGAAGCCATGTGGATGGGGGTGCCGGTGGTGACGCTGGCCGGCGACCGGCATGCGGCGCGGGTCGGCGCGGCGTTGCTGACCCGGGTCGGCCTGCCCGACCTGATCGCCCGCGACGTCGCCGCCTACCGCAGGATTGCCGTCGCCCTGGCCGCCGACGCCGGGCAGCGGACGGCGCTTCGCGCCGGCCTCAGGGAGCGGATGCGCCGCGGCCCGTTGGGTGACGCAGCGGGACTCGCGGCGGCGGTGGAGGCGGCCTGCCGGGCGCTCCTTTCCTCATAAGGCCCGTATTTCATTGTTCTATTTCACTATTCCGGGGCGCTGGATCGGCCGCCGTTGTTCTGGTTTCCCGGCTCCCCGCTGCCGCCGGAAGATGGCCCTTGGGTCTGGTCGCCGCCTTGCGAGGCGCCTTGCCGCCGCGCCGTTTCCTCTTCGAGCGCCGCAAGCTGGCGCTGAAGGTCGTTCACCTGGTTTTGCAGGTCCGCCCGCGTCTGGTTCATCGCGGCGGCTTCCTGCGCGGCGGCGGCGGATTGGTCGCGTGCCTCGCTCAACACCTTGGTCTGCTGGGCGATGTCCGCCGTGATCTGGCTGAGGTTCTGGGACGCCTGTGCCGCGGCGGCCTGAAGTTCGACAAGCCTCTGTCCGCTGGCGGACGCCTGATCCATCGCTTCCTGCGCCTTCTGCTGGGCGGCGGTCAGCGCGTCCTGCGCCTGGGCCTGCTGCCGCTCCAGGTCCGAAAGCGCCGCCTGCAGCTGCTGGAGCCGCTGTTCGCGCTGCTGAATTTCGGACTGAACCCCGGCGAGCTGGGCGCGGGTCTGGTCGATGTCGCTCCGGGCACGATCGAGGTTCGCCTGAACCGATGCGTGCTCGCCGACCCGGCCCTGAAGCTCCGTGAACTGCTGCTGGATGCGGTCACGCTCCTGCGTCAGCGTGTCGCGCTGTCTGGTGGCTTCCTGCAGCTGTGTGGCCGTTCGCTGGAGGTTCGTGCCCAACCCGGCGAGGTTCTGCTTCGCCGTCTCGGTCTCCGTTCGCGCGCTGGTCAGATCCGCGGTCAGTTGCTGGTTGGCCTGCCTGGCGGTGGTCAGTTCCTGTTCGACGGCGACCACCTTCTCGCGTGCCTCGTCCCGCGCCCGTCCGCGCTCGCCCGCCGCCGACCATCCCCACACCGCCGCTATGATCGCCACGGCCGATACCGCCGCCAGGACTTGAGCCGGCCGGCTGTGCGCCCAAGAGTCCCGTGCCGAGCGTTCGTCGGCCCTGCGTGAAGGTCCCGGTTCACCCACTGACATCGCCGCCTGCCTCCGGAAATGGGAGAAAAGGCAAGCATGGGGCCGCGTGCCTGTCCATTGGCAACGGAGGAGAGCGCCCTACTCTTCCGGGCGGTGCCGTCGGTCAGGGTGTGCGCCGGTCAGGGTGTGCGCCGGCCGTGCGACCGGAAGAACCCGTTGAGCGCGTCGAACGGCTCACCCTCGCCGAGGGCGTCGAAGCGTCCCTCCTCGGCCAGCATCCGCGCCGCCCGCAGGAAGCCGCCCCACGCGGCGCGGCTGAGCCCGCTGCCCAGGCTGATCCGCCGCACGCCCAACGCGGCGATCTGCTCCACCGTCAGGCCCATCGGCGAGGCGACCAGCAGGTTCAGCGGCTTCGGGCCGACGGCCTCGACCGCCGCCCTGATGACGTCCGCGCCCCGCAGGCCCGGCGCGTAGAGGACGTCCGCGCCCGCCGCGGCGTAGGCCGGCAGCCGGCGCAGCGCCTCGTCGACCGCCGCCGGATGGTTCACCAGCACGGCCTCGCAGCGGGCGGTCAGGAGAACGCCGGTCCCCCGCAGCGCCTCCGCCGCCGCGGCCACGCGTTCGACGGCATGGTCGAAGTCGTACAGCGGCTTCGACGGATCGCCCGTCGCATCCTCGACGGACAGGCCGGCCACGCCGGTGTCGGCGCACAGCCGCACATTGCGGGCCAGCCCCTCGCAATCATGGGCATAGCCGGATTCGAAGTCGGCGTTCACCGGCAGGTCGGTGGCCTGGACGATGTCGGCGATGTGGGCCAGCATGTCCGCGCACGGCACCGCCCAGTCGGCGTCGGGAAGCCCGCGCGAGAACGCGTACCCGGCCGAGGTGGAGGCCAGCGCGCGGAAGCCGAGATGCTTCAGCATCAGGGCGCTGCCGACGTCCCACGGGTTGGGAATGACGAAGCAGCCGTCCCGGTGGAGGTCGGCAAAGGCGGCGCGGGACTGGCGGTGATCGGCCATTACGGTCTTCCCCTGGGTGGGCGGCGTGGTTTCGGCGGGCTGGCCGCCGCAAGGGTACGCCTCCCCTTCGGCGGCGTCCACGGAATGAAGTGTTGCGTGTTGCGCGCGGCAATGCCACCTGTAGCGTGTCGCACCAGGAACAACATCGCATTCCCGTGGATCAGAAGCCCGTGGATCAGAAGAACGTCACAGCGTCCGTGAAATGGTTCAAGGCCGACAAGGGTTACGGCTTCGTCCGGTTCGGTGATGGAACCGGGGAGGCCTTCCTTCATTCATCCGTGCTGGCGCCGATCGGGGTGAGCGCGCTGGCCGACGGCGCGACCATCCTGTGCGACGTCACCGCGGGCGCGAAGGGGCCCCAGGTGTCCGCCGTCCACCGCGTCGAGGACGCTCCGCCGGCCGAGCCTCCGCCGGCGCGGGGCCGCCGGAAAAAGGCCGCAGGTACGGCCAGGGACGGCGTGGCCAGGGAAGGCGTGGCCGCCGAACCGCGGCCTCCCCGCGGCCAGCCGGCGCCCGCGGTGGAACCCGCCGCGGGCGAGCTGATGGCCGGCTCGATTCGCTGGTACAATCTGGACAGCCAGTCCGGCCTCATCGATCCGGCCGACGGGGGCGAGAGCATCTACTTCGACCGCGCCACCCTGCGCCAATCCAGGATCGAGATCGTGGCCGACGGCGAGGACGTCTGGTTCTCGGCGCGCGACACCGCGGACGGCCCCGTGGCGGACCGTGTCGAGCTTGCCCCGCGCCGCGCCGGGTAAAGGCGCAAGCGGGGCCAGGGGTTCGCGGCCCGCATCCGTCACGCGAACCTCTTCGCGCCGGCGACGCACAGCACGACCAGCCCCGTCGCCGCGACCATGGTCCAGGCGACCGGCTCGCCCAGCAGCAGCCCCGCCAGCGTCAGGCCGAAGAAGGGCTGGAGCAGCTGCAGCTGCCCCACGCCGGCGATGCCGCCGCGCGCCAGCCCCCGGTACCAGAAGACGAAGCCGACCAGCATGCTGAACACGGAGACGTAGGCCAGGCCGGCCCAGGCGGGCGCGCCGACGCCCGTCCACGCGTCCGGCATCGTCGCCAGCGCCACCACTGCCATGGCCGGCAAGGCGAGCACGAGCGCCCAGGAAATGACCTGCCAGCCGCCGAGCCGGCGCGACAGGGCCGCCCCTTCGGCATAGCCCAGGCCACAGAGCAGGACCGCCAGCACCATCAGCAGGTCGCCGGCGAGCGACGCGCCGCCGCTTTGCGACAGCGCAAACCCGGCGACCGAGAGGCTCCCCACGCCTGAGAACAGCCAGAAGGGCGGCTTCGGCCGCTCCTTGCCGCGCAGCACGCCGAACAGGGCGGTGGCGAGCGGCAGGAGGCCGATGAAGACGATCGAATGCGCCGCCGTGATGTGCTGGAGCGCCAGCGCGGTCAGCAGCGGAAAGCCGACGACGACGCCGAGCGCCACGATCCCCAGCGACGCGAGGTCGCCGCGTTCGGGACGGGCCTGCCGCAGCATCGACAGCAGTGCTGCCCCCAACGCGGCCGCGATCACCGCCCGCGCCGACGTCAGGAACAGCGGGGAGAAGCTGGCGACGGCGACGCGCGTTGCCGGCAGCGATCCGCTGAAGATGACCACGCCGAGCAGCCCGCTGCCCCACCCCGCCGTCCATTCCGCCGTCCCGCGCCGCATCCCGCCTCCCCGTCCCGCACCGCGTTCCCATCCCGGTGATTTTAGCGGGATCGGCGCTGGCGCGGACAGCGACAGTCCCATACAATTCCACCGAACTGTATGGGTGATGAGAGCAGTACACATGGCGACGGGCACGCGCACCGCCGAGGTGATGGACGCGATCCGCCGCAAGATGGCGAGCCGCGCGCTGTTGCCGGGCGAGAGGCTGCCCTCGATCCGCCGCTTCGCCGCCACCCTGGGCGTGTCGCCGTCCACGGTGGTGGAGGCTTACGACCGGCTGGCGGCGGAAGGCGTGATCCGCTCGCGGCCCGGCTCGGGCTTCTACGTGTCCGGCGCCCTGCCGCCGCTCGCCCTGGCCGAGGTGGAGCCGCGGCTCGACCGGGCGATCGATCCGTTCTGGGTGTCGCGGCAGTCGCTCGACGCGGGCGCGGAGATGCTGAAGCCCGGCTGCGGATGGCTGCCGGCCGACTGGATGCCGAACGCGGCGATCCGCCGTGCGATCCGCCACCTCGCGCGCGCCGGCGACGCCGTGCTGGCGGACTATGGCGGCACGCGCGGATCGCTGGCGCTGCGCCGTCTCCTCGCCCGCCAATTCGCGGACGAGGGGATCGCGGCCGGCGCCGACCAGATCCTCCTGACCGGCTCGGGAACCCAGGCGATCGACCTGGTCTGCCGATTCCTGCTGCGCCCCGGCGACGCGGTGCTGGTCGACGACCCCTGCTACTTCAACTTCCAGGCCCTGCTGCGCGCCCATCAGGCCCGTATCGTCGGTGTCCCCTACACGCGCGGCGGGCCGGACACGGCGCTCTTCGCCGAGGCGCTGGCGCGGCATCGGCCGCGCCTGTACATCACCAACTCCGCGCTCCACAACCCGACCGGCGCGACGATGTCGCCGCAGACGGCGCACCGGCTGCTCCTTGCCGCCGCGGCCCACGACCTCACCATCGTCGAGGACGACATCTTCGCCGGCTTCGAGCCGGAGCCGTCGCCGCGCCTTGCCGTCCTCGACGGGCTGGTCCAGGTCATCCGGATCGGCAGCTTCTCGAAGACGCTCTCCGCCTCGATCCGGTGCGGCTACATCGCGGCGCGGCCGGACTGGGTGGAGGCGCTGGTCGACCTTCAGGTCGCGACGAACTTCGGCGGCCCGAGCCCGGTCGCGACCGAACTCGTCGGCGCGGCCCTGAACGACGGCAGCTATCGCAAACACCTGGACGGCCTCCGCCGGCGGCTGGCGCGGGCGCGGCGCGAGACGGCGCAGAAGCTCGACGCGCTCGGCCTGCGACCCTGGCTGATGCCGCGCGGCGGCTTCTATCTCTGGTGCGGCCTGCCGGACGGCCGCGACGCGGCGGCGGTCGCCCGCGCCGCGCTGCGCGAGAACGTCGTCCTCGCCCCCGGCAACGTCTTCAGCGTCTCCCAGTCGGCGTCCCACTTCCTGCGCTTCAACGTCGCCCAAATGGCCGATCCGCGTGTCTTCGACGTGCTGGCGCTGGCCATGGCCGGCCGGGGGTGAGAGGGCGGCTTGTGCATGACTGCGGGGTGTGGGCCGGGGTTCGCTTTCGACCCAAAGCCGACCCTTGTCAGTCCCAAGAGTAAAGGTAATCACTGGTCGTCCCGAGTAGGCCAGTCGAGCGGTATCAGCGCGCGTCCGGAGGCTCGTGTCCAACGCTCCCGCGTCGCTGCAACATAACGCGGATCGTCTGCGAAGTACGCATGTTCAATGAGCAAGACTTGCAGGCCTTTCCGCCGCGCGGTTTCAGCAAACAGGAAGTTGATGTGCCTGCGCATCGCCTGCACTTCCTCATCCTCCTCGCCTCCGGAGATCTCCGTCTCGTCCTCGTCTTCACCGCTTTGAGGAAAATATGGCCGGCTGATTTGGTCGAGCACGAGCAAGCCCGGAACCGGCGCATTTACTGTCTCGAAGTAGCGCTGAAGTGCGAAGGAGAGCGCGATGTGGATAGCCAGGTAGTTCTGGTCAGAACCGACATCCGGCAATCGTAGCACCGCGCCACCGTCTGCTTCTATTACAGTGACCTCTGGCTGGCGGGACGAGAAGTCTAGTTCCGACCCGATGCAAGGCGCTACCGTGGGTAGCGCGGCGAACGCTTCAGATGCGAACTGCGAGATCTTCGCCTCAGCCCGCCGCAGCTTCACCTTCTTGGCTTCGCGATCAACCCGCGCCTCAAGCTCGGCGATTTCAGCGCGCAGGACGCCGAGATCTCGTGTGACCTGTCGTGGCTCGTCGGCGCTCGTCTCAAGGAAAAATGAAATTCTACCGAGTAGATGGGCCCGGAGTTGCCCAAGATCGGCTAGGCGTCTGGTCTCCTCGCTCTGGCGCAGCCAAGTCTGAATCTGGTCGTCGACTTGGCGCAATTCGACATTGAGACGAGCTATCTCTTCCTCAATGGCTCGGTCGTGCTCCACTAGGCGGGGCTTCACCCGGTCGACTGCAACGCTTTCTGCTCGCACCTTCATCAGGGTTTCCCGAAGGGCCGCAGCTGTTTCGCGACCTCGTTCGGATGGCGCCTCGCACACCGGGCAAACGCTTGGGATCCCGTCAAGATGCAGATGCTCCACAAGCTTGAGCTTGTCGCGCTGACGAGCTACGGCCCCCTGAAAGCCGGTCGCTTCGCGAAGGGCAGTGCGAGTCGCTTGCGAGCGGCGGCGGAGCGTGCCGAGTTCAGTCAGGATCTCCCGACGTCGTCGATTGAGCCTACCAAGCTCTCCCTCGCTTGGGTATGCACTCGCTTGAAGTTGCGTGTCTGAGACCATCTTAAGCTCGGCCAGCAACACAGCCTCGGATGCCTCGGCCGATGGAGGCGGGGCGAGTTCAAGACGACGCGCTTCTTCCAGCAAGCTTATTGCCCGCTGTTTGAGCATAGTCTCGGCCACGGCACGGGAGCGCACGCGCGCTTCTTCCTTCTCGAGCGCTCGCTGCAGCTGGCGAAGCCGTTGCTCGTCCATTGCGCTTGCCTCATCGGTGACGCGCAGGAAGTAGGGCAATGCGGCGACGATATCGCGTGCCTTTTCAGCCTTCTCCAAGCCATGAAGAAGCGTCGACTCGCTGTAGATCACTTCTTTCGTCACGAACATATAAGGCGTTACATGGCGCACGGTGGCCCGCCCGCGGGAGCCGGCCGCATCCGGCGGGCCGACTACGTCTCCGATTCCAAACGCACGCTCAATAAAGGCCTTGGCCGCGTCCAGCGTCGTCGCACCATCGAAGTCGTCAATCGCTTCCGGCAGAGATAGGTGCCGACCGGTAGCGGCGAACATGCGTGCGCTGGTCGCCTGACCGACGGGTGGAACAATGCGCCCTATGATCATCTTGGCGTCGCCCGCTACCCATCTAACACCGACGGCGACGCTGCGCCGCCGTACATGGGCCGGCAACTCGCACTTGCTTGAGCCTAGGCAGTAGTCGATCGCTTTGATGAGCGTCGACTTCCCTGTACCGGACGCGCCTGTGATGATATTCAGGGCATCAGGTGCAAAGCTGACATCGCGCCGTTGTCCGGACACGCCAAGGAAGAATATTGTCTCGATGTTCCAGCGTATCATACCGTCAGCCCCATCATATCAAACACCGATCGTGTCGAGCCGGCGTCAGCAAACCAATGTCCTAGGCGTCCGGCGCGCTTAATTACCTGTCCCGGCTCATCCCCGAACACCGAGCTTGCGCCCGGCTTCTGGTTCTTGCCGCCCAGCCTAAGACGCGCACCTTCTCCAATTGTCAGGACGCCCGTAAAACAGCCGAAACGGATTGCGTCGGTGACAATGTCGAGCGAGGCGTTGACACGCTCGGCAAGTCCAATCTGTACTTGAGGGCTGCGCTCCAGCCATTCGAGCAACCCGGTGTTCTTGTTTGTGCCGTGGAATGCGGTGGCCAGCTCGCCGGACAGTGCGATCGGAAGTGCCAGATAAGCGACCGGCGTCTCCGGACCTTCGGGCCTGCCCGACAGATAAGCCTTCGTGAACTCCACGAGTGCGGCGGCGCAGAACGCCGGATTCGTTTCGGCGTAGACGTCGTGAGCAGCTTTCATTTATCGCTCCCGAGCAGCGTCTCGTAGTCAGGATGCCAGCCGACCTTAAGGTTAATTGCGAGTACTTGGTAGCTGCCACGGATGTAATAAGCTGCTCCCCAGCTCGCCGCGATCGGGCGGACGGCAGTGGGAGCATCGTTATGCGTCCAGCGCAGCAGCTGGAGACCCGACGCGCATTTGTCGTCGTCCTTGAGGTCGGCGCACGCATCGACTATCTCAGCATGTCGATCGGACCAATGCTCACGCAATACTTGATCATACTCGCTGATCTTCGATGCCATGGCGGGGTTGTCCGACAGCCAGCGGCCCCTCTGCTCGCGCGCCTTCCACTCCTCTCGTATTGCCCGCTTGAGGTCGAAAGGCTTACCCTTCACTAGTGCGATCTGGCGGGCAAGCATCCCATCTGGCTGGTAGTCGTCGGGCGGGCCTACAGTCTCGAATTCGGGGACAAGCTTTTCTTGTTCAAGATCAGCGACGATCGTCATGATCTGGCTCTGTAGCTCGGCCCGCGTAATCACGCGTTCCCGTTCGCCGCAAAGGGAATACACGATCTGCCGGTCCCACCATTCGATAAGCCGCTTGGCCACAGCTGCGCGGTGCTCCGGTAGGACGAAATGGAAGTACGTGGCGATCTGTTTCTCGATTTCAGTGATCGTTGGACTGTCAGGCCGGATCACCGCTCGGCGAAGGACGTTCAGGCGGACAGCTTCAGTCAAGTTGAGAAAAGCTTGGCACCCGTCAACACGGTCGCCATAGGGAAGCGCCTTCTTGGCCTTCGCAGCGGCATCGCGTGCCGCCAGGACACGATTGGCTTCCGCGGTCATCGCCGCGACGAGGGCGGCGCGATCGGCATCAGCATTGATCAGCGCTCGGAGGGGGCAGTCCTGGGGAATCTTACCAACCGCGACAAGGTGCAGCGTTGTTTCGGCCAAGTTTAACGTGGGCAGAGCGTCGATCCAGACCTTCATCGTTCGCCAGAGCGACCGAGATTTGATCGTGATTGCGGGTGGGTTGGCGCTGATCGAGTGCTTCAGCTGAAAAAGTAGCTTCTGGCCGTCGGCCCGCAGCTCAACGTCGTCCAACTGTTCGATGCCGACTGCGGCGTCGTCGGTGGTGAGCCTCACTAGGGTCAGCAAGGCGTAAAAGGCTTGGTACCAGAAGCCCAATGCCGAGCCCTCGGCTGCGTGCGTTTCGCTCACTCGATCATCGTCCATGCCGTCACATTCCCCGTCGGTTCACTGTACGTTCCATCCCCCTTTGAATGATTGTACAATCTTCTCGACCAGTATGATAGGTTGCGTATAGGCTCAGTTTGCGCCTTATTCGTGCCCCAGTGCATTTTATTGCGCGTGAACCGACGCCGAAATCAACCATCCTCCAGCGCCGAACCACCTATTGGCGCAGAGTCCGTGTATTGCACGATGCCTTTGTTCGGAACCAAGCTCGATTGCTGCCGGATGGCTGACAGCCCGTTTCAAAAGTCTGGTGAAGGAAGCCGCTTGCGGTTTGGGTGAACGAGGCGGTGTAGCATGATCCTGATGGCGGCGACGGTGACCATGGCCTCGGCGACGTCCGTGCGTTCCTCGTAATCCTTGGACAGGCGTCGCCACCGTCCGAGCCACCCGAAGGATCGTTCAACCACCCAGCGGCGCGGGACGAGGATGAAGCCGCCCCCGGCGATGCGCCGGACGATGATCAGCGCCAGCCCGAGCAGGAAGCAGGCGAGGATCACCGGCATCCGATTGTAGATGCTGTCGGCGAAGACGGCGCGCAGCCAGCAGTAGAGCCGCTTGATCCGCGTCAGCAGCGCTCCAGCGCGGTCGGCATCCTGAATGTCGGCGGCGTGGACGAGGACGCCGAGCAGGAAGCCCGAGGTGTCGACGGCGATATGGCGTTTGCGGCCCTTGACCTTCTTGGCCGCGTCGAAGCCGCGCGCCCCCCCTTTTCCGTCGTCTTGACCGTCTGGGTGTCGAGGATGGCGGCCGAGGGCGTCGGATCGCGGCCCTCCTGCTCGCGCAGCATCACCACCAGATGGTGGCGCAGGGTCTCCCACACGCCGGCTTCCAGGAAGGCGCGGAAGTAGCGGTAGACCGTGGGCCAGGGCGGGAAGGCCGGCGGGGGCGGCAGATGGCGCCATTGGCAGCCGGTCCGCACCACGTAGAACAGCGCGTCCAACAGCCGGCGCATGTCCGTGCTGCGGGGCCGCCCGCCGGGCTTGGCCGACGGGATCAGTGGTTCGATGAGGCGGTACTGGTCATCGCTCAGGGCTTGCCCGGCGCCGTAATCGCCAACCAGTCGGCGGTCCTCGGGCATCCACATCGGCGGCCTCCGGCAGTGGGGTTCCCTCCCAACAGCCGCCGCCTCAGACCATCACCCTGCCAACGCCAACTTTCGAAACGGGCTGTGAGTGTCCGCTCCTGGCGGATAGTGTTGAAAAAGTCGGGGTTGCCGGCGGCATGAAGTCCTGATTCAGTTCTCCTGGGCAGAGGAGGACGCAGCGATGATGGGCGAGCGGACGGTGATGCAGGAGGCGCTGTTCTACGAGTTCAGCCTCGAGCGCCACGTCCCGTCGGACCACCTGCTTCGCTCGATCGACCGGTTCGTCGATCTGTCCGGCATCCGCGCCCATCTGCAACCGTTCTACAGCGCGATCGGACGCCCCTCGATCGATCCGGAACTGATGATCCGGATGCTCATCATCGGCTACTGCTTCGGCATCCGCTCGGAGCGCCGGCTGTGCGAGGAGGTGCATCTGAACCTCGCCTACCGCTGGTTCTGCCGGCTCGGCCTGGAAGGCGACGTTCCGGATCACTCGACCTTTTCCAAGAACCGTCATGGCCGCTTCCGCGACAGCGATCTCCTGCGCAAGCTGTTCGAAACGACGGTGCAGCGCTGCCTGGAGGCCGGGCTGGTCGGGGGTGACGGCTTCGCGGTCGATGCCAGCCTGATCCGGGCCGACGCCAACAAGCAGCGCTCGGCGGCGGGCTCGGAGGAGGTCGATTGGGAGGCGATGGCGGCGACCCGCCGCTCGGTCCGGGAGTATCTCGACACGCTGGACGAGGCCGCCTGGGGCGCCGCCAGCGAGGTGCAGCCCAAGTTCGTCTCGCGCTCGGATCCGGCCGCGCAGTGGACCGGGGCGCAGAAAGGGCATGCGTTCTTCGCCTATGCCACCAATTACCTGATCGATCTCGACCACGCCGTCATCGTCGATGTCGAGGCGAGCCGCGCCATCCGCCAAGCCGAGGTCGGCGCCGCCCGCACCATGCTGGAGCGCACCCAAGACTGCTTCGGGCTTTATCCCGAGCGGCTGGCCGCCGACAGCGCCTACGGTTCGGCCGAGATGCTCGGCTGGTTGGTCCATGAGCGCGGCATCGAGCCGCACATCCCGGTCTTCGACAAATCCGAGCGCCGTGACGGGACCTTCGAACGGGCCGACTTCACCTACGATCACGAGGCCGATGCCTATGTCTGCCCGGCCGGCAAGGAACTCCGGCCGCGGCAGAAGACCTACCGGATGCCGCCCCCGCTCGCCGACGCGGACGGCCTGATCCGCTATCGCGCGAGCACGTTGGACTGCGCGCCCTGTCCGCTCAAGCCGCGCTGCTGTCCGAACACACCCGCGCGCAAGGTCCCGCGCTCCATCCACGAGGGGGCCCGCGACCTGACGCGCGCCATCGCCGCCACCGACGCCTACGCCACCTCACGGCGCGAGCGGAAGAAGGTCGAGATGCTGTTCGCCCACCTCAAGCGCATCCTGAGGCTCGACCGGCTGCGATTGAGGGGGCCGAACGGTGCCCGCGACGAGTTCCACCTCGCTGCCGCGGCCCAGAACCTCCGCAAGCTCGCCAAGCTCATCCCGATGCCGGAACCCAGGCCGGCATGAGGGAGCCTCGGCCCGTTCGGCCCTTACCATCGGCGCAGCAGCTCTCGATCTGCACCCGACTTTTTCAACGATATCGGCGCAAGGCTGACACAGTCGAAGCACCCCCGCCGGCTGCCGTCCGGACCAAATCACCCCCCGTGCCATGCCCCACCCCGGCCATGGCACCGCGCCGCCGATCCGCGCACATCCGTGCCATAAAGCGGCTTTCCGGGCGCGGAACTTGCGTGCACACCTGAATCCCCCTAATCCTCCCCCGCTTCACCGGGTGGACGGCGGATGATTCCGAAGATCCTGCATCAGCTCTGGAAGGACGCGGACGTTCCCGAACGCTTCGGGCATTTCCGGGAGACGTGGCGGCGGCATCACCCGGACTGGCAGCACCGGCTGTGGACGGACGCCGACCTGCACGCCTTCGTCGCCCGCGAATTCCCCGATTTCCTGCCCGTCTACGAGGCGTACGGGGAGCCGATCCGCCGCGTCGACGCCGCCCGCTACCTGATCCTGAAGCGGTACGGCGGGCTCTACGCCGACCTCGACTTCGAATGCCTGAAGCCGCTCGACCCGCTGCTGGACGGGCACACGTTCGCCATCGGGCTGGAGCCGGAGTCGCATCTGGCGCTGGAGAAGGCGGTGGTGCGGGGGATGACGCGCATCCTCTGCCCGTCGCTGATCGCCTCCGTCCCCGGCCACCCGTTCTGGGACCATGTGGTGGAGCAGCTGCGCCGCCACGCGCGCGAGGCCGACGTGCTGGACGCCACGGGGCCGTTCCTGCTGACCCGCGCGCTGGACGGCTTCGCCGATCCGGGGTCGGTCACGCTGCTGCCGCCACGCCTCGTCTACCCGGCGGACAAGGTCGACTGCTGGGAAGGCCGCCTGTTCGACATCCGCACGTGGGAGCGGCTGACCCGCGACGCCTGCGCGCTGCACCACTGGGACGCCACCTGGGTGCCGGGATTGGTGCGCGGCGACGGCCGGCCGGCGGAGCTGCGGATCGTGGTGACGGAGGGCGACGCCGCCCCGCCGCCGGCCCCGCCGCCCACCCCGGACGCCCCGCCGCCGCTGGTGTCCTGCCTGATGGCGACGCGCGACCGGCCGGCGCAGGCGCTGCTGGCCATCGATTGCTTCCGCCGCCAGACCTACGCGAACCGCGAGCTGGTGATCGTCGACGACGGCGCAGACGAACAACTGGCCCGCGCCGTGGCGGCGCTGGGCGACCCGCGCATCCGGCTGGTGCGTCCGCAGGATCCCGCAACGAACCTGGGCCGGGCGCGCAACCGCGCCGTCGACCTCGCGGCCGGGACCTACGTCTGCCAGTGGGACGACGACGATCTGTACGACCCGCTGCGGCTGGAGCTGCAGATGGCCGTCCTGCGCCACAGCGGCGCGCGCGCCTGCCTGTTGAGCCGCTGGATGGTTTGGTGGCCGGAGGCGGAGCGGCTGGCGATCTCCCGCCAGCGGCCGTGGGAGGGGTCGCTGCTGTGCGAGAAGGCGGTGCTGCCGCGTTACCCGGAGCTGGCGCGGGGCGAGGACACGCCGGTGGTGGAGCGCCTGCTGCGCACCGTGCGGGTGGTGCATCTGGACGAGCCGCGGCTGTACCTCTACGTCGTGCACGGCGCCAACACCTTCCCCGCCGGCCATTTCGACGAGCAGTGGCAGGCCGCCGACCCGCGCTGGGAGGGGGAGCGCGCCCGGGTGGTGGCGACGGAGCTGGCGAAGCGGCTGCCGCTGGCGGCCTATGGCCGGGCGCTGGCCGAGCGGACGGCGCAGCACCTCGACGCGCAGGCGCGCGCGGCCGGCGCGGAGCGGCGCTGGGCGGACGCGCTGGCGCTCTGGGGCCGGGCGCTGGCGGGCGCCCCCTGGCACTGGCCGGTGCGGCTGGCCCGCGGATTGGCGCTGCTGGACCTGGGCCGGTTCGAGGAGGCGGAGGCCGACTTCGCCCGCGTCGTCACCCAGCCGCCGGGCATGGCGGCCGGGCTGGAGGCGCTGGCGGGGGCGGCGGCGCGGCGGCGCGACTGGCCGGCCGCGCTGCGGCGCTGGCAGCGCCTGGCATGCGCCGCCCCGGCCTCGCCGGAGGCGGTCGTCGGGCTGGTGACCACGCTGGTCGAGCTGGGCCGCCTGGACGAGGCGGAGGCGCTGGCCAACCGCCGCACGCCCGTCCTCGGCCGGGCCGAGGCGGTGGTCGCCCGCGCCGCCGTGCTGCAGCGCCGCCAGGACGGTGCCGAACTGGCGGCGCTGCTGGACGCCAACGCCGACGTGGCCGCCGCCAACCCGACGCTGCGCGCCCTGCACTTTCACACGCTGCAGGCGCGCGGCGAGATGGCGCGGGCCCGTGCGGCGGTCCAGGCTGGGGAGCAAACGGAGGATGGAAGAGGCGGAAGCCCGGTGCTGAACGACCTTCTGCAGGTGGCCTTCACGGCGGACGGCGCCGACGCGGCGGGGCGCCGTCGGCTGCACGCGCTGTGGCGCGCGCACGGCGCGGCGATCCTCAGCCCCGACCTGCTGGGCCTGACCGCCCAGGCGGTGCGGGAGGCGGAGGGCGACGCCGGGCTGCGCGCCCTGCTGGACGCGGTGGACGCCCTGCCGCCGGTCGATACGCGGGCGGTCAAGCTGCGCCTGCTCGCCGTGTTCGAACGGCTGCGCGGCGGGCTGGACGCCGGCACGGCGGAGGACGCGCTGCGCCGCCTCGCCGACGCGCAGGACCGCCAGGCCCCCCTGGGCCACTGGGCGCAGGCGCTGCGCCGCTTCGCCGACGGGTTCGACCGGCTGCGCGAACGCTTCCCCGCCTTCCTGGTGGACAGCGGCTGGCGCCGCGCGTCCGCCGAGGCGGTGGCCGACCGGATCATCGCCGCGCACCGCGCCGGCCGGCCGTTCAGCCTTGTCCGGCTGGGCGACGGGGAGGGCAACTTCCTGCCCTACCCGGCCGGGCAGGAGGCGCACGCCGGCCCCGACCGCGACGCCACGCAGCGCATCTGGTGGGGGGCCGCGCGCCTGGACGGGGCGGCGGCCGACGCCATGACGGCGGCGCTGGCCCGCGCCGTGCGCAACGCCGACGTCGTCGGCGTGCCGGACCTGTCGCGCCTGTGCTACGGCCTGCCGCTGCCGACGCCGCCGTTCCTGTTCCACAGCTGGCACGACTACCGCGGCCTGCTGGCGATCCTCGACCATCTGGGGCGGCGCGGAGATGGCGCGCTGTTCGCGCCGGGGCAGACCATCACGTCGTGCCACATCCACGCCGACCTCGCCGCCTGGGGCCAGTACGAGCGGCTGTTCGCCGCCGTCGGCCGCGTGTCGCTGGTGACCTGCCACCCGGCATTGCCCGACGCGCTGGCCCGGCGCTTCGGCGTCGCCGTCGGGCAGGTCTACCGCATCCCGCACGAGGCCAAGTACGCGGCCCAGTTCGGCTACGCCGACGCGGGCGACCACTACCCGGACGCCTTCCGGGCGTTGGAACGGACGCTGGCGGTGCGCGCGCCGGGCGAGGTGTTCCTGGTGGCGGCCGGCTTCCTGGGCAAGATGTACTGCGACTGGATCAAGGACCGCGGCGGCATCGCGCTGGACGTCGGCAGCGTGGTGGACCACTGGTGCGGCTTCGCCACGCGCAGCCTGCACTTCACCCAGCGCTACGCGGCGGCGCCGGAGCCCGCCGCCACGCCGGGCGTCAACCTGTTCGGCCACGTCGGCGCCGGGGTCGGGCTGGGCGTGGCGGCGCGCGGGACGGTCGCGGCGCTGACGGCCGCCGGCATCCCGCACGCGGTGTTCGACCTGGATGCCGACCCGGACGCGGCGGCCGGCGCGGAGCTGGCGGCCCCGCCGCACGGGATCAACATCGTCCACACCAACCCGGATTTCCTGTTCCAGGCGCTGGCGTCCGGGCGCGGCGGGCTGACGCCGCAGGCGTTGCGCGGGCGCGTCAACATCGGTGTCTGGGCGTGGGAGAGCGCCACCAGCTTCCCCGCCGGCTGGGAAAAGGCCTTCGCCCTGTTCCACGAGGTCTGGGCGCCCAGCCGCTTCACGGCCGAGGCGCTGCGCCGCCTTTCGCCGGTCCCGGTCGCGGTGGTGCCGCACGTGGTGGAGCCGCACGTGGTGGAGCCGCACCCGCCCGCCGTCACCCGCGCCCGGCTCGGCCTGCCCGAGGACGCCTTCGTCGTCGCCTTCCTGTTCGACGAGCTGAGCGGCTTTTCGCGCAAGAACCCGCTGGGCGCCATCGCCGCGTTCCGCCAAGCCTTTCCAGAAGGCGACGGCCGCGCCGTGCTGGTGATCAAGGCGCGCACCCTGTCGGCGGAGAACCGCGCGCGGCTGGAGGCGGCGGCGGGCGGCAGCCCCGCCATCCTGCTGCGCACCGGCGACGCGCCGCGCGACGAGGCGCTGGGCCTGATCGGCGCCTGCGACGCCTACCTGTCGCTGCACCGGGCCGAGGGGTTCGGGCTGACCGTGGCGGAGGCCATGGCGCTGGGCAAGCCGGTGGTCGCCACCGCGTGGTCGGGCGTGCTGGACTTCCTGGCGGCGGACTGCGCCGTCCCCGTGCCCTGCACGCCGGTCACGCTGACGCAGGCGGACGGCTACTACCCGGCCGGCACCGTGTGGGCGGAGCCGGACCTGGACGCGGCGGCGCGCGCCCTGCGCGCCCTGTTCGACGACCGCGTTGCCGCCCGGCGCATGGGCGAGCGCGCCGCCGCCCGCATCCGCGCCACGCTGGGCGCCGGGGTGGTCGGCGCGCGCGTGCGCGACCGGCTGGCGGCGCTCGCCGCCCCTGCCACCGCCGCCCCGGCGCCCTCCGTGCTGGTGCTGACCCCGGTGAAGAACGCGCGGCGGCACCTGCCGGCCTTCCTCGCCATGCTGGAGCGGCTGGACCACCCGCGCGACCGGCTGTCCCTGGGCTTCCTGGAGGGCGACAGCGACGACGGCTCCCACGCCTTCCTGGAGGCGGAGCTGCCGCGGCTGCGCGGCCTGTTCCGCCGCGTCGTGCTGATGAAGCACGACCTGGGCCTGCGGCTGGACGGGCCGCGCTGGGCGCCCGCGGTGCAGCGCCCCCGGCGCGCGGCCATCGCCAAGGCGCGCAACCGCCTGCTGAACGCGGCGCTGGCCGACGAGGACTGGGTGCTGTGGATCGACGCCGACGTGCTGGACGCACCGCCCGACGCGCTGCGGCGCCTGCTGGCGGCCGGGCGCGACATCGTCGTGCCGCACTGCGTGCTGGAGCCCGGCGGGCCGACGTTCGACCTTAACAGCTTCCGGATCACCGACCCGGACGGCGAGGCCCGGCACGTGGTGGACGGGCTGGTGCAGCCGCCGCACGGCGTCGGACGGCGCTACCTGGACAATCTGCGCGGGCAGGGGCCGGTGCCCCTGGACGGCGTGGGCGGCACCATGCTGCTGGTGCGCGCCGACCTCCACCGCGAGGGCCTGATCTTCCCGCCCTTCCCCTACCGCGGCTACATCGAGACCGAGGGTCTGGCCATGATGGCCCGCGACATGGGCATCACCTGCTGGGGCCTGCCGGACCTGGAAATCGTCCACGCCAGGGACTGAGTCCCGGCCACCACCGTTTCTTCCTGCCTCGGCGCTTTTAGTTGCCCGGCCGGCGGCGTCCCCGTCCGTGACTTCGGCCGCGGGGCGGCGTCACGCTTTGTCGAATTTCGTTACTTGACACACGGAAGTGTGTTACCCGACCTTTGAATTAAGGGCGCGCGAAAGGTCCCGCGTCCCCGCCGCGCCGGCCGGAGCCGCGCCGCCGCAATCACGGCGTGTGTCGAAGTCCGTCCGGCGCTGCAATCCGACGTTTAGCTTACCTTGCCGCCAACCATTACGACTTGCCGAGCCGAGAGAATTCGCCCATGGCCACGTTGACGCTCACCGGATCGAACGCCAACACGCTGACCGGCACGAACGTCAGCGGCGGCACCGTGGCCACCACGGGCGACGATACCATCAGCGCCACCTCCGGCCAGATCGCCGGCTCCACCCTCGACGGCAACGGCGGCACCGACGTTCTGCAGCTCACCGGCGGCGGCACCTTCGACCTGAAGGTCGCGGCGGCGCTGAACGTCACGTCCGTCAAGCTGATGTCCCCCTCGACCGTCACCGGCACGACGGGGGCGGACTGGCTCGTCGGTTCCGGGGCCGCGGACACGCTGGTCGGCGACCTGGGCAACGACACCCTGCACGGCGAGGCCGACCACGACGTGCTGTCGGGCGGCGACGGCAACGACAGCCTGTACGGCGGCCTCAACAACGACACGCTGTACGGCGACGCGGGCGACGACACGCTGTCGGGCGGCGCGCACGCCGACACGCTCTTCGGCGGCGCCGGGAACGACGTCTTCGCCGTCAGTTCCAGCACCGACTTCGTGGCCGGGGAGGTCGTCGACGGCGGCGACGGCACCGACACCATCCTCCTGGTCTCGCCCACCGGCATCCAATACGACTTCAGCGGCGCCATCGGCATCGAGCGCATCGAATACAACGGCGCCGGGCAGGGCTTCGGCATCACCGGGGGCGCCAACAGCGAACTGATCATCGGCGGCAGCGGCCCGCAGACCCTGCTGGGCGGGGCCGGCGAAGACACCATCTCCGGCGGGGCCGGCAACGACACCATCACCGGCGGCGACGGCAACGACGTGTTCCAGTTCGCCGGGTCGGGCGAGGGCAACGACCTCATCACCGACTTCGCACCGGGCGAGGCGATCCGCGTGACCGGCCGCTCCTCCGGCGGCAGCATCACCAACGGCGGCAGCACCGTCGCCGCCAACTCCGTCCAGGTCAGCACGTCGAACGGCGTCACGACGCTGTACGTCGATACCGACGGCGTCGCCGACGCGGCCGAACTGACCGTGCTGCTGACCGGCACCTACCTGTCGGGCGACTTCGCGTTCTCGGGCGCCGACATCACCCGCAACGCGCCCGTCTTCACCACCGGCACCGACACCTTCACCGACGCCTCGGGCAACGCGCTCGCCATCGGCGCGGGGGTCGGCACCATCAACGCGGGAGACACCGTCAACGGCGGGGACGGCAACGACACGCTGGCCGCCATGCTCGCCAACAACGAGACGACCGGGGCGGCGACGCTGGCGGGCTGGGACAACCTGAACATCGCGGTGGCCAGCGGCCAGAGCGCCACCTTCGACGCGCAGAACGTCACCGACTCCACCCTCAAGCCCAACGGCGCCGGCCTCCACGTCATCACCAACGCCTCGGTCCGCGTGGAAGGCGCGGGGATGACCGGGGCGGGGCGGATGGATCTCACCTTCGCCGACACCTTCGGCGCCTTCTACGGCGGCATCGGCTTCGGCGGCAGCAATTCCGACACTCTGCACGGCGGCAACGGCAACGACACGATCTACGGCGTCGGCGGCGCCGACACGCTGCTGGGCGAAGGGGGCAACGACGTGCTGTCGGGCGGCCCCGGCAACGATAGCATGGTCGGCGGGGACGGAGCCGACGGGCTGTCCGGCGGCGACGGTGCCGACACGCTGCTGGGCGGCGACGGCAACGACACCGTCAACTTCGCCGTCGCCGAACTGGCGGGCGGCGACAGCGTCGACGGCGGCGCCGGCACCGATACCCTGCAGCTCAATTCCGGCGGCAACTTCGATCTGTCCGGCCTGTCGTTCGCGAACTTCGAAGTGATCCGCGGCTCCACCTCCCACGACACCATCACCGGCATCTCCGGCACCACGCCCTACGTCTTCCTAGGGTTGGCCGGCAACGACAGCATCGTCGGCGGCGGCGGCAACGACACGCTGTCGGGCGGCGTGGGCAACGACACGCTGTCCGGCGGTGCGGGCGACGACGCCTTCCATCTCGGCAACTCCACCGGCGAGATCACCGCGAACCTGCTGATCGACGGCGGCACCGGCAACGACGTGGTCTGGCTGACGAGCTTCGGCGCTTACAACCTGTCCCTGCCGACGCTGAACGGCATCGAATCCATCGTCGTCGGCAACGCGCTCAGCGCCTCGGTGACCGGCGGCACGGCCGACGATTCCATCGTCGGCAACACGGCGGACGACCTGCTGATCGGCGCCGCCGGAAACGACGCCCTGTCGGGCGGCGACGGAGCCGACACGCTGTCCGGCGGCACCGGCAGCGACGTCCTGGCCGGCGGCGAGGGCAACGACGTCTTCGCGCTGACGGCGGCCGACATCACCGGCTTCGCCGACACGCTGAGCGGCGGCAACGGCACCGACGCCATCGTGCTGGGCGGTGCGGGCACCTACGACCTCTCCGCCGTCGAGATCCACGGCGTCGAGCAGGTGTCGGGCAGCAGCGGCAACGACGCCGTCTCCGGCCTGGCGGACGCCGACGTCGCCTCGGCCGCCTTCCTGGTGGACGGCGGCGGCGGCAACGACACCCTGGCCGGCGGGGCCGGTAACGACACGCTGTCGGGCGGCAGCGGCAACGACGTGTTCGCCTTCGCCTCCACCGGCAACGGCACCGACCGCATCGCCGACATCGCGGAGAACGAGATCATCCGCGTGACCGGGCGCGCCTCCACCGGCGGCACCGTCACCGACGGCAACGGCAGCAACGTCGCCGCCAATTCGGTGCAGGTCAGCACGTCGGGCGGCGTCACGACGCTGTACATCGACACCAACGGCGCCGCCGGTGCGGCCGAGCTGACCGTCACGCTGACCGGCACGTTCGCGGCCCGGAACTTCGCGCTGTCGGGCACCGACATCACCCACGTCGTCCCGCCGATCTTCACCACCGGCACCGACAGCTACACCGACGACCCCGGCAACGCGCTGACGGCCGCCGCGGCGACCGGCACCATCAACGCGGGCGACGCCGTGGATGCCGGCGACGGCACCGACACGCTGAACGCCACCCTCGCCAACGGCGAGACGACGGGTCCGGCGACGCTGACCGGGTGGGAGAACCTGAACATCACGGTGGCCAGCGGCGCCACCGCCACCTTCGACGCGCAGAACGTCTCCGCCTCCACCCTGAAGCCGGTGGGGGCCGGCGCGCACGTCATCACCAACGCTTCGGTCGGCGTCGACGCCTCCGGCCTGACCGGCGCCGGCACGCTCAACGCCACCTTCACCGGCGGCAACGTGACGGCGACCGGCGGCGCGGGGCGCGACACGCTGTCGGGCGGCTCCGGCGCCGACACGCTGTCGGGCGCGGCGGGCAACGACCTGCTGTACGGCGGTGCCGGCAACGACGTGTTCGGCTACGCCGCCACCGACGCCGGGCAGGTCGACGTCATCGGCGACTTCGCGGCGGGCGACGTCATCCGCGTCGGCTCGGCGACGCTCGGCGGCATCACCAGCGGCACCGGCACGGGCTTGGCCGCCCGCGGCGTCCAGGTCGGCACGACGAGCGGCGGCTTCACCCCGCTCTACCTCGACCTCGATGGCAACGGCGGTGCGGCCGATCTGACCATCAACCTCGCCGGCAGCTTCACGGCCGCCGGCCTGCAGGTCACGGGCAACGAGATCCGCGTGTACACCGCGCCGCCCAGCACGGGCGGCGGGGGCGGGGGCGGCGACAGCGGCGGCGGGACGACGCAGACGGTGGACGGCGTCACCGTGCAGCAGACGACGCAGACCGCCGGCGACGGCACCCGCACGGAGACCCTGACGATTCCCATCGTCACCGCCGGCCGCACGGAGGAGAACGCCGCCACCCCCAACGCCGACATCCCGCTGGCCCGGGACAGCGGCGGGCAGGACCTGCTGACCGCGCACGTGCCGGTCGGCGTCGGCCTGACGGTGGAAAGCACGACCACCACCGCCGGCGGCGTCCAGGGCCTGATCCGCGCCATCCAGAACCGCACGCAGAACCAGCCGGGCGACCAGTCGGCGATGACCGGCGTCGGCCAGAGCTTCCTCGACGTGTTGCCGCCGACCGCCAACCTGACGGTGCGCACCATCGTGCCGGTGGTCGCCAACCCGGCGGCCCCGCCCAGCCAGCCCATCATCATCACCGGCACCGCCCCGAGCGGCGGGGTGAGCACGCAGCAGCAGGCGGTGGTGATCGACGCCTCCAGCCTGCCCAGCGGCACCGTCATCCAGCTTCAGAACGTCGACTTCGCCGCCGTGGTGGGCGCGGTGCGGGTGACCGGCGGCGAGGGCTCGCAGGTGGTCGCCGGCGACAGTGCGGATCAGTGGATGGTGCTGGGGGCCGACGACGACACGCTGCGCGGCGGCGGCGGCAACGACTTCGTGGGATCCGAAGGCGGCGACGACGTGCTGTACGGCGACACCGGCTATGACACGGTGACCGGCGGCATCGGCAACGACGCGCTGTACGGCAACCAACAGGACGACGTGGTCTACGGCAACCAGGGCGCCGACACGGTGTTCGGTGGCCAGGACGCCGACACCGTGTTCGGCGGGCAGGACGGCGACGTCCTCTACGGCAACCGGGCGGCCGACGTGCTGTACGGGCAGCTGGGCAGCGACACGCTGTTCGGCGGGCAGGACAACGACGTGCTCTTCGGCGGCCAGGGCGACGACCTGCTGGCCGGCAACCTGGGGGCCGACACGCTGACCGGCGGGCTGGGGGCGGACATCTTCCGCGTCGGCGCGCCGGAGGAGGGCGGCGACGTGATCACCGACTTCGAGGCCGGGGTGGACACGATCGCCGTGGCCGGCCCGAACTTCGGCAACATCCCGGCGGGGTCCTTGTCGGCCAGCCACTTCGCGCTCGACAACCCCACATCGGCCGGGGCGACGTTCGTGTTCAACACCCGCACCGGCGCCCTGTCCTTCGACGCCGACGGCACCGGCGCCGGTGCCGCCGTGACCATCGCCACGCTCAACGTCCGCACGCTCAGCGCGTCGGACATCCTGGTGGTGCCGAACTGATCAGCCGCCGGTAACAGCTCACGCCCTCACGCCACCGCCGGCGCCGCCACCGGGCGGCGCAGGTAGGGCGTGCGGAAGCGCAGGCAGGGCCGCTCGATCAGCGTGTAGGACAGCCAGCACAGCGGCAGCATCGCCACCAGGAACGCCGCGGCCGCCGGCAGCGCGACATAGAAGTTGCCCAGCGGCACCCCGGCCTTGAAGAGCCAGGCCCAGGCGCGCTCGAAAAAGAAGAAATGCAGCAGGTAGAGGGAGTAGGACAGCTCCCCCACCCTGGCGGCGGCCCGGTCGAGCACGCGCGGCAGCGCCACGGGGGAGCGGTCGTACCAGGCGACCAGCACGGCGCCCGCCATCCCCTCGACCAGCGGGTGGACGATCCACAGGGGCGACGGCGAGGGGTAGGAGGGCATGGCGAAGAAGCCGCCCCATTCGTTGAACAGCTGGACGTAGGCGGCGAACAGCGCCAGCGCCACCCCGGCCACAGCCCCCATCCATGGGCGGTAGGGGACGTCCCGCGACGCCTGAAAGGCCAGGATGCCGGCGACGAACTGGTCGAAGCGGCCGGCGATCGTCCAGTAGGCGAGGCTCTGCACCTCCCCGTTCACGCCCCAGGCGGCGGTGCGCAGCGCCGTGCTGGCGGCCAGCAGCGCAAGCAGGGCGCCCGGCTTCCATCGGCCGAGCGCCAGCACGGCGGGCAGGATCAGGTAGAAGTGCAGCTCCGTCGCGATCGACCAGCCGCCGTTCGGCCAGGTCGGCAGCACGAACCCCTCCAGCACGCCCCTCAGGCTGGCGTCCGGACTGCGCAGCAGGTGGATGGCCAGCACCACCGCCAGCAGCGGCCCCAGGCGCAGGACCCGGTTGTAGAGGAAGCGCGGGTAGTCGATCGGCCGCCCGTCGATGAGCTTGGCGAACAGATAGCCGGTCAGCACCATGAACAGCGCCACGCCGAGGTGCCCCTCCTCGAACGGCGACAGCGGAAAGACCGGCGCATAGGCGAACGGGATCAGCCCCTTGGCGTGCGTGAAGTGCCAGGCGACCACCAGGAAGCAGGCAAGCGCGCGGAGGTGATCGATCTTGGCGAAATAGGCGCCTGTCGAGGATTTCATCGGGTTCGGCCGGACCGTGGCGAGGGCGGCCGGAGCATAGGCGGCGGGCGGCGGCCGAATCAATGCGGCCGAATCAATACGAGCGGAGCGGATCGCGCCGCGCATCCGAGAGGCTTGACCCGCAGCGCCGCACGGCCCACCCTATGGAAGACCGCCGAAGCGACCGGATCCTGGAGAGCGTCACATGGCCGTGCCGAAGAGCGCCGACCGCGCCGCCACCCCGCCGGCGGACGAACGCCAGCGTCTGGCCGAGATCCTCGATCGTGGCCTCGACTCCCTCGACGCCGGCCGCACCGTGCCGGGCGAACGCGTGCGCGGCCGGGTCGAGCGCTTCTTCGCGGAGCGCCGCCGGGCCGGCTCCCCGCGCGGCGGGGCATGACGCCCTACACCCTCACCGCCGAGGCGGAAGAGGATCTTATCGGCATCCTGGCGCATCTCCACGACATCGGCGGCGAGCCGCTGGCGCGTGCCTGGGACGAGCGCCTCGACCGCCGCTTCACGGCCGTCGCCAACGGCCTGCCCGGACGCCGCCGCGTCGACGTGCGCACCCGACGCCCACTGCTGTTCACCCGCGAAGGCCCCTACCTGATCGCCTTCGATCCCGAAACGCGGGTCATCATCCGCCTCGTCCACGGCTCCCGCGACTTCCCGACGGTCTTCGCCGGGCTGTGACGCTGCTCGCGGCGGCTCTCCCAGCGCCGCCGGGGCCGGTCAGCCCGGCAGCACCAGGATGTCGGCGGCGCCGAGCGTGCGGACATTCAGCGTGGCGATCGCCACCGCGGCACCCGCCCCCGAGCCGTCGGCATCGAAGGACAGCACGCCGGTGGCCGTGTTGAAGACGAACAGGTCGTCGGCGTCCGCCGGGTTGTTCAGCGCGAAGTTCGCCACCGGCAGCGTGCCCGCCGCCGGATTGCCGAAAGACGGGCCGAGCACCGCGAGCCGGTCCACTCCCGACGTGAAGTCGGCAACGGTGTCGCCGCCCTCCGTGGCCGCGTCGATGCGGAACTGGTCCGCCCCCGCGCCACCCCACAGCGTGTCCGCCCCTGCCCCGCCGTCCAGCGTGTCGTCGCCCAGCTGCCCGTACAGGACATCGGCCGCGCGGTTGCCGTACAGCGCGTCGCCGTCCTGGCCGCCGAACAGCGTATCGCCGCCCTGGCCGCCGAACAGCACGTCGGCGCCCTGGTTGCCGTACAGCGCGTCGGCATCGGTGTTGCCGTACAGCCGGTCGGCTCCGCCGCCGCCGTACGCCGTATCGGCCCCGGCGCCCAAGTGCATCGTCTGGACCGTGCCGTCGCCGGCCCACAGGTTGTCGCCCGCGCCGCCGGTCAGCACGGCCGCGCCGGCGACCGCCGTCAGGCCGACGCCATCGACCTGCACCGGCACGCTCGCCGGGAGGCCGCGTGCGTCCAGCACCAGGGCCTTGACCGTAGCCGTGTCCGCGGCGCCGAAGGCGAGCACCGCCCCGGCGGCGGTGGTACCGGTGGGGGTCGCGGTGCGCACGACCACCCGGCCGTCGGGATCCAGGGAACCGAGGAACCGCTCGGCCGCCGCGCCGAACACGGCGGCGCTCGCGGCGTCCGGCGCCAGCCTCATCAGTTCGGTGTAGAGCGTCGACGCCACCGCGCCCCGGACGTGCGCGTCCTGCGGCCCGTGGGCGGTGAGCGCCAGCCCCGCCGGCAGCCCCACGTCGAACGAGGTGCCGGACAGGCCGGGCACCAGCGAGACGATGGCGGTCGAGACGATGGCGGTGCCGCTCCCCGCGGGCGCCGTCGTGACGGAAATGCCGATGGCCGGAAGCTCCACCCCGCCGCCGGTGTGGGTGACGGTCACCGTCGGGCCGCCGGCCGTGGCGACGGTCTCGCTGGACGAGGTTTCCGGCGTGACGGGGGCCGGCGGGTCGTAGACGATGCGGGCCTGCCCGTCGGCGCCCCGCACCAGCCGGAAGGTGCCCGCATAATCGCCGACCAGGACCATCACGTCGTCCGGCACGCCGGCGTCTTCGGGGATCAGGCGCAGCACGGTGTAGGTGCCGTCGCGCGCCACCTCGATGTCCCTGGCCGGGATCAGGGGAGCGATGGTGTCGCCCGGCCGGAAATCGGTGACGACGCCGTCGCCCTCCAGGGGAAAGGGGAAGACGTCGTCGCCGGCGCCGCCCACCAGGGTATCGGACCCGCCGCCGCCCGACAGGACATCGCCGCCGTCCCCGCCCAGGAGAAGGTCGTCGCCGGTGCCGCCGTCGAGCACGTCGTCTCCGGCACCGCCGGAGAGTTGATCGTCTCCGGCGTCGCCGGACAGCGCGTCCGCGCCCCCGGTCCCGGTGATCGAGTCATCGCCCGGCCCGCCCGTGGTGGCCGCCACGCCCTGTTCGTCACGCATCACGCCTCATGCTCCGTCTGGTTGCTCCCGAACGGGAACGCCGTTTCCGGACCCAAATCCCCGTGCCAAATCCTCGTGCACCCGTGCGCCGCCGCCGCATCGACGCCGCGTTCAGGCGAGCTGGCGGTGCGCCATCGCGTGGAAGGCGCCACCGGCGGCCATCAGCGCGTCATAGGTCCCCACCTCCCGCACGCGGCCGTCCGCCAGCACGACGATGCGGTCGGCCCTGCGCACGGTGCTCAGGCGGTGGGCGATGATCAGGCGCGTGGTGGTGAGCCGGTCCAGGCTGTCGGTGACGATGGCCTGCGTCCGGTTGTCCAGCGCGCTGGTCGCCTCGTCGAACAGCAGGAACCGCGGACGGGCGGCGATGGCGCGGGCGATCAGCACGCGCTGCACCTGCCCGCCGGACAGCACCCCGCCGGCATCGGTGATGACGGTGTGCATGCCCATCGGCATCGCCCCGATGTCGTCGGCCAGCCCCACCTGCCGGGCCGCCGCCCAGGCATCCTCCTCCGTCAGGTGCAGGTTGGGGCCGAGGATGTTGTCGAGCAGGCTTCCGGGCATCAGCCGGTCGTTTTGCAGCACCACGCCGAATTGGCGGCGCACCGCCTGCACGTCCAGGCTGCCCAGGTCGAACCCGTCGAACAGGATGGCGCCGGCTTCCGGCGTCTCAAACCCCAGCAGCAGGCGCAGGATCGTCGACTTGCCGCAGCCCGACGGCCCGACCAGCGCCACGCACTCCCCGGCCGCCACCGACAGCGACAGGCCGGACAGCACCGGCGGCGCCTGCGCGCCGTACCGGAAGGAGAGGTGATCGATCTCGATGGCACCGGACAGCGGGCCGGGGTCGAGCTTGCCCTCGTCCGCCTCCGGCTCGGCGCGCAGGATGGGCGCGGCATAGGCGTACAGCGGCTTCAGCGCGGCGGCCTGCACCACCACCCCGGCCAGCCCGGTCATACCGCCCAGCGCCTGCCCGAAGGCCGAGAGGAAGGCGAGCAGCGCGCCCAGTTCCATCCCGCCGGCAAGGCCGAACCCGTGAACGGTGGCGAACAGGACGGCGGTCGCCAGCGGCACGAAGACGCCGCCCGCCAGCACGGAGAGGTTCGTCACCGCCTCCGCCTCGAAACGCTGGCGGCTGGCCGCGCCGTGCAGGCGCGACCACGACAGGAAGGCCCGCCGCTCCGCCGCCGCCAGCCGCAGCTTGGCGACACCGCCGCACAGCTGCAGGAGCAGGCCCGCCGCCTCCCCCGTGGTCTTCAGCACGGCGCGCTCGCGCCGCGCGCGCTCCAGCCCCAGCCACGCCACCACCGCCGCCATCAGCAGGATCAGCGCGAAGCCGGCCAGCGCCAGCCTCCACCCGTACCACAGCATGAGGCCCAGCGCGCCGACGGCGAACACGGCGTTCAGCAGCGATGAGATCAGCGAGCTGCTGATCGCCTGTTCGATGGTGCGGATCGACAGCGCCCGCCTGGCGAGGTCGCCGGCCGTGTAATCCTTGAAGAACCGGACGGGCAGGCGCAGCAGCCGGTCCATGGTCGCCGCCTGGATGCGGCTGCCCGCCCGCCCCTCGATGCGCACCGATGCGATCTGCCCGGCGTAGCGGGTCACCAGCATGGCGAGCGCCGCCACCACCAGGACCAGCGCGGTTTCCAGCAGCTTCGGCAGGTCGTGGTCGGGGATGACGCTGTCCACCAGAAAGCCGGTGGCGACCGGCACGCCCATGTTCAGCACGCCGCCCGCGATGCCCAGCCCCAGCACGGCCAGCACGTCCCCCACGCTCCAGCGGATCGCCGAGGACACGATGTCCCGGGCGTGCAGGGGCCGCGCCGGGAAGGGTGCGGTGAAGGCGGTCGCCTCCCCCGCCAGCGCCGCCGCCTGCCGGCCGGACAGCGCCGCCGTCGTTCCGTCCGCCGGGTCGTACAGGACGTAGCCCCGGCGCGCGCCGCGCGGCAGCACGGCCAGGGGACGGCCGTCCCCGACGCGCCGCAGCAGGAAGGGGCCGACGTCGTCCCGCCACCATCCCGCCTCCAGAACGATCCGGCGCCCACGCAGGCGGTTGGCCGCGAGGATGTCGTCCAGCGTCGCCGGCCGCTCGTCCTCGCGGCCGCGGCGGGCCGGCGGCCGCAGCACCAGACCCAGCGGCTGGACCACCGCGGCGACGGCCAGCACCAGCGGGTCCGCGCTGTCGACGGACGGCGACGGGCCGCCCGACCGCCGGCCGGCGAGCGGCGCCGCCAGATGCTCGAAGGCGGCGTCGGCGGCCCGCGCGTCGGCCTCGCCGCGCCGGCGCAGGCGGTTGGTCTCGTCGGCGGCGGCCAGCCGCAGATTCATGGGCGCCACCTCCAGCGCCAGCCGGTGCAGTTCCGCCAGCGCGGCCCAGCAGGTGCCGTCGGCGAGCGCCTGCGCCGTATCGCGGACGGTGACGGTGCGGGCGCCGACCAGCGTCATCCAGGTTGCCGGCGACAGCGGCGGTGCGGCATCGCCGAGCACGTCCTCGGTGTCGAGGAACAGGGCCGGCGGCCCGGCCGGCCCGATGTGCGGCCAGATCACGCCGTGCCGGGAGCCGAGGCGCGACGGACCGTCCACCTCCAGGCTCTCGCCCGCGGCAAGCGCCGCCTCCACCCGCGGGCGCGGCACGATCGGGGCCGCCACGGCGTGCGACAGGCCGGTGACCCAGCGGTCGATCCGCTCCGCCAGGGCCGTGCCGCCGGCCAGGCCGTGCAATGCCCGGACGTCCAGCTCCGCCACCACGGTGCCGACGCCGCCCACCGCCAGGACGCCGAACGGCGGCCCGAACGCCGGCAGGCCGGAGGAGGCGCCGAAGCCGAACAGAAGGTCCCCCTCGTGCCGCGTGAACAGGTGCTGGCGCGGGCCGGCCGGGCCGCCGTCCCGCATCTCCATCAGGAACAGGTCCACCGCGCCGCGCAGGATCAGGAACGCGCGCCGCGGATCGTCGAGCGGGAGCGGCGCGTTGCCGGCCAGTTCGCGCGACGCCCCGCGGCGGCGCGCCAGGGCGTCCAGGTCCGGCGGCAAGACGGCGGGCGGGGCGTCACGCATCGACCAGCCTCCGGTACGGGCCGTCCTCCGCCATCAGCGCGTCGTGCGTGCCGCGCTGGAGGATGCGGCCCCCGTGCATGACGACGATCTCGTCGCAGTCGCGGATGGTGCTGAGCCGATGGGCGATGATGACGCAGGCGCAGCCGCGGCGGCGGATGTTGTCCATCACCGCCTTCTCGACGACGGGGTCGAGCGCGCTGGTCGCCTCGTCCAGCACCAGCAGGGTCGGGCCGCCGACCAGCGCGCGGGCGATCTCCAGCCGCTGGCGCTGGCCGCCGGAGAAGTTGCGCCCGCCCTCCGCCACCGGCCCGGCATAGCCGCCGGGGCGGGCGACGATCGCGTCGTGGATCTCCGCGTCGCGGGCGGCGCGCACCACGGCGCTTTCCGGCATGTCGGGGTCCCACAGGGTGACGTTGTCGCGCACCGTCCCTTCGAACAGCACGATGTCCTGGTCGACCACCGCCAGGGAATTGCGCAGCAGCGTGCGCGGGATGTCCGCCATCTCCCGGCCGTCGAAGCGGATCTCGCCCGCCCAGGGATCGAGAAGGCCGGCCAGCAGCCGGCCGACCGTGGACTTGCCGCTGCCCGATCCGCCGACCAGCGCCACCCGGGCACCCGGCTGAAGGTCGAGATCGAACCCCTCGATCAGCGGCGCCTCCCCCGGCGTGTAGCCGAAGGCGAGCCCGCGCACGCTCAACCGCCCGCTGAGGCGCAGGGGTGCAACCGGCGCGCGGGCGGGCACCCGAACGGCGGCCGGCTCCGGCCGCGTGAACTCGGCGGCCTCGGCGTGGGCCAGCACGTCGTCGAACTGCTCGACCGGGCCGCGCGCGCCCTGGAACGCCAGGGCCGACTGCATGGCGCGCTGCACCGGCTGGAGGAAGCCCCCCTGCAGGCCCTGGAAGGCGACGAGCATGCCGATGGTCAGCTCGCCCCGCATCACCAGCAGGCCGCCGGTGACCAGCACCGCCATGGTGGCGATCTGCCCGGCGAACTCAGGCAGCACGGCGAACAGGGCGGACGGCCGGGCGATGGCCTGCTGCTGGCTTTCCACCAGCGCCAGCTGCCCGGCCCAGGCCTGGAAGTAGGGCCCGTCGGTGCCGTTGGCCTTCAGCGATTCGACCATCTGCAGGCCCTGCATGGTCTTCCCCGACAGCTTGACCTGATCGAGCGTGGCCTTCCGCTGCATCTCCTCCAGCCGGCGGCGGGACACCAGGAACAGCGTCAGGTTGCCGGCCGCGCACGCCACGACCACCGCCGCCAGCACGCCGCTGTAGCCGACCATGACGGCGGCGAAGAAAAGCGCCGCGGCACCGTCGATCAGCAGGCCGCCGGGAATCCCCGCCGCGTGGGAGGCGAGCTGCGGCGCCAGCTCCGTCCGTCCGCCCACCGCCCCGGCGTAGCGCTGGGCGAAGAAGGCCGACGGCAGGCGCAGCAGCCGCCAGACGAAGCGCGCCGTCGCCAGCAGCGCCACGCGCGTCTCCAGGCGGCGCTGGACGGTCTGCTTCAGCCAGAGCAGGGCGCCCTGCACCAGCGTGGCCGCCACCATGGCGCCGAGCATCCACCAGATCCAGTCCTCCTGCCCCTCGACTAGGTAATGGTCGATGAAGATGCGGGTGAACGCCGGCACCACCAGACCCGGCAGCACCAGCCCGACGCCGGCCAGCACGACGAAAAGGAAGCCCGGGCGCGCGCCGTCCAGCCAGGAGAGCAGCCGGCCGAGCACCGCCGGCCGCCGGCCGCCGCGCCGGAACGCCGGGGTTGGAACGAAGGTCAGCACCACGCCGGAATAGATGCGGTCGAACTCCTCCACCGGCAGGACGCGGCGCCCGGCCGCCGGATCGTTGAGGTGGACCCGGCCGCCGGCGAACCCCTCCAGCACCACGAAGTGGTTCAGGTTGACGAAGACGATGGCGGGCAGCGGCACCGTGCGCAGGTGGCCCAGGTCGTAACGGAAGCCGGCGGCCTCCAGCCCGTAGGCGCGGGCGGCGCGCACGATGTTGCCGGCCCGGCTGCCGTCGCGCGAGACGCGGCAGGCCGTCCGCAGCTCGTCCGGCGGCACCCACCGGCCGTGCGCCGCCAGCACCATGCCGAGCGCCGCTGCGCCGCACTCCACCGCCTCCAGCTGCAGGATGGTGGGCGTCCGCCGACGCCCGTGCATCACCGCCATGCGCCTACAGCCCCAGCATGGCGAGCAGCCGCTCCGCCTGCGGCACCGCCAGCGCCACGAGGGGCACGCGGTCCACCACGACGCGCCCTTCCATCATGGTGCCCTGCTCGATCACGCGGTCCGGCCCCGGTCCCGAGGACCACTGGAAGCCGCTGGGCGACGCCGGGTCGGTGGAAAGGCGCACCACCACCTCCACCGGCGCGCCGGCCCGCGTCAGCTGCTCCACCAGCGCGGTGTTCTTCAAGGTGCGCATCATGCCCTCGCGCGTCGCGTGGATGGCCGACGCCGACGCCACGACGCCGCGGATGAAGCCGTCGCGCTGAACGCGGACGGTGGACGGGATCACCTGCACCGCCATGCCCGGCCGCACCTTCTTGCCGTCGCCCGGCGAGACGTAGAGCAGGCCGACCAGCGGCGGCGCCGGCACCCCCTCCCCCTCGTCCGGCAGCATGCGCATCACCGGGGCGCCGGCGGCGACCATCTCGCCGATGTTGACGGACAGCTCCACCAGCCGTCCGTCCTGCGGCGCCGTCACCACCGTGCTGCGGCCCAGGTCGGCGACGAGCGCGTCGATCTCGCGCTCCACGGCGGCGATGCGCATGTCGATGTCCAGCACCTCGCGCGCGGCGCGGGTGCGCTGCGCCTCCTCGTCCGTCGCCAGCTGGACGGCGGCGTTCTCGGCCTCGGCGCGCTGCCCCTGCACCTCCTGCAGCTGGGTCTGCACGGACAGCACGCGCTCGCGGTTCACGATCCCCTTGGCGAACAGGCCGCGCTGGTGGCCCAGCATCTCCGCCAGGGTCCACTCGCGGATCTTCAGGGCGTCGGCGCGCGCCTGCAGGGCGGCCCGGCGCTCGTCGGCCAGCTGGCGGCGGGCCGACGCCTCGTGCGCGTGGAACGCCTCGACGCTGTCGCGCTGCCCCTTCAGGCCGGCCAGCTCGCGCCGCCGGTTGTCCAGGCGGATCGCCACGTCCGGCTGCTCGACGCGGGCGACCGCCTGCCCCCGGACGACCCGTGCGCCGGGTGCGGCCAGCACCTCGGCCAGGCGGCCGGCGGCCGGCGCGGCGACGTCGGCGACGCCGCCCGGCGTCAGCAGGATGCCCTGCGCCGCCACCTTGATCGGCGCCGTGGAGACGACGCTCCACGCCAGCGCCGCCACGGCCGTCGCCGCGAGGACGGCGAGCGCCGCCCACGCGTACGACGGCGTGACCCGCAGCATGCGGTCCAGCTGGTCCGGCCCCGGCGGGCGCACGACGACGCGCGGCGGGTGCCGGTCGCTTCCATGGGTCAAGGTCGGTGGTCTCCAGAACGCCGGCGCGCGGCGGAGGCGGCGGTTACGGAGGAAGGATCTCGTTGCAGGTGGCGTACGGGTTGTCGAGGGCGCTGAACGACGCCACGGCGCAGCCGAGACCGAAGGTGAGGACCGAGAGGATGATGCCCTCCTCCCGCGTCAGGCCGCCGGCCACCCGGTCCAGTTCGGCGTCCGACAGCGCGGGCGGTGCGGACGCCAGACGTTCGCGCAACGCCGCGGCGATGGCGGCCGCTTCGACGGCGATGCCGTGGTCCGCGGCGACGCGCGCCAGCACGCCGGCCGCCTCGTCGGGATCGGAAACGCCGCGCAACGGCGCCGCCACTTCGGGCTTTTCGGAAAGCAGGCGCTTCAGGTCTTCGATGGGCAGGGTCGTGGTCATGGTGAGGTCCTCATCGGGGAAGGAAGGGATCTACGACTTGTTCTCCAGCACCTTTCCGCAATCCTGCCCCTCCACGGCGGCGCGGATCGAGTTGATGGCGCAGCCGAGGCCGATGGCATAGACGGAGAAGAGGATGGCGTTCCCGACCCCGCCGCCGGCCACCGCGTCGAGGTCGGCGTCGGACAGCGCCGCGTTGGCCGCCCCGGCGCGTTCGGCGTAGAAGGCGGCGAGCCGGGCCGTGTCGACGGCGATGCCGCTTTCGGCCGCGGCGCCGGCCAGGGTCTCGGCCGCCGCGTCGGGGCTGGAGGCGCCGCGCAGCGCGGCGACCAGCTCGGGCTTTTCCGACAGCAGGCGCGTCAGGGCGTCGATGGGCAGGTGTTGGGTCATCGCTGGATCCTCGCTGTGAAAGGTGGCGTATTCCGGTCAGCCGAACGTCACGCGCCGCAGCCGTTTCCCGCAGTCCTGATCCGGCCCCGTGGCGCCCTCGATCGACGCGACGGCGCACCCGAGCCCCATGGTCAGGAACGAGAAGACGACCGCGTCGACCGCGTCCCCTCCGGCCACGTGGTCGAGGTCGGCGTCGGACAGCGCGGCGTTGGCCTGTCCGGCGCGTTCGGCGTGGAAGGCAAGGAGGTCCGCCTTGTCGACGGCGATGCCGTTCTCGGCGGCGACGCGGGCCAGGGTCTCGGCCGCAGCGTCGGGGGTGGCGGCGCCGCGCAGCGCGGCCGCCAGTTCGGGCTTGTCGGAAAGCAGGCGGGTCAGGGCTTCGATGGGCAGGTCGGTGTTCATGCTGACGTCCTCCTCGTTGTCGTTTGCGGGCCGCGCCAAGGGGCCACCGTGATCCCTCGCGCCGGTCAGAACGGCGTCCCGCCGGCCGGACCCGGCAGCAGGACGTCGGGAACCAGGGCCGGATCGACGGCGCGCGCCAGCGTGTAGCCGAAGCCGGCGAGGCCCTTGAACAGGTGCGGGTCGCCGCCGACCACCGGCAGGTCGCCGTGCCACAGGCGGCAGCGCCCGTCCCGGCAGACGTGGTCCAGCCGGCGGCGCAGCCCGGCGTCGGCGGCGGCCACCAGCTCGGGCCGGTCCAGCGCCCGCCCGGCGGTGCGCAGGATGTCCAGCCGCCCGCCGTTGCCGCAGCACAGGTCGTCGCCATCCAGAAGCGCGTGCCGCACGGTGGCGCGCAGCGCGGCGGCCAGATCCTCGGCCACCGCTTCACCCAGCGCCCCGCCCGGAGCCCCGCCCAGAGGAACGTCATCGCCCAGCGCCGCCAGCACGCCCAGCCGCCCCAGCGCGATGCCCGGCGCGCCGTGGCACCAGGAGACCGCGAGGCGCGGCCCGCCGCCCGGCGCGCCGGGTCCCGGACGCAGGTCCGGCCAGTTGTCGTGCTCGGGCAGGAAATGCCGTCGCTCGAAGGCGAGCGCGCCGGCCATGGCGTCGCGCCAGCACGCCTGCCCGGTGGCGCGGTGAAGATGAGCGAAGGCCAGCGCGAAGCCCGCCGCGCCGTGCGACAGGCCGGTCAGTCCCGCCCCGCCCGACAGCGGCCAGCACAGGGCATCGCCCTCGCGCACGGCGGCGGCCAGCGCCCGCTCCCCGGCGGCGGACGCCGCGTCGACCAGCCCGGCGGCGCGGGTGCGCGCGTGCAGGGACAGGAGCGCCAGCACCAGCCCGGCGTCGCCGCCCAGCAGGTCGTGCGGGTGCCCGGCGCCGAGCGCGTCCCGGCTGCGCTCCGCCACCCGCGCGGCGGCGCCGGTCAGCGCCGCGTCGTCGAGCAGATCCCCGCACCCGGCAAGCGCCGTGATCAGGCCGCCCAGCCCCGTGGCGTAGCCCGGCCCCAGGCCGCGGGCCACCGTCCCGGCCACCGTCCCCGCCTGCGGCCCGGCGAACAGCCGCCGGGCAGGTTCCAGCGCGCGCCGGGCAAGGCGCCCCAGGCGGTCGTCGTCCAGCACGCGCCCGGCCGCGGCCAGGAACAACGCCACGCCCGGCCCGCCGTCGTAGAGGCCGAGGCCCGACGGCTGCGGGATCGCCAGCCCGGACGTGCCGCTCTGCGACAGCCCCACCCAATGCACCGTCCCGTCCGGCCGCTCCACCGCCGCGCCGGCGATGGCGTCGGCGACGGCGCGCAACACCTCACGGGGCGTGGCGCCGCCTTCTTCTCCTCCGGCCGGGGCGGCGGCGACCGGCGGCAGGCCGCCACCTTGGCCGGAAGGGAGGGCGGCGCGGATCAGGGCGGCGTCGTAGGCCAGCTCCGCCTCGCCGCAGGCGCGCAGCCGGCGCGCCATGGCGGCGAGCGGCGCCTCCGCCCACAGTTCGGCCAGCGGACGGCCGGCCGCGTCGTGGACGCGCGTGTCGGCCGGGCGAAAGGTGAAGCGCGGCACGTCCAGCGCCTCCAGGTCCGCCGTTTCCAGCGGGGCCAGCGCCCGCATACCCTCGGGCAGCGCCTCGGCGTTGCGGTGCAGGGCCTCCAGTACGATGGCGAAGTCCACCCCGTCGGCCATGGCGTCGGCGGCGGACACCTTGTCCAGCAGCAGGCCGTAGCTCGACGTCGGGCGCGGCAGGAAGCGGCCCGGCGCGCCGCCCAGCCGGGCCAGGGGCGATTCCGGCGCGTCGAGCAGCCAGTCCACGTGGGCCATCAGCAGGCGGCGCGTTTCGGTGAAGCCGGCGACGATCGCGTCCACGTGATCGGCCGGGCTGCCCGGCCGGCCCTCCAGCGCCGGGACGTGCCCGGTGGGGAACGGCGGACGGCGCCGGACCGGGGCGATCCAGTCGGTGCCGGCATTTGCGAAGCCCGGTTCCTCCAGGCCGTCCGGGCCGCCCGGCGGACCGAAGGCGGCGAGGTTGACCACCACCCGCCCGTCGGCGCCGCCGAACGCGTACGTCGGCAGAAAGCCGCTGGTCAGCAGCCCCGGCATGAGAAGCGACGGCAGGTCCGGCTGGCCGAGGATGGTGGAGGGCCGCGGGTGCAGCAGGCACTCCACATCCACCAGCACGGGATGCGCGCCGGCCGCGATCAGGTTCTCGCAATGCAGGTCGCTGCCGTCGAGCGCGGTGTAGAGCGCCATCAGGCTGCCGGCCCGCCACCAGTAGGCCGCCATCTCCGCGGCGTCGCGGCAGGGTGCGGGCTCCACCCACTCCATCCAGCCGTAGCCGTCGCGCTCCAGCACGGCGGGCACGCGGTGGGCGTGCCGCAGGCCCCGGCCGTTCACCCAGCGCAGCAGGCCGGAGAAGATCGCCTCCATCGCCATGTCGCGCGGCTTGCAGGCGACCGAGCGGCCGTCGGCGAAGCGGACACGCGCCACGGTCCGTCCGCCCGCGTGCGGGTCCGACAGCCCGGCCTCCACCGCCGCCACCGGTCCCGCTACGCCGAAGGTGGCGGCCAGCGCCCCGGCGTCGGCGGCCAGCCGCCCGCACAATTCCGCCCCGGCGTCGGCGCAGCGCTCCACCGTCAGGCAGACGCTGCGCGCCAGCGCGGGGTAGCGCATGAACAGCCCGGCGAAGCCGTCGGCCAGCGTGTCGGCGACGAACGCGCGGTAGGCGCCGGTGGGCGCGACGCCGTCCCCGGCGCCGCCCAGCAGCGTGGCCAGCAGGTCGGCCGGATGGGCGCGGCGGAAGGCGGCGAACAGCGCCGGCCCGGCGATGCGCGACAACCGCGCGAGGACGGCGCGTTCCATGCCGTCCGCCACCGCTCCAACCGCCGGACCGGCGGGCACGCCGCGTTCCGCCAAGCCCCGCTCCAGCCGCGCGCGCATGACGCGGATGGCGGGGGCGAGGGCGTCGGCGAAGGGCACGGCGAACGGATCGGCGGACGGATCGGCCGGGGAATCCGGCGCCCGCGCGGCCTCCATCACCGCGCGCAGCGTGCCGGCCCACGCCGGCTCCGGCACCGTGCGGGCGTGACGAACGGCGGACGGCCACAGGCCGTCCCGGCGCAGCCGCCGCCGCATCCGGCGCCGGTCGCCGCCGGCCACGTAACGGCACCAGAGGGCGTAGCGGGCCGCCGCCCCCGCGTCGGGACGCCGGTCGGCCTGGCCGAGCGGTCCGGGGCGGAGACCTTGGGCGCGGCGGAAGAGGTCCTCCGCGTCGAACGGCGGGCGATCGAGGGTCATGTGGGGCGTCTTCGTCGGGACGACTGGGCACGTCGGCGGTCACGCCGGTGGAGTGGTCAACCCGTTCTTCCAAAGCCACCGGGGACGGTCAACGGCGCAAGCCCCCACCTCAATCGGGGTTGAGTTTCACCCCGCCGTCCTTTGGCGCGGGCGCCGCGGCGGCAAGGCGTGCTATACGCACCGCCGTGGCCATGCGGTGCGACGGGGGTGCGCGATGCGGACGATCGGGCTGATTGCCGGGCGGTTCGTGGCGGCGTTCCCGGCGATCCTGCTCGCCCTGTGTCTGGCTGCAGGCGCCATGGCTGGGAACGCCTGGGCCGCGCCGGCCGGGAACGGCATTCTGGACCTGCGCGGCTGGGGGCCGAACGACGCGGACGTCGTCGAGCTGGAGGGCGACTGGCTCGTCGCCTGGGGCCGGCTCGCCGGGGCGGATACGGGTAAGCCGGCGGGGGATGAGCCGGCGGGGTGGACGCCCATGCGCCTGCCGCGGATCTGGAACGGCCAGCGGCTTGCCGACGGCACGGTCATGGGCAGCGCCGGGGCGGCGACCTTCCGCCTGCGCGTCCTGCTGCCGGCCGACAGTCCGGCGCTGACGCTGCAGGTGCCGCAGATCAAGTCGGCGTCGCGCGTCTGGCTCAACGGGCGGCCGGTGGCGGAAGCCGGGCGCCCGTCGCTGGAGGCCGGCGGCGAGGTGCCGTTCATGGCGACGCGCTTCGTCACCCTGCCGGCCGGCCTCGCCACGGCGGACCTCGCCATCGAGGTGTCGAACCATTTCCACCACGAAGGCGGCGTGCCGAAGGCGCTGAAGCTGGACCGCGGCGGCACCCTGGTGAAGCAGTGGAACCTGCGCGTCCTCACCAACGCCGGGGTGGTCTTCTCGCTGATCATGCTGGGGCTGTACGTGGCCGCCTTCTCGCGCCCCGGCACGGCGATGAGCCATCGTTTCCTCACCGCGCTGCTGGCCAGCATGGCGGTGCGGCTGCTGTGCACCGGCGAGCTGCTGGTCCAGCACCTGCCGGGCATCGGCGCCGGGCTGGTCTTCCGGCTGGAATACCTGCCGATCTACCTGTTCCTGCCCGTCTACTACCACGTGCTGCGGGAACTGTATCCGGGCTACATGCACCGCTGGGTCGGCCGGGCGATGGATGCGGCGGGCCTTGCCGGCGGGCTGTTCGTGATCCTGGCGGAACCGATGGTGTTCACGCGCTTCCGCGATCCGGCCAGCGTGCTGCTGGGCGTGTCGGTGCTGTACTTCATCTGGCGCATCGCCGTGGCGGCGCGGCACCGCCAGTTCGGCGCCGGACTGCTGCTGGGCGGCGTGGTGGTGCTGATGGCGTCGGTGGTGCACGACGCGCTGATGTACGCGCACGTGTACCAGAGCGTCGACCTCGTCTTCTTCGGCGTCCTCGTCTTCATGTTCGTGCACGCGCTGGTACTGGGGCGGCGGGTGCTGAAGGCGTTCGACGACGTGCAGGACCTGTCGCGCGAACTGGCCCGCCTGAACGAGGGCCTGGAGCGTCAGGTGGAGGAGCGCACCCGCGCGCTGCGCGACCAGTCCGCCATGGTGGAGACGGTGTTGCGCGGCGCCAAGGAACGGGCGGAGGCGGATGCCGAGCGCAAGTCCCGCTTCCTCGCCCACCTCAGCCACGAGGTGCGCACGCCGATGAACGCCGTGCTGGGCATGGTGCGCCTGCTGCTGCGCGACGGCCCCACCGAACCGCAGGCGCAGCGGCTGCGCACGGTCGAGAGCGCCGGCCGGCGGCTGGTGTCGCTGCTGGACGAGGTGCTCGACCTGGCGCGGCTGGAGGCGGGCAAGGTCGTGCTGAAGCCGGAACCCTCCGACCTCGCCGCCCTGGTCGGCGACGTGGTGGCCCTGGCCCGCCCGCTGGCGGAGGAGAAGGCGCTTGCCCTGACGCTGCGCGTCGGCGCCGGGGTGCGGCCCGGCTATGGGGTGGACCGGCTGCGGCTCCAGCAGGTGCTGCTGAACCTCCTCTCCAACGCCGTCAAGTTCACGGACCACGGCGGCATCCTCGTGACGGTGGACGCCGCCCCCCTGGACGCGGACCGCGACCGGGTCGAGATCGCGGTGGCCGACAGCGGCCCCGGCGTGCCCGACGCCGCCAAGGCGGCGATCTTCGAGAACTTCACCCGCATCGACGTCGCACGCATCGATGGCCGCGCCGGCCAGGGCGGCACCGGCCTCGGCCTCGCCATCGTCCAGCGCCTCGCCGCGGCGATGGGCGGCACCGTGGCGGTGGGCGACCGGCCGGGCGGCGGCGCCGTGTTCACCGTCGCCATCCCCCTGGGCCGCGCCGTGCTCCCCGCGCCCGTGGCCGCCGCCCGCCGCCCGCTGCCGCCGGTGCCGCCGCTCGACATCCTGATGGTGGAGGACGCGCCGGAGAACCGCGCCGTGCTGGCGGAACTGCTGGCCCCCGCCGGCCACCGCGTCGTGGCGGCGGAGAGCGGCGAGGAAGCCCTGCGCCGGCTGGCGGAGCGGCGGTTCGACGTGGTGCTGATGGACGTGCGGTTGGCCGGCATGGACGGCGTCGAGGCGACGCGCCGCATCCGCGCGCTGGACGACGAGGAGGCGGCGCTGACCCCGGTCATCGCCGTCACCGCCAACGTCTCGCCCGAGGACGAGGCGGCGTACCGCGCCGCCGGCTTCGACGAGGTGCTGGCCAAGCCGCTCGACCCCGACCTGCTGCAGGACGCGCTGGCGCGCCACGCCCCGCTCACGGGAACGGCGGCGGGGACCGACGCGCCGGCCCCCGTGCTTGCCGACATGCCGGCCGACCGGATGGCGCGCCTGACCAGGGTGTTCGCCGCCGCCTGCCGCGAACAGGCGACGGCCCTGGAAGCCGCGGCCGGCACCGGCGACCGGGCGCGGATCGCCGCCGTCGCCCACCGGCTGAAGGGATCGGCCGCAATCTATGGTTTTGAAACGCTGGGGGCGGCGGCAGCGGCGCTGGAAGCCGCCGCAAATAACGGCACGGCCGCGCTTGCCGGACATACCGTTCGTGTGCAAGAAGAATTGCAGCGGGCGCTGGAAGCCATGGATGCCAGGGACGCCCGGATCGACGCATTTCCTGCATGAGCCCCGGCCCGATCTTGCCCAATACGATTCTGGTTGTTGAAGACGCGCCGGAAACGCGGGAACTGATCACGGGTTTCCTGGAAGACCAGGGATTCCGGGTGGTGCCGGCGGCCACCTGCGGCGAGGCGCTGGCCTGCCTGAGCGGCTCCGCCCCGGCGGGGCGGCCCGACCTGGTGCTGCTCGACATCAGCCTGCCCGACGGCGACGGGCTGACGCTGGCGGGCCGCCTGCGGCGCGAGGGGCAGCCGCCCATCGTCTTCGTGACCGGGCGTGACGGCGACGAGGACCGCATCCGCGGCCTGGAGGCCGGCGACGACTACGTCACCAAGCCGATCAACCTGCGCGAACTGCTGGCCCGCGTGCGGAACGTCCTGCGCCGCACCGCCCCCGGCCCGGCCAAGGAGCCGGCGCTGGACTTCGCCGGCTGGCGCATCGACCTGATCCGCCGCGAGGTGTTCCGGCCGAACGGCACGCTGCTGCCGCTGACCGCCGGCGAGTTCAACATCCTCGCCGCCCTCGCCGCCGCCCGGCCGCAGCCGGTGGAGCGCACCATCCTGCTCGACGTGATCAGCAACCGGGACCCGACCACGGTCAAGGAGCACACGATCGAAACGCTGGTCGGCCGGCTGCGCCGCAAGATGCGTGGCGCCGACGGGGCCGAACCGCCGATCGTCACCGTGCGCGGCGTCGGCTACGCCCTCGCCGACCCGCCCCCCGCCGGCCAACCGTAATGCCGGCCTCATCCGCGCTGCCCTCCCCATCCGGCAGGGTGAAGGCCACGATCCGGTGGGAGGGGGCTTGCCGGTCGCGCGGGGGCAGGCGCCGGTAATCGCCGTAGAGGCGCGACAGGGTGGCGTCGTGGGCCGCCGGCACGGGGAACAGGTGGCCTTCGAACGGCATCGACACCGTTTCAAGGAATTCCGCGGCCGGCCGGATCAGCCTGCGGACCCGTTCCCGGTCGTGCGGCATGGCGACCAGACAGGCCACATGGCGGGCGTCCGTGCCGTCCAGCAGGCCGACCCACGCCTCGTACAGCCGGGCGCGCCAGCGGAAGGGAAGCAGGACGCCCACCAGACGGGCCGGCCGGGCGGCAAGGCGCTGCCAGAGGGGCCGGTCCGGTGCCAGCCGTCCGCGCCCGGGATGGTTGAACAGCGCGCCGGCCATCGTCGCCAGCCGGGCGGCCCCCAGATGCACCCGCCCCCACCAGCGGCCGGGCGCCACCGTGTCGAAGGGAAAGATGTCGATGAAGATGCCCTGGTGAGAGGGATGGTCCGCGCAAGCCGCCTCCCGGAACGCGCTGCCGTTGCGGCGCAGCTTGGCGTAGGCCCGGCGGAAGGCCGGGTCGCTGCGCCAGTGCTGCAGGAAGCAGTCGGGTCCCAGCAGGGCCGGCGCCTCGGCCAGCAGCCGGCGGTAGTCGGCGCGCGGCATGGCGACGTCAACGTCGTCGTCCCAGGGGATGAAGCCCCCGTGGCGCACGGCGCCCAGCAGCGTGCCGGCCGCCAGCTGGTAGCGCAGGCCCAGGGTGCTGCAGACCCGGTCGAAGTCCAGCAGCATGCGCAGCTGCACGGCGTGCAGCGCCCGCAGCTGCGCGGCGTCGAGCGTCAGGGCCGGGACCGCGTCACGGCTCATGGCGGGGCCGGCCCCGCGACCAGGGGCAGGGTGGCGAGCGCGGGGGAGATGCCGGCCAGCGGGTGCGCCACGGCCAGGGCGTGCGCACCCGGCGGCGAGCCGGCGCCGCCCGTCAGCCGTTCCAGCCAGACACCCTCCGCCGCCCGCCATTCCAGGTATCCCGTGGAGACCCAGGGCTGGGCCACCGCGCTGCGGCAGCTGCCCAGGTGCAGGGACAGGCCGGCGCCCCTGATGTGGGTGATCTGGATGCGGGGGCCGAACTTGTTGAAGGCGCGGCGGGCCTCCAGCCCCTCCATCACCGCGCAGCGGCGCGCCGCCGTTTCCACCGCGGCCGGCCAGTCCACACCGCTCAAGTCCACGCCGCTCAAGTCCGCGCCGCTCAGGTCCCGTTCCCCGCCCCGGCGGACGAGGTTGCGGCCGGCGCTGGCCAGCTGTGCCGGGGTGGGTGCTGGGGCCGCCGCCTCGCGCGCGGCCAGCAGGGCGAGCGTGGCCGCCGGCCCGCCCAACCGTTCCGTCAGGTCCAGGCAGCGCAAGGCCACGCGCGGGCCGGAACGCAGGCGCAGCAGTTCCGACAGGCCGGCCAGATAGGCGTCCTGGTCGGCCAGGCGCAGATTGTTCACCCAGCCCAGCACGCCGCGCAGGCAGGTCAGCGTGACGACGACCCCCGGCGCGTGCAGGGCTGCCAGCCGTTCGGCGTAGCGGCGCAGATAGTCGATCCAGAACAGTTCCGCCCAGTCGGCGTGCGGAAAGGCGGCCAGACGCCAGCCCTTGTAGCCGCCGAAGGGCACACTGAACTCCAGCGGCCGGCCCGCGGCCACGGCGTCGGCCACCTTGCGCGCGATGTCGTCCGCCGTGGCCGCGTCCACGGCGCTGCGCCGCCAGGGGCGGGCCGTGATGGCCGACACCAGCGCGGCGATGCCGCCCCCGTCCTCCGGCGAAGCCGGGGCAGGCGGATCGGGCGGAAAGGGCGTGGTCAGCCGCGACAGCGTGGCGGCCAGGGCGTCCCGCTGGTCCGCGCTCAGGTCGCACAGGCTGATGGCGGCCGGCGTCACGCGGGAATGTCCATCAGCTCCAGCGGGCTTTCCCGCCAATAGGCCACCGGCCGGCGCAGGGCGGCCAGATAGGCGTCCTGCGCCATCTCGCGCGGATCCCACGGCGGCAGGTGGTCGACCGCCGCCGCCAGCCCCGCCAGCACCTCCATCAGCGCCGGCCAGCGCCGGGCGAAGCCGGGGTCCAGCGCCGGCAGGGCGGCGGGCAGGTCGCGGAAGTACGGCGCGGGATCGTCATGGCCGAAGCGCACGGCATAGCCGCCGGGGTTGACGATCCGGTAGATCAGCTTGCGCCCGCCGAAGCGCAGATAGCGCACCAGCAGCGCCCGCGCCGCCCGTTCCGGCTCGGCGCGGATGCCCGACGGGCCGGCCGGCGCCCCCAAACGCAGCCAGTCCAGCCAGGACGGCGCCCCGCCGGACAGTTGAGGGGCCGACCGGGCCAGCAGCCGGGCGGACGTCGTCCGGCAGGCGGCATGGCCCAGAAGGCTGATCAGGTCATCCTCGGGCGCCGTCCGGTGCCGGGTCGAGGTGAAGTCGTAATCGACCAGCCGCACGTGGTCCGCCGCGTCCGGCCGCCGCAGCCAGTCCGCGACCGCCGCCAGCCGCTCCCCCGGCCGCCGCCGGCGGCGGGGGCCGAGGTCGGGCACCGACACCAGGATGTTCTTGGGCGTGGCGTCGCGGAAGGGGACGCGGGCGTCCCCCGCGTCCCACAGGGCCCGGACATCGTCCAGGTCCCGCAGGGCCGCCGCCGTCAGGGGCGGCAACCGCAAGAGGTGCAGCAACGTGGCGAGCAGGTCGCGCACGTGGCTGTCCAGCGGATAGGGCGGCAGCGCGGACGCCCCCGGCCACGCCGCCAGCGCCCGCTGCATGCGCCCCAGCCGGTCCAGGCAGCGGGCGAGCAGCGTGACCGCCGCCGCCTCGGCCGGCCGGGCGAGGGCCGGGGTGGCGGTTTCCACCTGACGCAGCAGCCGCAGCAGGTCGAACAGCCGGATGCCGGGCACATGCTGAAGCGCCAGATGCGGCCCGTCCACGCGCTGCGGCGCCGGGGCCAGTTCCTCCCCCGGCTGCCGGTGCAGCCAGTCGAGCATGGCGAACTCGTGCGCCGCCTCCGCCGCGTTGGCGCAGGTCTTGATGAAATGCCCGTCGCGCAGCGTGTCGGGCTGCGACAGGCTGCGCCGGTCCTTGCACAGGTTCTCGCGGAAGTAATCCAGCGTGCCAGCACCCAGCAGCCGCGCGCGCATGGCGTCCAGGTCCGCCGGCGTGTCGACGTCGCCCACGTCCCCCGCCGCCAGCGGCAGGGCCGTCACCACCGGCGCATCGGGACCGGACAGCAGGCCGCGCAGCACCTCCCACTGCGCGCCCACCCCGCGTGCCGCCGCCTGCCGCACGGCGGGCCAGAGGGCGGACGGCCAATGGACAGCGGGCGCCATCATCAGCGGCGCGTGCGCCAGGGCGGGACCGATAGCCACGACACGGGTTCCATCGCCGGGGTGCGGGCGCAGGCCGACGGGGTGGTCGGCGCCGGCATCCCAGGGCAGGGCCGCCATGGCCACGTCGTCGCGCGCCGTGGACAGCAGCCGCGCCAGGACCTGCGGGTGATAGACGCTGTCGGCGAACAGCACCCAGGCCCCGCCGCCGTCCGCCAGTTCCGGCAGGGCCATGGCCGTGGCGATGCTGTGCAGCACGCCGGTGCGGCCGTAATCGGCGTTGTGCGCGCGGACGGCGGTGGGCAGGTGCCGCCGGATCACCGGGTCCAGCAGGTCGGCCCGGTGCCCGGTGACGACGCAGACCCGGCCGATGCCAGCCCGGCAGCCGGACCCGATCCGCCGCAATTGCCGCAGCAGCAGGGGCAGGGTGCCCAGCCCGAACTGCAGCGGCGCCAGGGCCTTGTGCCCCTCGCCCCCGAATCTGCGCCCCGACCCGGCGGCAAGCACGATGACATGGGAAGGGGGCATGGACGCCGGCAGGATGAAAGGGAAGCGGGGTGGACGGGAAGCAGGATGGACCGGGTGCCGGCCCCGCGACGGCTCCGGCGGCTCGCGGCGCATTGTTCGGCCAAATCCGCGCCGAGCGCAAGAATATCGATGTATGTTCAGGTGGCCGCCCCGCCCGCTCCCGCCGGTCCGCAGATCCGGACCCCGCCAAAGCGCGGGGGCCTTGACCGCGGTCAAGTCCCGCCGGCATGGCCCATCGCATAATTGCGACTGCATCGCATTATCGTTTACGCGACGCAACCCCAGCCGCACAGGTCCGCCCATGTTCCGCATCACCCGCCGCGCCATCCTTGCCGGCGCCACCACCGCCGCGATCGTTCCGGCCTTCCACACCGCCGTGGCGAACCCCCTGCCGGAACTGGTGCTGTGGGGCCCGCCGGCCGGGCCGTCGATCACGCTGGCCCACGCCATCGCCTCCGGCGCGCTGCGCTCCGTCGCCGACCGCGTCGTCTTCAAGGCGTGGCGCACCCCGGACGAGCTGCGCGCCGGGCTCACCTCCGGCACCATGCAGGCGTTCGTGCTGCCGACCCAGTCCGCCGCCGCGCTGTTCAACAAGGGGCTCGGCGTCCGTCTGGTCAACGTGATGACCAACGGGCTGCTGTACCTCGTGTCGGCCGACGCGTCGCTCACCGCCATCGGCGCGCTGAAGGGCCGCACCGTCGCCGTGCCCTTCCGCAACGACACCACCGAGGTGCTGTTCCGCCGCCTGCTGACGGCGGCGCGCCTCGTGCCGGACGCCGGCGTGACGCTGCAGTTCACCGGCACGCCGATGGAGGCGGTGCAGCTCCTCATGATGGGGGGCGCCGACGCCGCGCTGCTGCCGGAACCGACGGCGACCGCCGCGATCCTGCGGACCGCCCAGTCCGACCGGCCCGTGTCGCGCGTCGTCGACATCCAGAAGGCCTGGAGCGACGCCACCGGCCTCGCCCCCGTCCTGCCGCAGGCCGGCCTGGGCGTCACCACCGCCTTCCTGGAGGCGAACGCCCCCGCGGTCGAGGCGCTGCACGCCGCCCTGGTCCAGGCGACGGCGGCGGTGAACGCCGACCCCGCCCGCGCCGCGGGCGACGCCGCCGCCCCGCTGGGCCTGCCGGCGCCGGTCATCGAGCGGGCGATCGCGCATTCGAACCTCGTGGCCGTCCGCGCCCGCGACGCGCGCCCCGCGCTGGAGGCGGTGTTCCGCGCGGTGGCGGAGTCCGACCCGAAGATCATCGGCGGCGCGCTGCCCGCCGCCGGCTTCTATCTCTGAACCGGGGGCCGCGATGAGGGCGATCCTCGACCGGCTGGGCCGGTTCGGGCAGTTCCTGTGGTCGGGGTGGGCCGGCGTGGCCGGGCTCGCCCTGTTCGCGGCACTCTGGCAGGCGGGGCACGAGCGCTTCGGCGCCTTCATCCTGCCGGCCCCGCTGGAGACGCTCGCCGCCGGCTGGACCATCGCCGGCGACCCGGCCTCCTGGATCCTGGCCGGGACGACCACCCTGCGCGCCGTCGAAGGGTTCGTCCTGGCCGGCCTCGCAGGCACGGCCGGGGGCATCGCCGCCGGCTATTCGCCGGCCACCATGCGCCTCGCCCGCCCCATCCTCACCGTGCTCATCGGCGTGCCGCCGATCGCCTGGATCGTGCTCGCCATGATCTGGTTCGGCTCCACGGACGGCACCGTCGTCACCACCGTCGTCGTCGCGGCCGTGCCCGTCGTGTTCGTCGGCGTGGCCGAGGGGGCCGTCACCCGCGACCGCGGCCTGGACGACATGGCCCGCGCCTTCGGCGCCGGGCCCCTGGCGCGCCTGACCACGCTGGGCTTCCGCCACATCGCCGCCTTCCTGTTCCCGGCGCTGACGGTGGCGCTGGGATCCGCCTTCAAGGTGGCGGTGATGGCGGAACTGCTGGCCAACACCGGCGGCATCGGCGGCGCGCTGGCCGCCGCCCGCGCCAACCTGGACGTGGCGGAGGCGCTGGCCTGGGTGCTGATCGCCGTGGCCGGCCTGATCCTGGTCGAACACGCGCTGGTTCACCCCGTCCGCGCCGAGTTCGACCGCTGGCGCGACGCCGCCCGCCCCTGGGGCGTGAAGCGCTGACGGAACCGCCGTCAGCGGCTCATGCCAAGCGCCGCCTTGCGGAACAGCAGCGCCGATCCGCCCCACAGCGCGGCGAAGAACCCGGTCAGGACCACGATCTCCCCCGGCCAGTTCGCCCCGGCGGAGCCCCATCCCGCGATCAGCGCGATCACCGCGGCCAGCGCCTGGGCGAGCGCCGTCGCGGCCAGCGCGCGGGACATTCCGTGCGGCCGGAAGCGCACGATGGCCGCACCGGCGATGCCGACGGCCAGCACGCCGCCGAACATCAGGTTGGCGGGGTTGTCCTCGGCCCCGATGATGCCGACGGCAAGGTTCATCCAGACGAGGATGAACGCCGCCGCGACCGCGACGCCGACGGCGGCCCGGTACGCCGGGCTGCCCGTCATCCGCGCCGCCAGCTCGCAGGTTCCGCACGCGATCGTCAGCAGCGCGCCGAAGGCCACGAAATCACCCGCCCCCCAGTTCACCTCGTTGGTGAACCGCATCGCAACCAGGGGCAGCAGCAGCAGGAACGCCGCGACGCCCCACATGGCCATCCTCCACCGGCTCCCGCGCCACCCGCCACCGTTCTCCGTGCGTCCCGCCATAGCCTTGCCTCCGCGCCCGAGCGAGCCCCGCAACCTAACATGGACGACGCGCCGATTTCGAGACTTCGGGCTCCGCCGGGCAACCACCGGCCCGCAAGGGGAGCCTCCGCCGCTCCATCGGACATGCTTTTTCTCATACATGTCCGGTGCGATTGACAAGGTCTGCTTTTCACGTGTAAGAAAAACCTGACGGGCTGGGAGGAGGACACGCTTGCAGAGCGACGGCGATCGATTGCTGGGGATGATGTCGGCGCTCGCCAATCCGCACCGCCTGCGGATCGTCGCGGCGCTGACCCTCCAGGGGCGCACCTATGTCAGCCAGCTCGCGCGCGAGATCGGCATCAGCCGCCCCCTCCTCCACCTTCACCTGCGCAAGCTCGAAGAGGCTGGCCTGGTGACGAGCCGGCTTGAGCTGTCCAGTGACGGCAAGGCGCTCAACTATTTCGAAGTCGCACCCTTCGACATCGCCCTGACGCCGCAGGCGATCGCACAGGCGGCACGCTCGCTGAGCGACCCCCCCGCAAAATCCGACGATTGAAAGGAGACCGCCATGGCTGACAGGGCCACCATCTTCCTGCTCGTCACGATCCTCGTGCTCGTGACCATTCTGTTGATCTTCGCCATGAAATATTTCTCCGCCGCCCGTCAGGCGCGGCTGAGGCTCACGAGCGAGGACGCCTACCGCGATCTGGCCGAGAAAGCGGCCAAGGCGCAGGCGGAGAGTGCGGCGGCCTTGTCCTCGCTGCAGGGCAGCGTCGCCGATATCAACGCCCGCCTGACGAGCGTCGAAAAAATCCTGAAGGATGTCGGATGATGACGCCCCAGGACGTCGCCGAAGAGCAGCGCCACCTGCGCCGGATGCGGGTCGTCTCTCTGCTGGAAGGCAGCACCCTGCTGCTTCTCGTCCTTGTCGCCGTGCCGCTGAAGCATTTGGCAGGCCTGCCCGTCGCAACGGCGATCATGGGCCCGGTCCATGGCCTGGCCTTCCTCCTGTACGTCTGGATGCTGCTCCAGACCGTCTCCGGTGGCGGCTGGTCGCGCGCCGAGACATTTCGCCTGGTGATGGCGGCCTTCATTCCGTTCGGCGCCTTCCTGAACGAGCGCGCCCTGGCGCGACGGCAGGCGGCACTGGCCGCTGCCGCGTGAGAGGCGGGCAATGGACTATCTCTGGCTGAAGGCGCTCCACATCGCCGCCGTCGCGACCTGGATCGGCGGGATGCTGGCCGTCGCGGTGACCGTCACGGCTGCCGGCACCGCTGCCGGATCGAAAGCCGCGGACGAAGCGGCCGGCCGATCCGCCATTTTGAACGCGATGCGGCGTTGGGACCGCCGTGCGACCACCCCGGCGATGCTGCTCGCCTGGGCTCTCGGGCTGACGCTTGCACTCCAGGGCGGCTGGTTCACCGCGCCCTGGCTGATGGTGAAGCTGGCGTTCGTCGTCCTGCTGTCGGCCCTGCACGGCGTGCTTTCGGGCACGCTGCGCCGGCTTGTGTGCGCCGACGAATCCTCTCCACCCGCGATCCTGCGCCACGCGCCGGCCGGGATCGCCGCCGCCGCTCTCGCAGTCGTTGTTCTCGTGGTCGTCAAGCCGTTCTGAGAACCGGTTTGCCGCGGGCCTGCCTCAGCGGCTGCCGACCGGGAGGCGGCCTCATGCAGTGCCGATTGACAATTTTCCTATCGCGCGGCAGCATGGATGCGACACTGCCGCCTCCCCTGCCCTGCTTTCCGCCGTCCGGCCCGACGACGCGCCGTCTTGCCCTTTCCCGGGACCCTCCCGGCCGGAATCGACGCCGGTGGGCGAATGCAACACCCTGCGGAAAGTGTTGCATCCGGTTGCATTGGGTTACATTTCCTGCCGGCAGCGCCCCCTCGCTTGACCGCGGTCAAGTGACGGCTCCCGGAAGCCGCTATCTTGCGAATGACTCGCATTCGTAACTGGCGGCCGGCACGCGGACCGCCACCGGGGGAAGACACCACATGCTCGCACGAGGACACACCGGCGCGGCCACGGCCGCGCTGCGCACCAGACACGCACTCGCCGGACTGACCGCCGCCTCGGTGGTGGCGCTGGCCGCCGCGGCGGCCCACGCGCAGTCGGCCGCGCCCGGTGCTGCGGTCGTCCTCGACGCGGTCACCGTCGAAGGGGCCGCGCGCGCCGGGGACACCGCCCGCAAGCGGCTGGAGGCGATCCCCGGCGGCACCGCGCTGGTGGCGGAGGAGGATCAGGCCGGCAAGGCCAACGTCACCATCGCCGACGTGCTGGCGACCGTGCCCGGCGTGGTGGTGCAGAGCTTCTTCGGCGGCAACGACCAGCCGCGCATCCAGATCCGTGGCTCCGGCCTGCAGCAGAACCCGGTGGAGCGCGGCATCCTGGCGCTGCAGGACGGGCTGCCCATCAACCGCGCCGACGGCTCCTACATCGTCGGGCTGGCGAACCCGCGACAGGCGGAGGTGACGGAGGTCTACCGGGGCTACACCAGCAACCGCCTGGGCGCCACGGTGCTGGGCGGCGCCGTCAACGTCGTCTCCCCCACCGGCACGTCGGCGCCCGGCGTGCGCCTCGGCGTGGAGGGCGGCAGCTTCGGCCAGTTCACCACCACCGCCCAGGCCGGCGGCCGGGCCGGCACGCTGGACGGGCTGGTTCAGGTGCAGCGCAGCCGGCGCGACGGCTTCCGCGTCTACAACGATTCCGAACGCACCGCCGTCGACGCCAACGCCGGCGCCCGGCTGTCGGACGCCGTCACCACCCGCTTCTTCGCCGGCTACACCGACCTGTCCTTCGACGTCGCCGGCCCGCTGACCCGGCGGGCGTTGGAGGCCGATCCCCGGCAGGTCCACGCCGGCCCGCGCGTGGTCGGCGGCGTCGCCGTCGATCCGGGACCGAACGTCCTGCGCGACCGGCCGCGGCGCGAGGCGCGGCAGGTCCGCGTCGGCAACCGCACCACGGCGGCCTTCGGGCCGCACCTGATCGACGCCGCCCTGGGCTACACCCGCACCGAGGACACCTTCCGCTTCCCCATCTCCTCCGGCATCCGCAAGACGGAGGGCGGCGACGTCACCGCCGTCGCCCGCTACGCCTACAGCCCCGACGCGGCGCAGCCGCTGCCGCTGTTCGAGACGACGCTGCGCTACGTCGTCGGCTCGGCCGACCGGAAGGACTTCCTCAACCGCGCCGGAACCCAGGGGCCGCTCCTGGGGCAGAGCGAGCTGGACGCCGGTACGCTGTCGCTGCACGCCGGCATGAACCTGCCGCTGGGCGCCGGCTTCACCCTGTCGCCGGGCCTGACCGTGGCGCGCGCCACGCGCGAGAACGACGACACCTTCCCGGCCGCCCGCCGGCCCACCATCGCCTACAGCCCGGCCAACCCGTCGATGGCGCTGCCGGCCGGCTCGGTCGCGGCGGGCGACACCAGCTATTCGCGCACTTACACCGGCGTCAGCCCCAGCCTGGGCCTGACCTGGAAGCCGAACGCCGACCACACCCTGTTCGCCGCCGTCAGCCGCGGGTTCGAGCCGCCGACCCACGACGACCTGATCGCCACGGTCAACGGCACGCCCAACAGCAGCCCCGGCCGCCCCAGCCCGGCCAACCCGGCGCAGCCCTCCACCGCCTACCGCACGCCCGACCTGAAGGCGCAGACCGCGACCACGGTGGAGGCCGGCTGGCGCGGCCGCGTCGGCCCGGCCGCCGTGGACGCCGTCATCTACCATTCCTGGGTGGAGAACGAACTGCTCAGCCTGCGCGACCTGACCGGCGCGCCGCTGGGCGCCGTCAACGCCGGCCAGACCCGCCACTTCGGCGTCGAGCTGGGCGTGTCCGCCTATCTGACCGACGCGCTGAGCGGCCGCCTCGCCTACACCTTCCAGGACTTCCGCTTCCACAACGATCCGCTGCGCGGCAACAACCGGCTGGCCGGCGCGCCGCAGCACGTGATCAGCGCATCGGCCCGCTACGACGTCACGCGGGCGCTGTTCGTGCAGGCGGACGTGAACTGGCGGCCCGGCAGGACGCCGGTCGACAACATGAACACGCTGCACGCCGACCCCTTCGCCACGCTGGACCTGCGCGCCAACTACGACGTGGACGAGCGGGTCAGCGTCTATGGCGAGGTGCGCAATGTATTCGACGCCAAATACGCCTCCTCCACCCTGATCGTCGACCAGGCCAGCGCCAACCAGGCGGTGTACCTGCCGGGCGACGGCCGGGCGTTGTACGCCGGCATCAAGGCGAAGTTCTGAGCATGGCCACCGCGCTGACGCTGACCGGCATCGGCCACGCCTACCTCGGCCGCACGGTGCTGGACGGGGTCGGGCTGACGCTGGTGGCCGGCGAGGTGGTCGCCCTCGTCGGCCCGTCCGGCTGCGGCAAGAGCACGCTGGCGCACATCGCCGCCGGCGTGGTCGAGCCGCTGCGCGGCCGGGTCGAGCGCGCCTACCGCCGCCACGGCATGGTGTTCCAGGACCCGCGCCTGCTGCCCTGGGCGACGGCGCGGGACAACATCGCCTACCCGCTGCGCCTGATGCGCCTGCCGCGCGCCGTACGGCGGGCGCTGGCGGAGGCGGCGGCCGAACGCGCCGCCCTCGACGCCGCCGACCTGGACAAGTACCCGGTGGAGCTGTCGGGCGGCATGCGCCAGCGCGTCGCCATCGCCCGCGCGCTGGCCATCGACCCGGACTTCGTCTACTTCGACGAACCCTTCACCGCGCTGGACGTGGCGCTGAAGCGGCGCATGCAGGACCTGGTGATCGCCGCCTCGCGGGCACTGCACTTCGCCGCGCTGTTCATCACCCACGACCTGATGGAGGCTGCCCGCATCGCCCATCGCGTGGCGGTGATGGACGCGCACGGCCGCGGCATCGCCGGGGAACGCGCCCTACCCGGCACGCCGGGCGAACGCGGCGATGGCGACCTCTACCGCCTCGTCGCGTCCTTCCTGGCCGACGACCCGCTGTTCCGCCACATCCACGATGTCGACGAGAGGAGGGCGCCATGACGACCTGCACGGTCCGGGCACCCGCCCCGACCCTCCCCGGCGTGCTGGGGGACGAGGGGCTGCGGCTGTTCTTCCCACTGGCCGCCGCGCACGCGGCGCTGTGGCCGTTCCTGTGGGCCGTCGTCCAGGGCTTCCGGCTTCCCTTCGCCGGCGCCCTGCCCGCCGGCCTGTGGCACGCGAACGAGATGATCTTCGGCGCCTATGGCGCGGCGCTGATCGGCTTCATCACCACGGCGATCCCCGAATGGTCGGACACCCGGCGGCTGCGCGGGCGGCCGCTGTTCGTCCTGGCCGGCCTGTGGGCCGTGGGGCGCGTGGCGGGCCTGCTGGGCCACGACGGGCTGGCCGTCATCGGCGGCGCCGCCGACCTGCTCTGGCCGTTCGCGCTGCCGCTCTACGTCGCGGCGGTGTCGTGGCGCAAGCGCACGACCCGGCTGGCCAGCATGGCCGGCTGGCTCACCGCCCTGGCGGCCGCCGGCGCCGCCGCGCGCCTGGGCTTCGTCCTGGGCGACGCGGACCTCGCCCGCGGCGCGCTGCACGTCGCCGGCCTGATCTTCCTCGGCCTGCTGGGTCTCGTGCTGGCGCGCATCACGGTGCCGGTGACGAACCTCGTGCTGGACCCCGGCGAGGAGACCTCCCCCTACCGCCCGCACCCCGGCCGGCGCAACCTGGCGCCGGGGCTGGTGGCGCTGACCGTCGCCGGGACGCTGGCGGGATGGTCGCCGGCCGTCACCGCCTACCTGACCATCGCCGCCGGGGCTGCCTTCCTGGACCGCGTCGCCGAAGCCTTCATCGGCCGCGAGGCCTTGCGGGCGGAGATCCTGGCGCTGGCGGGGTCGAGCCTGCTGGCCGGGGCGGGGCTGCTGCTGGTGGGCGCGGCGCGGCTGGGGGCGCCGTTTGCCGAGACGCCGGCCCTGCACGTGGCGCTGATGGGCGGGCTGGGGCTCGGCGTGCTGGCCGTGTTCGCCATCGCCGGGCTGTTCCACACCGGCCGCCCGCTTCCGCTGCCGGGGGCGGCGCGGCTGGCCTTCGCGCTGCTGGTCCTGGCGGTGCTGGCGCGCGCCCTGCCCGACCTCGGCGTCGTTCCCGACCCGCCGGGACCGCCGCACGCCCTGGCCTCGGTGCTGTGGGCGGCGGCGTTCCTGGTCTGGCTGCGGGCCTACTGGCCCCTCATGTCCCGGCCGCGCCGGCCCGACGGCGCAGGGTGCTGACGCCGTCCGTATCAGGCGTTCCTGCGGTCGGACGGGGCGGGGTGCTGGGCCTCGTGCAGGCGGCGGTAGAGGCCGCCGGCGCGGATCAGGCTGTCGTGCGGCCCCTGCGCGGCGACACCGCCCTCGTTGATGACGACGATCCGGTCGGCGTCGCGGATGGTCGCCAGCCGGTGGGCGATGATGAGGGAGGTGCGGCCCACCGCCAGCTCCTGCAGGGAGGCCTGGATCGCCCGCTCCGTCTCCGTGTCCAGGGCCGAGGTCGCCTCGTCCAGGATCAGGATGGGCGGGTTCTTCAGGAAGATGCGGGCGATCGCCACGCGCTGCTTCTGCCCGCCCGACAGCTTCACCCCGCGCTCGCCGACGATGGTGTCCAGCCCGTCCGGGCAATCGGCGATCAGCCCGCCCAGCCGGGCGCGGCGCGCCGCCTCCAGGATCTCGGCGTCGGTGGCGTCCAGGCGGCCGTAGGCGATGTTGTCGCGCAGCGTGCCGGCGAACAGGAAGACGTCCTGCTGCACGATGCCGATCTGCCGCCGCAGCGAGGCCAGCGTCAGGTCGCGGATGTCGTGCCCATCCACGGTGATGCGCCCCTGCGTCACCTCGTAAAAGCGCGGCAGCAGCGACAGGAGCGTCGTCTTGCCCGCCCCCGACGGGCCGACGAAGGCGATGGTCTCCCCGGCCGAGACGGACAGCGACACGTCGTTCAGCACCGGGCGGGCCGGGTCGTAGCCGAAGGTGACGCCGTCGAAGCGGATGTCACCCTTGAGATGCGGCGCCTCGACGGCACCCGGCCGGTCGACGATCTCCGGCTCGATGGCCAGGAAGTCGCGGTAGCGGCGGAACCCGGCGATGCCCTTGGGATAGTTCTCGATGACCGCGGCGATGCGCTCCAGCGGCTGGTAGAAGACGTTGATCAGCAACAGGAAGCCGACGAACCCGCCGACGCTCAGTTCACCCCGGTAGACGAACCACGTGCCGGCGAGCAGCACCACCACCTGCACCAGCCGCATGCCCAGGTAGTTCATCCCCAGGCTCAGCGCCATGATGCGGTAGCCGCCCAGCTTCGCCTGCCGGTAGCGGTCGTTGTCGGCGGCGAACAGGGTGCGCTCGTACGGCTCGTTGGCGAAGGCGCGCACCACGCGGGCCCCGCCGATCACCTCCTCGATGCGGGCGTTGAAGGCGCCGACGCGTTCGAACTGGGCGTGCCAGTTGGCCGTCATGTCCTGCCCGAAGCGCAGGATCAGCACCATGACCACCGGCACGATCAGCAGGGTCAGCAGCGCCAGCGGCACGTGCACCGACAGCATCAGCGCCAGCGCCCCCAGGAAGGTCATGACGGCGATGAACACGTCCTCCGGCCCGTGGTGGGCCAGTTCGCCGATCTCCTCCAGGTCCTTGGTCAGGCGGGCGACGAGGTGGCCGGTCTTCTGCCCGTCGAAGAATCGCAGAGGTAGGCGCTGGAGATGGTCGAAGGCGCGGCGGCGCATCTCCGTCTCGATGTTGATGCCCAGCACGTGGCCCCAGTAGGTGACCACCGCGATCAGCCCGGTGTTGACGAGATAGACCGCCAGCAGGCCGAAGCTGGCCAGCAGGATCAGCCCCCAGTCGCCGCCCGGCAGCAGCCGGTCCACATAGGCGGTGACGGCGAAGGGAAAGCCCAGCGACAGCAGGCCGGACAGGATCGCCCCGCCGAAATCGACCAGGAACAGCCCGCGGTGCGGGCGATAGTAGCCAAAGAAGTCCTTCAACACGGGTGCGCCTCGCGGGATTGCGCCGAACGGCTCCATCCCTCAGACGTTCGACCCCGCGCCACCTTCGAAAAAATTGTGTATCAACCGCGTTCGGCACGCGACAGCGTGTCGAGGAAGTGCCCCATCGCCAGCTTCATGTCGTTGAAGACGGTGCCCTGCGACACGCCCAGGTGTGCGGCGATCTGCGGGTAGGACCAGCCTTCCACCCGGTTCAGCACCCACACGCGGCGCGCCCGCTCCGGCAGCGCGTCCAGGGCTCCCTTGAAGCGGTTCAGCCGTTCGCGGTGCAGCAGGTGCTCCTCCGCCGAGGGGGACTCGCAGGCGATCTGGGTGGCGTCGACGGCGTCGGACGGGGCGACCTCGAACCGCTCCTGCGTGCGGCGGCGGCGGACGTGGTCCAGCGCCAGGTTCTGCACGGTGCGGTGCAGGAAGGCGCCGATGTTGTCGATCGGCCCCCGCTCCGCCGCCCGGTGGGCGCGCAGGTAGCTTTCCTGGAGCACGTCCTCGGCGGCCTGGAGGTCGCGCACGATCCTCATGGCCCGCCCCAGGAGCGAGCGACGATGATCCAGATAGATCGCGTTCAGACTTGCGGTCATCCTCAGCCTATCGTCGCAGTGCCGGCGTCGCCGTGGTGCCCTCGCCGTGGCGCCGTCGATGGGCCCGACGGCCTATCGCAATTGATTATTATTCTCAACTGAGGCTGTCAAGACGCCGGAACCTGCCGGACGCATATTGTGTTTTCGGCCACCCTCGAACGTCTAAGATGCAGCAAAGGCCCCAACAGCAAGCGGCGGACGGCCCCGTGGAGCATGACCGGGTGGAGCAGGACAAGGCGGACGGCTCGGGCGGAGACGGCGGCTACCGGCACGCCGACCCGGTCGTCGACGCGGCGCTGAACTGGTTCGTGACGCTGCTCGACGGCTCCGCCGACGCCGAAACGCTGGCCGCCTACCACGCGTGGCGGCACAGCGACCCGCGCCATGCGCAGGCGTTCGACCGGCTGGCGGAGATCAACGGCATGCCCGAACTGCGCGCCGCGACGCGGGCCGGCGTGCCGCAGCCCGTCCCGTTGCACCGCCCGCCGCCCCGTCCCGCGCCGCGCGGCCCATGGTTGGGATCCCTGGCGGCGGCCGTGGTCCTGGCCGCCATCGGCCTGCACCTGTTCCCGGCCATGACGTTGCGCTGGACCGCCGACCACCGCACCGCGGCCGGCGAACGGCGGGAGGTGGCGCTGCCCGACGGCTCGCGGCTGACGCTCGACACCGACTCCGCCGTAGCGCTGGACTTCGGCGACGGGCGGCGCACCGTGCGCCTGCTGCGCGGGCAGGGCTATTTCGACGTGGTACCCGATCCGGCGCGCCCGTTCCGCGTGGTCGGCGGCTACAGCACGGTGCAGGTGACCGGCACCGCCTTCGCCGTGCGCGCGGACGACGGGCAGGACGCGGTGCTCCTGGAACGCGGCCGGGTGTCGGTCAGCCGGCTGGACGATCCCGGCCGCGCCGTGACCCTGTCCCCCGGCGACCGCGTGACCGCCACGGCGGCCGGCCTGTCGGGGGTGGCGCGCGCCGACCCCGCGACGGCGCTGGCGTGGCGGGAGGGGCGCTACGTCTTCCACGAACAGCCCTTCGCCGCCGTGGTCGACACCCTGCGCCGCTACCATCCCGGCACCATCCTCCTGCTCGACGAGCGCGTCGGGCGGGAGCGGGTGAGCGGCAACTACCGCCTGGACGACCCGGTCGGCGCGCTGCAGTCCCTGGCCGGGATCGTGGGTGCCAGTGTGACCACGCTGCCGGCCGGAATCGTCGTCGTCCGCTGACCCCTTCCCTGAACCCCATCATTTTTGTGCCCGCTTTTTTTGTGAGGACCCGCGGCCCCGTACGTCTGGCGAAAAGGGGGCAGGCTCGACCGCCTGCGATTGATCCAAAGACGCCAGTACGAGACGGGAGTTGCAGAGAATGCTTGGCCGGACGGGTTCGTCACCGAAGGTTGCGGCGCGCGCGCAGGGGGCCGCCGCCCGCCACTTGATCATGGCGCTGCTGGCGTCGACGGCCGTGGGCGGCGCCCTGGCGCACGCAGCGCCGGCCCTGGCCCAGCAGGCGGACGCCGCGGTGACCTTCGCGCTGCCGGCGCAGCCGCTCCCCGCCGCACTCGACGCCTTCAGCCGCCAGACCGGCTGGCAGATCGGCTACCCCAGCGCGCTGGCCGCCGGCCGCACCGCGCGCGCCGTGACGGGCACCATGCCGCCGGCCCAGGCGCTGGAGACGCTGCTGGGCGGCACCGGCGTCGCCATGCGCATGACCGGCCCGGCCACCGCCACGCTGGTCCCCGCGCCGCAGGCCGCCGGGGGCGACGCGGTGACGCTGGGTCCCGTCGCGGTGACCGGCTCCGCCCTCACCTGGGGCGGTCCCGGCCATACCACCATCACGCCGGAGGATCTGGCCCGCAAGAACCCCGCCGACGTCCGCGACGTCTTCGCGGGCGAGCCGGGCATCCGCGTCGGCAGCTCGGTTCCCATGTCGCAGAAGGTCTACGTGAACGGCGTGGAGGAGACCAACCTCGCCGTCACCGTCGACGGCAGCCGGCAGAACAACAAGGTCTTCCACCACAACGGCACCAACCTGATCGACCCGGCCTTCCTGAAGGTGGTGCGGGTGGACGCGGGCGTCGCCCCGGCCGACGCCGGCCCCGGCGCGCTCGCCGGCTCCATCGCGTACGAGACCAAGGACGCGCGCGACTTCCTGGACCGCGACGGCGTCGGCGCCTTCGCCAAGTCCACCTTCAGCACCAACGGGCTGGGCGCCACCACCAACCTGTCCGCCTTCGCCCGCCACACGGGGCTGGAGGCGCTGGGCTACGCCACCTACGGCAAGGCCGGCCGCTTCCGCGCCGGCAACGGCGACAAGGTCGCGGGCACGGAGACCGACCTGCTCAGCGGCCTCGGCAAGCTCGCCTTCGAGAGCGAGGCCGGCCACCGCCTCCAGGTCAGCTACGAGCGGGTGTACGACGACGCGCCCCGCCCGTTCCGCGCCAACGTCGGCTCCATCGCCGGCCGCCCGGCGTGGGAGCCGCGGGTGCGCGACTACACGCTGGACCGGCAGAACCTGGTCTTCACCTACACGGATTCGAAGCCGACCGACCTGTGGAACCCGAAGGTGGTCCTGGCCTACGGCCGCACCGACGTGGAGACGCCGATCTTCCTGCGCCCGACCGGCGGCAGCACCGTGCCCGGCCGCATGCCGGGCGAAGGCGGCACCAGCTCGCTGAACGGCAAGGTGGAGAACACCGTCTCCTTCGGCCTGGGCACCGTCACCGCCGGCACGGACTTCTATTCCGACAAGGGCTCCTACGAGGATCCGACCTTCGCGGTGGGGGAGAAGGCGCGCAACAACGGCCTCTACGCCCAGGCGCGCATCGCCCCGTGGGAGCGGCTGCGCCTGTCCTTCGGCCTGCGCGGCGACCGGCAGACCTTCACCGGCACGACGGGCGAGAGTTGGACCAACACCGGCGTCAGCCACAACGCCTCGGGCGAGCTGGACCTGCTGCCCCGCTTCCTGACCGCCAAGGCCGGCTATTCGCACAGCTGGGCCGGCATTCCGCTGGCCGAGAACTTCATCATGAACAACGCGTGGCGCTACGGCACCGGGCCGAAGCCGGTGACCGCCGACAACGTGACCGCCGGGCTGGAGGCGCGCTACGAAGGCTTCACGGTGGAGGGGCGCGTCTTCCGCACCATGCTGGACGACGCGCGCGCCGCCCGCTTCGCCGCCGCCAGCGCCACCCTGGCGCGCGACGTGAAGTCCAAGGGCTACGAGGTCGGCGTCGGCTACGCCTGGGCGGACGGCTACGTGCGCGCCAAGTACGCCGACATCGACGTGACGATCGACGGGCAGCCGGCCGATTCCGACACCGGCACCTATCTCGCCACGCCGGTCGGCCGCATCTTCACCGTGTCCAGCGCCCACACCGTGCGGCCCTGGAACCTGACCTTCGGCGCCGACGTCGAGATCGTGCTGGACTACGACAAGGTGCAGGCCGGCAATCGGCCGCTGAAGGGCTACGAGGTGGTGAACCTGTTCGTGGAGCACCGCCTGCACGCCAACCCCAACGTGGCACTGCGCGCCGACGTGCGCAACCTGTTCGACGCCACCTACGCCGACCGCGCCACCTACGGGCAGGAGTTCGGCACGGTGACGCCGCTCTACCAGCCCGGCCGGGCCTTCCTGATCACCGCTTCGGCCAAGTTCTGACGCCCCGTCCTCCTTCGGTCCGTTCCGCCGGCTCACGTCAGGATCGTCCCGCCATGCGTTCTTCCCAGCAGATCGCCGAACACGCCACCTTCCAGAACTTCGCCAACTGCTACCGGCGGGAGATCGACGCCGGCCGGGTCACCCGGCACGCCGCGGTTCCGGACACGGGCGTGGACTGCGTCGAATGGATGCTGCCGTCGCAGCGCGCGGTGCTGCGCACGGAGATCGTCCGGCATTCGCTGTGCGGCCCGTGCGCCTTTGGGCGGATCTGGAAGCGTGCGCTGCAGGACGACGTCTGGCTGCCGACGGAGCCGTTCTCCGCCGTCTGCTGCCTGGCCGGCGAAAGCTACCGCCGGGTGCGCCGCGACGGCGGACCGGACCTGCGCGGCAGCGAGCTGGAGCTGCTGCTGCGCGTCCTGCAAAGCTACCAGTCGGTGTGCACCTACCTGGACGCGCGGCAGGACGGGGCGGCGGCGGAGAAGGAGGAGGAGGACGAGTTCATCGCCGCCGAGCAGTCGCTGGTCTTCGGCCACTGGCTGCACCCCACGCCCAAGAGCGTGCAGGGCATGACGCACTGGCAGCAGCCGGCCTACGCCCCGGAACTGCACGGGCGCTTCCGCCTGCACCTCTTCGCCGCCGCCGGGGCACGGGTCAGCCACCGCTCCGCCTTCCGAGAAAGCGCGCCGGAGATGATCGCCGCAGCACTGGGCGGGGACGCAGACCGCTTCGATCTTCGGGCAGGCGAACAGTTCATCCCCATGCACCCCCTGCAGGCGGAAGCGCTGCTGCTCGACCCCGCCGTGCAGGCGCTGCTGGACCAGGGGGTGCTGCGCTCCCTCGGCCCAGCGGGGCCGGAGTTCACCGCCACCTCCTCGGTCCGCACGGTCTACAGCCCCGACAGCCCGTGGATGCTGAAGTTCTCGCTGCCGGTGCGCATCACCAACTCGGTGCGCGCCAACCGCCGGCACGAGCTGGACGCCGGCGTCATCATGGCGAGGCTGATCGCCGCCGTCGGCCCGACGCTGGACAAGCGGCTGAGGTTCCTGCTCGACCCCGCCTACATCACGCTGGACGCGCCGGACGGCGGCGAGAGCGGGTTCGAGGTGATCCTGCGCGAGAACCCCTTCCGCGGCGGGCGGCAGAAGGGGATCGTCACCGTCGCGGCACTGACCGCCGACCCGCTGCCCGGCTTTCCCTCCCGCCTCGAACGGCTGGTCCACCGCGTCGCCGCCGACCGGGGCGGCAGCTTGGCGGACGCCGCGCGGGAATGGTTCGCCCGCTACCTCGACTGCACGCTCGATCCGCTGCTTCGCCTCTACGACGCGCATGGGGTGGCGCTGGAGGCGCACCAGCAGAACGGCCTCTTGGACATCGGCACCGGGCTGCCGGCGCGCTTCCTCTACCGCGACAACCAGGGCTTCTACCTGTCGGAGCGCTACCGCGACGCGCTGCGCCGCCTGATCCCGGAAATGGACAACGCGCGGTCGCTCTACTACGGCGAGGAGGAGATCGCCCGGCGCTTCGCCTACTACCTGATCACCAACCAGATCTTCTCCGTCGTCGCCCGCATGGGCAAGGACGGGCTGGCCGGGGAGGACGCGCTGATTGGCGTGCTGCGCGACCGGCTGGAGGGGCTGGCGCGCACGCTGACCCGCGCCGGGCGGCGCTTCGCCGAGGGGGTGCTCGACAGCCCGACCATCGGCGCCAAGTTCAACCTCACCGCCCGCCTGTTCGACATCGACGAGCTGCAGGCGGCGGACGAGGCGTCGCTCTACGCGCACCTGCCGAACCCGCTGTGCCGGCGGCAGGAGACGCCGTGCGGGAGGGGGTATCGTGCCCTTCCCCTCTGACCTCCCCCGCCGCCCGGAGGAGCGGGTGCTGCGCCAGCTGGTCGCCGCCCTGCTGTTCGAGGGGATCGTCGACGCGCGGGCCGAGCCGGCCGGCGACGCCCTGCGCTTCTCCTGGACCGCCGGGGACGCGGCGTTCCGCTGCCGCGGCACGGCCGGGCCGTTCGGCCGGCTGCGCATCGCGCCGGGGTCGGTGGAGATGCTGGCGTCCAACGGGATCTGGGTGCCGGCCGACGCCGGCCCGCTGGTCCGCCGCCTGCCCACGCCCGACGCGCACAAGCCCGCCCTGCTGGCCGAGCTGGAGCGCACCGCCGCGCTGTGCCGCTGGAACGACGCCAACCTGCCGCGCGGCGATCGCCGCGGCCTGTCCTTCCCCGCCCTGGAAGGCGCGCTGGAGGAGGGACACCCGTACCACCCCTGCTTCAAGGCGCGCCTCGGCTTCGGCGACGCCGACCACGCCGCCTTCGGGCCGGAGGCGGGGGAGGCCTTCCAGCTCGTCTGGCTGCTGGTCGCAGGCCCCCACCTGCACCAAGCGCTGCCGGACGGGGAGGCGGCGTTCTGGCGCGCCGAGCTGGGCGGCACCGCCTGGACCGCGCTGGAACGCCGCCGCACCGAACTGGGCGTGGGCGAGGATTACGGCCTGCTGCCGCTGCATCCCTGGCAGTGGAATGCGCTGCGCGACGGCGATCTGGCGCCCTGGCTGGCCGACGGGCGCGCGGTGGCGCTGGGGCCGCTGGGCGACCGCTACCGCGCCAGCCAGTCCGTGCGAACGGTGATGAACGTGGACGACCCCCGCAAGGCCGACGTGAAGCTGGCGATGAACATCGTCAACACCGCGTCCCGCCGCACCATCGAGCCGCACTCCGTCTGCACCGCCCCCGCCGTCTCCCGCTGGCTGGAGCGGGTGGTTGAGGGCGACCCGCTGTTCGAGAGCGTCTATCCGCTCGCCATCCTGCCAGAGTACGCCGGGGTCATCGCCGACCGCGAGGGGCCGTTGGCCGGGCAGCTCGCCGCGTTGTGGCGGCGCAGCGTCGCCGCCACCCTGCGCGACGGCGAGGCGGCGGTGCCCTTCAACGCGCTGATGGTGACGGAGGCGGACGGCCGCCCCTTCATCGCCCCCTGGCTGGCGGCGCACGGGCTGAAGCCCTGGCTGGAGCGGCTGTTCGCGGTGGCGGTGCTGCCGGTCTGGCACCTGCTGGTTCACCACGGCATCGCCGTGGAAGCGCACGGCCAGAACATGATCCTGGTCCACCGCAACGGCTGGCCGGAGCGTCTGGTCCTGCGCGACTTCCACGACAGCGTGGAGTACGTGCCGGACTTCCTGCGCGATCCCGCCCTGGTCCCGGACTTCGCAAGCCTGAACCCCGTCTACCGGGGCGCCCCGCCCGACCGCTACTACTGGTCCGGCGACGTCGACGCGCTGCGCGAACTCGTAATGGACACGCTGTTCGTCTACAACCTGACGGAGCTGTCGCACCTCCTCGCCGTCTTCCACGGCCTGCCCGAGCGGTCGTTCTGGAAGCAGATCCACGACGCGCTGGAGGGCTATGCCCGCCGGCACGACCCCGACGGGCGCCACCGGCGCATCGGCCACGCCGCCCCCGAAATCCGCACCGAATCCCTGCTGCGCGGCAAGCTGCTGCGCGCCCGGGAAGAGCTGCACCACACCGTTCCCAACGTCTTCGCCACGTTTTCCGCCTGAACGACGAGGCATCCGATGATCCGGATCGACGACCGACACTACACCCGCCGCGAGGTCGAAGAGCTGACGGCGCGCCGCGCCGAGGAGGCCCGCCTGCACGCGCGGCCGGGTGCGCGCTACGCCGCCTGCTTCGCCCGGACGATCGACTGGCTGGGCCTGTTCTTCGCCATCCGCGCGGCCGGCGGCAGCCTGCTGCCGCTGCACCCCAGCACGCCGCCGGCCGCGGCCAGACGCGCGGCGCGCGACGCCGGCTGCCACTACCTGTTCTTCGACGGCTTCACGCCGGAGGTGATCGCCCCGGAGGCAGAGGCCGCAGCGCCCGGCCAACTGATCCAGATGAGTTCGGGGACCACCGGCGCGCCCAAGGTCATCGCCCGCACCTGGGCGGCGATCGACCATGAGATCGAAAGCTACGTCGGTCATTTCCGCGTGCCGGAGGGGATGACCCCCGTCGTCGCCTGCCCGACCACGCATTCCTACGGGCTGATCTGCGGGCTGCTGGTCGGCCTGCGCCGGGGGGCGGAGCCGGTCGTCCTCGACACCGGCAATCCCAAGTACATTCTGAAGGCGCTGCGGGAGGTCGAGCGGCCGCTGCTCTACGCCTCCCCCGTCATCCTGCACACGCTCGCCCGCCTGCTGCCGGAGGAGGAGGCGATCCACGCGGCCATGACCTCGGGCACGCTGCTGCCCGACCCGTGGTTCGCCCGCATCCGCGCCCGCACCCGCCACCTGTTCCAGCAGTACGGCTGTTCGGAGGCCGGATGCATCGCCGTCAACCCGGACATGACGGCCACCGGCGACCTGGGCTACGTCCTGCCCCACCACCGGCTGCGCACGGGAAGCGGCCCGGACGCGCCGGAGGAGATCGTGCTCGCCGGGCCGGAGGGGGACATCCACACCCGCGACCTCGGCTACCGCAAGCCCGACGGCATGCTGGTGTTCGCGTCGCGCATGGACGACACGATCAACGTCTCCGGCCTGAACGTCTATCCCAAGGACGTGGAGGACGTGGTGATGGCCCTGCCCGGCGTCACCGACGCGGTCGCCTTCCGCAAGGCCGACCCCTTCGCGGGCGAGCGGGTGGCGCTGGTCTACAGCGCCGCCGCACCGGTGTCGGCGCAGTCCATCCGCGACTGGTGCCGCGAACGCCTGGCCTCCCACCAGCAGCCCGCCGACATCGTGCGTGCCGACGCCCTGCCCCGCATGGCCAACGGCAAGATCAGCCGGCGCGAGGTGGCCGCGCTCTACGCGGGGGCCGGCCGATGACCCATAATGCGATGACACGTGACGCCATCGTCGCCGCCATCCACACGGTCCTGCGCGACCACCTGAACAGCCCGCACCTCGACCGCTTCGCCCCCACGGCGCGGCTGAACGAGGACCTGTACCTGGACTCCGTCCTGATGATGGAGCTGCTCCTGCAGCTGGAGCTGTCCTTCCAGCTCTCCGTGCCGGAGGAGGCCTTCGCCGGCCGTGCCCCGTCCACCGTCGCCGACCTCGCGGCCCTGTTCGCGGCCGGTGCAGCCCAGCCCCCAGTCACCTCAGAAGAGCCGGCCGGCAGCGTGCATGGGGAGGAGTACGTCGACATCAAGGTGCACTGCTTCGTCAGCAACGTCTGCGACGGGCTGAAGCGTGCGGGCATCGACCACCGGCCCTTCTACTTCGGGGTCTGGGACGCCGACTTCGCGGTGGGGGAGGACTGGGTGCTGCGCTACCACGCGCCCACGGTCAGCCACGATTTCTTCCGCGACTGGTTCCACCGCCTGTACGGCGCCGAGGTCCGGCCCTGGTACGACCATGGCCGCAGCAAGGCCGACAACCTCGCCACCCTGCTCGACCTCGTGGAGAACCGGGCGGAGACGCTGAGCGTCATGGCCATGGTGGACCTCTTCCACCTGCCCGAGCGCGAGAACAAGTTCAACCAGAACCCCTTCCCCCATTACCTGATGCTGGAAAAGACGGCCGACCCCGGCGTCTTCTTCGTCGCCGACCCCGACTTCCGCTGGGAAGGGGAGATCGCCAAGGACAAGATCGTCAACGCCTTCTGCCAGCCCAGCGTGGCCGGCGGCTACGCCTTCGACCGCCGCGACCTGCGGCCGGCGCGGGCGGACGACCTGAAGGCCTATTTCGAGGCGTGCTTCCGGGGCGACGCCAACCCGCTGGCCGGCGCCGTGCGCGCCATCGTCGCGGCGCATCTGGCCGGCACCCATCTGGCGGATACCGGCGGCCGCAACCCCGCCGGCCTCGCCGTTGCTCTGCGCGAGTTACCGGTCATCTCCATCCGCAAGTACGCCTACGAGCACGGCTTCGCCTTCTTCTGGCGGGCGCTGAAGCTGCCCGACCAGACCTTCCTCGCCCGCTGCGACGAGATCGAGGAGTTGGTGCAGGGCTTCAAGGCGCTGCACTACGCGGCACTCCGCCTCGCCCAGACCGGCGACGGCGGCCTCGCCCCGGACCTGTACGCCCGGCTGGACCGGCTGGACCGGCAGGAATTCGCGCTGAAGCGCGAACTCGCCGCCGTCTTCCGGGCGTGGTGCGCGGCCAACGGCCTGGACGGCGCCCCCCACTCCCGAACCGCCCCCCGAACCGCTGAGGTGGCCTGATGAAAGTCTCGCTCTGCACCATCACGTTCCGCCATCACCTGGTGTCGCTGGAGGACCTCGCCGTCTGGGCGGGGGCGAACGGCTTCCAGGGGATCGAGCTGTGGGGGGCGCACGCCCGCAACATGGCGCACGACCCCGCGCGTGACGCCGCGTGGCTGGCCGGCTACGGGCTGTCGGTGCCGATGGTCAGCGACTACCTGCCGCTCGACGGCGACGCCGAGGCGCTGCGCCACAAGACGCTGGACCTCTGCCGGCTGGCGCAGCGCTGGCGCGCGCGCAAGATCCGCACCTTCGCCGGCGGCACCGGCAGCGCCGAGACGCCCCCCGAACGGCGCGCCTTCATCGCCGAGCGGCTGCGCATGATCTGCGCGCTGGCGGCCGGCCACGGCCTGTCCGTGCTGGTGGAGACGCACCCCGACACGCTGGCCGACACGCTGACGGCGACGCGCGCGCTGATCCGCGCCGTCGACCACCCGGCGCTGAAAATCAACTTCGACGTCCTGCACGTGTGGGAGGGCGGCGACGACCCGGTGGCGGCGCACGCCGCGCTGCGCCCGCACATCGGCCATTACCACCTGAAGAACGTCCGCTCCCGCGCCGACCTGGGCGTGTTCGAGCCGGCCAACGTCTACGCCGCCGCCGGCCGGCGCGACGGCATGGTGCCGCTGTTCGACGGCACGGTCGACTACCGCGCCTTCCTGGCCGAACTGGCCGGCGACCCGGACGCCGAGGCGTCGCTCGAATGGTTCGGCGACGACTGCTACGCCGTGCTGCGCCGGGACCGCCGGACCCTCGCGGAAGCCGCCGCCGCCGCCGCCGCCGCGGCCCGCCCGCGCCAGCGCGCGGGGGCACGGCATTGACCCCGATCGGGCGCATCATGGGTTGGTTCGGCCGGTCCGCGGTCGCCCTCGGCGTCGCCGCGGCGGTGCTGTCGGCGGCGGTGCCCGCCTCGTCGATGGAGATCCCCACGGCGCTCGGCTCCGTTGCCATCCCGGCGGCGCCGCGCCGGATCGCCGTCTACGACGTGCCCGCCGTCGACACGCTGGCGCGCCTGGGCGTAAAGCTTGACGGCCTGCCGTCGCGCCTCTACGTGCCGGAACTGGAGCCGCTGTCCCGCACCGCAACACCCGTCGGCACCATCCACGAACCGGACCTGGAGGCGCTGAGCGCGCTCGCCCCCGACCTCACCATCGTCGGCGGGCGCTCCTCCACCAAACTCGCCTCGGTGCGGCAGGTGGGGCCGGCCGTCGACATGAGCCTGGACGGCGCCAACCTGCTCCCCAACCTGCGCTCGCAGCTCGCGGCCTACGGCCGCCTGTTCGGCAGGGAGGCCGAGGCGCAGGCGGCATCGGCGGAGCTGGACGCCGCCGTCGCGGCGACCCGCGCCGCGGCGCAGGGTAGGGGCAACGCCCTCATCGTCATGACCAACGGGCCGCGGCTGTCGGCCTACGGCCCCGGTTCGCGCTTCGGCTGGCTGCACACCGATCTCGGCCTGCCGCCCGCCGTGCCCAACCTGCAGGCCGCCATCCACGGCGAGGTGATTTCCTTCGAGTTCATCCGCAAGGCCGATCCGGACTGGCTCATCGTCCTGGACCGCACCACGGCCATCGGCGAGGCGGGCGGCAACGCCCGCGCCACGCTGGACAACGAGCTGGTGGCGCAGACCACCGCCGGGCGCAGGGGACAGATCCTGCTGCTGCCGCCGGCCGACTTCTACATCGCCGCGGGCGGTTTCTCCGCCACGCTGCGCGTGCTGGCGCGGATCCGCGACGGGTTCCAGGCGGCGCGATGACGGCTGCGTTCGGGACGATCGCGCTCTTCGCGGCCCTGTTCGGGGCATTGTGCGCGGCCAGCCTGTCGGTGGGCGTCGCCGACCTGTCGGCGCCGGAGGCGGCGGCGCCGCTGGAGATGCTGCTGGTCAGCCGGCTGCCGCGCACGCTGGCCGCGATCCTGGTGGGCGCCGGCCTCGCCATCGCCGGGCTGGTCATGCAGACGCTGGCCCGCAACCGCTTCGTCGACCCCGGCATCGCCGGGACGGAGCAGAGTGCGGCGCTGGGCGTGCTGGCGGTCACCGTGCTGTGGCCGTCGGCCTCCATCGCGGGGAAGATGGCGGTGGCCGGCCTCGCCGCGCTGGCGGGCACCGCCGTGTTCCTGCTGCTGGTGCGCCGGCTGCCGCCGACCCAGCCGTTCCTGATGCCGCTGTTCGGCCTGATCTACGGCGGCGTGATCGCCGCCGGCGTCACCTTCGCGGCATGGCAGCTGGACCTGCTGCAGTACCTGGACGTGTGGATGAACGGCGACTTCTCCGGCATCCTGCGCGGCCGGTACGAGATCCTGTGGGGCGTCGCCGCAGCCGTGGCGCTGGCGTGGTGGCTGGCCGACGCGCTGACCATCGCCTCGCTGGGCAAGGACGTCAGCGTCGGCCTCGGCCTCGATTACGAGCGGATGGTGCGGCTGGGGCTGGTGATCGTCGCCCTGCTGTCGGCGCTGACGGTCGTGGTGGTGGGGATGATCCCCTTCGTCGGGCTGATCGTCCCCAACCTCGTCTCGCGCCTGCGCGGCGACAATTTGCGCGGCGCCCTGCCGTGGGTGGCGCTGGGGGGTGCCGCGCTGACGCTGGGCTGCGACGTGCTGGGCCGCGTGCTGCGCCACCCCTACGAGATCCCCATCGGCACCATCCTGGGCGTGGTCGGCGCCGCCGGCTTCCTGTGGCTGCTGGCCGGGGGGCGCGGCCGTGGCTGAGCGCCGGCTGTGGATCGCGGCCGCCGTGGCCGCCCTGTCCGTCCTGGCGTTCCTCACGCTGGGGCTGCGCGGCAACCTCGCCTTCGTGCTGGAGCTGCGGGCGCTGCGGCTGGCGGCGCTGGTGCAGGTGGCCGTGGCCATCGCGGTCGCCACGGTCCTGCTGCAGACCGTCACCGGCAACCGCATCCTGACGCCGTCCATCATGGGGCTGGACGCGCTCTACCTGCTCGGCCAGACGCTCCTGGTGTTCCTGCTGGGCGGCATCGGCTTCGCCGGCCTCGACCCGCGCCTCAAGTTCGCCTGCACGCTGGCCGCCATGATGGCGCTGGCGGCGGCCGTCTTCCTGCCGCTGCTGCGCGCGCAACTGTCCTTGTACCTGATGCTGCTCACCGGGGCGCTGCTGGGCATCCTGTTCCGCAGCCTCTCGTCCCTGCTGGCCCGGCTGATCGACCCCAACGACTTCGCCGTGCTGCAGGGGGTGAGCTACGCCACCTTCACGGCGGTGCCGCGCGACCTGCTGGCGATCGGGCTGGCGCTGACGGCGGCGGGGACGGCGCTGGCGTGGCGGCAGCGGCACGTGCTGGACGTGGTGGCGCTCGGCCCCGCGGCGGCGATCAGCCTGGGCGTGGACTGGCGGCGCACCGTGTCGGGCCTGCTGATGCTGGTCATCCTGCTGGTGGCGGTGTCCACGGCGCTGGTCGGGCCGGTCGCCTTCCTGGGCCTGCTGGTCGTGGCCCTGGCCGAGCGGCTGACCGGCACCCAGCGCCACGCCGTCCTGCTGCCGGCCGCCGCCTGCATCGCCGTGGCGGTGCTGGTGGGCGGTCAGACGGTCCTCCAGCACGGGTTCGGCGGGGCCGCGACGCTGGGCGTGATCGTCGAGTTCCTGGGCGGGCTGGTCTTCCTGATCCTGTTGGCAAGCGGACGCGGACGATGATCGAGATCGAGGGCGTTTCCCTCACCCTTCAAGGTGCCGCGATCCTGCGGGACGTGTCGGTGACGCTGCCCAAGGGCGGGCTGACGGCGCTGATCGGGCCGAACGGTGCCGGAAAGTCCAGCCTGCTGTCGCTGGTCGCCCGCCTGCAGCCGCTCCAGGCCGGGCGCATCGCCGTGGACGGGCTGGCCGTCGACCGCACGCCCGGCCGGCAGCTGGCCAAGGTGCTGACCATCATGCGCCAGGACACCGGCCTCGCCAGCCGGCTGAGCGTGCGCGAGCTGGTCGGCTTCGGCCGCTTCCCGCACAGCCGCGGCCGCCTGACGGACGAAGACCGACGATGCGTCGCCGAAGCGCTGGAGCAGTTCGACCTGACCGCGCTGGCCGACCGCGACCTCGACACCCTGTCGGGCGGGCAGCGGCAGCGCGCCTTCGTCGCGATGGCCTTCTGCCAGGGCACCGGCTACCTGCTGCTGGACGAGCCGCTGAACAACCTCGACATGATGTACGCGCGGCAGATGATGCGGCACCTGCGCGACGCCGTGGACCGGCTGGGGCGGACCGTGGTCATCGTCCTGCACGACATCAACCACGCCGCCGCCTACGCCGACCGGATCGTCGGCATGAAGGACGGCCGCATCGTCGCCGACGGCCCGCCCGCGGAGGTGTTGACCGTCGACCGGCTGGAGGCGATGTTCGGCTACCGGATGCAGATCCACCGGCTCGGCGGCCGGATCGTCGTCCAGCACCACGACTGATACGGGCGGTCACCCCGGCCGCCGGAAGGGGCCGGGCCTTATCCGATCTCCGCCCTGCCGCGAACGCGGCGACGGAACCGGGCTGGTCGGTCAGCGACCGGCGCAGACCGCCGTGCCGGTTGCCAGGGTGCAGCTACCGCCCTTGGAATCGACGATGGTGTCGCCGCTGCGTCGGGTCCAACTGCCGTCGGAGTGGAAGAAGGTGTCGCCGTTGCGTTGCGTCGAGGTGCCGTCGGAATGCACCCAGGTGTCGCCGGAGCGGCGCGTCCAAGTGCCGTCGGCCCGACGATACAGCCCGTCGGCCTGCCGGACGAGCGGCCCCTGCGGGCCGACGATCTGACCGCCCGAGCGGCGGTAGGTGCCGGGCACCGGAAGCCCCGGCGCCGCCAGCAGCTCCGACCAGTCGTCGCCTTCCGGTGCAGGCGTGCCGGGGGTGGCCTGTCCCGGCATTGCCGGGACGGCGCCGGCCGGCGGCAGGGTGGCGATGCCGGAGCCGGAACCGGTGTCGTCGATGGCATCGAGCGTGCGTGTCACCGCCTCCTCGTCGGTGCGCACGGCGTAGCGCGGCAGCGGCATCGTCTCGCCCTTGGGCGGCGGCATGGTGGGGCCGGCGACCGGGCGCTCCAGCACCTCGGGCGTGCCGCAGGCGGCGAGACCCACCGCCAACACGGCGGCGAAACGGCGGACGGCAAGCACCGGCATGCTGCGAAACCCTGCACGGAACGATCGATCCGCGACACGAAAGCACGTTCACCGGCGCCCCGCAAGCGCCCGCCCCTTTCCCGTACCCGGCGTGGAACTTAAGCTGCACCGGCGCCACAAAGGATGGCACGCACCACCCGCGGCACCTGGCACCGAAGGGAGAGCACCATGATGAACCGCACGCGCACGATCCTCGCCGCCCTGGCCTTCGCGGTCCTGCCGGTCGTCACCCTGCCCGCCCCGGCCGCGGCGGCCGACATCCGCGTCACCTTCACCAACGGCAGCCCGAACGTCTACGCCTACACCTTCATGTTCTGCGACTGGAGCGGCTGCAAGGCCGACAGGACCGAGACCGGAACCGTCGACGCCGCCCCGTCCAAGACGACGCAGGGATACCTCCAGAAGATCGTCCGCCTCGACCGCGGCTGGATGCTGAGGGTCGATGTAAGAGGCGGAAGCGCCGTCGGCATCGCCGACATCTCCGTCGCCCCGGCCAGCGGAGAGGTCAAGCTCTCCCGCGTCTACGCGTGCGACCAGCCGGGCTGCCACATCTCCATCGACGGCGGTTCGGACTTCCTGAATGTCAACATCGACCCGAACCGGCTGGACTGGGGAAAGTAGACCGCCGCGTCGCGCGCGTTTCCTTTCGCCGGTTGCGGTGCTAGCGTCACCCGCACCCTACGGCAGCACACACAGACACACCGGCCGCGATGATCGAGCTTCAGGATGTCCGCAAGACCTACCGGGTCGGCCCCGTCGACGTCGAGGTGCTGAAGGGCGTCACCTTCACCATCGGTGCCGGCGAGCTGGTGTCCATCATGGGCACCTCGGGGTCCGGCAAGTCGACGCTGATGAACATCGTCGGCCTGCTCGACCGGCCCACGGCCGGCGCCTACCGCATCGACGGGCAGGACGCGGCGTCCCTGTCGCCCGACCGCCAGGCCGACCTGCGCAACCGCAAGATCGGCTTCGTCTTCCAGTCCTTCCACCTGCTGCCGCGGCTGAGTGCCTTGGACAACGTGGCGCTGCCGCTGTTCTACCGCCGCATCGGCACGCGCGCGCGACGCGAGCAGGCCATGGCGTGGCTGGACCGCGTCGGCATGGCCGACCGCGCGCACCACCGCCCGAACGAGCTGTCCGGCGGCCAGCGCCAGCGCGTCGCCATCGCCCGCGCGCTGGTCGGCGAGCCCAGCCTGCTGCTGGCCGACGAGCCGACCGGCGCCCTCGACACCCGCGTCGGGCAGGAGGTGCTGGACCTCTTCCAGGAGATGAACGCCAGCCTGGGTGTCACGACGGTGATCATCACGCACGACCCCGGCGTGGCCGCGCAGTGCCGGCGCCGGCTGCTGCTGCGCGACGGCCTGCTGGTCGGGGACGACGGCGCCTTCGATAAGGACCGGCCGGCGCGCCCGCAGCCGGTCGCGGCGTGAGGCCGGCATGCTGCTGCAGATCGCCCGCGAGGCCGCGGCCAACCTGATCGGCGCCAAGCAGCGTTCGCTGCTGGCGCTCATCGGCATCGTCATCGGCACGGCGTCGGTCATCGCCATGACCAACGTCGGCCAGATGGTCACCGCCCAGGCGCTCCAACAGTTCGAGGCCATGGGCACCGACCTGTTCACCATCAACATCTCGCCCACCCAGACCTTCAAGGGCCTGGACCTGGAGGTGGCGGAGCGCTTCGCCGACACGCCGGGCGTGCGCGTTCTGGTGCCGGTCATCACCGGCGGCCCCGGCTTCATCCGCGACGGCCAGCGCGGCTTCGCGCAGACGGTGGGCACCACCGAGGCGTTCCTGAACGTCGCCAAGCTGCAGGTGGACAAGGGCCGCTTCGTCTCCACCATCGACGGGTCGGAGCCGTTCGTGGTGGTGGGATCGAAGGCGTTCGAGGGCGGCTTCGGCGCGCAGGCGATCACCCCGGCCCGGCCCGGCGACACGCTGCAGATCGGCGACAGCCTGTTCGCCGTGGTGGGCGAACTGGCGCCGGCCGCCTTCAACCCGCTGCTGCCGGTGGACGCCAACCGCACGCTGTTCGTGCCGGCCCCGGCCATGCGCCGCATCGCGGAACAGGCGAAGGTGAGCATGCTGGTCGGCCGCGCCGCCCCCGGCCACGACACCCGGCAGGCGGCGGAGGCCGTGCACCACCGCATCGCCGAGAAGGCGCCGGGCGCCAACGCGCGGGTGCAGCTGGCGGAAGAGCTGATCGCCACCATGCAGCAGCAGATGCGCCTGTTCACGCTGCTGCTTGGCGCCATCGGCAGCATCTCGCTGATCGTCGGCGGTGTGGGTGTCATGAACATCATGCTGGTCTCGGTGACCGAGCGGCGGCGGGAGATCGGCCTGCGCCTCGCCATCGGTGCCCGCCCGCGTGAGATCACCTGGCAGTTCCTGACCGAGGCGGTGATGCTGTCGCTGGCCGGCGGCGCCATCGGGCTGGTGGCCGGCATGGCGACCGCCTACGGCTTCGGCGAGATGAACGGGATCCCGTTCTTCATCTCCAGCCAGGGGCTGGTGCTGGGCGTGGCGGTGTCGGTGCTGATCGGCGTGTTCTTCGGCTACTACCCCGCCAGCCGCGCCGCCAAGCTCGATCCCATCGAGGCGCTGCGCTCGGAGTGACCACGCTGCATCAACGCGGGGCTCGCGCGGAGGCTCGACCCGACCGCCGGCGACGCGCCGATTGGTCGGAGCCGTAACGCACCACCACCGTCAGTATGGACAAGCCAAACGGTTGTCGAAGGTGGTGCCGTGCATCTTCGCGGTGAAGGTCTGTCCAATGTAAAAATCGGTCAGTACCCGACATTTCTTGTTGAGACCGGCAAGGACCGTGACTTCGATGTCGACAACCGATTCACCGTCGCGGAATTCGGTGCATCTGGTTTGCAGAACGGGGTAAGTGCCCACATCGACTGAGCGGCGAACTGGAAGATGCTCCTCGGAGCGAAAATCAAACTTCGTCCCGATGACGAAGGCTCCGGCGTTCTCGACGCAGATGGTGCCGACCGGGCGGCGATCCTGTGCGAAGGCCGGATCGACGTTCAGGGCGGCAACCGCCAGCAGCAGCGTTGCTCCATGGGACAGACGAAAGCGCATCGTTTCATTCCTCCGGTAGGGTGGGTAGATGGCCCGTTCGAATACACTCCTTGGTGGCGGCGACCACTCGGGAGTTCCACGCCCAAAAGAAAGAATGCTTGCTCGACCCGCTCCTCCATTCCCCGCCTACGGCACCACCACGTCGCCCGGATTGAGCCCCGACCGGATCTCCACGCCCTCCGGCAACCGCTCGCCGAGCGTCACGGGGACGGTCTCGACCGCCTGGGTGGCGGGGTTGCGGCGCTTGACGGCGTAACCCTGCGGGCCGGGCGTCAGCAGCATCGGCGGCAGCAGCAGCGCGTTGGGGTTGTCGTAGACGATGACCTCGACCCGCGCCGTCATGCCCAGGCGCACGGCGCGCGCCGCCGCCGGGTCCACCGTTTCGACCAGCACCGTCACCGGGAAGGACGGCAGCGGCGAACTGCCCTGCCCCTTCACCGCCTGATTGGCGATGGCGGCGATGCGCCCCGGCAGCGTCAGCCCCGGGAACGCCTCGCCGGTCACGTTGGCGGCCATGTCCGGGCGCACCCGGTTGATGTCGATCTCCAGCAGCGAGGCCACGACCCGCAGCTTGTCCAGCGCGCCGACGGCGAACAGCGCCTCGCCCTCGTTCAGCTTGATGCCGACGTCGACGTCGCGCTGCGACGTGGCCCCGCCGGAACCGCCCGACCCGCCGCTGCCGCCGGAGGGGCCGCTCTGCGGCGGGCGGATGACGATGCCGTCCACCGGGGCGCGGATGGTGGCGCCCTGCAGCTTGCGCTCGATCTCGCCCAGCTTGAAGCGGGCGTTGTCCAGCTCGAACTGGGCGACGCGCACCTGGTCGGGGTTGCCCTTGGCCAGCACGCTGTCCATCTCGTCGCGCGCGCCGTCGACCTGTGCCCGGGCGTCGCGCTCCTGGTCCAGCTGCATCTGGTAGTCCTGCCGGGCGACCACGCCCAGGTCGAGGAGCTGCTTGGTCTCCCCCGCCTTCTGGCGGGCGGACTGGTACTGCTGCTCGGCCCGCTGCAGGCTGCGCCGGGCGCGCGCCACCTCGGCCCCGCGTTCCCAGTTGGCCAGTTCCTTGACGCGCTCCTGCGCCTTGATGACGGCGGCCTGGGCGTCGCGGTGCTGGGTCTGCAGCTCGCCCGGCTCGACGATGCCCAGCACGGTGCCGGCGGCCACCCGCTGGCCATACTCGAAGTGCTTTTCCTTCAGCACGCCGCCGAACGGCGCCACCACGGTGACCATGCTGCCCGGCTCGATGGCGCCCATCAGCTCGACCGTCTTGCGGGCCGGCCGCGGCTGCACGGTGACGCTCATGCCGCCCATGCCGCCCCCCATGGCGTCGGGCATCGGCATGGGTGCTGCGGCGGAGCGGAACTCGCCGGACTGCCACGCGACACCGCCGGCCACGGCGAACAGCGCCAGCACCGACCCGGCCACGGCGAACCGCCACGTGCGCGCCCGGCGGGTGGAGGCCTGCGCCTCCTCCTTGCTGCGCTCCAGGTCGCGGTAGGCGGTGGCCAGTTTGCGGTGCTGCTCCTCCAGCCGGTGCGCCGCCTCCCGTTCCGCCTCGCGCAGCGCCACCAGCTCGGTCACGTCGGTGAACAGGCAGACGATGCCCTGGCGCCGCCGCCGGCCGGCCGCCGTGTCGAACAGCGCGCTGGTCTCCACCGACAGGGTGGCGGTGCTGCCGTCGGGCCGCGTGAAGGGCACCTCGTTGCGGCGCTCCGCCTCCTCATCGGCGGCCTGCAGCACGTCCAGCACGGCGTCGACGAACGCGTCGCTGCCCGGCACCTCCAGCATCACCGCGCCGAACGGCATGCCCAGCGCGTCGTCCGCCGGGATGCCGAGGATGGCGGACGCCGCCGGGTTGAAGGCGACGATGCGGCCGTCCGTGCCGATGCTGACGACGCCCTCGGTCATGCTGTCGAGGATCGCGCGCGTCGCGTCGTCGCTCCCCGGCAGGGTGCCCGCCGTCATGTCCGTCCCCGAAAGATTGCTCATGGCGCCTCGGGATCGTTGAGCTGGATCTGCCAGGTGTCCAGCGTGGTGCCCAGCCGCTGGTCCAGCGCCACCAGCGCGTTCAGATAGCTGATCATCGCCTCCAGCTCGATCACCTCGGCCTGCCGCAGCTCGTTCTGGAAGCTGACCACCTGGAAGTTGGTGGTGCGCCCGGCGCGCAGCTTGGCGTTCTCGATCTCCAGCTTCTTCACGGTCAGCTCGTGCGCCTGCTTGGCCAGCTTGTACTGGCGCCACAGCGTGTCGACGTTGCGCACGGCGTCGCGCACGTCCTGCTCGATCTGCGCGCGCAGCTGTTCGAGCTGAAGCTCGCTCTGCCGCACTTGCGTGGTGGCGCTGACCACCGCCTGACGCTGCGGCAGGTCGTTCAGCGGGATGACCAGCTGCAGCCCGGCGCCCAGGTTGGTGCGGCTGCGCCCCATCAGCTCCAGCGCCTCGCGCTCGCTGCGGCCGCTGGTCGGCACGCTGACCGATCCGGTGGCCGACAGGTCCCACAGCCGCTGGTTCTCCGCCTGCGCCTGGGCGATGCGGGCGGTCTCGATGGCGAGCAACTGGCCCAGGTGGTCGGGCCGGCTGTCGAAGGCGATGGCGCGCACCGCCTCGAAATCGATGCGCACCGGCTCCGCGCTCAGCGTGTCCGCGGGCTCGATGCGCGTGTGCGGGTCGAGCGCCAGCAGGGTGACCAGCTGCAGCCGCGCCGAATCGAAGGCGTTCTCGGCCGATATGCGCGCCAGCTCCTGCGAGGCGACGGTGGACTGCGACTGCACCAGCTCGGCTTCCGCCATGCGGCCGGCCTGGATCAGCGCCTGGTTGGTCGCCTGCAGGTCATAGGCGCGCTTCACGGCCGCGCGGGCGATGCCGACGCGCTGCTGGGCAGCGATGAACTGGTGGTAGGCGCCGATGATCTGCGTGACCGTGTCGGCGACGCGCGCCTTCAGCTGCACCTGGGCGGCGCGTTCCTGGATGCGGGCGATGCGCAGGCCGGCGGTGGCGGCGTCGTAGCCGGCGCCGCGCAGCAGCGGCTGAATGACCGACAGCGTCAGCGTCTGGCCGCCGCTGCGCTGGCCCGGCAGGGTCCCGCGCGCGGCCGCCTGGTTGTTGCTCCAGGTCAGGCCCAGCGTGGTGCCGATCGGGCTCTTCAGCGTCACGGTGGGGGTGACGGTGGCGCTGCTGCGGTAGGTGTTGCCCGTCGCCCCACCGCCGCCGGACGCCACCACGTCGGGCGGCACCTTCAGCGACCCGGTGCGCTGCACGCTGTACCCGGCGACGATGGAGCCCTGCGGGCGGAACTCGTTCTCCGCCAGCAGCAGGTTGTATTTGTCGACGACGCGCTGCAGGTAGGCGCTGCGGATCTGCCGGTTCTGCCGCAGGCCCAGGTAGACCGCCTCCGGCAGGGTCAGCTTGATGGCCTTGCCCTCGGCCGCGGCGGGAACCGGCGGCATGCCGGCGGGTGCGGCCGGCGCGTAGGCGCGGTTCGGCTGCAGCCCCTGCCCCATGGCCGGGGATGCCGTCACGGCCAGCCCGACGAGTGCCGCAAGGAAGGGCCGTCGGCGATGCGCGGAAATGCGGGACAAGGCGCCGGCCTTCACGCGACCGGACCGGCGGCGCACGGCCCGGTCAATCCAATGCGTCCGTCGAAGTCCGTCATGATCGTGATTCGAAGCGCCCGGCGCATTGCAATTTCTCGCTGTGGCCGAGAATGCGAATCGCAATATTGGATGTCAATGTTTTTGGACCCGGATCGGGGCGCCGAAGACCGGCGCCCCGGTCTTCCCGAACGCTCACGGGCAGATCAACCCGACGTTGAGCGAGGTGCCGGAGGCGATCGCCACCTGCCGGCCGGTGCGGCCCTTCAGGCTGAACCTGCAGTCCTTCGAATGCCCGAGGACGACGGCCACGTTGACGAAAGCCTGGTCGTCCGTGTCCAGGAAGGGCGCGCAGTGCATCTGGCCGATGGGCACGGAGTCCTTGTCCTGATACGCCCACTGGCGACCGTTCGATCCGAACAAGCCGATGCGGAGAAAGGCGAGGTAGACGCCGTTCTGCACGATGCAGACTTCGCCGGCCGGCCTGCCCTCCTGGGCGTGGGCGGCGGACGTTCCCGCCTCCAGCGCCAGGATGGCGGCGAAAACAAGGGTGCCGAACGCAAAGACACGGCGCATAGCGGAAACTCCATGAAGCGGGCCGGCCCCCGACGGCCGGCGCTGGTGTTCGTTGGTGACGACCGGCGTCCGGAAGTTCCGGTTGTCCGCCCATCGCGATGGAAGGGAGCGCCACACGCTCAGGGGCAGGTCAACCCCACATTGAGCGTGGTGCCGGATGCCGTGACCGTCTGCTGGCCGCTCCGCCCGAACAAGATGAACTGGCATTGCTTCGTCTGCCCAAGGACTGCGTCCACGGTAATAAGGGTCCTGTCATCGATGTACTTGAAGGGAACGCAATGCGTCTGGCCGATGGCCATGCCGTTCTTCTCGTACCCCCTCACCACTCTGCCGTGGCTTTCAAAAATCTTGATCCGGACATTCGCAAGATACACGCCATTCTGCTGAACGCAGACTTCGCCGGCCTGATTTTGAGACTGAGCGCTGGCTTCGGACATTCCCATGCCCAGCACCAGGGCGGCGACGGCCAGCGGAAGGGCGGAGAAGGTACGGTCACGGCGCATGCCGGAAACTCCATGTACGAGCCGGTCCCCGATGGCCGGCGCAGTTGTCCGTTGGTGACGGCCGGCGGGCGGGAGTTCCACCCGCTCCCGCAAAAAATCCGCATCAGGCGATCTGCCGGCCGGCCAGCCGGGCGAAGGGTCCGTCCTCGGCCATCAGGCGCTTGTAGGTGCCGCTCTGCACCACCCTGCCCTGCCCCAGCACCAGGATGCGGTCGGCGTTGGCGATGGTGCTCAGGCGGTGGGCGATGACGATGCGGGTGGCCGACAGCGCCTCCAGCCGCTTCATCACCTCGGCCTGGATGCGGTTGTCGAGCGCGCTGGTCGCCTCGTCGAAGATGAGGACGGAGGGCTTGCCGGCCACGGCGCGGGCGATCATCAGGCGCTGCACCTGCCCGCCCGACAGGGTGCCGCCGCCGTCCGTCACCAGCGTCTGCATGCCCATGGGCAGGCGCCGGATGTCGTCGGCAAGGCCGGCGATCGCGGCCGCCTCCCACGCCTCCTCGACCGTGCAGCCCGAGGTGCCGCGGATGTTCTCCAGGATGGATCCGGCCATCGGCCGCCCCTGCTGGAGCACCGTGCCGATGCGCCGCCTCACCGCCTGCGGGTTCAGGCCGCGCAGGTCGCGCCCGTCGTAGAAGATCGCCCCGGCCTGCGGCGTCTCCAGCCCCAGCAGCAGCCGCACCAGCGTGGACTTGCCGCAGCCCGACGGGCCGACCACGGCGACGAACTCCCCCGGCTCCACGGTGAAGGACAGGCCGGCGAAGACGCTGCCGCCGCCATCATAGCGGAAGCCCAGATTGCTGACCTCGATGGCGCCGGACAGCGGCCCCGGATCCACCTTGCCCGCCCGCCGCTCCGGCACGGCGTCCAGCAGCGTGCGCCCGTACGTCAGCCCCGGCGCCAGGAAGAAGCAGGCCATCACCAGCTGCGCCAGTTGCGCCGCCCCCGCGCTGGCGCCGGCGAAGGCGACGACGACGGCCAGGAAGGCGCCGGTGCTCAACGCCTCGTCCCGCAGCAATGCCACCACGGCGAACATGGCGGCGAGGCTCAGCACCTGATAGCCGGCCAGGAAGGCCGTGTGCAGGTTGGCCACGCGCCGCGCGCGCAGCATGCGGCTGCGCATCAGCGCGAAGCGCCGCGCCCAGCCGACGAAGGCGCGCGTCTCCGCCGCCGCCAGCCGGATCTTCTGGATGCCGCCGATCACCTCGTTCACGAAGGCGTTGACGAGGCCGGCCTTCTGCTCGCCGTCGGCCATGGCGCGGTTCTGCAGCCAGCCCGCCGCCACGGTGACCGACACCAGCACCCCCATCAGCCCGCACGCCGCCAGCGCCGCCCGCAGGTCGTAGAAGAACAAGAGGCCAAGGCTGGACAGCAGCGTCGCCCCCGCCACCACGCCACCGGACGCCAGCTGGTGCACCGACGCCGCGAAACTCTCCAGCACGCCGACCCGTGCCGCGAGGTCGCCGGCCGCGTGCCGGCTGAGGAACGACAGCGGCAGGCGGATCACCCGGTCCCACAGCGCCGCCTGCAGCCGCCCGCCGGCCCGCGCGTCCAGCCGGATCGCCGCCACCCGCGCCGCCAGATCGACGGCCATCTTGACCACGGCGGCCAGCGCCAGCGCCGCCCCCATCTCCAGCAGCCGGTCGGTGGCCCGCCCCGGCACCACCGTGTTGATGGCGAAACCCGTCAGCACCGGCGGCAGCGTGCCCAGCAGCGCCCCCAGCAGCGACAGCAGCAGCAGCGACGCCACGTCCGCCCCGCCCTGCCGGAAGCCGAAGCCGAGCAGGCCCGCCACCGTCACCTTCCGGTCCGGCAGCGGCGTGTACAGCACGTGCGCGTGCCGGGCGAGGCCGGCGGCGCCTTGGCGGTCCAGCGGCCGGGTGCTGCCGTCCGCCGGGTCGTAGACCCGGTAACCCGCGCGCCAGCCGCCGCGCGGCAGCAGCGCCACCGCCCGCCCACCGTCATTCCGGAAGGCCAGCAGCGGCCCGTGGTCGCGCCGCCACCAGCCGTGCTCCAGCGCGATGCGCCGGTGCCCGAAGCCGGAGGCCTGCGCCACCTCCTCCAGCGTCGGCGGCACGTCGGCCTCCGCCGCGCGGATCTTGGCCGGGCGGACGACGGTCATCCCCATGGCCTTGCCCACGGCGGCGGCGGCGGCGAACAGGAACTCCCCGCCGCGCGCGTCCACCGCGGCCTCGGCCGGCCGCCCACCGATCAGCCCGGCGAGGTCGCCCAGGGCTTCGCGCAGGTCGTGCTCCTGCCGGCGCGCGCGGGCGGCGACCAGCGCGTGGTCGTCGACCAGGGCGAGGCTCAGGTTGACCGACAGCACCGCCAGCGCCGCGGCGTGAAAGGCGGCCAGCGCCTCCCAAAAGGCGGTGGTGCGCAGGGCGAACAGCGTCGCCGCCGGCATGGTCTCGACGGCCGCGTCCACCTCCACCCACAGCCCGGCGGTGACCGGCACGGCGCCCGCCACCGGCTCCAGCCCGGCCAGCATGCCGCCCTGCGGCAGCGTCAGCCACGCCACGCGCCGCCGCCCGGCGACCAGCGCGCCCGCCGGCAGCGCCAGCCGCCGCCCCGGCACCGCCAGCACGGTGGGGCGCGGCCGCTGCGCGACCAGCCCGGCGATGCCGTCGCCCAGGCGCCCGATCCAGGCCTCCAGCCCCTCCGCCAGGGCCAGCGCCGCCATGGGGTCGGCCCCGGCGGCGGCCAGCCCGTCGGCGTCGAAGCGCACCGCCTCCGTCTCCGCCCACGGCACGGCGACGAGGCGCGCCTCGCCGGGCGCGTCCGGCAGGACCGGGACGAGCGTCCCGGCCACCAGCGTGCAGAGGTGCCGGCGGTTGCCGTCCTCGTCACGAGCCCCCTCGGCCGGCAATGCGAAGACCTCGGCCCCGCCCCTGGCGATCAGCCAGCCGGCGTCGCCCAGCGTCCACGCCTCCGCCATGGCCACGCGCTCGCCCAGCTGCGCCAACCGGTCGGCGGGCAGCGCCGCCATGGCGGCCGGTGCGGCACGGGCGATAGGGGCGGCGTCGCTCATGCGTCGAGCAGCCTGCGGTACGGGCCGTCCACGTCCTTCAGCGCCTCATGCCGGCCCTGCTGGACGATGCGGCCCTGGTCGATGACGACGATCAGGTCGGCGTCGCGGATGGTGCTCAGCCGGTGCGCGATGATGATGCAGGTGCAGCCGCGGCGCTTCAGGTTCGCCGCCACCTCGGCCTCGGCCAGCGGGTCCAGCGCGCTGGTCGCCTCGTCCAGGATCAGGACGCTGGGGTCGAGCGCCAGGGCGCGCGCCAGTTCCAGCCGGGCGCGCTGGCCGCCGCTGAGGTTGCGGCCGCGCTCGTGCAGCACCGCCTCGTACCCGTCCGGACGGCTGGCGACGAAGTCGTGGATGGCGGCGTCGCGGGCGGCGGCGTGCAGCCGCTCCTCCGGCACCGCGCCGTCCCACAGCGACAGGTTGTCGCGAACGGAGCCGGAGAACAGCACGATCTCCTGGTCCACCACGGCGACCGAATTGCGCAGCACCGGCACAGGGATCGCGTCGATGGGCTGACCGTCGATGCGCACCTCCCCCGACCACGGCCGGTACAGGCCGGAGACCAGCTTGGCGATGGTCGACTTGCCGCTGCCCGAGGCGCCGACGATCGCGACGTGCGTTCCGGCCGGGATGTCCAGGCACAGCCCCCGGATCAGCGGCGCCTCCAGCGGGCTATAGCCGAAGGTGACGTCCACCAGCTGCACGGCCCCCGCCAGCTTGCGGGCCACCGGCGCGGCCCCGGCGGGCGGGCGGACAGTGAAGGCCGGGTCCGGCGGCTGGCGCAGCACGTCGTCGGTGCGGGCCAGCAGGCCGCGCGCGTCCTGGATCTGCCCGGCCAGCTGCACGAAGGCGCCGACGGGGCCCAGGAACAGCCCCATCAGCCCCTGGAAGGCGACCAGCATGCCGACGGTGATCTCGCCTTCCATGATGCGCAGGCCGCCCACCACCAGCACCGCCGCCCCCGCGACGGCGGCCAGCAGCGGCGGCAGCATGCCAAGCCGCGCCTGGGCGCGCTGCATGTCCTGGCGGATGGTCAGCAGCCGCGCGTTGGCGGCGGCCAGCTTGGTGAACAGCACCGATTCCGTGCCGCCGGCCTTGTACGTCTCGATCATCGTCAGGCCCTGCATGGCCGTGCCGGCCAGCTTGCCCGTCTCGGCGATGGCGCGTTCGCCCCGGTCGGCCAGCCCGCGCGTGGTCAGCGCCAGCGCCAGCAGGTTCAGCGCCGCGAACCCCACCACCACGCCGGTCAGCACAAGGTCGTACTGCGCCATCACCAGCGCGAAGACCGCGACGGTCAGCAGGTTCAGCGCCGCCGTGGCCAGCTGGTGCGACAGCAGCACCGCCAGCCGGTCGTTCAGCGCCACGCGCGCCGCCACCTCGCCGCCGTGGCGCTGGGCGAAGAAGGCCATGGGCAGGTGCAGCACGTGCACCAGGAACCGTCCGGCGCCGGCCATCGACAGCTTGGTCTCGAAGCGCAGCAGGGCCGCCTGCTGCAGCCACGTCAGCAGAAAGGCCAGCAGCGCCGCCCCGCCCATGGCTTGGAGCAGCGGCTTCAGCCACCCCGCCTGCTCGCCGATCAGGACGTAGTCGGTGAAGACCCGCGCGAAGGTCGGCTGCAGCAGCCCCGGCACCACCAGCGTCAGGCTGACCAGCACGGCGAACAGGAAGGCGGAGCGCGAGGAGCGCAGCCGTTCCGCCAGCCCGGCCAGCGGGCGCTGCGGCCGGCCGTCGCGCCGGAACTCGGACCCACGCGCCAGCACCAGCGCGATGCCGGTGAAGGCGCGGTCGAACGCGGCGCGGGTGACGGTGCGCGGGCCGGTGGCCGGGTCGTTCAGCCGCACGTGGCCGCGCCCCACCCCCTCGACCACCAGGAAGTGGTTGAACTCCCAGAACACGATCAGCGGCAGCGGCAGCTCGGCAAGCTCGTCCGGCTCCACCCGCAGCGCCTCCGGCTCCAGGCCGTAGGCCTGGGCGGCGCGCATCACGTTGTCCAGCCGGCTGCCGTCGCGCGACACGCCGCAGGCCACGCGCAGCTCCTCCAGCGGCACGAAGCGCCCGAAGTGGCCCAGCACGATGGCCAGCGACGCCGCCCCGCACTCCGACGCCTCCATCTGCAAAACGGTCGGCGTGCGCACGCGCCGCCCCCCGAACAGCGAGAAGCCCATCATGGCGCCTTGCCCAGCAGGCGCTGCATCGCCGGCACGGCCAGCGCCGCCGCCGGCACCCGGTCGGTGACGATGCGCCCCTCCGTCAGCGTGCCCGGATCGACGCTGACCGGCGGCCCCTGGGAGGAGGTCCAGGCATAGCCGCTGGGCGTCGCCGGGTCGGCGTTCAGCGTCACGCGCACCTCGAACGGCGCCCCCTCGCCGGACAGGGCGCGGACCAGCTGGTCGTTCTTCAGCGTCAGCAGCATGCCCTCGGTGGAGGACGGCACGGCCGCCACCGCGGTCACGCGGCCGGTCAGGAAGCCGTAGGTCTCGTGGTCCACGGTGGAGGGGCCGAGGAACACCTCCATGCCCGGCGCCACCTTCTTGCCCTCGCGCGGGGGCAGGTACAGCACGGCCTCCAGCAGGCCCGGCGCGCCCTCGGCCTCCGGCCGGTCGCGCAGCAGGCCGACGATGGCCTTGCCGGGCGTCACGTACTCACCGTGCGTGGCCTTCAGCTCGGCCACCCGGCCGCCGTGCGGGCTGGTGATGACGAGGTTGCGGGACAGCGAATCCTGCAGGCCCGCCACCATGCGCTCCAGCTCCTCGATCTTCTGTTCGATCTGGAACAGCTCGCGGTCGCGCTGGATGGCGCGCTCCTCGGCCTGGGTGCGCAGGGACACCAGCTGGATCTCGGTCTGGGCGACGGTGTCGTCCACCTTGTTGATCTCGACGCGGGTGTCGATCAGCTGCTGGCGGGCGATGTACTTCTTGGCGTCCAGCTCGGCCTGGTAGGTGGCGCGCTCGTGCAGCCACTTGCGCTGCTCCTGCAGGATGCCGACGCGCAGGCGCAGTGCCCGCTCCTGCTCGGCCAGCAGTTCCTGCGTGGCGCGGATGGTGCGGTCGTGGTAGGCGGCCACCGCGTCCCGCTGCCGGCGCGCGTCGGCCAGCTGGCCCTGCAGCTGCTCCAGCTTGATGGCCGTCTCCGTCTGGTCGACGCGGGCGACGACCTGGCCCGCATGCACCCGGTCGCCGGGGCGGACCAGCACCGCCTCCACCCGCCCCTGGGTGGCGGAGACCACGTCGACGATGCCGCCGGGGTTGATCAGGATGCCCTGCCCGGCCACGGAGACGGGGACGCGGGTCACCACGCTCCATGCCACCGCGGCGGCGATCAGCGCGCCCAGCGCCGCCAGCGCCGCCCAGGTGGCCGGCGGCGTCAGCGACAGCCCGTCCTCCAACTCGGCGACGGCGCCGAGGTGGTCGAGCGCTTCCTTGCGGTAGAGGCCTTCCGTCATGGGCGCCACCATGGCGGAGATACACCTTAGGTTTCAACCGCCTGCATACGACCAGGGAAAATATCGCACCGCCGGTGGAACCGATCGCACGGCGGCGTCACCAAGACTGTGGATCGGATGAACTGCCGCCAACAGCGAGGACGCCGCGATGACGAACGCCACCCCCGCCAAGCCCCGGACCGGCCGCACCCTGGACATCGACGCCACGCAGCGCATCGTCGGTGGCCAGGGCGCCACATTCCACGGCGACGACCGCAACAACGCCTTCACCGGCACCGCCGGCGCCGACATGATCGAGGCGGGCGGCGGCGACGACAAGCTGTGGGGCGCCGAAGGCGACGACACCATGCGCGGCGGGGCCGGCGACGACCGCATGGACGGCGGCCGCGGCACCAACCAGATGGACGGCGGCGAGGGCGACGACACCCTGTACGACGGCGGCGACGGCAGCACCCTGCAGGGCGGGGCCGGCGACGACCGGATCGTCAGCGACAGCGAGGGCGCCTGGATCGACGGCGGCGACGGCAACGACACCATCGTGGCGAAGCGCGGCGAGAACGTGATCTGGGGCGGGGCCGGCGACGACGAGATCCGCGGCGGCGAGGACCAGGACGTCATCCGCGACAGCGCCGGCAACGACAAGATCGACGGCGGCGACGGCGACGACCTCATCGCCGGCTCGGGCGGCGACGACACCGTGGACGGCGGCGACGGGCACGACTTCTACGTCTTCGGCCCCGGCTTCGGGCACGACACCTTCGACGGCAGCGAGGGCCACGACGGCATCCGGGTCATGGACCTGCTGTTCGCCGACGTCTCCGTCACGGTGACCGAGGGCAATCCGATCATACAGGGCGCCACCTGGCACGCCAACGGCGCCCCGTTCTCCGGCGTGATCACGCTGCCCGACGGGTCGACGCTGCACTTCAAGAACGTCGAGTACGTCGTCGTCTATTGAACCGCAACCTCTGTTGAGCCGCGACCGGTTGCACACGTATGGACAAATCGGAATTGCTTTGAACACGCTCCATCGCCGCGCCGGTTCGCCCGCGCGGCGATGGTATGAGCGGAGCGGGTGCGATGGAGCGTGGAGAGAGCCCGGCGACGGTGGCACCGCCGCCGGACGCGGCGACGGTGCGCGAGTTCCAGCGCGTTGTTTCGGAATACAACGTCCGCATCTACCGCTTCATCCTGAAGCGCGTCGGCCACCCCGACGACGCACAGGACCTGACGCAGCAGACCTTCCTGGAAGCCTACCGCCAGCTGGGCCGGTTCCGCGGCGAATCGACTATGTGGACGTGGCTGTGCGCCATCGCCAACAACGTGGCGCGCAACCACCGGTCGCGCGCACCGCAGCACCGTTACCACTTCGTCTCGGACGAGGTGCTGGAGTTCCACCCCGCCGACGCCGCCGCCCCGGAGGAGGCGCACGCCCGCCGCCAGCAGGTCAAGCGCCTGCGCGCCGCGCTGGACGAGCTGTCGGACGACGCGCGCGCCGTCTTCGTGCTGGTGGCGCTGGACGGCGTGTCGTACGAGGACGCGGCGCGAATCCTGGACGTGCCGGTCGGCACGGTGCGGTCGCGGCTGTCGCGGGCCCGCAACGCGCTGCGCGAACGTCTCGATGGAACTTTTCCGAACGCCGTGTGACCAACATGTCATGGACGCGGCCGGATGGACCGGCCGCGCCATCGGAGGAAAGGGCCGGCGATGTCCCGCGAAGAACTGATCGACCTGCTGGAACAGGGGCTTGACCAGGGCTTGTCGAGCGACGAGTGGCGCCGCGCCCTGAACGCGCTGGCCACCCGCGGCGACGCAGGCGAGATCCTCGCCGCCGTCAACCGGCTGGCCCGCACCGCCGATGACCTGCGCGCCGCCTACGACGCCGCCCCGGCGCCGGCCGGCCTGGAGGCCGGCATCCTCCAGGCGCTGGCCGCCGAGGCCGCACCGCGGCAGGGCGCTGCGGCATCCGGCCTGCTGGGCCGCCTGCCCGGCCTGATGGCCGCCGTCAGGGCGCGTTCGGCCGAGGCGGTGCGCTCCGTCGGCCAGGCGCTGAACCCCGCCGACCTCGCCGCCGTGGCCGCGGCGCGCGGTCCCATGGCGCCGCCGGAGCCGTCGGCCGGCGCCCGGTCCGCGGACGACCCGCACGACGGCGACACGGCCGGACCCACGCCCGGACCCACCCCCGTGCCGCAGTCCGACACGCCACGGGATATCCCGCCGGCGCCCGCCCCCGCCGCCGTCCAGATGGCGGCGGCGCAGAACGGCGTGGTCCGCTTTGGCCCCGGCGCCGGCACGCGGATCGTCGCCGAGGACTCCGGGCCGGTCACCGTCGACCTCGGCCCGCTCGGGCCTCTCGCCATGGGCGGGTGGATCCTCCATCTCGAGCGCGGTGCGGTCGCCGAGGAGCACGAGGACCACCTCCTGCTGACAGCCGACGTCGAGGGCCTGATCGTCCTGCCCGACGGCAGCATGCTGGCCTTCGGCCCGGTGGCGGAGATCCGCTGGGACTGACCTGCCCGGCTCTGCTGCAAAATGGACCACTGTCGGGTGTGATGGCCGGAGCGCTGCCGGCGGCGGCGTCTTGACAATATTCCTATTTTCGCGTAATCAGTCCCTGGCCATGGGCGGAGTGCGCCCAGCACCTCCCCTCCCCTGCACACGAGCCAGCCATGACGACCACCGCCGACGGGCTTGTGGCGCTGCCCGACGTCGCCCTGATCCCGCTCATCGAGATCGAGCCCGCCTACGGCCGGCCGCGCCGCCGCGTCTACGAGCCGGAGCTGGAGGCGCTCACCGCCTCCATCCGGGAATTCGGGCTGCTCCAGCCCATCGTGGTGCGCCGGACCGCCCGCCAGCGCTATGAGCTGCTGGCCGGCGAGCGCCGGCTGCTGGCCTTCCAGAACCTCGGCCACGCCCTGATCCCGGCGATCATCACCGCCGGCCTGCCGGCGCTGGACGTGTCGCTGGTGGAGAACCTGCAGCGCCATGACCTCGACCCGCTGGAGCTGGCGCAGGCGCTGCACCGGCTGGCCGCCAAGGGGCACGCGCGCGAGGCGATCGCCCGCATCGTCGGGCGCTCCAAGACGTGGGTGGGCGACGTGATGGTGATCGCCGGCCTGCCCGACCGCATCAAGCGCGAGTTCCCGTCGTACCGCCGGTACGTCTCGCGCTCGCTGCTCACCGAGATCGCGCGGGTCAACCACGAGCCGGCACAGCTGGCCATGTGGGAGCTGGCCAAGCGCGGCGGGCTGACGGTGCGCGCGGCGCGCGAGAAGCGGCGGGCGGTGGCGGCGGAGGGGCCGGTCACCCTGCCCCGCGCCATCGCCGCGGCGCGCCGCGTGGTCGGCGTCTTCGCCCGTCTGGAGCCCACGGAGGAGCCGCTGGCGATGGCCGACCGCGACGCGCTCCTGGACCTGCGCCGCCGCATCGACGCCCTGCTGGGGGCAGGCTGATCGGTGATCCTTCCGCCGGGGGTCTCCCTAAGGTACGAGCCGTTGGCGCCTGTCGCGCCGCTGCGCGGCGGCGCCACGACCTCGGCCGCGGAACGTCACGCCGCCTTCACCGCCGACAAGAACAATTCCACCTTCGACTTCAGCACGCCCGCCTGGCTGGACAGCGTGTCGGCGGCGTCCAGCACCTGGTGCGCGGCGGTACCGGTGTCGGTCGCGGCGCGGTTGACGCCGGCGATGTTGGAGGAGACTTCGTGCGTGCCTTGGGCCGCCTGCTGAATGTTGCGGGCGATCTCCTGGGTGGCCGCCTGCTGCTCCTCGACGGCGGCGGCGATGGTGCCGGAGACGTCGCCGATCCGGTGGATCGTGGCCATGATGGCGCCGATCGACGACACCGCCCCCTGCGCCTCGCCTTGGATGGAGGTGATCTTGGCCGCGATCTCGTCGGTGGCGCGGGTGGTCTGGTCGGCCAGGGCCTTCACCTCCGCCGCCACCACCGCGAAGCCCTTGCCCATTTCGCCGGCGCGCGCCGCCTCGATCGTGGCGTTCAAGGCGAGCAGACGGGTCTGCGAGGCGATCAGCATGATGAGGTCGACGACCTGGGTGATCTCCTCCGACGCCGACGCCAGCCCGCGCATGGATTCGTCGACCTTGCCGGCCTGGGCGACCGCTTCCCCGGCGATGGTGGCGGACTGGGCAACCTGGCGGCTGATCTCCTGCACCGACGCCGCCAGCTCCTCGGTGGCGGTGGCGACCGTCTGCACGTTGGCGGACGTCTGCTCCGACGCGGCGGCGACGGCCGTGGACTGGCGGGTCGTCTGCTCGGCGTTGGCGGAGAGCTGGCCGGCGGTCGCCTGCATCTGCAAGGCGGCGGCGGAGACGGAGCCCAGAACGGCGCCGGTGTCGCGGTCGAAGCGGCCGGTCAGCTCCTCGATGGCGCGGGTGCGCTGCTCGCGGGCGGCCTGTTCGGCGCGCTCGCGCTCGGCGGCCTCGCGGGCGGCGACCATACCGTCCTTGAAGACCAGCACGGCCTGCGCCATCACGCCTACCTCGTCGCGCCGTCCGACCGCCGGGATCGCCGTACCGTAGTTGCCGCCGGCCAGCTGGTTCATCGCCTCGGTCATCGCGGTGAGCGGCCGCACGATGGAGCGGGCGGTCACCAGCACCGCCACGCCGGCGATCAGCAGCCCCAGGACCAGCATGCCGGACTGGATCACCATCAGCCGGTCGGCGGCGTCGGTCATGCCCTGCGCCTCAACCTCCAGGGAGCGCCGCTGGCGATCCACGATGCCGTCCACGCTCTTGCCGTCGGCATCCTTTCCGCCGTCCAACAGCGTCTGCAGCCGGGCCGCGCGCGGCAGAGCCTCCTCCGCGAGGATTCGGAGCGCGCGTTCACGCTCGCCCGACAGCGCGGCGGCTTCCGCACGATCCTGCGCCGTGCGCAGGTCGGTCAGCAGCGGCTTCGCTTCGGCCCATGCGTGCCTGTTGGCTTCCACCGTCCAAGAGCCGGACAGGCGGTCCAAGTCGGCGCGCAGGCGGTCGATGGCTTCCCAGGCGTCGGAGCGGTCGGCGCGCAGGGCGGGGTTGCCGGTCAGCAGAAAGCCGCGCGTCGCCGCCAGCGAACCCATGAGGTTGGCGTGCATGTTGCTGCTTGCGAGCGCGGTGGGCATGCGCACCTCGGCGATGCTGGTCGCCATTCGCTTGCCACCGCTCGCCATCAGCAGCGCGGCGCCGACGTTGACCACCAGCAGCGCGATCACCGCAGCGAAGCCAAGCATCAGGCGCCGGCTTATGCGCAGGTCGTTGTACCAAGTCATGAGCATCCCCCGTCTGAAGCGCGCGCCCGTTCGTTTTGTTCGTATGATGCACAATCAGAATGGGCCGGGTCTCTTAACAGAGCGTTTCAGTGGGATATCGGATGCCCAAATTTTGACAGTTGCGGCGCCGAGATGCTGAACAACGCGTGTGTGAGGCAAATAATTCCGCCACTACAGGCAATAAATTACGAGCTTCCTGTCGGAAGATTTCGGCATTCAGGAGAGGGCGATCATCCCAGGATCCGCAGCATCCTCCTCCGTCAATCGGCAGGCCCAAGCTGAGGACGCCGCCATGGCGGCGTGACTCAACCAAGCCGGCCTCCGAAAAGCCCGGCGCAGTTCATCATGATCCGTGATCCCTGGCATCCGGCCTATGCTTGCACCACGGCACTACGATCCGCTGGGCAGGATGAGGATGTCGCTGGCGCTGAGGGTTCGCACGTTCAGCACGGCGATGGTGACGGCTGCCGCCGCGCCGGAACCGTCGGCGTCGAAGGACAGCGCACCGGTGCGCGTGTTGAAGACGAACAGGTCGTCGCCGTCGGCCGCCACGTCCAGGGCGAAGTTGCGCGCGGACAGCGTGCCCGCCGCCAAGTTGCCGAAGTTCGGGCTGAGCACGGCGATCTTGTCCACCCCCGCCTGGAAGTCGGTGATGACGTCGCCGCCACCTGCCGGTGCGTTGACGCGGAACACGTCCGCCCCTTCGCCGCCGCCCAGCGTGTCGGTCCCGGCCCCGCCATCCAAGGTGTCGTCGCCGAGGTTGCCGTGCAGCGCATCGTCACCCTGGCCGCCGAACACGGCGTCGTTCCCCTGGCCACCGAACACGGTATCCGCCCCCAGGTTGCCGTACAGCGCATCGCCCCCGAGATTGCCGTAGAGCACGTCGCCGTCCTGCCCGCCGAAAGCGGTGTCCGCATCCTGTCCGCCGAACAGCGTGTCCGCCCCCTGGTTGCCGTACAGCAGATCGTCCTGCTGGTTGCCGTACAGCACGTCGTTGCCGATGCCGCCGGTGACGGTGTCGTGGCCCTCGTCGCCCCAGAGCTGATCATCGCCCCCCTCGGAGCCGACCAAGTCGTTGCCGCCGCCGCCGCGCAGGGTGTCGTCGTCGGCGCCCAGCACGATGATCTGGTTGCCGCTGTCGCCGACCACCATCTGCGAGCCTGCGCCGCCGGTCACCTGGACGTCGCCGACGATGGCGGCGAACTCGACGTTCTGAAGCTGGATCACCGTGCCCTTGGGCAGGTTGCGCACGTCGATGATGATGGCCTGCTGCTGCGCGCCGGGGCTCGCCCCGCCGCCGGTCGCCGGAACGGTGGGCGTGCCGGTGATGATGATGGGTGCTGCCGGCGGCGTCGTCGGGTCGGCCACGACCGGCACGATGGTGCGCACCGTCAGTTCGGCGTTGGCCGGCAGTTCGCCCAGGAACACCTGACCGACGCTGGTCATTCTGCCCTTGTCCTCGGGCTTGTCCTGCGTGCGGCTCTCGATGGCCTGGATCAGCCCCTGGATGCCCTGGCCGGCTCCCGTCTGGCTGGTCGTGGTGGTGGTCTCCACCTGCAGGCCGACGCCGACCGGCAGGTGCGCCTCCAGCACCGTCTGCCCCACGGTGTCCCTGGCCAGCGGGATGTCGGCGTTGCCGGTGGTGGCGTCCTGCTCGCTGCGCGTGGTGGTGACGACGGGCACGGACAGCGTCTGCGTCACCGTGCCGTCGGACCTGGTCTGCGTCGTCTGCTGCACCTGGACGCCGTCCACCGTCTGCGTCGTCGTGGTGGTCTGCACGACGCCCGGCGTGGTGGGCGGGGTTGGGGTCGAAGGCGTGTCGTCCTGCTGCGGGGGCGGCGGGGCGGCGGCCACGGTGGTGAAGTTGTAGGCCGTGCCGCCGCTGAGCCCGACGTACGGGTTCCCCGCCGCGTCGGTCAGCGCCCCGGCGGCGATCTCCACGTAATACGACGCTGCGTTGTCGAGCGTGGCGTTCGGGTTGATGGTGACCTGGGTGCTGGCGATGGTGACCCGCGCGTCGGTGACGGCGAAGGTCTCCACCGGCGTGCCGACGCCGGTCTTGTACAGCGTCACCGCGCCGGTGCCGGCCTGCACGGCTTCGGCGAACGTCAGCACGAGGTTCTGCGTGACGGCCACGCCCGTGGCGTCGTCCGCCGGGGAGCTGGAGGCCAGCGTCGGCGCGTTGGCGTCGATGGCGTCGCTGCTCTGGGCAATGGCGGTGGTGTGGGTGGCGCTGGCGTTGCCGGCCGCATCGGTCAGAACCACGCTGACCGGGATCGAGGACGCCGCTGCCACGTCGGTCCCGCCGCTGGTCACCGTGAAGGTCGCCCGGTAGGTCGAGTTGTCGTAGCGCGCCAGGTTGCCCAGCGCGAAGCCGCCGACGCTGCTGCTGCCCAGCGTGTAGGTGTCGAGGTGCGAACCGACGGAGATGGTGGCGGTCACCACGTCGCCGACCTTCATCGCCGTGTTGGGCGCCGACACGCCGGTGATCGACGGCCGGTTGGCGTCGATGGCGTCGCTGCCCTGCGCGATGGCGGTGGTGTAGGCGGCGCTGGTGTTCCCCGCAGTGTCGGTGAGGACGACGCTGACCGGCACGTTCGACGCGGCGGCGACATCGGTGCCGCCGCTGGTCACCGTGAAGGTCGCCGTGTAGGTCGAGCTGTCCGTCCGATTCAGGTTGCCGAGGCTGAACCCGCCGATGGAACTGGTGGCCAGCGCGTAGGTGTCGCTGCTGGCGGTGACGCCGATGGTGGCGGTCACCACGTCGCCGATCTTGGCCGTGCTGTTGGGGATCGCCAGCGACGTGATGGCCGGCGCGTTGGCATCGATCGCATCGCCCGGCTGGCCGGAAACCGCCGTGGTGTAGGCGGTGTTGGCGTTGCCGGCGGCGTCGCTCAGCACGATGCTGACCGGGATGTCGGAGGCACCCGCCACGTCGGTGCCGCCGTTGGTCACCGTGAATGTCGCGCGGTAGGTCGAGTTGTCCACCCGGACCAGATTGCCCAGCGCGAAGCCGTCGATGGAACTGCTGCCCAGCGTGTAGGTGTCGAGGTGCGACCCGACGCCGATGGTGGCGGTCACCACGTCACCGACCTTCATCGCCGTGGTCTTCGACAGGGTGACGCCGGTGACCGACGGCGCGTGGGCGTCGATGGCGTCGCTGCCCTGGCTGATGGCGGTCGAATAGGTGGTGCTGGAATTGCCCGCGGTGTCGCTCAGCACCACGCTGACCGGCACCGTCGACCCGGCCGCCACGTCGGTGCCGCCCTCGGTGACGGTGAAGGTCGCCGTGTAGGTGGAGCTGTTGCTCCGGTTCAGGTTGCCCAGCGCGAAGCCGCCGATGGTGCTGCTGCCCAGCGTGTAGGTGTCGGCATCCGACGTCACGCCGATTGTGGCGGTCACCACATCACCGACCTTCATCGCCGAGTTGGGGATCGACACGCTGCCGATCGTCGGCGCGTGGGCGTCGATGGCGTCGCCGCTCTGGCTGATGGACGTGGTGTAGGCGGTGCTGACGTTCCCGGCGCTGTCGCGGTAGACGATGCTGACCGGCAGGTCGGCGGAGGCCAGGTAGTCGGTGCCGCCGCTGGTCACCGTGAAGGTGGCGGTGTAGGTCGAGCTGTTCAGCCGCGAACCGGCGGCCAATTGGTAGCCGGCGATGCTGCCGGTATCCAGGATCAGGGTATCGCTGTCCGACGTGACCCCGATGGTGGCGGTGACGATGTCCCCGACCTTCGCCGCGCCGTTGGGAATGCTGACCGACGTGATCGACGGCAGGTTGGCGTCGATGGAATCCCCCGCCTCCCACGACACACCCGAGGTGTAGGCGGTGTTGCCGTTGCCGACACTGTCGGTCAGCACGATGCTGACCGGGATGTCGGCGCTGCCGGCCACGTCGGTGCCGCCGTTGGTCACCGTGAAGACGGCGGTATAGGTGGAGTTGTCGACCCGGCTCAGGTCGCCGAGCGCGAAGCCGTCGACGGTGCTGCTGCCCAGCGTGTAGGTGTCGCTGTCCGACGTCACGCCGATGGTGGCGGTCACCACGTCGCCGACCTTCATGGCCTCCGTCTGCGACAGCGTCACCCCGGTGATCGACGGCGGCGTCGCGTCGATGGTGACCGTCAGCGCCGAGGAGGCGGTGGAGGTGTTGCCGGACGCGTCGATCGCCTTGGCGGTCAGTGAGTGCTGGCCGTTGCTGAGCGAGGAGGAGGTGATGGTCCAGTTCCCGCCGCTGGACGCCGTGGCGGTGCCGACGGCGGTGCTGCCGCCGTCGTACAGGATCACCCGGCTGTTGGCCTCGGCCGTGCCGGTGTAGGTGCCGGCGGCCTTCCGGGTCCAGTCGTCGGTGTCGTACTGGCCGGTGTCGTCGGCGGCGATCAGGTCGGGCGCGGACGGCGCGCCGGGCGCGGTGGTGTCCAGGGAGAAGGTGAAGGTGTCGAAGGTGGGCTTGAACGCTGTCGAACTGGTGATCGTGAAGCCGGTGACGTTCGTCCAGTTCACCGTGTGGATGGTCGGGTTGTTGACGCCGGAGATGGAGGCCAGGCTGGCGGCGGAGTTGCTGCCGCCGATCGGCGTGGCGGTCCCGCTCACGGCCCCGCTGTTGCTCCCGAACCCGAAGGACGTCAGGTCCACCGCGGACGAGAACGTCACGGTGACGGTGGTGACGGCGGCCATGGGGGCCGTGGTCACCACGGCGTCCATGTAGGAGGAGAAGATCGTGCCGGCCGTGACGGTGACCACCACGCCGGACACCATCTGCTGGACGCTTCCCGTACCGAAGCCCGTGGTCGACGTCGAGGCGAAATCGAAGACAGCCATGCCACTCCCGATCCTTCACCATCCCGCTTGGCGTCCGTCGCGCCGGCAATGGGCGAAGGCTGCGCGGGTTTTGAGTTAAATCCGCTATGCCACCCTAAAAGTCGTAGGTCGACAGGATATGGACGGGGTGTGAACAGCCGTTCACATCGGCGCTTTTTCCGCCCGGCGCGCGTTGCACAAGCGCCCGGAACTCGGGCAGGATCGCGCGCACGTTCCTGTGTTTCAGCCCGGTTCCTCTCCTATGCACCCACCGCAGCCGGCGGACAGCGCGGCGCTGATCTCCTGCCTGATGGTGACGCGCGACCGGTTCGCGCAGGCGTGCCTCTCCGTCGACTGCTTCCTGCGGCAGACCTACCCCCACCGCGAGCTGGTCATCATCGACGACAGCCGGGACGACCGGCTGGCCCGGCACGTGGCCGCCCTGGGCGACCCCCGCATCGTCGTCGAGCGCGCCGCCGACCCGGCCCCGACGCTGGGGGAGGCGCGCAACCGCTCCGTCGACCGCGCGTCGGGCCGCTACGTCTGCCAATGGGACGACGACGACCTCTATGACCCGCGCCGGCTGGAGGTGCAGATGCGCGCCCTGGCCGAGGCGGGGGCACAGGCCTGCATGCTGCACCGCTGGACGATGTGGTGGCCGGACACCGGCCGCCTCGCCACGTCGCTGCGGCGGACGTGGGAGGGGTCGCTGCTGTGCGAGAAGGCGGCGATGCCGCGCTACCCCGCCCTGCGGCGCAGCGAGGACACCGCGCTGGTGGACGCGCTGATGCGCAGCGCCAACGTGGTGCTGCTGGACGAGCCGCGGCTCTACGTCTACGTCGCGCACGGCCGCAACACCTTCGAGGCCGGGCACTTCGAGGCGCACTGGCAGCACGCCGACGAACGCTTCGAGGGGGAGCGCTTCCGCGCCCTTTGGGCCGAGCTGGCCGAGCGGATGCCGCTCGACGCCTACGCCCGCGGCCGCGCTGCCGCCGCTCCGCCCGCGGCGGACCCGGCGGCCCGGCCGGTGCTCGGCACCGTGGTGATCCCCTGCTACGACATGGCCGGCAGCATCGCCGGCACCCTGGACAGCGTGGCCGCGGCGGTGGACTTCCACCGGACGCGGACCGACGCGCGCCAGGGCGAGGTGCGCGTGGTGGTGGTCGACGACGCCTCCGCCGACGACGGGGCGGAGCGCGCCATGGCCTGGGCGCGCGGCCGGCCGGACCTCGACGTCGTGGTGGTGCGGCGCGCCCGCAACGGCGGGGCGGCGGCGGCGCGCAACCTGGGGGTGGCCTGCGCGGCGGGCGATCTGCTGTGGTTCCTCGACGCCGACGACGCGCTCCTGCCGCCGCACCTGACCGTCGGCGTGCTGACGATGGACGCCGTGCCGGACGCCGGCGCCGTGCGCACGCGCCTCGACTACAGCCACCCCGTCCACCCCGACTGGCGCAAGCCCATCGAGGAGTCGGTGCCCATCGCCCTGTGCGTGCGCCGCACCTGCCACGACTTCGTCGGCGGGTTCCCGGAGGACGAGTGCTACCGAGACGGTGGCGGCGAGGACGTGGGCTACGCCATGCTGCTCAACGCCGCCTTCCTGGTCGCCGAGGCCGACGTGGAGACGGCGCGCTATGTCCGCCGGCCGGGCAACAACTTCGACCGCCAGTACGGGAAGTTCAGCCACCCCTTCGCCGAGCGCGCCCGCTTCCCCGCCGACGGCACCCCGGCGCAGGAGCAGGCACGGGAGGCCGCGCGGACGCGGGCGATGGACGTCCTGCTGGGGCGGATGCACCGGCCCTTCGACGGGCCGCCGCGCAACATCCCCGGCCAGACGCGCCGCGTGCCGGTGTCCTTCCCCACGCACGCCTTCGCCGATCCGGCCGAACGCATCGCCCGCGCGGCCGGGGAGTTCATCGACCGCCACCGGCGCGACCCGCAGGCCTGCCCCCTCGACGCGCGCAGCGAACCGCTGGTGCGCGCCGTCGGGCAGGAAGCCGCCGACGCCGGCCCCGATGCGGCGCTCGACCGGCTGCTGGCCATCGTCCGCCGCCACGACGCGTGGTTCTTCAAGCTGGCCGCCGCCGTTGCGGCGCAGCAGCTCGGTCGACGGACGGAGGCGCTGGACCTGGTCGAGCGGGCCCGCGGCCAGAACCCGATGGACCTGTACGCGCAGGAACTCTGGCTGGGCCTGCAGGAGGGGGCGAACGGCCGCTCCCGCCTGGAGGAGATCGACGCCGGCCTCAAGGGCCGCTTCTGCGAGCGCCCGTTCAAATGGATGGAGTTCGTCGGCAAGGACGCCTGGGTCTGCTGCCCCTCCTGGCTGCCGGTGCCCATCGGCGCGGCCGAGGCCGCCGGGGCGGCGTGGACCGGCGCCACGGCGCGGGCGATCCGCGCATCCGTGCTGGACGGCAGCTTCCGCCATTGCAGCCGCCTCAACTGCCCGTGGATCGCCGACGGCGCCCTGCCCCGACGCGAAGACGTCGCGGCCGACGCGTGGCACACCCCGGCACCACCGCCGCCCACCTACCTGAACCTGGGCTACGACGACAGCTGCAACCTCAGCTGCCCGTCCTGCCGCACGGAGATGCGGGTGGCCAACGCCGAGACGCAGGAGAGGGTCCAGGACCACTACCGTCGCTGCGTCGAGCCGATGGTGGCGACCGCGGCGGTCGTCAACGTCACCGGCTCCGGCGATCCGTTCGCCAGCCGCCACTTCCGCGCCCTGATCAGGGAACTGGGGGAGCGCCCGGACCTGCGGATCGACCTGCAGACCAACGGCGTCCTGTTCGACGAGCGGGCGTGGGAAGACCTGTCGCTGTCCGGCCGGGCGCGCCGGGTCTGGGTCTCGCTCGACGCCGCCGATCCGGCGACCTACGGCCGCGTGCGGCGCGGCGGCGACTTCGCCCGCGCCCTGCGCAACGTCGCCTTCCTGGCCGGCCGGCGCGCGGCGGGGGAGCTGGCCTTCCTCGGTCTCGACTTCGTGGTCCAGCAGGCCAACTTCCGCGAGATCCCGGACTTCGTGGCGCTGGGGGAATCCCTGGGCGTGGACCGCGTGCGCTTCAACATGATCCGCAACTGGGGGACCTTCGGCGCCGCGGAGTTCGCCCGCCACTTCATCGGCTCCCCCCGCCACCCGGAGCATGCGGACTTCGCCGCGATCCTGGACGGCCCGGCCTTCGCCGCCCCCATCGTCGACCCCGGCAACCTGTGGCAGTTCGTCCGGCGGACCCGTCCGCCCGCGCACGCGCCGGATCCCGACGTGCTGCGAACCTGAAGCCCCCTTATCGATGCCCCAATCCGTGGAATTGCCCGTGGAATTGCCCGTATGACCCTGCGCGTGCCCGTCTCCTGGGGAGAATTGCTGGACAAGATCGCCATCCTGGAGATCAAGGCCGAGCGCATCGGCGACACCGCCAAACGCGCCAACGTGACGCGCGAACTGGCCGAGCTGTGCGGCGTGCGCGACGCCTCGGGCGCCGACCTGGGCGCCGTCGCCGGCATCGTCACCGGCCTGAGGGCCGTCAACGAGACGCTGTGGGAGGTGGAGGACGCCATCCGCCTGCTGGAGCGGCGCCAGGACTTCGGCCCGGCCTTCGTGGCGCTGGCGCGCCGCGTCTACATCACCAACGACGAGCGCGCCCGCCTGAAGCGCGTCATCAACGACGCGCTCGGCTCCGAGCTGGTCGAGGAGAAATCCTACGCGTGAGCGCCACGGCCGAACGCCTGAACGCAGCGGTGTCCCACCTCCAGGCCGGCCGCCTTGCCGCCGCCCGGGAAACGCTGGCAGCACTGCCGGCGGAGGAGGCGCGCCGGCCGGACGCGCTGCACTTGATGGGCGTGGTGGCGCTCCAGTCCGGCCGGCCGGCGGCGGCCGTCGACCTGCTGCGCCGCGCGGTCGGCGCCGACGGCTTGCAGGCGCACCACCGCTCCAACCTCGGCTTGGCATGGCGCGCCCTGAAGCGCGACGCGGAGAGCGCCGCCGAGCTGCGGCGCGCCGTGGCCTTGCGCCCGGACGGTGCCGACTACCTCGCCAACCTGGCGGCGGCGCTGCACGCGCTGGGCCGCCTGCCGGCCGCCGCCGGACTGCTGGGCCGCGCCGTCCGGCTGGCGCCGGGGCACGGCTCGGCCAACGCCGCGCTCGGCGCCGTGCTGGGCGACCTGGGCCGCCCGCAGGACGCGCTGACCGCTCTCGACGCCGCCCTGGCGTGCGCGCCGTTGTTGGCGGAGGCGCATTACAACCGCGGCGGCGCGCTGCGCGCGCTGGACCGGCACGCGGACGCCGCCGCCGGCTACCGCCGGGCGCTGGCGCTGCAGCCGGCGCACGCCGACGCGCTCAACAACCTGGGGATCACGCTGCGCGCGCTCGACCGGCCGGCCGCGGCGGCGGCGCTGTTGCGGCGCGTGCTGCGCCTGCGGCCGGATGACGTGGAGGTGCTGAACAACCTCGGCAACGCGTTGCACGACGCGGGCGCCCTGGACGAAGCCGCCAGCACCCTTGGCCGCGTGGTGGCGGCGCAGGCGGATGCAACCGGAGGCGACGACCCCGTCGCGCTGAGCGACCACGGCGTGCGCCTGCGCGCCGCCGGGCGGCCGGCGGAGGCCGCCAGGCTGCTGCGCCGCGCCGTGGCGCTGCGGCCCGACCATCCCAACGCCTACGGCAACCTGGGCCCGACGTTGCGCGCGTTGGGCGATGCCGCCGCCGCGGCGCGGCTGCTGCGCCGCGCACTGACGCTCAGCCCGGAGTTCGCCCAGGCGCACTACAACCTCGGCAACGTCCTCCTGGCCGAGGAACGCTACGGCGACGCGGCGGCCCGCTTCCGCGCCGCCCTGGCGCTGAACCCCGGCGATTCCTCGGCGCTCAACAACCTGGGCGTGGCGGCCCGCGAGTCCGGCGACCCGCGCAGGGCGGCCGACGCCTTCGCCCGCGCCACCCGGCTGCGCGGGGCCGAGGCCGGCGGCATGGCCAACCTGGGTGCGGCGATGCTGGACCTGGGCGAGCTGGACGGCGCCGCCGCGCGGCTGGCGCAAGCGGCGCGCCTCGACCCCGCCTGCGCCGAGGCGCGCAAGAACCTGGGAATGACGCTGCTGTTGCGCGGCGACCTCGAACCGGGCTGGGCGGAGTACGAGCACCGCTGGGACACCGCCGACTTCCGCCGCCGCGCCTTCACCCAGCCGCTCTGGCGGGGCGAGGACATCGCCGGACGCACCATCCTGGTCTACGCCGAGCAGGGGCTGGGCGACACGCTCCAGTTCGTCCGCTACGTGCCGCTGCTGGCGGCGCGTGGCGCCCGCGTGGTGCTGGAGGCGCCGCGCGTCCTGCACCGGCTGCTGTCCACGCTGCCTGGCGGCGCCACGCTGATCGGGGTCGGCGAGCCGCCGCCCGACTTCGACGTGCATTGCCCGCTGCTCAGCCTGCCGCTGGCCTTCGGCACGCGGCTGGAGACCGTGCCCGCCGCCGTCCCCTATCTCGCCGCGGAGCCCGCGCGCATCGCCCGCTGGCGCGAGCGCCTGCCGAAGGCGCCGCTGCGCGTCGGCATCGTCTGGCAGGGCAACCCGGCGGCGAAGATCGACCGGGGCCGGTCGCCGCCACTGTCCTGCTTCGTGCCGCTGGCGCGGGTGCCCGGCGCGGCCCTGGTCAGCCTGCAGAAGAACCACGGGCTGGACCAGCTCGCCGCCCTGCCGCCCGACGTGAGCGTGCACACGCTGGGCGAGGACTTCGACAGCGGCCCCGACGCCTTCCTCGACACCGCGGCGGTGATGGAGAACCTGGACCTGATCGTCACCTCCGACACCTCCGTCGCCCATCTCGCCGGGGCGCTCGGGCGGCCGACGTGGCTGGCGCTCAAGGCAGTGCCGGACTGGCGCTGGCTGATGGAGCGAAGCGACAGCCCCTGGTACCCCGGCATGCGCCTGTTCCGCCAGGAGACGCCCGGCGACTGGGCCCCGGTCTTCGCCCGCATGGCGGCGGAGTTGCCCGCCCTGTCGCCCGCCGCCGCGGGCGTGGACGCGCTGCGCCGCCTCCTGGCGCTCGACCCCTGCGCGGCCGAGGCGCGCAGCGACCTCGGGATGCTGGCGGGGAAGGCCGGCGACGCGCCGCGCGCGGCGGCGCTGCTGCGCCAGACCGTCGCCGTGCGGCCGGATTGGGCCGACGCCCACAACAACGCCGGCATCGCGCTGCGCGCCGTCGGCCGGCCGGACGCCGCGCGGGCCAGCCTGCGCCGCGCCCTTCTCCTGGCGCCGGACCATGCGGAAGCGCCCTGTCACATCGGCAACGCGGAGTTGGCCGCCGGCCGGCCGGCGCCGGCCGCCGCCGCGTTCCGGCGCGCCATCGCGGCGCGGCCGGGCTTCGCGGCGGCCTACAACAATCTCGGCCACACGCTGCTTGAGCTGTCCGACGTCGCCGCCGCCGTCACCACGCTGGAGCGCGCCCGGTGCCTGCAATCGGGCGACGCGGGGGTGGCCGCCAATCTGGCGGCGGCGATGCACGGCCTCGGCCGACTGGACGAGGCCGCCGGTGCCTACCGCGCCGCCGTCGACGCCAACCCGGCGAATGCGGCGGCGCGGACCAACCTGGGCATCACGCTGCTGCTGCGCGGCGACCTGGAGGCCGGGTGGCGGGAGTACGAGCACCGCTGGAACCTGCCGGAATTCAAGCGCCCGCCCCTGACGCAGCCGCTCTGGCGCGGCGAGGACCCGGCCGGGCGGACGATCCTCGTGCACGCGGAGCAAGGGCTGGGCGACGTCCTCCAGTTCGCGCGCTACCTGCCGCTTCTGGCCGAACGGGGCGCGCGGGTGATCTTCGCCGCGCCGCGCATCCTGCACGCGCTGCTGGCGACGCTGCCCGGGCCGGTGCGGCTGGCCGATCCGGACACGGCGGCGCCGGAGGCCGACCTGCACTGCCCGCTGCTCAGCCTGCCGCTGGCCTTCGGCACCCGGCTGGAAACGGTGCCCGCCCAGGTCCCCTATCTGGCCGCCGAACCCGGCCGGGCGGCGGCGTGGCGCGGCCGGCTGCCGGACGCCCGTCTGCGGATCGGCATCGCGTGGCAGGGCAAGCCAACGGCGAAGATCGACCGCGGCCGCTCGCCGCCGCTGTCGTGCTTCGTGCCGCTGGCGCGGGTGCCCGGCGCGGCGCTGGTCAGCCTGCAGAAGAACCACGGGCTGGACCAGCTCTCCGCCCTGCCGCCGGACGTGAGCGTGCACACGCTGGGCGAGGGTTTCGACAGCGGCCCCGACGCCTTCCTCGACACCGCGGCCGTGATGGAGAACCTGGACCTGATCGTCACGTCGGATACCTCCGTCGCCCATCTCGCCGGGGCGCTCGGGCGGCCGACGTGGCTGGCGCTGAAGGCGGTGCCGGACTGGCGCTGGCTGATGGAGCGACGCGACAGCCCCTGGTACCCCGGCATGCGCCTGTTCCGCCAGGAGACGCCCGGCGACTGGGGCCCGGTCTTCGCCCGCATGGCGGCGGAGTTGCGCGCGGCTCAAGGCGCGTCGATGTGAGCACGATACGCCGCTGTGGATGGCCGTCCACACATCGGCGCGCGCCGCCGCCGTGGATGCGTTGCGCCCCTGCGGCGAGTTGGCGCAAGATCGCGGAGCCCCCTTCGAACAGCTCGGTTTCTCTCCATGCGGCTCATGCGCCGGCTGCGGCCGGTACTCTGGATGGTCCTGGCGTGGCTGGTTGCCGTGGCCCCTCCGGTCCACGCGCGGGATGCCGGTCAGGAGCCGTGGAGCCGCCTGAGCAGCCCGCTGTTCAGCCACATCGGGCAGGCCGAGGGGCTGCCCTATCCGGTCGCCCTGGCCCTGGCGCAGGACGGAGACGGCTTCCTGTGGTTCGGCACGCCCGGTGGTCTCGCGCGCTGGGACGGTTACCGGATGCGCGTGTTCCGCCACCGCAGCGGCGACCCGGACTCGCTGCCCGAGAACATCATCGCCGACCTCAAGGTCGACGAGCGGGGCCGGCTGTGGGTCGGTACCGTTTCGGGCCTCGTCGCGCGCTACGACCCGGAGCGGGAGGGCTTCGTCACCCACCGCGACAAGGACGGCGGCGGCGGCCGGATTCTGGGCCTGGAGAATGATGGCGCCGGTGGCCTGTGGGTCGTCGGGACCAGCGGCATCGCCCATCTCGACCCCGCATCCGGGCGATGGCGGCGTGACGACCCGGCGGCCGTCGGGCTGCCGCGCGGCGAGGTGTCGGCCGTTCGGCGCGACCGGCAGGGCACGCTCTGGCTGGGCACCGCGTCCGGCCTGATGCGGTTGGCCGGCAGCGGCCGCTTCGAACCGGTGCCGATGGCGGACGGCGCCGATCCGGTGGCCGCCACCACGCTGTTCGAGGACCGGACCGGCATGCTGTGGTTCGGCACGGCGACCGGCCGGGTCGGCACCGTCGACACCACGGTCGACACCACGGCCGGCGCCGCCGGCACGGCGCGCGCCCGGTTGCTGGAAGCGGTGGCGCCGTCCGGACACCGGGTCACCGCCATCGTCGAGCCGGAGCCGGGCACCCTGTGGATCGGCGAGTTCGGCGGCGGCATCCGCGAGCTGCGCACGGCGAGCGGCGCCGTGCGCGCGATCCGCCACGATCCGAAGGCCGACACCAGCCTCAGCGACGATTCCGTTTCGGACATGCTGGTCGACCGCTCCGGGCTGGTGTGGGTCAGCGGCGTGGGCGGCGTCGACCGGCACAACCCGACCGACCATGGGATCGGGACGATCCTTCCCACGGCCGCCGATGGGCTGCTGGGCAAGGACGTGCGCAGCATGGCGGTGCGTGCCGACGGCACGGTCTGGCTGGGCTTCCGCAGCGAGGGCCTTGCCCTGCTGGACCCGCTTGCCGGCCGCGTGGCCGAGATCCGGCCGGGGGCCGGGCCCGGCGCCGGGCTGCCCCGGCAGATGGTCCAGGCCCTCGCCGTGCAGGCGAACGGCGACGTCTGGGCCGGGATGCGCCAGGGCCTGCACCGGGTGGAACCGGCGACCGGCAAGGTGTCCGCCTTCGTACCGTTCGCCGGCGCCAACGTGCTGTCGCTGCTGATGGAGGAGCCGACGCTGTGGGTCGGCGGCAGCCGGGGTCTGGCGCGCATCGACCTGACGGCGGGCACGGCGCGCCTCTTCGCGCACGAAGCCGGTCGCGCCGACAGCCTGAGCGACAACAGCGTGCAGGCCCTGCTGCGCGACGGCAAAGGGCGGCTGTGGGTGGGGACGCAGCGCGGGCTGAACCTGTTCGATGCCGAGCGGGGCACGTTCCGCCGCTTCCTGCACGACCCCGACGACCCGGACAGCCTGCCCAACGACATCGCCAACGCGTTGCTGGAGGACCGCCAGGGGCGGTTGTGGGTCGGCACGGCCAACGGCGTCGGCATCCTCACACCGGGGCCGGACGGCAAGGCGCGCTTCCGGCACCTGGGCAGCGCCCATGGGCTGCCGCACGACACCGTCACCGTCCTGCTGGAGGGCCGGGACGGCGTGGTCTGGGTGGGCGGCGGCGACCGCCTGGCCATGGTCGATCCGCAGACCCTGTCCGTCCGCACCTTCGGGCCGGTGGAGGGGGCGGGGATCCGCACCCATTGGGCAGGCTCCGGCGCGCGGCTGCCGGACGGCACGCTCCTCTTCGGCGGGTTTGGCGGGATGACGGTCGTCCGCCCCAAGGTGCAGCCGGATTGGGTCTTCCGGCCGCCCGTCGTGGCGACGGAGGTGCGCATCGGCGGCAAGCCCGTGCCGGTCCGTGCGGGCGGCGCACCCGTCCTCGTCCCGCCGGACGACCGCCACGTGGAGGTCGAGTTCGCGGCGCTCGATCACTCGGCCCCGCGGCAGAACCGCTACGCCTACCGGCTGGAGGGGTTCGACCGTGATTGGGTGGCCGCCGACGCCAGCCATCGCCGGGCGACCTACACGGGCCTGCCGCCGGGTTCCTACCGCCTGCTGGTCCGCGGCAGCAACCGCGACGGCGTGTGGAGCGAGCCGCCGCTGATCCTGTCCCTGAAGGTGCTGCCGGCCTGGTACGAGACCCTATGGTTCCAGGGCGCCGCCATCCTGGCCGGGCTGACGCTGCTGTTCGCCGGCGTGCAGGGGCGCACCGCCATCCTGCGCCGCCGCCAGCGGGAGCTGGAGCGGCAGGTCGCCCTGCGCACGGCCGAGGTGCAGGCGGCGCACGCCCGCGCCCTCGCCGAAGAGGCCGCCGCCCGCCGGGCGAAGGAGGAGGCGGAGGCCGCCGACCAGGCCAAGTCGCGGTTCCTGGCGGTCGTCAGCCACGAAATCCGCACCCCGCTGAACGGCGTGCTGGGCATGCTTCAGATGCTCGACCCGCGCGGGCTCGACGGCGAGCAGCGCCGGCGGGTGGAGATCGCCAAGCAGTCGGGCGACACCCTCATCGGCCTGATCGAGAGCATCCTGGAGTACGGGCGCTACGAGGCGGAAAGCGAGACCGTGCACGCCAGCGTGATCGATCCCCGCCGCCTCGCCGAAGGGGTCGTGGAGCTGTACCGGCCGCAGGCCGAGGCGAAGGGTGTCGCCTTCGACCTGGACATCGCGCGGGAGATGCCGGCGCTCATCCGCTGCGATCAGGTGCGCATCGCCCGGATCCTGCACAATCTGCTGGGCAACGCCATCAAGTTCACGCCGCGCGGACGCATCGCCGTGTCGATCGGCTGCACGCCGGATCCCGGCCAGGGGCGGTGCACGCTGCGCGTCGAGGTCGCGGACAGCGGGATCGGCATCGCACCCGACATGCACGAGGCCATCTTCCGGGACTTCGTCCAGGCCGACCATTCCATCGCCCGGCGGTTCGGCGGCACCGGCCTGGGTCTGGCCGTCTGCCGGCGGATCGCGGCGCTGCTGAGCGGCAGCCTGACGGTGGAGAGTGCCGTCGGGGTGGGGAGCACCTTCCAGCTGGCCGTGCCCGTGGCGGTGGTTCGGGACGAGCCCGCCGCCCCGGCCGCCGCGCCCGAGGGGGCGGGCCTGACGGTTCTTCTGGTCGACGACGATCCGGTCAACCGCGAGGTGGGAGTCGGGCTGTTCGGGCGCCTGGGGCATCGGGTCGAGGTCGCGGCCGACGGTGCCGCGGCTGTCGCCGCCGCCCGGACCGCCACCCAGTCCGCCGCCGGGGCCGCCGCCGGGGCCGGGTTCGACGTCGTGGTGATGGATCTGCACATGCCCGGCATCGACGGTGTCGAGACGATCCGGCGGATCCGGGATCTGCCGCCGCCGGCCGGAGGAGAATGGCGCTTCATCGTGATGACCGCCGACGTCACGGAGGAAGCCCGCCAGCGGTGCGCCGGGGCCGGGATCGCCACGATCCTGAGCAAGCCGCTGCATCTCGACGCCCTGCGCGACGCGCTGGCCTCGACGCCCGGCGAGCGGCGCCGGCCGGCACCGGGCGTTCCGGCCGGCACCGACCCGTCCGGCTGCCTCGACATTCCCTTCCTCTTCGGCCAGTGGGAGGCGATGGGCACGGCCGAACTGGTCCGGCTGACCCGGCTGTTCGGCCGGATGTCGCTGCGAACCATCGCCGACCTGGACGCCGCGGCGGCCGTGGACGACCAGCCGGCGGTGCGGATGCTGGCCCACCGGCTGCGCAGCGCCGCGGGCGCGCTCGGGCTGGTCAAGCTGGTGGCGGCGGCGGCGGCGGTCGAGAAGGCGGCGGAGGGTTCGGCCGGGGCCGACGCCGCGCTGGTGGCGCGGTTGCACCGCTTGCGCCGGGCGTCGCTCGACGCGCTCTTCCTGGCGGCGCGGACGCAGACGCCGCCGGCCGGCCAGGCCGGGGATCAGGACGGCGCTTCGGTCTTTGCGCCCAACTTGTAGCCGATGCCGGGAACGGTGACGATGACGGGCTGCCCGTCATCGGCCGGCACCAGTTTGCGGCGCAGCCGCCCCACCAGGGTGTCGACCGTGCGCAGGTCACCGGCCAGGGTGCGGTTGCTCACCACCTCGATCAGGTATTCGCGGCTGAGCGGCCGTCCGTCCGCCTCGGCCAGCGCCGCCAGCAGGTCGAACTCCGCCCGTGTCAGCTGGATCACCGCGCCGTCGCGCACGGCCAGCTCGCGCCGGGTCAGGTCGATGAGCCAGGGACCGAACGCGACGATGGAGTTCCGGCGGGGCGTCCCGCGCTCCAGCGTGCGGCGGCGCAGCAGGGCGCGCGTGCGCGCCAGCAGTTCGCGCAGGTTGACCGGCTTGGTGACGTAGTCGTCGCCGGCCAGCTCCAGCCCGACGATGCGGTCCGTCTCGCTGTCCTGCTGCGTCACGAAGATGATGCCGACCGCGCTCTCCGCCCGGATCTCCTGGGCGAGCTGCAGGCCGCTGCCATCGGGCAGGTGGATGTCGACGAGCAGCAGGTCGGGTTTCGTCCGGCGCATCAGCTGCCGGCACTCGCCGCCGTTGGCCGCCTCGTCGACCAAAAAGCCCTCGCGCGCGAAGTAGCTCGCGATCATCGACCGAGTGACGGGATCGTCCTCCACCACGATCAGCCGCGCGCGCACGTCCTCTGCCCGAAATTGCTCCATCTCTCCGCAGTCATTACTTGAGTTTGAGCCACGCTGCCGTTCAACGGCAGAGCGGAGTATAGGACGACCACGGGCTTTGTTGGAGAACTTAAGAGCGCGCGGAGGCCGGTTCCGTTGAAAATTCTGGTACGGGCGACTAAAGGACGGGTTTTGCTGCTTTAAGTGGCGAATCCGAACGGGGCCGCCGCTTGATCCGCCGGTGATCCATTCAGGTGGTTGCCGCGCACCCCTATATACGAGACGTTTTGCCTCAGGCCGCTGCCGCCGTGTGGGCGCTCAACGCGCGGTCGTCGTAGCTATCGGCCAAGGCACGGAGCGCTGCCGCACCGTTGCCGTTGAACGACGGCCCGTGCATGAGCGCCAGCGTGCGCGGTGCCAGCTCCGAAAGGCGGCGGATCGTGGCGCCCATGCCCGGGTTCAGGCTGGAATACCGGAACATCTCCTCGGCGGCGATTGCTGGCCCGACGATGTCCCCCGAGGTGACGGCCGGACCGTCGCCGACCTGGGTGAAGAGGTCGCCGCACAGCAGCGTGCCGGTGCTCTCCTCGTACAAGAGCCCCGCTTCCCAGCCATGCGGGACATGCGGCGTGTCGAGATAGCGCACCCGCTTGCCCTTGCCCAGGTCAATGATCTCGCCGTCCTGGAGCATGCGAGGCCTGCGGTCGGCGGCGTCGTTCAAGGAAACCAGGCAGGCGGTCTGCCCGTGCGCCACCTCGGCATGCGGCGCCACGGCCAGCCACTCGTTCATCGCGCCGCACTCGTCCGCCTCGTAGTGGCCAAAAGTGATCCAGCGCAGCCGCTCGGGCGCCACCAGACGCCCGACCGCGGCGCGGATGAGTGGAAACATCGCTCGCGGGCCGGTGTGGAACAGCAGGGGCTCTTCGCCGAGGACGAGGAACTGGTTGAAGGTGAATCCGGCGGGCGGCGCGACGTCGGGCACGAGGGTCGAGAGCCGGTAGATGCCGTCGGCGATTTCGCTGACCTTGGTCTCCATGGGTTCCTCCCTGCTGCGGCGGCGATACCGCCCGATTTGACAGAACACGACCGTGCACTTAAAATGGGCCAGCGTCAATATTGACTGCACATCTGTGTGTTGGGAAAAAGGATGAGCCGTCCCTATACGATGAAGCGCCGTGCCGAGCAGCAGGCGGAGACCCGCCGGCGCATCGTGGAGGCCGCCGTCGAACTGCACAGCAGCGTCGGGCCGGCGCGCACCAACACCAGCATGGTGGCGGAACGGGCCGGCGTGCAGAGGCATACCCTCTACGCCCATTTCCCCGATGAGCGGAGCCTCCTTCTGGCGTGCTCGGGCCTGGTGGCGGAACGCGATCCCCTGCCGGATGCCGAGCCCTGGCGGGCGATCGCGGACCGACGCGAGCGGCTGCGCACCGGTCTTCAGGCGGTGTACGGCTGGTATTCCCGCAACGCGGACTTGGCAGGGTGCGTCCTGCGCGACGTGGAGCACCACGCGCTGACCAGGGAGATTGCCGAGCTGCGAATCGTGCCGCACATGCGGGCCTACCACGAGGTGCTGGGTGCCGGGCTGAGTTCGAACCAGCAGGCGATGCTGCACCTGATGCTCAGCTTTTTCACGTGGCGGACGTTGGTGCGCGAGGGCGGGCTGAACCAGGATGCCGCCGTGGCTATGGCGATTCAGGCCACCGAGGGTGCGGGATGATGACCCTCCGCTGACAGCGGTGCATTCATCGCAAGCGATTGCATCCTTAAAGGTAACGGACGCCGATAAGGGATCTGAGCCGATGCCGATTCACAGCGGGTGGCTGGCATCGGTGGACGGCTGGCGGCTCTGGCTGCCGCTGGGTGACAACAGGTGACGCGCGCAATCTGAAGTTTTTCCAAATTGATGCGGAACTCTTAACGGGTGATCGCCACCAATGAGGATCCGCATCGGCCATGGCGGCCGGCCCAACCCACGGAGCTTCTGGTATGCGTCGCGCCCTCTCGTTCGGCACGCTCCTCGCCGCCACCCTTGCCTTGAGTGCAGGCACGGCGTCTGCCAACTCGCAGAAACTCGGCGAAGTTTGCATCCAACAAAACGGCGTTTACTTGGCCAACATTCGCATGGGCTTTGTGGAGTATGGCGCCACCCGATGGTCGTACGAGGACAAAACTGCCGTCGCTGTTGGCCAGAGTCACTGCTTTCCATTCGGGACTACCGATGAAGAAGCCTTTATCTCTGTCGCCGTTATTTGGGGACAGACCAAGGAATGTCGGTTCAGCCTGAAGAACCGTTCCGGCAGGCTGACTGCCACCACGTCCGGCACGACCCTCAACGTCGGACTGACCTGCCCCTGATCGTGGGGGGGGGCGGGGGGCGCTACCCCTGCCTCCGCCATGCCGCGTCCGCCGCCAGTGCACCCGGCCGATCACGACCTACAGCAGGAAGAGTCGTCACGAGTGTAGACATCGACCTTGAACGAATAGCCGCAAGCACTTGTTGTTGGGCGTAAAGATCTGGCTGCCTTCGACCACCCCCTGTCTGCGGCCAAGGGCTTCCTCGACCTTCGTGCCCTGTGGTCGGGCATGCACGCGGAGGCGCTCGCGGCGCGCCAGTCGCCCGGCATCGGCACCGCCATCCTTGCCGCCATGCCGGACTTGGTCGCCGGTGTCTCGGCGGCACTGCTCGGGCTGGGCGCCCTATGCGTGATGGACGGCGCCATGTCCGTCGGCGATCTGGCCGCGGTGCGGGGGGATCGGGCACCGTTGCCACCCCAGCCGCCGAAAGCGGCCGGGTTTTACCCGATCTCCACCCAACCGCAAACGCTGCAACAGACTCCCAGAATGCGACGCGGTGGCCGTGTCATCCGACAACCGCGCCAGGATTCCGGGGCGAACCACACCCAAAGGCCGCGCTGCCTTCAAAAAGGTCGGCGGCCTGGTCGCGTATTATCCAATTCGCGACAGTTCAGGCGCCCTATCCGCGGACGCAGGCTGAACACCGGCTTGGCCGCGCATTTCCGTCAGCATCTCGCGGATGTGCTTCACGTCGTTCTCGATCATGGCGAGGCGCACCTCGCTGCTCTCCTCGGTGACCTCGACGCCCTGTTCGCTCATGCGGGCCCGGGCGTCCTCTTCCTTGGCGTCCTCCATGGCGCCCACGATGATGCCGAACAGCAGGTTCAGCGTCGTGAAGGTCGTGAAGATGATGAAGATGACGAAGAACGGCCAGGCGCCCGGCTTGTGCTCCAGCACCTTGTCGGCGATGTCGGGCCAGCCTTCCAGCGTCATCATCTTGAACAGCGTGAACAGCGACGCGCCGAGGCCGCCGAACAGGTCGGGGTTGGTGTCGCGGAAGAAGTTGGTGCCCATCACGGCGGCCACGTAGTACATGACCAGCAGCACGCCGGCCACCGACGCCGCGCCGGGGATGGCCTTGAACATGCCGCTGACGACGCGGCGCATGGCGGGCAGCGCCGTGGCCAGACGCATCAGCCGCAGCACGCGCAGCGACCGCAGCACCGACAGCTCGCCCGACGCCGGGACCAGGGCGATGCCGACGACCAGGAAGTCGAAGACGTTCCAGCCGTCCCTGAAGAAGCCGGCGCGCAGGACGATGAGCTTCAGCACGATCTCGATGCAGAAGATGACCAGACACACATTGTCCAGCACCTCGAGCGCGTGCACTTGGCTTTCGCTGAGGCCCTCCACCGTCTGAACGCCGAGGATGACGGCGTTGACCAGGATGACGCCGATGATGGACCACTGAAAGACGGGATTGTTGATCAGCTTGCGGATTGACGAAACCATGCATGCTCTCCTGGAATTCTCTTTGCCTGTCCGTGGACGGCGGTTGTTCGGGTGGTCGACACGGGCGGGATCCGGGCCATCGCCACGCACGCCGGCAAGCCCTACCCCTTGCGGGCCCGCAAGGCCGCGAGACGGTCGGACAGGTTCGTCGACGCGGGCTGGCCGGACGCGGCGGCCAGGGCGGCGGCAATGTTGGGGTCCTCCTGCTCCGGACGGGTCGGCGTCAGGAGCTTGGCCTTGGCATGGGCCGATTCGGCAGAGGCCAAGTCGCGCGCGGTGGCGTCCTGCATTGCCTTCAACGCCACGCTCAGGCCGCTGGTGGCGCTGGCCAGGCCGGCGGCGCGGCGGGCGGCTTCCGCTTGGCGTTCGGCCATCTGCCGCTGCTGCTCGGCCCGGCCCATGTCACGTTCGGCCCGCTGGAGTTGGGATTTCGCCCCCTTCAGCTTGGATCCGGCGTCGGCGTAGCTCTTTTCCAGCATTTCCAGGAATTCCAGGGCGTCCGCGGCGTCCTGGGCCTCGCGGCCGACGTCGGGCGCCATCTCCTCAAGCATGGCGACGATGGTGGCGAGGCTCTTCTCCAGCGACGCCTTGCGCGCCGGATCGGCCTCGGCCTCCATCTGCCGCTGCAGCTGCTCGGCCGCGGCCATGCGCTGATCGGACAGCTTGCGGATCTCGTCCGCCTCCTTCTTTTCGCGTTCATACGAGGCTCGCGCCTCGGCGACCTGGACGCCGAGGTCGTCCAGGTGCTGCTCCATGGTCCGCAGTTCCGCCTCCGTGGCGGACTTGGGATCCCAGCGCACCAGCGCCTCGACCGCGCCCTGTACGGCCTGGTCGGTCTTCACGCCGAGCAGATTGCGGATGAACGAAATCATGCACGTGTCTCCTAGGGGAACGGAATTCGGATAGGGATCAGCCCGCCATCGCGGCGGCGTTCATCAGGGCCACGGCCAGTTGGACCCCGAGCAGTGTGGCGCCGCTCGCCACGTTGCCCGCCTCGATCTGCCCGCGCAGCCCGGGGATCAGCAGGGCCGCCGCCGCGAAGGCGACCAGCTGCAGGATGAGCGCGACCACACCCCAAAGGGCGATGTCCACCACGGCATGGTTGGTGGCCAGCGTCGCCGCCAGGGGGATCGAGAGGGCGACGATGGTGCCGGCCAAGGTGATCCCGGCGGCCACGTTGCCTTCCGCCACGAGGTGGCGCTCGTTGAAGGGAGTGATCCGCATGTAGACCGCCGCCCCACCGACCAGCAGGACGAGGGTGACGGCAAACTGGCCAAGCAGGACCGGCAGGCCGGTGCCCAGCGCTTGGAGGATGGCTGCGAAGGTGGTGTCCATGGTGCTCGCCGCTGTCTTCAGGAATGGGAAGGCGTCGTCTGGATCGGGGAAGGACCGTCAGGCAAGGGATAGCGACGCCGGGTTGACGTCGATGCCGGCGGCGACCTGGACCCAGGCTTGACCATCCTGTTCGATCACCTGGACCAGGACGTACTCCGTCTCCGGCGCCGGATCCGTGGCCCCGGTGGCGGCGGCATAGAGCATCGCCTGATTGGTGGCGGTCCGGGTGCCGCGCACGGTCTCCACCGTCTCGGCCAGCTCGAACGGCTTGATCCGGTTTTGCCCCGGCGACCACGCGCGCTGGTAGAGGTTGCCGTCCTTGGTCTGGAACTCCGGCCAGCCGATCATGCCTTCCTTCTTGTCCAGCCAGAAGGCCCACTCCCCCGCGTCGGCCGGTGAAACCTCGTCGATCACCGCGAAGTAGCGGCACTCGTCGGGCACGTTGTCGGCGTTCAGATGGAGCTGGAAGAAGCCTTTGCCGCCGGGAACATACAGGCGGTAGGCCGTGACGCCGCCCGCGCGCACCGTTCCCACCGCCTCCACCCCGACCAGCCGGTCGGTGCCGCTGACCTCGGGCGCCACCACCTTGGTCGCGCCCGCGCCCAGCAGGAAAGGTGCTGGATCGACGGTCAGCGTCATGCCCAGGCGGAACAGCGACGGGCTGTAGCGCTCCCCGGACAGTTTCTGGTGGACGTAGTTGCCGAGGGTTCCGAACAGCGGCACGGCGTCTTTCTCCCTTTTTGCGTTCGCGGCCGGCACCCTGGCCGCCGCAGCTTGGCGGCGACGGCGCCATACGAGCCAGAAGACGAGCAGAGCCGCGGCCAGCAGCAGGACCATCCACCACGTGCCGCCCATGCCGGCGTCCTGCTGCGCCGCTCCATCGAAGCGGGCCACGTCGACCGGAACGTCGGGCGGCAAACGGCCGGGGTTGCGCGGCTCGTTTGAATAGCGCGCGACCGCGCTGTCCAGGCCGGCGAGCTTGCTCCGCAACGCGGCGTCGCCGTCGGCCAAGCGCTCGGCGTGGGTTCGCCACGCGTGGACACCGGGGTCGTCGGCGTTGTCGTGGAAAAAGGCGGCGTGGCCGGGCCGGTTCAATGTGTCCAACAGGAACCATAGGAACAGGCCGTTCCACAGCCCGAACCGCGGTGCCGATCCGGTGGCATGGGACGGTGGCGTCCAGCCGTACCGGCTCCACGGGTCGTCGCGTGCCGCTGCGGGCCGGGGAGCCGCGCTGGACCGCGGCACCCGGACTTGTGGCAGTTCGAAGGAATCGGACCATCGCGCCTCATCCGACGGGCGTGCGGTCTTCGTCGCGGTCCTTCCGGGCGCCGGCGCGGCCACCGGCGGTGCGCGCTCCGTCTGCTGGCGGCTGCGGTATTGGTCGAGCGCATCGGCGGCTGCCTGACGGCTGAACGCCTGATCGCCGGCGCTGGAGGGGCGGCTGGCCGACGACGGCCGATCCGCAGCGGTGTTCGAGCCCGGGCGGCTGTAGCCCCCGCTCGACGGCCCCGGATCGCTCCGGGAAACGGTGCTGGACGATGTGCTGGACGATGGCGTGCGGGGCGCCGACGGCCGGGAGTAGCCGCCGCTGCTTGCCGATGGGGTCCGCGACGACGAGGACGGCCGGGAATAGCCGCCCGATGATTTTGCCGACCGAGCCCAACCGTCCGTCGGCGTGAGCGCCGTGCCGGCCGCCGACAGCGCGGACACCGCGAGCACGGGCGCCGTAAGCCGACCCGCCGGCACGCCGGCGGGGTGCAGCGCCACAAGCAGGGCTAGAATGGCGGCTCGAACGGGCTGGCTTATCAGCGGACGGCGCATGCACGGTTCCACGCGGGGGAGCGACTGCCGCGACCCGTGCCGCGGCAGTTCTGCACACTTACTTCTCGGCTGCGGCCGGCGTGTTGATCGCCTGCGCCCACAGAATGAACTTGTTTGTCGCGAGATCGCGGATCGACTTGATGCCGAACGCCGCCTTCAGCGCCTCGCCGTCCTTGTCCGACACTCCCCGGAGGGCGGCCGGCGACAGCTCAGCCACTTCCTTCAACGGCTTTTTCTCATGTGCCTTGTCAAGAACGTGCTCCAGGCTCTGATTCATTACAAACCCCATTGCAGGCAGAGCATCGCCGTTCAATAGAAAGAAGCAATTTTCCTTTGTCCAGACAAAACAATCACAGTGGTGGCCAGGCCGCAAATGTCGAGGCAGAATTGTAGCGAAGCCGACAAATGTCACTCCGGTAATTTCGCATCAACCCGCGCAACAGAACCGATGTATCCGTATCGGGTTCTGATGGGATGGACGCCCCTCCGCCTCTGGTGTGTGACACCACTTGAAGGGGATTGGCCCTCTGGAGACGGAGCCCCTTCCGATGCAGCCGACGATCATCGGCCTCGATCCGGCCAAGTCAGTGTTCCAGGTTCATGGTGTTGACGAGCGCGGCTGGCTCCGTTGCGGTGTTTGCGGAGGGGCGGAGATCGGGTAGAACCCGGCCGCTTTCGGCGGCTGGGGTGGCACGGTGATACTGCCCTGGGATCCGGTACCGCTTGGACTGTGCCTGTGAAAAGCGCCGCACCCGGCGCGAAGCGTCGGCCGGGTGCGGCGGCAGACCGGCTACTCGGCGGGCTGGAGCACACCCGCGGCGTGGCCGTGGGCCGGCGCATGGGCGTGCGCCGGACCGTGGGCCGGGCCGTGAGCCGTGCCGTGAGCCGTGCCGTGAGCCGTGCCGTGCGCGGGCGTTTCCAGCAGGCGGTTCAGGTAGCCGAGCATCACGGCCGAGACGATGAACAGCGTGTGGATGACGCACTGCCACAGCACCGCCTTCTCGTTCAGGTGATGCTCGGAGTTGACGAAGGTCTTCAGCAGGTGGATCGACGAGATGCCGATCAGCGCCATGGCCAGCTTGACCTTCATGGTGTTGGCGTTGACGTGGCTCAGCCACTCCGGACAGTCCGGATGCCCCTCCACCCGCAGGCGCGACACGAAGGTCTCGTAGCCGCCGATGATCACCATGATCAGCAGGTTCGAGATCATCACCACGTCGATCAGGCCGAGGATGAGCAGCACCGCCGCGCTCTCGTCCATGGTGGGATGGTGGAAGATCTCGGCGATCTCGTGGAAGAAGCGGTACACGTAATAGGCCTGCGCCAGGATCAGGCCGATGTAGAGCGGCGCCTGCAACCAGCGGCTGAGGAATACGAGTTGGGCGATGCCGCGGGTCATGGCGTCGGGACGTCGGCGGCCCTGTTGGTGGCCGTGGAAGTGATGCTGACTCATGCGCGTGACTTTCCTGGGATGCGCGTGTCCGTGCCGCCGGTCAGGCCGGAACGGCAATCTTTTCGACCACCGCGAGCGGCGCCTCGGCGCGGTACGCCGCTTCGATCTGGCCGCGGTGGAGGTGGGTGAGGCGCTGGATGGCGGCCGGTTCGGGCTCGCGGCCCCCGGCGCCCTCCTTGGATTCGCGCCACGCCAGCATGGCGAGCGCCTGGGCGAGCACGTCGATCAGCCCCGGATCCTCCTCCAGCAGGCGGGCGAGCGCGCGCCGTTCGAACTCGTAGGCGAGCACCGCCGTCTCGGCGACGACCTTGGCAACCTGCGGCTGGCAGGCGAACAGGGCACGGCGGCCGAAGGATTCGGTGGAGATGAAGCGCTCGTCGACGAGCTTCGCGCCGTCGCGGTCGGTTATGGTCCGCTTTGCCATGCCCTCGCCGATGATGAACAGCGAATGCCGCCGCTCGCCCGCGTTGACGATGGTGGCGCCCGCCGCGTAGTGGTGGTCGATCAGCAGCCCGGTGATGCGCTGGCAGACGTCCTCGGGCAGCGAGCGGAAGACGCGGCATTGCTGGACCAGGCGGAAGGTGTCCATGGACCGGTCGGCGATGCGGGCCCGGCGCGGCGACTGGATGATCTCCGACTTGGGGAAGGACACGGTGATGCCGGCGTCGCGCATGCATTGCAGGATGTTCTTGATCACCGCGTGTTCCGACTTCTTCCAGTCGGCGAAGGCGGCGATGGTCACGCCGACCTCGTAGACCACGCCGTCACGTTCCATCTTGCGCGCGAACACGGTGGGCGGCGCTACGTGCTTGACGCCGGCCGCGCCCAGCGCGGCGGCGTAAAGGATACGCTCGGCGCTCTCCACCGAGGTGTCGTAGTCGATCACCACCTCGATCAGCCGGGTCGAGCGCGTGCCGTCCAGCGCCGACAGGTTCATGATGACGGCGTTGGACAGGCTCAGGTTCGGCAGGATGAGGTTGCCCGTCGGCGTCTGCAGCGTGGTGGCGCGCCAGGTGATCTTCAGCACCTTGCCCTGCCACTTGTCGTTGACGCGCACCGTGTCGCCGGGCTTCAGCGGCTTTTCGATGTTGAGCAGCACGCCGGTGAAGGCGGCCAGCAGCATGTCGCGCAACGCCAGGCCGATGACCATCACGGAGGCGCCGCCGGTGGCGACCAGCGCGGTGATGTCCCGCTTGAAGACGACGGCCAGGATGACGCAGATGCCGATGAAGATGACCAGCACGCCGGTCAGGTCGCCGACCAGCGGCGGGATCTGCTTGCCCGACCGCCGCTCCAGCCAGCCGTGGATGACGTCCTGGCGGACGAAGCGGGCGGCCAGCAGCGAGGCGACGAACAGGAAGGCCGCCATCAGGTACTGCACCAGCGACGCCTGGGGCAGGCCCGAGACGAAGGCCAGCGGCCGGGTGAACAGGTCGTCGAGCAGCAACACCACGCCGAGGACGGCGGCGATGGCGGCATAACGCCCGTATCGTACCGAGAAGTTGCTCATCCTGCCCCCCTTACGCCGCGACCGGCAGACGGAACACGAAGCCCGGATCGTTGGCCTTGACGGAGGGCTCCAGCGTGCCGCCGTAGAACTCGATGATGACGCGCGACAGCACCACGCCGACCAGTGGAGCCGCGTTCGGCGTCGCCGTCGGCGTGGCGCCGAGGCGCGAGAGGAACTGGCGCGATTCGTCCAGCAGCGCCTCGTCCGGCGCGCCGGCCGCCGCGAAGGCCGAGCCGCTCACCGAAACCTCCAGCCAGCCGGCGTCGTTCACGCGCCCGCTCAGCGCGATCTTGCCCTGGCCGCCGCGCTGGGCGGCGTAGCCGACGAGGCCGCTGACGGCGCGGCGCAGCAGGTCGCCGTCGGCGCGCGTCGCCGGCAGGTCGGCCGGCATGGCGGTGGTGATGGCAAGCTGCGGCAAACGGCGATAGGCGGCAACGTCCTCGTTCAGGACCTTGCCCACCACGTCCGGCAGCGACAGCAGCGGCGTGTCGGCCTTCACCAGCTTCTGGCGGAACAGCTCCAGCTGCTGGTAGTCGGCCGCCAGCCGGCCGAGACGGGTGGTTTCCGACAGGGCGAAGGCGAACCGCTCGCGCAGCGCGGCGGCTGCGGCGTCGTCGGGTTTGCGCCCCTCGGCCACGGCTTCGACCGTCTGCGCCACCGACTGGAGTTGGCCGGCGACCGCCTGCAGCGGTTCGCTGACGGCGGTCACCAGGTTGGTGAAGAAGCCACGCTTGATGACGTCCACTTCCTTCAGCTTGGCGACGGCGGCGTCGCAGGCGGCGGCGCGCTCTTCCAGTTCGATCTTCTGGCGGTTGAGCGCGCGCGTCAGCCCCTCGCGCATGGAGCCGAACTTGAGCAGGCCGAAGCTGCCGACGACGGTGATGATCAGCAGGAGGATGCCGGTCTTGATCGCCACCGACTGCTGCACCTCGGCGAAGGCGTCGGTGACGTCCAGCACGTTGGCGACGACGATGGTCGGCACGCCGGAAAAGTTGACGACCGGGAAGGTCTTCACGAACACGGTCTTGCTGCCGGAAGTGGCCAGCGTGTAGCCCTTGGCGCGCGGGTCGAACTCCATGCCGCGCACCGTTTCGCCGGTGATCGGGTCGGAATGGAGGTAGAAGACGTCGGTACCTTTCCAGGCGTCGTTCTTCGGGTCGGCGGGGCGCTCCACCCGGTCCGACACCTCCTTCATCAGGCCGACGGACCACTTCAGGCCGGTGGTGGCGCCGGCGCGCTCCAGCGGGATGTCGAAGCCGGTGGCGTACTCGACGACGCCGACGTGCTTGTCCTCGACGACCACGGGGACGATGGCGCGGATGGCGATGACGCCGCCGGCCCCGGTTTCGATGGCCGAGATGCGCTGGCGCCGCTCGTTGGCGGCCACGACCGACTTGCGGAAGGTGCTCAGATCCTGCCCGAAGCTCTTGGCGTCACCGGCGCGGTAGTAGAGCTTGGCCGGCGGCTGCCAGAAGTTCAGCTGGGCCACCCCGTGCGTCTTTTCCAGCGTCTCCTTGTAGAAGGGCTCCATGCGGGCGACGAGGCCGGCGCGGTCGTCACGGGCGAACGCCTCGATGGTGACGCGGCTCTGCAGCATGACGTCGGCGGCGATGTTCATCGCGCGGAAGCGTGCCTGCACGAGATCGCGGAAGACGGCCTCGAAGCGGTCGGCGTTGCGGTCGGCGTTCTTGACGATGGCGCCGGTGCCGTTGGCGTATTCGTTGATGGCATAGAACGCCGACAACACCGCCGCGGCGGCCATGACGCCAACAACAACTACGATCTTTGCTGTGAATGAAGCGGTTTTATCCGCCGATCCGGCTTTCGATGCACTCGCCATCTGCCAATATCCTCCAGTATTCCGTCATTTCGATACATGTTTATTAAACGTGGACAGACCGTCGCCTGCGGCCTACAGTGCGCGACCAACCCTTCACAACTCTAACGGGCGCCCGATGGGAGAAAACGAGATCTGGTGTCGCGCTTGGCGGCTGCTGGTGAAGCACCAGCGCGAGGTCGATGCCGTCATCACCCAGGAGATCGAGCGCTGCATCGCCGCCGGCGACGCAGACGGCGCCGATGACTGGCGCCGGGTGCTGGCCGCGCTGGACGACCTGCGTTAGCCCCGCCGCAAGCCTGGACTGCCGTCGCCCGGTCAGGCATCCGACGGAGCCGGAACGCGGGTGTTGCCCGCGACCGCCGGCCTTGCCGCGAAGTTCCACTCTTCCATCTCGAAAACCCCAAATACCCGCACAGCGCCGGCATACATCGAGGAAAGTCCGCGGCACCCCAACGCAGCTATGCTGCCCAGCAACTTACCCAAAAGCAATAGTGTAAAGTCAAACAAAAACCACGTATTACACAAACGTAACGACAATGTGGACGGCCATCCACATACCATCAACAAATCTTTGACATGATTGATTCTGCGCCTTGCAATGAACACACGACAATATAGTGTGCACAGCCATGGCCGATGCCCGCCGGGCTGGCCGTTATCCTCACCTGAAATTGGAGGAAGTCATGCTTCGTACGCTTGCTTTGTCGTCGGTGCTGGTCGTCGGCCTCGCGGGGGCGGCGCTGGCGCAGTCGGCCAACGTCGTCGGCACCTACACCTACAACGGCACCGACACCGACGGTTCGGCCTACAAGGAGGCCGGCACCGTCGTGGTGACGAACGAGAAGTCGGGCGCGCTGAGCGTGAAGTGGGACGGCGGCGACTACGTCGGCGTCGGCCAGGTGACCGGCAGCGTCCTGGCGATCGCCGCCGTGCTGGATGGCAAGAACACCATCATGCTGATGAACGTGAACCCCGACGGCACCCTGTCGGGCCCGTGGTGGCGCCGCACCGATCCGGGCAACAAGGGCACCGAGGTCTGGAAGAAGAAGTAGATCGGCAACCACCGGTTCCGCTTGGCCGGTTCCGCTTGGCCGGTTCCGCTTGGCCGGTTCCGCTTGGCCGGTGCCGCCGAGGCACCGGCCACACGGTCCGGTATCAGGCGCCGCCGATCTGCGGCCGGGCGCGGGATCGGCATCCCTGATGAATTATTGGCAGGATGTGGAGGCCGTCCTCAGCTGGATTTCGGTTCGACGGCATGGCTTGCTCCGACAGCGGATGCGGCGCAACATCCGCCGCAATATTTTACGAATGACTTGGCCTGTTCTCATGAACCACCCGCGCCGGCTGTTGCCGCTCCTATGGGCGGCATCACTGATGGTGTCGGCGTTGCCGGCGGCGACACGTCCGGCTTGGGGGCAAGACGGCGCTCCGCCGCCGTGGAGCCGCTTGGCCGGCCCCCTGTTCAGCCACATCGGCCAGTCCGACGGCCTGCCCTATACCGTGGCCCTGGCGCTGGCCCAGGATCACGCGGGGTTCGTCTGGATCGGCACGCCGGGTGGCCTGGCGCGCTGGGACGGATACCGGATGCGCGTGTACCGGCACGGCAGCGGCGATCCGGGTTCACTGCCCGAGAACGTCATCGCCGAGCTGCTGGTCGACGAGGGCGGCCACCTGTGGGTGGGCAGCCTTTCCGGCACCGTCGCGCGCTTCGATCCCGAGCGGAACGCCTTCATCACACACCGCGATGTGAAAGGCGCCGCCGGCCGCATGCGCGGGATGGCGAGCGACGGGCATGGCGGGCTCTGGACCATTGGGACGAACGGGCTCGCCCACCTCGAGACCGGATCGGGACGCTGGCGGCGCGACGACCCGGCCGAGCTTGGACTGCCGCCCGGCGAGTTCCAGGCCATCCGACGGGACAGCAAGGGCACGCTGTGGCTGGGCACGCCGCAGGGGTTGATGCGGCGGCCGCCGGGCAGCGGCCGCTTCCTGCCGGTGCCGGCGCCGGGCGAGGCCGACGTCGTTCCGACGGCGCTGTTCGAGGATGGTGCCGGCCGGCTGTGGGTCGGCACGGCGATCGGGCAAGTCGGCCTCGTCGACGAGGCGACGGGCGCGTTGCGCCTGCTCAGCGCCTTCGTTCCCTCCGGGCAAAGGGTGTCGGCCATCGTCGAACCGACGCCGGGCACGCTCTGGATCGGCGAGTTCGGTGGCGGCATCCATGAACTGCGCGTCGCCACCGGCGCCATCCGCCCCATCCGCCACGATCCACAGGACCCAACCAGCCTCAGCGACGATGCCGTGGCCACCATGCTGGTCGACCGCTCCGGTTTGGTGTGGATGGGCACCTCGCGAGGCGTCGACCGGCACAACCCGGTGGACCACGGCTTCCTGACGGTCGTGCCGTCCACCCCCGGCGGGCTGCTGGGCCGGGACGTGCGCAGCATGAGCGTGCGCCCGGACGGCAAGGTCTGGCTGGGCTTCCGCACCGAGGGGATCGCGCTGCTCGATCCGGTGGACGGCCGCGTCGCCGAGATGCGCCCGGGTCCGGGCCGCGGCCGCGGGCTACCCCGGCAGATGATCCAGGCCATCGCGTCGCTGGCGAACGGCGACGTCTGGACGGGGGCGCGCACCGGCCTGTACCGGGCCGATCCGGCGACCGGCCGGGTGCACACCTTCCTGCAGCTGCAGGGAGCGAACATCCTGTCCCTGATGGCGGAGGAACCCGTCCTGTGGGTGGGCGGCAGCATGGGTTTGGCGCGCATCGGCCTGGAAAACGACTCGTTTCGCGTCTTCGCCAACGCCCCGGACCGTGCCGACAGCCTCAGCGACAACAGCGTTCCGGCGTTGCTGCGCGACAGCAAGGGGCGCCTGTGGGCGGGAACCCAGCGCGGACTGAACCTGTTCGACGCGGCGACGGAAACCTTCGAACGCATCCTGCACGACCCGAACGATCCGGAAAGCCTGCCGAGCGACATCGCGCTCACCCTGCTGGAGGATCGCCTGGGACGGCTGTGGGTCGGCACGGCCAGCGGCATCGGCATCCTGGAGGCCGGCGCAGGCGGCAAACCCCGGTTCCGCCGCCTCGGCACCGCGCACGGCCTCCCCCACGATACGGTCACCAAAATCCTGGAGGACCGCAGCGGCACCATCTGGGCGGTGGGCGGTGACCGGCTCGCCATGATCGATCCGCACACGCTGTCGGTGCGAACCTTCGGCCTGGTCGAAGGGGCGGGCATCCGCACCCACTGGGTGGGCTCCGGGGCGCGACTGCCGGACGGCACGCTGCTGTTCGGAGGCTTCGGCGGGTTGACCGTCGTCCGGCCCAGGATCCAGCCGGAGTGGGGCTTCCGCCCACCGGTGGTGGCGACCGAGGTTCGGCTGGGCGGACGCCCGGTGCCGATCCCGGCGGGAACCGATCCGATCGTCATCAGCCCTGGGGGCGGCCACCTGGAGGTGGAGTTCGCTGCGCTCGACTACCTGGAGCCGCAGCGCAACCGCTACGCCTACCGGCTCGAGGGCTTCGACCGAGCCTGGATCTCCGAAAGCACGAACAACCGCACGGCCACCTACACCGGGCTGCCGCCCGGCTCCTACGGCCTTTTGATCCGTGGCAGCAACCGGGACGGCGTGTGGAGCGATCCGCCGTTGCGCCTCCCCATCACGGTCCTGCCGACCTGGTACCAGACGGCCGGCTTCCAGGTCGCCGCCGCCCTGGCCGGCGCCGCGCTGCTGTTCGCCGCCGTCCAGGGGCGGACCGCCATCCTGCGCCGACGCCAGCGGGAATTGGAGCGGCAGGTGGCGTTGCGCACGGCGGAGGTCCAGGCCGAGCGCGCCCGTGCCATCGCGGAAGAGGCCAGCGCCCGCTGCGCCAAGGAGGAGGCCGAGGCCGCCGACCGCGCCAAGTCGCGTTTCCTGGCGGTGATCAGCCACGAGATCCGCACGCCGCTCAACGGCATGCTCGGAATGCTCCAGATGCTCGACCCGCAAGGCCTCGACCAGGGGCAAAGCCGGCGCATCGAGATCGCCAAGCGCTCCGGCGACACGCTGGTCAGCCTGATCGAGAGCATTCTCGACTATGGGCGTTACGAGGCGGGCGGCACCCACCTCAGCCTGTCCGACGTCGATCCCCGGCGTCTCGTCGAGGGCGCCGTGGATCTCTTCCGGCCGCAGGCCGAGGCGAAGGGCATTCGCCTGGATCCGACGGTCGCGCCGGATGTGCCGGCGATGATCCGTTGCGACCAGGTGCAGATCGCCCGCGTTCTGCACAACCTGCTCGGCAACGCCATCAAATTCACACGCCATGGCGGGATCGGCCTCACTCTCGATGTGGCTCCGGAGCCGGGCGGAGGGCGGACGATGCTGCACCTCGCCGTTACCGACAGCGGGATCGGCATCGCGCCAGAGCTGCACACGGCGATCTTCGAGGATTTCGTGCAGGCTGACGATTCGATCGCCCGGAGGTTCGGCGGCACCGGCCTGGGCCTCGCCATCAGCCGGCGCATCGCCGCGCTGCTGGGCGGCGACCTGACGGTGGACAGCATCGTCGGCGTCGGCAGTACGTTCCGCCTGATCGTGCCGGTTGAGACCGTCGCGAACCGCCCGTCGGCCAGCCTGCCCCGTATCGAGGACGACACCGGGGACGGCACTGGGGACGGCGCCCTGGCCGTCCTGCTCGTCGACGACGATCCGATCAACCGTGAGGTCGGTGCCGGGTTGATCGGCCGCCTGGGGCATCAGGTGGTCGTCGCCGAGGATGGTCCATCGGCACTCGATGCCGCCGCCACGCACGCGTTCGGCGTCATCGTGATGGATCTGCACATGCCCGGCATCGACGGGATCGAGACCATCCAGCGTCTGCGGAAGCTTCCGAACGCGACGGCGACCAGCTGGCGGCTGATGGTAATGACCGCCGACGTCACCGAGGACACGCGCCGGCGCTGCGCGGAGGCGGGCATTGAAACCATCCTCAGCAAACCGCTGCACCTCCGGGTTCTGCGCGAGGCACTCGCCAAGGTCTCGCCCGGCCCGACCGGCCCTGCACAAACCGCCGCGGGCGTGAGCGATCCGGCCGGTTGCCTGGACCTGGGGTTTCTGGCGGACCAGTGGGATGCCGTGGGGACGGCCGAACTGATTCGGCTCACGCGATCCTTCGTTCGATTGTCGCGGCGCATGATCGCCGATCTGGACGCCGCGGTAGCGACCGGCAATCAGCAGGGCGTGCAAGCGCTGGCCCATCGGTTGCGCAGCGCTGCCGGCGCACTGGGCATGGTCGCTCTGGAGGTCGCGGCGGCGGCGGCCGAAACGGCAGCTAAAGGCGAAACCGGGGCGGACGCGGCGCACGTCGAGGAGTTGCGCCGTCTGCGGCGGGCGTCGTTCGAAGCCCTGTTCGCCACTGCCCGCCGCGCCCGGAGCCGCCTGCCTGCGCCTTCTGAATGAGCCGGTGCACTGGCGGCCCTCAGGACGCCGCTTCGACCGGAATGCCCAGCCGATACCCGACCCCCGGCATGGTCACGATCAGGGATGCGCCGCCGCCTTCCGGCTCCAGCTTGCGCCGCAACCGCGCCACCAACGAGTCGACGGTTCGCAGGTCGCCCGCCGAGCCGCGATTGCTCACCACCTCGATCAGGTATTCCCGGCCCAGGGGCTGGCCGTCCGCTTGGGCGAGTGCGGCGAGCAGGTCGAACTCGGCGCGCGTCAGCTGGATCTGCGTGCCGTTGCGCAGCGCCATCTCGCGCCGTGTCAGATCGATCAGCCAAGGTCCGAGGGCCAGGATGTGGTTGCGCTTGGCCGGCGCGCGCTCGAGCGCGCGCCGGCGCAGCAGCGCTCGCGTCCTCGCCAGCAGTTCGCGCATCTTGACGGGCTTGGTGACATAGTCGTCACCACCCAGTTCCAGCCCCACGACGAGGTCGGTTTCGCTGTCCCGCTGGGTTACGAAGATAATGCCCGCGGAACTCTCCGCACGGATTTCCTGTGCAAGGTCCAATCCGTTGCCATCCGGCAAGTGGATATCGACGAAGACCAGATCGGGTTTCCGTTGCCGCATGATGTCCCGGCATTCCGCACCGCAACTCGCCTCCTCGACGTGAAATCCCTCCTGAGCGAAGTAGTTCGCGATCATAGATCGCGTGATCGGGTCATCCTCCACGACGATCAGATGAGTGCGCGCATAGTCGGGTCGCGTCGGCGCCATAAGTCTACAATCTTTATTTGAGTTCTAGGGTAGCTGAAGGGCTATGGGACCATAAACTTAAGGAACTCGGGTGACCATGGGCAACTTCATAATCCAAAGGGCGATGACATTAGCATTGAGGCGAGAAACGGTTCGGAAGCGGTTGGCGATGTGTGTGAATCGGTATCGGCTCAGCCCCCTCCTTCGGCGTCTGCTTGACCCTTCTGAGGCTACGAGTGCCTTTGGAATACAACAGCTTGGCGTGAATGAACCCCCCGCGGATTGAGGGTCATTGGACCGCGCCGATCCGCAAGCGATCGAGCGCCGCCGGTATGAGTTCGCTTGCGCATCGCTTCCAGCCGCGCGCCGATGGCGGCTGGCGTCGGGTTGCTCGCTGAGATCCTCCAGGTGGCGCACTTTGTCGCAGCCCGGTGCGGATGTCCCAAACACGGGGCGCCATGCGGCCGTTCCGGCCCGCCCGACGAAAGCATCGAAATCGAAGGTATTCGTTCCGACTGTGCAAAATACTATGCGCCCGCTCATCGTATCGGTACCGAAGCAATATTATCTTATGCGGTGAATGCCGCGGGGATGTTCCACGACAATGGGCGCAACCGACTCACAACATACAGAAATATGCGGCAAAGAACTTGTTGACCGCACAATTCGCGCATGATACAGGTCGCATACAAAGAAAAAAGCAGCATCCTTAGTGGTACTGATGGAGAGTATGGGCTGCCGGAAAGAATCCGGCGCAGCTCTGTATTTCCCTGAAGGCAACATATTGCGACGCGCGGCGGAGCGAGCCGCTCGTCGTACCGGTGAAAACCGCCAACGCCGTCATTCAACATGATGCGCCCAGTGACGTCTGCGCTCGGTGATTATAAAAAATCGCGGTGATTCCTTTTGATTTCAAGGAATGACCAGCACAGCAATCATAAGAAGGGCCGCAGCCGCTCTTCTGCTGTCATTCTGATACGTTCGCCACCCTGGCGAACGCGATCAAGCGGCAAATTACTGTGTTTGCGGCGCCGGATCGATGGTCAGTCCGCCGGATACTTCAATGGAGACTCGCCGTGGATAGTATGACGAAGAAGGACGCCGTCAGGAGCGACACCCGGAGCGACAGGGGCGTCAGCCTGTTCGGCGCCGACATGACCGCCTTCATCGACGGGTACAGGGACGTCGCCGGTTCGGCGTACGACGTCGCGCATTACGTCATGACGCACGGCGGGCGTTACCCGGCGGACCTGGCGATCAAGGCGCTCGGCGCCTTCGACGCCGCGGTGCTGGACACCCTGCGCGAACATCCCGCCATCGGCCTCACGGCCGCGCCCGCCGGGCGGGGCGACGGCGAGCACCTCGTGATGTACGTCAACGCCCTGGGGCGGCTGCACATCCGCAAGGCGGCGGAGCCGCGGTGCGTCTACGGTCCCGGGGACCGGATCGTCGAGATCGGCCACGTCTTCGTCGGGCGGCGCCTGTTCGACCGGATCGCCGCCACCGCCGCCCGCGCCGCGGCGCGCGAACGCCGCGCCCACGACCGGCTGAAGGCGGCGCTGGACACGGTGCATCGAAACGGCGCGCTGCCGCGCGTCCTGGAGGAGGTCATCGACCACGTCGAACACGTGGAATCGGTGTGCTTCTACGTCGGCGACCGCTTCCTCGCCCTGATCGACCGCTTCACCAACCTCATCGACACGAAATCCGCGCCCGGGTACCTGCCGGCGCTGCGCGGCAAGCCCTACGCCGACTGGTCGGACGAGGAATGTCTCGTCGTCGCGGCACTGCACGCGCTGTTCATCTCCGGCCGCTCGGTGCGCTTCGAGGAGTTCAACGGCATCACCCTGACGGCCGCCGGCCTGTGGGAGAAGCTGGAAGGGCTGCTGGCCGCCTACCGGTCGGTCGGATGCACCGTCGCGGTTCCCAAGGATGCGGACCTCTTCGACGTGGCGCAGATCGTCCGCGACCAGACGTTCAAGGGCGTCGGCGCGCCGTGGCTGCGCTACCGCTGGATCTACGCGCTGAACTTCCAGAAGACGGAACGCGTGCTGCCCGACACCGCCTCGTCCGAGGATGCGGACGCGCACCTCGCCGACTTTGCCGACGACCACCTCGAACTGATCGGAACGCCGCCGGACCCGGCGATCGGCGAGCGCGCCTTCTTCACCGACCTGGCGCGCGCGTCCCTGCAGCGCGACCTGGCGGCGCTTCCCTGCGGCGGCGACACCGCCGCCGGCGGGTGGTGGGAGCGCCTGGTCGAGAGCATCGTCGCCTCCGCCGTGCGCGCCACCGGCGCCGACTACGGCATGTCCAGCTCGCTGCGCGACGTCGGCCGGTTGATCCAGCCGGACGTGCCGGCGCTGCTGGATGTCATGAATGGCCTGGAACAGGGGCACTTCTTCACCTGCTTCGTCGGCCGCGGTTTCGAAGCCCTGCCGCCGAACGTCGCCGACGTCATCGCCACGTCGGTGCAGAAGCGCATGATGTTCAACCGCTGGCACTTCTTCCCCGGCAATTTCGAGCGCGGCACCATCGCCAGGGACCGGCACTGGTACTACCCGCCGCTGATCCCCGACATCGCCATCCATTCCGACCAGCACCGCGCCTCGCACGGGCGGGCGCGGGTGAAGTTCTCGATCCGCGCGCCGGGGCCGGACATGTCCCGCCCGCCGCTGAGCATCGGCGGGCACAACTACCGCGGCTTCTACGACGTCCGCGTCGTGCGGATGGACGGGCGGCCCTTCTCGGTCGAGGACATGCTGCGCACGCGCCGCCGCACGCTGTGGATGGAGTGCCTGTACGACGTCCTGGTCGCCCACCTGGAAAGCCGGCCGGACCGCCCCCTCGCCGTCACGGGATTCGAGCCGGGCGCCTTCCGCAACCTCCCCTTGCCTGCAGCCGCCCCCGCCGGAGTGCCGGACGCGGCGGCCCTCGTCGCCGCGCGGTAGCCGCCATGGACCGGATCATCAACGCCATCGCCGGGCGGCGCCCGCGCTCCGGCGACACGCTTGCGGACCACACGATCACCGTCCATCAGGACGGCGGCGTGGCGACGCTGAGCCTGTCCGAGCTGGACGAGCGCGCGCGGGCCGTGGCGGCGTGGCTGCGCCGGCGGGGGATCGGCGCCGGCGACCGCATCGGCATCGTCGCCCGCAACCGGCTGGAGTGGATCCTCCTCGACCTCGCCGCCCTGAAGATCAAGGCGGTCACCGCCGGCTTCGACCACAGCCACTTCGCGCCAACGCAGGCGCTTGCCGACGCCTACGGCCTGAAGGCCATCTTCACCGACCGCGACACGGACTGCCCCGCCGCCGCCGACATCCGCAGCCTGTCCGGCTTGCCGCCGGCGGCCGGGGAGGAGGAGGCGCCGCACTACGACGACGAGGACGTGACGACCATCAAGTTCACCTCGGGCAGCACCGGCGTGCCGAAGGGGCTGGGCGCCACGGCGGCCAGCATCGACAGTTCCATCTCCGCCGTCCAGGAGCTGTTCCGGCACGGCGCGGAGGACAGGCTGTTCGTCTTCCTGCCGCTGTCGCTGCTCCAGCAGCGCTACTGGATCTATTCGGCGCTGTACTACGGCCACGACGTCGTCGTGGCGACCTACGAGCTGGCGTTCCATGCGCTGCGGCGGGAGCGGCCGACGGTCGTCATGGGCGTGCCCTCCTTCTTCGACGCCATCTGGAAACAGGCCGAAGCGAAGCTGCGCGCCGCCGGGGCGGACCCCGGCGACCTGGATCGGCGGCGCAGCGCGCTCGATGCGCTGCTGGGGGACCGCGTGCGCTATCTCTGGACCGGGTCCGCGCCCGCCAACCCGGCCATGCTGCGCTTCTTCCACGATGCCGGCGTCCCGATCTTCGAAGGGTACGGGATGAACGAGACCTGCATCGTCACCAAGAACCATCCCGGGCATTGCAGGATCGGCAGCGCCGGCAAGCCGGTTCCCGGCAAGGAGATCCACGTCGGCGAGGGCGGCATGCTGTACGTCCGCAGCCGCCACCCGGTCAACCGGCGCTATCTGTTCGGCGAGCCGGGCGCGTCGGAGCGGATCTTTCTGCCCGACGGCAGCGTGGCCACGGGCGACCTCGCGCGCATCGACGAGGACGGCTACCTGTACATCACCGGCCGGGCCGACGACGTGGTGGCGCTGGGCAACGGCAAGAACGTTCCGGTGCGCCCGATCGAGGAGCGGATCAAAAGCTTCCCGGCGGTCGAGGAATGCGTCCTGTTCGGCGCCGGCCGCCCCTTCCTGCTGGCGGTGGTCTCGGCCGCGGCCGGCGGCACCCGGGACGGCATCGCCGCCCACATCGAGGACGTCAACCGCACCCTCGGCAAGGACGAGCGCGTCGGTGGGTTCATCGTCGCGCCGAACCCCTTCAGCATCGCCAACGGCCTGCTGACCTCCCAGTACAAGCCGCGCCGGAAGGCGATTTTCGACGCGTACGCCGAAGAGATCAACCGCGCCTACGGAGACAAGGCATGAAGGGCATCGAGGAACTCGTCAGGACCGGTCTGTGCGACGTGCTGGGACGCGACGACCTGAGGCCGGACGGCATCGACCTCGACCGCAACCTGTTCGAGGGATACGGGCTCACGTCGCTGAACATGGTCATGCTGATGACCGGCCTGTGCGACGAGGCGGGGATCGCGCTCACCGCCTTCACCGACCGCGACATCGTCGCCCTGAAGACGCCGCGCGACATCGCCGCCCTTCTGGCCCGCGCCGGCACCGCCCGCCTGCCGTGGGAGAGCGCGCGCGACGCCGTCCTGGAGGACGACCATCTGCTGCTGCGCCGGATCGATCCGCGCGACATCGACCAGTTCCGCGCCATCGCCTTCGACCCCGACATCTGGCGTTACTTCGTCTTCCGCGTGGAGACCGACGCCGATCTGGAACGCTTCGTCGCCGAGGCGGTGGACGACACGGCACAGGGCCGGCGCGTGGTCTTCGGCATCGTCGACAAGGCGAGCGGCCGGATCGCCGGCAGCATGGCCTTCGGCAACATGGCGGAAAAGGAGCTGCGGCTGGAGATCGGCTGGTCCTGGCTCGGCCGCGGCCACCGCGGCACCGGGGTGAACGCCCGCGCCAAGCTGCTGCTGCTGCGTCTGGCCTTCGACCGGCTGGGCTGCGAGCGCGTCGAGTTCAAGACGGACGCGCTGAACCAGCCGGCCCGGCGCGGCCTGCGCAACATCGGCGCCACCGAGGAGGGCATCCTGCGCAGCTTCAACTTCATGCCCGACAACCGCCGCCGCGACGCCGTGTACTACAGCATCCTGAAGGCGGAGTGGCCGGAAGTGAAGGCCATGCTGGAGCGTCGCCGGGTGGAACCCCGCGCCGCGGCCGACGCCGTGCCGGCGTGAGGGGTGGCCCCGTGCTGATGCGCATCGAGGCAGTCGGCAGCCGGTACGACGTCGGCTTCGCCCACGGGCGGCAGGTCGCCGCCCGCGTGCGCGCCTTCGCCGACGACGGGCTGTTCCGCCTCAACCACCTGCTGTACGAGCCGACCACGCTGGCCCGGCTGGCGCCGACCCTGCGCGCCTACCGCGACGCCATCGGCCGCGACCTGCCCGAGTATCTGGAGGAACTGGAGGGGTTCGCCGCCGGCGCCGGGACCAGCTTCGAGGAGGCGCTGCTCCTCCAGCTGCGGCGTGAGATCGTGGGGTACCGCCGGGTCCCCGCCCGCGGCGACTGCACGACCTTCGCCCGCGTCACCGCGGCGGACTGCGTCCTTGCCCAGACCGTCGACCTGAACGGCAACCTGGAGACCGAGGCCTGCGTCCTCGGCGTGGAGTGCCACGGCGGTGCGCCGGTGCTGATGCTCAGCTTCACGGGGTTGCTGGGCTACCTGGGCATGAACGGCCACGGCCTCGCGGTCGGCCTGAACCTCGTGCTGGGCGGCGAGTGGCGGCCGGGGATACCCGGCTACATGGCGATCCGCCACCTGCTGGACACGGCGACCTGCGTGGACGACTGCGTCGAACGGCTCGGCCGCATCCGCCTGGCGAGTTCCCGGTCGTTCACCGTGTGCGACGGCGAACGGGCGGCCACCGTCGAGATCCTCGACGGGGAACGGCGCTGGGTGCAGGCGCCGGAGCTGGCGCACACCAACCACTACCTCGATCCCGACTTCAGCCGGCACGATGCGATCAACGTCTTCGCGCGCAACGCCTCGCAACGCCGGCTGGAGCTGTGCCGGCGGCGGCTGGCCGCCGTCCCCGACGGCGGCGCCGGGGCCGACGGCTGCTTCGCCATCCTGGCCGAACACCCGATCTGCGTGCACGCCGACGGCGACGTGCGGACGGAGGCCACCGTCGCCGCCGTGGTCATGCTGCCGCGCCGGGGCGAGATGCACGTGCGCACGGGATACCCGTGCCGCGCCGCGACCGAACGCTTTTCCGTCCGCCCGGCCGCGGCGGCGGTGGAGGGAGCGCCATGAAGATCTTCGACCCGTCCATCCTGGAGCTGCCCTTCTTCGACGAGGGCCACCGGCGGCTGGCGGCCGCGCTGGAGGCGTGGACCGAAGAACACGCGGCCGGCCTGCCCACGGCGGCCACGGCCGACGTCCGCGACTGCGGCCGTCGGATCACCCGGACGCTGGGCGCGGCGGGCTGGTTCGAGCACGTCGCCGGCCGCGGCCGCGAGGCGGGAAGGCCGCCGGTCGACTTCCGCTCCGTCTGCCTGATCCGCGAGGCGTTCGCCTACGTGGGCGACCTCGTGGATTTCCAGTTCGCCATCCAGGGGCTGGCCTGCGCGCCGCTGGTCTACTACGGCACGGAGGCCCAGCGGGCGGAGCACCTGCCGGCGATGCTGACGGGGGAGCGGGTCGGCTCGCTGGCCCTGTCGGAACCCGACGCCGGCTCCGACCTTGCCGCCGTGCGGACCCGCGCGGCCCGGGTGGGGGACCGCTACGTCCTGAACGGCGTGAAGACGTGGACGTCGAACGGCAACATCGCCGACGCCCACTGCGTGCTGGCGCGCACCGGCGACGGCGGCGGGGCGTTCGGCCTCAGCTTCTTCCTGGTCCCGGCGACGGCCCCCGGCCTCACCGTGCAGGACATCGAACTGACGGCCGGCCGGCCGTTCGCGTCGCTCGCCTTCGAGGAATGCGCGGTGCCCGCCGGCAACCTCATCGGCGCGCCCGGCCAGGGATTTCAGTACGCGATGGAGATCCTCGACCGCTATCGCATCACCGTCGGCGCCGCCGCCATCGGCTTTTGCCGCCGGGCGATGCGCGCGGCGCTGGACTGGTCGAAGAGCCGGAAGGTGTTCGGCGCGCCGCTGTTCGACCAGCAGATGACCAAGGACAAGCTGGCGGGCATGGCGGTGTACCTCGACGCCGCCTCGCTCCTGGTCGCCCGCGCGGCGTGGGAGGTGGACCGCGGGCAGCGGCGGTTCTCCCGCCACGCCAGCGTCGCCAAGCTGTACGCCACGGATGCGGCGCAGCCGGTGATCGACGACTGCCTGCAGCTGTTCGGCGCCGCCGGGCTGGTGAAGGATTCGATACCGGAAATGCTCTACCGGCAGGTTCGTTCGCTGCGGATCTACGAGGGCACCTCGGAAATACAGAAGCTGATCATTGCCAATTCCCTGCGGTGACCGCCGGGTGCGGCGGCAGCTTGCGGGCGGGACGGACGAGAAGGACTTCGCGATGGATAGCGGCACGGCACCAGTACTGTTCGTGACGGGCGTCACCGGGTTCCTCGGGCGGCATTTCCTGTACTGGCAGCAGCGGGAGGCGTTCCGCTTCGTCGTGCTCGTGCGCGGGCGCAACGAGCCGGAGGCGCGCCGGCGGTTCCTCGACAGCATGCGGACGGCCTGCGAATCCTACCGCACGCCCTTCGACGAGGCGGCGTGGAGCGAACGCACCACGGTCCTGACCGGCGACATCTGCGAGCCCGCCTGCGGCCTGCCGGACGCCGACGTCGCGTGGCTGCGCGGGCAAGGCGTGCGCCAGTTCTGGCATTTCGCCGCCAGCCTGAATTTTGAGGAGAAGAGCCAGAAGAAGATCTGGGCGCAGAACGTCGAGGGGGCCGCGCACGTGCTCGACCTCGCCCGGCGGGCGGAGATCCCCGAGTTCATCCACTGCTCGACCGCCTACTCGGTCGGCAAGGCGGCCGGGATGGTGGAGGAGGTGCTGCACCCGCTGCCCCGCAGCTTCAACAATCTCTACGAGGAGAGCAAGTGCCTGGCGGAGCACGAGGTCGGCCGCTTCTGCACCGCGCACGGCATCCGCTGGGCGATCCTGCGCCCGTCCATCGTCATCGGACCGCGCGCCACCAAAAACTCCGGCGGCAGCACCACCGGCCTGTACGGCTTCCTCAAGAACCTTTTCAAGCTGGAGCAGACGCTGAAGGCGATCGACCACCCGATCACCATCATCGGCGACGCCGGCACCAACGTGAACCTAATTCCGGTCGATGACCTGATGCTGGACGTCCACGACCTCGCCAAGGCGCCGATCGCGAGCGGCACCATCCTGCACCTGACGTCCAACTGGTACCCGGACATCACCAAGGCCCTGCGGCACACCTCGACCCTGATGGGCATCGCGCCCCTGCAGATCGCCGCCGATACGGGCGGAATCCGCTCGCCCGTGGAGAAGGTCATCGACCGGCGCACGCAGTTCCATTCCTCGTACCTGAACAACCGGCTGGAGTTCCGGCGCTCACTGCCGCGGCGCTATGGCGTCGACAACCGCGACTTCGCCGGCTTCATCACCGAAGCCTACCGGGAATCGGCGGACGAGGCGCCGCAGTCGGTGTTCGCGGTCAGCGTGCTGGACTCCTTCGACGGCACGCCGCTCAAGGTCTTCGCCGCCGGCAGCCCGGCGCGGCGCGCCGTCGTCCTGTCCAACGCCATCGGCATGCCGGTGGAGTTCTGGTCGGGCTTCGCCAAGGTGCTGGCCGAGGACCACTTCGTGCTGACCTGGGAGACGCGCGGCTGCCCCAACGTCGACCTGCCCTGCGACCTGGCCGGGCATGCCTTCTTCGACCACGTGCGCGACCTGATGGCGATCCTCGACCGCTTCGGCGTCGAACGGGCGGACGTGGTCGGCTGGTGCTCCGGCGCGCAGATCGCCCTGCGCACGGCGGAGGCGTTCCCGGACCGGGTCGGCCGGGTCGTCTCGGTGAACGGCAGCTTCGGCGGCGCCAACGGCGTCGCCATGACGCCCTTCGAGACCAAGCTGCGCGAAGTCATGCCGAAGATCGCCCGGGACCGCCGCGTCGCCGAGATCTACTTCAACATCGTCTACGGCAACCGCGAGACCGGCATCGATTCCGAGGACCTCCACCAGAAGAACCAGGAGGCGTCGGCGGTGCTGACGTCGGTCGACCCGACCCTGCTGCACCTGACCAGCCGCCCGTTCGAGAACGTCGAGGCGCTGTTCCGCTACGCGCGCCTGATGACGGCGTCGCTGGCCGAGGACGTCGGCGCCTGGATCGGCAACGTGACGGCGCCCGTCCTTCTCTACACCGGGCGGCGGGACCAGACGGCCCACCCGGACTGCACCGCATGGCTGGCCGGCCGGCTGGCCGGGGCCGCGCTGCGGATCGACGAGGAGGGCGACCACTTCACCTTCTACAAGGCGAACGCCGTCCTCGACCTGGTCAGCGGCTTCATCGACGCCGGGACGATCAAAGCCGAAGCAATCAAGACCGACAGGCGCCAGCCGGCGCCGGTCCTCTGACGGGAGGCACCCGATATGGCTGAGCTGAACCCGGCGAACACGCCGGACGACCCGGTGCCGGGCACTTGGATGCTCGACTGCGCCGTCGTCCCGGTCCTGGTCCTGCCCCTGGCGGTGCTGTTCGCGACGACGCCGTACCTGCTCCTGGTCGGCGCCGCGTACCTGGCGGCGACGGCCGTCCTGGACGAATGGTTTCCGCGCGCCGGCTCCTCCCCCCGGCGCCGCGCGCACGCCAGCGCGTGGGGCGACCTGTGGCTCGTCCTCTACGGGATCGACCTGATCGCCTTCCTGGCGGTGGCGCTCACCCTGGCCGGCCAGCCGCCGTCGCCCGCGGCGTTGCCGTTCTTCGGCCTGCTCATCACCGCCGGGCTGATCATGGGCGTGGGGTACAACGTGGGGCACGACCTGCTGCACCGCCCGTCCGGGTCGTGGCGCGCCTCCTACGGGTTCCTGCTGCTGGTGCTGCTGCTGGACAGCCAGCTGTTCGTCTCGCACACCTACGGGCACCACGCCAACGTCGGCACCGCCCTGGACCCGGCGACGGCGCGGCGGGGCGAGTCCCTCTACCGCTACTTTCTGCGCAGCGTCGGCGGCCAGTACCGTGAGGCATGGGCCTTCGAGGTGCGCCGGCTGAAGCGGCGCGGGCGGTCGCCCCTGTCCCTGCGCAACCGCGTGTTCGCCGGGGCCTTGGGCTCGGCGGCCGTGCTGGCGGCGGTCGGCGTCGGTGTCGGCGGCTGGGCGCTGGCCCTCTATCTGGGCGCCGCGCTGATCGGCAAGCTGCTGTTCGAAACGGCGCAGTACATCCAGCACTACGGGCTGGCGCGCCTGCCCGGCCGGCGGGTCGAGGCGCGGCACAGCTGGGACTGCTCCGGCGCCGCCTCGCGCCTCTTCATGCTCAACCAGAACAACCACGCGGACCATCACGCCAACGCCACCGTCCGCTGCTGGGAACTGCGGCTGGAGCCCGGCGCGGCGCGGATGCCGCACGGCTACATCTCGATGATGCTGCTGGCCACCGTCCCGTTCCTCTGGTTCCGCACGATCGATCCACTGGTCGACCGCTGGAGCGAGACCGGTCCGGGAACCGGCGCGCCGGACGGCGCCGCCGTTCCGGACCCCGCCGGCGCCGTGTGAGGCCGCCCGCACCCCACCAAACGCAACCGAACAGAAGGGAATTGGCGATGGACCACATCGGCAGCCACGTGAGAGGACTGGTCGCGGCCATCCTGTGCATGGAGGAAGGCGCCATCGACGACGGCGAACCGCTGTCGAACTACGGCATGACCTCGGTCGACCTCATCGACCTCGTGGTCAAGCTGGAGGAGCGGTTCAAGGTCAGCTTCGACCCGAGCACAATGACGAACCTGACGTGCCGGCTGCTGGCCGACAACATCGCCGCGCTGGTCCCGGCGGGGCGGTGAGGGAATGGACGGTCGCATCGCCATAACCGGCGTCGGCGCGGTCTCCCCGGCGGGAATTGGCGCGGGGGCCTTCTGGAAGGGGCTGCTGGCGCCGGATGACCGGCGCAGCCGCTGGTCGCGGGAGGATCTGTCCCGCTATCCCGGCATGGCGGTCGTCGAGATTCCGCGGGGCGTGCTCGACGCCATCGGCGTGCACGATGGCGGACACGATGGTGGACATGGGGGAACGCTCGCCCACCGCCTCGTCCGCCACGGCGTGGAGCAGGCGCTGTGCGCGGCGGGCCTCGACGCCGGCCGCGGTGCGGGGCGCGTCGGCTGCTTCCTGGCGACGACGACGGCCGGCGTCGACGCCTTCTCCGATGCGATCACCGGCCGTGCCGAACCGGGGCCGGCGCTCGACCCCGCCGGCATCCTGGCAGCACCCGGCCAGGACTGGCGGGGGCCGGCCGCCGTGCTGTCGACGGCCTGCTCCTCCGGGCTGATCGCGCCCGCGCTGGCGGCCGACGCCATAGCCGGCGGCGAGGCGGAAGCGATGGTGGCCGGCGGCGTCGACGTGCTGCTGGAGTACACGCTGTGCGGCTTCGCCGGGCTGCGCCTGGCCACCGACGACCGCTGTCGGCCGTTCAGCCGCGAGCGCCGCGGCGTCGTCCTGTCGGAGGGCATGGCCTGTGTGTGTCTGGAACCGCTGGCGGCGGCGCTGGAGCGCCGGGCCGACGTGCTGGCGGTCATCCTCGGCTACGCCCTGAACTGCGACGCCGGGCACATGACCGCCCCCGACCCCGACGGCGTCGGCCGGGCGATGGCGGAGGCTCTGGACACGGCCGGCGTGGACCGGCGCGCCGTCGGCGGCGTGTTCGCCCACGGCACCGGGACCCAGGCCAACGACGTGGCGGAGGCCGAGGCGCTGCGCCGCGCGTTCGGCGCCGCCGGCGTGCCGCCGGTCACTGCGGTCAAGTCGACCATGGGGCACCCGCAGGCGGCGGCCGGCGCGTTCTCGCTGCTCGCCGCCGTCGCCGCCCTGCGCGACGGCGTGCTGCCGCCGACGTCCGGCTTCCAGGAGCCCGACCCCGCCCTGGCCGGAATCGACGTGGTCGCCGGGCGGCCGCGGCCGCTGGTGTCGCGGTGCGTGATGGTGGACGCGTTCGGATTCGGCGGGAACAACGGCGTGATGGTCGTCGCCGACCTCGCCACCGCGCAGCGGGGCCGGCATGGGCACTGAAATGTCGGCCGTTCCTCTGGTCCGCGCCTCAATCCGCGCTCCGGTTCGTGTCGTGATCCGCGCCGCCTGCGCCATCCGCGCCGACGCCGACGGCCGGCTGGACGAATCCGCCTTCGTGAAGGAGCGCCGCGCCCCCAAGGTCGGCGCGCTGACCGACAAGGCCCGCATGGTCCTGGCGGCCGCCGCACGCGTGTTGCCGGAAGGCACGGCGCGGGAGGGCGGCCGGCCGGCCGGCGTCAGCCTGGGCACCCTGCATGGCTCGATGGACGCCGCCGCGCTGTGCCTGCGCGCCGTGCGCAGCGAGGGGTTCGGCAGCGTCACGCCCTCCTGGTACGCGGCGGGGCTGGCCAACGCCACGGCCGCCGCGATCGCCGCCGTGCTCGGCCTGCGCGGCCCCAACCTGACGCTGCTGGGGCATCAGGCCGGGCTTGATGCCATCATCGCCGCGTGCCGGCAGATCGCCGTGGGACGGGCGGGGGCGATGCTGGCCGGCGGCTTCGACCTGCCGTGCGACGCCTTCGCCGGGCAGTTGGCGGCGGCGGGGCTCTGCCCGCCGGGCGTGCGCGTCGAGCCCGGGGCCGGCCTGCTCCACCTGTCGGCGGCGGCGGAGGGCGAACCGGGCGCGGCCAGCGTCCTGGCGTGGTCGCAGAGCGCCGCGGCGGGGCTGGACGTGCCGGAGACGGTGGACCGCCTGATGACGGCCGCCGGCGCGTCGGGCACGCCGCGGGTGCACGTGGTCCGCGCCGGGCAGGCGGGCCGCGTCGACCGGCTGGCCGCCGCCGCGCCGATTCTTTTGGCCGGGGAGGTGCTCGGCCGCGGCGCGCCGGGGCTGCACGCCCTCGTCGCCCGGGGGTACGGCCGGCAGACCGCCGGCCTCCTCATCGAGAAGACATGAACGGCGGCGAAGCCGCCGGCCAAGCAGAAGGGGAACGCGATGCTCTATGAAATCGACAATGGCCGCCTGCGCCTGCCGGAGACCGTCCACCACCTGCCGAACCTGCTCGACCTGTCGGTCGAGGAGGTGCTCGCCGCCTTCTGCGACAGCCAGGTGCGCGACTTCGACGGCGTGCTGACCTCGCTGGAAAGCCCCGGCGCGCCGCTCCACGCGCTGTTCGGCGAACTGCGCGCGCTGGTGCCGGCCGACAACCCGCTGCACGGCCTGCCGCTGTTCCGGCCGGGCGGGGTGCGTGCGCTCTTCCACGACCTGCACGGCCACGTGATGGGGCACCCTGTGTGGCGCCACCCGTTCTTCGTGCGCTTCTTCGCCGGCGAGTTCACGCGCGAACAGCTGGAAAGCTTCGCGCGCAACTACTTCAACCAGATCAAGAACACCCGCCAGTGCGTGGCGATGGCCATCGGCCGCTTCCACGGGGTGATGGGGCTGCCCTACGGCGCGGCGTCGGAGCGCGTGTCGGAACTGACGCAGATCGTGCTGGCCCAGCTCGTCGCCGACGAGTACGGCGTCGGCGTCCACGCGGTGGAGGATTACCCCACGCTCGACCGGCTGCTGCGCGCCAAGACGCACATCGTCATGTACCGGCAGATCTTCGACGGCCTGGGCATCCCGTTCGCCGAGCAGGACGTGCCGCTGTTGCCGGGCGTGGCCGACAACGTGCTGATCCAGCGCATGGTCGCCTCCAGTCCGGCCTTCGACGCGCTGGAGGCGCTGGCCTCGGTCGGGCTGGGCATGGAATGGGGAGTGCCGGAGTTCTTCAGCTTCCTGCTGGGCGGCGTCCTGCGCTTCGCCTGGAAGCACGACCTGCCGCTCACGCCCGAACACGTCGAGGTGCTGACCGCGCACGTGAAGTACGACGTCATGCACGCGGTGTCGGTGATGGCGGTCACCGCGCTCTACATCCGCGGCGAGGACGACGTGCGGCGCACCAAGCAGGCGGTCAACGCGCTGATGGCCGGGCGCTACGACATGATGAGCGACCTCTACCGCCACGTCTTCGGCGAGCCTTGCGCGCCGCTGAAGGAAGCCGGGCTGGAGCCGCGCCACCGCCTGCGCGACCGCCGCTTCGCCGACGAGCTGCTGCGCGCCCGCCGCGCCGCGGCGCCGGAGGCGGTGGCCGGCGGCGAGGCGTGGCGGGAGGGCGGCGACACGCCCTTCGTGTTCGCCTGACCGGCCGTGCGCACGCCGGGGGACGCGATGACCCGCGACACCGACACGACGCCCCGGTTCGCCTACCTGGACGGGGAAAGCCGCGCCTTCGCGCTGTGCGCGCAGGCGCGGACGCTGTGGCGCGAAGGCGGCGTGCGCGCCGACGGCGCGTGGCTGACCACCTACGAGGCCGGCGAGCCGGGCCGGCCCACGGTGGTGCTGGTCAACCCGCTGGGCATCTCGTGCCTGATCACCACGGCGCTGGCGCGGCGTCTCTGCGAGGAGCACCACGTCCTCACCTGGGAGACCCGCGGGCTGCCGGACTACCGCCCGGAGGCCGGGGCCGGCGGCGGGGACTGGCACCCGGAGCGGCATTGCCGGGACCTCGCGGCCATCCTGCAGGCCAGGGGAGTCGGGGCGGACTGGCTGGTCTCCTACTGCTCCGGCGCCAACATCGCGATCTACGGCTTGGCGCACGGGCTGTTCACGGCGCGCGGCCTGTGCCTGGCCAGTCCCTCGCTGGCCGTGGAGGGTGGGCGGACGACCGACTACCAGCGCGTCGTCGTGCCGCTGCTGGCGCGCGTCGCCCGCGACGGCCTGCGCACCGCGGCGCTGGTGCGTGCCCTGCTGCAGCAGGCCGGACGGGTCCCGGAATCGGGCGAGGAGCGCGAGCTGTCGGTCATCAACGACCTGCCGTTCCGCAGCGACGAGACCACCCACCGCTACGCGCAGCTGCACGCGCCCTGTCTGGCCCTGGACGCCGTGCCGCTGTTGCGGCGGGTCACGGTGCCGACGCTGGTCGTCCACGACCGGGACGACGACCTGATCCACGCCGACACCGTGACGGCCATCGCCGCCGCCCTGGCGAACGGCACACTGGCCTGGAGCGACGGCGGCCATTTCGCCATCCACAAGAGCCGGGCCATGCAGGATCGCATCCTCGCCTTCCTGGCGGCGCAACGCCGCACCGCCTGATCCCCGACCCCTTCCAAGGAACCTTCCATGCCGTCACGACGCCAGATCCTCAAGGGTGCGCTGGGTGCCGGCGTGGCGCTGGCCGCCGTCTGTTACGGCCTCTCCGCCGGGGAACCGGCGGCCGATCCGCCCGCGGCCGCCGCGCCGGCCACGCTGGCGCTGTTCGCGGCCGTCATCCCGGTCGTCCTCGACGGCGCGCTGCCGCCCGGCGGTCCGGAGCGGGCGGAGGCGATCGCCGCGACGGTCGACGGCGTGGAGCGCATCCTGGGCGTCCTGCCGGCCGGCCTACAGGCCGAACTGGCGCAGCTGGGGACCGTGCTGTCGCTGCGGCCGGTGCGTGCCGCCCTGACCGGCGTGTGGCCGCCTTGGGAGGCGGCGACGGCCGCCGACGTCGCCGGTTTTCTGGAACGCTGGCGCGGCAGCCGCTTCGCCGCGCTGCGCGCCGGCTACGCGGCGCTGCACGACCTGCCGCTGGCCGCGTGGTATGCCCAGCCGCGCGCCTGGCCGGCCATCGGCTACCCCGGACCGCAGGAGCCGGCATGACGGGCGATGATCCCATGCGTGCCGGCATCGCCGCCGGCTGGGCGGTGCTCGACGCCGCAGCCTTCGAGGAGGACCGGACGTTCGAGGCCGACGTCACCGTGATCGGGACCGGGGCCGGAGGCGGCGTCGCGGCGGAGATCCTGGCGAAGGCCGGCCTGCGCGTGGTCATGGTGGAGGAGGGGCCGCTGCGCAGCACCCGCGACTTCCGCATGCGGGAAAGCGACGCCTACGCCCAGCTCTACCAGGACTCGGCCGCCCGCCGGACCGCCGACAAGGCCATCACCATTCTCCAGGGCCGGTGCGTCGGCGGCTCCACCACCGTCAACTGGACGACCGTGTTCCGCACGCCGCCGGCGACGCTGCACCACTGGACAGAGCATCTCGGGCTGGGCGAGTTGGAGCCGGCGCAGCTGGCGCCCTGGTTCGAAGCCATGGAGCGCCGGCTGAACATCGCCCCGTGGGCCGCCGACCCGAACGAGAACAACGCCGTGCTGCGGCGCGGCGCCGACCGGCTTGGCCTGAGCAGCGGTGCCATGACGCGCAACGTCGACGGCTGCCGCGACCTCGGCTACTGCGGCATGGGGTGTCCGACCAACGCCAAGCGCTCCATGCTGGTCACCTGCATCCCGGCCGCGCTCGGCGCCGGGGCGGTGCTCCTCCACGGGCTGCGGGCCGAGCGGATCGTCCATTCCGGATCCACGGCCCGCGCCGTGGAGTGCGTGGCGGCGGGCGGGGCCGGCGGGCGGCGCCCGCGGGTGCGGATCGCGGCCCGGCACGTCGTGGTCGCGGCCGGCGGCATCGGCAGCCCGGCGCTGCTGCTGCGCAGCGGCGTTCCCGACCCCGGCGGGCTGGTGGGCACCCGCACCTTCCTGCACCCCACCGCCGTCTGCGCCGGCCTGATGGACACGCGGGTGGACGGCTTCGCCGGGGCGCCGCAGTCCGTCTATTCCGACCATTTCCTGGACGCCGACCCCGCCGGGCCGATCGGTTTCAAGCTGGAGACGCCGCCGCTGCACCCCGTGCTGTTCGCCACCACCCTGCAGGGGTTCGGCGGCGCGCACGCCGGCCTGATGCGGCACTTCGCCCACACGCATGCGGCCATCGCGCTGCTGCGCGACGGCTTCCACCCGGAAAGCCCGGGCGGCACCGTGCGCCTGGACGCCGCCGGGGCGCCGGTCCTCGACTACCCGATCACCGCTTACGTCTGGGAGGGATACCGCCGCGCCCTGCTCGCCATGGCGGAAATCCAGTTCGCCGCGGGGGCCCGCCGGGTGCTGCCGGTGCACGAGGACGCGCGCGCTTACGCCAGCTGGACAGAGGCGAAGGCCGCCATCACGGCGCTGCGCCTGGAAGGCGGCCGGGCGCGCGTGGTCAGCGCGCACGTGATGGGCGGCTGCCGCATGGGGGCCGACGACCGGACGGGGGTGACGGACAGCTTCGGCCGGCTCCGGCGGCTGGAGAACGTGACGGTCTGCGACGGTTCGCTCTTCCCCACCGCGGTCGGCGCCAACCCGCAGCTCACCATTTACGCACTGGCCGCGCGCAACGCGACGCGGCTGGCGGTGAAACTGGCAAGGTAAGCCCGTGTGGCGAAGGGACGCGGAAAGGACGATATCTAAGCGTTTGGTTTTGCGCCAAAATCGGCGCATGCCTCAACAGAAGACCCTACGAACAATGACATACGCCCAGAGCGCGCAGGCATCCGCCGCCATTCGCGAGCGGACCATCGGGGTCCTCTGTGGACTTGTGGTCGTCGCCCTGTTCAGCGGTTTTACCCTGGTGTCGCGGATCGGCTTCTCGTCCGCGCTCACACTGCCGGACATCGCCGCCCTGCGGTTCGGCATCGGCGGCACGCTGCTGCTGCCGGTCCTGCTGCGGCACGGCCTGTCCGGCGTGTCCTGGCGGGATGCCGCGGCCCTGGCCTTCCTCGGCGGGCTGGGGTTCGCGCTGTTCGCCTACGCGGGCTTCTCGCTGGCGCCGGCGTCGCACGGCGCCGTCCTGCTGCACGGCACGCTGCCGCTGTTCACCTTCGCGCTGTCGGCCGCGCTGGTCGGGGCGACGGCGACGCGGGCAAAGGTGGCCGGCGTCGCGCTGATTTCGCTGGGCGTCGCCGCCATGGCGCTGGACAGCCTGTCCGGCGCCACCGGGCGGCAGCTTCTGGGCGACGCCGCGCTCCTGCTCGCCTCGGCCTGCTGGTCGGGCTATGGGCTGCTGGTGAAGCGCCTGGACCTTCCCCCGGCGCGCGCGGCGGCGATCGTGGCGGTCTTCTCCATGGTCTGCTTCCTGCCGGTCTACGCCGTCCTGCCGGGGACGGTGCTGTTCGCCGCGGACTGGCGCGACGTGCTGGTGCAGGCGGTTTTCCAGGGGGTGTTCATCGGCGCCGTCTCCATCTTCGTCTACACGCGGGCGGTCGCCGCGCTGGGTGCGGCCGAGACGGCGCTGTTCACGGCGGCCGTGCCTTGCGTGACGACGCTGGCGGCGATCCCGCTGCTGTCCGAGGTTCCGAACGTGGCGGGGGTGGCCGGCGTCGCCACCGTCACGGCCGGCATGATCATCGCCATGCGCCGCCTGTAGCGGGCCGACCTTCCGGTCCTTCCACCACTTGCACAAGGAGCAGAGACCTCATGGCTGAACTGACCGTGACGTTCCGGGGGGCGGTCTACCCCTGGCAGCTCGACCACATGGGACATTTCAACGTGCAGTTCTACGTCAGCATGTTCGACCAGTCGACCTGGGCGACGCTGGCGCTGGTCGGACTGACCGCGGGCTACTTCCGGGAGCAGCGCCGGGGCATGGCGGCCATCGAGCAGAACATCCGCTACCTGCACGAGCTGTATCCCGGCGACCTGGTGGAGAACCGCAGCGGCTTCCTCGAGGTCCGGAACAAGGCGCTGCGCTTCTTCCACGAGATGCGCAACGTCGAGACCGGCATCGTCGCCGCCCGCATGGAGATGGTCGCCGTCTTCATGGACACCGAAACGCGCAAGAGCGCGCCGCTGCCCGAGGCCGTGCGCGAGCGGGCGCTGACGCTGCTCGTGGACGATCCGGCCGCCGCGGGCTGACCCGCGCGCGGCCCGGAGTGGAGGTGGGGCATGCCGCGGATCGCCGTGAACGGGGTGTCGCTGCATTACGAGGAAAGCGGCGGCGGTCAGGACACCGCTCCGGAAACCCTGGTGTTCGCGCACGGGCTGCTGTGCGCCGGCACGCTGTTCCGCCGGCAGCTCGCCGCGCTGGGCGCGCGGTACCGCTGCCTCGCCTTCGACTTCCGCGGCCACGGCGCCAGCGACGCCGCCCCGGGCGGGTACGACATGGCCAGCTTGTGCGACGAGATGGCCGCCTTCGTGGCCGCGGCCGGCGGCGGCCCGTGCCACGTCCTGGGCCATTCCATGGGGGGGTTCGTCGCCCAGCTGCTGGCGCTCCGCCACCCGGCGTTCGTCCGCTCGCTGGTCCTGATCAACACGACGGCGGACGCCGAGACCACCGTCAACGCCCTGCGCTACCGCGCCCTGGCCGCCGCCGCCCGCTGCGTCGGGTTCGGCTGGCTGGCCGGGCCGATGGCGGCCGGCATGCTGGGGCGCGCGTACCGGCGCGACCCGGCGCGGGTGGAGGATCGCGCCGAACTCCGGCGCACGCTGGCGGCCAACCGCGGGCCGGCGGCCCTCGCGGCCATCGCCGGCGTCGCCGGCCGGACCTCCATCCACGACCGGCTGGACCGCATCGGCGTGCCCACGCTCGTCATCGGCGGCGCGGAGGACACGGTGACCCGCCCGGTGCACTCCCTCCGCATGGCGGAGCGGATTGCGGGGGCCGAACTGCACGTCCTGCCCGGCGTCGGCCATTGCGCCACGCTCGAAGCTCCGGACCAATTCAACGCGCTGGTCGGACGCTTCCTCGCCGCGCAATGAAGATGAATCCAGGATAGGTGCCAGTGGAGCGCCCGGACTGCGGGCAACTCATGGACTCGCACATGGTGTTTGTGCGGCGACTGCGATTCGGCGTTCCCAAAACAAGAAGATATCTTTCTAATTTATATGATTATATGCATTGTAAATTCAAATGTATGATCTGTATCAAGCAAATCTTGCTTGCCACAATCAATCTGTAGGTACGTAACGACCTGGAATGATTCATCAAAATCAACGGTATATCGTCAATCTTGCGTGGCAACCGGCTTCTGTACCGTTGTGGTAATACCAGAATACACATAGAAGTGAAAGTATTTACCAGACAAGTCGTCTATTTATTTGTTGACGCCGCAAGAAGGACGCGGCAGTCTTCCCGCCAGTTTCGCTATGGTTGTGCATATGCGCATATATGCCGCCAAGCCCGGCATCATAAGGCGCGCAATTCCCCCATAAGGAGAGATCATGGCCGAGGTCCTAGTCGCCGCCGTCTCCGCCGCCGTCTCGGACGACGCTTCCGAAACCGTCATTCTCGACCACGGCACGGGCGCCCGGCTGAGCCGGGAACTGGTGGAAACCATCGCCGCCGAACTCGGCCCCGTCTACGTGGGGGAGATGGAGGACAGCGCGATCCTCAGCGTCGCCACGGGAAAGCTCGCGGTCACCACGGATTCCTTCGTCGTCCAGCCCGCCTTCTTCGGCAACGGCGACATCGGCAAGATCGCCGTGTGCGGCACGGTGAACGACATCGCGGTGAGCGGCGCCACGCCGCTCTACCTCACGTTGGGCCTGATCCTGGAGGCCGGCTTCCCCATCGCGGGGCTGCGCCGGGTCATCCGCTCCATCCGTGCCGCCGCCGAGGAGGCCGGCGTCAGCATCGTGGCGGGCGACACCAAGGTCGTGGGCAAGGGGGCCGCCGACCAGATCTTCATCAACACCACCGGCGTCGGCGAATTCCGCCGCCGTCCGCTGCGCATGGCGGACGTCCGGCCGGGCGACCGGATCATCCTCAGCGGGCAGATCGGCAACCACGCCGTCCACCTGCTGTCCATCCGCGAGGGGCTGGGCTTCGAACAGCGGGTGAAGAGCGACTGCGCGCCCCTGAACACCCTGGTGGACGGTGTGCTGTCGGCGGTGCCCGACGGGGCGGTCCGCTCGATCCGCGACGTGACGCGCGGCGGCCTGTGCGCCGTGATGCACGAGTATTCGCGCGCCGCCGGCAGCCGCATGGAGGTGCGCCGCGCCGACATCCCGGTGCTGTGGGAAACGGCGATGGGCGCGGACATGCTGGGCCTCGATGTCATCCACTTGGCCAACGAGGGCTGCGTCGCCCTGTTCGTCGATCCGGAACACGCGGAGCGTGTGCTGTCGGTGGTAAAGGCGCACGAATACGGGCGCGACGCCGCCATCATCGGCGAGGTCGGCCCGACCGGTACGTCCGGTTTCGTGCTGGTCCAGAAGGACGGCACCGCCATGGAGGTCGACGAACTCCTGGGCGCGGAAATCCCCCGCCTGTGCTGACCGGTCCGAAACGGGAATAGGAGCCTCGGCATGATCACGCGGCGTTACCGGGTCCGCGGCGTCGTTCAGGGCGTCGGCTTCCGGCCGTTCATCCACCGCCTCGCGCGCACCCACCAGCTGCGCGGGTGGGTGCTGAACGACACCGCCGGCGTGCTGATCCACGTCCAGGCCCCCGGCGAGGCGCACGACCGCTTCGTCCGCGCCATCGAGCGGGAGCATCCGCCGGCGGCCGTCATCGCCTCCATCGAGGCGACCGAGCTGGCCGGCGCCGAGACCTTCGACGACTTCACCATACGGGAAAGCGTCGACCGGGAGGCGGTCGAGACCCTGGTCCCGCCCGACCTGTCGGTGTGTCCGGAATGCCATGCCGAGCTGACCGACCCCGCCGACCGGCGCCACCGCTACCCGTTCATCAACTGCACCAACTGCGGGCCGCGCTATTCCATCATCGGCGACCTGCCCTACGACCGCGCCGCCACCACCATGGCGCCCTTCGCCATGTGCCCGGCGTGCGCGGCCGAGTACCACGACATCGAGAGCCGGCGCTACCACGCCCAGCCCAACGCCTGCCCGGCGTGCGGCCCGCGTCTGGCGCTGCACGACGCGCAGGGGCGCGCCGTGATGGTGGACGATCCCCTGGGCGCCGCCGTCGACGCCCTGCTGGCCGGCCGCATCGTGGCGGTGAAGAGCCTGGGCGGCTTCCACTTCGCCGTGAACGCGCGCGACGACGCGGCGGTGCGCGAGCTGCGCCGCCGCAAGCGGCGGGACGCCAAGCCCTTCGCGCTGCTGGCGCGCGACGTCGACACCGTCCGCCGGATCGCCCGGCCGACCGACACCGAGCTGGCCATCATGGCGGGAACGGAACGCCCGATCACGCTGGTGCGCAAGCGGGCCGGCGCCCTGCCGGACTCGATCGCGCCGAACAACCCGGACCTCGGGGTGATGCTGCCGTCCACGCCGCTGCACCACGTGCTGCTGGATGCGGAACTGGACGTGCTGGTGGCGACCAGCGGCAACATCTCCCGCCACCCGATCGAGTTCACCAACGCGGGCGCCATCGGCAATCTGCTGGGCGTGGCCGACCTTTTCCTGGTGCACGACCGCGACATCCGCACGCGGGTGGACGATTCCATCGTCCGCTGCACGGCGCACCCGGCGATCGCGCAGCCGTTTGTGACGTTCATCCGGCGGGCGCGCGGCTACGCCCCGTATCCGGTCCACGTCGCGCGCCCGGTCGGGGCGGTGCTGGCGCACGGGGCGGAGCTGAAGTCCACCATCGCGCTGGGTCGCGGCGGCGACGTGTTCCTCAGCCAGCACATCGGCGACCTGACCAACCGCTCCACCCAGGAGGCGCACGCCGACGCCATCGAGCACCTCAGCCGGCTGCTGCGGATCGCCCCGGCGGCGGTCGCCTGCGACCTCCACCCGCTGTTCAACAGTTCGGAAAAGGCGCTGCGGACGGCGCGGGTCCCGGTCCTGCGCGTGCAGCACCACCACGCCCACATGGCGGCCTGTCTGGCGGAGAACGGTGTGGCGGAGGGCACCGCCGTGGGCGTCGTCTTCGACGGCACGGGCTATGGCGCCGACGGCACCATCTGGGGCGGCGAGTTCCTGGTCGGCGGCTATGAGTCCGTGGAGCGGCGGGCGCACCTGCGGCCGTTCCGGCTGCTGGGCGGCGACGCCGCCGTGCGGGAGCCGTACCGGGTCGCCGTCGCCCTGCTGATCGACGCCTTCGGCGGCGCCTGGGACACGCTGCCGCTGCCCTTCGCCGATCGCCTGGAAGACGGGCGTGGCGCGCTGCTGGCCCGCATGGCCGCGGCCGGCCTGAACGCGCCGGTCACGTCCAGCATGGGCCGGCTGTTCGACGGCGTCTCCGCCCTGCTGGGCATCGCCGCGGCCATCGAGTACGAGGCGCAGGCGGCCATCGAGCTGGAGGCGGTCCTCGACCGCGACCTCAGCCTGGCCGAGCCGCTGCCCTACGGCCTTGCCGAGCGCGACGGGGTGGTCGAGATCGACCACCGGCCGCTGATACGCGCCCTGGTGGAGGCGGTATCGACCGGCGGCGAAGGCGTGGCGGATGCCAGCCGGCGCTTCCATTCCACCGTGGTGGCCATGATCGCCGACGTGGCGGCGCGGCTGGCCGGACGCTTCGGCACCCGGACCGTGGCGCTGAGCGGCGGGGTGTTCATGAACGAATTCGTCCTCGCCAACGCCGTCGTGCGGCTGCGCGAGGCCGGCCTGGAGCCGTGCTGGCACCGCAAGGTCCCGTCCAACGACGGTGGCCTGTCGCTGGGCCAGGTGATGGTCGCCCACGCCCGGCTCGCCGCGACCGCACACCGCTGAACCCACCCCCGACACCCATTCGCCGAAGGAGACGCGCGTGTCCGAAGACAAAGTCAAACTGGCCAAGAAGATGGCCTTCATCACCACCGACCTGCAGCACGACCTGGTGGCCAAGAGTCCGGAGCGCGTGCAGCGCGTGAAGGAGATGATGCCGGCGGTGCTGCGCTTCCTGGCACAGCTGCGCGAGCGCGGCGTGCCGATCATCCACCAGCAGCTCGTCTACCGGGAGACCGACCACGTCGAGTACTTCAACGGCCGTATCCCCTGCCTGGAGGGCACGGAGGGCGCGGCTTTCCTGCCGGAGATCGAGGCCGGCAAGGACATCGTGATCCCCAAGCGCAAGGACAGCGGCTTCTACGAGACCAACCTGCACGAGACGCTGCAGGAGCTGGGGTGCGACACCATCCTGCTCGGCGGCATGCAGGCGCAGATCTGCATCCAGACGACCGGCGCCGACGGCTATTTCCGCGGCTACAACGTCGTTGCCGTGGAGGACTGCATCACCTCCACCCGCGAGGAGGACAAGCGCCGCGCACTCGACTGGATCAGCGGCTACTGCGGCAAGGTGCTGTCCTCGCAGGAGATCGTCGCCGCGCTCGACAGCCGGACGCCCGTCACGTTCCCCGTCATCTACACGCCCTGATCCGGACGGCGGCGGCTCGGCCGGAGCCGCCGCGCTTCCCCCTCCCTTTGCCAAGGATTGCCGGGCATGAACGATCGGACACTGAAGCCGACCCTGGGCCTGTTCAGCGCCGTGATGCTGGCGTTGAGCGTGGTGGTCGGCGCCGGCATGCTGATGCTGCCCGGCCTCGTCTTCGAAACGGCGGGCCGCGACGCCTACTGGAGCTGGATCGGCGATTCGCTGATTTCCGTGCCGCTGCTGTGGGTCTTCATTCGCCTCGGCCGGGCGCATCCCTCGGCCGGCGGCGTCGCCGGCTTCGTCGGCGCGGCGTGGCCGGAGGCGCGGGCGGGCATCGCGTTCATCCTGCTGGGGACCTTCGGGCTGGGCATCCCCTCGATCGCGCTGACCGGCGGCTACTACGTCGCCGACGGGTTGCAACTGGGCGGCGCGGGTTCGGGCGGTGCCTTGGCGGCCAGCCTGGTCGCGGCCCTCATGCTGCTCGCCGCGGCGGCCATCGTCGGGCGTGGCGCCACGCTGGCCAGCCGCTGGCAGAACGTGGTCATGGTCGTGCTGATCGCCGTCCTGGTCGGCTTGGCCGGCAGCACGCTGCCGCGCTGGGGGCAGGAGGTCCATCTGCCCGATCCCACCGGCGCCCCGGCGATCTGGCAGGGGATGGCGCTGGCCTTCTTCAGCTACACGGGGTGGGAACTCTTCGCCGCCCTGTCGGAGGAGATGAAGAACCCGCACCGGGATTTCCCGCTTGCGGTGATCATCAGCTTCGTCGCGGTGTCCCTCCTCTATGTCGGCGCGGCGCTTGCCGTGCAGAGCACCGTCGCCCCCGGCGATTCCCTGCTGGCGCGCGCGCCGTTCCTGCCGATCGCCACCGCCGCGCTCGGCAGCGGCGCGGGGGCGGGCGCGCTCGCGGCGACGGTCTTCCTGGTCATCTTCGCGAACCTCGTCGGCGCCGCATGGGCGGCGTCCCGCCTGGTGTTCGACATGGGCCGCAACGGCTTCCTGCCGGCGGCGCTGCGGACGGAGCATCTGGACGCGCGCGCCACCCCGCGGGCGGCGCTGACCATGGTGACCGCACTGTTCCTGGCCGTCGTCGCCATCCACGCCGTCGGCGGCGCGTCGCTGGACGTCCTCCTGACGCTGGCCGGGCAGAACTTCTTCCTGCTGTACCTCGCCTGCGTGGCCGTGTTCGTCAAGGTGACGCCGAACCGGTGGGAAAGGGGATTCGCGCTGCTGTCCCTGGTCGGCCTGCTGGCCTTCGCGCAGATCTTCGGCTGGAGCCTGCTGTACCCGTTGGCCCTGTTCGCCATACCCTATCTGGCGCGGCGCATCGGGACCGCGGGAGGGCGTCGCAGACCGGGTGGCCCTCACGCTGCGCGGTGACATGGTCGGCGGGCGTATGGCCCGGCGTGCGGCGTCACCGCTCCGCCCGCGCGGGGGACGGTAACCAAAGCTGCGTAAAGTTCACACAATGAGCGGCATGTCCGATCGACCGCGTTTCTCGCGCCCGGTGGACGCGGATACGAACGGCGCCTGAAGGCTTCGTCCGTATGACCCTCTCGCCCTTTGCCGGAGGCAAAGGGCGAGAGCCAGTGGCAAAGGGCTGTCGGGTTTAGCCGGCGGCGCTCGATGGAAGCGATCAGGCGCCGCCGGTATGAGACATCGACCTTCAGGGCCATTCCGTCATCCATGGCGCCGTTCAAGCCGTTTCAGGCCGCCCTCCCGCAAGGAACCGTCGGGTCCGACATGGCAAGGCGCAGCTTCGCCGCGGTCATCTTGAATTTCCGCCCACCCATCCGGCCGTGGGCACGGGCGGCGGCAAAGCCAGCCTGGGTCCGTTCGGCGATCAGCTCACGTTCGAACTCGGCCAGGGCGGCGAAGATGCCGAACACCAGCTTGCCGGACGCCGTCGTCGTGTCGATGGCGGGTTATTTAAGTTTCGCTTGCGCTAAGCCGTACACGCTGAAACCGATCATGTATGGCGCGGCATAGGTGGGAAAGGCAGCGGCGGCCCGCTTCTGTAGTTCCGCGTAGTGGGTCTTCGCCTTGACCGGGTTCCGCAGATCCTCCTTGTGAGGCCCTAACTCGACGATGTAGTCGCCGACCAACCGGTCCATGGCTCGCAAGTACTCCTGCTGGTGCTTCACGGCCTCGGCGACGGGAGCGTCGGCCCCCCTTCCTCCATGCACGACGGTCCCTTCCAGCAGCTTGAGTTCGTCCAGAGCCGCGATCCACGATGGGAGGTCCGGCGACGGCCTCCCTCCGACCAGTCCGCCTTCCAGCCAGGCATGGGCCTGATGGTGGACGAGATCTCCCACGATGAGGTCGCCCGTGCGGTCGATCCGTGCGACGGTCTGCGTCGTGGCGACCCCCGCATGCTTCAGTTCGAACAACGTGATCGTTTCGCCCGACGCCAAGGGAATTGTCATCGTGCCCGAGAAGGTCTTCTGGATCGGTTCGTACTTGGGATAGGTCGCCTCGGTGAATGCGCCCATCGTGCCGACCCAGAAGGCTTTCTTGTAGTCGTGGACGATCGGCAGTGCGTCGGCGGTTGCCTTCGACCCGATGGACACCGCCCCCAGCGCGTGAAGCACCGAAAGCCCGTTGAACTTGTCGGGGTTGGGGTGGGTGACGACCACGCGGGTGATGGGCGATGCCGTCTCCGCGCGGATCTTGTCCACCATCGCCGTGGTCAGCGGCGGGACGAACTGCGTGTCGAAGACGGTCACCTCCTTGCCGTCATCGTAATAATAGGTGCGGGTGTCGAAGCCGTTGGCATCCGACTGGAAGACGCCCAGCGTGCCGGCCTCGGCCATCGTTCCGAAGCCAACCAGGACGGCGAACAGGCCCGCCGCGAAGCCGTTGTGTTTCCGCATGGCCAATCCATCCGATCAGGCGTAGGTCAGTTCGGGCTTGCGCTCGTTCGGGGGACTGACGTGGAGATCCCAATAGGCCTCCGCGACCGTCGCCGGAGAAAAGCGGCCTTCTTCGGCGAGATAGCCGCAGATCGTCACGATGGCGGTACGGATGCCCTTGGGTTCCAGGTCTTCGGCGAGCGTCGCCGTGAGGTTGCGCAGGGCGGCCTTCCCGGCGCTGAGCGCCGCCATCCCGGCGTTGGGGTAAAGCGCGAAACCGCCACCCGTCATGAGCACGCTGCCACCGCCGTTCGCCTCCAGCACCGGCGCGACGGTCTGCGCGGCCGCCAGCGGAGCCACGACGTCCACGACCAGTTCCGCCGCAAAGCCGTCCGGATCCAGCGGCAACGCCCGGCCCGGCCGGATGGCCGCCGCGTTGTAGACCAGCGCCTTCAGCGGCGACATGGCCGCGATGGCCTGACGGATCGCCGCCCGCAGGCTGTTGAGGTCGGCGGCGTCGGCAGCGAAGCCATGCGCCGTGATTCCCGCCTCCTTCAGTTCCTGGACCAGCGGGGTGAGATGCTCGGTGGAGCGCGCGATCAGCGCAACCTCGCCCAGTTCACGCCCGAACTTCTTCGCGAGCGCGAGGCCCAGGCCGGGGCCGGCGCCGATGATGATGGCGGAGTGCTTGGTCGTCATGGATGGTTCCTCCTGAAAGGTTGGCGTTGCCGCCGGACACCCATGGACACTGGCTCCAAACCATTGTATGCGTCAAAACGATAGATAATATACGTAGTATCTGCGCGATGAATATAAGGGCCGTGGATCTGAACCTCGTCGTCGCGCTCGGCGCGCTGCTCGACGAACGCAACGTGTCCCGCGCGGCGGCCAGGATCGGGCGCAGCCAGCCGGCGACCAGCAGCGCCTTGGCCCGGCTGCGCGAGATCTTCAACGACCCTCTGCTGGTTCGGGACGGCCGCGGCTATCGCCTGTCACAGCGTGCCGAGGAACTGCGCCCGCATGTGGCGCGGGCGATCGCCGCGTTGACGGCGACCTTTCAGAACCCGACGGATTTCGACCCTGCGACGGCGGACATGGTGGTGCGGATCGCCGCCAGTGACTATCTGGCCGTCGTCCTGATGCCGCGGCTGATTACCGACCTCGCAAGGCTGGCGCCGGGAATTGATCTGCGCGTCGTTGCCGCCGACCGGCAATCGGCCATCATGCTTCTGCGGGAAGGCAAGGTGGACCTGTCGCTGGCCGTGACCGAACAGGACCTTCCCGACGTTCTGAGCCTTCCGCTCTTCGATGAAGACTTCGTGATGGTGACGCGCCCGGACCATCCGTACCACAACGGCCCGTCCACTCCCGAAAGGTTCGTCGAGCACCCTGGGCTGCTCGTCTCTCAAGCTGGCGACGGAAACGGCATAGCCGACGAATGCCTTGCCCGGTTGGGATTGAAACGGCGTGTCGCGGTGACTGTGGCCCACTTCCTGCTGGCGCCTCGCCTCCTCGCCAACAGCGATCTCGTCCTGGTCATCGGCCGCCGGGTGGCCGAGGCTGCTGGAAAGGAGTTGGATCTTCGCGTGACGTCCCTGCCCTTTTCGATGCCGGCGTTCACCGCCCGAATGTTCTGGCACACAGCGACGAGCAACTATGCCCCCCTGGTTTGGTTTCGGAATCTCATCGCCTCTTCCGCTGTCAGTTCCTACTGAGAGCCGTTTGACGGCTTTTCACTGTTGCGCTCGTTGTCCGTATGAATACGTCCTGGCCGGGCCCAGTCCCGGCCATCCACGCACCTTGGTTTGGTCGGAGTGCGTGGGTACCCGGCACAAGGCCGGGCATGACGTATTCTCTTACGGAACAATCTCACGACCGCAGCCGTCGTCGAACAGGCTCTGAGCGCGAATCCGTCCGAGCAGATAGTGATCGGCAAGACGCAGTTCGAATGCGCGCACGATCAAGGAGGAAACAGTCGATGACGCGGGCGATGGCGTCGAGCATCGCCGTGTCGTCGCCCGCCATCCCGTCCATGCCGGCCATCCGGGCCACCACGGTGGCGGCGATGCGCTCCTCCACCGTGTCCTCGGCGAAGGCGTACCACACCGTCGCCCGCCGGCCGTCGCGGTGGCAGCGGCCCTCGATCTGCTGGAGCTGGATGGCGCTGTGACGCATGTCGTGCACCACCAGCGACCGTTCCCGGTCGCCGCCCTCCATCTCGCCCTGGTGCAGCGAAATGCTCTCGGTCACCGTGAACACCACCGCGTCGAGCCGCCCGGTCTGGAACGCGATGCGGACCGCCTCGTTGGCCTCGGCCGTCCGCTCGCCGTTGATCTGCCCGACCCGCCAGCCGCGGCCGCGCAGCGCGTCCTCCAGCAGCTGCCCCGTCTCCAGGAAGGCCACGGAGACCGCGACCTGCTGGCCGTCGCCGAGCAGGTCCCCGGCGAAATCCGCGGTGCCGGGCACCCGGAGCAGGCTGGCCTTCTGGCGGAACCGCAGGTCGGCGGCCCACCCCGCGGCGCGCCGCGTGCTGCCGCCCGCCAGCCCGAGTTCGCGGCGGAACTCGCGCCAGGTCGCCTGGTAGAGGCGCCGCGCGGCGGCGTCGAGGGCCGTCGGCGCCAGCTCGCGCTGCACCTCGGGCCAGCCGGCGATGTCGCCGGGGCGCCGCCGCATCCCGATGGCGTCCGTCCCCAGATAGAGCAGGTCGGCCATGATGCGGCGGTCGCGGTCGTTCGGGTCCCAGCTCCAGTTCTTCCAGCGCCCCTTCGCCTTGCCGATCCCCAGGCGCTTCATCAGCTCGCGGAAGCCGCCGAGGCTCCCGGTGTCGCACCCGGCCGCGTCGCCGAGCAGGCGCCCGAGGTAGGCCAGCTCGTGCGGCGCCTGCCCGGCGGTGGCGCTCATGTAGACGGCGAAGGCGGCGGCATCGGCCATGCGCCGGCAGGCCATCGACTGCTGCGCGTTCGGGTTGCGCAGGCGATGCGCCTCGTCGAACACGACCAGCGGCCAGATCCGCTTCGGCGTGCCGAGCTTCGCCAGTTCGTTGTTCTTCGCCCGCGTCGACCGCTTGCCGCTCGCGGACGGCGGCAGGAGCAGCGATTTGGTGCGCTCGTAGTTGATGAGCGTCACCCGCTTGCCGGTGGGTTCGGAGTGGCGGATGGTGCGGCGCCACTGCGGCATGGCGCCCTTCGGGCAGACGACCAGCACCTCCTCCTCGGGCATCGCCGCGATGGCGAGCCAGACGGCGAGTGTCTTGCCCAGCCCCGTCAGGTCGCCCAGCAGGAAGCCGGGCCGGCCGCGGCGGCGCGCGGCGAGGATCGCGTCGCGGGCCTCCAACTGGTGAGGACGCGGCGTGAACAGGGTGGGCTCGAAGGATGGTGGCTCGGAGTTCGGCAAGGCGTGAGTCTGCTGAGGCCGGCGCGTGCCGGTAACGGCGCGGACAAAGGAAAGGAGGCACCGGATGCCCGGTGCCTCCCTTACCAGAAATCGCCCGGCGGCTCAGACGGCCTTGAGGTTCTCGGCCGAGGTCTTGCCGCGCTTCGGGTCGCGCTGTTCCTCGTAGGAAATCTGCTGGCCCTCGTTGAGGCCGCGCATGCCGGCGCGCTCGACGGCGGAAATATGGACGAACACGTCCGGGCCGCCGTTGTCGGGCTGGATGAAACCAAAGCCCTTCGTGCCGTTGAACCACTTCACGGTGCCAGTGGGCATCGCTGTCCTCCAATGATGCGGGATAGCACCCCACCACCGGCGGGGCGCATCATCTGTATTCCAGGAATCGCAGCGGTCGCGTGCCCAGCGGGCGTAACAGGCCGAACGTCCGAAGCACAATGACCCGCGCAGGGTCGGCCACCTGAGAGACGATTACAAGTGAATCCGCCCTACCATCACGGGAGGGGTAACTCGCAGGGGTCAGCGGGCCATCGGAGAAGCCGGCGGGCATGGCCGAGACGCCGACCCGGCGCGGGCCTTGTGCTTTTGCACAAGTTGCTCCCCGGCCCCTCCGGTTGGTACCTTTCCTGATGGGCATGCCAAGGCGATCGATGGCGGCTCCCGGGAGGATACGCTGATGGAGAACGCCAAAGCGGCGCACATCAATGAGTTGGTCCGTGTCGCCGAAGGCGTCGCATCCCATCGCGACACCATCATCATGGATTCCTGGCGGCGTTGCGTCACCGACCACAAGCTGGACCCGACGGTCTGGCGCGAGGCCTACATCCTTCCCCAGGAGCGCCTGTCGCAACATCGCGATGCCATGGACGAGTTCCTGCGCATGGCCCGCTTCGGGCTGGAATCCCTGTACCGGCAGGTGGCCGGCATGGGCTACGCCCTCCTGCTCACCGACAGCAAGGGCATCACCGTCGATTTCATCGGCGACCGGGCGTCGGACAGCGATCTGCGCCGGACCGGCCTCTATCTCGGCGCCGACTGGAACGAGGGGCGGGCGGGCACCTGCGCGGTCGGCACCTGCATCGCCACGGGAGAGGCGCTGACCGTCCACCAGACGGACCATTTCGACGCCACCCACATCCCGCTGACCTGCACCGCCGCCCCCGTCTTCGACAGCGGCGGCATGCTCGCGGCGGTGCTGGACATCTCGGCCTTGCGTTCGCCGGAGCCGAAGATCAGCCAGTACCTGGCCCTCCAGCTGGTCAAGTCCTACGCGCACAAGATCGAAAACGCCAACCTGTACAACAATTTCCGCCGGGACTGGGTGATCAAGCTGTCCGCGTCCCTGGAATTCGTCGAGGTGGATCCGGACTTCGTGATCGCGCTGGACGGCGCCGGCCGGATCATCGGCTTCAACCACCGTGCCGGCCAGATGCTGGCCGCCGAGGACGGGAGCGGGGCTCCGCTCCTCGGGCGTCCCTTCTCCGACCTCTTCGATTGCCATGTGGACGATCTGGTGCGTTTCGTCCGCTCGCTGCCGACCGACCAGCGGACGCTGCGCCTGCGGCGCAGCGGGACGCCCCTGTTCGCCCAGGCGATGCCGCCGCCGGCCATCACCCTCCCGCGCCCGCGCGGCGGCGAGGAGGAGAGCCTGCCTAAGCCGCTCCAGGCCATTTCCGGCGGCGATCCGGCGCTGACGGCGGCGCTGACGCGCGCGGCGAAGCTGGTGAACACGCGGATGAGCCTGCTGATCCACGGCGAAACGGGCACCGGCAAGGAGCACCTCGCCAAGGCCTTGCATCGGTCGAGCGTGCGCGCGGCCAAGCCCTTCGTCGCCGTCAACTGCGCGGCCCTGCCGGAAGCGCTGATCGAGAGCGAGCTGTTCGGTTACGAGCCCGGCTCCTTCACCGGCGCCACCGCGCGGGGCAAGAAGGGGCTGATCCTGGAGGCGGACGGCGGCACGCTGTTCCTGGACGAGATCGGCGACATGCCGGTGTCCTCGCAGACCCGCCTGCTGCGCGTCCTGGCGGAACGGGAGGTCACGCCCATCGGCCGCACCAAGGCGGTGTCGGTGGATGTCCGGGTGATCGCCGCGACCCACCGCGATCTGGTGGAACTGGTCAAGGCCGGCAAGTTCCGCGACGATTTGTACTTCCGGCTCAACGGCGCGGTGTTCACCGTGCCGCCGCTCCGCCAGCGCGGCGACCTCGGCTGGCTGATCGACCGCCTGCTGGCCGAGCGGGAGACGCGCGACGGCATCGGCTACCGCATCGCCGCCCCGGCCCTGGCGGCGCTGCGCGCCCACGGCTGGCCCGGAAACGTGCGCGAACTGGTCAACGCGCTGGACTATGCCTGCGCGGTCTGCACGGACGGCGTGATCGAGCTGGCCGACCTTCCGGAACCCGTGCAGCGCGGCGGCGAGGTCGAGGCCCGGCCGGCGTGCGGAACGACGGCCGCCGTCGAGAAGGACGATCCCGCCGTCCGTCTGCGGGACGTGCTGCGGCGTCTGCACTGGAACGTGTCGGCGGCGGCGCGGGAGTTGGGCGTGGACCGGTCGACCATCCACCGCCAGATGCACCGCTTCGGCATCGTCCCGCCGCACCGGTCGGACTGATGCGTGCAACACCTGTTGCAGTGCCCGTGCAACAGGTCCTGCAACAGGTGAGGCGGCCGCAACACCGCCGCCCGCGGCGCAATCCCTTGCAAAACCCTGATTGTTAGCCGCCCGTCCGGTTTGGCACGCCCATTGCTGATACACCCCTCGAAACCGCAACTCGGGGGAACGCAGCGTGGCACCGGTCGTCGGCATCATCGCCAATCCAGTCTCCGCGCGCGACATCCGCCGTGTCGTCGCGAAAGCGGCGAGCCTCCAGATCACCGACCGCGCGAACATCGTCCTGCGGGTGCTGGCGGCGTTGCGCTCCTGCGGGATCACGGACGTGCTGATGATGCCGGAGCACGGCGGCATCGGCCGCCATGTGGCACGCGAGTTGGCGCGCGAGTTGGCGCGCGGCGGCGCCCCCTACCCCGCCGTCCATCCGCTGCCCATGCCGGTCACCGGCACCGTCGCCGACACCCATCGCGCCGCGGCCGAGATGCGCCGGGCGGGCGTGGCCGCCATCGTCGTGCTGGGCGGCGACGGCACCCACCGCGCCGTGGCCGCCCATTGCGGCGACGTGCCCATCGCCGGCATTTCCACCGGCACCAACAACGCCTTTCCCGAACAGCGCGAGCCGACCGTCACCGGACTGGCGACCGGCCTGGCCGTGACCGGCCGGATCCCCGCGTCCGTCGCGTTCGCGGCGAACAAGCGCATCGACGTGTCGGTCGACGGCCATGTGGAGGAGATCGCGCTGGTCGACGTGGCGCTGGTCACCGAGCGCTGCGTGGGCGCCCGCGCGCTGTGGAAGCCCGAAGGCTTTCGTGAGCTGTTCGTCACCTTCGCCGAGCCCGACGCCATCGGCATGTCGGCCATCGCCGGCCTGCTGGAACCCGTGGACCGGGCGGAGAGCGGCGGGCTGATGGTCCGCCTCGCCACGCCGGAGGCCGGCGCCATGATGCTGACGGCGCCCATCGCACCGGGGCTGATGGTCCCGGTCGGGGTCGCCGGCTGGCGCCGCATGCCGGCCGGCGTGCCCGTCGTGCCGGAGGTGAAGGCCGGCTCCATCGCGCTCGACGGCGAGCGGGAAATCGCATTCTCGGCGCAAGACCGCGTGTCCCTGACGCTTCGGGACGACGCGTTGCGCACCGTGAACGTGGGCGGCTGCATGCGGCACGCCGCCCAACACAGACTTTTGACCAACCGGCTGCTGACCCGCGCCCCGGCGCCGGTCACGGCCGAACTTTGAAAACCCACAAGGGAGAAACGACCGTGACCGACAATCCGTTTCCGCTGAGCAAGGCGGACCTGCTCCAGGCCTACCGCACCATGCGGACCATCCGCGAGTTCGAGGAACGGCTGCACATCGACTTCGCCAAGGGCGACATTCCCGGCTTCGTGCACCTCTACGCCGGTGAGGAGGCCTGCGCCACCGGCATCATGATGCACCTGAACGATATTGATCGCATCGCCTCCACCCACCGCGGGCACGGCCACTGCATCGCCAAGGGCGTGGACGTCCACGCGATGATGGCGGAGATCTACGGCCGCGCCACCGGCGCCTGCCGGGGCAAGGGCGGGTCGATGCACATCGCCGACCTGTCCAAGGGCATGATGGGCGCCAACGGCATCCTCGGCGCCGGCGCGCCGCTGGTCTGCGGGGCGGCCCTGGCGGCCAAGGTCCGGGGCGACGGCGGCGTCGGCATCACCTTCGTGGGCGACGGCGCGTCGAACCAGGGCACCTTCCTGGAGAGCATGAACCTCGCCGCGGTCTGGAACCTGCCGGTCATCTTCGTGGTGGAGAACAACGGCTACGCCGAATCCACGGCCATGGAATGGGCGGTCGCCTGCGACAGCTACATCGACCGCGCCACCGGCTTCGGCCTGCCCGGCGTGACGGTGGACGGCACCGATTTCTTCGCGGTGCACGAGGCGGCGGGCGAGATCATCAAGCGCGCCCGCGAGGGCGGCGGCCCGGCGCTGCTCGAATGCAACATGGTCCGCTTCTACGGCCATTTCGAAGGCGACGCCCAGACCTACCGCGCCAAGGGCGAGGTGGAGAACCTGCGCGCCAACCGCGACTGCATCAAGCTGCTGGCCCAGCGCCTGACGGAGGCCGGCACCGTCACGCCCGCCGAGCTGGAGGCCATCGACCGCGAGGTGCTCGCGCTGATCGAGGACGCCGTGCGCTGCGCCAAGGCGGCCCCGCTGCCCGTCGCGGCCGACCTGCTGAAGGACGTCTACGTCGCCTACTGAGCCGCCCCCGCACGAAGAACGGTATTCACCGGAGGAAACATCATGTCGCGCAAGATCAGCATGAAGACGGCCATCAACGAGGCGCTGGACCTCGAGATGCGCCGCGACCCGACCGTCATCCTCATGGGCGAGGACATCGTCGGCGGCACCGGCGCGCCTGGCGAGGACGACGCCTGGGGCGGCGTGCTGGGCGTCACCAAGGGCCTGTTCGCCAAGCACGGCAACCGCCTGATGGACACGCCGCTGTCCGAATCCGCCTACATCGGCGCCGCCATCGGCGCCGCCACCTGCGGCCTGCGCCCGGTCGCCGAGCTGATGTTCATGGACTTCATGGGCGTCTGCTTCGACCAGATCTTCAACCAGGCGGCCAAGTTCCGCTACATGTTCGGCGGCAAGGCCGAGACGCCGGTGGTCATCCGCGGCATGGTCGGCGCGGGCTTCCGCGCGGCGGCCCAGCACTCGCAGATGCTCACCCCGCTGTTCACGCACATCCCCGGCCTCAAGGTCGTCTGCCCGTCGAACGCCTACGACGCCAAGGGGCTGCTGATCCAGTCGATCCGCGACAACGACCCGGTCATCTTCTGCGAGCACAAGAACCTCTACGGCCATGAGACCGACGTGCCGGCGGAGGCCTACGCCATCCCGTTCGGCGAGGCCAACGTGCTGCGCGACGGCGGCGACGTGACCATCGTCAGCTACGGCCTGACCGTGCACCGCGCCATGGACGCCGCCGACGCGCTGGCCAGGGACAAGGTGGAGGCGGAGGTCATCGACCTGCGCACCCTGTCGCCCATCGACTGGGACACCATCATCGACAGCGTCGAGCGCACCGGCCGGCTGGTCGTGGTGGACGAGGCGCACCCGCGCTGCAACCTCGCCACCGACATCTCGGCCTTCGTGGCGCAGAACGCCTTCGGCGCGCTGAAGGCCGGCATCCAGATGGTGACCCCGCCGCACACCCCGGTGCCGTTCTCGCCGTCGCTGGAGGACCTCTACATCCCCGGCGCCGACGCCATCGCCGCCGCCGTCCGCCGCACCCTCACCCCGTCGCGCACCATCGTCGCCGCCTGATCCCGGAGCCGCTTTCCATGTCCACTGTGAACGAGCGCATCAAGCCCATCGTCATGCCCAAGTGGGGCCTGTCCATGTCGGAGGGCAAGGTCACCGGCTGGCTGAAGCAGCCGGGGTCCACCGTCACCCTCGGCGAGGACCTGCTGGAGGTCGAGACCGACAAGATCACCAACGTGGTGGAGGCCGGCGACGCCGGCATCCTGCGCCGCGTGCTGGGCGAGCCGGGCATCGTCTATCCCGTGAAGGCGCTCATCGGCGTGCTGGCCGACGCCGACGTGCCGGACGACGCCATCGACGCCTTCGTCGCCGGCTACGCCGTGCCGGCCGCCGAGGGCGAGGACGGCGGCGCCGACACCGGCCCGCGCTACGAATTCGCCGAAACGGCGGCCGGCACTCTCCGCTACGCCAAGCGCGGCGAGGGGGCGACGACCGTGCTGCTGGTCCACGGCTTCGGCGGCGACCTCGACAACTGGCTGTTCACCATCGACGCGCTGGCCGAGGCCGCCACCGTCTACGCCCTGGACCTGCCGGGACACGGGCAGTCCACGAAGGCGCTGCCGGATCCGTCGCTGCCGGGCCTGTCCGGGACGGTGCTGGCCTTCATGGACGCGGTGGGCATCCCGGCCGCGCATCTGGTCGGCCACTCCATGGGCGGGGCGGTGTCCATGCGCACGGCGCTGGACAGGCCGGAGCGCGTGCTGTCCCTGTCGCTGATCTGCTCCGCCGGCCTGGGTCGGGAGATCAACCAGGACTACATCGAGGGCTTCATCCAGGCCACCTCACGCCGCGAGCTGAAACCGGTGCTGGAGACCCTGTTCGCCGACCCCGGGCTGGTCAGCCGCCAGATGATCGACGACCTGCTGAAATACAAGCGGCTGGACGGCGTGGACGGCGCCTTGCGGGCGATCGCTTCGTCGGCGTTCGAAGGCGGGCGGCAGATCGGGGCGCTGGACGCGGCCGTCGGTGCGGCGAGCGTGCCGACGCTGGTCGTCTGGGGCGAGCAGGACCGCGTCATCCCCGCCGCCCACGCCACGGCGCTCGGTTCGGCCGAGCGCGTCGAGGTCATCCCGAACGCGGGCCACATGGTCCAGATGGAGGCGGCCGGCAAGGTGAACGCCCTCCTGAAGGAACACATCCGCAAGCACGCCTGATACGAACGGCGCCTGAAGGCGTCGTCCGTATCACCCTTTCAATCAATGCTATCGCATTGATCTGTCGGGCTTTACCGGCGGCGCTCGATGGAAGCGATCAAGCGCCGCCGGTATGACGTGGAAGGCCGGCCCCAAGGGCCGGCCTCTTCAAAAACCAAGCAAACGGAGGAAACCGTCATGACTGCGATGACGATGAAGGCTGCCGTCTGGCACGGCCGGGGAGACATCCGGGTCGAGGAGGTTCCGCTGCCGGTCTCCCCGCCCGCGGGCTGGGCGCGGATCAAGGTGCACTGGTGCGGAATCTGCGGCTCCGACCTTCACGAGTATGTGGCCGGGCCGGTGTTCATCCCCGTCGACGAACCGCACCCGCTGACCGGCCTGAAGGGCCAATGCATCCTGGGTCACGAGTTCAGCGGCGAGATCGTGGCACTGGGTGACGGCGTGACCGGCTTCGAGGTGGGCGACGCCGTGGCGGCCGACGCCTGCCAGCATTGCGGGACCTGCTACTACTGCCGGAAAGGCCTCTACAACATCTGCGAGAAGCTGGCCTTCACCGGCCTGATGAACAATGGGGCTTTCGCCAGCTACGTGAACGTGCCGGCCGAGCTGCTCTACAAGCTGCCGCCCGGCTTCCCGACCGAGGCCGGCGCGCTGATCGAACCGCTGGCCGTGGGCATGCACGCGGTGAAGAAGGCCGGCAGCATCGTCGGCGAGACGGTCGTCGTGGTGGGCGCCGGCACCATCGGCCTGTGCACCATCATGTGCGCCAGGGCCGCCGGAGCCGGGCGCGTGATCGTGCTGGAGATGTCGGCGGCCCGCAAACGGAAGGCCATGGAGGTCGGGGCGACCGTCGTCCTCGATCCCAAGGAGTGCGACCCCGTCGCCGAGGTGAAGGCGCTGACCGGCGGCACCGGCGCCGACGTGTCGTTCGAGTGCATCGGCCACCGCTCCACCGCGAAGCTCGCCCTCGACGTGATCCGCAAGGCGGGCAAGGCGGTGCTGGTCGGCATCTTCGAGGAGCCCAGCGAATTCAACTTCTTCGAGATCGTCGCGACGGAAAAGCAGGTCATCGGATCGCTGGCCTACAACGGCGAATTCGCGGACGTCATCCGCTTCATCGCCGACGGCCGGCTGGACGTGCAGCCGCTGATCACCGGCCGCATCGCGCTGGACGAGATCGTCGCGCGCGGGTTCGAGGAGCTGGTCCACAACAAGGATCGAAACGTGAAGATCATCGTGCAGCCGGCGGCTCCCGCCGTCGCGGCGGAGTGACGGCCATGCCCGCGTCACACCCGCTTCCGGTCCATCAGGCCGAAAAGCCGGCCTGGCTTCGCGTCCGCGCGCCCTCCGCCGGGGTCCATGACGAGACCCACGCCCTGGTCCGCCGGCACGCCCTGCACACGGTCTGCGAGGAGGCGGCCTGCCCCAACATCGGGGAGTGCTGGAGCAAGCGGCACGCCACGGTGATGATCCTGGGCAGCGTGTGCACGCGGGCCTGCGCCTTCTGCAACGTGGCGACCGGACGCCCCGACGCGCTGGACCCGCACGAGCCGGAGCGGCTGGCCGAGGCGGTGCTGGAGCTTGGCCTGCGCCACGTGGTCATCACCTCGGTGGACCGCGACGATCTGCCGGACGGCGGCGCCCGGCAATTCGTGCGGTGCATCGAGAGGATCCGCGCCGCTTCCCCTGCGACGACCATCGAGATCCTCACCCCCGACTTCCGCAACAAGCCGGGCGCCATCGAGGCGGTGTCCGACGCCCGCCCGGATGTCTACAACCACAATCTGGAGACGGTGCCGCGTCTCTACGCGACCGTGCGGCCGGGTGCCCGCTATTATCACTCGCTCCGCCTGCTCGACCGGGTGAAGGAGCGGCACCCGGAGATCTTCACCAAATCCGGCATCATGCTCGGCCTCGGCGAAGAGCGCAGGGAGGTTCTTCAGGTCATGGACGACCTGCGGTCGGCGGGCGTCGACTTCCTGACCATCGGCCAGTATCTGCGCCCCACGCCGCGCCACCACCCGGTGGCGCGCTACGCGCCGCCGGAGGAGTTCGCCGAATACGAAAGGGTGGCGCGGGCCAAAGGCTTCCTGATGGCCTCGGCGAGCCCGCTGACCCGCTCGTCCTACCACGCCGAACAGGATTTCGCGGCGCTGGCGCGAAACTCGGGACGGGGCAAGACGCCCCCTCAGATCCCGCTGCCCGCCAGCTCGTAATCCTTGAACAGGGTGTTGAGGATCCGCCCCTCCAGGGCGGCAAAGTCCGGGTTGCCGCGCGGGCGGGGGCGCGGCAGGTCCACGGCGAGGTCCAGGGTGATCTCCCCTTCCTCGATCATCACGACGCGGTCGGCCATCGCCACCGCCTCCGCCACGTCGTGGGTGACCAGCACGGCGGTGAAGCCCTGGGCGAGCCACACGCGCTCGATCAGGTGCTGCATGGCGATGCGGGTCAGCGCATCCAGCGCCCCCAGCGGTTCGTCCAGCATGAGGAGGCGCGGCCGGCGCACCAGCGCACGGGCCAGCGCCACGCGCTGGCGCTGGCCGCCGGACAGCACCGCCGGCCACTCGCGCGCGCGGTCCTCCAGCCCCACGGCCTTTAGCGCGGCGGCGGCGTGCGCGCGCCAGTCGCCACCGAGGCCAACCCCGACATTCCCCAGCACCCGGCGCCAGGGCAGCAGGCGCGCCTCCTGGAACATGATGCGGGCCTGCCGGTTGAGGCCGTTGAGCGGCTCGCCGCCCAGGCGGATCGAACCGGACGTCGGCGTGTCGAGGCCGGCCAGCAGGCGCAGCAGCGTGCTCTTGCCGCAGCCGCTGCGCCCGACGATGGCGACGAACTGGCCGGGCTCGATGCTCAGGTCGATGCCGCGCAGCACCTCCTTGGCGCCGAAGGTCTTGCGCACGCCTTCGATGGTCACCGGCAGGCCGCCGGCCGGGGCGAATTCGTCCACCGCGGGCGCATCGGCGATGCGGGTGCCGGCGAACGCCGGTTCCAGGGCTTCAATGGTCATGATGGCTCCCTATTGGCGCTGGAAGGCCGGATGCCATTGCAGGCACAGCCGTTCGAGGGCGCGGGCGGCGCTGTCCGCCAGCTTGCCGAGCAGCGCGTAGATGAGGATGCTGAGCACCACCACGTCGACCAGCATGAACTCCCGCGCGTTCATGGCGAGGTAGCCGATGCCCGACGTGGCGGCGATGGTCTCGGCCACGATCAGCGTCAGCCACATGATGCCCAGCGCGTAGCGCAGGCCCACCAGCACCGACGGCAGCGCCCCCGGCAGGATCACCTGGGTGAACAGCGCCGTGCGCGTCATGCCGTAGCTGCGCCCCATCTCGACCAGCTGGAAATCGACGTTGCGGATGCCGTGGAAGGTGTTCAGGTAGATCGGGAAGAAGACGCCGAGCGCCACGAGGAACAGCTTGGCCTCCTCGTCGATGCCGAACCACAGGATGACCAGCGGGATCAGCGCCAGGTGCGGCACGTTGCGGATCATCTGCAGCGAGCTGTCGAGCAGCCGTTCGGCGGTGCCCGACAAGCCGTTGAGCAGCCCCAGCGCGAAGCCGATGGAACCGCCGATGGCGAAGCCGGTGACGGCGCGCACGAAGCTGATGCGGATGTGCTCGCCCAGTTCGCCGGACGCGGCGAGGCGCCAGCCGGCGCCGGCCACGTCGGTCAGCGCCGGCAGCACGCGGCCGGAGAGCAGGCCGCCCTGCACCGCCAGCTGCCACGCCGCCAGCAGCAGCGCCGGCAGGATCCACGGCAGGAGGGCGCGGAGGCTGTGTTTCATGAACCCTGTCCTTGCGTTCGGCCGTAGGTTGGGTTGAGCCGCAGGCGAAAACCCAACGTCTTCGCCAAGGGGGTGTTGGGTTTTCGCTGGCGCTCAACCCAACCTACGCGGTCCTTCAGGAGGCGGACGCCAGCGGGAAGCCCTCCAGGCCGACCCGCGCCTCGGTGCGGGTGAAGGCCGGGCGCGGCGGCTGCCGGCGCCTGGGCGCCGTGCTGATGTTCAGCTCGGGGAACAGCAGCTCGGCGACGCGGTAGGACTCCTCCAGGTGCGGGTAGCCGGACGCCACGATGGTGTCGATGCCCAGTTCCTGGTACTCGCGGATGCGCGCGGCCACCGTCTTCGGGTCGCCGACCAGCGCGGTGCCGGCGCCGCCGCGCACCAGCCCGACGCCGGCCCACAGGTTCGGGCTGACCTCCAGGTGGTCGCGCCGGCCGCCGTGCAGCGCGGCCATGCGCTGCTGGCCCACCGCGTCGGATTCCTCGGCGAAGCGCTTCTGCGCGGCGGCGATGGTCTCGTCCGACAGGTGGCTGATCAGGCGGTCGGCCGCGGCCCAGGCCTCGGCCTCCGTCTCGCGGACGATCAGGTGCACGCGCAGGCCGAAGCGGATGGTGCGGCCGAGCTTCACGGCGCGGGCCTTCACGTCGTCGATCTTCTCCTTCACCTGCGCCGGCGGCTCGGCCCAGGTGAGATACGCGTCGTGCAGTTCGGCGGCGAGCTGGTGGGCGGCCGGCGAGGAGCCGCCGAAGTACAGCGGCGGGTGCGGGCGCTGCACCGGCGGGAACAGCAGCTGGCCGCCGTCCACCTTCAGGTGCTTGCCCTCGTACGTCACCGTGTCGCCGGCCAGCAGGCCGCGCCAGATGCTCAGGAACTCGCGGGCGTGGTCGTAGCGCTCGTCATGCTCCAGGAAGATGCCGTCGCCGGCCAGTTCCTTCGGCGCACCTCCGGCCACCACGTTGAACAGCACGCGCCCGTTGGAGAGGCGGTCGAGCGTCGCCGCCTGCCGTGCCGCCAGCGCCGGGCTGAACACGCCGGGGCGCAGCGCCAGCAGGAACTTCAGCCGCTCGGTCTGCGGGATGATGGCGGCCGCGGTGATCCACGGCTCCTCCATCGCCTGCCCGGTCGGCACCAGCACGCCGAAGTAGCCAAGGCGGTCGGCGGCGCGGGCGATTTCCGCCAGATACTCGTTGGTCACCGGGCGGTGGCCGACCTCGGAGCCGAGGTAGGGGCCGTCGCCGCTGGTCGGCAGGAACCACAGGATGTCGAGGGGCTTGTCGGTAGCGGTCATGGATCTGGCTCCGAAATCAGGATCTGGGGAAATCAGGACTTGGGGAATCAGGACTTGGGCGCGGCCGGCGGCGTCCAGATGACGTCGCGGATGGTGATCGCCTTGGGGATCAGGCCCAGGCGGTGGAAGTCGTCGGCGATGCGCTGCTGCTTGGCGACGATCTCGTCGTCGATGTAGGCGATGCGGCGCCCCTCGCGCTTGGCGGCCACCGTCTGCACCTCCAGCGGCAGGCCGTTCTCCTTGGCCTGGATCTCGGCGTAGGCGGCCGGGTTGGCGGCACCCCACTCGCTGACGCGGGCGATCTCGCCGATGACGGCCTGCACCACCTCAGGTGCCTGACCGGCGAAGGCGCGGCGCGCCAAGTAGAAGGAATAGCTGTCGACGATGCCGGCGGCGTTGGTCAGCACACGCACCTTCTCGCTGCGCTCGGCCAGCGCGTAGTACGGGTCCCAGATCACCCAGGCGTCGATGGAGCCGCGCTCGAACGCGGCGCGGGCGTCGGCCGGGGTCAGCGACACCGGCTGGATGTCCTTGAAGGTCAGCCCGCCCTTCTCCAGCACACGGATGATGATGTTGTTGGCGTTGGAGCCGCGCACGAAGGCGACCTTCTTGCCCTTCAGGTCGGCGATCGACTGGATCGGCCCGTCCTTTTGCACCAGCACGGCCGAGGTGGTGCCGGGGTTGGTCACCGCGCCGACGTAGACGAGGTCGGCGCCGGCCGCCTGGGCGAACAGCGGCGGCGTGTCGCCGGTGGTGCCCAGGTCGATGCTGCCGACATTCAGCGCCTCCAGGAGCGGCGGACCGGCGGTGAACTCCGACCACGTGACGGTGTAGCCCAGCGGCTCCAGCTTCTGCTCCAGCGTCTTCCACTGCTTGAGGACCAGCAGCGGGCCGGTGCGCTGGAAGCCGATGCGCAGCTGCTTGGCCGGTTCCGCGGCGACGGCCGCGGAGATGGCCGCCGCAATGGCCGCCGAGGAGAGGCCCGCCGCCACGGCGAGCGCCAGCAGGGGCCTGAGGAGGGTGGTGAGTTTCATGCGCACATTCCCGCAATGGCCGTTGTGATTTTTCTCGTCGCAACGGGAATTGCACACAACGTGCCAGAGGGAATTCGGCGCGATCCGGCGGGGCCTGGGGCGTTTGCTGGTGCCGGGGCGACAGCGGGTGGTGCGGGGGTGTTGCCGGGGCAGCAGACGGGCGGGCCGGCCGGTGTGAAACCCGCAGCGGACGTCCGGGGAGGTTACCGGCTCCTCGGCGGAATGATGCCCAGCCGCGCCAGATGGCCGCGCAGGACGTTTCGGCTGATGCCCAGCGTCTTCGCCGCCTGCACCTGGTTGCCGCCACAGTGTTCATAGGCGGACCGGATCAGCGCGTCGGTCACCCGCTCGAACAGGCCGGGCACGTCGGCCTCGAACAGCGCGTTGAAGGGGCCGCGCAGAGCCTCGGCGACGCAGGGCTGATCGGTGCGCGGGTCCACCGGCAGCGACAGCTGGACGTCGGCGCGGGTCAGCAGGTCGCCGGCGGTGGTGACCAGCGCGTTGTGGACGACGTTCTCCAGCTCGCGGATGTTGCCCGGCCAGTCGTGGTCGAGCAGGGCCTGCACCGCGTCGGGCGCCAGCCGGGGCGGCCGGCGGCCGAGGCGGGCGCCGTACAGCGTCAGGAAATGGTCGACCAGCGGCAGCACGTCGCCGGGCCGCTCGCGCAGCGGCGGCAGGACCAGGCTGCCGACCTTGACGCGGTAGTAGAGGTCCTGGCGGAAGCGGCCGGCGCGCACGGCCTCCTCCAGCTTCACGTTGGTGGCGGTGATCACGCGCACGTCCACCGGGATGGGCCGGCGGGAACCGACGCGCACCACCTCGCGCTCCTGCAGCACGCGCAGCAGCTTCACCTGAAGGGCCAGCGGCAGGTCGCCGATCTCGTCGAGGAACAGGGTGCCGCCGTCGGCCGCTTCGAACCAGCCGGTGCGGGCGGCGAGCGCGCCGGTGAAGGCCCCCTTCTCGTGGCCGAAGAGTTCGCTTTCCACCAGCGTCTCGGCGATGGCGCCGCAGTTCACGGCGATAAAGGGCTGGTGACGGCGCCGGCTGCGCTCGTGCAGGTGGCGGGCGACCAGTTCCTTCCCGGTGCCGGTCTCGCCGATGATCAGCACGTCGGCGTCGGTGGGGGCGAGCTGCTCCATCCGCCGCAGCAGCGCGCGCGAGGCCGGATCCTCGAACACCATGGCGGTCGCCCGCACCGGTGCCGGCGGCGCATCGTCCGGACGGCGCAGCAGGATCCGCGGCATGGTCGTCCCCAGGTTTGCGACGGCCACTCACACCGGCCGGTCGCCGATCACCGTGGCGCGGTGCATCAGGCGGCGGTGCGGCAGGTAGTCGTTCACCGCGTAGTGCTGGGTGGAGCGGTTGTCCCAGATCGCCAGGTCGTTGGCCTTCCAGCTCCAGCGCACGGTAAACTCCGGCCTGGTGACGTGGTCGAAGAGGATGCGCAGGATGCCGTCGCTCTCCCGGGCACCGAGGCCGAGGATGCGGGTGGTGAAGTTCTCGTTGACGAACAGGGCCTTGCGGCCGCTCACCGGGTGCGTTCGCACGACCGGGTGGACCACCGGCGGGTGGCGGTCGCGCGCCGTGCGCCAGCGGTCGTGCTCGGCCGGGCCGCTGTGGCGCCATTCCGGGAAGGCCTTGGTGAAGTCGTGCTCGGCACGCAGCGGGTCGAGCAGGGTGCGCAACGGCGCCGACAGCGCCTCGTAGGCGGCCACCGCGCTGGTCCACAGCGTGTCGCCGCCGATCGGCGGCAGCTGCTTGCCGGCCAGCGCCACGATGGACGGCGGCGTCTGGATGAAGGTCACGTCGGTGTGCCAGACGTCGTTGTCGGTCGGGTTGTGCGGTCCGGTGTCCAGCACCATGATCTCCGGCTGGTCCGGCACGTTGGGATAGACCGGATGCACGTGCAGCTCGCCGAAGCGGGCGGCGAAGTCGCGCTGCAGGCGCGGGGTCAGCGGCTGGTTCTCGAAGAACAGCACCTGGTGGCGGACCAGTGCCGCATCCAGCGCCGCCACGGCGGCGTCGGACAGCGGCGCCGACAGGTCCACGCCCTCCACCCGGGCGCCGATGGCCGGGCTGATCGGGGTGACGGCAAGGGTGGACAGCAGGGCGTCGGGCATGGCGGATTCCTTCCGGTTCGATGGCTATTGGCGCCCCTGCCAGGGCACGAGCAGGCGCTGCGCGAGGCGCACGAGGATTTCCAGGATGATGGCGACGGCGGCGATCACCAGGATGCCCAGCACCACCACGTCGGTGACGAGGAACTGCGCGGCCGACTGCACCATGAAGCCGAGGCCACGGGTGGCCGCCACCAGCTCCGCCGCGACCAGCGTCGACCAGCCGGCGCCCAGGCCGATGCGGATGCCGGTCAGGATGTCCGGCAGCGCGCCGGGCAGCACGACGAGGCGCACCACCTGCGCGCGCGTGGCACCAAGCGACCGGGCGGCGTTCACCCGGTCGCGGTCGACCGCGGCCACGCCCGCCGCCGTGGCGATGGCGACCGGCGCGAAGACGGCCAGATAGATGAGCAGCACCTTCGACAGCTCGCCGATGCCGAACCAGATGACGATCAGCGGCAGGTAGGCCAGCGGCGGGATCGGCCGGTAGAACTCGATCACCGGTTCGAACACGCCGCGCGCGGTCGGGCTGAGCCCGATGGCGAGGCCGACCGGCACCGCCGTGACGATGGCGGCGGCCAGCGCGGCGAACACGCGGCCAAGGCTGGCCAGCGCGTGCTCGGCCAGGGTGGAGTCGACGAACCCTTCCGTCCACACGCGCACCGCCTGCCGCACCACCGCCTCCGGCGTCGGCGCGAACACGGCCGGCAGCAGGCCGGAATGGCTGACCACCCACCAGCCGGCCAGCAGCGCCGCGACGGTGAGCAGCGCCACCGCCGGCGTGCGGCCCAGGCGCGCACGCGGCGGCCGGGGCGGCACGGGCTCGGTCTTCACGGTAAGCAGAACGACGTCGGTCATGGGACTCCTCACGCGGCTGCGACGTCGGTTGTGGCCGTGGCGAAGACGAGGTCGCGGACGCGCTCGCGCGTCGCGATGAAGGCGGCGCCGGACTTGACCTGCCGGGCCGGCTCGCCGGCGGCGACGCGGCGGCCGAAGTCGAGATCCAGCGTGGCGGTCACCCGCCCCGGGCGCGGCGACATGACCAGCAGGCGCGTCGCCAGGAACACTGCCTCCTCGATGCCGTGGGTGATCAGGAAGACGGTCTTGCCCGTGCGCGCCCAGACCTCCAGCAGCAGTTCCTGCATCTGCTCGCGCGTCATGGCGTCCAGCGCCCCCAGCGGCTCGTCCATCAGCAGCACGTCGGGGTCGGCGGTCAGCGCGCGGGCGACGCCGACGCGCTGGCGCATGCCGCCCGACAGCTGCCAGATCCGGTGCCCGGCGAAAGGGCCGAGCCCGACGAGGTCGAGCACGGCGCGCGCCCGCTCCCGCCGTTCCGCCTTGGGCATGCCCTTCAGGCGCAGGCCGAAGGCGACGTTGTCCAGCACGGTCAGCCAGGGCAGCAGCGCGTCGTTCTGGAACACCACGCCGCGCTCCGCCCCCGGCCCGGCGATGGGCGTCCCGCCCAGCGCCACGCGCCCGGAGGTCGGCGCCAGGAAGCCGGCCATGAGGTTCAGCAGCGTGGTCTTGCCGCAGCCCGACGCGCCCAGCGCCACCACGAAGGCGCCGGGTTCGATGGCGAGCGACACGCGGTCCAGCGCGGTGACGGTGCCGCCGGGGGCCGGGAAACGCACGGTCGCGTCGTCGACGGTGAGCGTGGACATGGATGGGGTCTCCATTGAGAACCTGCGGACGTTGGGTTTTCGCTGGCGCTCAACCCAACCTACGGCGTCGGCGTAGGTTGGGTTGAGGCGAGGCCGAAAACCCAACGTCGGGGGCTCACTTCGCCGCCACGCTGTCCTTCACGAAGCGGACCTCGACGTAGGGGGCGTAATCGGGCAGCACGCGCTCGATCTTGCCCTGCTCCTTGAGGAAGGCGGCCGTCTCGGCGATGGCCTTGGCGGTGCCGCCGCCCAGCAGCTGCGGCGAAGCCTGCTCGTCGCGCAGCGGGAAGACGTTGCCGGTCAGCAGCTCCGGCACCTCCTCGGCCTTGGCGCCGGTCAGCTTGACGATCTTCTTCGCCTGCTCCGACGCCGGGGTCCATGCGGCCGGGTCCTGGCGGTAGGCGGCGTAGGCGTCGGTGGTGACGGTGACGAAGCCCTTCACCACGTCCGGGTTGGCGGTGGCGAAGTCCTTGCGGGCGATCCAGGCGTCGAAGGTCGGCGCGCCCCATTTCGCCACCTCCGACGACGAGGCCAGCACCTTGCCCGTCTCCTTCACCTTACCCAGCGCCGGATCCCAGACGTAGGCCGCGTCGATGTCGCCGCGCACCCACGCCGCGGCGATTTCCGGCGGGCGCAGGTTGAGGATCTGCACCGCCTTGGGATCGATGCTCCAGTGCTTCAGCGCCGCCAGCAGGCTGTAGTGGGTGGTGGAGACGAAGGGCACCGCCACCTTCTTGCCGACGAGGTCCTTGGGTGCCGCGATGCCGGCGCCGTTGCGCACCACCAGTTGCTCGGCGTCGCCGATCAGCGCGGCGACCAGGATGGTCTGGATCGGCAGCTCGCGGCTGGCGGCGGCGGCCAGCGGGCTGGAGCCGACGTAGCCGATCTGGATGTCGCCCGACGCGATGGCGGCGATCACGTCGGCGCCGCTGTCGAATTTGCGCCAGTTGATCGTCCAGCCGGTGGCCTTCTCGTACAGCCCATCGGCCTGCGCCACCTTGGACGGGTCGACCACCGTCTGGTAGCCGATGGTCACTTCCTTGCCCGCAGCCAGCGCCGCCGACGAGGTGGCGGTAACGAGGCCGAGGGCGGCCGTGGCCGCCAGCAGGACGGCGTGCAGCGTCGTTTTCATCTGTCTCTCCCTGTTCCCATCGGGTGGCTCTGGAGCAAGGGTGGCGCTCAATTGCCTACTTGTAAAGTAGATAAATTTCCCCAATTTCACATTTCATATTCACGAATCCCTATTAACAAAATAGACTTTTGACGCCGGAATTCCGCATCGAACCCGAGCGGAGGCGAGCATGACCAAGTCAGCCGACAACACGCCGCACGTCGTCGTCCGGAACGTCAGCCACGCCTTCCGCCGAGGCCGCCCGCCGGTCCTGTCCGGCATCGACCTGACCGTCGCGCGGGGCGAGGCGGTGGCGGTGGTCGGGCGCAGCGGCTGCGGCAAGTCCACGCTGCTGCACATCCTGGCCGGCCTGCTGCATCCCACCAGCGGCAGCGTCCACGTCGGCGGGCACCGCGTCACCGGCCCCTCGGCGCGCTGGAACGTCATGTTCCAGAAGCCGTCGCGAAACCGTCTCAAACCTGGGGGGAGGATGGTAAAGCGCGCTGGGACGGCAGCGAACCGGGGACGCAATGAAGTGGCGGGTCATGGTCGAGGTGATGGGCGAGGACGGCGCGGTGAGGCAGCATGTGATCTCCGGGGGTGAGAGGCTGAACTGCGCCGGGTTTACCGGAGCCTGTTCAGGTTGAATTACGCCGCTGCCGTGGTTGACAGCGCCACACTCCTGATAAGCCCGGCGCTGCCCTGGTCATAGCCGCCGTGGTCGGCGTTGGAGCGGGTGCGCTCCCCGCCCCTTCCCGCTGCTCATGTGATTGGTGCCGGCGCCGGGGCCTTCTCGGCATCACGAATCAGCCCCTCCTCCCTGGCCTTGTCCAGGAGATGCTTCACGCTGCTCCGGCTCCACCGCAGCCCGCCCCGCGGCGTGCGCTGTCCCATCGCCTGCAGCCGCCGGGCGATGCCGTCGAGCGTCAGCCCGGGTTCGGTGCGGGCGATGCCGGCCACCATCAGCACCAGATCATTGCTGTCCACCTTCTTCGGCGCGGCGTCGAGCACGGCGGCGCGGACCAGCCCCTCGTCGGCGAGCCGCCGCACCGCCCGGATCAGACTGTTGCGCGTCCACGGCTTGCCGTCCTGCGGATTCCGATTCAAAGCGGCCACCTATTCCGACGTGAAGGCGGCCGGCGTTCCGACCTGAAGCCGGCCACGATTCCGATTTGAAGTCGGGCCACCGTTCCGATCTGAAAGCGGCCACCTGCCGG